>Ga0181371_1000001_pt1 | contig 474699 bp, 465 predicted proteins | sample LowvirmetaG_6_FD_130087 | JGI IMG/M metagenome (GOLD analysis project Ga0181371, IMG submission 130087) | Marine viral communities from the Subarctic Pacific Ocean - Lowphox_07 viral metaG | ecosystem: Environmental > Aquatic > Marine > Oceanic | place: Subarctic Pacific Ocean | collected...
CCGGGTGCCATGGCCGATGAGGGCAGGGCCGCACATGGCAATGCCCATGGGCGAAAGGGGCGGGGCACCGGCTTTCGCCATTTCGACATCGAAGATATAGCGCTGCGCGACGGACCAGTCGCACCCGCCATGTTCGACCGGCCAGGACGGGGCGGCCCACCCCTGTTCAACCAGGATGGCCTGCCAGGCGAGGGCCACCTCCCTGTTGGCGTACACGCTGGTCATCCGGCTCGCATAGCGTCGCAAGTCCGCCGTCAGCTTCTCTGCCAGGAAATCACGAACCCGCGCCCGGAAGGCTTCTTCTGACGGGGAAAACTGGAGTTTCATCGGACCGCTCCTTTTGCGTCAGCGTCCATCCTTCTCGCCGCCGCCCAAGGAAACAAGTCATGACGTCGCGGAGCGTCTCTCTACGATTGCCAATGCGTCTTGAGCAATGTCGCCAGTGTATCGGCCTTCTCGACCACTGACCAATGGCCGGTATTGGCCTCTCGGTGCAGGGGCACGCCGACCGAGTTGCAGAAGCGAATGGCCGTCTCCACGGGTACGAACGGGTCGTCATCGCCCCAGAATACCAGCCCACGATCCGGCAATCGATCAAGGTCAGTCGTCCACTCCTGCGCGGCATCGCGGGCTGAGCGGTACAGTTTCAGGATGGCCCGCTTCATGGTGGGGGTCCAGTGGGACGCTTCGTGCTGGGCGAGCTGTTCGGGCAGGCCCGCACTGGCCAGCGCCTTGGCCATTCGCGCCTGGCCCGCCGCCGCCATGAAGATTTCACCCAGCAGCGGCGTTTGCCAGATACGTGCGGTGCGATGCCACTTGTAGTCGGGCTCGGGCAGGGCATTCGCGACGGCCCAGCTTCTGACGAGGTCCGGTCGCAGCCAGGCTGCCCGGATGACAAGGAGGGCACCCCAGTCATGGCCGACAAGATCGACTTGCGAGCCCGGCGCGCAATGGCTTTCAATAAAGGCGACCAGCCAGTCGGCATATGCCTCTTTTGTACGGTCGAAACCGTCCGGAATCGAACACGAAAACCCCGGCAGGGCAGGCGTAAGAATGGTATCACCCTGCCCGGCGAGGGCCTGCTTCAGGGGTGCCCACATAGCGGGTGTATCCGGAACGCCATGAACAAATATACGCATTGTTGCCTCCATGTGTTTTCGTCAGGCGAATCAACCGGTGCGCGAGTCAGCTTGCATTCTCGTGCCTGTGGATAAACGATCGGGGGCAATGTCGCTAGAGTGAGACAAGGCATGACACGATACTATATGGCGGTTGCGGGACTGCTGGCGGCTTTGACGCCAGCCGCATTCGGTGAGGCGCGCTGCGGAACTTACCGGTTCGATCCGGCGCATGCTATCGAATTCGAAAATGCGAAAATGGCCCTTGTGAAGGACCAGGACGCCGCGCAGGCCCTGTCGATCGCAGATCGCTTGGACAAGGAGTCACTGAACTGTTTTGAAGAAATTGAGCTCAGGAAGCTGCGTATCGCGGCGCTGGTCGATGAGCTGCGCTTCGACGAGGCTGCGAACCTTCTGAGCCTGCGCCTGACAAGTGAAACGCTGGATGAAAGCGAACGCCAGCAGATACAGGGCAATATTGAAACACTGACATCGCTCAGAAAGTAGAAGGCCCACCCTTCATCGAAAGGCGGGCCGTATCCGTTATGCTATGGCCTTGAACCTACATGCTGAGGCTTGCGCCCACGAAGAAGAAGCGGCCACGCGGCCCCACTGGCCATGCCGATTCCGTGCTGAACGGCTCTTCATCCGCAATGTTGTTCACGCCGCCATAGAAGCTCAGTGAGTCGGAGGCTTCATAGCTGCCGAATGCATCAAAGATCAGGAGCGAGTCGGCGATGCCGGCCGGACCATAGATGTTCTCATACGTCTCGATTTCCACGCCGGTCAGGCCCTGCTCATCGATATACGTCGTTTGCAGGCCCAGCTGGAACGGCCCGCGTTCCCAGCCGAGTGACAGGTTTCCAGACCACTCCGGACGCTGGATTTCACCCAGCTCCGGATCAACGAAACTTGAATCGTTCGGGTCAGTAAAGAAATCCAGCTTCTCCTGCTTGCTGCCGACAAGCCGAGCGCTGAAAGTGTTCTCGCCCAGGTCAAAAACGTAGTTTGCCGAGAAATCGATACCGGATGCTTCGATTGAGGCGAAGTTGATTTCCGACTGACGCAGGAAAGTGAAGCCGCCAAACTGCGGGGATGTCGGGTCCTGATTACGTTCGACGAGCCCGCAGAACTGGTTCGCGATGGACGAAAGATCCACGCAGTTGTCGACAATGTCCTGCGCAGAGACTGCATCGATGGCTTCAGTGATCTCAACGTCCCAATAGTCGACCGTCAGCGAGAAGCCCTGAAGGAAGCGTGGCTGGAAGATGAAGCCATATGTGACGGTGTCGGCTTTTTCTTCCTCCAGTTCCGGGTTGCCACCAATGACGCCCAGGAAACGGGCCGATAGCGGATCGGTATAATCGGCCGGAAGGCCAAGCGCCTGACAGTTCGCAGCCCGCAGGGCCGGGTCTTCAGCGTTAGGAATTTCGTTCACGTCACAAGGGTCGACAGGCCGGAAGGTCGCCGGGGAATCGGGACGGAACAGCTCATCGATATTGGGTGCCCGGATGGCCTGGGAGATGGTGCCGCGGAACGTGATATCCTGGACCGGGGACCATTCACCGCCAAAGCTGTAGGTTTCGGCAGTGCCGATGGTCGAATAGTCAGCAAGGCGGTACGCCGCATTGGCCGTCAGCGAGTCCGCGAACGGCATGTCCTTCAGCAATGGCACCCTGACTTCCGCGAAATAATCGACAACGTCATAGCTGCCCGACGAGTTGAAGAATTGGCCTTCGGCATTGAAGCCAAGAGAGCCATTGGCGCTGACTTCAGAGACCAAGCCGCCCGGGGTAAACGGCGTACCCAGTGGCAGGATGCCCTGGTCGTAGGCATTCACTGTGTTCCGGCTTGTTTCCCGGCGATATTCGACGCCGCCGGCAAAGCCGATCGGGCCAGCTGGCAGTTCGAAATAGTCACTGGTGTCGCCAAAGACAAAGGCTGTCAGGACCGTCTGCTCAAGGCGCAACGTATCCTGAACTGTGGTGGTAATGAAGTCGACTGCCGCGTCGCTGACCGAGTCCGGTCCGCCCCAGATATTGGCTGGCTGGCACTGGCCATCGCCGGGCGTGAAGGTAAAGAAGCCGGGGTCGAAGCCGGGAATGCCGAAGATCGTTGTCGGGTACAGCGCTGAGTCCACGTCCGAGCGGCAGATCGGATTGCCGTTCACGTCCTCGATGACATCAATCGCGGCGAAGAAACGGTCCAGAAGGACGTAATTGTTATCTGTGGTCTTGTTCTCGAACGCACCATAGGTGACCGATGCCTCATACTGGATGGCGTCAGTGACATCACCGCGAACGCCGGCCACGCCGCGGATCGTCTCACGAACATTGGTGTCATAGTTCGGGCCAAGGTCAGTCGGATCGCGCGTGATGTACAGCCCGCCGGTCGCATCGGCGACGCCCTGCAGCTCAGCAGGCAGGAAAGGGTTGCCCGGATCGCCATAAAGCAGATCGTAGAAGGTATTGAGCGGCCCACCATAGGTCGACTCTGCCTTGGAGTATTTCAGTTCACCAAACACCTGATGGCCCGGGACGAGCTCATAGGAGGATAGCATGTTGATGGTGAACTTGTCGGTTTCCGGCAGGATGTAATCGTCATTGAAGTCATCCGAGATGCCATCGCCGCCAAAGCCGTTGAAGTTACCGGCAACGAGACCGTCCTGATACGGCCGCACCGAGCCATCATCATTGACGACCCAGCAACCGCCAGCAAGGCCGAAGGAGTCTGGCACTGAGAGCGAGTTGTTATAGCCGACAAAGGAGTCGAGACAGTCCTGGACGCCGTTCCCATCGGTGTCGACAATGCCCAGTCCAAAGTCACCTGGCGAAATCACGCCGCGATTTGAACTGATCGAGAAAGTCGGGAAAGGCAGGATGGCGCGCGATGGCGCGTTTGCGGCACCGTCGATCAGGGCGAGTTCGTCCGGCGTGAGCGTTGGCGTTGTCCCGAATTCGGCCTCGTATTGCGCGATGAACTGGTCGGCACTCGGGATCAGGAAGCCATACGGAAAGCCGCCGCGCGTATTGTAATTGTAATACTGCGAGAAGTTCGGCATCGAGCCGGTGATGTCGCCCTGCTGGAAGCGGAGGGCAGGGTTGGCTTGTCCGCGCGAGCGGCCATTATTTGCGGCCCAGTCGCGGTCGCCATTGAACAGGGCGCTGTCGTCGACATAGTCGATCGCGACTGTCACATTGCCGCGATCATTATCGAAATTTTCGCCTGCCAGGAATTTGAAGTTCAGGTATTGCGCGTCCCCCTCGCCCGACATGCCGGTGGAGATGTCCATGTTAATGCCTTCAAAATCATCCTTGAGGACGAAGTTTACGACGCCTGTTACGGCGTCCGAGCCATAGACGGCTGATGCGCCGCCCGTAAGCACTTCGACACGCTCGACAAGCGCGGACGGGATTGATCCGACATCGACAGCCGAACTGCCTTCAAAGCCGCCGACGTGACGACGGCCATTGACCAGTGTGAGCGTCCGTTCCGTGCCCATGCCGCGCAGGTTGAGCGCGTTGGCGCCGGTCAGCGAGTTTTCCGCGGTTTGTGAAGAGACAAGCGCCGGCACGTCATTGACCACGTCGGCCAGATTGATTTCACCGGACAGTGTGATGTCGTCATCGCTCACGGACTGGACGGGCACAGGCGAAACAACGTTCGGATCCTGCGGAATACGGCTGCCGGTGATGACGATGGTCTGTTGCATCGACGTGTCATCATCTGCGTCCTGCGCCTGAACGCTCAGGCTGCCCATAGAAAGCAGCGATATGATCGCGACTGATTTCAGGAGACGGTCGGAGCCTCCCCCCACAAGATTGTTTTTACCCATGAAAACTCCTCCAGAAGATTGCAGCATCCAGTGGCCCCTAACGCCAACGGTTGCAGATCAATCGACTGTTAACTGAGTGTCATGCGAGTCAATTTTTGCGTATATTCCGGGCTTTCAGGGGGTGAAACTGGACGAACCGCGCGCTTGTCCGGCAGGGTTTGCCTTTAATTTGAGCATTGGAAGCAGCTTACACCCCGGCCTAAACAGGGTGGTCGCGCTTTCCGCTTCGGAAGGCTTGTTCTGATGCCGTGTCTGTTGGCATGTTAGGCCCAACCTTGTGGAGGAAATTACCTATGAAAACAGCAATCACCGAAATGTTCGGCATCCAGCATCCGATCATTCAGGGCGGCATGCACTATGTTGGCTTTGCCGAAATGGCGGCTGCGGTGTCAAATGCCGGCGGCCTCGGCATCATCACTGCGTTGACGCAGAAAACACCGGCTGATCTCGCCAATGAAATCGCACGCTGCAAGGACATGACGGACAAGCCGTTCGGCGTAAACATCACCTTCCTGCCATCGACGACGCCGCCAGATTATCCGGCCATCGTCAAAACGGTCATCGATAGCGGCGTCAAAGCGGTGGAGACGGCTGGCAATAATCCGGTCGCCGTGTTGCCACACCTGAAGGATGCCGGGATCAAGGTGATCCACAAGTGCACGGCCGTCCGGCACGCATTGAAAGCCCAGTCGATTGGCTGCGATGCCGCGTCGATTGATGGGTTCGAATGCGGTGGCCATCCCGGTGAAGACGATGTGCCCAACATGATTCTCCTTCCACGCGCGGCCGATGAACTGGAGATTCCTTTCGTATCGTCTGGTGGGCAGGCCGATGGGCGCTCTCTTGTTGCCTCGCTCGCCATGGGCGCACAGGGTATGAATATGGGCACGCGCTTCATTGCGACGAAAGAAGCCCCCGTGCACGAGAATGTGAAACAGGCTCTACTCGCAGCCACCGAACTCGACACGCGCCTCGTCATGCGTCCGTTGCGCAATACAGAACGCGTGCTCAACAATGCGGGCGTTGAAAGCCTGCTCGAGAAGGAGCGCCGTCTTGGCTCTGACATCAAGTTTGAGGATATCATCGAGGAAGTTGCGGGCGTATATCCCAAAATTATGGTCGAAGGCAAAATGGATGCGGGTGCCTGGTCATGCGGCATGGTCGCGGGCCTGATCTATGACGTGCCAACCTGCAAGGAGCTGATCGACCGGATTATGGCGCAGGCTCACGACATCATCGAGGAGCGCCTGCGCGGCTTCCTCGGCACCCGTGAGGCCGTGTCGGCATAGAGCGGATATTGGGTGAGGGCACGCGTTTGACAGTCGATGACTTCAGGCAATTGGCGCTCACCCTTCCGCATGCTCTGGAAAAGCCCCACTTCGAGCGGGCAAGCTTCCGGGTGGATGTGCCGCGCGGCAAGATTTTCTGCACCTTGCTTGAGGCGGACCAGACCGCAAATATTTTCCTGAGTGTGGATGAGCAGGGCCTGCTCATCGAAGCAGAGCCGCGCATCTTCTCGCGCGTCCCGAACAAATGGGGCGAGAAGGGCGCGACCACGCTCCAGCTTCCTGAATGTGATGAGGCGACGGCGCATTCGGCGCTGATTATGTCCTGGCGAAACGCCGCGCCAGGAAAGCTTCATGTCGCGCTCGACGGCTGAACCGGACTAGCCGCGCGCTTCTTCGGTGCCGATCCGCGCGAGCGCATCAGCCCGTTCATTGCCTTCGTCGCCGGAATGGCCCTTGACCCATTTCCACTCAATGTCGTGGCGCGCGCAGGCCTCTTCCAGTGCCTGCCACAGATCCTTGTTCTTGACCGGCTTTTTGGCGGCGGTTTTCCAGCCATTGCGCTTCCAGCCGTGGATCCATTTGGTCAGGCCGTCTTTGACGTAATTGGAATCGGTGTGAAGGCGGACTTTCGACGGCTTCTTGAGTGCATTCAGCGCCGCGATCGCGCCCATCAGTTCCATGCGATTATTGGTGGTTTCCGCTTCTCCGCCATGCAGCTCCTTGCGGTGAGACCCAGCCAGCATCACGGCGCCCCAACCGCCTGGCCCTGGATTGCCGCTACACGCGCCATCGGTCCATATTTCGATGAGATTTGACATGGCAGATTGGCTCGCGCGGTTTGCTCGTGACGTCAAGCGGTCAATCAGAAGACATCTGTCTCAGGCATTCCGACCTGCTTTTTCGGTCGAACAATCGCCAGAAAAAGCGAAGCACACAGCACGCCCGCGAGCCCTCCTATGATGATCCCGGTCAATAACGCGCCAAGGCCGCTGCCATTGTTCATCATCGCGCCGAAAAGCCCGGTCGTGCCCCCGACAAGCAGCGCGCCCCAGATCCCGCCCCAGCGATAGTAAGGCATATGGCGTACCACGCCTCGGCGAGGGAACCTGCCCAGGGAGAAAGCCAGCACAAGCCAGGTAATCGGCACAATAATATAAAAGAGATACCAATTGAACGCGGCCATCATTACAGCGATAATTGCACCCGCCAGTAGACCGCCATCATTCGTTTCAAGCGACAGTGTCACGCCGAAAGCAGCCGAAATCGTACTCGAAACGAAAGCAATCAGCACCGCGATGAGGGCAACAGAAACCGATGCCGCAATACCGCACAGGAAACAGGCAAGCAAAACGCGGCGGATACGCGGCTTCTCCACTGATACGTAACCGCGCGCAGTACGCTCGTCATGGTTCAACACGACACCGTTCGGCCCGAATTCAGTCAACGTGATCCCTCCACCTCGCCGAGATTGCCACGGCTACAGGGATAGGGAAAGCCGGTATTGGGGCGCTATCCTGCTGGTTTCAGGGCCATTGTCAGGCGCCGTAATCCGATGCCGATATCGCGTTGCGATGAAAGGTCAGCCGTGAGGCGTATTCCATCGGGTTCTTCGGCCTGACGAGGGCATCGGCAGGCGTGTCCGTCCAGTCGACGAGACGGGTCAGGAAAAAGCGCAGGGCCGCGCCGCGGCCAAGGGCGGGCAATGCGTCCCGCTCCCGGTCCTCCAGGGGGCGCACGGATTCATATCCGCCAATCAGGGCCGCGCCTTTCGAATAGTTGAATTCCTTGCCGTCTTCGAACGCCCAGGAGTTCAGGCAAACTGCGATATCGTAAGCGAGCGCATCTGTGCAGGCGAAATAGAAGTCGATGGCGCCGGTGAACTCATTGCCGAGGAAAAAGGCATTGTCGGTAAAAAGGTCCGCATGGATGGTCCCGCGCGGAATTTTCAGGCTTTGTGGCTTGGCGTCGGCAATGGCTTGCAGGTCAGCGTCGATAAGGTCCGACAGCCCATCCTGCAATTCTTCCGCTGTCGCCGCACGTCCGCGCCAGAGACCGGGCCAGCTTGCCGGACCAAGCGAGTTGGCACGGGTTTCGCCAAAGTCAGCCAGCGCAGCATGCATGCGGGCAAGTCCGGCGCCGAGCGAACGGCACTGTGCAGCGTTTGGCGTGCGCGGCGACAATCCATCCAGGAAGCTGACAATGACTGCTGGACGGCCGGCCAGCGTCCGCAGCGCCTCGCCGTCCCGGGCGGCAATCGGGGCCGGGCAGGGATAGCCCTTTTCGGCGAGATGTCGCTTCAAGTTGATAAAGTAAGGCAGGTCCTTCGGATCGGCCCGGCGTTCAAACAGTGTCAGGATGTAACGGCCCGTATCCGTTTCCAGATAGTAGTTCGAATTCTCGACACCTTCGGCAATGCCCTTGAAGGCGCGGGCTTCTCCAAGATCATACTCCTGGAGAAACACCGCGAGGGCTTCATCGCTGACACTAGTATAGACGGCCATGTCGCCGCTTTAGGCGCGCAGGGCGACCATGTCACGCAAAAGCGTCTTGCCTGCGACGAGATAGTGGATCGATGCCCAGGCATAGAGGCAGGCAAAAATCACGATGGCCAGCTGGAGCCCCGATGCATCGGCCTGGTTACAGGCCTGGATCGCCGTATCGGTCAGACCTGACGTGTCCTGGCAGATCGCAATCGACAGATTGTCATCGCCGATGCTCAGGATCCGGGACTTGATAAACGTCGATGTGAGACCGGCTGCTGTCGGTCCGAAGGCAAGGCCGATCAGGTTGACAAAGAACAGCGCGATCGCAACCGACGTCGCCCGCATCCGGCTATCAACGACGCCGCCGACAACCGCGTACATCGGGCCGAGATAGAAGTAGTGGAGCAGGGCCGCCAGCATCAGCGGCGGCATAGTCAGCCACAACGTATCCTGCATGAACCCGAAGACATAAAGCGGTACGGAACCCGCCATGCCGATGGCGGGCAGCCAGGACAGGGCCTTGGGGTGACGCACAGACATGCGGTCAGCCAGGTAACCGGACAGGAACACACCCGTCGCGCCGCACAGGCCGAGAATAAGGCTGTAATAGATCGCCGCCTGGGTCAGCGTGAGTTCGTGGATACGGATAAAGTAGGCCGGTACGAAATGCCCGATGCCGTACCCGGCAAAGGAGGCGATGCCCGCACCAGCGACAATGTGAATGAAGGTGCGCTTGCGAAACAGTATGCCAAGGACTTCACCGAAGCCGGCCCGTTCCAGCTTTACCGCTTGTGGCGGGTCGGTATAGCCGCGCGGCGGATCTTTCAGCGTTACCGCTAGGATGGCCGCAAACAGCAGACCGGGCAGGCCGACAGCGATGAACGCGATTCGCCAGCCTTCCAGGGACTGCCAGTCCACCATGTTCGCGATCGGCGTCCAGCCCCAGCTTTGCAGGACATTATAGACGTTCTGGCCGGTGACGTAATCGTTGATCGGGCCGCCAGCGAGACCGGCGATCATGGCCCCCAGCGGGACACCAAGCGCATAGATCGAGACGGCGGTCGCACGGCTGGAAGGCTTGAAATAATCCGCGATCATGGACTGGGCGGGCGGCGTGCAGCCGGCTTCGCCAATGCCCACCCCGATGCGCAGGATGAACAGCATCAGAAAGCTCGTCGCCAATCCGCACAAAACAGTCATCAGGCTCCACAATACGAGCGAGAACAGGATGATCCATTTGCGGCTGACGCGTTCAGCAACGCGGGCAATGGGAATGCCCAGGGTGACGTAGAGCATCGCAAATGCCAGCCCGCCGAGCAGGCCCATATGCCAGTCTTCAAGACCAAGTGATTCCTTGATGGGATCATTCAGGATGGCAAGAATGGCGCGGTCGATGAAGTTGAAAATGTAGACCATCAGCAAGGACCCAAGGACGTAAGCCCGATAGGGTTTTGTGCCGAAACCGTCATTCGTGTCCGCTGTTGCGGTTGCAGTCGTGTCGACTGTTGCCATGCCTGTACCTCCGGTTCACGTCTTCCGTCGCCAAGCTGCGCGGAGCGTGTAATTATTGTTGCCACCAAAGCAAATCGGGGCGGCCGACGCCAGAGCGAATCCATATCTGGATGCAATAAACTTCACATGTGAAGCACTGAGCATGAAACAGCCCGGATCAGCGGTAGGCCAATCCGGGCTATCAGAGGTCTCGGTCGGTCCGTCAGTGGATGTTCGCCACAAAGTCCCGTTTCAGGGTCCGCGCGGACATGAAGAAGGCAAAGGCTGCCACGAAGAACCAGCAGACCGTCAGCGAGATGGATTGCTTCAGCCCCTGCGACGTGCCGTAAGTGCAAGCAGCGATCTGGCCTTCGCTGAAGCCTTCGCGGGCCCGGCAGCTGGCCACGGTCAGGCCTTGACCGAATTCGTGGGCATGCAGGTTCATGTTCATGAACAGGTCCGAGAAAAAGCCGACAAAATACGGCCCGATGCCGTTGCCAATGATCGAAACCAGGATCAGGAGAATCGCAATGGCCGTCGCCCGGGACCGGCTGGACACGACGCCCTGGCCAATATTGTACTGGGCGCCGAGATAGGCGTAGTGCGCGGTCGCGCCGATGGCCCAGAAGATGAAGACCAGCGTCAGATTGGCCGAGTAGAAAGCCGAAATATACATCGGGATCGCAATCAGGAGCCCGACCGCCGGCACGATCGCGACCGCCGTGATGGACCGCTTTGAAAATTTCTCTGTGATCACACCGCCAAGGAAAGTCCCGATCGCCGCGCAGAACGAAAGCGGCGCTCCATAGTGGACGGCAGCATCGCGAACGCCGAGCCCGTGCTCACGCTGAAGGAACGGCGCCTGGAAGCTGACAAGCCCATAACCGACAAAGGCGACAAGCGATGCCCCGAGCGTCATCCACCAGAAACTTGGCTTCTGCATCAGCTCACGCATCGTGTCAGAGACACTGGCCTTGTCGATCTGATGGGCATCAGGCGGGTCTGAATATCCGCGTGGCGGCTCCTTGATGGTGAGCATCACGATCAGCGCAATCAGGATGCCCGGAACGCCGACAACGACAAAGGCCACGCGCCAGCCTTCGACCGCCGCCCAGTCAAGCCCCGCGAAGAGGCCACCAATGCCGAGTGAGTTGACGAACGCGCCGACATCCTCACCGGCCAGTTCCGCGATCGGACCGCCAAACAGGTTTGCGAGGACGCCGCCAAGCGTCACGCCCATCGAATATATCCCAAGCGCCGTCGAACGGCTCTTGGGAATGAAATAATCGCCAATAATCGAGTTTGCTGGCGGCGCGCAGCCTGCTTCACCAACCGCGACACCGATGCGGAAGAGGAGCAGCGTGGCAAAGCCCATCGCCACACCGCACAGTGCGGTCATTACGGACCACAGGATGATGCAGGCTGTGATAATCTTCACCCGGTTGGACCGGTCAGCCCACATTGCGATTGGCAGGCCCATCACCGCGTAGAAAATCGCGAAGGGCGGGCCGTAGAGCAGGCCCCATTGCGAATCGGTGAGCTCGAATGTGCGGATGATCGGTTCAGCGACAACCGCGATCAGCGTCCTGTCGATGAAGTTGAGTGTATAGACTACCATCAGCAGGAGGAGGACATATGTCCGGTACGGTTTGGTGCCGAAACCCGTCTGTTGACTGGCTGGCGCAGCTGCAGTTGCGTCGCTCATTCGTTAAAACTCCTCCAGTGCGCCTCTGTTCGGGCGTCTTGCGTCAGTGTTGTTGACTATCACAACTTTGCTGGCAACCCCCGCCACCCGGCCGGCGTGCGGAACCGGGTCGCAGCAATCGGGCAAGGCTCATAATGCGATCAGCGAATCGCGACCGGATTGATGATCGCCTGAACCGTCCCTTCAAGTTTAGGCACTCCCAAGGAAAAGAAAAATTCCGTAACGCCGTCAGCGGCCATGTCGGTTGTCACCATATTTTCAAGGATGTAGACGCCGTTCTTCGCAAGCAGCGTGAGGTGAACGTCGAACGGGCGGTCTTCAACTTCAAAAGGAATCGCTTCGACGGCCCAGGTGTCTGCCCCGATGGCGACAACCCCGAGATCTGCAAGGTATTGTGCGCCCTCCACGCCAAGACCCGGCTCTGTCTGGACCAGTTCGCCAGCGTCTTCATTGGCGGCCATGTACCCGGTGTGAAATAGAACGACATCGCCAGGCTCGACCGTTAGGTTTGCCCGCTCAAGCGCGGCGTCGATCTCCGCCTTGTTGAAAACGGTTCCGTCCGGCACTGGGTCGGCAGCCATCACCTCGGTCATGTCCAGGAGGATGCCACGCGTCGCGATCGGGGGCAGGGCATGCGTGCCAAACTGACTGAGGCCTGCCGTGGTTACAAAGTCTGCAACCGGAACCCCATTATAGTAATGGTGATCGACCCCCATATGCCCCAGCCCGTCAATCTGACTGCCAATACCGACCCAGACATTCACGATATCATCATTGCCGGTGGCGAGATTCGCGCCGAGCGGCGTGCCTGATCCATCGGAAAGCTGGAGCACAGTAACGTCATATTCGCGAGGGCCGTATGCTGGCGTGTCACGTCCGGTTACCATGCCAAGTGCATATGTCTTTCCTGTCTGGATAAGCTTTGCTGCAGAAGCTGTTTTCTCCGGTGACAAATTGTTGAGCGCACCGAGCCGGTCCTGAGCGCCATACTTTGACGGATACCAGGTCTCAGCCTCGGCAGCCTCCTGTGCACCCGCGCTCCACACTGCCAGCGCCGCCGCGCCACATGCAATCAGCCATTTCATGACATTCCTCCCAGGGTTTATCGTTCTTATTGCTGGACAGTGCGACGAAGCTGCTGCTGGTGTCCAGTAACATCGCGCGATGCGCATGAACTGAATGAAACCTTGTATTACGCAGTCAAAGGGCCTATCTCGGCACTTCGACTTTGGCCGGACGATCAGGCACGACCACCGCGAAAGCGGTCAGACGCTCAGAATTTTCCCAAAACGATCGAACTCTTGAGGTGGGCGATGTTGTCCGCCTTGCTATGACTGTGCATGAAAGGAAATTCTGATGAATTCTGGCACCGTAAAATTTTACAACGACCAAAAAGGCTTCGGCTTTATCGCACCTGACGATGGCGGCACCGATGTGTTCGTTCACGCAACTGCTCTTGAGCGCGCTGGCATGCGCGGCCTCAGCGAAGGTCAGAAAGTGTCTTTCGACACAGCTGTTGACCAGCGCAGCGGCAAGACTGCCGTGAACACCATCCAGGCCCAGTAAGCCGGATAAGTCTTCAGGCCAACAGGTCTGTGGAATGGAAAAGCCGCCCCTCGGGGCGGCTTTTTTATATTTGGCGCTACAGGTTATCGCGCCCGTGCGGAGCGTCCCAGTCCAGTTTCGGGCCGGCCGGGTAGATCCGCGTCGGGTTCACCATGTCGTGGCTTTCATAATAATGACGCTGCGCATGTTCCGGGTTCACCGTCTCGGCAATGCCCGGCCACTGGTAGAGCTCCCGCGCATAGGGCCAAAGATGGGTGTAATCCTTGAGCTGGCGGATATTGCACTTGAAGTGACCATGATAAACCAAGTCGAACCGGTAAAGCGTCGTCCATAGCCGCCAGTCAGCCTCTGTCGGCGTATCGCCCGTCAGGAAACGTGATCCTGCAAGCCTGTCATCCAGCCAGTCCAGAGACGCGAACAGGGGCAGGACGGCCTCTTCATAAGCCTCCTGCGATGTTGCAAAGCCTACCTTGTACACCCCGTTATTGACGGTGTGATAGACGCGTTCATTGACCTTATCGATCTCGCCGCGTCGGTCTTCCGGATAATAATCTCCAGATGCCGCGCCGACATCGTCAAATGCCGAATTGAACATGCGGATGATGTCAGCCGATTCGTTGGAAACGATTGTCCCGGTCTTCTTGTCCCAGAGGGCCGGGACTGTCACCCGGCCGGTATAGGCCGGGTCTGCCTTCAGGTAGACTTCGTAGAACAGTTTTGAGTCGAACAGCCTGTCACCGACCACACCGTCTTCATCGGCCTCGAATGTCCAGCCATTTTCGCCCATAAACCAGTGCGTGTAAGACACTCCGATCATGTCCTCGAGGCCCTTCAGCTTTCGGAAAATCAGCGCGCGATGAGCCCAGGGACAGGCATACGATACGTAGAGATGATAACGGCCCGGCTCAGCCTTGAAGCCGCCATCGCCTGTCGGGCCGGGCGAGCCATCCGCCGTCACCCAGTTGCGAAACTTGCTCTCGGTGCGCTTGAATTTTCCGCCATTCGTGTCGGTATCATACCACTGGTCTTGCCAGATGCCGTTGTTCAGCAGGCCCATGCCTCAAACTCCCTTGCCTCGGAATATCATTCACGCGCGTTCGGCGCGTCAGAATGAGTTACGAGTGGAGCCGGGGCATGTTCCAGCGCCCGGGCGCGCTAAGTCTTATGTGCGTTCGGCATAGGGGCGCGGGGTGACTGCCTTGAGCCCGGCTCAGGAGGCCGGCCGTTTCGGCTTTTTCCGCTTTGGCGATTTATTGGCTGAAGCGTCGAAACTGTGATTGTGCTTCTTCGGCTTTGACCGTTTGGGCTTTTCGTGCGGCGCGCCGTCAAGCTGGGAAGGCGGCGTTGGACGCGGCTTGGCTGGCGGCGTGTCGTCCGGCGACCATTCAGCCCGGTGCGGCTTGGGCTTCTTGCCCTTGCGATGCGGCGCTTTGGCCGGACCGCTCGGGCGGGGCGGCGGCGGCGTTTTCGACCATGCAGGTGCTTCAGCGCCATCCCGCCATGCCGTGATCGACTTTTCCAGCCGGCCTTCAGGGCCAATCGTCACGAAGAATGGTTCGACGCTGTCGGGTTTCAGCTCAACTCGTGTCGTTGTTTCCTCGATCCGGATCGCGCCAACCTGGCTGCGGTCGAGGCCGCCCGACTTGCACAGCATTGGCAGGAGCCAGCGAGGTTCGGCGCCAGATTTGCGGCCCACCGACAGATTGATCCAGACGCCATTATCGAAGTCGTCGCGCGGCGCGCGAGATTCTCTTGGCGCGCGCGGTTCGCGGGGGCCACGGTCGTTGTTGCGGCTACCGCGATCTTCCGGCACAGGCATCAGGTCTTCCGGCGCTGAGCGCTTTTCCCGCTGCGTTGCGACAAAGGCCGCCGCAACCCGCTCGGCCCCATGCCGGGCGATCAGCGTCTGCGCCATGGTGATATCGGCGTCGCTCGGCGTATCGTTGAACAGGGTGTGATTGATCAGGCGCTCATCATCACGCCGTTCGATATCGTTTGCATTCGGCGCATCGACCCAGCCCGCTTCGATCCGGGCATCGCTGAGCAGCCGTTCGATCCGGCGGCGGGCCTTGAATGGCACGATCAGGACACTGACGCCTTTGCGTCCGGCCCGGCCGGTGCGGCCGCTGCGGTGAAGCAGGCTTTCCTTGTTGCTTGGCAGGTCGGCATGGACGACGAGGTCCAGGTCCGGCAGGTCCAGCCCGCGTGCCGCGACATCTGTTGCAACGCAGACATTTGCCCGTCCATCGCGCAGCGCCTGGAGGGCGTGGGTCCGCTCTGACTGGCTGAGTTCGCCGGACAAAGCCACGACGCTAAGGCCGCGATTGTGGAAGCGCGCCAGAAGATGTTTCACATTCGCGCGCGTCTTGCAGAAGACGAGGGCGTTCTTTGCCTCATGAAAGCGCAGCACATTGATAATTGCGTTTTCAGTGTCGGCTGGCGCGACAGTGTGAGCCTGGTAGTCGATGTCGCCGTGCTGGCTTTCTTCCGAGATCGTGTTTACGCGAACGGCATCGCGCTGGAAGCTGGCGGCAAGGCGCGCAATTGGCTTCGACACGGTCGCGGAAAAGAGCAGGGTGCGGCGCGTCTCCGGGGCGGCCTTCAGAATGGTTTCCAGCTCATCGCGGAAGCCGAGATCCAGCATCTCGTCAGCTTCGTCCATGACCACAACCTTGATATCATTCAGGTCGAGCGCATTGCGGTTGATATGGTCCACGAGGCGGCCGGGCGTGCCGACGACGATATGGGCGCCCCGGGACAGGGCGCGGCGTTCATCGCGCGCATCCATGCCGCCGACACATGCCACGACCGATGCTCCGGCTCTCGCATATAGCCATTCGAGCTCACGGTGCACCTGCATCGCCAGTTCGCGCGTCGGGGCGACGACCAGGGCGAGCGGTGTTTCCGCCTTCGGCAGGCGGCCAGGGCCATCGAGGAGGGCAGGCGCCATCGCGATGCCAAAAGCCACGGTCTTGCCGGAGCCGGTTTGCGCAGAGACCAGAAGGTCCTGCTGCTCAAGCTCAGGGTTAAGCATGGCGGTCTGGACGGGCGTCAGCGTGTCATAGCCACGTTCGGCAAGGGCTTCGCCGAGCGCAGGGGCGACAGCAGGAAATTCGGTCATGGTCGGGCTTTCAGGAACTCGGAGTGTCAGCCGCTCACGGTTGGCGGCCTGACAGAAGGCAGCGCTCAAGGCTGCGGGTGTCTATCGAAGCGGTTCCCATAAACCTGTTTGGTGCAATTGGCCACGCCGCGCGTTCACATGGCGCTGCACGAATTCAGATAAGCCCCTGAGCCCTGAAACTTGTCACGCCTGAACGGGCGGCGATCAGGTGGTCATGCACGGTGATATCGAGCGCATCGAGCGCATCGATAATCTCGCGCGTCATATCAATGTCCGCGCGCGAGGGGGTTGGGTCGCCGGAGGGGTGATTGTGCACGAGAATGAGGCTGGACGCCTGCAATTCCAGGGAGCGGCGGGCAATCTCTCGCGGGTAGACCGGTGCATGATCCACCGTGCCGTGTCCCATGGTCTCATCGGCGATGAGCTGGTTCTTGCGGTCAAGGAAGAGGACACGGAACTGCTCGCGGCCTTCATGCTGGAGTTCACGGCGCACATAGTCCTGAAGGGCTGACCAGCTGGAAATCACGGTCCGCGCCTTGAGCGTCTCGCGGGTGGCACGCGCGCCGATCTCTGCTGTCGCTTTGAGGTATGCCGCAACGGTTTCGCCAACGCCTGCAACCTTGATCAGGTCCGCTGGCCGTGCCGCCAGGACCCCACTGAGAGAACCGAAACGGGCGAGAAGGGCTTTCGAGACAGGCTTCACATCACGACGGGGAATGAAGGCGAAGAGCAATGTTTCAAGCAGCTCATAATCTTCCAGCGCGATGGCGCCGCGCTCCACGAGCTTGGTGCGGAGCCGGTCGCGGTGGCCCTGCCAGTGCGGCTTCGGCGCGGCAAATGGCCTGGCACCGTCCAGTCCAAGCAGAGAGGCTTCTTCGACAGACCGCATGAACACTCCGATCAAATGATCAAATATGTTCCGTTTATGTTCGCATGGGACGGCGTCGTCAAGCCTTCAGGAGGCCGGGTCAGATTTTTACGGTATGGGGCGTGTGCCAGCCCTTGGGCGACAAGGTGAAGATTTCAGCGCCGTCGCTGGTCACGCCAATCGAATGCTCGAACTGGGCAGAGAGCTGGCGGTCACGGGTTACCGCCGTCCAGCCATCAGGCAGGATTGCAGCATCCTTGCGGCCGATATTCAGCATGGGTTCGATCGTGAAGAACATGCCGGGCTTCAATTCAGGGCCAGTGCCAGCGCGGGCGGAGTGCACGACATTCGGTTCATCGTGAAAGAGCTGGCCAAGCCCGTGACCGCAAAAATCCTCGACCACCGAAAGGCGGTTCTTCGCGGCGACTGCGGAGATGGCTGCGCCAATATCCCCGAAGCGATTCCCGGGCTTTACCGCCGCGATGCCCGCCATCAGCGCTTCATAGGTGACGTCGATCAGGCGCTCGGCTTTGCGCTTGGGCGCACCGGCCGTGTACATGCGTGAATGGTCGCCGTGCCAGCCATCGACAATCACCGTTACATCGATATTGGCGATGTCGCCTTCCTTGAGGGGGCGCTCACCCGGAATGCCGTGACAGATAACGTGGTTGAGCGAAATACACGACGCATGACGATAGCCGCGATAACCAATCGTCGCTGACTGTGCGCCGTGATCGTAAACGAATTCGCGGATGAGATTATCGAGGTGCGTCGTCGACACGCCGGGTTTTACTTCAGGCACCAGCATGTCGAGGCATTCAGCAACCAGCTTGCCCGCGACACGCATGCCTTCGAAACCTGCCTCGTCATGGATACGGATTTCTCCGGTTCTCATTGGAAGGATAAGATCAGCTTCGGTCATCGTCTTTGTCTCGATCAGCGCTCAGGTGTTGCAGGGCAGAGGCCCGCTTTGCCTGAATATGGCAGTGTTGGGCCTAAACTTCCACCTCACGCTGCTTGAACTACTGATGCCGGGTGTCGTCCTCGGCCTGTTCGGCTTTCGCGGCGAGCTCGTCCTGGTCTTTCCTGTAGCTTTCAGGATCCTTGTACTCTTCGCGGACGGCCTGTTCGCGGATGGCGCGGGCCTTGGGGGATTTCAGCCGTGGGACGATCACTGCCCATGCCAGTATGCCAAGCAGGACAGCGGCGCCAATTCCATAAAGGATTTCTGGGGCCATTGGTCAGTTCCTCGAGATTGCCTGTCCAGATCAATGGACAGCCTGGCCAGTCGTTCCGTTGGAAGCCTTGGCAGGGACAAGCACGTTTTAAGGCATAAGATCTGTGGAGAACTTAGTGCAAAGAGTGATTCAAGCCTCCTCTCGCATGACGCGGAGGCGTATATCTGGCGTCACCTCGTTGAGAATTGCTACAACAAACTCAAAAGGCTCATGAGCGTCCACGCCCGATACGACAAAACCGACATCAGCCATCAAGCCACGATCAGGATCGCTACGAAACTCATTCCTGTCAGGTAAGTGTCCACAGAGATCAGTCGGCCTTGGCAAAACGCCCGCCTGCCTTTGCATAGGCCTGCGTGCCGCGATGAATGATGTCATCACTGGCAATCACGTCTTGCGGCTTGTGCTCGAACCGGCCGCCCATTGCCTTATAGAGCGGCGCGAAATCAGTATCGACAGTGGCCCGGAACAGCTGGTCATAGGAGTCGATGACGAAATAGGTCTGCTGGAAATCATCGATCCGGTAATCGGTCTGCATCAGGCGTTCGAGACCAAAGCCAATGCGGTTGGGCGACGGGTCTTCCAGCGCGAAGATGCTTTCCGTTTTCGATGAGACGATGCCGGCACCATAGATCCGCAGGCCTTCATCCGTCCGGATCAGACCGAACTCGACCGTGTACCAGTAAAGTGCGGCGAGGTTTTTCAGCGCCGCGAAGTTGAGGCTGCGAAGACCGCCCTTGCCATAGGCTTCCATATAGTCGGCGAAGACAGGATTGGTCAGCATCGGAACGTGGCCGAAGACATCGTGGAACACGTCAGGTTCTTGCAGGTAATCGAGTTCATTGCGCTTGCGGATGAACTGACCCGCCGGAAAGCGGCGATTGGCGAGATGGTCGAAGAAGACCTCATCAGGCACAAGGCCCGGAACCGCGACCACGCGCCAGCCGGTCAATGACTGTAATTCGTCTGACATGGTCTCGAAATCGGGGATGCCGCCCTTGCCGAGATCCAGCGCTTTCAGGCCATCCATGAACTCCGGCGCGGCGCGGCCGGGCAGGATCTCGATCTGCCGGTCGTAGAGCAGGTCCCAGACGGCGTGCTCTTCATCGGTATAGTTTGACCAGCCCTGGTCGATGGTCCAGTCATCTCGGGCGTGCTCGGGTTTCTGCATTTGGTTGCTCATGCAACTAATATAACGCAAAACGCGCTAATGAGAATGAAACAACACGAAAATCAGTGCGCGATGCGATAATCATCGCCGTCGCAAACAGGAAAAGGAAACGCCAGCCCATGAAACTCGCAAGCCTCAAACATGCCCGCGACGGCCGTCTCGTCGTCGTTTCCAAAGACCTCACCAAATATGCAGATGCGACCGCTATCGCGCCGACCCTGCAGGCAGCGCTGGACAACTGGGCGCAAGTGTCTGCGAAGCTTGAGGCGCTGGCGCATGATGTCGAGCTTGGCGCCGTGCCAACTGAACGCTTTCATGAGCATGATTGCGCTTCGCCCTTGCCGCGCGCTTTCCAGTGGGCTGACGGCTCAGCTTACATCAATCACGTCGAACTGGTCCGAAAGGCGCGCGGGGCGGAAGTGCCGGAGAGTTTCTATTCCGATCCGCTGATGTATCAGGGTGGCTCTGACAGCTTCCTTGGACCGCGCGAGGATATCCCTCTGGGCGACCCAGCCTGGGGGCTGGATTTCGAGGCCGAGGTCTGCGTCGTGACGGGCGATGTGGCGATGGGCGCGACGCCGCAGGAGGCGCTGAAGGCGGTGCAGCTGGTCATGATCTGCAATGATGTCAGTCTGCGCGGCCTTATTCCCGGCGAGCTTGCCAAGGGGTTTGGTTTTTTCCAGTCAAAGCCCTCCAGCGCCTTCTCGCCCGTGGCGGTCACGCCGGATGAGCTGGGTGAGGCCTGGTCTGGCGGCAAGCTGCATCTGCCAATGCTCTCGACATATAATGACAAGCCGTTCGGCAAGCCGGAGTGCGATGTCGATATGACGTTCGATTTCGGTACGCTGGTGGCCCATGCGGCAAAGACGCGGCCGCTTGGCGCGGGCACGATTATCGGATCTGGCACGATTTCCAATCGCGACCCTGATGGCGGCGCTGGCAAGCCGGTTGCCGATGGTGGCCTTGGATATTCCTGCATTGCCGAAATCCGCATGATCGAAACGATCCGTGATGGAAAAGCGGCGACCCGTTTCATGAATGCCGGGGACAAGATCCGCATCGAAGTGAAAGACAAGGCAGGCCATTCAGTCTTCGGTGCCATCGAGCAGGAAGTCGTGTCTACATGAGCACGTTGAAACTTTACGACTATTGGCGCTCGTCCGCAGCTTACCGCCTGCGGATCGCGCTGAACTTCAAGGGCATCAAATATGACAGCCTGCCGGTCAACATAGCGCCCGGCGCGGATGAGCAGTTTGGTGAAACCTACCGCATTCTCAATCCGCAGATGCGGGTGCCGTCGGTGTCGCTGGACGGGCGGATTTCGGGCCAGTCCATGGCCATTCTCGAATGGCTGGAAGAGACCCATCCAGAGCCGCCCCTGCTGCCGTCTGACCCATGGGAGCGCATGGAAGTGCGCGCCTTTGCGGACACGATCGCCTGCGACATCCACCCGATCGACAATCTCTCTGTCCTCGCGCAGCTTCGAACGCAGTTCGGCGCCGATGATAACGCGGTCGGTGTCTGGTACCGCGAATGGATCACCCGCGGTTTCGCGGCGCTGGAAACCATCGCGATGAAGCATCCCGGCAGCGACTTCCTGTTCGGGGATCATCCGACGCTGGCAGAAGTGTGCCTCATCCCGCAGGTCTCGAATGCGAGGCGGTTCAATACAGACCTTACGCCGTATCCCAAGCTGTTGGATGTTGATTCAATCTGCCGGGAGTTGCCGGCCTTCAAGGCGGCAGAGCCAGAGGCCGTCAAACCGTCCTAGTGGGCCTGATTACGTTTCAGGGAATAGCCGGCCGATGTTTCCTCGAAGAAGGTCGGAATGTCCGGATGTTCGACCGGCTTGTCGGTCTCGTCGACAAGCAGGTTTCCCTCTGAGACATAGGCGACATAATGCGTCCGGTCATTCTCTGCGAAGAGATGATAATAGGGCTGGTCTTTCGACGGGCGCATGTCTTCGGGTATGGCCTCGTACCACTCATCGGTATTGGCGAAGACAGGATCGACATCAAAGATCACGCCGCGAAAATCAAACAGGCGATGCTGGACGACCTGGCCAATCTGGAATTTGGCGCGGCGCCGGTCGATGGCGTTCTGGGGATAGCCGGTCTCTTCGTAGGCCTGAGCGACAGGTTCGCGCACTGGCGCGATTTCCGGCTCGGCTTCAGCCGGAATGTCCGCCGTCTTGCGGCGGCCGAACAAAGCGGCGAGGCGCTTTCCTATTCCACGTCCATGGCCCATTACAAACCAATGTGATAGAGGTTGCGGCAACCGACAAGATTTGGGCCGCAGATGGCTGAAAAAAAATCGCGCGGGGCCCGGTCGAGGGGCAAATCTGCGCGCAAGGATACAGAGGCTCCGCTTTATGCGGCAGTCGACCTCGGCACAAATAATTGCCGCCTCCTGGTGGCGGCGCCGCATCGCGGCGGCTTCACCGTGGTCGATTCTCATTCGCAGATTGCCCGCCTTGGCGAAGGGCTGGCCCAGACAGGCCGCCTCTCTGAAGCGGCGATGAACCGGGCTTTCAGCGCGCTTGATGCGATTTCGAAGAAGCTGAAGTCGCGCCGGGTTGGCCGGGTGCGTTGCATCGCGACCGAAGCGTGCCGCAAGGCCGAGAATGGCGCCGAATTCATACAGGCGATCCGCGACCGCACAGGGCTGACCTTCAAGATCATCGGCGCGCAGGAAGAAGCGCGGCTGGCGCTGATCGGGTGTCACAACCTGATCGACAAGGATGCTGAAAGTGTCCTCGTCCTCGATATTGGCGGCGGCTCGACCGAGCTTTCCCTCGTGGAAGCGTCGAAGGCGCGGGACGGCGGATTGCAAGGCATGTTGCATCGCGCGCCGATCAAGGCGTGGACGAGTGTGCCACTCGGCGTAGTGACTCTGACCGAAGCCTTTGCGCATCTCAGCGAGGAAGAGGCCTATCCGGCCATGCGGGACAAGGCGCGCGGATATGTTGAGGAATGGGCATCGCGTCATGGCGTGAGAGAAGCGCTGGATCACGAAACCTCCCACATCATCGGCACATCAGGTACGGTGACTTGTGTGGCCGGCGTCCATTTCGGCCTGGAGCGGTATCGCCGCGACCTGGTCGATGGAAAATGGATGTCCCACGAAGGCGGATATGAAACCATGAATGCGCTGATTTCGGCCGGTCCGGCTGGCCGTGCAGCCTTTCCGACAATTGGGGAAGACCGGGCCGGGCTGATGCTCGCCGGATGTGCCCTGGTTGATGCGGTCTGGTCGCTTGCGCCACATGCAAGAATGCGGGTCGCAGATCGCGGCTTGCGCGAAGGACTGCTGCTCTCAATGATGCGCGGGCCGAAGAAAAAGCGTAGACGGCGCGGAGGACGCGGCCGCAAGCCTGCGGCGCCGCAATCAGGAACAGCGGAGCAAAGCTCATGAGCGATGACGGAAAGAGACGCTGGAAAGGCCCGCCAAAGAACGAGAAAGCCTCGTCCGGCCGGCGTATGACCGAGCGCAAGATCATTGCCCACAATGCCAAGGATGAAAGTTCCAAACGCTGGATCGAGCGCCAGCTGTCGGACCCTTATGTCCAGCGTGCCAAGGCGGACGATTACCGCGCGAGAGCGGCCTACAAGCTGCTGGAAATTGACGAAAAGACAAACATATTGAGAGGCGCCTCGCGCGTGGTCGATCTTGGCTCTGCGCCAGGCGGCTGGTTGCAGGTCTGTACGCGCCGGGGCGTGAAAGAGATTGTCGGCATCGACCTGCTGGCAGTCGATCCGCTTCCGGGCGCGCATATCATTCAAGGTGACATCAACGAGCCTGAAGATGTCGAGGCGATGATGGAAGGCCTGTCCGGCCCGCCGGATCTTGTCCTGTCCGACATGGCCGCGAATACGACAGGTCACAAACAGACAGACAGTTTGCGGACAGCGGCGCTGGCTGAGATGGCGCTGTGGTTTGCGGGCGAGCATCTCGTCAAGGGCGGAAGCTTTTGCAGCAAGGTTTTCCAGGGCGGGGCAACGCCCGACATGCAGCAGCAACTGAAAATGATGTTCAAGACGGTCAAACATATCAAACCGCCGGCGAGCCGGTCTGGATCGCCGGAAATTTTTGTTGTCGCACAAGGCTTTCGCGGGAAGGCCTGATGGCGGATCTGCGATTTGCCATCCACCGGGCCCCCGGTGAAACCAGGGCTGCAGCGCTCGATCCGGCCGGGCAGGCGGTGTCGCTCTTTATTGAGCGGTGGGACGGCGTCGGTGAACCGGCCCGGCTTGGCGATCTTGTCGCGGCGAGGCTGAGAAGCCGGGCGCCGAAAGAGGGCGGGGCATTCTTTGAAGCGGGAAATTCAGAGGCATTTTTCGTCCGCGGGGAGCTGCCGGCCGCTTTGACCGAAGGCGTCGAAACCCAGCTCGAAATCCTTGCGGAAGCCCGCCGTGGAAAACTCGCCCGGGCCATATTGGCAAATAATCGCGAAACCGGAACAGAGACCGGATTTTCCGCGCTTGAGCGATGGGCCAGGGCCTTTCCGGGCGGCGGGGCGACGCTGCAATTTGATGACGGTTTCGATGCGCGAGAGGCGATCGACAAGGCATTTGATGAGGCGCTTCTGGCGCGCGTCGGCCTGGCGGGTGGTGGGCATCTCGAAATCTCCCGGACGGCCGCGCTGATTGCGATGGATATCGATTCATCCGGCCGCCAGTCGAAAGGCTCTGCCGGGGCGCGGGCCTTTGCGATCAACCGGGAAGCGGTACGCGAAGCGGCGCGCCAGATGGCACTTCGCAATCTTGGCGGGCTGCTCGTCATTGATTGTATCGCCCCGTTGAATGCGGATGCAGGACAGAAGTTGCGAGCCGGGTTCATTGAAGCCTTTTCCTCTGTTTCTGGCCGGTCATGCGAAGCTTTGCGGCCGTCGCGCTTTGGATTGCTGGAGGCAAAAATTGCCTGGGGGCCGTGTCCGATAGAGGACCGGCTGAAAGATGAGACAGGCAAGCCGACAGCTGAAACAGAGCTGCTTGACCTGTTAAGGCTGGCCGAGCGGGAAACGGAGGGAAACCGCACAGCGTTTTTCAGCCTTGCCCTGTCATCGCCGGCCCGCAATGCCTATATCGCGCGCCGGGACGAGGTCGATCGCATCCTGCAGTCACGGTTCGCCGGGCGAGTAGTGATTGCCTCAGAGACAAGCGATGAATCCAGTGTGAGGCGCGTATGAGCAAAGCCAAATGCCCGGTCTGTGAAAAGCATCAGGCTGATCCGAAATTTCGCCCTTTCTGTTCCAAGCGCTGCGCCGATGTGGATCTTTCGCGCTGGCTGAAAGGCGGATATGCCATTCCCGGTCGCCCGGCAGACCAGGCCGATGAGGTGCCAGGCTACAAGGAAGAGCGCGACGAGTAGCGCGCAGGCCGAACGCCCGCAGAAGCAATGCTTTGCGGCCAGTCGTCTCCCGAATTTCCAGATACAGGCCTAGCCAGAATCAAACCAGTCGCGCAGGGCGCGGTTGACCCGTGCTGGCAGCAGGCCAGCAATCAGGCCGAGTTCAGGATGGAGGCGATGTCGCCTTGGCTGCGGCAGGCAGAGCGGCGGTGGCAGATTTTCGCGGCGTGACCGTTGAAGCATCCGGGCCATGCGGTGGGCCGCCCGCTCAGGCGCGTTCAGCAGTGCAGTCAGTGTACACCAGCGGTGCAGGAGAGGTGCAGTTGAGACCTCGCCGCAAGATGCTGCCCGTGAATTGCCGCGCAATCTGTCGAGGGCGACGCCGTCATACCGGTAGACCGGAATGAGGATAAAGCCCCGGAGGCCACGCGTGCGGCTGGCCTGTTTCCGTTCGCCGGGCCGGGCAGGGGCTGACGGCGCAAGATCCAGCTCCACGGCGATCAGCAGGATGAGCCGGCGCACCAGCGTTTCAAGCACGCTGAGGGCTGACCGCAGGCGGGCGGCGGCGGCGCGGCTGATCGTGCCGGGCTTCAGGTGAACATTGTCCCGGCCCATAGCGACCATCAGTGCGCTGCGGACCTGTTTCAGGCCTTCCTTAATGAAGCTCTCATTCCGGTCCATGCTGCCAAGCCTAGATGCGGGCTGTATGCGGTCGGAAAGTCGAAGTGCAAATTCACCCTCGACGCCCCCCGGAACACGAAACAAGGATGGCGCGTTGTGCGGAATATGATTAATCGGCTGGTTCAGCCTCTTGCAGAAAGCCTTGCCCATGCGCCTCCTCGTCCTTGCGACCAGTCTTGCCGTCCTCGCCGCGTGTAACAATGCGTCCGACGCGCCCCAGGATACGGTCGAAGCCCCGTCGCCATCCGTGACAGGGCAGACGGACAATCCTTTGCCCACCGCTCCGGCAGAGACATCCAGCAACACGCAAGTCAGCAATTATGAGCGCATAACATTCGATGACCGCACGGCGACGCCGGAAGAAATCGAGCTTTGCGAAGCGGCTGGCGGCGAAGTTCGCCCGGCCGGGCGTGCCGGGTTCGATAATTGTATCCAGACATTTGACGATGCTGGCGACGCGTGCAGCGACACGTCAGATTGTACGGGCCGCTGCCTCGTTGATGGCGAAATGGTCGAGGCTGGCACCGAAGTAACCGGCCAGTGCGCTGAAGACGATGAGCGTTTTGGCTGCTATCAGGAAATCGAAGACGGCAAGGCCAAGCCCGGCATTTGCGTCGATTGAACACCTGATCCTATCGCCCCAACCTGAAGCGAGACCCTGCCCATGAAAGTTTTCCTGTTCGCCGCCGCACTGGCGCTGGTAAGTGCCTGCACAGGCGCAGGTGAGACAACCGATATGGGCGATACAGCCGGAACGGCGCCTGCCGGCTCTTATGAACGCATCGCGTTTGAGGGCAAGCAGGCGACGGCGGATGAACAAGCCCGCTGCGAGGCAGCTGGCGGCGACGTGCAGCAGGCCGGTCTGCTTGGCAATGAAATCTGCGTTCAGACCCTGCCGGATGCGGGAGAAACATGTAGCGACAGTACTGACTGTCTAGGCCGCTGCCTCATTCAGGGCGACTCGGTGGAGCCAGGAATGACTGCGACCGGCCAGTGCACAGCCAATGACAATCCGTTCGGTTGTTTCCAGGCTGTTCGTGACGGGGTCGCAGACGGCATGCTCTGCGTCGACTAGGCGGCGTTTTCGTAGAATGGGCACCGCGTCCCGCAAGTCCATTCCGGACCTGCGCGTTCAGAGTTCTTCGACGAGGAAATCGACAAAGACGCGGACCCGGGCAGGCATGTTGGAGCCACCGACAAAGACAGCATGGATCTCTTCGACGTCGCCGGGATTGTAATCCTCGAGCAGGGCAACAAGGCGTCCATCCGCAATTTCCTCGGCCACGCTGAAAGCACCGACGCGGGAAATTCCGACACCGTCTATCGCCAGCTGGCCCAGCGTTTCGCCATTATTGGCCTCGATTGAGCCCTTTACGCTGAGGGCGTAATCCTCGCCGTCCTTGCGGAAGGGCCAGACGGGTTCAGCGCGCCGGAAGTTGAAGTTTAGGCAGTTGTGGTCATGCAGGTCTTCGGGGGTGCGGGGCATCCCATGCCGGGCGAGATAGTCTGGCGAGGCGGCGATGACGCGCCGGCTTTCACCAAGTTTCCGGGCGGTGAGGGGGCTGTCTGCGAGCGGGCCGAAGCGGATGGCGATGTCGGCCTGGCCTGCCGCGACGTCGACGATGGCGTCTGACAGGCTGATATCGACCACGATGTTTGGATAGCGCTCAGCGAAACGTCCAAGCAGGGGGACGATGCAGAGCCGCCCGTGCGACAGCGCCGCACTGACGCGCAGCCGGCCGCGAGGCGCGCCCTGGTTGGCAATGGCCTGTTCGGCGTCATCAAGATCGGTGAGTATCCTGCGCGCGGCGCCGAGATAGGCGCTGCCCTCAGCCGTCAGTGACAGGGCGCGCGTGGAGCGCAGCAAAAGTCTCACCCCGAGGCGTTCTTCAATGCGGTCAACCGTCCGGCTGATTGCGGAAGGGGACATGTCCAGTTTCCGCCCGGCGGCAGAGAAGCTGCCCTCCGTGGCCACGACGGTGAAGATTTCCAGTGCACGGGCGCGATCTGTCGGTGGGAGCATCTTTGCGTTCATGTCAAAACTGCTCTGCCTGATCAGCTTCTAAAAGCCAAGACTTGTTCTCCCATCTTTGCGTTCGTGGCAAATTGCGAGGAGAGCATTATGGATTATCGCCAATTGGGACAATCGGGACTTCGGGTGCCGGCCCTCAGCTTCGGGGCAGGGACATTTGGCGGCCGGGGGCCATTGTTCGGTGCATGGGGATCGAGCGACGCCACCGATGCGCGCCGGATGGTCGACATCTGCCTCGAGGCTGGCGTCAACCTGTTCGACACCGCTGATGTCTATTCAGACGGGGCATCCGAAGAGGTGCTGGGCGCGGCGATCAAGGGGCGCCGGGATGCTGTGCTGGTTTCGACCAAGACCGGCCTGCCAATGGGCGATGGACCGGATGACTGGGGTGTCTCACGCGGGCGGCTGATCCGCTCTGTCGAAGATGCGCTGCGCCGGTTGGGCACTGATTATATCGACATCCTGCAGCTTCATGCCTTCGATGCATCAACCGCGGCTGGTGAGTTGCTCGGCACGCTCGACATGCTGGTTCGCTCCGGCAAGGTGCGCCATGTCGGCGTGTCGAACTATCCCGGCTGGCAATTGATGAAGGCGCTGGCGCTGGCGGACCGGCATGGCTGGCCGCGCTTCGTGGTACACCAGGTCTATTATTCCCTCGTCGGGCGCGACTATGAGGCCGATCTCATGCCGCTGGGGGCCGACCAGTCTGTTGGCGCGATGGTGTGGAGCCCGCTGGGATGGGGGCGGCTCACCGGCAAGATACGGCGCGGTGTACCGCGTCCTGCGTCCAGCCGCCTGCACGACACTGAACAGTTTGCGCCGCCCGTGGCCGATGAACAGCTGTACCGGGTTGTTGATGCGCTGGATGTGGTCGCGGAAGAGACCGGAAAGACCGTCCCGCAAATTGCGCTGAACTGGCTATTGCAGCGCCCGACCGTGGCTTCGGTCATCATTGGCGCGCGGAATGAAGACCAGCTTCGCCAGAATCTCGGGGCGGTCGGCTGGACGCTGACGCCTGCGCAGATGGAGACGCTGAATGCGGCGAGCCATCAGCTGCCACCCTATCCGCATGCCCCGTATCACTATCAGGACGGGTTCGCCCGACTGAACCCGCCAATCGTCTGAACCGGACCCACAATCATGAAACTCAATCCTCCCCTTATCGCCCTGGCGACAGGTGCGTTCGGTATCGGCGTCACCGAATTTGCGCCGATGGGCCTCCTGCCGAACATTGCCATTGATCTCGGTGTGTCGATCCCGACGGCCGGGCTGCTGATCAGCGCCTATGCGATCGGCGTGCTGCTGGGGGCGCCGCTGATGACGCTGACCACGGGGCGGCTGCGCCGGCGGACCCTTCTGATCGGACTGGCCACCATCTTCACGATTGGCAATGTCCTCGCGGCTGTGGCCACCAGCTATGAATTCCTGATGGCTGCACGGGTCGTCACTTCGCTCAATCATGGGGCTTTCTTTGGCGTCGGCTCGATCGTGGCGATGAGTGTTGTGCCCAAGGGCAGGGGGGCGGGCGCTGTTGCCGCGATGTTCATGGGGCTGACCATCGCGAATGTCGTCGGTGTGCCTCTGGCCACATGGTTCGGTGACCAGTTTGGCTGGCGCGCAGCCTTCTGGGGCATTTCGGGCCTTGGCCTCGTGACCATGCTGGCCCTGCTGGCGACGCTGCCGGACCGGCCTGCGCCCACAGAAGGTAACCCGATGGACGAGTTGCGTGTGATGAAGCGGCCCGCTGTGCTGGCGGCGCTTGGGCTGACCGTGTTGGGATCGAGCGCGATGTTCACCGTGTTTACCTATATTGCCCCGATCCTGCAGACCGAAACGGGTGGGTCCGTCGGCTTCGTCACCGCGATGCTTGTCAATTACGGGCTCGGGCTGACGGTCGGCAACTGGCTCGGCGGCCGGTTTGCTGACCGGTCGGTGGATCGCACACTCATCGTGACGCTGGCAGGATTGACCGTGACACTTGTTGCTTTCGCGGCGCTGATGCCGTTCATGGCGCCGACCGTCATCCTCATCTTTGTCTGGGGTGTGGCGAGCTTTGCGCTTGTGCCGCCTTTGCAGGTCCGGGTGATGCAGGAAGCCAGCGATGCGCCCAATCTCGCTTCGGCCGTCAATATCGGTGCGTTCAATCTCGGCAATGCGATTGGCGCGGCGCTGGGCGGTGCCGTGATTGCGGGGGGCTTTGGCTATCCGGTTGTGGCCCTGGCTGGCGCGATGATGGCCGCGCTCGGTCTGGCGGCGGTCGTCTCGATGCGGCCGCGGCGGGCCGGGCGCGTCGCGGGATGATGGGGGGCTGGCCCATTATCCCGTTCGGTGACACAGGAACTGAAGCTTGGCGGAAAAAGGGGCTTCAAAAAATCTCGCGACTCCCTTAGGAGACCAAAAAGGGAGCTCCCCACATGAAAATCCGACAAGCTATTACTTTCGATGACGTGCTGCTGCAGCCCGGTCCGAGCGAAGTCATGCCGTCCAATGTCGACACGTCGACCTTCCTCACAAAATCGATCCCGCTGAACATTCCACTGCTCTCGGCTGCGATGGATACGGTGACCGAAGCACGGCTCGCCATTGCGATGGCGCAGGCGGGCGGCATTGGCGTCGTGCACCGCAACCTGACCGTCGAGGAACAGGCCGGGCAGGTGATGCAGGTCAAGAAGTATGAGAGCGGCGTCGTGATGAACCCGATCACGATTGCGCCGACGGCGACCCTGAAAGAACTGCAGGACATCAAGGCGCGCACCGGCTTTTCCGGCGTACCGGTTGTTGAGGCGGATGGCACGGTTGTCGGCATCATCACCAATCGCGACACGCGCTTTCTCGATGACCTGAACGCAAAAGTTGCGGACATGATGACGCGTGAGCTCGTCTCCGTGACGATGGCGACACCCATCGATGAGGCCCGGCAATTGCTGCACAAGCATCGCATCGAACGGCTGGTCATTACTGATGAGGCCGGCAAATGTGTCGGGCTGCTGACCGTCAAGGACATGGAGAAGGCCCAGCTCAACCCGAATGCGGCGAAGGACAGCCAGGGGCGCCTTCGCGTCGCGGCGGCCTCGACGGTCGGTGATGCCGGGTTCGAGCGGACGCAGGCGCTGATCGAGGCCGGTGTGGATGCGATCGTGATTGATACGGCGCATGGCCATTCCCGCTCGGTGCTGGATGCGGTGTCGCGCGTGAAAACGCTGTCCAATTCGGTGCAGGTGGTTGCCGGAAACGTGGCGACAGGCGATGCGACGAAGGCGCTGATCGATGCAGGCGCAGACTGTGTGAAAGTCGGTATCGGGCCTGGTTCGATCTGCACCACACGCATCGTGGCAGGCGTTGGCGTGCCGCAGCTGACCGCGATCGAGGACTGCGCCAATGCGGCCCAGAAGACGGGCACGCCGATCATCGCTGATGGCGGCATCAAGTTTTCGGGCGACTTTGCCAAGGCGCTGGCCGCCGGGGCATCGACCGCGATGATGGGCTCTGCCTTTGCCGGGACTGAAGAGGCGCCGGGCGAGGTGTTCCTGTTCCAGGGCCGCTCCTACAAGGCGTATCGCGGCATGGGTTCGCTCGGCGCGATGTCGCGCGGCTCTGCAGACCGCTATTTCCAGAAGGAAGTGGAGTCCGACAAGCTGGTGCCGGAGGGCATTGAAGGCCAGGTGCCGTTCAAGGGGCCGATCGGCAATATCGTGCACCAGATGGTCGGCGGCCTGCGCGCGGCGATGGGCTATGTCGGCGCCAGCACGATTGCCGAGCTGCACGAGAAAGCCGAATTCGTCCAGATCACGGGCGCGGGCCTGCAGGAAAGCCATGTTCACGACGTGACCATGACGCGGGAAGCGCCAAACTATTCGATCAGTCGGTAGGGCGGTGGGCATCGACAGACCTTGTACGTTGTCTTCCTCGCGGATTTTCCCTAGCATCTCGCCTTAGGTGGCATGGGGAGACTGTAATGTCTGACAAGGACTCGTTTCTGAGTGGATTGCACGGTTCAATGGCACCGCCCGAATCGTCGAACCCAGATGATTACTGGGCCTGGCGAAATGGCCGGGCCCTTCGGGCAGACAGCACGAGCCGTAATCCCTTTGGCGGTGGTTCGACTTCAGGCTCTTATGCCGGCGATGGCGAGGGCTTGGGGGCGATTGCAAACTGCTTGCTGTCGCTGGCCTACGGCTTTTTCGTCTACTACGCACTCGGCGCAGGGGTGGAGCAGTTTGGTCTTCAAGGATTTTGGAGGGCAGTTCACGCCGTCCAGATTCCAGGCCTTGCCAAGGCCGAGTATGGTTTCCTCACCCCGATGCTGTTTCTGGCTGTGTGGGGATGGCTGGCACTACAGATCACGAAGCGCAGTTTCATTTTGGGATCTGCTCTTGCCTTCCTGGTTCCAACGATTTGCTTGGTTGCTGCTTGGGATCAGCTTATGTCGGACGATTGGTTCGGCGAAGGCATATGGCTGATCGTGGGCTTTTTCGGATTGCTTTATATTCTCCGATTGATCCGAGCCCGGCAAAAAGTCTGGCTCGAGCAACGCGCAGCCAGAAAGTCAGCCGCCAAGACTGAAACCTAGGCGGCCTGCTCCCCCGCAGCGCGCGTCAGCCCTTCACACCCCTCGCCACATTTTTTTCGTGACGATGGGCGCGGCGCGGTCGAAACCCGGGATTTGGTAGCGGCCGTCATTTGGGTTTGGGGCTTAGCCAATGGGTGTTGCCGGGGTGTCGGCGGCTGTTTCCGCAATGGTGCTGCGCCTCGACAGGATCAGGATGACGAAGGCCATGCACGCGATCCCTACCGCTGCCGGAAAGAGGGCGGTCGTCCAGGAATAGTGTTCAAGTGCCAGCATGACAAAGGCATTGCGAACCGCGCCTAGTGTGAAGAACAGAGCGTTTTCCTCGTCCGGCAGGGTCCAGGCCTTGCGGATCGAAGGGCCGAAGCCGAGCAGGTCCACGCTGGTCAGGATGAGGACGGCGGCAAGCGGATCGGCGGTCAGCCACCAGAGCGGCAGGGCTGAAAAGGCGAGGGCGAGGAAGACCCAGTCGAGCCGCGCAATGGAGGTGTCAGCGGACTTCGAGAGCGCGAGCAGGGCAACCCCGCCGGTGATGAGGCCCGACACAGCAATCGGCCATGCGCCGACGCCTGCCCCGCCTGCGAGCTGGGCTGTGGCGACGGTGAAGGTAACGGCCGCCCAGATGAACCAGGAGAAGACATGCGGGCGCGTTTTCCCTTTCAGGATGGCGCGGACATAGGGGTAGAAGGCGGCGAAGGTGAGCGTCATGGCGAGGACGCTGAAGGCTTCCTTTGAAAACAGGATGTCTGTCATGAGGCTTGAGACGCTGTCAGGGGCTCCCGCCACATCGTCGTGACCACGGGGGCTGTCTCGTCTACGTGAAACTCGCCGGTGCGCTGAAAGCCGAGCGAGCGGTAGAAGCCGTCATTCGCGGGGTTTGTGTTTTCCAGATAGACGGGCAGGCCCGCCTTGTCGGCGGCGGCGAGGACGGGAGAGACAAGGGCTTTGCCGAGGCCCTTGCCACGCGCGGCCTTACGGGTGCCGACCGTGAACAGGTAAACGTGCGGGGCTTTTGGGTGATTGGCCTTCATGGTCTCGGCCGCCGCAAGACCGCGTTTCATGCTGCCGGGCGCGGCGAGAAACGTCTGCACGAGAATGAGCTGGGCCAGTGAAAGCGGCGGAAAATCCTGCCTGGCATCATGCATCGCCCACATGGTCGCCGCCTTGTCGTCTATGAGATGGCAGAAGCCTTGTTTCAGGTAGATGTCACGCGCCATGACGCGGAAGAGCGGTTTCAGGGCGCGGGGCTTGCCAAAGATCCAGAGATTGAACGGGTCTTCGGCAAAGGCTTCGGCAGTGATGCCGCCAAGCTGGCGCCAGTCTCGTCTTTGTGCGGGCCTGATGCCGCCATCTGGCAGCTCGATCTGCAGCATTGAAGCGCCTCCCTGTTTCCTCCGGCGCGATTGAACGCTAACACGGCGCCTTCGACAAGTGAGGCGAGCTATGCGCGACGGTGGACGAATTTCAGCAGCGATCGATGTCCTGAGTGACGTCCTGTCCCGTTACCAGCCGGTGAAATCGGCGGCGCGCGACTGGGGCAGGCGGGCGCGCTATGCCGGGTCGAAGGACCGGGCCTGGGTGTCAGGGCTGGTGCTCGACACGCTGCGCAAGAAGAACTCCATCGCCCACGCCATGGGGTCGGACGAACCGCGCGCGCTGGTGCTCGGTGCCCTGGCGCATGCCTGGGGCTGGGATATCAAGCGTATAGACGATGCTATGGATGAGGAACACGCCCCCTCCAGCCTCACGCTTGATGAGCGCGAGCGCCTTGTCATGGCACCGGATGTCACGGCTGAAGCGCATGTCTCCGGCGACTATCCGGACTGGATGGAGCCGCATATGGCGCGCGTCTTCGGCGAGGAACGGACCGTCGAAGGGCAGGCGATGGCCGTACGCGCTGATGTCGACCTGCGGGTCAACACGCTGAAAGTCTCTGCGGAGAAAGCCTCTGCGCCATTGCGGGCCGCCAAGGCCGAAGCCTCGCCGCTTTTGAAGAATGCCTTCCATATTCCGGCGCGTGACCCCTCCCAGCGCGAGACCTCGCTCGAGAGTATCCCGGCCTATTCGAAGGGCTGGGTCGAGGTGCAGGATGCCGGTTCGCAGATTGCGGCCGCTGCGGCCAATGCCAGACCCGGCGACCAGGTGCTCGACTATTGCTCTGGTGGCGGCGGCAAGACGCTGGCGCTCGCGGCGATGATGGAAGGCAAGGGCCAGATCCATGCCTATGATATTGACGGGCGCCGGCTCTCGGCGCTGATCCCGCGCATCAAACGCTCCGGCGCGCATAATGTGCAGCTGATCCACCCGAATGAACCCGAAGCGCTCGACACACTGGTTGGCCAGATGGATATCGTTTTTGTCGATGCCCCCTGTACAGGCACGGGCACCTGGCGCCGGCGCCCCGATGCCAAGTGGCGCCTGAAGCCGAACCAGCTCGCCAAGCGCATCGAGGACCAGACCGAAATCCTTGAAAAGGCCAGCGTTTTCGTGAAGCCCGGCGGGCGGCTGGTCTATGCGACCTGCTCGTTTCTTATTGAGGAAGACGAGGACCGGATCACTGATTTCCTGTTACGCCATGGCGACACGTTCTCAGAAGCAGATGCTGCTGAGGCCGCGATTGCGTCCGGCCTGCTCACTGAAGAGGGCGAGGCGATCGTGCGGGCGGGGAGCCAGGCCGGCACATCCGTCCGTCTCACTCCGCGCAAGGCCGGGACAGACGGGTTCTACTTTTCCGTGCTGCAAAAGCGCGGGTAATTTGCGGCTGGCCTTCATCCGGCATGCTACACTCATGCCGCTTCAGGCTTCTCGTCTATTGAACTGGACATGCCGGAAGCGTGAGACACACGCTTGAGGGCGAGGTATTGCTCGTCAGTCAGCGGTTGGGAAAATTTAACCCCGGCGAAAATAGAATTGTGCCAGACTATTTTTCCCTTGCTCCATTTCTTGTTCAGCTGGAAATGGAGCGTTCGCTGATCTTTGATCAGCCCTCTATGGTCCAGTTTCATCCCGAAACGCGTGAAATCGACAATGATCAATTGAGCGCTGCGGCGTCTTATCCAGACAAGTATGGGCTGGTGGCAGATGTGGCGTTCTTCGCGCTGTTGATGGGTCTGATTACTCTGCCAGGTCGCCATGACGGCAGCCACGGCTGACACACCCACCAGCATGAGCAGAAATTGCCATGCCGCGGGAATGCCCATTCGGTGCATGGAAGCTGGTGAACCGGGCTCAAGCCTTGATACATGCTTTCCGGTGTTTGCGATTATTGCAGTGTCGTAAGCAGCTCGCTTGGGATTTGCCTGCTTTGACGTGTAAATCGGGCGGGGCGAGGCCGCACGATTGGCGGCACAACGAAACGCTCTTTGCAGCTCGGCCACACTCGCCCCGATGCTTGCAGGTATGGCCGAATGGAGAATTGCGCTGGCCTGGGCTATGGCTCCCCCATTGTACGCAGAGACGGCCAGGCGCGTCTCGTGAATAAAACCCGCCACGACGGTGTACTGGGTGCGCACGACCTGCTGGCCGATGCGTTGATGGATAGCCGATAGCGAAACAGCGGCCAGGCTTTTGTCCAGGGCTGCAACCTTCCTGGCCGCCAAATTAGGATGGCCGTCGGCCTGAATGTGTCTCAACGCCGAAAGCGAACGAACGACCGTATCGATCGAATTGCAGGGCGTGCTGGCTTTGGCTTGTTGAAGCCCTGCGAGGATCACGCACAGTAAAGCTATCACAGGTTTATCAAACATACCCCCGAGTCTAATGCTGGCGTTAACACTCCCTGAATTCAGCTGCTTGCCATGGCAGCGGGGTCTGCTGCCATGGCGCTGCGATACTGCCAGCTGCGACCATCAGCCCTTTCGTGTTTCCGCGTCTGGAAAACGAAACCGAATATCTATGACAGTCTAGGCGCCCGGAGGATTATCGCCGGCAAGGGCAAACAGCTCGCTGACGAGCTGGCGCTGGCGGGGCGAAAGCTCGGGATGCCAGATTTCGAAGATCAGGACGTAGCGCGGGCGCTCGCTGCGATTCCAGGCTTCGTGCTCGATCGTGTCATCGAAGATGAAGACCTCGCCATCAGTCCATTCACGCGTTTCATTGCCAACCCGGAAACCGCACTGGCCAGGCAGGATGAGCGGCAAGTGACAAATGAGCCGCGTGTTCAGCATGCCATGATGCGCGGGAATGCTGGCGCCGGGGGCGAGCAGCGAGAACAGGACGGAGGTCGCAGGTGCCGGGGTGGCGTCCGCGCCGATCGCGTCGATCGCCGCCATTGTCTTCGGGCAGAGGGCGATATTCGCGTCCTGCCGCACGCCCTGTTTGACGAGATAGAAGGCGCTCCAGTCAGGATTGTCGAGCAGCGGGTGTGACCCGGTCCCGCCCTCGCGCCCGCCCGCCTCGACATAGGGGGAGAACTGGTCCGGTTCGGCTGTCTGTCGTTCCAGCAGGGACTGGAGTTCACTGCGGATGTCTTCTGTCTTCGCTGCCAGCGGGCCGGCCCAGTCGAAGGCTGACGCTGGATAGAATTGCCGGCTTGGCAGGCCGGGATAGAGATAGCGCGTCGGCCGCGACGTATAGGGCACCGACCGGCCCATCAGGAAATCGAGCGACTGGCTGAACAGCCCGTCATCGGGGTGCGCGCCGACATTATGGTCGCGGGCAAAATCATCGAGCGGGTGGGGGGTCTTTTCCGGTCTCGCCTCGGGGCCAAGAAAGCTTTCGGCTGCGGCGATGAGCTGGTCGATCTCTGAACTTCGATTGGCAAGGCCCGGCACGCCCTGAAGGCCTTCGCGGAAGGCGGCCCTTGCGGCGTCGGTCTCTCCGGCGCCGACAAGTGCCTGTCCAAGATGCAGGCGGGCGCGAACGCTCGACGGCTCAAGCTCGACGGCCTTCTGCAGCGCCTGGATACGGCCAGACATATCGCCGAGCAGGGATTTGGCGAAAGACAGCGTCACCCAGACATCTGCCCCCGGCCAGCCAAGCTCGATGGCGCGGGTGAAGGCGGCGCTTGCGGCCTGTCCATTGCCCGCGCGCAGGGCATTCATGCCGTCGGCGGCGAGATTTTTCGCCTGTTGCAGCTGCTCGTCCATACAAGTCGGTCCTTCCCGGTATTCGACTCTTCCAGCAAAAGCGAATAGCCGCTAGGAGGCTTCATGGCCAGCACACCTGATTCCGTTGCAGACAAGCACGAGCACGTCCTGATCGTCGATTTTGGTTCACAGGTGACGCAGCTCATCGCGCGTCGCCTCCGTGAAATTGGCGTCTATTGCGAAATCCATCCATTCAACAAGGTCGATGCGGCCTTCCTGGATGGCTTCGATCCGAAGGCAGTGATCCTGTCGGGCGGGCCAGCCTCGGTCTATGCCGAAAATGCGCCGATGACGGATGCTTCGGTGTTTGAGCGCGGCGTGCCAGTGCTCGGCATCTGCTATGGCCAGCAGGTCATGATGCACCAGTTAGGCGGGCGCGTCGAAGGTGGCACCAGCCGTGAGTTTGGCCGCGCCTTCATCGAGAAGGTGGTCGATGACCCGTTTCTCAATGGCCTTCTGGAAAGCGGCGAGCATGAGCAGGTCTGGATGAGCCATGGCGACCATGTCGCGGAGATGGCGCCTGGCTTTGGCGTGATCGCAAAATCGCCGGGCGCGCCCTATGCCGTGATCGCGGACCCGGAGCGGCGCTTCTATGGCACGCAGTTCCATCCGGAAGTTGTCCACACCGTGAATGGCAAGGCGCTATTGCGCAATTTCATCATGGATGTGGCCGGCCTCACGGGTGACTGGACCATGGCGGCATACCGCGCTGAAGCAATTGAGAAAATCCGCGCGCAAGTCGGCAAGGGCAAGGTGATTTGCGGGCTGTCGGGCGGGGTGGATTCCTCTGTTGCGGCGGTGTTGATTCACGAGGCGATCGGCGACCAGCTGACCTGCGTTTATGTCGATCATGGCCTGATGCGGATGAATGAGTCCGAGCAGGTCGTCGGTCTGTTCCGCGACCATTACAATATCCCGCTCGTACATGTGGACGCCTCCGACCTCTTCCTTGGCGAACTGGCCGGCGTCAGCGACCCGGAAAAGAAGCGCAAGACGATTGGCAAGCTGTTCATCGACGTGTTCGAGGCCGAAGCGAAGAAGATTGGCGGGGCCGACTTCCTGGCGCAGGGCACGCTCTATCCGGACGTGATCGAGAGCGTTTCGCCGACGGGCGGGCCTTCGGTGACGATCAAGTCCCACCACAATGTCGGCGGCCTGCCGGAGCGCATGAACATGAAGCTCGTCGAGCCGCTGCGCGAGCTGTTCAAGGATGAGGTGCGCGCGCTGGGGCGTGAGCTCGGCCTGCCGGACGCCTTTGTCGGGCGTCACCCGTTTCCGGGCCCCGGTCTTGCGATCCGCATTCCGGGTGAGATCACCCGCGATAAAGCCGACACGCTGCGCAAGGCGGACGCGATCTATATCGAGGAGATCAAGGCGGCAGGTCTTTATGACGAGATCTGGCAGGCTTTCTCTGTGCTCCTGCCGGTCAATACTGTTGGCGTGATGGGCGATGTGCGGACGTATGAGGCAGTGCTGGCCCTCCGGGCTGTAACGTCCACAGACGGCATGACGGCGGATTATTACCCCTTCGAGCACGCCTTCCTCGGCCGCGTCGCCACCCGCATCATCAACGAAGTCAAAGGCGTCAACCGCGTCGTCTACGACGTCACCAGCAAGCCGCCCGGCACGATTGAGTGGGAATAGCAGAAAATTCCTTTTTCTCCCTTTCAGAGTGGTGATTAGTTGGGAGGCTCAAGAGATAATGTTCATACCTGAAGTCGAAGGGCGGAAGCAGCAGGCGCCAGAATGCGTTGTTGAGAACTGACTTCCTGTATCGTCGAGCGTCCGTGGGACTGAAAGCATTTAGATTGAGTAAGACGAAGTCGGGAAGAGCAAGAATGCCATCCAAAGATCCTCCACATCCTCTGTCCATACCGATCACCACTTATGGGGAATTCGGGTATTCGCTTGCGGAGAATATTGGTGCGTATCTCGACGCGCTCTACGAAGGGGAATTATATGAAACGCTCGCGTCAGGGTATCCGGGCGAAGCGATCATCCTCAATCTGGCAGAAACCTATGCCGAGATCGGCTATGAGATTTTCTGGACCAAGGATGAGACGTACCGGGAAGCCCTTGAGGCCTTTCCGTATCTAGCGGCTCACATCCTGCAAACTGACCTCAGCCTGAGCGCCCTCTACCATGTCTCGCAAATCGTGGAGGACTTTTTTGACTGGGAACCTGAAGGGGACGGACCCGCTCACCTCGCCAGCCTGAACGAGCCGATAGGGTCTCTTATAAACCTCTTCTACCAGGACAGGTACAAAAATGCGATATATGCCGCTCTTGCGGGTAAATCCTGTTCTGATCTTTATGAGCTCATCTCCATGGCCAACTGGTTCTATGGAGAGGATGAGTTTGAGTTGTTCTTCAGTTTTGCTGAGGTCCAGCCGGTACAGGCGCTCAGAAGCCCCTACTGGATGATCGAGATGAATGATGATCAGCGCACACGGTTCATCACCTGGGCGCGAAGCCATATGTCCAAAGAGATTCTGTCAAAGGCGCCTTTTCGCACGCAAGAATATTCTGAAACGGTCACCAGCATTCTGGATCGTATCATATGGAAGGCGGACAATGCGCTGAAATCAGTTCGCGACCGTCAGGACTTTGCAATATGGGGATTGTGCTCTGCCGACAGATTCATGGCGGCAAAGGCCGCTTACTTGCTGGAAGAGCTTCCCGTCAGTCAATGGCCTGCCGGTAGCCAAGACGTCATTGCCGCTCTGTTCGAAGAGATGGAGCCGAATTGGACGACCTTCAAAAGACAGGGCAAAAAGGGTCGTTATACGACGCACAAGGAGCGGCTTGGTGATCTGCTGAAGAAAGCGAACTCAGAACGAACCGAAATCTGACGTTTAGGGGTAGAATTCACTATCGGGAATCCTGGGAAATTATTCACTGCGAACACTCTCCAAGCGCTTTATGAATGACAGCTTTTTGTTGAACGATATCGGCGCGTTTCAAGTGCGTCTCAAGCCCATCCAAGTCGAAACGAATACGTCCCAACCCGCCCGTATCAAGCTCAGCATCCTGACCTGAATAGAGTGCGCTCATGGCGCTTTCAGATAAAGTCTTCCACTGACCACCGCCTTTACTCCACTCCTGCACGACCTCTCCATCCACGCTCAGCGTGCGTTTTTCCGGTATGGTGCTTTGACCATTGTCTTTTGCAGTAACTATGACGCTGTAATAAATCTCTTCTCTGCCGCGCGTCGCATCTATATTGCCGCCAATGCTCACACCAAGTCGAAATTGGTTTGGAGAACGTTGTTCAGAATCAATAAAAACGGGATTGCGCACATACACAATTGCGCTCTTCGGAGACCAAGAAACAACCCAGTTTTCATAGGCCAGTTGCCCGTCACATTGGACCGGAGCGTCCTTGCCTGATGTTGTCGGAGTGGATTGCGTCTTTGGCGTTATAGGCGCTTCACGCTTGTTAATCTCATCCATCAAATCATGCACAGCCAATCTGATTGTCTCAAGGTGTGTACTCAATCTGTCGGTATCGTCTTTTATCAGCGCGTACAGCATCGCACCCCCGGCAAACTCTCGTGCGATCAAAACGCAATGCGGCCTTGTCACATTATCTATTGCCTCATAGCCAATGATGGGGATGTTCTTATCCATTACGGCATAGGCTTCGGGGTCCTTGATTTTTGTCACAGCAAGCATTGCCTTGGCAAAGGGCTCGTATTCAGCTTGAGTCTCGGCTGTCAGTAATGCGGGACACGAATCCAGCTCTGCGCGTGTTGCTTTTACTTCTTCAAAAGCCTGCGCCAGAGAAACATTTTTCCGCCTATCTGCCCAGAGTACGCTGATCGTATCCTTCCAGGCGCTGTCATTGTGATACATACGCCAAAATTCGGGAGAAGCATTATAGCGAACTTTCCATCCTCCAGTGGTGCTGTCCTCCTGGCCTTGTGCGAACGCCGTTTGCAGTGACAGCATTGCCGAGATCAAAAGCAGGATAACAATTCTCGGCATATGATATCCTTTCTGGTGACCACGAGGCAGCAGTCCTCGGAGAGGCGGCCAGCATATGGCGCGCACCGGAAAGGGAAAGTCACCAAAACGGTTATTGAGGGCGGCCCTTTTCTCAGGCTCCCCTATGGGCTTGAATAGAAAGAGGCCATTGAGAGGGACGTCATGGGCAATTGCCGGGGGATAATCAGGCATGCGGGGCAGGGCAAGGTACGGGACGCGACTGTCCTGCAGATCATATGTGCATGCGTGCTCATGATGCTGGCGGCCTGCGGTGGCTCCTCCGCCGAGGGGCGATCGAAGCCGCTTGGGAAGGGGGCGATTGACGAATTACCGACATCCTGGTCTGGCCTGGTGCTGGAGTCGCGCAAGTCCTATCCAGCGGCGCTCAGTCTGGACGTCGATGGAGCCGGTGTGCAGGGCGTGCTCAGGGTTGAATCCCTCAACGGCGCCGTGCCACGCCTGACTACGGCTGATGCGGATATCCTCGTCGAAGGGACATATGATCCCGTCATCGGTGTTCTGTCACTGACCACGCAATCGGGAGACCGGCGCGGCGAACTGATCTTCGATATTGCGGTGAGCGATGTCGGTTCCATCGCTGTCGCGTCTGAACAACGCCATATCAATGGACGCGGTGCGCAGCGGGCACGTGCGGTATTTGCGACGGGCCGGGACGAGAAGGCGGCGCTGGAGAGGATTGCGGTTCTGTCTGCGGCTTTCGAAGGCTGGCGCCCGGACATGGCGGAGGGAAGCTGCCCCGCCGCACTGGCGGCCTGGCGTGACGAAGCCCTGGCGTTCCAAGAGACGCGCCGCGACCCTATGGAACAGTATGATATCTTCTATACAGACGCGTTCAGGAAAGCTTTTGGTGCGCCGTATGAGACCGTCGACCCGGAGCGGCTGAAGCAGAATGCCAGCTTGTTGCGCGGCGCCTGCCGGCAGGAAGACCGGGTGCGGGGCAACAAGACGAACCAGCTTGGCTATATGATAGGGCAGGGCCAGCCGCATCAGGACCATCTGCTGTGGCGTTTTGAAAGCGCGGCGGCCAGCCGGTGGGTCGAGACACGGTCAGATGTCCTGAAGAGCGATACTCCCATGACGTCCGCGCAGCTCAACTTGCTGGATACAATGTGGCGCGGGATCGGTATCGGCCGGTATGGCTACAATATCAGTGACCTGAATGCCGACATTGAGCGGCGCAAGGCGCTCCTGCGGGCAGAAGAAAATCGCGCCGACATGCTGGCTTTCTATGACCGCTACAAGGACCGGTTTGACCTGCTTGTCGAAGTCGCTCGCAATCACGCAAATCAGGATGAGGATTTTCTGGCTGAGGTGCAGGACAAGCTGGATGCCTATCTTGAGCCCGCGAGTGAGGTCTATGCCCGCGACGCGAATAATGTCAGCGAAGCAGAATACATGCTGGGCTGGGCCGCGCAGGCCGGAACTGCCGAACTGTGCCTGCTGAGCAAGCCCGCCACGTGTCGCAGGATCGGCAAGCGGTTTGAGGGCCGCGTGACCGACATGACAAAGGACTTCGCCGAGGCCTTAGAACAGGCCGCAGCCCGGCGCACTGACAAGCATGACCGGTCGCTCGAACAGCTGGTGACGCAGGTCACGTTCGCCGGAGATATGGACATGCTCTATGGCGACCTTCTGGAGATTGGAAAACTCTCGGATAGCTGGGCGGATGTGACGGATACCCGCCAGCAGCTGCAGAAGCGCCTCGCAAAGCCGTTGCAGGCGGAGCTTGATGGCCTGTCAGGGGCTGACGCGCTGGTTGGGTTCGAGCGCCGCTACTTCTTCGGCGATGATCTCGGGCAGGGGAGTGTCCGCAAAGTCTCTGAGACGCTCGATGCGCGCCTTGCCGACGAGGCACCTTTCCGGGGCCTGGAAGGCGGCGATTACCTCAACGCCCTCGTCAACCAGGACATCACCCGTTTGCGGGAGCTCGATGCACATTATACGCGCGGCTACCGGCCGATGATTGCACTCGCCGGGGCCAGTCTCTCCATGATGAACCCCGCTGCCGGTCCTGCGCTTGCAAGGGAACTGGCCAATTTGTCGGCCATTCATGGCGTATTCGGCGCCTATCTCCTGAACTATCAGGATGCCTGGCCGAAATGCCTGAAATCCAGCGACCCGGTTTTCGAGGTGACGAAAAGCCAGTCGACAGTGACGCGAAACGAATTTGGCGAGGAAATATCGAACGTTACCAATTGGACGACGCGGGACCAGTACAAGGTGCCTGCCTCTCTGGAGCCGCACTTCCGGACGCTCTGGCGCTCTGATGTGCGGACTTCCGATGCCCGCTTCATGGACTGGCTGCTGAACGACCAGAAGACCAACAGGTTGATCGACGGTCTGGACGAAGCGATGAAGCAGCAGGGGTGTGATAGCCCGGCGATCGAAGCCCTGGAGCAGGGTATGATTGCCTATTATTCTGATGTCAGCCGGCGGCTCGGGCACCGGTGAGGGCCTTCACTGATCACTGCAGATGCCAAATGCCTGGCAGCCTAACAGGATTGGTTACTTGGGTGGTCCGTGAACCATGGCTAGGATCCTTGTGATGACCACGATGCGGGGACCCATGGAATATGCGTAAATCAGCGTTCAAACATACCAGGCTCGTATCGGCCTGTCTTGCAGCCGTCTCATCGGCAATCTCTGGAGGGGCTGGCACGGCTTCCGCCGATACCGCGGCACAGGCGACCGAATACTGCCGGTTCAGCAACACTGTGGAGGACCGCAGCCTGAACGGTGAGCTTCTGTATTCGCCGGAGACGAACCTGGTTCATGCGCGCCTCAAACTCGCTTTTCCGGATTCGCCGATCACCGGCACCGACCGGGCGTTTGCAGAAAAGGTCGTCTACAAGTCGGCGTGGATTGAGCGCATACACGATTTCAAGACCGGAGATGTCACCGAAACCGTGGAACTCCGGATTAGCCATTCCCTCACCGGGATGCCGCTGGTGGATGTATGTGAATACTATGTCAGCAACAGAAAGGTCGGCGACGTTTCTGACATTTTCAATGTGATGCGCATGAAGGATGAATACATGGATGCCGAATGCTCCATCGAGGTGTCTAATTTCGCGGGCAAGTTTCCGGCACGCCGGTTTGCTAACGACCCGGTGCCCGTGATCACGGTCAAGCTGGTCCGTTATGAAGATGACTGGCTGGATTGGGACGAATACGAGCAAAAGTATGTCGGGCAGTTTGATCTCAGTCTTGATTTCAGCGAGGAACTGACGAGCACGCTGGAGGCGAGCCGGGCTGCCATGTACCAGAAGTTCAACGATGGTCAGTGCAGGCCGCTCGCTGATGCAAAGTGACAGGCCGTCGCTTCGACGGCTGATACGGACAGGTTACCGGCGCGCACTCTTGCCGGTGCTGCTTGGCCTTTCTGCCTGTGCGACAGCGTCGCCATCGGAGCAGCCCACCGCATGGGAGTCGAAGGTTCGTACATGCTGTGACAGGGAGTATGACGGCCAGCCCGTCCTGATTTGCCCATTCGTCTGCCGTAGAAAGCCTGAGCGCGATCCGGAACTGGAACAGTCCGAGAGCGATTGCAACGCTCCGGAGCGGTCGCCAAGCTAGAGAGCCATGACAAGTAAAAGGACGCCTGCCAGAATGTCTTCCGGGCGATCATCCCATCCATTAGCCGTTCGGTTTCGAAGCTGGGGCGATCTCAAAGTCACGTTTGAGTATAAACTTCGGACCTATCTGGACAATCTGTATAAAGAAAAGTTCTGTGAGACGCTCGCTGCAAAGTATCCGGGCAGGGAGGTCGTCTACAGCCTCCTGCTCTTCTATGCAGATGCCGCTCAAACCCTCTTCTGGAAGCAGGATGACCATTATGACGAGGCACTGAGAGCGCTTTCCGTCCTTGTTGGCCACATAGCGGAGACGGATCTCGATCTTGATGACCTCTGTTATGTGTTCGAGATTATCGAAGGCTTCTTCGACTATGAGCAAGAGGGCGAAGGTCCAGATCATCTCCCATGGCTGCGTCAGTCCATTCAGGCGCTGTCCGACCTTTTCCAGGAAGAAAGATACCGGAAGGCAATCGAGGACGCACTGGACGACAAATCGCGCTCAGATTTCGTTTGTCTCATATCCATAGCCGGCTGGTTCTACGGCGCGGACGAATTCGACCTTTATATGAGTTTCGCCTCGAAGCACTATTCTGAGCTCGCGCTATCCAACGCTCGCTACTGGCTGCTGAACGTGAGTGATGAGCAATGCCAGCGCTTTATCGCATGGGCGCGAAGCTGTTTGCCTCCCGAACAACTTTCCGGGCCGCTTTCGCGCTCAATGGAATACACGAAGACGCAGAAGGCGATCCTTGATGTGGCCATATCTGAAAGGGGGCATATTCTCAGAAGTCCGCAGGACCGGTGTGATTTCATGGTCTGGGGACTGCGTTCTGCCGACAAGTTCAAGGCGGCAGAGGCGGCTTATATGCTCGAGGATATTCCGGTATCCGAATGGCCGGAAGGGAGCCAGGCTATTGTCGAAGAACTGTTCAGTCTGATGCAGCCGCATTGGCTTTCCTACAAGGGTCCGCCTGGCAAGGGCGCATACGTCAAATCGAAGGACAGGCTTGGCGATCTGCTTGAAAAGGTGAGGGGTGCCGGCAGGTGACGTGTAGGATCGCGGGTCGGAATGTGGGTGAGGTCGGGGAATGAGCCGCTTATGCATTATCGGTGATGTGCACGGGATGCTGGCACCGTTGCGCGCGCTTGTCTGCAAGCTGGATATTCAGCCCTCTGACAAGCTCGTCTTCGTCGGCGACCTGATCGACAAGGGACCGGACCCTGCAGGCGTGGTTTCATATGTCGAAGAACTTCGCCGCAGCGCGGGCTGCGAAGTGGTGCTCATCGAGGGAAACCATGAAGACCGCATGCGCCGCTATCTTCGCAACCTCGTTGTGCGTCCGGCCGTGGCAAAGGCTCAGGCTGAGCGCGCGCCCGAACTTGCGGAGCTGAGGGCGCAATTGGAGGATACCGGTCAGGCGTTTCTGGACTGGTCCGTGCCCTTCCACTGCTGCGCGGCCTATGGCGTGCTGATCGTCCATGGCGGCATTCCCGGAACGATGCAGGAATTTCCGGCCTCCCTCGAAGCCGCGTCAATGCTCGCCGGCCATGAGGCGAAGCGGCTTCAGAAGATCCTGCGCACGCGGTATCTCGATGCTGACACCGGGGAATTTCTCGCGCTCGGCAAGCAGGCCAAGGGAGACCCCTTCTGGGCGGAGGTCTATGACGGGCGTTTCGGCCACGTCGTCTTTGGGCACCAGCCCTTTCCGGATGGACCGGCGGAATTTCCCCACGCAACAGGGATCGACACCGGTGCCGTGCATGGAGGCGGACTGACCGCGCTGGTGTTCGATCCGGATCGCCCGCGATACTTCGTGACGGTCGAGTCCGATTGCCACATTCCCTACCGGGGCGCCGCTTCTGACGGGGAGTGAAGTGCTCTCGCTTGGTCTGACGCGCGTTCCTATGAAGGTTTGGCGACGGGGCTGAGCATCCACCAGACAAGGCTTACGATGACCGGGCCGAGCGCGCCGAGAAATAGGCTGGCAGATACATTCCCGCTGATCAGCACGAGGACCGCAAAGGGAAATGCGGAAAGGACGAGCAGCATTCCATTCGTCCGGCTGAAGCCCGACCAGCCAACAACGCCAAGCCAGCCCCCCTGTAGGGCGACCGACCAGAACGGCATCGCGCCGCCATTCTCGACGGTAGCGGGTCCCGGAATCGGATAAGCCAGCATCTTCAGGCTGAACGGCCATTCCGGTGCGTTGCCGGTTGCGTCAATAATACGCCGTGTACGGTCCGGGTCATTGAGTGAGAGCCCGCTCGTTGCGCCGTCAAGGAAGGTTTCAACTGAACTGAGCCAACTCTGATACAATCCCCAGGTCACCGCGATGTATGCAACAGCCAGGGCAAGACCAACCTGCAGGGGGCGTGATTGCTTGAATTTTCCAATGATGCCATCGCTCATATGCTGTCTACACGGTAACTGATTTGTTGCTTTCTATCGTTCGGGGCAGGCTGCGCTAGGCCTGTGAGCGGGGTACCAGGCGATAGCCGAGATCCTCGCTGAGGAGGCCTGGGGCGCCATCAATCGCGGACAGCGCGCGCCGCAGGCGGCTGATGGCCGTATTGATGACGGTGTCCTGCGGCGGCAGGTTCGGATAGTCGGTCCAGACCTCGTGCCACAGCGCTTTCCGGCTGACCCATTCGCCTTGCCGCGTCGCGATGGCATTCAGCAGCGCAAAGCTTTGCGGGCGTAAGTCCAGCTTTGTATCGCCAACCAGAGCCGTAGTGCTCAACTGCCTGAGTTCGAGCGTGTCGAAAAACAGAACGCTGTTGGGAACGCGGCTTGACGAAGCACGGCGTGCAACCGCGCGCAGGCGTGCCCGTAATTCCTCGGGGTGGAAGGGCTTGTCGATATAGTCGTCAGCCCCCGCTTCAAGCCCCGCGACATGATCGCTGACGCTGGTCAGCCGGCTGGTCACAAGGATACCGGGTCGAGGGCCTTCCAGCGCATTCAGCCAGGCGAGATAATCGAGCCCTTCACTTCCGTCTGCCAGCATGCGGTCCAGGATTACGATGTCGGGAATCTGTTCGGACGTCTGGCGCTTGGCGCCATCGACCGTGTCAGTCGTGGTGACTTGATATCCAAGCTGGCTGGCCTCGTGCACCACGAGACCTGCGATATCGGCATCATCTTCCACAACGAGCACGTGATTGCGTGTATCCATGTTTTCCCGCCTCTATGGGATTGCCTCTTTTACCTAGCACTGCGATTGAAATTCTTCACCTAACAAACGAGGTTTGCAGAGACATGCAGGTGTTCAGGGTTCTCAGCGGAATGGCAATGCTCTGCCTTTTTCTGGCAGGATGTGCTGTCACACCGTCACCCGGCATGGCGGATGCTCCCACCGATACATCTGTCGCGTCATCGCTCTTCCGCGCCGAGGAAGCCTACCGCACCAGCCGCAGCGAAAGTGATGCGGCGGGAATGGCCGAAGCCGTGCGTGACCGCATGACGGTGCTGGACGCAATGGACAGATCCAGCCGGTTTCATCCCGGAGTGCGCCAGGCATTCCTCGCATCGACCCGGATAATGATGGACGAAACGCGGCAGATGGCGGCAGACGATGCTGAGATCCTTGCCCGGATCGAACGTATGTTCCCGATGGAAAATCCAGCCGGAGAGGATGTGTTTTCCGGGCTATTCGGTAATGGCATGGTCAGGTCCTTGCGCAAGGTGGATGTCACGGTCGGGATGGAGATGGACATCTTTCTGTCGCCCGGCATGACTGAGGAATTGCGCCTGCCTGTCGTCAGGGATGCCGGAACAACCATATTTGTCGAACCGTCACGGGAGTTCGCCGGTTTTGTGCCGGATCTTGCGCTCTCCGTGTTGCCTGTTGCGGCACCCGGCGGGATGGCCGCTGAAGGATGCGAGACGGTCTCCGATGGCGGGCGCCTTGCCTGTTTTGTACCAGCGGGCACGCATATGGAGATCGATCTTGTTATCACCAACCGGAGCGAGTCCCGGGTGAGCGTCGTGGTTTTTGTCAGCGGCGATGCGCGGAGCGTAGGCGCGGCCCTCGCGAGCGAATAGGGGCCAACCCGAACGGTTATGTGACTCGCGAGGTGCGGCCGCTACAGAGTGACGGGATGATTGCATGAATGCCGAAGAATGAGGCGCTGAAATTTGATCCGGAGTTTTTGGTCTCCCTTCCAGATATCCCTTCTGATCAATCTGGTCGTGACACTCGGCCTTGCCGTGATTGCCGGCCTTGCGGCAATAGCGGCAATCGATGGCGCGGTCGACCGGACACTCCGCGAAGAAATACGACGCGATATCGCCTTGCTGACAGAGCGGACGCAGGACCGGGACGTCCTGCCGCCCGTGGCCAGCCTGACCGCATTACTTGGCCAGCGCCTATTCGATGATGGCGGCAAGGATGCACAATCCGTCTACCTTCTGGTCCGGTCCGACCAGAGCGTCGTCGCCGGAAATGCCGTGACCTGGCCTCCGGACGTATCTCTGGAAGAGAGATGGATTGAAACGGATGCCACCGGGCTTGGCCTTGGTGCCGGGAGCATGCTCGCGCGGGTAGAGGCCGTCGATGACGGGTTTTTCCTGCTCGTTGGCCGCCGGCTGACAGCGCGGCAGGCGCTGATTCAGAATTACGTGCCGATCCTTGTGGGGGCTGTCCTGTGTCTTGGCGTGGTCAGCACGTTTCTTTTCGCCTTGCTGCACCGCCGCTACCGGCGCCGTGTCCGGGCATTCAACCGTGTTTTCGACCGCGTCCGCACCGGCGAGATTGCCGCGCGTGTCGAGTCCGGATTCCTCACCCCTGAGGGAGACGAGTTGTCGATTCTCGGCGCAAACGTGAATGAGGCGCTGGCGGAGGTGGCGCGCCTGATGCGGGGGCTGGATTCCTACAGCCAGGTCGCAGCGCACGAGCTTAATCATGCCGTCTCGATCATGCGGGACCGGTTCCTCGCTGCTGGCGACACCGGCGCGGCGCAGGATGCCGAACAATTGCTGGACCTCGTCGCGCACATTCTGGAACTGGCGAAGATCGAGGCGACCCCGGGCTATGCCATGCAGCCCGTTTCGCTCGCGGAAACAATGGCATCGGTGGCAATGCTCTATGCCGATACGTTCGAAGACCGGAACATCCGTTTCGAACTGCAGCTGCCGCCGGATGACCGGATGGAAATCCTCGCATCGGCGCCGCTGCTCGCCAGCGCCATCACAAACCTCTTGTCCAATGCCGCAAAATTCGCCCCGGAAGGGTCGGGGGTTTCGCTGGTGCTTGCCGCGACTGATCGGCATTTCAGCGTGGTCGTTCAGGATGAAGGGCCGGGCGTTGCGACGACCAGCATTGCCGAACTCGCCGGCGCGGGCCGCAAGGCTGGCCCCGGCAGTCATGGATTTGGGCTGAGGCATGTTCAAGCCGTTGCAATCCGCCATGGGGCGCGGCTGACGCTCGCCAACACGAATCCTGGCCTGAAAGTGTCCATCGCTTTCGTGCGGCCGGCATAACCCGCCTGGTAAGTTGCGTCATCCAGCCTAACCGCCGATACAGGACAGCGTGGGGAAGCAGTTCCGCACGGCATATTAGTATTCTCGCGTGAAGGGGGCATCGCAACGTGCAGCCAGGTCAGTTCAAACAGCTGTCCCGCAAGGGACAGACAGTTCTTCGGATGCGTCCCGCTTGGACCAGCTATTGGCGGAGCGGCCTCGCGGTTGTGGTGGTGACGGGCCTCTGGTTGGTGCAGCGTGAATTGTTCGATGGACTGGCGCAGCGCCTGGGTATTCCTATCGAATTTTCGGGCCTTGGGCTCGCCATCGCGCTGTTTCCGATTCTCGCGGGCGTCGTCTATCACCGCTATACCCACGCCTATGAAATCGAGAATGGACGCAAGCTCCGCCTGCTTGCCGGTTTCATTTCCCGTGTGAAACGGGAATTTCCGCTGACGGACAAGGTCCAGACCGACATGGGCCAGACAATTGCCGGGCGCCTTCTCAATTATGGAACGATTGCCTTCTGGACCGGCGATGACCGCAGCCGGCTCGTATGGGCGAAAGTGTCCGATCCGGATCGTGTGATCGCCTATCTCGACCTTCTGAAAGCCGGAGCGCAGGGCACGACGCATGCTCCGGCGGCCCCTCAGGCCGGAGAAACGGCGTGGCCGGTATCCCGCTTGCCTGAGCCCCCGACACTGAAAGAGGCGAAGTCTACCAAGGTCACACATTTCGGGAGGTCGGTCGAATACAAGAATATCAAGGACATGGTGGCCCGGCGGATCAGGACGCCTTTCGGTGACTATATCGACAATGACGATGGCACGGTGTCTCACGCTGACAGCGGCCTCATGTGGCTGCGCGCACCATGGGGCATGGTGTGGACCGGAAGCGGATTTGCCGGCGAGCCCATCCGCATGAGGTGGAGCGATGCAGCCGATTTGTTCGGGGTGGGCACTGCCGTCGGCTACAATGTCGGCAGCACCATGGCCTATATGGGTAGCGCAAAGCGGGCCGCCTCGGCATTCGAGCATGGCTACAGGAAAGGCAAGTGCGTGATCGATGCGGCGGGGTACACGGACTGGCGCCTGCCGACGGCGGTGGAGCTTGACCGGTTCGTTCCATTCCATCACCGCCGGGATGAAGACATGAGCGAAGCAGAAGCCGCCATGTCGCAAGACGACGCCTATCTGTGGGGCTGGAAAGGCAAGGCGAGTTTCGCGGTGGCCAGGCGCCTGTATCCGGAGCTTTTCGAGACCAACGTCCACCTATGGACGGCGACCGGTCTGGGCGGCGGTCTGGCCTGGGCCTATGATGGCTCCATGCCAGCCGGGGACCACGAAGTTGGAAGCCTGATGGGCGCGCTCTTCGTGCGCCGCCTGACAGGAGGTGAGTTTCAGGCGCCAACGACAATAGATGAGGATGTCAGTTGGTGAGCCTGTCCGGTGCGCAAATGGAATCAACGTTCATGGGATTTGTCTGACATGCGCGTCATTGATGAACTCATCAGTTATCTGTGGCGGAACCAGCAACTGAATAGCGAGGACATCTACTGGCTGTCTAATAATGGCTATTGCTGCGTCAGCGAGCTCTACGACAGTGGCTATGATGACTACTGGGAGCGCTATGATGCCGCTTCGGACGACGAGGACGACGTTGACGTCGAAATCGATGAATTTGAGAAGCGTAAACCTCGCCTGAAATCGGGTATTCCTACGGGGCAAAACAACCTTATTGATGATCTAGTCGCGTGTCTTGCTGCGCAGCGGGAGGATGCCTCCAGGGCATTGCAGGCGTTTGGGCGCTTTTCTTCCAGCGACGGCGGTCTGGAGACAATCGATGAGATTGCGAACCGTCTTGCACGCGCAGATACGGAAGCCGTGATCGAAGCCGTTTCGCAGGTTCTCTACAGTTCAAAGGAGGGCCTCTCCGTAATCACGCGGATCATTACCTGCAACTATATCCATGTGGACATGGAAGGACGTGCGGGGCCAGCTTGCCGGGCTTACCGGAAACTCATCGCAGTACGCGACCTTGGTGCCATCGGTAAATATAGCTGGATATTGAAAGAGCCGGAGATCGCCCTTGCTTATGCGGTCGCCTGCGCGCAGGCACGTCTGGCGGAAGCGCTTGGCCACCTTATAGTGAATGGTGACAAGGCGGTTGCGCGTGCGATAGTGCCGTTCGATACAGACGCGTACTGGTTCCTGTCCCTGCTTCTGACGGCGACTTACGCAGCAGGCGAAGGCGCGGGCTGCCCGTCCGGCATCATTATGCCGCGCGCTCACCCTTTGCCGTGTTTTGATGATTTGTATCATCTGGTCGACCTTGCGCTTGGCGCCGTCGAGGGCGGTGGCAAAAACGCGATTCTGGAAGATGCATCTCATCCCGTCGCGGCGTTTTTTCTGGCGAGGGTTCAGGGCACCCGTCCTTTTCGCGGACAGGAGGCGATCAGCGCTTTGCGCGAGCGCCAGTGCGACCCAATCAGAGGGCTCAGCGCTCTAGATATATGGGACAAGGCCTACCGTCCGCCGGAGGTCTTCGACGATTGGAAACCCACAGGGGAAAACCATGAGTGAAACCGTGACGCTCTCTCAGGCCAAGGACATCATCAAGGTGCTTGCGGCGGATGAAAGCGTTCTCGTGCTGTCATCGCCCGGCCTTGGAAAATCCGACATCGTGCGCAGCGCCGCGGCAGAGGCGGGGCTCGAATGCCGCTCGCTGCTCGGCACACAGATCGCACCGGAGGATGTGAGCGGCGTGCCGAAGATTGACGGCGAACGTTCAGTGTTTTGTCCGCCGCGTATCCTTTTGCCGGAAGATAATAAGCCTTTTTGCCTGTTCCTGGACGAATTGCCGGCCGCCGGGCCGGATGTGCAGAAGGCATTCTATGCCCTGCTTCTGGAGCGGCGGATCGGCGAGTTCGACTTGCCGAAAGGTACATGGGTTGTTGCAGCCGGCAACCGGGCGGAAGACCGTGCGCTGGTGCGCACCATCTCGTCCGCGCTCGTCAATCGCGTCCTGATCCTGCACGTGCGGGCCGACACTGAGGAATGGATCAGTTGGGCGCGCGCCAACACCATCCGGTCTGAGATCATCGCCTTCATTTCCGCCGTGCCCGATGCGCTGATGCGGCCCGCCCCAGCTGAACCTGTCCCGTTTTCGACCCCGCGCGCCTGGGCTTCATTATCGGCCAGTCTGGACCTTGCCGAAAGCGCCGGCCTGCCGCTGGAACAGACGCGCCGTGCGCTCGCCTATGGCAAGGTTAGTGCGGGCGATGCGAGCCTGTTCTGCGGCCTCGCGGAAAGTGGTATGGAAGACCTGAAGCCCGCATCCGCCTATATCCGCGATCCGTCGCTCCTGCCGTCCGAACTGGCGCGGAAATGGTTCATCATCCGCATGATCCGGAAGATGGCGGCAGAAGGCGGGCTCAGCGGATTCTCGCCGGATGAGATCGAGACCTTCCTGTCATCCCTGCCGGGCGAGATCAGGTTCTCACTGCTGGTTGGCCTGGTTAACATTTGGGGGGATCTGGGCGCGAGCGACAGTCTTTTGTCATCTCTCAGGGAGGCGACGGGATTGAGATGAGCAAGGGCAGCCTGACTGTCGCGCAGGAGCATGCTCAACGTGCTCTCAACAATGTGCGCAATTTACAGCCTTATCTTGGTGATCTCGCTGACATAGTGGCGATCCATGTTGAACCCCGCATCCCGACAGCGGGCATCACCGCGGACGGGCGGCTGTTCGTCAATCCCGACTGGTTCCTGTCACTTTCGGGGCTGGAAGCGATCTATGTCATCGCCCATGAGCTCTGGCACCTCGTTCTGCAAAGCCACACGCGGGCGGACGCGGCAGACCGCTGGCACGTCAATGTCGCGCATGATTGGATCATCAATCGCATCTTGACGGATGAACTGGAAATCATGCCGCCGAAGAACGGCTTGTGGTTCGATGGTGCCGGTCATCATTCTGCCGAAGAGCTGGTCCGGTGGCTGAAAGATGGTTCCGCGCCGCAGGTTGACCAGCAATCCGTGTGGAAGCCTGTTGCCGCTGCATCTGCGCCGAAGCAGTCATCACCTTTCAAAGAGGCGCTGCGCGGGTCGTCGCTCGCGCCGGCCGACATTGCCCCGGATGGTGAGGGGCCTGGAGACTGTCGCGGCGATATTCTGACAGAGGCGGATCTCGCGCGCCTGTCGATTGTTTCAATACCGATCAGTGGCAACGGGACTTCCTTGAAGGGGGATATGAACGCGGAAATCGCCACGCGCGCGGAGGCCTTGCGCCGCGTATCAGAAACGGCGCTCAATACCCATGCGATTGTCACCGCCGCCTTGCAGCTCCGCAACCCTGATTTTGTTTACAGGCAGTCCTCTGAGGTACTTGATGTCATCAGGACGAATGAACGGATTCCCATTGAACTCGCCCTGCAAAGGGGGATCGACATGGCCGCGTCGAAAACTCGTACCTTCGCCCGCGTCTCGCGCCGACAGGGTGCACGTCGCGATCTCGTTCTGCCGGGCCGTCGAACGGAAGGCTGGGCGATCAACCTGATCCTTGACACGTCCGGCTCGATGACCGGGGTGTTGCCGCGCCTCCTGTCGCTTATCAAGGCGTCGGCGGTAGCCGGCGGCGTGTCACATGTGCGGATCGTTCAGGCATCGGACAATGTGACCGCAGATGAGGTCGTAGACATCGAGCTGCTCGAACGGTTCGAGGTACGTGGATATGGTGGCAGCGATCTTACGGCGGCGTTTGAGCTGCTTGGCGCTGACCCAAATACCGAGCGTGTGATCGTCCTGTCGGACATGGCGATCAGATATCCTGAAACATCGCCGCCTTACGAGGTGATCTGGCTCGCCGTTCGCCGCGGGTATCGACCGTCAGCAATGCCGACATACGGAACCTTTGTTGCCCTGAACATGTGAGCGTCGGCGGGCGCCGCGATTCAGTCATTCTCAGCAAGCTTTTCGAGTGTCGCGCGATGGGTGCGGATCGCCTCTTCGATCATCTGCTGTTGCTCCAGTTTGTAGTCAGCATTCACCTTTTTAAGCGTCGTCTCATCGACGAGGGGGGCAAGGGAGTCGCGCAGATGCGGTCGCTTGATCCACGCCTCGCAAAGATAATCGTCAAATGCTGGGCGTGCGGGAATTTCATCACAAGGCTGGATCAGCAATTCGTCAAGTGCCTTACTAACCGTGTTTTCGTCGATCCATGTGGCGACCCATTGCGCAGAGCCGGCGCTGTGTTTTGCTATTTCTTTCAGTTTTCTCTGACGCCGGAATAGGAAATCGCGGTGATTCCAGATCGCCTCGCACAGCGCACCATAGATGAAGGCGCCGTTTTCTGCTGGCTCGCCTTTGACTGGCAATAAGGTTGTGCGCATCTCGTCTGCCGGGTCCGGCGGCGCCTGGTCATAGTAAGGTCTGGCGACGTGGCTACGCCTCAGAACGAGCCCGGACACCGGGGCCGGAATGACGACGTCGACGAACTTGCCGCCGCCAAACAGCGTTTCGTCTTCCGTCATCAGTGTCAGCGTGAGCAAGGGCTCGCCTTTGGTTGCAAACTGTTGTGGTTCAACGGCGGGTTTAAATTCGCTGCCGATGTGACGCATGAGGGAGGGGTGAAAACGGGGTAGGATAATCGCGCGATCGGCGAATATCGTCCCAGCCGGTGGATGGGTGAGCGGCGGGGCGGCGGGGTCGGCCGACCTCATCCGTGAGTTGGGTTTTTCTGTTCGCGCGCTCGCGGTGCCGGTCCAGGGCTTGTGCACAGCGTCGTCTGTTTGCAACGCCAGCGCCTTGATCTCGGCTTCCAGCCGGTTCGGGGCGGCGACATTCACCCAGCTTTGGCCGCTTTGGTCGTCCCCAGTCCAGAAACGCAAGGTGCCGTAACCAAGCAGGCGGCTGAGTACGGTCTGTTTCAGGTCGGTCTGGATTTTGTCGGATATCAGAAACTCGCGGCGGTCGCGGGCGATAAAGCCGATGGTCGTGCGCAGCCGCCGCCCACTTTCGATCTGGTAAGCGCGCGTGTAGCGGTGGAATAAAATCCCCGCGATGATCAGCAAGGCTGGCGCAAGACTTACTAACGTCGCGATTTCCTGAAGTTGTGCCGGCGTCTTCAGATAAGCCCCCTTGGCCTGCGAGAAAGCATATGCGCTTGCGGCTAGCGCGGCGACCGCGAGCCATGCCTTCCAGTATGAAGCCCATGCAGGCCGATAGGTGGTGATATCGCTCCCGTCCATGACCTCAAGTTTTTCCTTTCTGTGTCATAAGCCCCGCATCGCGCGGCGGCGGTCCGCAAAGCGCCGGCGGTCCGATTTGGGAGCGTCCTGCCGCTTGTGAGGCTTACACAAAAGACAGCCCGCGCGCGCCGATTTCGGCTTTTTCCGCTTGTGATGAGCCATTTTCGCTTACCTTAGAAAGCTTCGGAATATCTGGCCGCAAGGTAGACCAGAACTACAGCAGCGGCAAAATAACCATAATGGTTTGTTGCCAGGTTTCGAGAAATGCCGTGTTTGGGGTCGTCACTTTTTCGATTTGGATTGAGGAGGTGGCATGGGGTCAAGTTCAAAATGGCGTGACCGGACGAAAGTGGTTCGGATTTGACGTTAGGTTCCGGCGGATTTTCCCGGGACAGGCCATGCTTAATGCCCGTCCGGATTTCCGGGGCCCGCCGAGCATCAACAGACTGCCTCACCCCTGTGAAGGCGGGCAAGCGTCACGGGCAAGAAAATTGGACTGTGTGAATACGCGCTTCGCATCAGGGGTCAGGAGGTAGAAGATAATGGAGCCTAATACGAGCAGTATTGGACAGATAGGGCCAGCCAGCCGGCTCGGCTCGCACGTCGACTGATCAAGGCCGAACAATGGTCTGTCTGGAACGCCCGCTCAACTAACAGTTCCCGACAATACCAGTGCCCAAAGCATAAAGACAAGAAGGATAACAGAAATCATGCTGGCGCTGGCAAAGCCCCAACCAGAGAGCAATGTGGTGCAGCCAGGGCCGGCCGCATAAGGCAGAAGGGAATTATGCAAGACATCACCCCAGTTGAAGATGATGCCGAGAAGGATCAGTACGACTGAGGTTGCTGCAGTTACGAGTCCGTATCCCATGGTGATGGTGGCAATGAGCTCTTGCCCCCGAACCGCATCGCCAAAAAGCTCATTCGCGAAAAAGGGGGAAAAGATGTATATGGTAATCAAGATTACGTAAGGAGCTCTGACTCCCTGGTGCAGAGACCAAGCGAGGCCGCCCAGCGTTATTTTGTCGGGCCCAATCGCGTCTTCTGGATCCGCAACTGTTCTGGAAGAAGGGGGAGGCGCATCGCCGCTTCGAAGAATATCAAGTTGCTCCACTACTAGGTACCTTAACTCGGTGCTGATTGATTTGCTCAACGCGCTGCGAGGCGATGTGCTTTGCAGATGCTGTGACTCAGGGGTACTGGTTACCATTCTTGTTGGCTTGGCGACCTAGCCAAGCTGGCGTTGTGGCCTGCCCGCCAGATGGCCAGCGGGCAGGCCAGGGGGACTGATCAAAAGTTCAGCTTAAGTCTTCCACCCCACTCTGCGCCGCGATTCACATAGGCGAAGTGACCACCTGGAAGCAGCGATATGTCCGTCGCAGTGCTGTAGGTCTGCACATCGGTAATGTTTCTGCCGAACAGGGTGAACTTCCACCGTCCATCGAGATCACCGATGCCCAGTCGAACATCAACTTTGGTCGATGCGTCATTTGCATCCATCGGGTCGTTGTCCGGCGAGAGGAAGTGCTCGCCGGTATAATAGACATCGGCTCCAAAATTGATTTTCAGGCTTTGCGTGACGGGGCGGTCATAGTCAAAGTATGCGGTACCCGAAAATTCAGGTGCAACGATACCCGTCTGACCACGGAGGTCCTGGGTGCAGGGGCCGCCCGCTGCGGCAACGGTCTGGGCTGCGGTGCATGAGGCATTGGCGTACTCATCATAAGAATAATCGAGATAAGCTGCGCTGGCGCCGATCACCAACTCATCCGATGGTGCCCATTCACCGTCGAGTTCAAATCCATTGATTGTGGCGGAGGCTGCATTGGAGACTGCGAAGCTGGTCCCGGTGAAGGACGTCACCTGAAGGTCCTGGTACTCCGTTGTGAAGACTGCCGCGCTCAGTCTGGCTGATGCAGCTGGAAACTCCATTTTTGCCCCGAGTTCCCATGTCGATGCCGCTTCATCCAGATATTCAAAGGAGTCGCCCGGAACAGCCGAAGGGCCAGACGGGTTGGGGTCCAAGACCTGGTTTCCATCCGACGCGCTGAAGCCCCCAGACTTGTAGCCTTCCGCATAGCTCAAATAGACCAGCGTGTCCGATGTAGCGTCCCATTCAAGCTTCACCGCAGGTGTGAGATGATGTTCCTTCCGGCCTTGCTCGGGGAAGATGTAATCGTCGGTTCCGCCCAGAACGAGCCACATGTCCTCTAGGACCTGATTAGGACCCGGATAGTTCTCGAGACCGATCCCTCCGGTAAAGTCTGACGAATAAAGCGTTGACGACGTGGCACGCTTGTCATCTTCCGAGTATCTGACTCCACCCGTGATCCGGAGTGTGTCGAGGATATCATAGGTACCCTGAGCAAAAATCGACCAATTGTCGGATTCCTGATCAAAGATCATATGCCTTGGTGTCTCAGCTATTCCGACAGCCGTAATGAATTATGGCATCTATAATGCACAGAAATTAAATAAATTATCCCGCAATTTCCAATTTATAAAAAATGTGGGATAATGCAGCATGAATTCCGTTCGACCCTTCAGTGATGAGCAGCTCAGAACGTTGATAAACCTGCGTCAGCGCTACGAGGCGTGGATTGAGGCAGAGCGTGGGCTTTTTGCCATGCCCTATGACCTTCGCCGCAAGACGGTGGCGGGCAAGGACTATCTCTATGAGATAGTCGACCGCCGGGGAAACGGAAAGAGCCTCGGGCGCTGGAATGATGAACTTGAGGCGAAGTTCGAAGCCTACCATGCTGACAAGGTGGAAGCGAAGACACAGCGCGACGGTGCAAAGCCAGTGCTACAAGAAAGCTCGCGATTGTACCGGGCTTTGAGATTGCCTCTGCTGTCAAGCGATGCCGGCCCGATCCTGAGGGAGGCGGACACGAGGAATCTTCTCGGGAGTCACCTGCTTATCGTGGGGACCAACGCTATGGTGGCCTATTCGATTGAGGCGGCCGGTCAGATCCTGGGGGCGCCGGACGAGACCGAAGATTTCGATCTGGCCTGGGCGGCGAGGAAGGCGGACGAGGCGTCTGAGACTGTGTGGCAGATGCTGAAAGCCGTCGATCCCACATTCACGGTAAACACCGAGCGAAATTTCCAGGCCCGGAACTCAAAGGCCTATGAGGTTGAGCTTCTTGTGGCGCCTTCGCTGGTCGCGACGATGAGCCGGAACGACAAGCCGAGACCGGTGCCTCTGCCGGAACAGGAGTGGTTACTTCTCGGTAAGGCTGTCGACCAGGTTGTAGGCTGCCGGGACGGCACGCCGGCTCGAATTGTCGCGCCGGACCCACGCTGGTTCGCCTTGCATAAGCTATGGATGTCAGAAAAAGAAAACCGCAATCCACTCAAACGTCCCAAGGACCGAAAGCAGGGGATTGCGCTGCTAAATGTGGTGAAGGAAACCATGCCGCAATATCCGCTAAATCAAGCCTTTGTCGAATCGATACCGGAAGCTTTAATCGGTTATTATAATCGATGGGAATCGGGCTCTCTGTAACAGAGTGATAGGTGCAATGCTGGCTCACTGTTCCGTTGGCAGCCCTATAGCGACTTAAATTCAATTAGATCAACGAATATGGTGGCATTTTCCTTTGCTGCCTATTTGAATGATTTTCAGCCTATGGCAGGGCGACCTACGAAAGCTTTGCCGACCTGGTCACGGTACGATTGAATATACAGACGCAGGCCATGGCATAACGCGGCGCATGATATGTAGGGATATATGGCCTGGACAACTGGCGACATCGCGATCCGTGTACACGACAAGCATGCGGGCCTCATCCGGCAAACCATAGAGCAGGCGTTTCCGGCGATACGTTTGCTTGATGGACCGCCGGCAATTGGCTCTGCCCTCAATATATTTATCGGTTTCCGTCCACCTGAAGGCGAAACGCTGGACCAGTATGACTGGATTCATTCGACGGGAGCCGGCGTAGACCATCTCGTCACGGCGATCGATGCAGGCCGGTTTTGTCCGGCTGTGACGCGTACGATCGGGCGAATGGGGGAGCAGATCGGAGAGTTTTGCCTCGGCTATGCTCTCGCGCATTTTCAGCGCATGGCGCAGCGCCGGGCCCTGCAGCAGGTGGCGGAGTGGAATCCTGCGGCGGCCAGCCCGGCCTTCTGCTTTGAAAGCGAAATTGCCATCCTGGGCACCGGCCAGATCGGGCGTGGGATCGCCAGGGCATTCAAGGGGCTTGGTGCCCACGTCACCGGATATTCAAGGCGAGGTTCGGCGCAGGATGGGTTTGATGAAGTCTATCCTGTTGCAGATTTTGGTCGAGGGCGACCGACTGATGTGCTGGTTCTTGCCTTGCCGTCGACGGGCGAGACCGCGAACCTCGTTGGCCGGGACATGCTATGCGGGCTTCCGGGGGTCTTGTTGATAAATGTCGGGCGCGGCGCGACACTGGACGCGGATGCGTTGCAAGCAGCCCTTGGGAACGGAGCGGTCGCGCATGCCGTCCTGGATGTTTTCGAAACTGAACCTCTGCCGGGCACCGATTGGCGCTGGCAAGACGAGCGGATCACGATTGCGCCGCACGTCTCTGGCCAGACGCGCCCCGAAGATGCCGTTGAAGGCTTTTGCCAGATGTTGTCGGAATTTCTGGAGAGCGGAAAGAAACCGGCATCGGTCGATATTGTCCGGGGATATTAGGTCAAGCGCGTGAGCTCCGCCCGGCCCGCAACTGGCTGCCTACACAGAGCGCTGCGCGCACCTGATTCGACTTTGCCTGTGATTTGCTCCCATCAGGTTTGGGTAAAGCCGGCGCACGCGACCAAAATACAGTCTTTAGTGCTAAAAATTGTCCCCATTCGGACTATCCGAAAATCGATATATAGGCGGGGTACAGTCATTGGCTTTCGTATCGCGCGGCCAACAATATTTCGCATATTTGTGTCATAAAATTCACAAAACTTTCAATGTGTTGAAAAGTCGGGCGCCATTCCTGGCCATCGTAAATCACTGCTTTGCGCAGCAAACATTACGACTTGTGGATCACTTTCCGCAGGGACGAGGCCGACAGACATGCCTGTTTGACATTTTTTTGACAAGCGACCATCTCAAAGGACTCGAATTCATACACTGCGCGTCAGAGGGGGCAGTTAGAATGATCGGATCGGCCGAGACCGGACGGCTGCCACTCAGACTGGCGGACTTTAATACACTCATCGAAGCGCTTGACTATGCAGCGGCGGGTGAGAACGGGCTCGTGTTCAACAAGCCTGGCGGCGAGGTCACCCGGAACCTGCCATATCGTGAATTGCGCGAAGAGGCGATAGCGCTGGCTGGCCAACTTGCTGCTGTGTTCGAGCCAAAGTCCCATATTGGCCTGGTCGCCGAAACCTCTGCCGACTTCGTGACGGCGTTCATGGCGTGCCAGTATGCGGGCCTGATCCCGGCCCCGATCAGCCTGCCACCGGCCATTGGGGGGCGCGCCCAGTACCAGACTCAAGTGCGCAGCATGTGGAGCGCCGCCTCGCTCGACGCAATCCTGTCGCCGGCGCGTTTCAAGTCCTTCTACACAGAAGCGTTCGGCGAAGATGAAGCTGTTATTCTGCCAATGGAAGCGGATAGCTGGAAAGGACGTCCGGTTGCAGGGCTGCGCCCGCTCGGCGCGGAAGACCTCTGCTACATCCAGTTTTCGTCGGGCAGCACGTCTGACCCGAAAGGTATTGTCGCGACCCAGTCCAGCGTGGCCGCCAATTGCCGCCTGATTACCCGCCATGGCCTGCAGGTGCGTGAGGGCGACCGGGCTGTGTCATGGCTGCCGCTCTACCATGATATGGGACTGGTCGGCTTTTTCATCGCGCCGCTTATGTCACAGCTGTCGGTCGATTATCTTGCCACATCTGACTTTGCCCGCCGGCCAATTTCCTGGCTGAAGCTGATCAGCGACAACAAGGCGACCCTCTCTTACAGCCCGAGCTTTGGCTATGAGCTTTGCGCGCGTCGCTATCGCGGTGAGGACATTGATCTCTCATCCTGGCGCGCGGCGGGTATCGGCGGCGATATGGTGCGACATGGCGTGCTCACGGATTTCGCCGAGTGTTTCGCCGGGGCTGGATTTTCGACATCGGCTTTCGTCGCCAGCTATGGCTTGGCAGAAGCCACGCTGGCGGTGTCGTTTGCACCGCTCGGGGAGGGGTTCAAATCCGACTCTGTTGATGCGATCGCACTTCGCTTTGAAGATCAGGTCCGTTCTGCGGGCAAGGATGCCGACCCGGCAAAGATCCGTCGTTTTGTCTATTGCGGCAAACCGATGCCTGATCATGAAGTTCGCATCCGTGCTGCCGCGCCAGACAATCTGGCAGACCGGGTCATAGGCCGCATCCAGGTCAGGGGCCCGAGCATCGCGCTTGGCTATTATCGCGGCACCTCCGGCATAGAACCGATTGCAGATCATGAAGGCTGGCTCGATACCGGCGATCTTGGCTACTGGCTGAACGGCGAAATCATCATCACCGGCCGTCTGAAAGACCTGATCATCTGGAATGGCCGCAATATCTGGCCGCAGGATGTTGAGTGGGTCGTGCAGGAAGTCGGCCGCGGCCTTGTTAGCCGCTGTGTTGTCATCGATATTGATGAAGGCAAGAAAGCCGACCGTATCGTGCTGTTGGCCGAGTGCCGTAATCGCGATGAAGAGGTGCGTGAAACGCTGCGCCGCGACATTGCACAGGCTGCCCGTCAGGCCACTGGCGCACCGGTTGAAGTTGTTCTTGTCGCGCCGCGCAGCCTGCCCGTGACAAGCTCGGGCAAGCTCAGCCGCTCAGCCGCCCGCATCAAGCTCCTGGAAGATGCCTTCGAGTCGATGCATCAACCGGCCTGAGGCCCATTTTGCAGAAGATCAGCCTGACAGGTGGGACCGGCTTTGTTGGCCGCCGGCTTGTTGATGTCCTTGGCCGGGATGACCGTGAGCTTACCTGTCTCGCTCGCAACGCTGCGGCCCGAAACCTGCCAATTGTGCCGGGCCTCGACTGGTTGTCAGGCCGCGTTGAGGATGCGGACGCGCAGCGTCAGCTCGTAGCCGGGGCGGATACGGTCATCCATGTGGCCGGCCTGACAAAGGCGCTCGGCCGGGACGGTTTCCATCGCACGAATGTCGAGGCCACCGCGGCGCTCGTGATGCAGGCCCGCAAGGCCGGTGTACGCCATTTCATTCTTGTCTCTTCGCTTGCAGCTTCCCGGCCTGAAGTCTCGGCCTACGCCGCGTCCAAGGCATTGGCAGAAAGCGCGGCCCGCCGGCTGTCCGGGAACATGCAACTGACCATTATCCGCCCGCCTGCCGTGCTTGGGCCGGGCGACGATGCCACACGCGACGTGATGCATTTATTGCGCAGGGGCTGGATGGTCTACCCTTCACGCGGCCAGCCCGCGGGGCGGTTTTCATGGATCGATGTCGGTGATCTTGCCCGTTTCATTCTATCGGTTGTCGACGCGCCATCGCAGGCGAGCGACCACATTCTCGCGCCGTCCAGCGGGCCGCAGCTTAGCTGGGACGATGTCGCTGATGCTGCCGAAGCGGTCCTCAACAGGAAAGTCAGGCGAATCGGGCTACCCGCAGCGCTCGTCAGGAGTGTTGGCGTTGCTGCAGATTTCACGGCCCTTGTCAGCCGGCACCCGTTTATCCTGTCCGGGGGCAAGGCAAATGAGCTGCTGCAGCGCGATTGGCAGTCAGATTTCGTTGTAGATGTACCAACCCCATTGCATCAGACGCTTTCGCACTGTTTCTTGGACACTCACCGGCAAGAGGGTAAGTTGTCAGGTCGGCGTAGTTCGTAGTGTCGAGGGTTTGAATTTGGGTCGCGTCGGGCAAGCAGAAATACTGGAGCGCATTCGCGTTGCGCTCTCGCCATATGTGTCGTCGGACGTCGTCGTGACGCCTGACATGAAGATCGGCTCGGACGTCGAGATTGATTCCGTTGAGGTATTTGATGTGGTGATGGAACTGGAAGAACATTACGACATCAGTCTCCCGATGGAGATCACATCGGAAATCCAGACGATTGGCGATCTGATTCAGGCTGTTGAACGGCAAATCGATGTTTGATGAAGTAGAACAGCAAGGCTCGATCTTTGAGAAGTTCCGGCCACTGGCCGAGCGTCGCAGTGCGATTTTCGATGCAGGTGAGCAGCCCTTCGGTTTGCGTTTTGATGAGGTCGTCTCAGCCACGCGCGGGCGGATCGGGGACCGCTCGATCCTGTTGGCAGGCACCAATAATTATCTCGGCCTGACCTATGCTGACGCCTGTATCGAAGCGGCGAAGACTGCAATCGACGAGCACGGCACCGCCACGACGGGCAGCCGTCTGGCCAATGGCACTTACGGTATACACGCTGAGCTGGAACGCGACCTTGCAGGTTTTTTCGGCATGCCATCGGCGATTATTTTCACCACCGGTTATCAGGCCAATCTCGCATCCATCAGTGCGCTGGCCGGCAAGGGCGATCACCTGCTGATCGATGCCGATAGCCATGCCTGCATCTATGATGCCTGCCGTCTGAGCGATGCCGAGACGATCCGCTTTCGTCACAACAGCCCGGAAAACCTCGACCGCCGGCTGGCACGGATGCCGAAAGAGGGTGGCAAACTGGTCGTGATCGAGGGCCTTTATTCGATGTTGGGCGATGTCGCTCCGGTGGCTGAATTTGTTGAAGTGGCCCACCGGCACGGTGCTTACCTCTATGTCGATGAGGCTCATTCCGTCGGTTGTTACGGGCCGGGCGGACGCGGCGTTGCCGCCGACCAGGGAGTGCTGGACGAGGTCGATTTCCTGTCGGGTACTTTCTCCAAGAGCTTCGCGTCCATCGGAGGCTTCTGCGTTTCGCGTCATGCGGACTTTGAATATATCCGCCTGATGAGCCGACCCTACCTCTTTACCGCCTCCGGATCGCCATCGACGGTGGCTGCGGCGCGTGCAGCGCTTGGGGAGATCCAGTCGGATGCCTCCTTGCGCCAGTCGCTGTGGGCGCGGGCCGAACAATTGCATGCGGGCCTCGTCGCCGCCGGCTTTGAGCCATCATCGGCGCCGGGACCAGTGATTGCGCTGCCCCGGCCAGACCAGGAAACCGCTGTACGCCAGTGGAACCAGCTTCTTGAGCGGGGCATCTATGTGAACCTCGCCATTCCCCCTGCAACGCCGCACGCCATGTCATTGTTGCGGCTCAGCGTTTCGGCCGCGCATACTGAAGAGGACATCAACCAGATCATTGCGGCCTTCGAAGCCCTCGATTGAGAGTGCGTGCCGGGAGCTATCGCAGGACGCGGGCGCGCAGGATTTTCCATGCCAGCACGGGTGACATGATCACCGGATGTTTCCGCTCGCGTTCGGTGACCTCGATACGGGCACCGGAATGGCCTTCGATTTTCTCCAGCACATAGTCGAGGCCCGCATCGAAGGTGAATGCGGCCTTGATGACACGCAGCGCGGCCATGATCTTGCCGGTTACCCGGCGGATGGCCCATCGCGCGCGGCATGAGAAGCGCTGCCAGCCGCTGATTGCGTCCAGGGCAGCCTGGCGGCTTTCATTGTCGGCACCAAATATCGCATTCGTCAGCTCAGCGTAGCGTTGCGAAAACCGCGCCACGAGTTCAGCGGTGCGCGTCTGCGCATTTTCCGGACGTAATTCGGTGCGGTAGCTTTCGCAGAGGCCGCGCGCCCAGATGCCTTCAAGATCGGCCGGCGCCTTGATCAGGGGCAAGGTCTCGGTGGCCAGCCGGATGCAGGCGTGGCTCAGCGTATCGATGAGCGCGTTGTGCAGGCTGGGTGTTGTCGCATCGACCAGTGTTGGCTGGGCAAACCGTGCCCACAGCATCGACTCGAATGCCCCGCCGCTGGCGCGCCGGATCAGGGCCTTTTCACTGATGATCGCGTATTTGCTGCGCAATACCTCGCCCCCGGGCGAGGCGGTTTCCATATAATGGACGCTTGGCGGGATAAGGAAGCTGGCGAGCTGTTTCAGGCCGCGCCCGTGGACCGAACGATAGCGATCCACGATAACGTAGAAGTCCAGCATCTTGCCAGCCTGTTCGCCTTCGCGCCGCGCTGAGCCGTAGAACAGGAAGCCGCGCACGCAGGCGCCATGTCTGTCACGGATGGCACCCGCCATGACATTAGCCGCTTCAGGGAAAGGCGTCTGTTCACTTTCGATCAGGGCCTTTACGCGGGCAAGACGATTGTCGCGGCTCATCGCAGGAAGGCCAGTGGCTGGGTGGTGGAGACGCGAAGTGGAGCGTCAGGGGTGGGCATGATTTCGCCGTCGAGCATCCATGGCCTGTCGAGGCTCAGCGAAAAGCCATCGGTATTACAGCTTTTATAGCCATGTTCTTCGAGGCGTTCCGGGGAAAAGCCCGTCAGTGAGCGCAAGATGGCACGGCGCAGGGCGTTTATGGGCCACGGCGCATAGGTGAGGTGGATGTCGCCCTCGCCAGTGCCCCAGAACGGCTTGATGCGCAGCGACAGGGCGGGCAGCGTGGTTGCGAGGCTGAAGGCGTGCTCGCCGTCCGGCATGTCCGCGTCACTGCCTTCCAGCCTGAAGCCGGACGGGCTGAACAGTGGTTTTCCATTGCCATCCCTGAAGCGTTTGGGGAAGGCGGCAAGCTGGAACATGGAAGAGGCCACGGCGAGCGAGCCTCGCCGGCCAGCGCTGAACATGTCTGTCTGGACATACTCCATTGCGCGGGCCAGTGCGCCGGTCGAGAGGAGAAAGCCGATCCGCGCGGGCGCATCTGGCGCTGACTGGATGACAAGCGCCGTCTGGCGGGCAACCGCTTCATGCCTGCCGCCTGCCTCAAGCTGGTCGATCAGCTCAACGACATGCGCTGCGCTGCGATCCCGCAGGCCGACACTTTTCTGCGCGAGATTGGTGCTGCCGCCGGGCAGGAGCGCGAAACTGAGGGACCCGACCAGGCCTGGCGCATGATTGTAGCAGGCTGTCAGGGCGGCGAGGACGGTGCCGTCGCCGCCTTCGATGAAAAAGTTGGTGACGCCATTGTCGAGCAGGCCAGACATCTCCGCTGCGAAGGCGCCGAGATCGCCTGTATGGACCAGCGGCACGGCTGGCCGCGTGCGGGCGACTTGCGCCAGACGGGATCCACGTCTGGACACAAGATGGCTGCGCGGGTTTGAAATCAGAGCGGTCCGGCTCGTCATTTGGCCCGCTCGCTGCCAAGCGCCATCCATATGCCGGCAAGGAAGAGGAGTATCAGCGGTGCCAGCGCACCAAGCCAGCCAGCGACCACGCCTGTCTCGGCAAGGGTGATGAAGATCCCGTCCACAATCAGGTAGGCGAAGCCCATGCCGAGCGCCATGACGGCCGCGATGTCGCCTGTGTCCCTGCGGCCTGCACGCTGCATCACCGGAATGCCCAGGAGCAGCAGCCCGAGCGCCAGCAGCGGCAGTGTCATCCGGTCGATTATCCAGACAATATAGGCCCCCGATGGGCGGCTGCCCGAGCCGCGAAGCCGGTAGAGCTGCCACAGGTCGTTGAGCGAGAGATAGCGCGGATAGGATTGCAGTTTGAGCAGGCTTTCCGGCGTTTGCGGCGTAGTCCAGACATCCGGAGCGACAGCGTCGCCGACTTCATCGTGCAGCAGCTCCGCGCCGCTGACGACCCAGCCGGAAGGTCCATAGTCCACCCGTCGTGCAGCGCTGACAGACTGCACCTGGCCGGTGCCGGATTTCATGAAGAAGGTCACGTCGCGCAGCGATGTTTCGGAAAACTCGCCGACGCGGACCAGCATGTCGGGTTCTGAAATCCACAGGTCTTCGCTGTCATTCGAAGTCGGCATGAGCACTTCAGGCCCAAGCCATTCTGTCAGCGCGCGTCCGGCTGGCGGACTTGTCAGGTTGATGATGATGGTGCCAGCCAGGCCGACCAGGAATAGGCATGGTGCCAGCGCACGAAATTGCGCGAAGACGGACAGCCCTGTGGAAAACATCGCAACGATCTCATTGCGCCTGATAAAGGACAGGTAGGTCACGATCACAGACATGAAGACGATGATCGGGAATGTGCTGTCGAAGATGATCGGAAGGCGCAGGAATGTGAAGCGAAGCCTGTCACCCGTCCCGGCATCGGCCGGCAGGAGTTCGCTGTTGCCAAGCGAGTCGAGCAGGCTGACCAGGACCATGACGGCAAAGGTCACACCGATCAGGCGCAGCAGGAAAACGCGCGAAAGATAGCCCCGGAAACGTCTCATCAGGACCGCCCGCCATCGGCGAAGGCAAGATCGTCATTGCGCACGGCTTCAACCTGCGGCCGTGAACCGGGCCAGGTGATGAGCGCTTCGCCGGCAGCGCGTGAAAACAGGACGATACCGCCTATGGTGGTAACGATGACGATGGGCCATGACCCCGCCCAGACCGGGATTGTCCCGACGCTTGCCATCTGCAGCCCGTATTCGAATGCTTTCTGAACGACAAGTAGCGCTATGATACCGAATACGATGCCGCCTGTCTTTGGACGGCGCCCTAGATTGAGCCCCAGCGCAAAGGCGAGGAGGGGCAGGGCCAGATTGATGATCGTGCGGCTGATACGGTCATTGAACGCGGCATAGGCGACACGCTGTTCGACCTCTGGATGTGTGCTTGTGTCGAGCAATTCGTGAAGCATGAGCTCACGCTCATCCTTGCCCCGTGGGCGGAAGGCGGAGGACTGCGATGCCAGCGGCCAGGTCATCTGGTCGAACTGGACGATTTGCGATTTGTTGCTCTCGGCTGCGCCCTGAAGCGTTGCACCGCGCCCATCATTGAGAAGGAGGGCAACTTCGCCTGCGGAATTTTCCAGCATTTCACCGGATGGCGCAGAAATATACCGCTCGCTGCCGTCAGGGCGCTGTTCGAGGATGAAGGTCTCGCCAAGCGACCGGCCCGAGAAATCGCGGTAGTCGGTCCACACTGTATAGTCATTCAGCTGGACGAAGCGGCCTTCCTGGAAGGCGGCCCTCAAGGATTCCGTCTGGATGTCATTGATGGTCAGGCGGTAGTCATAGCGCGTCAGCGGCTGCAGGATGCCAGACAGCAGAAGGCTCGCGGCAGCAGCAAGCGCGGACAGGACGACGAAAGGGAGGAGCAGCCGCTTCAGTGAGAGACCTGCCGCCAGCATCGACACCAGTTCACCGGACCGGCTGACGCGGTCGATGGAGATGATCATGCTGAGCAGCAGCGCCGCCGGAATGGCGAGCTCCAGGTAATGAGGCACAAGGTCCAGCACCATTCGGAACGACGCCACGCCGCCATTCTCGGAATTCGCGACCAGTTCGACGATGCGGATCAGCCGCTCAATGAGCAGGATGACGAGAATCAGCCCGGTCAGGCCGACCAGCAGGCGGCGCGACTCCGAAAAGAGGTATTTGTCGATGAGTCTGCTGGACCCTGTCATCGATATGTCTTCGCCTCTCTATCGGCATGGAATCGGCATAATTGGGGAAGATACCAGCCTTGGCTGCACCGGCCCCTTCAGAATGCCACCACGTCATACTATTGTAATAAAAGGATAAGCAAACATGGGGTTTGCAATGATGACATCATTTGCTGCGCTTTCCGGTCTGGTGATCGCCCAGCTCACTGGATTTGGCGCGAATGGCGCGGACCTGGACATCCGTCCATATGAGGCCAGTGCCGAGTGCGGGGCGTCGCCGCAACAGATCGAGGTGACCGTGACGGGCGTACGTCCATACGGCATCCTGACGGTCGAACTGTATGAACCGAGTAAACGCGATTTCCTGAAAAAGGCATCGCGGTTGCACCGTATCAGGGTGCCCGCAGAGTCCGGCCAGCAGACTGTCTGTTTCGATATTCCGGGTGCCGGCACCTATGCTGTGGCCGCCTATCATGACGAAGATGCCGATCGCGATCTCGACCAGAAATGGAATCGCATGCCGGCAGAGCCTTTTGCCCTGTCCAACAAGTCAGAGCTGAAATTCGGCTTTCCGAAGTTCGAAGATGCAGCGTTCGATGCAGGGCCTTCCGGCACAGCGATTGTGCTGGACCTGCAGAAATGAGCGATGCGGGGCTGGCTGAGACGCGCGTGCACCCGAAGGCGGGGATGGATGTGCGGATCGACCGGGTGTCGGACAAGGCTGGCCGCCGCGCTTTCGTGAGCCTGCCCTACGATGCTTACCGCGATACGCCGAACTGGCGCCCACCGCTGAGGTTTGAACGCCTGGCGCAGCTGAATGAAAGCAGCAATCCGGGGCTGGCCGCGCTCGACCATGCCCTGTTCATCGCGCGCCGCGGTGACCGGGTGGTCGGACGGATTGCAGCCCTGGTAAACCCCGCGCACCTTGAAAGGCATGACCCAGAAGGCGGGCACTTTGGCTTCCTTGATACGCTTGAACCGGACACCGGACTTGTCAAAGCGCTGATCGAAACGGCGGCCGTCTGGCTAAGGTCGCGCGGCATGAAACGCATGTCAGGCCCGTTCAATTTCAGTGTGAATGAGGAGTGCGGCCTGCTGGTCGACGGGTTCGATACTCCGCCCATGCTGATGATGGGGCATGGCAGGCCGGATTATGCCACCTCGCTTGAGACAATCGGCTTTCGCAAGGCGATGGACCTGCAGGCCTATATCTGCCGCATGGGCGAGACCTATGAACGCCACGCCTCGACAGCGCGAATGCTCGCAATGGCCGAACGCGATCCACGGATCAGTTTCCGGCCGATCAACATGTCCAACTTTGCAGGCGAAGTCGCTCTGGTGCTCGACATCTTCAATGATGCCTGGTCCGACAATTGGGGCTTCATCCCGTTCGGCGACGACCAGATCCATCACATGGCGAGCGAACTGCGCCCGCTGATCCGTGAGGATGGCTGCTGGATCGCATCGATCGACGGGGAACCGATGGCGTTCACGCTGATCATCCCGAACCTCAATGAGGCGATTGACGGGCTTGACGGGCGGCTCCTGCCATTTGGCTGGCTGCAACTTGTGAACCGGCTGAAGATGAAGGGTACGCGTACGGCCCGCCTGCCGCTTGCTGGCGCGCGCAAGGCCCATCACAAGACCCGGCGGGGCCTGGTGGCGTTTGCGGCGGCCTGTGACGCTGCTGTGGCCGCTCAGCACAGGAGGGGCATGCGGGAACTTGAACTGTCATGGGTGCTGGAGACCAATACAGACCTCATCGCGCTCACCAACCTGCACAATTGTGAGCACTACAAGACTTACCGAATCTACCAGCGAGACCTCTGACAGCTGTGGTGACGGCTTTACCTGAGCTGAGCGTGCTGGTGCTGGCTGGTGAGCGGGGCGGCATGGACGCCCTGCGATCCCGGGAAGGGGTGGCCAGCAAGTCTGATATATTGATCGAACACAGGCCGATGCTGGACTGGGTACTGGACGCGGTGGCCGGGAGCGGCGTGGCGAAGGCCTGCACGATTGTCGGCGCGGGCGAGACGACCAGGGCCGGACTTGGCGCGCGCGAGTTGCCACTGGCCATCTCGCACCTGCCGGGCAGCGATGGACCAGCCGCCAGCATTTTGTCCGCGCTTGAGACAGGTATTGATTACCCGCTCCTGGTGACGACGTCGGACCATCCACTTCTCACGCCGCAGATGATCCGACATTTCGTGGCCGAGGCAATGGCGTCCGGCGCAGACCTCTCGATCGGCCTTGCGGACAAGCCTACAATCGAGGCGTCCTATCCGCATGTCTCGCGCACCTATTTTCCTGTAGGCGGCCGAAGGGTTTCGGGTTGCAACCTGTTCTTCCTGAAGTCTGCGCGTGCCGGCGGTGTCATCGACTTCTGGAGAGATGCCGAGCGTGACAGGAAGACGCCGGCCAGGATCGCGTGGCGCTTTGGCTTGTTGAACGGGCTGAGACTGATCCGTCCGGGTGTCTCGTTTGATGGGGTATTCCGTATTCTTTCCAGCCGGCTGGACTGCAAGATTGCTCCTGTCATTCTGCCCTTTGCGGAAGCGGCCATTGATGTTGACAAGCCGACGGACCTCGACCTTGTTCGCCGCATCCTTGCGGCGCGCGCAGGCTGATAAAAGGGAAGGGGACGAGGCTGGCCAATAAAACCACACTTGCAGGCCGCATCGCCCGGAACACCGGCATGCTATTTGGCGGCAAGACGACCGGCGCCGTCATCGGCCTGCTGGTGCTCGTCATCCTTGGTCATGCGCTCGAGCCTGCGCAATTCGGCGGCCTGTTGCTGCTACATGCCTATGCCGCTTCGTTCACCGGTCTTGCGAGCTTCAATTCCTGGCAGATGGTGGTCAATTACGGAGTCGGGCCGTTCAGCCGGGGTGAGAACAGCCGGGTGCAGGCATTGTTGAGGTTTGCTGCCTGCCTCGACGGGCTGGGCGCGATCTGCGCGGCGGCGCTGGCGATGCTTGCATTGCTGTTTCTCTACAGGCTTATCGGACTGCCAGATGACTTCCTGTTGCCGGGGCTCGGCTATTGCGCGCTGATCTTCTTCAACCAGAAATCAGCATCGACAGGTGTACTGCGGGTCAGCGACCGCTTTGACCTGTTAAGCTGGCACACGCTGATCATGCCGATGGGGCGGCTTGTCGGGGTTGGCCTGTGCGCGGCGCTTGGTGCGAGTTTCGGCTGGTATGTACTGGTCTGGTTCATCGCATCTTTCCTGTCCTACGTCGCGCTTCCGGTATTGGCGATCAGGGAATTGTCGCGCCTCAACCTGCTCAGAGGCCTTTTTGCGGGGCAGGGTAGCTGGCTGCGTGCGCCTGAGCAGGGTCTCTGGCGATTTGCTCTTTTTTCGAATCTCGATTCTACAGCCAAGGTCGCGAGCGAACATGTGCCGACGCTGCTGGCCGGTGCGGTCTTCGGCCCCGGCGCTGCTGCGATCTACAGGATTTCGCGCCAGATTGCTGACCTGTTCGCCCGCGGTGTCAGCCAGTTTGACCGTGTACTGCATCCTGAAATCGCGCGGATGATGGAACAGGGGGAGTTCCGGCGTGTCACCAGGCTTGCGCTGCGCTCCAGCGTCATTCTCATGGGGCTTGGCATTGCGGTGGCTGGGTGCCTCGCCCTCGCGGATGTCGACCTGTTGAGCCGCGCCCTTGGCGAAGATTATGCAGGCGGTGCGAGGCTGATCGTGCTGTTGCTGGTGGCGGCGTCCGTCATGGCGGCGGCCATGCCGTTTCACCCGATCCTCTATGCATGCCGACGGCCTTCACTGGCGCTTGTGGCACGGTTGTGCGGGGTCGGCGTGTTCCTTGCCGCCCTGCCGGTCTTGTCCGGCCGGTTCGGGCTTGAAAGCCTGGGATGGGCAGCCATCGCCGGAGAGGTCACTGCGTTGTTGCTGGTGTTCGTGCTGGCTTATCGCAGTGTTCAGCTGCGGGCAGGCCAGCGCGCTGCGAGTGCGTCCCTGATGGCCGAGACAGTGCCCGCTTCCGACACGCCGGTGGAGAGATCGGGCGGCCCGGACCAGCCGGCATCGGGAAAGGCAACATCCGCAAAGCGCCGCTCACCGGAATAGCGCGGCAGGACATGGAAATGGACGTGCGGGTCGACCATCATCAGCATCAGGTAATTGATCTTCTCGGGTTCTACGAAGCCGGTCAGCACGCTTTCGATGTCAGCGGTGACATGTGCGAGTTCGGTAAATGCTTCGGCTGGAAGGTCCGGGAAATGCGTATGCTCAGAGTGCGATAACAGGACGAGGGAGCCGAGTGTGACCTGTTTGGGCCGGGTCAGGACGCACCAGTACTCGTAGTCTGCGACGAGTGTGGCAGGTCCACCAAACTTCGTGAATGTGGAATTTCTGGCGATCGGCATGTCTTGCCTCCTTTCGGCGCGGCGCTTGGGTCGCTAAGGGTTTGCGGTCTTTTAACTGAACAGATTCCCTTACGCATGAACGACGCAACGCCAGCGAAGCCGAAAGTCAGCCTGATTGGAAGTGCCCCGGCAAAGATTTGGGGAATGGAGCTTGCCGAGTGGCAGCGGCGTGCCTGGCTAAAGATCGGCGCTAGCGGACTTGGCGATGATGGCGCGGTGCTTGTCGGTACTGACTGGGTGTTGTCGCCGGCGTTGCAGCGCGGACTGCTGGACACACCGGGCGCCGCCTTGCTGGTGGATGACCCGGAAACCGGGGCGAAACGGGTCGCGGCAATCCATGTGCCTGACGGCAGCACCAATAGCCGCGAGGCAATGGCAGCACTTGTTTCAAGGCCGCTGGAAAGCGGGTCGCAATTGCAGGACCTGCAGCTGACGCCGAAGTCGATGCAGGAGCTGGCGCCGGACTACAATGCCGCGCTGCGAAAGTCCGAAGCGCCTTATGCGCTGTCCATCTTCACGACGTCGCCGGGCGTCATCGAGCGCCGCCAGTTCAAGGGTGCCTATAAGGGCGTGACCGACATTGTGACAAAGTATGCCTGGCCCTGGCCAGCTTTTCACGTCACGCGCTGGTGTGCCTCGGCCGGGATCAGCCCGAACATGGTTACGACGCTCAGCCTGGTCCTTGTCTGCGCCGCCTTCTGGTTGTTCTGGCAGGGAGCGTGGCTGCCAGGTATCGCAGCCGGATGGGCAATGACATTCCTCGATACGGTCGATGGCAAGCTTGCCCGAACGACGATGAGCTATTCGAAATGGGGCAATGTTTACGATCACGGGATCGACCTCATTCACCCGCCATTCTGGTACTGGGCGATCTATGTCGGCTTGTTGGCCAATGGCAGCACGGTAGCCGCAGGCACGCTGACCAATGCCCTCTATGTTATTATCGCAGTCTACATCCTGAACCGGGGTGAAGAATACGCCTTCATGTCGAAGTTCGGATTTCACATCCATGTCTGGAAGCCGGTCGATTCCTTCATGCGGGAAATCACCGCGAGACGTAACCCGAACCTGTTGATCTTCATGGTCTCGGTTCTCGCCGGATACCCCGAAATCGGTTTTCTCTGCGTTGCCGCTTGGTCGGTTATCTGCCTGGTGTTTCACGGCATCCGCGTGGTCCAGTCCTATGCGACGAGCGAGCCGGTCGTCCCCTGGCTGAGCCGTTGAAGCCGATGCCGGGTACCGCTGTCTTCGATCTCGACCGGACGCTGACGCGCCTGCCGACATGGACGCGCTTTGTCTATCAGGCCAATCGTCACCGGCCGATCTTCTGGCTCAGGCTGCCTGTGCTCGTGGCGCAGATGCTCGGCTACAAGCTCGGCCTGATGGACCGCACCACGATCAAGAACAAATTCCTGGCGACCCTGGCCTGGGCCGGACGGAACCGGCTGGAAGAGGCTGGAAAGCGCTTTGCCGAAATCGAGGTCCAGCGGGGCCTGCGATCGCGCGCAAAGGAACAGCTCGACTGGCATCGCGCACGTGGAGACACGCTCTATATGGCGACCGCGGCGATCGATTTTGTGTCTGGCCCAATAGCTGACCTGCTCGGCTTTGACGGCATTATCTGCACGCGGACTGCCTGGCCGACAAACCCCAAGGGCGTGCCTGTAATTGACGGGCTCAATTGCTACGACGACGAGAAGTTCAGGCAGGTGAAAGCTGCGGTGGACACAGGCGATATCAAGCGCCCATTGTATTTCTATAGTGATCATGTGTCGGACCTTGACCTGCTGGTCTGGGCCGATACCGGCATTGCGGTGAACCCATCGGCCAAGCTGCGTCATGCGGCAACACCGAACGGTCTGATTACCCTGGACATGGACCGGGATATCATGGACGGCACCGATGCTGCCGCCGGGACGAGGAACGTAAATTGAAAGCCATCATTCTAAGCGCCGGCCGCGGCTCCCGCCTGTTGCCCCTGACCGAGAGCAAACCGAAATGCCTGCTCGAATTTTCAGGGCGGACCGTTTTGCGTCATCAACTCGATATGCTCGACAAGGCTGGCGTTGATGAGGCCGTCATCATTACAGGTTTCATGCCGCAGCTGGTTGAAGCGGAAGTTGCCGCCTGGGATGGTGGAATGAAGGTTTCGACCCTGTTCAACCCGTTCTTCCAGGTGGCTGATAATCTCGCGAGCTGCTGGATGGCCCGCCATGAAATGAACGGGGATTTCATCCTCCTTAACGGCGACACCCTTTTCGAATTCGCGCTCGTCGATCATGTCATGAAAGCTTCGCCGGGGCCGATTTCCGTGACGGTCGATCACAAGGACGCCTATGATGAAGACGACATGAAAGTGACGCTCGATGGAGACCGTTTGCGTGCCATCGGCAAGACATTGAAAGCCGATGTGACGAATGGTGAATCGATCGGCATGCTTAAATTTTCAGCTGAAGGTGCGGGCCTTTTCCGCGAGAAGCTGGAACAGATGATGCGCACGCAGGACGGTGTATCTGCCTGGTTCCTGAAAGCGATCGACGCGCTGGCGAAGACAGATACCGGCGTTCAGACATGCTCGATTGACGGGTTTTTCTGGTGCGAACTCGACACGCAGGAAGACTGGGCCGACATGAATGCGGCGAGCGAAAAGCTGCTGGGGTAAGCCGTTTGGCGACCTGAAATTTTCAGCCGCAGCAAAAAAATGGCGGGTCCGAGAACCCGCCATTCTGTCTTGGTTCATGCGAAGCGCTTATGGGGCAACTTCGACTTCGACATCATTGAGCGTGGCGAGGACTTCGCCCGTCAGCAGGTCAACCCATTCGAGATTCACGACCGGGGCACAGAAAGCCACAGTGCGGTCACGCAGGCGATACCCGGCCATTGGCTCGCCAGCAACGCCGTTGAAGCCAACGATATCTGCGGGTGTGCTTTGGGCGTAGAAATCACCATTTGGAAGTGTGGCGCGAACGACGCGGGACGTGGTAACCGCCCCGCCGTCGAGGGCTTCACCCGTTGCCGGGTCGATTGGCGAATGAACGCCGCCACGAACTTCAAACTCGTCGCCGTCACGGCAATCAATACGGAACGTGCTGACTTCGGCATCAGTGTTGGCGAGCAGCAGAGGATCCACGCCGGTAAGCTCCAGCAGGAAGTAGTGCAGGGCGTTAACCTGCTCATCGGCAGTAATGATGCCGTCGCCGCTGAGGTCGATATCGGTTGTCTTGTCGCCATAATAGCCTTCGACCGAGAATTCACGGCCCGTGAGCGCGCCGAGGCTGCCTGACAGATCAATATCAAAGCCAAGTTCGTCGGTCAGCAGTTCACCAGCCGGCATGCGCTTGTCGAAGACAGGCACCATGTAGACGCCATTATTGCCTTCAATCCAGTCGCTGTAATAGTCGACCGTCTGGCCTTCATTGGTTGTCGAAGCGGCGTTACAGCCGGCATTTGAGCAGCTCGAGTCGGTGATCTGGCCAAGCACGACGTTTTCTGCGGGTTCCGAGAAGACGTCATCTGCAATGATAGCACCGCCTTCGAGAACGACGCCGCCCTCACTGTCGAAGATGGTATAGTCAGGATCGAATGTCCCGAGCACGATGGCTGTGCCGCCGACGAAGCCGCGATCGGAGCGGCCCGGGAATTTCTCCCCCTTGAACCACTGAGCGAGGTTGTAACGGCCATTATTGCCAACGAGGCCAGGTGCACCGTCTCTGATATCGGTGCGAACAGCTGTCGGCGAATGCAGGACGGTGTCGTTGGAAACGATAACCGAAATGCCCATGACGGTCAGAACCCTGTCCGTACCCTGGCCATTGGCACCAAAATCGTTGATAGGACCTTCGATCTCAACAAGAATCGGAGCGGCTTGGGCTGTTGCTGTTGCGCATACAGCCGAGATAGCTGCAGCAGACGCTGCAGCAAGCAATGTTTTACGGACCACGATGTCCCCCTATTGGTTACCCAGATTAAACATAGCGGCCTCAACAATTGTCCCACGAGGCCACAGCTAACCTTACTCGAAGTTAACGTTCGGCGGCAAGTCAATTCGCCCGAAAAGGGAGGCTTTTTTTTGGTAAAACGCTGCTAAAGTGCGAAAATCGGACCCACAAGCCAACTGATCCATCCGCCGAGCGCGAGCCAGGGGCCGAATGCCAGTGCTGTCTGACCCGATAATTGCGTCTTTGTTGCACGGCTCTGCGCGATTATTGCGACAAGTCCGCTGAGCGATCCGAGCAGCAGGATATCAGGTAACTGGATCCAGCCGACCCACAATCCGAGGGCGCCGAGGAGTTTGGCATCTCCCCGGCCCAGCCCGTCACGACCGCGTGCATGACGATAGAAGAGCTCAACCCCGAGCAGTATCAGATAGCCCACGACGCCGCCGATCAGGTGATCGATCCAGTTCGCCTTGTCACTGGTCCAGATCATGATCACGCCGAGCCCGGCCAGGGTCAGGTTCAGCGGGTCAGGCAGGATGAAACTGCGCCAGTCGATGACGGAAAGGGCGAGTAGCGTCCAGCCCATCAGGCAGCTCAGGATGAAGGTGCCATCGGGCGCGAATGCCCATGCCGTCAGTCCAATGATCAGCGCGCCAATCTCGCAAATGGGATGCAAGATCGGAATGGCTTTTTTGCAATGCCGGCAGCGCCCCCGCCTGATGAACCAGCTCAATATTGGTAGGAGATCATGCCAGGCCAGCGGCTTTGCACATTGGCGGCAGGCGGACCTGCGGGTCAGCCAGGGTTCGTTTTCAGGCCAGCGATAGGCCAGCAGCCCAATGAAGGACCCGATGAACGGACCGGCTACCACGAAGAAGAGCTGGAGCGTTGTCACGGATGGCACGACTTGTTCAAATGATCTTCTCCTGTTGCGCGTATAAGCTTGGCTCAAGGTGAAAAATGCGTAATATAAATGGCTTCTGGGGACCAAGGATAATGACCATGTTGAGCAAGAATCATTCCGCAAGGGGACAGGCGGGATTCAGCCTGATGGAGCTTCTCGTATCGCTCGTCATACTCGCGCTTATCATGGGCGTCGTCGGGCCGAGAGTCATCGGTTATCTCAGCCGGGCCAAGTCACAGACGGCTGGTGTACAGATCGAAAACATCAAATCGTCACTGGACATGTTCCTGCTGGATGTCGGTCGTTATCCCACAGAGGATGAGGGCCTTGAAGCGCTCATCGAGCCGAAATCATCGATTGCCGGCTGGGCGGGTCCGTATCTCGATGAAGAGACCGTGCCGACAGACCCATGGGATCGTCCGTACCATTTCGAACTGGCCAATGGCGGGATGAAGGCCGTGGTCTATTCTTTCGGGCGGGATGATGCCAAGGGTGGAGAGGGCGAAGACGCTGATGTCGGCCTCTGAACCGAGGCCCGTGTTTCAGTTTTTGTCCTGAAGTGCCGTAGCCGCGTCTGCTGCATTTTCAGGTCTCAGGTTCGGACCGATCGCGCAGACTGGAATAGCGGCGCGGTCCTCGATAGTGAAATCGTCAAGCCGCACGCTTGCCGTATCGAGGCGAACCATTCTCGGTGTTTCCCGGCCCGATGCACTGCCGACGATTTCAGCATCCAGGACATGAAATCCACCTTGCGTCGACGACGCTGCAGCGCGCACGCGGATCGGGCCTGCCTGGTTTCGATTGTTTCCGGATGAGACCGGACGCTTTGCCGTTCGTGACTGGGTGCGGGTCGTAGACGCCCGCGATGGCAAACGCGCAGGCGCAGAATTTCCCATGCCAGCGACAGCGGCCAGTACAACTGGGTCTGCATAATCCAGATTGGGCATCGCGCCATCGCCTGTCAGCGTCAGATAGGGGGTGGCGGCTGCGAACAACCAGTTCGGCACGCCAGGGATGAAGCCGATTTCCGCTATATCCTCCAGCATGTCGTCGCGCGGCCCATAGGAGAGTCCGGCCTGCCTGTAAGCCGGTTGTTCGCCGCCATTCGGCCGCGCGGTATAGCCGGCGTCACGATAGTCGGCGATGTAGGCGGCAGCCGTTTCAGCGGTGTCGCGATCTGCGCCGAGCTGGATGAACAGCGATGCGAGCAGGGGCTCCTGGGCGAGATTGGCACTAATCCGCGCTGAGGCCGGCATTATGTCGAGTTGCAGCAATCCGGTTGGCGTGGCGCAGGTGTAGCGGCCCCCGGTCACACGCTCGTCGCCGGAGCGCCAGAGGAGAGTTCCGTATCTCAATCCGCCTTCGGCAAGGGCCTTTGCGGCGATTGTGCCGCGGTAAATCCTGGCGTCCTTGTTATCCAGACTGGCGTCCCTCGCGGCCGATGCAGCAAATACTGCCATCAGGCCCACAGCCCAGACAACAAGGATCAGGGCGGCCCCCCGCTCGCGCGATGGCGGAGCGGCGGGGCGCTGTCTCATGAGTCCTTCGACGTCCCGAAGGAGCCGAACGGTACGAAGCGAGCAAGTGGGATGCCATCTTCGTCAAAAGCGGCTTTCTCGACCGGCAGGACAGGCATGGCCCTTGCGACCGGTACTTCTGAGAGAGCCGGCTCAGGCGCCCGGATCGGGGCAGCTGGCGCTGGAATGAAGAAAGTTTCCTCGATGGCCTTCATCCGGCTGCGCATGTCGTCAGTGACGGAGATTGCATCGTCATGATTGCCAATGACCTTCGGCGTAATCAGGACGAGGAGTTCGGTCCGCGTGGTGGCCTTGCTGGTTGTGCCAAAGGCTGCGCCGATCAATGGAAGATCGCCGAGCAGAGGCACTTTGGTCCGCGTGTCGGAAATACGTTCACGGATCAGGCCACCGAGGGCGATGCTCTCACCATCCTGGACGGCAACCGAAGTAGAGATACGGCGCTGCTGGATGGTTGGCGAATCGATGCCCGAGGACTGCGTCGGCACGACATCGCTGACTTCCTGGTCGATATCGAGAATGACGAGCCCGCCATCATTCACGCGCGGTGTGACGTTCAGGATGATACCTGTGTCGCGCAGTGAAACCGAGTTGACGATCGGCGCGTCCGGATTGTTCACGCTGACAGCCGACTGGGTGACGATCGGCACCTGGTCGCCGACCTGCAAGGTCGCCGTGCGATTGTCGAGCACCATCAGGGATGGAGCTGACAGTATTTTCACATCGGTCACCCCGGCAACAGCGGAGAGCGCGGCGCGCCCGTCCTGGCCGGAGAACAGAACCGAAAAGCCCGGAAACTGCGAGGCGACGGCGCCGGTGCTCACATCGCTGAAGCCGACATCGAATTCGCCGGACTGGAAGAACCAGGTGAGACCGTAGGATAGGTCATCGCCGAGTGTGACTTCTGCGATTGTCGCTTCCAGGACGACCTGGTTTGGCGTGGTGTCGAGACGCGTGACAGCGCCCTCGATCAGGCCGAATTGTTCTGGTGTGGCCAGCACGACAAGCGCGTTATTGGAGTCGTCTGCGAAGAGGCGGATCTGCCCATTGCCCGAAGGCGCGGCAGCTGCGGTGGCCGGTGTCGGAGCACCGGTCACATCGCCGTCAGCGGAAGTTTCGAACAGCGGCGTTTCTCCGGGGCGCAAGCCGAGATCGGAGGTCGCAGAACTGGTCGATGCCACGTCGCCGGTGAGCGTATCGCGCAGTATGTTGGCCACTTCAGTTGCGGCGCGGTTCTGGATCGGGATGACATAGAAGCGCTGGCTCGCCTGACCGCCAGAGCGATCAAGTCGGCTGATCCAGGCTTTTGCGTCATCAAGGTATTCAGGCTGTGGGCTGACCGTCAGGACGACGTTCAGACGCTCAATCGGTACAAAGCGGACAACGCCGGCAAGCGCGCCGCCAGCCTCTGTCGAGAAGATGGTTTCGAGATCATCGACGATCTGAGTGGCCGATGTGTACTGGACGGGTGTCGCACTGAAGGACATGCCATTCATCCAGTTGACGTCAAACATGTTGACCATGTCGACCATGCCGTTCAGCGAACGGGCATCGCCGCGCAGGATCAGCAGGTTCCGATCACCATCGGTTTCCACGGTCACGCCTGTATTCTGCATGCCGCTGAACATGCGTGACATGGAAGACGCCGACACATAGCTCAGCGGGATGACGCGGACGCTGCCGTCGGCACCATTGACGCTGGCGTTTGCGCGGCCTGTCGGAACGACGCGGTAGAAGCCTTCTTCAGCTATCAGTGTTGCGCCTTGCGAAGACAGGGCACTTGAAAGAAGCCGGACGGCTGTTGTTTCATTGACCGGTCGCGAGGTCTGGATCGTGACATTGCCGGTCAGGTTGGCTTCGACAACATAGTTGACTTCAAGAACCTGTCCGAGGATCTGCTGGACCGCGTCATTGGCGTTTACATTCACGAGGTTGAGCGTGATGTCGCCAGCGCCAGCAAACTCGCCGCCGCTGAGGGCGGGTGAACCGGAAAACGTCCCGGCGCCGAGTTGTTCGAACTCGAGCGGTGCGCGATTGGTGCTGTCTGACTGGGCCAGGGTGCCATTGCCATCCGGCATGGCGCGCCTTGCCTGGCCGCCGGGTGTCTGGGCGGTGATCGGATAGGCCGTGTTCCTGTCCGGAACCGGGTTATATGAGGTCGTCGAGGCACAGCCCGACAGGATCAGAGCAACCGCAGATACGCTGAGCTTCAAGCCGCTCTGTGCACGCGGCGCGATTTTCGCCAAAATATACATTTATGAAGTCCCCAAAACTCAACTGACGCCAAGATTGCTAGCGATTGACATCCGGATGGAGTTTCAGGCTGATGTTCCGGGTTCCGTCTGACAGCACCACGCCGTCATCTGAAACCTGTTTCAGCGTCCACCCCGCCAGGGATTCCCCTGCCTTGAGCCAAACCGGTTCGCCACCACCAATTAGTTCGACATATGCACGAGCTGTGCCACCGCGCCGGATGACGCCCTTGAGCTTGATATGCGACGCGTTTGTTGGTTCAGGTGAAAAGCTGGTTTCGGTTGCAAACTCGCCCGAATAGGGGCGACGATCAGTATGAAATAGCGGGCGCTCTGCCAGCACGACATTGCTGATCTGGCCAGAGGCCTGCGCGGGTGGTTTCGGTGCGTCGATTGTTGCGACGACAATGGCTGGTGGCGTTACCACGTCCCGGCGGGCCTTCGATGACAGCATCGTCAGTCCAAAGATAAGGGCAGCGCAGACGCTGGCAGCGATGACCGTGACGAGCAGGGTAGATCCTCTCACAAACTCCATGATCCTCACTCCTGCGACCGGGAAAAGGCATAGATGTCGAGGCGGACCTGAAGCACCGGGGCCTCAGGTTTCGCGCCTGTGCGACGGCTGTTTGCCGAAAGCTCTATGTCGGCTTCACGGACGAACAGGTATGGGGTGGAATTGTCGATCGCGGTGATCGAGCGTTCGAACTGTTCGCTGGTGGCCATGACAACGACGCGGACGCCGGCCATGCGCAGGCCGCCGCGTTCATCGGCTGGCAGGATCTGCGAGCTTCTGACATCGGCACCGGCCCCGATCAGGGCCTTGCGGACAAGCGACTGCAGCCCTGCGGCCGCCTGAGTGCTGCTGGACGCCATCAGCGTGCCGCGTTCGAGGCGACGGTCACGATTGATAACGGCGGCAGCCGCAATGATTTCGCTTTCCGATGCAATCACGCCCTGCCATTTGCCAAGGTTCTCCTGAGCCGTCTCGATCCGGTCGCGCTGAGCGGCGAAAGCGTGGGCGACGGGCTGGGCAATCAGCAGAAAGGCGGCAACGGCCGCGAGTATGAGCAGGGCGAGCGCCAGCCAACGCTGCTTCGCCTGCGACAGCGCGTGGACGTTCATCCCCGGTCTCCCACGGTTGCGATGCTTTCTCCATCCTGTCCGGACTTGAAGACAACCTCGACGCGGAAACGTTCAGCGTCATGACGCCTGTCGGTGATGACGGAGGCAACGAAGCGGGCGCTATTGATGCTGGGTGAGGATTCCAGCGAGCTGATCAGGGCTTCCGACTCGCGGGTCAGGCCGACCAGGGTCGCGGTGTTGCCCGTATATGTGAACCCTTCCAGCCACGATTCATCGCCAAGCGCATCGGTTACGGCCGAATAGGCAATCGCGAAACGGCCCGGATCGCTGTTCGCTGTCTGGATTTCCTGGATGGCGGCCACGCCGGTTTGTGCATTCGCCTGGATCGCCAGGACTTCACGCGCAATCCGGCCCGTGTCGGCGGCAGCGAGCTCGAGCTGTGCCGCCTGTCTCGACAGGTCGAGATACCAGGATGCGCAAAGGGCCACAGCCAGGGCAAGCGCCGCGAAACTCAGCACGCGATTGACGGTCGGCAGGAAGGCCCCCTGACGCGCGCACTTTTCTGGCGGCAGGAGGTTGAAACCTGCAGGCTTGCCCGTCTCGTCGATAATATCAGCGCTGGCAGGATCGATCTCCAGCGCATGCAGTTCAGCGAGGCAGGCATCGGCCAGGTCGCGTTTCACGATGGCCTGCTCGACGAGGACCGTGCCTTCTGAATCGGCCTCGCCGACAATGCGGGCGCAGGTGTAGATTTCGCTCAGGTCAAACGGTGTCTCGGCCGTGATCTGAAGGCGCATGGCGTGATTGAGGCGGTTGATGGAGGTGACCGGCATACGTCGCTGGCGTACCAGTACATCATCTGCACCAAACAGCAGGACAGGGTCTGACGCGGCCACGCGGCGACGCAACTGTTTGCTATCAGAGAGGAGGCCAAGTTCTGGCTTGCCGACCAAAGCAGCCGCGAAGCTACCGTCTTTTGACCACAGATAAATGGAGCGGCGGCGTGTGGAAAAAGCGTTTACGAGCCCGCCTGGCAGCAGGCTCGCAAGGGTTGTCCCCCACCAGTTCATGATATCCGATACGTCCTCGGCGAAGCGCGTATGCTTCCGCCGACCTCCCGCGAGGCGCGCGATATTTTTCGTCAATGTCTTGTCCCCATGGTCCCGACACACACTCCCCCTGAGCGCGAACGTTACCAATTCCCTAAGAGTTCATCGGAAATTAAAATCTGTCAATACTTTTCCTTGCCCTTTTGTAATAATTGGGCAATTATCGCCTCAGGCATACATCTTGTAAGGCTGACGAGACGGGACGCTCGGACGCCAAATGGGGACAAGACATGCGGGGACAACCTTCGCCGAAAGACGGGCGAGCTGACAATGTCGCTCTGCTCAAGAATACACCTGAATACCGTTTGGGGGCCTGGCTCATTGAGGCAGGAGACCTTACCGAGCCGCGTCTGGCGCGGGCCATCCAGTCAGCTCATCGCGCTGGTGAGAGCCTGTCATCGGTCTTGGTCAAATTGGGACTGTGCGCAGAAGACCGTGTAGCCGAAGGGCTTGCGGAAATCCTCGACATTCCATTCTTGCGGCGGCGCGATTTCCCTGCTGCCATGGCCGACCTGCCGGACCTGAAACTGGAATACTTTGCGGACAATGCCATCGCGCCGATCGACGGCGAAGCCAATGCGCTGACGCTCCTGATGGCTGATCCGCTGAACGAGGAATTGCGCCGCGCCGTTGCCTTCAAGACCGGTCGCCAGATTGTCCCGGCCGTCGTCCTTCGCGGCGAATTGCGGGACTGGCTTGGCGCGCTGAAGCCGGTCGAGGTCGAACCGGTCGAGGCCCGGCCGAATGAAGATGTATCCGACGATGACCTGGAGCGCCTGTTCGATCTTGCGCGCGGCGCGCCTGTCGTGCGCTGGGTGGACGATCTTCTGACGTCGGCAGTCGAAGCCAAGGCCTCAGACATTCACATTGAGCCTGAACGGGACCTCATGCGTGTGCGTTTTCGCATCGATGGTGTGCTAATACCTGTAGATCGGCCGCTAGCCGGATCGGCTGAGGCGGTTGTTTCGCGCATCAAGATCCTCGCCAAACTCAACATTGCCGAACGCCGCCTGCCGCAGGACGGGCGTATACGCACCGCCGTTCAGGGCCGTGAAATCGACCTGCGGATCGCGACCTTGCCGAGCCTCTATGGCGAAACGGTTGTCATGCGGATCCTCGATCAGTCGGCCGCCGGCCTGACACTCGAGAATCTCGGCCTGTCCTTTGGCGCGCGTGACCGCATCGAGAAAGCGATCCGCCAGCCCTATGGCATCACGCTGGTGACCGGCCCGACCGGATCGGGCAAGACGACAACGCTCTATGCCTCGATGCGCCACCTGATGAGCCCCGAGCTTAAATTCATCTCCGTTGAAGACCCGGTCGAATACGAGATGTCGGGCGTGTCGCAGGTCCAGGTCAAGCCCGATATCGGGCTGACTTTTGCCAAGACCCTCCGTTCAGTCCTCCGTCATGACCCGAACGTCCTGATGATCGGTGAAATTCGCGACCTTGAAACAGCGTCCATCGCGATCGAGGCGTCGCTAACGGGCCATACGGTCCTGTCGACTGTGCACACCAATAGTGCTGCTGCGACCATCACACGCCTGATCGAAATGGGCGTAGAAGATTACCTCGTGGCCACGACGGTGAATGCGATTGCGGCTCAACGCCTGCTGCGGAACCTTTGCCGTCATTGTTCAGAACCGGCCAGTCCGCCAGCGGCGCTTTCCGCACGGCTGGAAGAGATCGTCGGTGCCGGCCATCACAATGACTGGCGCAAGCCGAGCGGTTGTGCCGAATGCCGTGGCACCGGTTATCGCGGCCGCACGAGCGTGGCGGAAGTCATGACGCTGAGCGAGGCCATCCAGGCGTCAATCCTGAGCAAGGCCACGGAGCCTGAGATCCGTAAGCAGGCCATCTGCGAGGGCATGATCCCGCTCTTCGATGCCGGGGTGCAACTTGCCGCGCGCGGGCAGACATCACTTGAGGAAGTCTTCGCCGTGATCGGGGCCGGACGCCTATGACGACGTTCAGCTACCGTGCCTATTCCGCGAATGGCCGTACTGTCAGCGATATCGTCGCGGCAGCGACCGAAGCCGATGCGGTGCGTGCGCTGATCCGGGACGGGTTGACCCCTTTTGAAATTGCCGAGACCGGACAGGCTGCGCCGGCCTCGAAACCGACAGGCAAGCGGCTTCCGGCGAAAACCCTGGCCGGGTTCTCCCGCAGCCTCGCGACCATGACGGCTGGCGGCCTTCCCATCGATGAGGCGCTAAAGCTCATCTCAGATGATCCGTCTGACAGGCTCGTCGCTAAATTTGCAGCGGGGGTGCGCGACAGCGTGCTGGCAGGCCGTTCACTGGCCGATGCCCTGAGCGAACAGAAATATACGCCACCAGACTACGTCATCGGTCTCGTCCGGGCTGGTGAGGCAGGCGGGTCGCTGGCACCGGTGCTGGAGCGGATTTCCGGTTCTGTAGAGAACCAGATCAGGCTCGGCAATTCCCTGCGCGGCGCACTCGTCTATCCGGCGATCCTGTTTGCGACAGCCTTTGCCTCGGTCATTCTGATCCTGCTGGTCGTTGCGCCGGCCCTGAAACCGGTGCTGACCTCAAGTGGTGAGAACACACCGGCAAGCGCACGCATGCTGATTGCGGCGTCCGACTTCCTGCAGCAATGGTGGACGAGCGGCCTTATCGCGATCCTGATCGCCTTCCTGCTGGCCTCACTGTGGGGACGCAGCGTCTCGGGCAAACGTTTCCTGAGTGCGCTATCGCTGAAGCTGCCTGTGATCGGCGGTGTCCTGCTTGAAGTTGAAACCGCCCGTTTCCTGTCATCGTTTTCGGCCTTGCTGGAAAATGGACTGACCGTCGTGCCAGCGCTGGCGATTGCGAAGGAAGGGTCCGGCAATCCACTCGTACAGCAGTCGATCGGTAATATTGGCGAAGATGTCCGGCAGGGCAGCAGCTTTTCAGCGGCGCTGATGAACGATGATTTCTTCCCGGTGACGGCCGGTCATATGGCGGCGGTGGGTGAAAAGTCCGGGGCTCTGCCAGCGATGCTGGCCAAGGCGGCGGGGATTTTCGAGGATCGCAGCTCCCGGCAGATCAGCCGTATCACGACAATCGCCGGTCCCGCGCTGACGCTGATCCTCGGCCTTGTGATCGGCGGCGTCGTCCTGACGCTTCTTGGCGCGATCATGAGCGTCAACGATCTGGCGGTGTAGGGATGCAGGAGGATCGCGCCCCCGGACCGGCAGATGCAGCCCAGCGAGGTTTCACCCTGATGGAATTGCTGGTGGCGCTGACCATACTGGCGCTTGCCATGGGCGTTGCGGGGACGACACTGCTGCGGCGCGGTTCTTCTTTTGACGTTCGAACCACGGCCGGGCAGGTAACGGACATGTTGCGCACAGCCCGTCAGGATGCGTTGGCGACGGGCAGGGCTGTCGCGGTCCAGTTCGATGGCGATACCAGGCAGTTTTCCGGGCAGACAGGCCCGGTGCTGGTGATGCCGGAGGGGATCGAGGCCAGCGTCATGTCGGCCAGTTCCGCAGGCCGCGGGCGGATCGTCTTTTACCAGAATGGCACTTCGACCGGCGGCGAGATCGCTGTGTTCAGTGAAACACGGCGCGATGTCATTGCGATTGACTGGCTAACCGGCGCCATCCTCCGCGAGGAGGCGCGCTCATGAGACATCGTGACGAGGCGGGCTTCACGCTCATGGAAACGCTGGTCGCCTTTGCGATCTTCAGCCTTGCCATTGTCGCCATCCTTCAGAGCTTTTCAGCGAGTTCGCGGGCACAGGTGCGCGCGCAGGCGAGCATTGAGTCTGGTGAATTGCTCGCGCGGGTTATGGCCAGCGCGGAAGCGCGACTGGACGGGCCCGGCGAAGTGCAGGGTGAAGAGGGCGGGCTGCGCTGGCATCTCTCCATTGCACCGGCGGGTAACGATTTGCTGGCCATCACGGCGCAGGTTGAGGACGGGTTTGGCCGCAACCAGTCGGCGTCGACAATCCGGTGGCGCGGTGAGCTGTTCCCGAAGGAGGGCCTCTGAATGTCGCGCTCGCAAGGACACCAGGGCGGTTTTTCCCTGCTTGAGACCCTGATTGGCCTGACCCTGACTGCGCTGATTGCCGGCACGCTGATGAGCGCGATCCAGACGGGGACGCGAATCTGGCAGGCATCTGACCGCGTCGACGCGCAGCAGGAAACCGCGCGTCGCCTGCAGATTGCCGCGGACTGGCTTGAGCAGGCCATACCGGATCTCACGATGAATTTCGAACCCGGCACCCTGTTTTCCGGCACGGAGGCGGCGGTGAATTTCACGGTCAGCGGTGCGGTCGGGCCGAATGATAACGGGTTCTCGAGACTGGGCCTGAAGGCGGCACCTTCGCAGGCCTGTACAGGAAAGACTGATCTCGTGCTGGACTGGGCCAGCGTGTCCGCCGAACGGGGCTTCCCGCCTTTGGATTCTGCAAGCCGTGTTCTGCTCGCGTGCCAGGATACGGTCACTATACGGTATTTCGGCACGAGTTCAGTCGATCACGCGCTTGGCTGGAAGTCGGCCTGGAAACCGGCTGGTACGCTGCCGGCTATAATTGCAATTGGCGTAACCGGGCCGGGCGGCACGGCGCAAATCATGGCGCGGCCGCAATTTGCGCCGCCTGCTCGGCAATATGAGCGTGATGCATAAACGCATCAAGCATGTGCGTAAAAGCAATTATACGGCGTATTAATATTAATACTCGTCCTGACAGGCGATTTTACTTTCGAAGATTGGTGGTTCTGGCCAAAATCGCTGAAATTACTGAACTGTTGCAGCTGTAATGAGTACTTCAGTATACAAGTATTCCGTTGCGGAAGGGTGTCGGAGGCGGAAAAAAGTTACCAGAATTCCAACTTTCCTCTGGACCTCACGCCATGAATAACATAATGTTAATGTGTGTGGAGTAGGGACACTCTGCACGGGGACAATTTTTCTTTCAGCGTCATTCCATGGGAGGGGGACGTTTATGGACCGCTTTATCAAGCTGGCTCTCGCCGGCGTGGCCGTCATGGCCGCACCTTTAATTTCAGCCAATGCCGAGGCGACTTGCGAACGGGTGGTGACAGCCGACGTCGTCGCGCTCGATCAGCCGCTCATGTTCAACCGCATGGGCGCGCAGAACGTGAACGGGATGATCTATGCCCTGCGTTCGGATGTGATCAGCAAATTCGACGGAAAGACGGAAGCTGCCGGTGGTACGCTCATTCCGGGTTTTGTCGAACTGCGAAAGGACAAGCGGCCCCGCCCGATCGTCCTGCGCACGCGCATCGGTGACTGTCTCGAAGTGAATTTCGAGAACCTGCTAAGCTTCAACGATAACCCGAACAATGCCCAGCCGGATATCATGACGATCAATGATCAGGTCATGGACCGGTCTGTTGGCTTTTCGCCGGTAGGCATGAGCGCCGTCAATTCGATTGACGACATGTCCTCCTATGTCGGCAAGAACGAAAACTCGATGCTGACGCCCGGCCAGTCCACCACGTACACGCTCTACGCATCCGATGAGGGCTCCCACCTTGTCGTGTCGAATGCAGCGACGTTTGGCGGCGAAGGCGCAGGCGGCAATATCGGTAACGGCCTGTTCGGGACGGTCACGGTCCAGCCCCGCGGCGCGGAATTCTACCGCAGCCAGGTGACTGAAGAAGACATGCGTCTTGCCACGATCGGCACGACGGCATCCGGCCATCCGCTTATCGATTATGAGGCTCGTTATCCCAATGAGAGCCCATGGATCGAAGAGGGCAAGGCCGGCACGCCAATCCTGAACATGATCGACTATGAAGACGGCAACAAGTTCATCCATTCGGATATCAATGCCGTCATCGCCGGTGAGAACGACAATGGCCGGTTCGACATGTCTGTCTATCCGCTAGAGTCCGAGGGCAAGCGCAACCCGTCGCTGCCAAACCGTATCGAATCCTATCGCGAATTCGTGGCGATCTTCTCCGATGAGATGGTGTCGAAGCAGGCCTTCCCTGGCTGGTTCGAGGATCCGGTATTCGAGCATACGCTGCACGGCGTTGGCGACAATTTCATGATCAATGGCGCGTCCGGCGGTATCGGTTCGGAAGTCATTGCCAACCGCCTTGGCGTTGGTCCGATGCATGACTGCCTCAGCTGCTCCTATGAAGAATTCTTCCTGTCATCCTTCGCGGTTGGTGATCCGTCCATGCTGGTCGATACGCCTGCGAATGCGGGCCTTGAATTCTGTGGGCCGCACCCAGGTGATCCATTCTGTGAGCGCGATGAATCGATCCGCGCAGACTATGTGAAATACCCGGATGATCCGTCCAACGTTCACCACAGCTATGTCGGTGATTTCGTGAAGTTCCGGAACCTGCATGCAGGCCCGAAGGAGCTGCACGTCTTCCACCTTCACAACCACCAGTGGCTGTCGAACCCGGATGACGACAACTCCAACTATCTCGACGTGCAGGGCATCGGCCCCGGCGCGTCCTACAGCTATGAAATCGCCTTTGGCGGATCGGGCAACCGGAACCGTTCGGCTGGCGACGCCATCTATCACTGCCACTTCTATCCTCACTTCGCACAAGGCATGTGGGCGATGTGGCGCAACCACGACACGTTCGAAGCCGGTACGGTCCTTGATGTGTCGGTTGGCGAAAATGGCTACCATGAGAACGCGTTCGCGCTACAGGAGGGCCGTCCAGCCTCTGGCTCACGCGCGCTGCCTGATGGTGAGATCATCGCAGGTACGCCAATCCCGGCCATCGTGCCGCTTCCCGGCAAGCCGCTGGCGCCAATGCCTGGCCGTGTCCATGTTGCGAGCCTCGACAAGAATGGCGACGGATGGGCTGAATCCAGCCAGGCCGTAATCGACCGTTCAGACACTGATCCATCGCTCATCGATACGCGCCCGGTTCTGGCGTCACTCGATGCATCTGATGCTGCAAACCAGCTCAATCCGACGGGCCTCAAGAATCCAGGCTATCCGTTCTGGATCGGTGGCATCGAAGGGGGTGTTGGCCAACGTGCACCAACGCCGCCGCTGGACATGGCTGAAAATCCGTCCGACCTGACATCAGGAGGCTGGAATGGCGGCCTGCCACGTCACTATCTCGATGGCTATGCCGTCGGTGGTGAGACACATTCGGTGGAATCGCGCTTCAGCTTTGAAAAGCACATCGAATCCGCAAAGGCGCACTACCTGCCTGAAGCCGGTAATGATGTTGAACGCGCCGCTATGGCATTCCATGCCCAGCGTACGCATCCGACGACCCGCGTATCGCGCAGCGGTATCGAAACAGCCGCAGTGTTCACGACAAATGGTGCCATGCCGGTTCCCGGTGCACCGTTCTTCGAGCCGTGCATGGATGATGAGGGCGACCTTTTCCTGACCGGTCAGCCGGGGCAATTCTTCTCGGGCGGATACTGGGGCTTCGAGAATGAGCACACCCCGACCTATGGGGCGGACAATCCGCGTGTCTACAAGGCGGCGAACATCCAGCTCGACGTGGTCTTCAACAAGGCTGGCGACCACTATCCTCAGCAGCGCATCATCGCGCTCTGGGACGATGTGGCCCCGACCCTGAACAAGACGCGTCCACCTGAGCCGTTCATCATGCGCCTCAACTCGTTCGATTGTGCGAACTATTACCAGACCAATCTGGTGCCTGAGTTCTACATGCTCGACGATTACCAGGTGACAACGCCAACCGATGTGATCGGTCAGCACATTCACCTTCCGAAGTGGGATCTCGTCTCCGCTGACGGTTCGGCCAATGGCTGGAACTACGAGGATGGTGTGCTTGGCGCAGAAACGGTCCGTAACCGTATCGAAGCGATCAACCACTATGTGCTGGAGCATGATACAGGTGAGCAGATCCTCGAAGCTGCCGCCCACCCATATTTCGGTGGTGGTGAGCATCTTGGTGCCCGGACAAACATCCAGCGCTGGTTTGTTGATCCACTCCACAATTCTGAAGGAATGGACCGTGGCCTTGGTGTGACGTTCACCCACGATCACTTCGGTCCGTCGACCCACCAGCAGATTGGCCTCTATGCCACGCTGCTCATCAACCCTGCAGACTCGCAGTGGGCGCACAATGAGACGGGTGAGCCGCTCTATACGCGTCATGATGGTGGTCCAACGTCCTGGCAGGCAATGGTCTTCGCCGGCGACCTGGATGGCGATGGAGACGACGATTCCTATCGTGAGTTCTACATGGAAGCCCAGGACTTCGCGCATGCCTATAATGCCGGTGTTTATGTGGGCCGGAACGAGGAAGGCGATGTGGTTCCTCCAACATCCGACTCCTTCCGCTATGCCCTGAACCCATCGGTGCGTCAGTCCGCGCCATGGCCTGATGGTGCGCGCCTGCTGTCGACCTGCCCAGGCGGTCTTCCGCGGCCATGCCCGGAAGCTGTGTCGGCCGCTGATATCGGGACGTTCGTCATCAATTATCGCAACGAGCCTGTCGGCTACCGCGTGTACGATCCGAACAAGATCGCACCCGATGGCAAGCCCGGCATGCAGGCTGACGGCCTTGGCGGTGACCTCGCCTTCGCCCTGCAGACCCGGACGGACCGCGCGATGCCGCAGTTCAACACCAAGAAAGGCGACACGCCCTATCCATTGCTCACAAAAGATGTGCGCCGTGGTGACCCGTTCACACCGATCATGCGTGCGAATGCTGGGGATATCATCCGTGTGAAGATTCAGGCCGGTGCCCACGAGCACGAGCACAATACCGTCATACACGGTGTGAAATGGCTCGAAGGTGGCGGTGGCTGGGGTGAATCCGAGCATACCAGCTGGCGCAGTGTGTTCCAGCTTGCCCTGGCCGAGAAAGCCTCCTTTGCAACCTCGATCATCGGCGACATCGGTGAAGCGTCGAATGTGAACGACTATCTCTATCTCTGGGATGGTTCACAGGAAGGTCTCTGGACCGGGACATGGGGCGTGATCCGTACCTATGCATCGGAACAGCCGAACCTTGCCTCACTGCCGAACAATCCACGGCCACTGCCGCTGTCGATCACGAACCGCGATGACTTCAACGGGGTGTGCCCATTGAGTGCGCCGCTGCGGGAATTCGACATGACAGCAGTTGCCGTCAACGATGTGCTCAAGAAGGTGCAGAATGGCGTCACCATCATTCCTGATGATGAAACGGCCTACATGCATGTCGGTGCACCTCTGGATCCGGATGGCGGCACGCTGACATACAACAAGCGCCGGACGCGCCTCAGCAATGGTGAGCGTGGACCTCTCCACGATCCGACGGCCCTGGTTTATGTGCCAACCGACGATCTGCGGAAGAACCCTTCTACGCCGATCGAGGAAATGCTGTGCAAGAACCAGTATGGTGGCACGGAGAATCCACGCTGCCCGGTCAAGGTTGCCAACAACTATAACTTCGAGCCGATGGTCCTTCGTGTGAACGCTGGTGACTGTGTCGAAGTGACGGTTCGCAACCGCCTGCCTGAAGTCACGCCGGATCTCACATCCTTCGTGATGCAGCACTACACGGTCACGCGTGACCGGAACGACCCGAAGGGCACGACCACGTTTAACAACAACCTGATCCGGGCATCCAGCCATGTCGGGTTCCACACCCAGAAGCTCGAATACGACATTTCGCGCGACGATGGTGTGAACGTGGGTATCAACGCTGTGCAGACGGTCGCTCCTGGCGGCTCACGGACCTATCGCTACTATGCAGGCGACCTCGAGCTTGAGCCTCGGGCGAACTGGAGGCGCGGTTCGGGCAACTATGGCGGCCTTTACGGGGATTCCTTCCCGCTTAAGGCTCGTCCGCTCGAGCTTGGCGGCGTGAACGTCCAGCCGGCCGACTTCATCAAACAGGGTCAAAAGGGCCTGTTCGGCGCGATCCACGTCTTGCCGCAAGGTTCAACCTGGGTGGAGGATCCCGATACCCGGATGCAGGCCACGGTAACATTGCCATCGGGCGAGACCTTCCGTGACTTCGCGATGGTGTTCCACAAGGCGGTAAACCTGCGCTATGGCGACAGCTCACCTGTCGAGAACATTGCGGGCGAAGGCTTCGGCATCCCGGAAGACGCTCATGATGCAGGTGCAGCCGGCCTCAACTATCACACCGAACCACTCTGGTTCCGCTTCGGCTTCAATGCCGGTGCAGAATGGGGTCTCGGCGGTGGTATCGACGAGGAAACCGGTGAAGCTGTCGGTGCCGGCCTCGCGAGTATTCGCGACATGTATAAGGCGTATTCGAATGACCTCATCAATGGTCGCGATCCGGAGACGCCGGTTTACCGTGCCGAACCGGGACAGCAGATGCGCTTCCGTGCAATCATGCCGGCTGGCTACGCCCGCAACACGACGCTGGGTATCCTTGGTCACAACTGGAATGAAGAGCCATTCCTCTCGATCAATTCACCAGCTGATGTGATGGGTGAGAACACCTACCAGCGGTTCAAGGCGTCCCAGGACATGATTATCCCGCCTGCGGCGTGGAACATCATGACCAAGGCAGGCGGACCGTTCTCCGTGCCGGGTGACTACCTCTTCAGAGACCTTGCCTCCTTCGGCAACCAGAACGGTCTCTGGGGTATCGTCCGGGTCGAAGAGGACGCCGTGCCGGAACAGCCCTGATGTCTTGTTAACCCGTCCGGCATGGCGCTTGCTCGTCATGCCGGACAATTGTTTGAGGTGGGAACAGAATGATCCGTCCAGGTATCAAGACGACAGTGATTTCGGCGGCATGCCTTGGTGCAGCCGCCATTGCACTAGCGGGTGTATTTCTTTTCAACGGGACGCCGGACAGCGTCCCAGTAGCGAAGAATACCGGAACGTTTGAACGCGAAGGCCTGAAGGTCGACTTCTCCATCGCGTCCACCACAAGTTCTGAAGGGGCGGTCGTCGCAGGCGACATGACCCGCGTGCAGTTCAGCATCACGGACGCCGAAACGGGTGAGCCTGTCTCTGGCCTCTATCCGGCGGCCTGGATCGATCCGGTGATGAGCGCCGACGACATCACACCGAAGCAGTGCCGCGAAAAGGCTGGCCTCTACCTCAGCGGATATATCGGCGTGCGTCCGATGGTTGATCTCAACAGCTATTATGTCGTGGTCCTGAATTCGGATCCGACCATTGCAGTGATTGACCCGATCATCGGCGTCAAAGGCATTACCAAACTGCTCACCCAGATCATCCTGCCGGCATCCGGCGAAGACTGGACGCCTACGGCAGACCAGAAACGCGTCTATGTCGCCATGCCCTCGATCGATTCCGTCGCGGTCGTCGATCTCGATACCTTCCGTCTCGAAGACACGGTAAAGGTCGGCGATACACCAAACCGTATCGTGACTCAGCCTGACGGACGTTATGTCTGGGTCGGCCATACAGGCGAGAATTCCGGGGTGACCGTGATCGACACGGAAACCTCAAAGCGTGTGGCCGACTTCGCAACGGGCGAGGGCCATCATGAAATCGCCGTTACAGGTGACAACCGCTTCGCCTTCGTCACCAATCGCCTGTCCGGCACAGTCAGCGTCATTGACGTGCGCGAGCTCGAACTGATCGATGAAATCGCGCTTGAAGGTGCGCCTATCTCGATTGCCTACTCGGCGCTGTCGGAAGCTGTTTACGTGGCCGATGGCGTGTCTGGAAAAGTCACGGCGATTGACCCGGAAACGCGTGAGCTGCGCGGAACGATCGGTCTGGAGGCCGGTCTCGGACCGATGAGGATTTCGCCGGACGGACGTTATGGTTTCGTTGTGAACCCGTCTGCTGACGCTGTGTTCATTTTTGATACGGCGACGAACCGGCTGGTGCATGAGATCGAGATTGAAGGCAAGCCGTTCCAGGTCGCCTTTTCCCGTAACTTTGCCTATATCCGGGCGCTTGAATCCACCCGCGCCTCGATGATCAAGCTGACGCAGATCGGCGGGCAGGACGCGCCGGCCGTGCTTGGGTTCACCGCTGGTGAGCGCCCGCCACAGGACTCGCCGACACTTCTGCCAGCCAGCATGTTTGCGCCAGCCGTGACGGAGGCAGCAACGCTGACGGTCAGCCCCGGTGATGCGACTGTCTACTATTATATGGAAGGCATGAACGCGCCGATGGGCAACTTCCGTAATTATGGTCACCGGCCGCTGTCGGCGCTTGTTGCAGACCGGACGATCAAGGAAGTGGCGCCGGGCGAGTATGTATCGCTGGTCAAGATGCCGGCTGATGGCGATTATGAGCTCATCATGACCATGGACACGCCGCAGCTGATCGAGTGCTTCCACTTCCAGTCCGACAAGAACCCGCAGGTCGTGGTGGATGAAGCCCCGCTTCGGGTCGCTTACAGCACACGCAGCGGCTCGCTCTATCCAACCGGTGAGAAGATTGCCGTACGGTTCAAGCTGAGCGAGACGATGAAGGATGATGAGCCTTATGCGGGAGATGATGTCACCGCGATCAGCTATCGTGCGCCGGGCGAAGCCCGCGTCGAGCATGAAGCCCGCTACCTTGGCGAGGGCATGTATGAAGTGACTGTCACGCCTGACAAGCAGGGCGTCTATTATGTCTATCCCGGGGTGAAATCCAAGCATATGGGCTATTCGAGCATTCCATTCATTTCGGTTATCGCGCGTGACGACGCCGGTGCCGACGCCGGGGGCTCCAAGTAAATCTGAACAAGGCAAGGAGGGGACTATGCCCAACAGACTGACCCAGATCATCATGTCGCTTTGCGTCGCTGCCGGTATGCCGGCGCTCGCGCAGGCCGCACCGCAAAGCGAACATGCCGGTCACGACATGCACGCTGCCCACAAGGCGCAGATGGAAGAAAAGTCCGGCAACAAGGTGACGCCCGCCGATGTCACGATCCCGGATGTCATCATGCTCGACCAGACTGGCACCGAACGCCGCATGGCGAGCGATGTCATTGGCGACAAGATTGTGGTTGTGGATTTCATCTATACGAGCTGCACGACGATTTGCCCTGTGACGACTGCGCTGATGGCAAAAGCCCGGCAGCGCCTGTCGGATGTCGTCGGAGAGGATGTTGTCCTTGTCTCGATGAGCATCGATCCGAACACTGATACGCCGGCACGCCTTACCGAATTTGCGGCCCGTGCCAAAGCGGACTGGACGTTCCTGACAGGCGAGAAGCGCGTCATGGATGAGGCGCTGACGGGGATGGATGCCTATGCAACTAATCCGGAGGATCATGCGCCGATGCTGGTCATTGGAGATGCCTCGACCGGGGAATTCATTCGCGTCTTCGGACTGCCTAATCCTGAAATAGTCGAGATGCGCGTCCGTGATTTTATTGCAAGGCGCGGCGAGGCCATGTCGGCTCACCAGCATCACCACTAGGAAGGTTGCCCAATGAAACGCCTATCCTTTGCCCTGGCCGCGGCCAGTATCTGCCTCGTGCCGATGACAGCGACAGCAGAGAGCGAGCATGCCGGTCATGAAAGCATGGACCATAGCCAGCATGCTGGACATGGAGAGAAGATCGAGAGCAGGACGGTTGATGCTGCGGCCGACCATGAAAAGGCCCGTGCCTATTTCACCGATACGGTCCTGACGGCGCATACCGGAGAAGAGGTTCGCTTCTATTCCGACGTGCTCGAAGGCAAGACGGTTGTTGTCAGCTTCATCTTTACAAGTTGCGTCGATGCCTGTCCGCTGATCAACCAGAACCTCGAAAAGATACAGGCCCGCCTTGGCGAGCGCATGGGCAAGGATGTCATGTTCGTGTCGATTTCGGTCGATCCGGAAACGGACACGCCAGATGTCCTCAATACGTACAGCCAGGAATTCAATGCGGGCGAAGGCTGGCTCTTCCTCACGGGCAGCACAGAGAATGTTGCAACGGTGAGCTCAAAGCTGGGCCAGGTGTTCGAGAAGGAAGAGCATCTGACCGCTCTGCTGATCGGCAATACCGAGACGGCACGTTGGCGCAAGGTGCCTGCCTATTTGCCTGACAATGTCATTACGAGCCAGATCACCGATATCGCCGATGACAATATCGGTTAAAGCCTCGGCGCTGTGCGCAGTCGCGAGCTTGCTGGTCCTCGGTGTGCAAGCCCAGCTGAGCCCGGCCGAGACGCGCGGTGAAGCTATCTATTTCGGTGAGGATGGCTCAGCGCTTGATGCGGCTACGGCTGCGATCGGAACGATGAATGTTGAATTGCCGGCGAGCAGTTTTCCATGCGCGAGCTGTCATGGTGAACGCGGGCAGGGCCGCGCCGAAAGAGGTGTCGCGCCGAGCGATCTGTCACGCGATGCGCTGACCCGGCCTTATGACGTCTCCGCATCCGCCGGACGGGTCCGCCCGCCATATACACGCGCCCTGTTCGAGCGCGCTCTGACCACAGGCGTGGATTCTGGTGGCACGGCGCTTGTCGATGCCATGCCCCGCTTCAACCTGTCGACTGACGAGATTTCCGATCTCTGGGCCTTCCTCGACAAGCTGAAGGATGAGCACGATCCGGGTGTGACGGCTGACGAGATCCGGATCGCGGCAGCGCTGCCCATGTCCGGCGAGGCCAATCCTGTCGGCATCGCGATGTTCGGCGTACTTGAGGCGTTGGCAGCGCAGGTCAATGAAAAGGGCGGGGTGCATGGGCGCAGCCTTGTTTTCATCCCCTATGACGAACCGGCCGGAGAGCCTGCGCCTGAAGATGTGTTTGCTGTTATCGGCCCGCACGAGCCTGTACCGGGTGTGCCGACAATTTCCTCTTCATTCGCGGGCCTTCCGGGTCCGGATGGATTTGCGCTGACATCGGGGCAGGCAGAACATGAAGCCGCCCTGCGGGCTTTTGCCATTCAGACATGGGCCAATACCCGTATCGAAAACGTCAGCTGTGACAGCGAGCTGTCTGGCACCCTCGTGCTGAGCCGCGCAGACTGTGCCGACAAGGCGCATCGGGCATCCCACCTGCTTGTCCCGTTTCAGGTCTTCTCGCAGGTTTCCCCGGAGACGCGAAAATCCTGGCCAGCATCGGTGCATGTCGCCTTGCCACTTTCAGTCCGGAGAATTTCACGTGGTGCCCAGGGCGCTTTCGCCCGGACGCGCTCAAAGTCCCGGTTTGACAGTGTCGCACCGATCGCTGAAGCCGAGATTTACTCGGCTGGCGTTTTGTCGATCGAGGCCATGATGCGGTCCGGAAGAGGACTTTCGCGTAGCGTCTTCAAGGAAAAAATAGAAAACATTCAAGGCTTTGTTGGGGCTATGACGCCTCCATTGGCCTATTCTGCCAATGACCATATCGGCGCCAATGGTGCCTACATCGTTTCTTATGATCCCAAATCGGGCCGCCTTGATGGCGAGGGCCTGTGGATAGACCCGTCGGGCGAGGGCGGCTGAGTAATATTCGCGTCGCTTCTGGTTAGAAGCCTTCAATCCAGAATTGCGCTCATATCGGGCCGAATCACCAACATTAAATTTTTCGCTTAACGGAAGTTAATAATTGACGAAAAGTTAAAGGTCGGTAATCTTGGCATCTAACGTGCATTGGTGTGGGGACACTGATGGCCTAGATGGTCTGGGCGCGCACGTGGTAGAGACGGGGACACATATGAGGGGACGCATCACAGCCGTATCGCTGTTGTCAGCAGCCACACTTATTGTGGGACTAACAGCATCCGCACAAGAGCTCGTTTACGAGCCGATCAACCCATCCTTCGGTGGGGACAGCTTCAATTCTTCGCATCTTCTGGCAATCGCAAATTCCCAAAATGATTACCGCGATCCAAACCAGTCGAGTGCAACCAACAGTCAGGCCGACCAGTTTGTCCGCCAGCTGCAAAGCCGCTTGTTGTCGTCCCTTGCGGGCGAAGTGAACGACGCCATTTTCGGCGACAATCCGCAACAGTCAGGCACGATCACCTTTGGTGACCAGATCATCGAATTTTCCCGCGGCCTCGACGCGGTTCACCTGACAATCACAGACGTCGCAACCGGTACGGTCACGGAAATCGAAATTCCGCTGCTCTATGCTGGCGATGCAACAACAAGCGCAGACAGCAGCTTTGGCGCGATCATGGCGTCTCAGGCCCAGAGCGAAGCGGCAGCCAGCCCGGCCGACGATCCGTTTACGTCCTCACTTGCGGGCGACGTGGAATTCAGCGGGGGGATCTTTTAAGATGCTCAAGCTTCTGAAATCCTCCGCGCTCGCGGCTGCGGTCTGCGCTTTCGTGCCAGCATGCACGACCACGACGAACACGATGCAGGGCATTGTCCAGGAACCGGCCGTTTCGGAGACGGTGACAGAGACACAATCTTCGCTGCGCCAACTGCCGCCACCGCGTGAACGTGCCGCTGTCGCAGTTTACAGCTTTGAAGACCAGACTGGCCAGTTCAAGCCGACGTCCGGCGTCCAGACCCTGTCAAAGGCAGTGACTCAAGGGGCAACATCGGTTCTCCTGAAAGCCCTTCAGGATGCGGGCAACCGCTCATGGTTCACGGTCATCGAACGTGAAAACCTGGACAACCTCCTGAAGGAACGCCAGATCATCCGCGAAATGCGCCGTCAGTATCTCGGCGAAGAAGATGTCAACGAAGCCGCGCTTCCGCCGCTGCTGTTTGCGGGCATCATCCTCGAAGGCGGGATCATCGGCTACGACTCCAACACAATGACAGGCGGCGCTGGTGCCCGCTTCCTCGGTATTGGCGCACAGGCCGATTATCGTGAAGACAAGGTCACCGTCTATCTCCGCGCTGTCAGCGTGAAGACCGGCGAAGTCATCACCACCGTCGTTGCCTCTAAGAAGATCGCATCGGTGGGTGTGGCCTCGAATGTCTTCCGCTTTGTCAGCTTCAAGGAGCTGCTTGAGGTTGATACCGGCATTACAACCAATGAACCGGACCTCCTGGCCCTTCGCCAGGCGACCGAGAAAGCCGTTGAACTTCTTATCCTGGAAGGCGCTGATCTTGGCGTCTGGAATTTCCAGGACCAGGTCGCAGGCGGCGAGATTCTTGGCCGGTACCGGGCAGAACGTGATGGCATCTACGAAAACGTAGAGTCCGCCTATGCGGCCAAGACCCGGCCCGTCGAGCATGCTGCTGTGTCCGCACCAGTCGTCGAGCCAGATCCGATTATGGCACCGACCCCGACAGCCCGGTGGCGCGGCGCGCCTGCCGAGCAATCACAGACACAACCGGCGAGTGATCCGGTCGATCAGGCATCCGCGATGTCCGAGACCGCTGTATCCTTTGCCAGTGCAACACCTTTCCAGCCCATGAATACGGTCCAGCGTTCCGCGCCGACCGCCATTCGTAAAAGGCTGAACCAGAACACCGCGCAGACCATCTCCGCGGTACCAGCGGCCGTCCAGCCTGTCACGCAAGGGGACGGCGGAAATGGCGAGACGGCCGCTGATTTTTACAATGCCGCAATCAGCAGCCTGCCGGCGCTGAGCGGAACACAGGTTTCGGTAACTGAAAAAGAGATGCGTCGGGTGGCCGAGGCTGCAATGCGTATCTCGACAGAAGTATCGGATGTGGAGGGCGCATAAAGCGTCGTTCAGGCCCGCCCAGGGGACACCGAAAGTGATTGGGCGGTTTGGTGAAGGGGGCTCGTTTCCAGGAGCGAGCTGAGCGAAGTTCAAAGGAGTATACGATGCGCAAACACCTTCTACTGGGAGCTGCCATGGCTCTCGTATTTGCAACGCCCGCTTTCGCGGACAACAATTCGGACATCGACCAGTTTGGCACCGGCAACGTCGCCGATGTCGACCAGACGGCAGATGTAGGTAATCACAACAGTTCGGACATTGATCAGGATGGGACCGGCAACGAAGCAGACGTACTCCAGGGGGATGGGGTTACGGGTGGTTCGTCGTTCCTGAACGAGAGTACAATTGGCCAGACCGGCGATGACAACATCGCCAATGTGGTCCAGAGTGCCGGTGCGGTGGCTAACGCAGAAGCCAACGCCTCGACCATCACTCAGCTCACGAGCGATGACACGGCTGACGTCACGCAGGTCGGTTCGGGCAACGAATCCGATGTCACTCAGGTCGGTTCCGGGACCGTCACCGCGGCAATCACCCAGAAGGGTGAAGACAATACGTCGACATCCTATCAGGATGGCATGGGTGGTACGGTCACTGTCGATCAGGGTGATGGCGTTGAAACCGCTGTTTTCAACGACTCGATGATCACGCAGAATGGCATCGCCAATGATGTCGTCGTCTCGCAGACCGGCACCGGCAACATGTCCACTGTGACCCAGGATGGCATGATGTCAGATGTAGACGTCACCCAGTCCGGTGATGCGAACATCGCTGATGTCTATCAGGCGAGCACGAACAGCACCGTAACCGTCACGCAGGACGGCGACCTGTTGAGCAATGGTAACGAAGCCTATCTTGCCCAGACGACGGCCGATAGCAGCTTCATGACTGTTACACAGATCGGTGCCGACAACACAGTTGGCGAATCCGGTACGGATTTCGAGCAGTCCGCAGACGATTCCGATATCTACGTCTTCCAGCTGGGTACAGCCCACTCGGTGACCGGCTCACAGGCCGGGGACGATCAGGATTTCGACATTGTCCAGATGGGTACGAACAACTCTGCAATTGCCAATCAGGACGGTGACGACAACACCCTCTACCTGTCGCAGGATGTCGACTATAACTCGGCGACCCTGATGCAGGATGGTGACGACAACCTGATTTCAGCCGTGCAGGATGGTTCGTACAACACGACAGATGTTTCGCAGCTTGGTGACAATGGAACCATCCTTCTCACCCAGACCGGATCGTTCAATGAATCAACACTGACCCAGGCGCTCGGCAGCTTCGGTTCAACGATTGATGTTGAACAGCTCGGCGGCGCCCTGAACGTGGCCTCTGTCACGCAAGAAGCCAACACGCTGACGTCCACCATTAACCTGGATCAACTGGGTAATGGTTCGAACAATGCGACAATCATGCAGGGCGGCAATCTCAACGAGATCCTTGTCGACCAGGATGGCACGAGCAACATGGCGATGATTGATCAGGACGGCTTCAGCAACTCGCTGACGGTCGACTCGCTCGGCACCGCCAACGAAGTCTTCGTTGAGCAGTTCGGCGATAATGGCGTCATCGATATCGACCAGACATCGACAGGGGCTGTGGCAACCGTGAAGCAGGATGCAGGTGGCGCCTTCAACAGCGCTTACGTGATCCAGGGTTCGATCGACGCAGTGGCTTTCGTTCATCAGAACGGTTCGAGCAACTACGCTCACATCACCCAGTAGTTTGAGGAGCAAACCGGCCTGCGGGCCGCTTTAAGGAAAGGTATATTACCATGAAAAAGCTCCTTGTATCCGCTGTATCGATCGCCGCGCTTGCGGCGCCCGCTATGGCTCAGGAGTTCGTTCCAGCCGAATATGAAAACTCGGCGATGATTGAACAGATCGGCACTGCAAACAGTGCGATCATCGACCAGACGTGGGGCAATTTGCTCAACGGCCAGTCCCTTGCCCGGGTTACACAAACGGGCAACGGAAACTCCGCCGATGTGAAGCAGATGACCGTTTCGCCTGATTTCACGAGTGACCTGAACCGCACCAGACTCACGCAGGGCAGCAATTCCGGTGGCCCGGGCGGTGACAATAACGAAGCCGTTATTCGTCAGATCCACAAGTACGGCCCCGGCGCCCGGAATGACGCGCTGGTTCGTCAGGTCACTGACAATGGTAACGTTCGCGTTCGTCAGTCCGGTAGTGGCAACGAAACGACCCTCACTCAGCGTCGTAACTCTGTTGAGGCGTTTGCTCGTATCGACCAGAATGGCTGGGACAACGTAGCCGAGGTCGACCAGCGGTCCGACAATGGCCGGGTCGTGGTCAATCAGGGCACGTTCAGCGGTCCGAACAATATCGGGTCACCCGATGCCATGTTCAGCCGCGTCTTTGTTGACTCACGCGGTGTGAACTCGGTTGTTCGTATCGATCAGTTCGGCTTCGGCAATGAAGCCGACGTCTATGAAACCGGCACCGACGGTAAGGTCGATGTCTTTTCTGACGGCGATTTCAACATGGCAGCGGTCTATCAGGACGGCACACTTCAGACAGCCAACATCTCGCAGGTTGCGGGTGGTGCGACCGGCGGCAACTTTGCCTCCATCACACAGGCCGTCTCCGATGAAGGCAGCACCGCCATCATCAGCCAGGAAGGCCTGTTTAGCGAGTCGCTGATCACGCAGTCCGACCTGAACGGTGAAGGTGGCTTCAGCACCGCAACGTCCACGCAGACGTCCGATGCCAGCAATGCCTACTCGCTGATCGAGCAGGACGGCACGGATCACAGTGCGACGGTGACGCAGGCTTCGGCTTACGCAACGTCCAATGTGTCCCAGTTCGGCATCTCTCAAACCGCGAATGTGACACAGTAAGATGAGTAAACTGACCGCAGCGACACAGGTTTTCGTCCGCTTCGCTGCGGTCGCGCTTTCGGCGTGGGCCGTCTCTGGGGCTGTTGCCCTCGCAGACGGTTCCTCCGAATACGAGATCCTCTCAGGTGATCCGCTCCAGTCGATCTACGGCGAACATGACGATGATGATCACGGTCATGATCATGGCGGTGATGGCGTCTCGCCGGGAAGCTTCGAAAGCATTGAGCTGGGGTCTAACAACAATGCCATCGTCATCCAGAAGGGCTCGGCCGGAAATCGGCTTGAAGTCGTGCAGTCCGGCGAAGGTAACTACCTGTTCTCTCATCAGACCGCTCTCAGTGATGACAATCGCGCAGAGATTTCACAGTCCGGCGGGCATAACGCATCCATCCTGATCCAGTATGGCGGCGACAACAGGTATGAACTGGAACAGTCGGGTGAGAATAATCTGTCCCAGGCAACCCAGTTTGGAAATGACAATAGATTTGAACATACCCAGAATGGCGACAACCTTGGAATCGCAGTAACCCAATACGGTGACTCGACGATCAAGATCACACAGACCGGCTATTGAGGGCGTCATGATACGCTACGTTCTTGCCTCCATTCTCTGGGCGACAATCCTGTCCGGCAGCGCGCTCGCCGAGGAGGGAGAGCTGATCGGTCAGCTTGGCGAAAACGCGCGCGATACGGGCCAGAGAAGCAGTGCCAATCTCAGCCAGATCGGGAAACGTACTGTTGAAACGGGCGGGCTGGTCGACCAGATTGATCCGAGTCTTGCGCCGGCTCACATGGAAATCGATGAGTCTGCGGTCAGTGAACTCCTGCCGGCAGACCTCGCGGCTGGCGAGTGTGCGCTCTCTGCCAACCAGCAGGCCATTACCGACTATCTGAGAACCGAAGGCCGGGTCTTCGAGAATACATGTGAGATGCTGGCCTGGCTCTCAGCGAAGGATAGTGAAAAGCCATCCGAGCGTGACCTGTTCAACGTGATCTTCGGCCCTGAAGCCCAGCGCCAGAAGAAGGCCGAACTGGAGCGCCTCGAGCTTGAGCAACAGCGGGCGCAAGCCCAGGCACGTCTGCTCGAAGCCATTAACGGCAATCAGGGTGGCGGGCGCTAGCGTCCCACTCTCAGACTTCAACAACATTACAGGTCTGAGGCGACGCGACCCGACGTCAACATGGCGGCCTGCTGATCTCATCTGCTAGACCGGTCTCACACGGTCGGCACAAGGGAGACAGGCAGATGAGCTTACCAGAAAACATGCGCGCCCTCAGCGTTGAGGAACTGGCCAACAATTATGCCGGGTGTTCAATCGTCAACCGTACGGTGCCAGAGCCTCAGGCGGGTGAACTCCTTCTGCGTATCAGGGCAGGTAGCCTTGGCTTTCCGGACCTCTTGATGACGCGCGGCGGATATCAGCACAAACCGGAATTGCCTTTCATTCCCGGCGGGGATGTGTCCGGTGAAGTCGTTGCGCTCGGCAAGGGTGTGGACGGGTTCAGCGTGGGTGACCGGGTCGTCACCGGTGACCTTGGCGGGGCCTTTGCCGAATACGGCACCTACGCGGCCATGACGGCGCGAAAGATCCCGGATCATCTGGGGTTCGCGGAGGCGGCGGCTGTCGGTTCAGCCTATCTGACTGCTTATGTTTCACTGGTGCGACGTGCCAATATCCAGCCGGGCGAATGGTTGCTTGTGCATGGGGCGGCCGGCGGCGTCGGCCTGGCGGCGGTCGATCTTGGCAAGCATCTTGGCGCGAAGGTGATCGCAGCCGCGTCTACCGACGAAAAGCTTGAACGGATCAAGGCTGCTTATGCGCCTGACGTGCTGATCAACACGTCCGGGGGCTTCCGCGAGAAGGTCAAAGAGGTCACAGGCGGCGGCGCCGATGTTATCTATGACCCGGTTGGCGGGGATGTGTTCGACGAAAGCGTGCGCTGTATCGGCTTTGATGGACGGCTGCTGGTCGTCGGTTTTGCTTCCGGCCGCATCCCGACAGTCAGCGTGAACATGCCGCTGATCAAAGGTTTCTCGGTCGTTGGTGTAAGGGCCGGGGAATATGGCCGGCAGTTTCCGGAAAAGGGCCGGGAGAATATGGAAGCGGTCTGGACGCTTGTCGGCAACAAATCCGTCCGCCCGCATGTACACAAGATTTACGCACTGGATGACTGGCGAGAGGCCTTCGCGGACATGGATGAGCGGCGCGTCGTTGGCCGCGTGATCATCGATCCTTCCTTGTGACATCGTGACCGTAGATCCAGTCCTGCCTCGAGCGCACGAAGCCAGGCAACACATGCCCGGCAAGCCACATTGGCCCGTAGGTCGCCAGCCGGGAGAGGCTGCTGCGCCGATGGAAGGTTTTCATATTGGCACGTGACGCGGCCTGCATCTTCGCGGTGCGAGGCAGGCGCCGGGCCTGATAGTCTGCAAGCCCTGCAGAGACAGACCTGTCACCACTGACGCAAGCTGCCAGCATCCAGGCATCTTCGATTGCCATGGCGGCGCCCTGCGCCATGAAAGGCAGCATGGGGTGGCAGGCATCGCCCAGCAGGGCTATCGCGCCGTCATGCCAGCGGGGCAGAGGCTCGCGGTCAAACAGGGCCCAGCGATAATGCGTATCCGCCTTGTCGATGAGATCAGTGATGGTCGGGGACCAATTCGAAAAGTCGGCCAGGGCATCGGCCTTACTGCCCTGTTCGCTCCAGCTTTCCTGCTGCCAGTCATTGCGCTCAACCACGCCGACGAAATTGGCCAGCGTGCCGCCGCGCAGCCTGTAGGTTACGGCGTGGCGGCCCTTGCCGGCCCAGACACAGGCAGTTGGCGGCGGTGGTTCTGTCAGCTGGTCGAGCGGGACGGTCGCGCGCCAGGCGATATTGCCGGTGAAGTGCGGCGCGTCCGGCCCCAGCATCTGTTCACGCAGTTTCGAGTGGATGCCATCGGCGCCGACAACAAGCTGCGCGGCAAGCTGGTCGCCGGAAGCCAGGGTGATCTGCACTTCGCCAGCCTTTTGCGTGTAGGCTTCAACGGCAGCATTCAGGCTGATCTGTCCGGGTGCCGCTGCCTCAAGCGCAGTCGCAAGCGTGCCGATCAGGTCAGCGCGATGAATATGGAGATAGGGTGCGCCCCATCTGGCGCGTGCCGCTTCGCCGGTTGGTATGCGAAAGACCTGGCGGCCTGACCGGCCGAGGCGCAGTTCAAGCGCTTCCGGTTCAAACGACGCGGCCCGGACCGCCTCGCCAACGCCCAAAGCATCGAGCACTCTCATGGCATTCGGGCTGAGCTGCAGGCCGGCGCCGACCTCCTGCAGCGCGGACGCAGCTTCGAGGAGCTGAACGCGCCAGCCATGCCGGACCAGTGCGAGGCCGGTGGTCAGGCCGCCAATCCCGGCACCCACCACAATGGCGTTCTTTTCAGACGGGTTGGTTGCTGTGCCGGTTTCCATGATCTGGCTCTAGCAGGCGTTGCGGATGCTGTCTTGCGGCAGAACTTCACGGCGCTTGCGGGGGCGGGCAAAGTGGAACAGGATCAATCCAGATCATGGGAGGATCGGATGCTATTCCTGATTGCGGGGCTCGCCGCCTTTTTCGGCGCTCATCTATTCACGACATTCCGGACGCGCGAACCGGGCAAAGGTCTGCGGGCCTCACTCGGTTACGGCCCATATATGGGGCTGTACAGCCTCGTCGCGGTGCTTGGCATTGCGCTGATCGCGTATGGCTATGGTGCGATGCGGCCAGCGGCCATTATCTGGATGCCGCCTGTCTGGACGCGCCATCTGAACATCCTGATCCAGCTCTTCGCGTTCATCATCCTCTTCGCGGCCTATACGCCCACGGGATTCATCGCGAAGACGTTGAAGCATCCGATGCTTGTCGGGGTAAAGCTCTGGTCGGTTGGGCATTTGCTGGCGAACGGGGAGCTCAACTCGATCATCCTGTTCGGCAGTTTCCTTGCCTATGCCGTGATTGACCGGATCGCCTTGAAGAAGCGCGGTGACAATGGACCCGGTCCGGATGTGAAGACCAGTCTTATGGGTGACCTGCTTGCTGTCGGCCTCGGCGCAGGTTTCTGGGTGGCCATGATGTTATGGCTCCATCCGATCCTGTTCGGGGTCGCCGTCCTGCCGGCACGCTAGCCCGTTTCAACGCGCGCTCACGCGCCCCGTGGCCAGACACGCCGGGCTCTGCTAGGAGAGCGCGACGCTGTTGCCCGCACAGGGAGTTATCCATGTCTGCCCAGACCGAAATCCGCCGCAAGACTGTTCGCGATATCGCATCTGCAAAGGGCGGCGAACCGCTCGTCTGCCTGACGGCCTATGACGCGCCGACCGCGGCGATCATGGACCCGTATTGCGATGTCATTCTTGTTGGCGACAGTGTCGGCATGGTGGTGCATGGCCTGACTTCGACTGTCGGTGTCACGATGGAGATGATGATCCTGCACGGTCAGGCCGTGATGCGCGGTTCAGAGCGGGCTTTCGTCGTCGTCGACATGCCATTCGGCAGCTATGAAACCAATTCCGACCAGGCCTTCCTGAATGCGGCAAGGCTGATGAAGGAGACCGGCTGCCAGGCGGTGAAGATCGAGAGCGGCGCCTATGCGGCAAGCCAGATCCAGCACCTCGTCGAGCGTGGTGTCCCCGTGATGGGCCATGTTGGCCTGCGTCCACAGGCGATCAATGTGGCTGGCGGTTTCAGGGCGCAGGGGCGCACCGGCGATGAGCGTCAGCGGGTGATGGAAGAAGCCAAGGCGGCCGAAGCTGCAGGGGCTTTCGCGATTGTCATCGAAGGTGTCGCGGAGGATCTCGCTGAGGAAATTACCAAGGCAGTTGCCTGTCCGACGATTGGTATCGGCGCATCAGCGACCTGCGATGGCCAGATCCTTGTCACGCAGGACATGTTGGGCGTGTTCGACTGGACCCCAAAATTCGTCCGCAAATATGGCGATGTAAAGGGTGAGATTGCCAGATCGGTCGAGGCCTATGCCGCCGATGTGCGCGCCCGCGCATTTCCCGGCGAGGCGGAAACCTACAAGCTGTCGAAACCCGACCCGAAACGGCTTTCACGCGTTGCCGGGCGCAAGACACGCGGTTAGGGTGCGCCCTGATTTGAATCGATCGCTCAGGAATTGGAGTAAGCCAATTGGCTGATATCTTTGAGGAAGTTGAAGAAGGCCTCCGCCAGGAGAAGGCTGCACGCCTGTGGAAGAAGTATGGCGTCTTCGCTTACCTGGCGGCTGCTCTCCTGATCGGCGGCGTCGCCCTGAACGAATATCTCAAGCACCAGTCCGAACAATCTGTTGAGAAAGACGCACTCGCATTCGAGGCGTCGACCGAAGACCTTCGTAACCAGAACTACGAAACGGCCGCAGATGGTCTTGAAACCCTGGTCAATTCGGATGCCCGGATTTCGCCGATTGCCGCGAACTATCTCGCGGCGGCCCGGCTGGAAGGAAATGCCGATCTCGCGGCTGCCATCGACGCGCTCGAACTGGCAGCCAATACCGAAACACCCATTGGAAAAGTGTCGCTGATGAAAGCGGCATACCTGAAATCCAATTCGCTGACCCGTACCGAACTCGAATCCTATCTGGGTGACCTGATGGATGAAGAGTCGCAGTTCGGCGCTTTGGCTATTGAGCTTGTGGCTGCCAAAGCCGTGGCGGAGGGCGACATTGAGTATGCGCGTACAACCTTCAGCCAGCTTCGCTTCCTGGCAAATGTGCCGCCTGGTGTCGAACAGCGGTCGCGTGCCGCGCTCGACGCGCTGCCAGCTGCAAGTAACACACCGGTTCAGGAAACACCTGAGGAAACCGGCGGGGCCGATGGGGCCACTGACGGAGACCAACCAGAATGAACCTGACCACAAGTCTGCGCCTCGGCCTGACATCCGCGCTGATCGTATCTCTGGCCGGCTGTTCCTATTTCGGCAGCCAGCGTGCTGAAAAGCAGCGCCTGTCCGAAGAGGAGCGCGCGGGCCGGATCGAGATGGTGCTCGGCGACGAGTCCATAGAAGCCAGCGCGGAACTCGCCGACACAGCGATCACCCTGCCTCAGGCGGTTGCGCTGACAAGCTGGCCGCAGGCTGGCTCGAAGGCGACGAAGACGGCTGGCCACGTGGCTGCTGCCGCAAACCTGTCCGTCGCCTGGAAGGTTGATGCCGGCAAGGGCTCAAGTCGCAAGTCGGCGCTGACCACGCCGCCAGTCGCGAGTGAGACGGCGATCTTTGTGGTCGATGCAGACCAGACAGTCCGGGCCTTTGACCTGACTAATGGACGCAAGCTGTGGCAACGCGAACTGAAGTCCGGCAATAGCCGTGACAAGATCGGTATCGGCTCAGGCATCGCCCTCGCAGGTGACCGTCTGATCGTTGCAAGTGGATACGGATTCGTCAGCGCGCTTGATGCGTCCAACGGTGCTGTACTCTGGCGCCGCGACATGGAAGCGCCGATGACCGGTTCGCCGACCATCAAGGATGACCGGGCTTTCGTCTCCTCCAACAATAATGAAGTCTTCGCGCTGGACCTTGAGACGGGCAACGTCCTCTGGTCGGATCAGGCGATCGCAGAGTCCGCCCGCGTGCTTGGCTCGCCAAGTTCGGCGGCGATCGAAGACATTGTCATCACGCCATATTCCTCCGGTGAGATCATCGCTTACCTGGCGGCGAATGGCCGTCGCCTCTGGACCGAGGCGCTTTCGCGGCCCGGCCAGTTCACGCCAATCTCCTCGATCAACGACATCGCCTCGCGCCCTGTCATTGGTGGCGGTCTTGTCTTTGCGGCGAACCAGTCTGGTGTCATGGCTGCCATTGATGGCCGTACCGGCAATCGCGTCTGGGTCCAGCCGGTTGGCTCGACATCGGCGCCAGCCCTCGTCGGACCTTATATTTTCGTCTCTGGGACCGATGCCCGGATTGCCGCAATTGATGCGGGCACTGGCCAGGTGTTCTGGGTCAAGGAGCTTCGCCGCTTCGAGAAGCAGGAAAAGAAAAAGGGTCGTATTTCATATGCCGGCCCATTGGTCGCATCGAACCAGGTGCTGGTTGTCTCATCGCGCGGTGAGCTGATCAGCCTGTCACCTCAGACCGGTGAGCGTATCGGCTCGATCGACCTTGGAGACCCGGTTTATCTCGAACCGATTTCAGTTGGCGACAAGGTGTTTGTGCTGACAGATGATGCGCGACTGATCGCAATCCGCTAAAGCCTCGCGCTTCGCCCGGGCGCCCCGGGCTGTCTGGAATGAGAAGGGGCGGCTCATGCCGTTGAAGATCGCGATTGTCGGTCGCCCGAATGTCGGGAAGTCGACACTGTTCAACCGCCTGGCGGGTAAGAAGCTCGCGCTGGTCGATGACCAGCCGGGCGTTACGCGTGACCGCAAGGAAGCGCCGGGCCGTCTTGCTGACTTGCCGCTCACCCTTATCGACACGGCCGGTTTTGAAGATGTGAGCGACGATTCGCTCGAAGCACGTATGCGCCTGCAAACTGAGGTCGCCATACGCGAAGCGGAACTTGCCCTGTTCCTGATTGATGCGCGCGCCGGCGTCATGCCGATGGATGCGCGCTTCGCTGAAATCCTGCGCAAGGCGGACTTGCCCATCGTGCTGGCCGCCAACAAGGCCGAAGGCAACCAGGGTGATGCCGGTATGGCCGAAGCCTGGGGACTGGGCCTTGGCGAGCCTGTCGGCCTCTCGGGCGCACACGGCGAAGGGCTCGGCGACCTTTATGCGGCGATACGCGAAGCCCTCGGCGAAGAGGCTTTCCTCAAGGCTTTCACAGAACACGACAAGGGCGACAATGAGGGCTTCGATGATGAGCTTCTCGACCGTCTTGCCGAGATCAACGTAGATGATCCGCACCTCTCCGAAGCAGAGCTGACTGCCGCGCTTGAAGCGGCTGGCATCGATGATGCCGCCGAAGCCGAAGCGCAGCTGAAGGCCCGCGAGGAAGCCAGGACCAAGCCGATCCGGCTCGCCATTGTGGGGCGACCGAACGCTGGTAAGTCAACGCTGATCAACCAGATGCTGGGCGAGCAGCGCGTTTTGACCGGGCCAGAAGCGGGCATTACCCGCGACTCGATTGCGGTCGACTGGATGTGGGACAATCGCAAGGTGAAGCTGGTCGATACGGCTGGCTTGCGGCGCAAGTCCCGCGTGCATGAAAAGCTCGAGAAAATGTCGACGGGCGAGACCGTTCGCTCCCTCAAGTATGCCGATATCATTGCACTTGTGATGGATGCCGATGAGGCGTTCGAAAAGCAGGATCTGCAGATCGCAGACCTTGCCGTGCGTGAAGGTCGGGGGCTGGTTTTCGTGATCTCCAAATGGGATCTCGTCGATAACCACGCCCAGAAGATGCGAGAGCTGACCGACCTCGCCAAACGTCTCCTGCCGAACGCCAAAGGCGCGCCGATAGTGACCCTGTCAGGGCTGACCGGCAAACGCGTCGATCGCTTCATGCCTGCTGTGGCCAAGGTGTATGATGACTGGTGTGCTCGCGTGAAGACTGGCGATCTCAATCGCTGGCTGCGCTATACGATCGAGCGTCATCCACCGCCAAGCGTGAACGGCAAGCGGATCAAGCCGCGCTATATGGCGCAGATGAAATCGCGGCCGCCGACCTTTGTTCTCATCGCGTCGCGCGGCGACCAGATGCCTGAGCAATACAAGCGCTTCCTCGTCAATGGAATCCGCGAGGGTTTCGATATGCAGGGCGTGCCGATCAGGCTCATCGTCCGGCAGGGGGCAAACCCGTATGCCGACAAGGCTGACGGCAACCGGCAGATGAAAAAGAAGAAATACTAATCTTTCGCCGTCAGGCGCGCACCATTGCGGGTTTCGTCAGCATCAAGTAGCGGGGCGAGCCGCATGGCGACGTCCTCTGGCGTGGGCAGCGTCATCGGGTCTTCGCCGGGCATGGCATCGGCCCGCATCTGCGTGCGCGTCGCACCGGGATCAAACAGATTGATCCGGAACTTCGTATTCTCATTCTCGTCGGCCCACGCGGCAATCATACCCTCCAGACCGGCCTTGGAGGCCTGGTAGGGGCCCCAGAAGGCGCGAGGGCGTGGCACGACCCCAGACGTGATGAACACGGCACGCGGCGTCTCTGAGCGCTGCATCAGCGGTGCCATGGCCCGGATGAGCCGCCAGTTTGCGGTGAGATTCACTTCAATCGTTTCCTCGAAGCTGCGCGGCCCAATCGACTGAAGCGGCCCCAGTGTCCCCAGGATACCGGCATTGCCGAGTAATCCATCAAGCCGCCCGAAGCGGGTGGCCAGCGCCTGGCCGACGGTTTCGAAGGCGCTCTTGTCCTTCATGTCCATCGGGATGAGCGTCGCGGTTCCATCACTGGCCCTGATCTCGTCATCAAGTTTTTCAAGTGCGGCCTTGGACCGCGAAATCGCGACGACGTGATGTCCGCGTTGCGAAAGCAAAAGGGCTGTCGCCCGGCCAATGCCGCGTGAAGCCCCAGTGACCAATGTAATCCGTTTATCCATGGGGGCGGACTAATTCGCAGAAGCCGCTTAGTCCAGAAGCGAAAGCTGCCGGTCCTTTGCGCTGTCGTCACGCATATGGTCGACCAGGCGCGTTGGGTAGCATCCGGTAAAGCAGTGGTCGGAGAATTGAGGCATGTTCACATCGCGCTCAATTCCGATAGAGGCGTAAAGACCCGGGACAGACAGGAAGCCGAGGCTTTCGACATCAAGGAAGTTGCGCATCTCTTCCAGCGTGTTGTTGGCGGCGATCAGCTCAGAGCGGGCAGCCATGTCGATGCCATAGAAATCCGGATAGGTGATTGGCGGGCTGGCCGACCGCAGGTGAACCTCGGCGGCGCCCGCATCGCGGACCATCTTCACGATCTTCTTGGAGGTGTTACCGCGTACGATCGAGTCGTCGACGAGCAGGACGCGCTTGCCTTCAAGCACGGCCCTATTGGGCGAATGTTTCTTCGAGATGGATTGCTGGCGTCCGGTCTGTGTTGGCTGGATGAAGGTCCGACCGACATAGTGGCTCCGGATGATCCCGAGCTGGAACGGCACGCCGCTCTGTTCCGAGTAGCCGATGGCCGCCGGGACGCCGGAATCGGGCACTGGCACGATCACATCGACATCAGCCGGGTTCTCGCGCGCAAGCTGGTGGCCCATGCGGCGGCGGACTTCATATACAGAACGGCCCTGAACAATACTGTCAGGGCGCGCAAAGTAGACATACTCGAAGAGGCAAGGGCTTTCCTGGCGTTTGGGAAACGGATGATAGCTCTCAACGCCATTTTCCGTAATCACCACGACTTCGCCATTCTCGATCTCGCGGACGAATTCCGCTCCGATAATGTCGAGCGCGCAGGTCTCCGAAGCGAGCACCCAGCCATTGCCGATCTTGCCGAGGACAAGCGGACGAAGGCCGATCGGGTCTCTCGCGCCGATCAACTTCTTGTTGGTCAGGCCGACAAGGGCATAGCCCCCTTCGATATAGGTCAGCGCCTCCTGGAAGCGGTCACTCATCAGCGGCTTGGGGCTACGTGCGACGAGTTGCAGGACGACTTCAGTGTCCATCGTGGACTGGAAGATCGCGCCTTTCTCGATCAGGTCACGGCGCAGGGCGCGGGCATTTGTGATGTTACCATTGTGCGCGACCGCGAAACCGGATGAGGCGAGGTCAGCGAAGATTGGCTGGATATTGCGGAGCGCCGGTTTGCCCTGCGTCGAATAGCGGTTGTGGCCAATCCCTGATGAACCGGGCAGGCGCGTTGTCAGGTCACCGCCGAAATTCTCGCCGACGAGGCCCATATGGCGCTCGTTGTGGAATTTCTCACCGTCGAAGGTGGCAATGCCGCAAGCTTCCTGTCCGCGATGCTGGAGAGCATGCAGGCCGAGCGCCGTAAGAAGGGAGGCTTCAGGGTGTCCGAAGACGCCTACGATGCCGCACTCCTCGCGAGGCTTGTCGTCATCATGGTCCCAGATCATCGACACCTCGCATGTGGCGGTTTCGTGACGGGAGTTAAGTGGGGGCCCTGGTTTCGTCAAGGGGAGTCCGCTGTTGGACACGCTCACCGACCTGCGGTGCATAGCGTTCCACATAGACCGCGCCATTCTCCAGGAGGGGGTAAGTCTGGGCGTCACGGATCCAGGCCGGGATACGGTCCTGATCGAGGGCCATCCGCACAAGAAACACGAAGAATATCAATACGACAGCGCCGCGAACGAAGCCAAAGGCTGCGCCGGCGACACGGTCGAAGACGCTGACGCCTTCAGCGCCCTGAATCGACTTGGAAAGGTTCGCGCCGAACCAGGCGACGATGACATAGACCAGCAGGAAAAATCCCAGGAACAGGATCAGGTCGGGCAGCCACTCAGGCGAATCAGCGGGGAAAATGCCGGCCAGCGGATCGCGCAGGAACAGCCGCGCATAGTAGGCAGCCGCCAGTGCCGCGATGAACGCGCCGAGCGTGGCGAGTTCGCGCATGAAGCCGCGTGCCAGTGCCATCAAGGTCGATATGATCAGAAGGACGATCACGATCGCGTCGAAGACTGTGAGGGCGTCCATCATTGTTCTGGTTCCGGACCGAGTAACTCTACAAGTTCAGATAGCCGTGACAGGCCCTTCACGGTCAACCCTTCAATTGCCGAGAAGCTGCCTTCCGGGACGAATGCATGGCGGAACCCCAGCCGCTGGGCTTCCTTGAGGCGCTGGTCGATGCGGGCCACAGGACGGATCGTGCCCGAAAGCGCAATCTCGCCGAAGAAGACAGACTTCTCGGGGGCTGGCCGGTCGGCAAGTGAGGTGAGCAGGGCAGCTGCGGCCGCAAGGTCGCCTGCTGGCTCTGCGATGCGGTAGCCGCCCGCCACGGAGAGGTAGACATCGCGCCCGCCGAGAGAGATGCCGCAGCGTGCTTCCAGGACGGCGAGCACCATGGCGAGCCGGTTATTGTCCCAGCCGACAATGCTGCGGCGCGGTGTGCCATAGGCTGAGGCAGCGACCAGCGCCTGCACTTCGGCCAGCACGGGCCTTGAGCCCTCCATCGCGGCGAACACGGCATTCCCGCCCGCCCCCTCATCGTCGCTCGAGAGGAACAGGGCTGACGGCTCCCGCGCCGGGGCGAGACCGTAGGGGTGCATCTCGAAGATGCCGATCTCGTCTGTTGGGCCGAAGCGGTTCTTGACAGCGCGGAGGATGCGGAACTGGTGGCCGCGCTCGCCTTCGAAGTAGAAGACGGTGTCGACCATGTGCTCGACGACGCGCGGGCCGGCGATCTGGCCTTCCTTGGTGACGTGGCCGACGAGGACGAGGGCGGCGCCGGACGTCTTGGCCCAGCGTGTCAGCTCCTGGGCGCAGGCACGGACCTGCGTGACCGAGCCGGGCGCAGCTTCGAGACTGTCGGACCACATCGTCTGGATCGAATCGATAACCACGAAGTCAGGCTTGGCCGCTTTCAGGGCTGAGAGGACTTTGCGCAAGTCCGTTTCGGTGGCGAGCTGGACCGGGCTTTCACCGACCTTTAGCCGCCTCGCGCGCTCCTGGATCTGGGCCGCGGCTTCCTCGCCGGATACATAGATCGTCTTGAGCCCGTTACGGGCGAGGCGGGCGGCGACCTGTAGCAGCAGGGTCGACTTGCCGATGCCGGGATCGCCGCCGATCAGGGTGGCCGAGGAGGGCACAAGCCCGCCGCCGAAGACGCGGTCAAGTTCGTCAACGCCGATGACGTGGCGCGGCGGGGCTTCGCTGGTGGCATTGAGCGCGGTGAATTCGATCTTGGCACCGGCTTTCCGCGACAGGGTCTTCGGGGCTGCGAGGCCGCCCGGCGCGGTTGATACGCTTTCCTCGACCAGCGAATTCCACTCGCCGCATGCTTCGCACCGGCCTGCCCATTTTGGGTGAACAGCGCCGCAGGTTTGGCAGGTAAAGGCAGTTGTGGATTTGGCCATCACCCACAGGGCTAAAGTGATGCGGCGCGCGCGTGAAGCACTTTATATAGCGCCACAATTGTAACATTACATAGAATTAATTATCGAAAAACAATAATTGTGTTAGGGTGTTCGGGCTCAGGGAAAGGGTCGATAACAATGACAGAGAAGGTACTCCCATGTCCCACAAGATTCTTGCAATTGCTGCCCTCGCTTCCGCTCTGACGCTTAGTGCGGCCCCAGCATTTGCTGGTGAAGGTAAGATCGTCAAGCAGGTTGAAGTCGATATTTCAGATCTGGATGTCACATCAGTCGAAGGGTATTCAACCGTTGTCGGTCGAATAGAGAGGGCGGCTGTAACTGCTTGTGATTACACCGATAATAGGAAGCCGGTTGCTGAGCGTATGGCCGAGCAGACCTGCATGAAGAATGCGATTGAAGGGGCGCTCGGTACCCTTGAAGAGGTGCGCAACCGACAGGCTGCCCTCAAGACTGCCAGTGAAAGCTGATTTCAAGCTCATGCCATGTAATTTACCATCCCTTCTGCCTTGAAGGGATGGTTTTTGCGTTTTCAGGCACCAGCCGAAGCTTAGGTCCATATCAATCATTTTGTACGCGGTACATGTGTAGTCAGGTGGTTTGCATTTGTCAGTTCTGGAAGATGCTTTTGAAGGTAACCGATTAACCAGCGCCTGCCCGGCGCGAGATGTAACGTCTCCCGAGCCCAATGTTTCGCAAATGGTAATATACTCGTCTCTAGCTGTCCGATCGCATCCAGCGGATCATGCGCCTTGTGTACGCAGTGGGGGCGTTGAGCTCTACAAAGCCTCAAGTCGCGGGTTGCTGAGGTGAGATCATACAGGCATTTTCACCCTGCAGGGTTTGAGGGGGGCAAGCGCGGGTGAAGAGGAATGAGACGGCTCACCCGCTTCTACCGCGTTTGTTGTGCCTGAGATTTTTTCAGCATGCAGGCGCGATATTCCGTGTAAGGTTCAAGTGGGCATTTGATGGTGTCGGGAGAATTTTTCATCATTATCTCGCGCGAATATTCCTCAAAGCTTGGCGCGTCAGGTATAACGGGCAGGTTTCTCGCTGCTGCGGCAGCTGGCGTTCCCCAGGCCGATTCCGGCAGCCACTCATACTTCATGTGCCAGGTATCACTGAGCGGCATCTGGCAAGCGCCTGACGAGGTCGGTGCCGGCGCGCTTTCGCAAGTCGGCAGGTCGCTGGTTTCGCGGCCAGTATAATGCAGCGTCGCGTTCACGATCAGGCCATCCTCTATGTAGGAGATCGGGATTGTGCTGACGCTGCCGTCCCGCCCTGTGTAGAGGAAGGCGCCTTGTGGAAGCTGCAACACCTTGATGAGGTGTGGATAGAACGTCTTCTGGAAAACGAGCTTTTGCTCGATCGTGCGGCTTGATCCGCTATAGGTATGGTCACGTTCACATTTTCGCGTCAGGCAGAGCGAGTTGCTGCCATAGGGCGCTTCAATTTCGAATTGCTGTCCCAGCGTGTCGAAGTGTTGCCGGTTCTTTGCGTAGTTGAGCGCCATGGCGTCGGCGAACTTGTAGAAACGGTGCTGAGTATCCCACTCCCAGAATAACTGGAACGCTGCGATCGCGCCAATGGCAATGCCGATGAAAATGAGACTGCCCAGTCGAAACATATCCATGGGCCCCTCTGCAGGATGAGAATACAAAGCTCACCCATAGATTGTGCGGGAAATATTAAGGCAGCGTGCAGGTGGCGGGTCGAATTCTTGATAACGGATGGCGTTATTGGAAGAGGTATGATGGACGCTGCTGCCAGCGGGCTGCCAGCGGGCTGCCAGCGGGCTGGCGGGGGCGGCGTTGCGGCGCTAGACGGGGGCGATGAAATGCGTGGCGATTATCGGGGCGGGGCCAGCGGGCCTGATGGCGGCAGAAGCGGCGCTTGAGGCCGGGGCGTCCGTTACCATCCATGACGCGATGCCGAGCCCGGCGCGCAAGCTGCTCATGGCGGGCAAGAGCGGGCTGAACATTACCCATACTGAAGACGAGGCGACATTCCGCGCGCGCTATGATGCACCGGATGGGCGGCTTGCGGCCATAGTTGACGCGTTCGGGCCGGACGAGACGGTACGCTGGATGGCCGGGCTCGGCGTCGAGAGTTTTACCGGCAGTTCCGGCCGCGTCTTTCCGAACGTGATGAAGGCCTCGCCGCTGTTGCGGGCCTGGCTGGCGCGGCTGCGTGCGGGCGGCGCAGTGCTGCACGCCCGTCATCGCTGGACGGGATGGGACGAGGCAGGCGGGCTGCTGTTCGAGACGCCGGATGGTGCGGTACGGGTCGAGGCCGATGCGAGTGTGCTTGCACTGGGCGGGGCGAGCTGGTCTCGGCTTGGCTCGGACGGGCGGTGGGCGGCGATTCTCGCGGCACGTGGCGTGGCGCTGGAGCCCTTCGAGGCGAGCAATTGTGGCTTCCTTGTCGACTGGTCGGCGCGGATGCTGGAGGCGCATGAAGGCGCGCCACTGAAAGGCGTTGGATTGTCGGTGGGCGGCGAGATGAGCCGGGGCGATTTGGTCATTACCCGGCAGGGGATTGAGAGCGGGGCGATCTATCCATTATCGGCGGCGCTCAGGCGGCAGGTGAACAGCGCGGGCGAGGCGACATTGGTGATCGACCTGCTACCGGGAATGGATGAGGCATCACTCGCAGCAAGGCTGGCAGCAGCCAAGCCGAAAGAGTCCGTGTCCAATCGCCTGCGCAAGGCGGCGCGCCTGGATGCGACCAAGATCGCACTGGTCAATGAGGTGATGCGCGGGGAATTACCGTCCGGGCCGGCGGCGCAGGCGGGGTTGCTGAAGGCGCTGCCGCTGCGACTGGCCGGGACCACGTCGCTGGATGAAGCCATTTCGACGGCGGGCGGCGTGTCATGGAAGGCACTGGACGAAGCGCTGATGCTGAAAGCCGTGCCGGGTGTGTATTGCGCCGGTGAGATGGTGGCTTGGGACGCGCCGACGGGCGGCTATCTGCTGACGGCGTGCCTCGCAATGGGCCGGGCGGCTGGACGGGCGGCGGCCGGCTAGGGCGAGCGTAACTTCCGGATGGGCCACGTCCTTCGACAAGTTTCTTTCAACGAGCGCAGGATGAGGAGATGAGGCTATGGGACGATTGGCTCCTGCGCCGCGGCGTTACAAACCTCATCCTCAGCCTGTCCATGGATGAAGCGGCACGGGCGTTCACGCGAAGCCATTGCATGAGCCCACATGGTTCGACTTCGCTCACCATGAGGGGCGCGCGAGGCCGTGGTTTCTAAAGCGCGGGCTGGATCGGGCCGTCGGCGCGTCCGTGGACGAACTGGTCGACATGGTCATTGCCGGAGCTGTCGATGGAGGACGCCGGTCCGCGCCAGATGATGCGGCCTTCGAACAGCATGGCGATCTCGTCGGCGACCTTGCGGGCCGAGGCCATGTCATGTGTGATCGTCACAGCGGCCGCGCCAAGGGCTTTGACCTGTTCGAGGATAAGGTCGTTGATCGCATCGGCGGTGATCGGGTCGAGGCCGGTGGTCGGCTCGTCAAAGAAGATCAGGTCCGGCTTGGTGATGATGGCGCGGGCGAGGGCGACGCGCTTCTGCATGCCGCCGGAAATTTCCGCCGGATAGAGATTGGCCACTGAAGACCCGAGGCGGACCTGTTTCAGCGTCGCAATCGCGCGGTCCCTCGCTTCTGAGCGCTTGATCTTTTCGGCGTTGAGCAGGCGAAAGGCGACATTCTCCCAGACGGTGAGGCTGTCGAACAGCGCGCCGGACTGGAACAGCATGCCGATACGGGCGCGCATGGCTTCGCGTTCCTTGCCCTGGTCATGCGTGACGTCCTCGCCGTCGAACAGGATCTGCCCGGCATCTGGTGTCATCAGGCCGAGCGCATTCTTCAGCATCACCGACTTGCCGGAGCCTGAGCCGCCGAGCACGACCAGCGAATTGCCGGGCGCAACATCGATATCGACGCCGCGCAGGACGTGGTTGGAGCCGAACGCCTTTTCGACGCCTTTCAGTTCAAGGATGGGACGCGTCATCAGATTCCGATCCGCACGAAGAGAGTGGACATCATGTAGTTGGCGGCGAGCACCAGCACCGCAGCGCCAACCATTGAGAGGGTCGCGGCGCGGCCAACGCCGGTCGCGCCGGCCGAGGATTTAGAGCCCTGATAACAACCCATGATCGCGATCACCATGCCGAACACAACCGCCTTGATGACGCCGACCGTGATGTCGTCAATGGTCAGGAAGTCGAGCGTATTGCGCAGATATGTGGTCGAGTCGAAATCGAGGGCAAAGACGCTGACCAGCCAGCCGCCCATAACACCGATCACATCCGCGATGAGGACGAGGATGGGCAGGGTCAGGGCCGCCGCAAGGAAGCGCGGGGCGTAGAGATAGCGGAACGGGTTGGCAGACAGCGTCTTCAGCGCGTCAATCTGTTCGGTGACTTTCATCGCGCCGATTTCAGCCGCGATCCCGGCCGACACGCGGCCTGCCAGCATAAGACCGGTAATGGTCGCACCAAGCTCCCGCGTAATGCCAAGGACAACGATGTTCGGCACGAACTGCTCAGCCCCAAACCGGTTGCCACCGGTATAGATGTTGAGGGCGAGCGCTGCGCCGATGAACACAGCGGACAGGCCGACCACGGGCAGGGAATAGAAACCGATCGCGATGATCTGCTTCCAGATCTGCGCGAGGTTCCAGGGCGGGGTAAGCGCCATGGCGGCGGTGCGGCCTGTGAAGGTCGACAGGCGGCCAACCTCGGCAAAGAGGCCAATGGCGGCGCGGCCCAGCCAGGCGAGCGGATTGGGGAAGCCGCCGGATTTAGTCGTAGATGCGTCTGACACGATGGCCCAGTCCTGTAATGAGTTCGTAGCCGACAGTGCCGGCCCTTTGTGCCTGATCCTCAAGCGGAATGTCTGGTCCGATGAATTGGGCGAAAGCGCCGGGCTTTGCAAGGCCTGCTGCAGCAGAGACATCGATCGTGATGAGGTCCATCGAGACACGGCCGACGATCGGGCAGGGCGTGCCGCCGAGGCTGGCATAGCCTTTGTTGGAGGCCGAGCGCGGAAAGCCGTCGCCATAACCGAGTGCGACTGTGGCGAGCATGGCGGGCGCGTCAAATGTATGGGTCGCGCCATATCCGACCGTCTCGCCGGGCTGAACCGTCTGGACGGTGAGGATCGGCGCTTCTAGCGTCATGCCGGGCAGGAGTGTCACGCCGCCTGGTGGAATTGGGCCACCGCCATAAAGGCCGATGCCAGGCCGCGTCACATCGAAGCCGTACATTTGTCCGAGAAAGCAGCCGCCCGTGTTGGCAAGGCTTCTTTTTGCCATGGTTAACGAATTTTCAAGATCGCGGAAACTGTAACACTGGCGGGTATTGAGGGGGTCATCCGGGGCATCGGAATCGACCAGGTGAGACATGACATGCATTGGCGGGTGCGCGCGTGACATGTCTATCATTCCGGGAAGTTGTTCGGGCCGGATGCCGAGCCGGTTCATCCCTGTATCCACGTGAACAGCATAGGCATCTGTACGTGTGTACGACAACCAGTCGGCAAGCGCTGGAAGCGAATTCAACACCGGGATAAGGCGGGCCTCAGCAACTGTTTCGCGGTCTTCCGCGCCTGCGCCATTGAACACCAGTATGTCGGGCGAGGGACCGACAATTCCCCTTAGCTCAGCGCCTTCCTCGACATAGGCCACGAAGAACGTCCTGCAGCCAGCGTTCGCCAGCGCGCGGCCGACGGGGCCGGCACCATGTCCGTAGGCATTTGCTTTCACCACGGCGCCCGGTTCGCTGCTGGGCGTCAGCGCGGCAATCGTCCGCCAGTTGGCGACGATGTTGTCGGTATGAATGCGGGCACGCGGATGCAGGCTCATGCTTTCGGCTTTAGCGGGCGTCGCGTGGTGCGCAAACCCGGAAATTGCCTCCGGGATGATATGCAGGCCAATTACGGATTCAATCCTGCACCCCTCAGGCGCATCGATATGATGGCAGTGTTCCTGCGCTGGCAGTCTGCAATCCTGCTTTGGTACCTTATTCGAAGTCGCCTTCGGGGGCGGCGCGGTCGAGATTGCCGAACCGGGTGGTGTTGGCATCGAAAGCGAGGACGACGCGGCCGATCGGGCCGTGGCGCTGCTTGCCGATGATGACTTCGGCCGTGCCGTAGACCTCATCCATGCGCTGGCGCCATTTTGTCCATTTTTCACCGGCCTGCGGGTCATCCGGGCTGGCCTGCGGCTCGGTCCGCTCAAGGTAATAGGACTCGCGGTAGACGAACATGACGACGTCGGCATCCTGCTCGATGGAGCCTGATTCACGAAGGTCAGAGAGTTGCGGCCGCTTGTCGTCGCGCTGCTCGACCTGACGGGAAAGCTGCGACAGGGCGATTACAGGAACATCGAGATCCTTGGCGAGGGCTTTGAGGCCCATCGTGATCTGGGTAATCTCCTGTACGCGGTTTTCATTGCCCTTGCCGCCGCCGGGGCCGGTCAGCAGCTGCAGGTAGTCGATCACGATCATGTCGAGGCCGACCGTGCGTTTCAGGCGGCGGGCGCGCGCTGCGACCTGGCTGATCGAGATGCCGCCCTGATCATCGATGTAGAGCGGCAAATTCTGCAATTCTTCAGTGGCCTGGCGGATTTTCTCGAAGTCGTGCTTGTCGAGATCGCCCTGACGGATGCGGTGGGCATTGATGCCGGTCCGCTCCGCGATGATCCGCGTGGCGAGCTGTTCTGAGGACATTTCGAGCGAGAAGAAGGCAACGACCGCCCCTTCAACCGTTTTCTTGGAGCCGTCTTCCTGAACTTCGCGCCGGCAGGCATGCGCTGCATTGAAGGCGATATTCGTCGCGAGTGTCGTCTTGCCCATGGATGGGCGGCCAGCGAGAATGACGAGATCCGATTTGTGGAACCCGCCAAGTTTCTGGTCGAGATCATCGAGATGTGCCGCGACGCCGGCAATCTTGCCATCCCGCTGATAAGCCGCCTCGGCCATGAGCAGGGCTTCTTTCAACGCTGTCGAGAAGCTGTCGAAGCCGCGACTGGACGACCCGCGGTCTGCAAGGTCGAACAATTGCCGCTCGGCCAGTTCGAGCTGGCGGTCGCCATGTTCGTCGGGCGCGGGCTTGTAGGCACGCTGCTGTACGGTCGCGCCAATGTCGATCAGCTCGCGGCGCATCGCGAAATCGCGGATCATATGCGCGTAGTCACTGATTTCCGGGCCGAAAGCGGCGCTGTCGAGCAGCTCTGCCAGATAGGCGCCGCCGCCAATTTCCTGGAGCTTGTCAGCCTTCTCGAAATGCTCGCGCAGCGTGATGCCGTCAGCCACCCGGCCTGAATGGATCATCGTCGCGCAGACGTCGAAAATCTCCTGATGCGGGATTGAGTAGAAATCGGTCGGCCGCAGGACGTCTGCCACGCGCTGGAACGCATTATTGTCATACAGGACAGCGCCGAGGACGGCGGCTTCTGCCGACAGATTGTGCGGTGCCTCTACGGTCGAGGGCGGGTTTGACATATCGTTCATGGGCTCGGACCAGTCTGTGTGGGTTTGCTACAATAGCCAAGCCGGGCGGGGATCACAGGCTTGACATTCAGCTATTCCGGTTGGTTTCGCACTCCGTCCACAGAGGAATCGGTAACTGTGGAATTCGTGTCACAGGAGAGTGCTGCACCCATGAAAAAGGCCGCGCCCTATTGAACGCGGCCTCTTTCTGTCTGGTGGTGCGAAAGCCCTAGTCTTCTTCGGCTTCGCGTGTCGCTTCCATCATTTCGGCATTGGCTTCAGCCAGCTCAGCAGCCTGTTCAGCCGCTGCCCCCTGCTGTTCAGCCTGCAGGTTGCCGATGACGTCTTCGCCTGCGGACTGGCGCTCAGCCTCGTCCTGCGAGCGGGCAACGTTGACCGTGATGTTGACGAGAACTTCAGCGTGCAGGCGCACGCCCATTTCCCAAAGGCCGATGGTCTTGATCGGCTGGTCGAGCTTGATCTGGCCGCGGCGGATCTTGAAGCCCTTTTCTGCCAGCGCATCGACAATGTCGCGCGTGGAGACGGAGCCGTAGAGATTGCCGGCGTCAGACGACTGGCGGATCAGGATGAGTTCCGTACCGTCGAGGCTCGTGCCGTCGGTTTCAGCTTCGGCGCGGGCTTCTGCATTGCGCTTTTCGATCATGTCGCGTTCCGCAGAAAAGCGGGCACGGTTCAGGTCGTTTGCAATGAGGGCCTTGCCGCGGGGCAGAAGGAAGTTACGGGCAAACCCGTTCTTCACTTTCACTTCTTCGCCGAGTTCACCAAGGTTTTCGACGCGTTCAAGAAGGATGAGTTGCATGATGTGTATCCTTCTATTTCACGGTGAATGGCAGGAGCGCGAGCATGCGCGCGCGCTTGATGGCACGAGCGAGCTTGCGCTGGTTCTTGACGTTCACAGCCGTGATCCGGGACGGGACAATCTTGCCCTTCTCGGAGATGTAGCGCTGCAGGAGTTTGACGTCCTTGTAGTCAATCTCGGTCGCGTTCTGGCCCGTGAACGGGTCAACCTTGCGGCGGCGATTGAAGGTCCGGCGGGCCGGAATGTTGGTGATATTGATACCACCTGCATTGTTTTCTGATGACATGGTGTCTCTCCCCTAGTCCTTGCGCGGTCCGCGATCCTTGCGGCCCATGACAGGCGAAGGCTCGTCGTCGAGCTGGTCGACCTTGACGGTCAGGTAACGGATGACGTCGTCGGAAATCCGGTGGCGGCGCTCAAGCTCGTGGATCGCTTCGGCTGGGCCGTCGATGTTGAGCAGGGAGTAGTGACCCTTGCGCTGCTTGTTGATTGGGTAGGAGAGATTGCGCAGGCCCCAATATTCGGTCTTGCCGACCTTGGCGCCCTGTTTCTCCAAGAATTGCGTCAGTTCCTCGGCGAGGCCTTCCACCTGTGCAGGTGAAATGTCCGGCCGGGAAATCAGCACGTGTTCGTAAAATGCCATGTTTTCTTTCCCAAGATTTACAGGCCGCGGCGCAGGAATGGCGGGAAACCGTTCCGGCGATGGCCCCTGACACATGCAGCTCATTCCGCACGCCAGGACCGCAGCCCGAGTGAAGCAGCGGCTTAAACCTCAAACTGTGGATAAAATCAAGCGGTATGGGTCAGTCGCGCTGCGGTGTTCCGGCCTGCATCAGGTCCATGATCTTCGGTCCCGGCAATTGCGACGTAAAGCCGAATGTGCCGGACGCCTTCAATTCCTCGGCCGCATTGATCAAGGCACCATAGGCAAGGTTTGAGAAAACCGAGCCGACACTGATCCGGCGCACGCCCAATGCGGCAAGCTCTGGCACCGGCACGAAACCATCCATCGGGCCAAGGAGGACGTTGACCGGACGGTCCACCGAGGCAAGGACGCTGCGAATATCTTCAAGCGTTTTCAGGCCCGGCGCGAACAGGCAATGGGCACCGGCCTCCTGGTAGGCCTGCAGGCGCGCAATTGTGTCCGCGAGGTCCGGGATACCGGTGAAGAAGTTCTCAGCGCGCGCCGTCACGATGAACGGAAAGGGCAGGGCGTTTGCGGCCTCGACGGCGGCGGCGACCCGTTCCCTGGCGTGGCCAAGCTCATACTGGCTGCCCGATGCGGCACTGTAATCCTCGATCGAACCGCCGACGAGACCGGCCTGTGCGGCAAGACCGATCGTCTCGGCGCATGTGTCCGGGCTGTCCCCGAAGCCGTTTTCGAGGTCAGCCGTGATCGGGACATCCGTTGCCTCGCAGAGCGTGCGGGCATGACCAATCACCATATCGCGCGTGATGTTATAGTCATCGACGCCCGTCGAGCGGGCAAATCCGGCACTGGTCGTGGCGAGCGCCTTGTAGCCGAGCCCGGCCAGAATGCGCGCCGATCCGACGTCCCACGGGTTCGGAATGACGAAACAGCCCTCGCTGTGTATCGCCTCGAATGTCTTTGCCTTCTCAAGCTGGCTTGTCATGATCGTCTGTTCCTTCAGTTGTCACCAGCCAGGGTATTGATCACGGGCGGCAGCGCACGCCACCCGGAACTTGCGCATCCGGTTGGACACTTCTAGGCAGTGCGCCAATTAACAAAACGACTCAATTGATTTGAAGGGCAGGACGTCATGACGAAGTTTGCGTTCATTTTCCCCGGACAGGGCAGCCAGTTCATCGGCATGGGCAAGGATCTTGCCGAAGCCTATCCGGAAGCGAAGCTGGTTTTTGAAGAGGTCGATGAGGCCCTCGGCCAGAAGCTGTCAGCGTTGATGTGGAGCGGCGACGCCGACGAGCTGAAGCTGACGGCCAATACGCAACCGGCCCTGATGGCCGTGAGTGTGGCCGCCATGCGCGCGCTGCAATCGAAAGGCATCGGGCCTGAAAAGGCGGCGTTTGTCGCAGGCCATTCCCTTGGTGAGTATTCGGCGCTGGCGGCCAGTGGTTCGATTTCAGTGAGGGATGCAGCCCGTGTCCTGCGGATTCGCGGCAATGCCATGCAGGCGGCTGTGCCGGCCGGCGAGGGGGCCATGGCGGCGCTGCTCGGTGCAGACCCGGACCAGGCCGTCGCGCTGTGCGAGCTTGGCGGCGCTGAAGGCGGGATCTGTGAGATCGCCAATGACAATGCGCCCGGCCAGATCGTGATTTCCGGTTCAAAGGCGGCCGTCGAGCTTGCCGCATCGAAAGTGACCGAGGTTGGCGTGAAGAAGGCGATGTTGCTGCCAGTTAGCGCGCCTTTCCATTGCTCGATGATGCAGCCAGCTGCCGATGCGATGATGGAGGCACTGGCGGGGATTGAGGTGAAGGCCCCGGCTACTGCCCTCGTCGCGAATGTGTCCGCAGCGCCAACCACGGACCCGGCAAAAATCCGCCAGCAGCTCATCGAACAGGTCACTGGCCAGGTTCGCTGGCGCGAAAGCGTGGAATATATGGTATCCCAGGACGTATCGCTTTTTGTCGAAGTCGGCGCTGGAAAAGTGCTGACCGTGATGAACCGCAGGACGGCAAAAGAGGTCGATGGACTGACATTGGGCACAGCAGATGATGTCGAATCAGTTGCAGAACGGCTCAGCTAAGGCGACAAGGGACTGAAAAGATAAAGGTCTCGGGGAAGAAGGACGTCATTCATGTTTGATCTAACAGGCCGCACGGCACTGGTGACAGGCGCGTCGGGCGGAATCGGAAGTGCGATTGCGAAGTCATTGTCCGAAGCGGGCGCGAAAGTCGCGCTGTCGGGCACGCGCGAGAATGTGCTCGAAGACGTGAAAGCCTCCCTGCCGGGTGAGGCCGCGATTGTCACAGCCAACCTGTCCGATGCTGATTCGGTCGATGGACTGGTCGGCCGCGCTGAAGAAGCGATCGGTCCGCTGGACATTCTGGTCGCGAATGCCGGCATTACGCGCGATGGCCTGTTGATGCGGATGAAGGACGAAGACTGGAATGACGTGCTGAACGTCAATCTCGGTTCCTATTTCCGCCTCACCAAATCTGCGATGCGAGGCATGATGAAGCGCCGTCACGGGCGAATCGTCGGCATTACGTCAGTAGTTGGCGTGATGGGAAATCCGGGTCAGGCGAATTACTGCGCCTCCAAGGCCGGGATGATTGGTTTTACCAAGTCTGTCGCGCAGGAAGTCGGCAGCCGCGGCATCACCGTCAATTGCGTGGCGCCGGGCTTTATCCAGTCACCCATGACGGATGGATTGCCTGACGCACAAAAAGAAGCACTTCTGGGCCAGATTCCGAACGGTAAACTCGGTCAGGGCAGCGACATTGCTGCAGCTGTCGTGTATCTGTCATCGGATGAAGCGGCCTATGTAACGGGCCAGACACTTCACGTGAATGGCGGTATGGCGATGATTTGATGGGCGTCACCAAACAGTTGCAGCCCTTGGCGTTCAGTTAATCTGTGTGCTAACGGGCATCCCAAGACCGGTTCGGTCTTTCCATCAGACATTATGAGAGAGGTTTTCCATGTCTGACGTTTTCGAGCGTGTTAAAAAGATCGTAGTCGATAATCTTGATGTAGACGGCGACAAGGTTGTCGAATCCGCAAGCTTCATCGATGACCTTGGTGCTGACTCCCTCGACCTGGTCGAGCTGGTCATGGCTTTCGAGGAAGAATTCAACATCGAAATTCCGGATGATGTTCAGGAAAACATCCGCTCCGTCGGTGACGCTGTCACCCACATCAAGGCCCACGTCTCCTAAGGAGGTCGCCGATGCGTCGCGTCGTCATTACCGGGATTGGTCTCGTCTCTCCGCTCGCAAACGGAACCGAGGCAACATGGGAACGCCTGATTGCAGGCAAGTCCGGAGCAGGTCCCATCGACCTGTTCGATACAAAGGACGTGCCCTGCAAGATTGCATTCCAGGTTCCGTGGAATGACGCCGGCGGCCGGGGCGGCGGCAGTGTGGATGACCCGCACGCGTTTGATCCCGACAAGGTCGCGACGCCGAAAGAGCGTCGCCGCATTGACGAGTTCATTCTCTACGCCATGGCGTCGGCAGACGAGTGCGTTGCCGATTCTGGCTGGAAGCCTGAAACCGAACACGACAAGGAGCGCACAGGCGTCCTGATCGGGTCCGGTATTGGCGGCCTGCAATCCATCTATGACACGGCTATCACATTGCATACGCAGGGCGCGCGCCGTGTCAGCCCGTTCTTCATTCCGTCGGCCCTGATCAACCTCGCCTCCGGGCAGGTCTCGATCCGCCACGGTTTCAAGGGTCCGAACCACGCAGTCGTCACAGCCTGCGCGACAGGGGCGCACGCGATTGGCGACTCGGCCCGTCTCATCAAGTATGGCGACGCCGACATGATGCTGGCAGGCGGCGCTGAAGCCGTGATCTGCGAAATCGGCATTGCTGGTTTCTGCGCGGCGAAGGCCATGTCGACCAATTTCAACGATACGCCCGAGAAAGCGTCACGGCCTTATGACAAGGATCGCGACGGCTTTGTCATGGGCGAGGGCGCTGCGACAGTGATGCTCGAAGAGTATGAGCACGCCAAGGCCCGCGGCGCGAAGATCTATGCAGAAGTCGTCGGCTATGGCCTGACGGGGGATGCCTATCACATCACGGCACCCGCAGAGGGCTCCGAAGGTGGTTATCGTGCCATGAAGATGGCGCTTGGACATTCCGGTCTCGACGTGTCGGACATCGATTATGTCAACACCCACGGCACCTCGACGCCGAAAGGCGATGAAGGTGAAATCGGTGCGGTAGAACGCCTGTTCGGCGATCATGCGAAGAACCTGTCACTGTCCTCGACCAAGTCCGCCGTTGGCCACCTGCTTGGGGCGGCCGGGGCGATTGAGAGTGCATTCTGCGCCCTTGCCATCCGCGACCAGGTGATGCCGCCGACGCTCAATCTCGACAATCCGAGCATCGAGACCGAGATTGACCTCATTCCGCACAAGGCGAAGAAAGGCAGGGTCCGCGCGGCCATGTCGAACAGCTTCGGTTTCGGCGGGACGAATGCCTGTCTGATCCTTAAGCAGGTCGACTAGCGTCCGCTCTTTCCTATCACCGCAATGCTGGGGCAGAGTGGGGCAGGTTCAGTTTTCGAGTCTTAGCCCATGCGTTTCCTGAAAGCCCTTTTCGTGCTCGTCTTTATTGGCGTGGTCCTTGGCGGCGCCTTGACGGCGGCTGGCTGGGTCTGGCTGAACAGTGAAATCGAGAAGCCCGGCCCGATGGTCGAGGAAGCGACGTTCGAGGTTGAAGCCGGCGATCATGTCGCTGCGGTTGCGCGCCGCCTGGAGGATCAGGGCCTGATCTCCGATGAGCGTGCGATGCGCCTTCATGCGCGCCTCACCGGCCAGCAGGCGGCCATCAAGGTCGGCCAGTATGCCATCGCGCCGCGCGCCAGTATCGCAACCATCCTCGAACAGCTGGTTGAGGGGGATGTCATCGAATATCGCATCACCGTGCCGGAAGGCCTGACGACCGCGCAGATCCTGCGTATTGTCGCCTCCCACGCCGATCTTGAAGGCGAGATGCCGACGCGGGACATCGCGGAAGGCAGCCTGTTGCCAGACACTTACATCTTTTCAGCTGACACGACCCGCGCTTCCATGATCGAGCGGATGGAAAAAGCGCAGGACGCGCTGCTTGAACGCCTCTGGGCTGAGCGAGCAGAAGGCCTGCCAGTCGATACGCCGGAAGAAGCCGTTATCCTGGCCTCTGTCGTCGAGAAAGAGACAGGCGTTGCCTCAGAGCGCCCGCTGGTCGCCGGCCTGTTCACCACACGCCTGAAACGCGGCATGCGACTGGAGAGCGACCCGACCGTCATCTACGGCGTTTCCAGGGGCGAGCCGCTGTTCCGCACGGTGAATGGCAAGCAGGTGCGCCGCACGCTGTACCGCTCTGAACTTAATCGAGTCACGGACTGGAATACCTATCAGCGGGACGGCCTGCCGAAGACGCCCATCTGCAATCCGGGCCGCGACGCCATCGCAGCGGTTCTCAATCCGCCCGAGACCGAGTACGTGTTTTTCGTCGCTGATGGAAAGGGGGGCCACTTGTTCGCTGAAACGCTGGCCGAGCATAATCGGAATGTTGCAGCCTACCGCGCATATGAGCGCGAGGAAATTGCCCGCGAGCGTGCAAATTGAGCGCGCGCGTGTCCTCCATGACAGGGTTTGCCCGGGTCTCAGGTGAGGCCGACTGGGGCAGCTGGGCGTGGGAAGCCAAAAGCGTCAATGGCCGCTCCATGGATGTGCGCGTCAACGTGCCGAGCGGGTTTGAAGCGCTTGACCGGGTGATGAAACAGGCGGCGTCGAGGCACTTCTCGCGTGGTAACCTGCAGGTCGGCCTGCGCATCGAGATCGCGGGTGGACGCGACACGCTGAGCGTGAACTCCGATGCGCTGAGCGCTGTTGTGCGGGCCTATGAGAATATCTCGCCGCGTGCCGTCAGCGATGGCGACGCGCTCGCCGTACTGATGACGATCAAGGGCGTGGTCGAAACCGGCAGCGCCTCCACGCGCGATATTGCAGGCGAGCCGTCGATTGCTGAAATGCTGGAGAAGGCGGGCGAGGCGGTGCTGGCCGAGCTGGTCAGCGCGCGGCAGTCGGAAGGTGACGCGATGGCGGCACTGATGTTCGGCCATCTCGATGCCATGGAGACCACAGTGGCTGAAGCGACCGAGCTCGCCGCCGAACAGCCGAAACTGATCAAGGCCCGGCTTGAAAAACAGCTTGCTGAACTGGAAGCGGACAAGGTGGTCGATGCGGACCGGATGGCCGCCGAGATCGCGCTGTCGGCTGCCAAGGCAGATGTGCGAGAAGAGCTCGACCGCCTGACCGCCCACATCGAAACGGGACGCACGCTGCTGAATGGCGGCGGTGCAATCGGCCGGAAACTCGACTTCCTGGCCCAGGAATTCAACCGCGAGGCCAATACGCTCTGCTCAAAATCGGCCAGCCTCGATTTGACGAATGCAGGACTCGCGCTCAAAGGACTGGTGGACCAGTTCAAGGAGCAGGCAGCGAATGTCGAATAGCGGACATCCGAAAGACCATGGCAACCGGCGCGGCCTGATGCTGGTCATCTCTTCGCCATCCGGCGCCGGCAAGACGACGCTGGCCCGCAAGCTTATGGAGGAGTTTGACGACATCAAGCTGTCGGTGTCGGCCACCACACGTGCGCCGCGGCCCGGCGAAGAAGACGGTATCGATTACCACTTCAAGTCGAAGACCGAATTTCGCGAAATGATCGCCCGGCGTGAATTCCTGGAATGGGCGCTGGTCTTCGACAGTCTTTACGGCACGCCGCGCGCCGACACGGAAAAACTACTCGAAACCGGACATGATGTTCTGTTCGATGTTGACTGGCAGGGGGCCGACGCACTGCATGACCAGATGCCGCGCGATGTGGTGTCTGTATTTGTGCTGCCGCCGAGCATTGATGCGTTACAGGCGCGCCTTGCCGCACGACCGGGTTCAACCGATGCAATTGTCGAACGACGGATGCGGGATGCCAAGGCCGAGATGCGCCACTGGCGGCGCTATGACTATGCCATCGTCAATGATGATCTCGAAGTTGCGTATCAGCGCCTGAAGCGCATCCTGCTTGTCGAGCGCCTGAAGCGCCTGCGCCAGCTCAGCCTCGAAGACCATGTGCGGGAGTTGATGGGCGAGGCGTGAAGAGCTCATGATGACGCGCACCGGAAGCTGTCTTTGCGGCGCTCGGAGATACGCCATTGAGGGCGACATTGGCGGCGTCTGGATGTGTCACTGTTCGCTCTGCCGGAAAGCATCAGGCTCTACCGGAAATGCCATACTCATCGTGCCAAGAGCACAGTTTCGTTGGCTTGAGGGTGAGGAACACGGTGATACATATGCGCTGAGGGAAAGCTACACGATCACCCGCTGCCGGACTTGCGGCACGCCGTTGCCAGCCGAGATGGATGAGAAGAATATCTATGTGACGGCCGGCACGCTGGACCAGCCCCTTGGAAAGGGGATCTCCGCGCGGATATTCTGTGCGTCGAGAGCGGACTGGGACCGGGATAGCCAAGACGTTGGGTATTTCGATGAGCGTCCGACAAGCTAACTCACACTGGCCGATCAGCGCCGTATGAAAGCCGTCGCCAGCTTCCTGAATTCATCCTGTGTCAGCGTCTCGGCGCGAGCTGTCGGGTCTATGCCGCAGCTTTCCAGCCATTCTGTCGGGTCGATGCCGGCTGGTTTGGCGATGGATTTCAAGCTGGCGCGGAGCATCTTGCGGCGTTGGCCGAAGGCGGCGGCGGCGACTTTTTCCAGTGTGGCGAGATCATTGAAGCGCAGCTCTGGCTGCAGCGGCACCAGCACGGCGACGGCGCTGTCGACCTTGGGCGGCGGCTTGAACGCACCGGGCGGCAGGGTAAAGGCAAGGTGCGGGTCGCAGACCGCATGTGCGAGGACGGCGAGGCGGCCATAATGCGGCGTCGATGGCCCGGCGACGATGCGCTCGGCGACTTCCTTCTGGAACATCAGCGCCATCTCGCCGCGCCATGTTCCGGCTTTCAGCCAGTCGACCAGCAACGGAGTGCCGACATTATAGGGCAGGTTGGCGACGATCATGGCTGGCGCCTCGCCGCCAGCATCTGCAATGAGCTGTTCCCAGTTCACCTTGCGGGCATCGGCCTGATGCACGCTGAGGCGGCCTGTCCCTGCTTCAGGCCAGTCTTGCAGCGCCGATGCAAAGCGTGGATCGGCTTCCACGGCAATGAGCTTGCCCGCACCTTCCCTGAGCAGCGCGCGGGTGAGGCCGCCGGGGCCGGGGCCGACTTCGATGACGGTGCGCCCTTCAACCGGGCCGGCCGCCAGCGCAGTGCGGCGCAAGATGTCCGGATCGAACAGGAAATGCTGTCCAAGCGCTTTGCGGGCGCGCCCTTCGGTGAAGCCGGGCTCGTGCTCAGACATGAGCAAGCCGGTTGGCGGCCATGACAGAGGCCAGCTTGATGGCCGCGATCAGGCTGTCGGGTTTGGCGATGCCCTCAGCGGCCGCATCATAGGCCGTGCCATGATCCGGACTGGTCCGGATGATGGGCAGGCCGAGCGTGGTGTTGACCCCGCCCCAGAGGTCGAGCGTTTTCACAGGGATAAGGCCCTGATCATGCGTCATGGCGATCACGGCATCATACCGCCCGTCCAGCATCTCTGCAAAGACGGTGTCGGCCGGACGCGCATCCGTCAGCTCCAGGCCTTCAGCGCGCAGGGTGGCCGCCAGCGGATTAATGATATCTCGCTCTTCCGTGCCGATCGTTCCGCTTTCGCCTGCATGCGGATTAAGCCCGGTCAGGGCGATGCGTGGATGGTCCAGGGCAAAGTCCCGTTGCAGGGCGTAGGCGGTGGTGGTGATGGTCTGGCGCAGATGCTCCGGTGTCAGGTGTTGCGGCACCTGCATCAGCGGCACATGGATCGTGGCGAGCGAGACGCGCAGGCCGCCGCCGACAAGCATCATGACGGGCGGACAGGACGTGCCGGTCGCGTCTTCGCACAGGCTGGCAAGGTATTCGGTATGGCCGGGATGCCTGAAACCGGCAGAATAGAGTACGGCCTTGGAAATCGGGTTGGTGACGACACCGCCAGCCTTGCCCACAAGCACGTCCTGCGTGGCGCGGCGGATGCTCTCGACAATGGCAGGGGCTGCAGCGCTGTCAGGCGTGCCGGTCTTCAGCGGTGGCAGCGTTTCGGTCAGTGGCAGGACGGGCAGACCCGAGGGAAAGGCGGCCGCCGTATCGCCAGGCGTGTCAATGATCTCCACCGGACCGTCGAACAGGGCTGGGTCAGCTATCACGTAAAACGGCGTGCCGCGTGCCGGATGCAGGGCCTGCCAGGCGCGCATGGTGATCTGCGGGCCGCAGCCAGCTGGATCACCCATGCTGAGCGCAAGCGGAAGGGAAGATGTGTGCTCGGTCATCGCAAGCCAGCATGTGCGCGATCAGGACAGGTCTTGCAAGCGCCCGGACGCGGCGAGGTGTGCCTGCCTAGCTGCCGCGCTGGATGATCGTGGCTTCGCGGCGCAGATTGCGCAGGGAACGTTGCGAGATCATCGAGAGCTGACGGCCATAGAGCCGGTCTTCCACTTCCTGCTTTGAGGGCAGGGTGTCGCCAGACTCGTCACGGCTGCAGACATACATTACGGCGATCGTGCCGGACGCTGCGAATACATCGCTGGCACTACCTGTCGGGGTTGCGTCGACCATCGCCTTGCCTTCAGGGCCGAGGTCCGACACGCGCAAATCGTTGAGCGGGGCGGCTGTCAGGTTCGGATCGTTCTCAGCCAGTTCTGTGATGGATTCACAGCCATCCGCGGCGGCCACCGCCGTGAGCAGATCTTCTTCAGATCCGTTGTCGACAGTGAGGCGAATGAGATCGACGAGGGAGACGGTCTCGCTCGGATCCTTCTTGCCACGCAGGTTGATGATGTAGATGCCGTCCGCGACAGTGATCGGGTCGGTCAGGCCGGGTTCCGCCATGGCGGTGACGACTTCGGCGATTTCAGGTGCGAGATCGGATGGCGACACAAAGCCCATATCGCCGCCCGCTGCAGAGGTCGGTGCGGAGGAGAAACGCTGGGCGGCCAGTTCGAATGGTGCGCCGGCCCGCAATTGCTCGAGAATCGTATTGGCGCCGTTCAGCGCTTCGGCCTTTTCCTCATCGGTGGGTGCGTACAGGAAGATCTCGCTGACCTGATATTGCGTCTTGGTGGCCGCGACTTTCATGCGCGCCAGCTGTTCCTGGATCTGGTTGTCGGAGATCCGGATACGTGAACCGTAGAGGCCGCCCATGATCCGGCGCCATGCGATCTCGGAGCGCATCTGGGCCTCGAGGCTTTGCGGGTTCACGCCGGCCGAGAGCAGCACATTGTAGAGGCCGTCACGGTCAAGGCCGGATTGACGTGCCATGTCGGAAATGGCGGCGGCAATGTCCTGGTCAGAAACCTCGACTTCGTATTCGGTCGCTTCCTGCAATTGCAGCTTCTCGTCAATCAGTTCGTCGAGAGCCTGCGCTGTAATCTGTTGTACCTGTTGCTGTGTCGGCTCCTGCGCGCCGAGCGTCAGTAGCAGCAGGCTGGCACGTTCGCGCACATCGCTGAACGAAATCGGCTGGTCGTTTACGATGGCAACGATGCCTTCAATGGTCTGGGCGTCTGCGCCGGCATTCTGAGCTGTAGCGGGCTGGGCCGTGGACCAGGCGCCGAAAGCCAGTGCGGCTGATGCGAGTGCAAATTTCATCATGGCGAACCTCCACTTGCCGTGTGCCACGACATGTCGCTGAAATTGTGGCGAACAATACCGCTCATGCTGCGAGAGGCAATGTGTTCAAACCAGTCATGCCTGCGTCCTGTCGACATCAGGGTCAGTCAAAATCGCTCGAGCCGACATCGCCCAGCGATTTGAGGGCAAAGGTGAACAGGATCGAGTCCGAGGGACCAATCTGCCGGTCAACAAGTTCAGAGCGTTCGAAGATCAGGGCAAAGCGCGAGCAGTCATCCTGATAGCCGATGCCGATAGAGTGTTTTATATCACGATTGCTCTCAATGTCGCGTTGCAGGCCGTATAGCGCGAAGTAGTTATCGGTGATTTCCAGTTCGGACGTAAGGACAACGCCTTCCTGTCGCACGCCTGCCTGGGTCACTTCCGGGTCGATCTGGTAATACAGGGCCGACGCCTTGAACCTGTCGAAATTCATGTCGACGCTGGTATCGATGCGGTTCAGTTCGAGGTCTTCATCGTCGAGGCGAAGCTTTGCCTTGAAAGAGAAGGGATTGCCGAGATCGACCGCAAAGCCGCCAATCCAGTCGCTGACCGTGCCGTCCAGATTGCTCGGAACGTCGAAGCTTTCATCATCGCGTGAGCGCCAGCGCCGGCCCGCCAGGCCAGAAATCTTGACCCCGGACTTCCAGCGGGCCACGGCTGAAATGCCCGCGCCGATCTTGCTGTCACCTTCATACAGGTCATAGCCAGCCTGTGCGTTGGCATCGAACAGGGCAGATTCGTCCAGCTCGTAGAAAAGCCCGTCCTCGATCGGAATTTCTTCTTCATTTGGTCCGCTCGTCCCGAACGCCCCCATGACGATAGGCTCGATCAACAGGTCGACGGACTGTCCCGGCCTGTAGAAGGGCATGGACAGGCGGCTGCCGACGGCGCCGACGGAGCGGTCGACACTTCCGCTATCGCCTTCATTCGGAAAGTCCTCGATTTCATAGTGATCGAAGCGGGCTTGCGCGAAGGGCTCGAAGACAAAACCGCCGGGCAGGATCTTCCGCACCGACCAGTCCGCGCCCACGGTGGAGCGATGGCTGTCCGTTCCGACCGTACGGCTGAGATAGGCCGTGGACGCATTGATGCCCGCAAAACCGAACTCGCCAAGGTCGAAATCATAAGCGCCGTGTGCCAGTGGCAGGACATCGGCAATCGTGCCTTCACGTGAGTCGTCGAGGCGCAGGCTGTCAAAGGTCAGGACCGATGCGTCGGCATACCAGTTGCGGCTCTGCCCCTGGGTATAGAGCTGCGACAGGAGGATACGTGGCTGGTTGGTATAAAGGCCGCGCTGTTCGTTCTCGCCTTCGATATCATATCGTTCGGTGTAGAGGTCGTCGGTGGTCTTCTCGACGCCAAACCCCCACAGCCAGTTCTCATCGATCTGGAACTTGCCTTCACCAAAGATATGACCGCGCCATTCCTTGTCGTCGAACTTTTCGCCGTCACTGTCGAAGAGCCGTTCGCGGGTCACGCTGACATTGAAATTGACCCGGCCGGACCAGAATCGCTTGCGATAATCGAGTTCTAGAAGTGGATTGACCTTCGAATAGACAACGGGCGAGATCGTCAGGTCCTGCGAAGGTGAAATCGCCCAGAGATAAGGCTGCTGATAGAAAACACCCGTTTTCGACGAACTTCCGATGGACGGAATCAACAGGCCGGACCGACGCTCTGCCTTCGGGTCAGGATGCGCGAAATAGGGCAGGTAGATGACAGGGATGCCTGCAATCTCAAGCACGGCATCCTTGTAGGTATACATGCCATCGTCTTCATCCAGCACGGCTTCGCGGGCGCGGATCGCCCAGGTCGGTGTGGTGTCGCCTTCACACAGCTCGCAAGCCGTGAAGACCGCCCGGTTCAGCGTGTTGATCGTTTCATTCTCACGGCTCGCTGAATTGGCGAGTGCAGTCGCCCCTTCTGGCGTACGCATGGAAAAGCCTGTCGCAAAGCCGTCGGCGAGATTGGCATCGGTTTCGATCTCGTCGGCAAAGCGCTGTGTGCCATCCTCTTCAAGGATGGTGATATTGCCTTGTGCGCGGACACGTGCCGTCTGCCGGTCATAGGTCAGCTTGTCAGCGGTCAGGACGCGGCCCTGATATTCTGCAGAGACATTGCCCTCCGCGACGATCGTGTTTTCATTGTCGATGACGTAGACATTGTCTGCCTGCAACGTCACGCGCTCACTCTGGACAGATGCCTCGCTTTCGGGTGCCTGTGCGACGGCGATAGGCGATGCCGAGACCAATAAGGCGGCAATCCAGGCACTTCTCCAGACGGCCATGCGGCCTCCATATTCAACGCAAATTTCCTAAACCCGCATAAGCGGCGCTTTCCGGCGCGTCCACTCATACATGCCATGCTTGCAGGGAATTCACCGTATGTGTTGCAGTCCGGTCAACCGGGGAACGATCCGTTCAACTACGCGATGCAAGGCCGCCAGCATGGGTGACGGCCCTGCCGTCGATTTCCAGCTCCATCAGGATGGCCGCACACTGACGGGCCGAACATGCACATGCGGTGGCAATTTCGGCGATCGGCATTGGGGTCGCGGACAGGGCTTCAAAAATCCGGGCGGGAAGTCCGTGATCTGTAGAATTTGCTGCGTTTGGCGGATCAAATGGCAGGCTCGCCTGACGCCGGTATCCATCAATCCCGCTTTGCGTAGAAACCGCCTCAACTATGTCGGCGGCGTCGCGCACCAGTGTCGCGCCGTCTCGCAGCAATTTGTTGGTGCCGGCCGCGCGTGGATCAAGCGGAGAGCCTGGCACCGCCATGACCTCGCGGCCCTGCTCGCCGGCCATGCGGGCAGAAATCAGCGAGCCGGAGCGCTGCGCGGCTTCGATCACGACCGTTCCAACCGCCAGTCCGGTAATGATTCGGTTGCGGCGTGGAAAATCACGCGCCGTTGCGCGATGTCCGAAGGGGCGTTCTGAGACGATAATACCCTGTTCACGGATCGCGTCATACAGGTCGCGATGCTGCGGCGGATAGAGCTGGTCGACCCCGCCGGCGAGGACGGCGATGGTGCCGGTGTCGAGACTGGCGGCGTGGACCTCGCCATCGATACCGCGCGCAAGACCTGAAGCGGTCACCAGGCCGGCCCGTCCGAGATCTGCGGCCATGATGCGGGCCAGTTTCCGTCCAGCCGCTGAGGCGTCGCGGGCGCCGACCAGCGCGATGGCAGGGCGGGTGAACAGGTCAGTGTTTCCGAGGATGGAGAGGACAGGCGGCGGCGGGGACAGTTCGCCGAGCGTTGCTGGAAACACCTCTTCAGTGGCGCACAACACCTCCCCGCCGAGCTGGCGGGTGGCAGCCAGTTCGTGCTCGGCGGCGGCGCGGTCCGCTCCGAGGCTGGTCATGCCCTTGAGGGCGGCGCCGGGCGATCCAAATTTTGCGAGCAGCTGGAAGAAAGTGACAGGGCCGACTTTCGGCGCGCGGGCCAGCGCGATCCAGTCGACGCGCTCAACATCGGTGAGGCGCCGCGTCATTCGGTCCCTGTCTTTTTCTTCTGGCCGAACTTCGGCTCGGTGCCCGACAGTAATCGGCCGAGATTGGCGCGATGGGTCCAGAAGACGAGAACGGACAGCACGGCCAGCGTCGCCACCGCGAAATGCGTCTCGCCAAGAAAGAACGCCCCGACGGGTACGATGGCGGCTGCCGTCAATGCGGCGAGTGAGGAGATGCGGAAGACAAGGAAGAAGACAAGCCAGATGGGCGCGGCAATCATCAGCCCCTTTATCGAGGCAAAGACGAGCAGGCCGGCATAGGTTGCCACGCCCTTGCCGCCTTTGAAGCCGAGCCAGACCGGATAGCAGTGCCCGAGGAAGGCGGCGGCGCCCGCCACCAGTCCGGCGTTTCGGTCTGCAAAGACCCACATGAAAATCAGTACGGCGAGCCCGGCCTTGAAACTGTCAAGGATCAGGGTTGCAAAGGCGAGGTCCTTACGCCCCGTGCGCAGGACATTCGTCGCGCCAATGTTGCCGGACCCAATGGCGCGGATATCACCGAGACCGGCCGCGCGAGTCAGGATCAGACCGAAAGGGATCGAGCCGAGCAGGTAACCGCCGAGGGCGGCGAGTGCGAATGGCAGATAGGTCATGACTGTAAGCCCCGGCCCGAACGAGTAAAATTGCGACCGGACTTGTCGGTTTGATTGGTGCGGGCGTCAAGACGGGTGAGCGTCACGCATTCCGCAAGTTGCAAGGGAAATCAGGCGCCCGTACATTTGTACAGACGCTGTTTGGTCCGAGGATGGTCGCCTGTCCATTCCCGCCACTATTGCAGATAAGGCGATATTGTCTGCGTCAGGTGAGGATGAAATGCCAATCTCTAAACAGGTTCGGCAGCCTCATAGCCAGGATTGGATTCAAGCTGTAACTGGAAGAGAGAAGGCGAACAAAAGCCGGTTTCCAGGCCGGGCTTGAGGGCGCTGCGCTGCCGGGACGATGAGCCGCTTTCAGATAGGGAGCGATCGGATGGAATCGCGTTTTTAACATTTTCGTACTATTGTACGAGACGATGACTGGCCATGATGACCCTCAGTTCCCTCTCGGCGCGCGCCAGAAGATCCTGCGCGCAGCCATCCGTTTGATTGAGGAAAGAGGCGCTGACAATGTCACTCACCGGCTGGTTGCAGAGGCGGCCCAGGTTTCTCCGGGCACCACGACCTATCATTTCCAGACACGCGAAGACCTGATCCGCGAAGCCTTTGATCTTTATATCTTCGACTATGGCGATGCGCTCGACCGCGCACTTGAAATACGTCCGCTTCTGACCCTGCAGGACACCGCGAAATTCCTCGCCGCGATGACCGCGCTCTCGCCGGATGAAGCTGGCCATGCGCAATTCGAGTATGAAATGGTCAATCATGCACGGCGCGAACCGGCCCTGCTCGACAGGGTTGATACCTGGTCGCGCCTGCTGGAAACGCGGGTCGGCGCGACCCTGATTTCACTCGCGATGCCAGCGCCGCTCCGGACGGCCAACCTGGTCATGACAGTTTGCCGGGGGACCGAGTTCGATGTGCTGACGCGCAATGCCTGTATTGACCGGACCGTGTTCGAAGCGCGCCTGCTGGCGGTGCTGATCGCCTCTAGCGTGTGAATACGGTCTCGCCGCCGACAATTGTGCGCATCACGCGTCCAACCATGCGGCGACCATCGAATGGCGAATTGAGGGAGCGGGAGGATAGCTGCTCGCGTTCGCAGAGCCACGGCTTGTCCGGGTCAAACAGGATGAGATCGGCCGGCGCCCCCTTGGACAGGCGGCCTTGCGGTACGCCGATGATTGCTGCCGGGCTGGATGTGACAGGCTTCAGGGCGTCGAGCAGGCTCATCCGCTCGTCCTGTACGAGAACCAACAGCGCGGAGAGCACGGTTTCGAGCCCCGCGGCGCCGAATGCCGCTTCGCCAAAGGGCAAGCGCTTTTCTTCCGGGGGCTGTGGATCATGCGCTGATACCACCGCATCGATCTCACCATCGGCGAGCGCATCAATCAGCGCCTGGCGGTCGGTTTCGGAGCGGAAGGGCGGGTTGACCTTGCAGTATGTCAGATAGTCGCCGACATCGAGTTCATTGAAGAAGAGGTGGTGGGCGGCCACGCTGACATGCACTTTCACGCCGCGGTCGCGGGCCCCGCGGATCATGTCGAGGCTGCGGGCCGTCGACACCTGGTCGACCAGCAGGGTACAGCCGGTTGCCTCGGCGAGGAGTAGATCACGGCCAAGCCCGATCCATTCAGCTTCTCGCGGCAGGCCGGCAAGCCCCATACGGGCCGCTTGCGCACCGGCATTCATCACACCGCTTAGCCCGAGCGCGTGATCATTGGCGCGGCTGGAGACGATGGCATCGCAGCTGGCCGCATATGCCATTGTCCGGCGCAGCACTGCGGCGTTTTCAACTGGCGTATCGCCATTGGTGAAGAAGACCGCGCCGGAGTTCGACATCAGGCCGATCTCGGCCATCGCTTCACCTGTCAGGCCCTTGGTCAGCGCCCCGGCCGGATAGATGCGGGCCTTCGCGGTTTCCTTGCCGCGATTGGCAATGAACTGGACGAGCGCGACATCATCAATGACCGGCTCAGTTTCCGGCATGACGACCATGCTGGTGACGCCGCCCGCGATCGCTGAGCGCGACGCGGTGGCGAGTGTTTCTTTCTGTTCGGCGCCCGGTTCGCCCGTCTTGACGCGCAGGTCAACCAGACCCGGCGACAGGCAGAACCCCGCCGCGTCAAAGTGTTCGTCCGGCGTTGCGCTTTCGCCGTCAATAGCAGCGATGATACCGTCTTTGATGAGCAGGGAGCCGACGCGGTCAATCCTGTTGGCGGGGCAGAGCAGGCGGGCATTGGTGATGAGCGTTTTCATCTGCGCCTCCCCGACAGCAGCTTGAGGACGGCCTCGCGGACGGCGACCCCCATCTCGACTTGCTGCGTGATGACCGACTGGTCGCCATCGGCAACGATGCTCTCGATTTCGACACCGCGATTCATCGGGCCGGGATGCATTACGGTGGCATCTACCGCTGCGCGTTTCAGGCGTTCGGCAGTCAGGCCGAAATTGCGGAAGTATTCGCGCTGGCTGGGCAGGTAGGCCCCATTCATCCGCTCCAGCTGCAGCCGCAGCATCATGACGACGTCTGCGCCTTCAATAGCGGTTTCGAAATCATTCAGGGCGCGGGCGGCGCCCCATGTGTCTGTTCCTGACGGCATCAGCGTGGCGGGGCCGCAAAGGGTCACTTCCGCGCCGAGCAGGTGCAGCGCCATTGTCGTAGAGCGCGCCACGCGGCTGTGCATGATGTCGCCGCAGATTGTCACCTTCAGGCCTTCGATCCGGCCTTTGGCGCGGCGAATGGTCAGCGCGTCGAGCAGGCCCTGCGTCGGATGCTGGTGGGTGCCGTCGCCCGCATTTATCACTGCGCAATCGACCTTGCGGGACAATAGCTTCACGCCGCCGGAGGCAGAGTGGCGGATCACGATGGCATCGGGTGCCATGGCATTCAGTGTCATCGCTGTGTCAATCAGCGTCTCGCCCTTCTTCACGGATGACTGCGCGACCGGCATCGCCACGACGTCTGCGCCGAGGCGGCGGGCCGCAATTTCGAAGGAGGACATGGTCCGCGTCGAGTTTTCGAAGAAGAGGTTGATGACGGTGTGATTGGCGAGGTGCGGTTCAGGCCGGTGGCCGTCGCGCGTCGCTTCGGCAAACTCTTCTGCAAGATCGAGAATATGTTCGATGTCGAGCCGGGAAAGATCCTCGATGCTCAACAGGTGGCGGTGCTTGAACTCGTAGCTGTAGCCCGGAATGGCCATGCGCTGCCTTTCGATTTTCGGCGGTTTAAGCGCGATTCCTGTGAGGGGCAAGTGGCTAGAAGAGCCCTGCTGCCAAACAGGCGAACCAGATGGCGGGCATGGTCAACATGGAAAGGACGGTCTGCATGGCGATGAGGTTTGCCGCGAGCGGCGCGTCCCCGCCGAGCTGGCGGGCAAGGATGTAGGAACTGGTCGCCGTCGGCACGCTGACGCAGATGACCGCGATGGCGAGGGGCGTTCCGGTGAGGCCGATGAGCAGCGCCCCGCCAATGGCAAGCGCTGGCAGGCCGATCAGGCGAACGAGGGACCATGTCAGCGTCTTGATACCGGAGCGACCAAGCGCGGCAATGTCCATCCCGGCACCGGCGCAAAGCAGGCCGAGCGCAATCGTGCCCTGGCCGAGCAGCTCGATGGTCAGGTCAATCAGGGGTGGAATGGTGATGTTCAGCGCCGCCAGCGCGCCGCCAATGATGCAGGCGATGATTAGCGGGTTACGCGCCAGTTCAAGCACCGGGTTGCGCTTTGGCAGCGCTTCGTCTTCCGCATGTGCGGTGAGCGCCGTCACACTGAGGATGTTGGCGGTCGGGATCATGGCGGCGGCCGCAATGGAGACGAGCGCGAGGCCTTCCTCGCCGAACATGGCGCTGCCGATCGAGAGTGCGACGAAGGTGTTCCAGCGGACATTGGACTGGATGATTGATCCGACGGCAGGACGTGTGATGCCCGGCCAGCTTCTTGCCAGCAGACCGACAAGGCCAAGCAGGCATTGCGCGCCAATGAGCACAAGGGCAAGCTTCCATGGCGCGGTCTCGAACGGCGCGCGGGCGAGGGCGCGAATGATCAGCGCGGGAAAGAGGACGAGATAGGCAAGCCGCTCGATGGCGCGCCAGCCATCATCGGGCAGGACTTTGCGCCAGCCCAGGAACCGCCCAAGTACAACGATCAGGATGACCGGGACGAGCGCCGCCAGAAACGCATTCATGACTGGTTGGCGATCCGGTCTATCGCTGTCTGCAGGATGATCGCTGCGGCAGATGCGTCGATCAGTTCTGCGCGGCGGGCGCGGGAGAGATCGGCAGATATCATGGCACGCTCGGCTTCGGCGCTGGTCAGGCGTTCGTCCTGGAAGGCAATGGGCAGGTCACGCCGCTCAAGGATATTGCGGGCCAGGGCGCGGGCCGACTGGACGCGCGGGCCTTCGCTGCCATCCATATTGAGCGGCAGACCAAGCACGAGGCCGACGGCCCGGCGCTCATCCATGATGGCGACAAGCCGGTCGAGGCTCGGGCCGAGCTTGCGGCCTTTCTTTATGGTCTCGACGGGCGAGGCAATCAGGCGCGAGGCGTCACAGGCGGCAATGCCCAGTGTCTTGGTGCCCGGGTCGATCCCGATCAGGACGCCATAAGGCGGGAGATTGAAAAGGTCTGTTACCGGCATGGCGGGCTGTGGGCTCGTCTCTTGAATTTGCCCTGCCTAGCGCGTATCGCAACGATATGTCGATTGGAGAAAGCCGATGAGCGTTACGAAAGACGATGTCCGCAAGGTGGCCCGCCTGTCGCGCATTGCCGTGCCGGAAGACCGTCTGGAGCCGCTGGCCGGCGAACTCACCTCCATCATGGGCTGGATCGAACAGCTGAACGAAGTTGATGTCGAGGGCGTCGAGCCGATGACATCAGTGGTCGATGCGACCTTGCCGCTTCGTGATGACGTCGTGACCGATGGCAATATCCAGGATCAGGTCCTCGCCAACGCGCCGAAGAGTGAAGACGGGTTTTTCGTCGTTCCGAAATCGGTCGAGTAAGACAGCGCTGAAGCGCCATGGCCGGGAACCAGGCGGCCCGTTGCTGACTTGTTTTGGTGAGATCGTTTCTCGTCCCGAAGCAAGGAGACAGGACCATGGCGGACCGGACACTGGATGAACGCGGCGAACCCAGAACGCGGCCAGACGAACACGAACAGATCGAAATGGCCAAGCAGCAGCGCAAAGGCCTGCCGCGCACGGACCCTACAGACAGCCTGGAATTTGAAGGCGATACTGTAGGCGACCCGAGCCTTGAAACGCCGACCCGGTCATTGCTGGCTGAAACGCCCGATCATGACGCCAAGAGGAAATAGACGCCGGACAGCTGACAGGGGCGATAGCGCCTACCCATCGTCGTCTTCGTTTCCTGCCGCGTCTTCGCCAGCCTCTTCGTCCCACTTATAGATCGCCGAAATAGGGCAGCGGATGTTAGGGACATCTGTCCGGTCCGGTCCGAAGGCGCTGTCATAGGCGTAGATATTGTCGCCCCGTGTGATGCAGCTTGAGCCACCAAAGGTGTCAAAGCTCAGCGACTGGGCGTTCTTCAGGTCATAGCAGGCGCCGTTCGTCTCGATCAGGTATTCATCATTGACGCCGCGCTCGACGATCAACGTGCGGCGCGTATTTTCGCGGAAGCTATCGACGGAGCGCTTGAAGCAGATGCGGTCAACGCGTTCGCCCAGCCGGGCATCGGTGCGCCATGCATCTTCGTCTGCACTGTCAGCCGGCGTGGATGAACAGGCCGCAAGCGCGATCATAGAAACGATGAGGGCGGGTGCGAGTATGGATTTGAACATGATGTCCTCCAGGGTTGTGGGCCGGCATCGCTATTGTCGCAGCTCTGCCGCTCGAATGAAAGATACGTCCGGCTGGTTTCAAATGGTGTGCGTCAGCGTTCAGGGCTTGAACTTTCAGCCAAGGCCAGCATACGAAAGCAAAATCCCTTTGCGCTAGACAGATTGTTTCATGACCGACCTCACCAAACTGACGCTTGCCGCCGCCCTGGATGGCCTGAAGACCAAGGCTTTCTCTTCGGTGGAGATCACGCAGGCTTTTGTCGACGCGATCGAAGCGTCGAATGATGCGATCAATGCCTATGTCGTGAAGACACCCGAGAAGGCACTGGACATGGCCGCCGCCTCGGACAAGCGGATTGCGTCGGGCATTGCAGGGGCCCTGGAAGGCGCACCGCTTGGCGTGAAGGACCTCTATTGCACCAAGGGCGTGCGCACGACGGCCTGCTCCGGCATTCTCGGCGAGTTCACCCCGACTTATGAATCAACCGTGACCCAGCAGCTCTGGGATGGCGGTGCGGTGATGCTCGGCAAGCTCAATATGGACGAGTTTGCAATGGGCTCATCGAATGAGACCTCGCGCTTCGGCCCACCGGCCAATCCATGGCGGCGCAGCGGCAGCAACCAGAAGCTGACGCCGGGCGGCTCGTCGGGCGGGTCTGCCTCTGCTGTGGCTGCTGATCTCTGCCTCGGGGCAACGGCGTCTGACACGGGGGGGTCGATCCGCCAGCCTGCGAGCTTTACCGGCACTGTGGGCATCAAGCCGACCTATGGCCGGGCCTCGCGCTATGGCATGGTGGCGTTTGCCTCGTCACTGGATCAGGCCGGGCCGATTGCAAAGACGGTTGAAGACAGCGCCATCCTGCTTGAAGCGATGTGCGGGCATGATGCGAAGGATTCGACTTCGCTGCCTGAGCCTGTTCCGGCCTGGCGCGACAGCGTCAAACAGGGCGTCAAAGGCATGCGGATCGGCATCCCGAAAGAATACCGCGTCGACAATATGCCCGAAGAGATCGAAGCGCTGTGGGCGCAGGGCGTGGAGTGGCTCAAGGCGCAAGGCGCAGAGATTGTCGACGTTTCGCTGCCGCACACGAAGTATGCGCTGCCGGCCTATTACATCGTGGCGCCCGCCGAAGCCTCGTCAAACCTCGCGCGCTATGATGGCATGCGCTATGGCGAGCGGGTCGCCGCGGACAATCTGGTCAACACCTATGAAGGGACGAGATCGAACGGTTTTGGCGCAGAAGTGCAACGCCGCCTGATGATCGGTACATATGTGCTTTCTTCGGGCTATTACGACGCCTATTATCTCCGTGCACAGAAAGTCCGTACAAAGATTCTTGATGACTTCAAGGCGGCCTACGAGTCTTGTGATGCCCTGCTGACGCCGACTTGCCCGTCGGCGGCCTTTGCCTATGGCGAAAAGTCTGGCGATCCTGTGCAGATGTACCTGAACGACATTTTCACGGTGACGGCGAACCTGGCTGGACTGCCGGGCATCTCCGTGCCGGCTGCGCTGGACAGTCAGGGCCTGCCGCTTGGCCTGCAGGTCATCGGCAAGGCACTCGACGAGGCCAGCTGCTTCCGCGTGGCAGGCGCACTGGAAGAGGCCGCAGGCTTTGTGGCGAAACCGGAGAAGTGGTGGTAGGCTGGCGCGTATGTCCAGAAAAGCCAGAACCGCCCTTTACGCCCTCGGTGCTTTCCTCTTCATGCTGCTGCTCATCGTGACGATGGCGTGGCAGCAGGGGATTGACCCGTTCCACCCCCGCACCCGGATGATCTGGCTGCTGGCAGTGGTGGTTGCGCTCTATGTATCACTGCGCGGCGCGATCTTCGTTGAGCGCCTGCAGTTTCGCAAAAGCCAGAAAGCGGCTGAAGAAGGCCCGCCAAGCCGTTTGAGCGCCAATATCAATGACCGGATGGCAGCCCGAAAAGCCCGGGTCGAGGCGGCCCGCAAGAAGGCTGGTAAGAAGGGCGAGTAGACCTGTTTTGCGGCCCATGTGTCCAGCCTCTGCTGTCTTGGGTGACGTTCACTCTGGCGGCTTCATATATGCCTGCCAGGTTCCCGCGACCCACGAAGTCGGACCATCCGTCGTGTGAGCGCTCGTTTCAGTCGGCGACGAGACTCAGGATGGCCTATGGTCTGGCCCTGCGAGCTATGCTTAAACGCAGGCGGAATACTGATTTGAATTCGGGAAAGACAGAGATATGTCCGAGCGCGCGACCTATACGCTGAAAGGCGAGACCGGGGACTGGGAACTTGTAATGGGGCTTGAAGTCCATGCGCAGGTGGCCTCCGAGGCGAAGCTTTTCTCCGGGGCGTCGACGCAGTTCGGCGCTGACCCCAATTGCAATGTTTCGCTGGTCGATGCGGCGATGCCGGGCATGCTGCCTGTCATCAACCGCAAATGCGTCGAGCAGGCCGTGCGCACCGGCCTCGGCCTAAAGGCGCAGATCAACAAATGGTCGCGCTTCGACCGCAAGAATTACTTCTATCCGGACCTGCCGCAAGGCTATCAGATTTCGCAATTCGAGTTCCCGATTGTTGGCGAGGGCGAGATTGAAGTTGATGTCGAGCCGGCACATGGCGACCCGGCCTATGCCTTTCCCGTTCGCATCGAGCGGCTTCACCTTGAGCAGGATGCCGGCAAGTCGATCCACGACATGGCGCCGGACGCCACCTATGTGGACCTAAACCGCTCGGGCGTGGCGCTGATGGAAATTGTCTCCAAACCGGATATCCGTACGCCGCTCGAAGCGGCCGCTTACGTCAAAAAGCTGAAATCCATCGTGGTTGCCCTCGGCACCTGCGATGGCGATATGGAAAAGGGTAATCTGCGCGCGGATGTGAACGTCTCCGTCTGTAAGCCGGGCGGCTATGAGAAATTCCGCGAGAGCGGCGATTTCAGCCATCTCGGCACGCGCTGCGAGATCAAGAACATGAACTCGTTCCGCTTCATGCAGGCGGCGATCGAGTATGAGGCACGCCGGCAGATCGAGATTCTCGAGGGTGGCGGCGCCATTGACCAGGAAACGCGCCTGTATGACCCTGACAAGGGGGAGACCCGGTCAATGCGATCCAAGGAAGACGCGCACGACTATCGCTACTTTCCCGACCCGGACCTTCTGCCGCTCGAGATCGACGACCTGTTCATCGACAATATCCGCGCCAGCCTGCCGGAATTGCCGGATGAAAAGCGCGCCCGTTTCGAAAGCGAATATGGCCTGTCTCATTATGATGCCGGTGTTCTGACGGCTGATAGTGAACGTGCTGAATTCTTTGAGGCTGTTGCCAGGGGCCGTGACGCTAAGCTTGCCGCCAACTGGGTCAGCCAGGAGCTGTTCGGCTATCTCAACCGCGAAGACTTGGAGCTCGCCGACAGCCCCGTCTCTGCGGCGCAACTTGGCGCGCTGGTTGATCTGATATCGGATGATACAATTTCCGGAAAGATCGCCAAAGATGTCTTTGCACGGATGATTAATGGTGAGGGTGATCCGTCTGATATCGTCGAGAAGCAGGGCTTGAAACAGGTCACTGACACCGGCGCGATCGAAGCTATTGTCGACAAGATTATCGCCGAAAATCCTGAGCAGGCGGCATCGGTCAAGGAAAAACCGAAAGCGATGGGCTGGTTTGTCGGGCAGGTGATGAAGGAAAGCGGCGGCAAGGCCAATCCGCAGGCCGTGAACCAGATCCTTCGGGCAAAGCTGGGCCTCTGACGCATTTCTGCGGCTGACGCTCGACGTCAGGGGGTACGCGGAGGGCAGATGTCATTCTGACGATTGAGGTGCATTTGGCACCACTGCCGGTCGCGTGTCCCGGGGGTGGGGCGCCGGGACAATTTCTCTCGCGGGGGACGTTGCGAGAGAAATCAGGAAAATGCTGCTCAGGCGCAGGTGCGGGTGAGGGCGCTATCGGTTTCGAAGTCGTTGAGATCCTGCCGGATGCTGTCTGCCAGATACCGGACTGTGAGTTGGTCATCCGGAGAAATTACCCGCAGGCGGGCGCGCACATAGCATTTGCAATAGATATCATTCACGTTGACCGCTGGCATCGCAGCCAGCTCGCGCGCGCGGCGGTGAATCGTCGTGAGCAGGTCAGCTAACTGGCCTTTCAGCATTGTGCCGAGCAACCTGTCATTCAGTACGTCCTTGACATGCGCCGTCTGGGATTCGAGCTTTGCCATTTCGTCATCGAGCATCAACCAACCGTGCACAAAAGAGGCGACGTCGGTCTTCTCCGACGAAGCCAACAGCGCGACCATCGCGTCGCGTGTTTGAGGAACGCAATCTTTTGCAGCGCAGCCGCTGCCAGGCGCGCTTTGGTCGTTTCGCATATCAAATGCCTCACTCTGGTATGTATAAAACATACACGAGTGGTGGAATTTGTCTGTCCCCCGGCTACGCCACAAGCTGTCAAAAGAAGGGGTGAATCCGTCATACTTTAGTATCAGTATTGAGGAATTCGGATGCTTCTTCTGGCCGCAACGCTGCTTTTTTCCCGCTTCGAGACATTCGGCGCGTGAGGGGGAGGTATGGCGCTTTGGAAGGCACGTATCCGGTGCGCTTCCGCTCAGTCCTTTCGCAGCGGTTCGGCAAAAGCAGGTTTGCTCAAAGATAGGACGTGATCAATTTTGCAATGTTTTGCAGGGTTTCCGTGTCGGCTGGCCCGCCGCTGCCATGGCGCCCGAGCGTCTCGCCTTCGCGGCGGGGAATGATGTGGAAGTGCAGATGGTAGACGGTCTGGCCAGCCGGCGCGCCGTTGAACTGTGTAACCACCAGCCCGTCAGGCTTGAGAGCCTTCTCGACGGCCCGGGCGACTTTCTGTACGCGCTCCATGTAAGGGCCGAGCCTGTCGTCCGGCATCTCCAGCAGGTTTCGGGCCTCAACGTCCTTTGGAATTACAAGGACATGGCCCTCGGCCTGCGGGAAGATATCCATGAAGGCGAGGGCGACATCATCCTCATAGACTTTCACGCACGGCACTTCGCCGCGCAGCATTTTCGCGAAGATGTTGTCGGTTTCGTATTTGCCGTGAATGCTCATGAGCTGTTTTCCTGTCCGTCTTTCCTGAAGGGGGTGCGCTCGTTCAGGAAGCCGGCTTCGCGCCTGACGGCGCGGCGCTCCCTGTCGAGGTATTCATTGACAGCGTCAGCCAGGCCTTCATGCGCGATCCAGTGCGCCGAATAAGTGGTGACGGGCACGTAGCCCCTCGCCAGCTTGTGACCGCCCTGCGCGCCAGCCTCAACAACCTGCAGGCCATGTTTGATGGCGAAATCAATGGCCTGATAATAGCAGGTCTCAAAATGCAGCATCGGACGCGGCGAGACCGTGCCCCAATAGCGGCCATAAAGCCGTTCACTCCCGATCAGGTTAAGCGCGCCAGCGATCGGTTCGCCGTCTTCCAGGGCGAGGATGAGGAGGATCCGGTCACCCATCCGTTCGCTAAGCAGGGAAAAGGTATCACGATTGAGATAGGGCGAGCCCCATTTGCGCTCGCCAGTGTCCATATAGAACTCGAAGAAGGCGTCCCAGTGTGCCTCTGTGATGTCGCTGCCCGTCAGATGCTCGAAGGTCAGCCCGTCCTGTGCTTTCAGGCGCTCCTTGCGAAGATTCTTTCGCTTGGCCGAAGAGAGGACTGCGAGGAAGTCATCAAAACTCTCATAGCCATTGTTCAGCCAGTGGAATTGCTGGTCGGTGCGGATCATCATGCCGGACGCGTCCATGCGGGCGGCATCCTCTTCGGTGACGAAATTCACATGCAGGGATGAGAGGTCATTCTGGTGAGCGATCTGCACAGCGCCGGAGAGGAGCGTATTGGCGATACGTGTCTCGTCAGGCCCCGGCTTCACGAGGCGGCGGCGGCCGGTCACGGGCGTGAAGGGCACAGCCGACAGGAGCTTTGGATAATACGCCCCACCAGCGCGCTCATAGGCGTCCGCCCAACTATGGTCGAACACGAATTCACCCTGCGAATGCATTTTCAGGTAAAGCGGCATCGCGCCGATAAGGCCCTGTCCCGGCGCTTCGACGAGCAGGTGATGTGGGGACCAGCCTGTCTCGGGGGCTGCCGCCCGGGTTGCCTCGAGCGTTTGCAGGAAGTCCCAGCTGAGAAAGGGGTCGTAAGGCAGGGATGGCGGGTTGGCGATGGCGTCCCAGGCGTCGCGGTCGACTTCCGCAAGGCCGTGGATCAGCCGGATCTGGAACTGCGCATCATCCATAAAGGGGATGGTAGATCATGCGCCGGGCCGGGCAAAGGCCGGATCGAAGCCCTCAAAGATCTGCGAGACCGGCAGCGCGCTCAGTTCGTGTGCAATCTCAGCGGTCTTCACTGTCCATACCACGACGGGCAAGCCGTAATCGGTGGCAGCCGCCGACGCTTGCTGGGCATCAATCACATTACAGCCGATGAAATCGGGGCTGAAACCCGCCGCCGTGCTGACGAGGGCCTGCGGGGTCAGTTCTTCTGTCATGGTGCTCGGCAGGATCAGGGCGCCTTTCATCATGCCGGCAGGAATGGCAGCGAGAGCACGGCGGCTGAAACTCATCAGCGCGGCTCGTCCGTCATGTTCGGCGACCAGTCCGGCGACCATCTCAACGAAGCCCTCCGCATCTGTCTCGCCGTCGATCTTGATCTCGATGAGAAGGGGGGTGTCCGCGGTCCATCTGTCGAGGACAGTCTTGAGCGTGGCAAGTGTGCCGCCGCCATTCAGCGGAACCTGCGTGAGGTCTTCTGCGGTGCGCTGGGAGGCATAGCCGGATTCTGCGGTCATCCGGTCAAGCAGCTGGTCATGGAAGACAATCGGCGTGCCGCAGGCGGCTGGCCGGACATCCAGTTCGCATCCAAGGCCCGCCTCGCCAGCAGCAAGGATCGCTTCAAGGCTGTTTTCCGGATGGCTGTCGTCTGACCAGAGCCCGCGATGGGCATAGGCGAAATCGAGCAGGTTAAATCTTTTTGCCATGCCTTCTTAGTTAGAAATCTCGAACACGCCGTCAATCTCCACCGCCACACCGAGCGGCAGGGTCGGGCAGGCAACGGCGGACCGGGCGTGGCGGCCCTTGTCGCCGAACACATCGACCATCAGGTCCGAGCAGCCATTGATGACCTGCGGAATGTCGGTGAATAGCGGATGGCAATTGACGAAACCACCGAGCTTCACGACGCGGGCGATCCGCGACAGGTCACCGACAGCGGCCTTGCATTGCGCCAGCAGGTTGATGCCGCAAAGGCGGGCGGCGGACTGGCCGGCCGGCAGGTCCATCGTTTCGCCGAGACGGCCTGTCACGCGGCCATCGGGCTGGGCGCTGACCTGGCCGGACACGAAAAGCAGGTTTCCAGTGATCACGAATGGCACGTAATTGGCGACCGCCTTCATGGGCTCGGGCAGGGTAATGCCTAGGTCGATCAGGCGGGCTTCAGGTGTGCTCATGGGGGCGTGGCTCCGGGTCGTGATGTTCTGTGCTTCCCGTCTTAGACGCAGCCCAGCGTGACGGGCAAGCGGCGTCTCAGCCCGGAGTGCGTTTGCTGTTTTCAAGGCGCATTGCACGGCCAGTGCGAACGGCGCCGTCACCGAACCTGCCGCGTGCCTTGTCGGCGGCGCGTTCTGCGGCTGCGCGCTTGGCGACACCAGGGTCGATCAGGTCGACATGATCCTCACCGGCAGGGTGCAGGTCCGAGATGCCGACGCCGATCAGCCGGTATGAGATGCCTTTGCGGGTCTCCTTTTCCAGCAGGGGCCGCGTCGCGCGAAACAGCGTCTGGGCCAGTTGGGTAGGATCGCTCAGGGTGAGGCTGCGCGTCAGCGAGCGGAAATCCCTCGTCTTCAGCTTGAGCGTCACGACATAGCCGGCAACGCCATGCTTCTTCGCGCGGCTGGCTGTTTCTTCACAGACCGACCAGAGCCGGTCTTCCAGGACGTCATGTGCGGAAATATCCTCATTGAACGTGCGTTCTGCCGAGACTGATTTACGTTCGCGATCCGGCGAGACTGGGCGATTGTCGATGCCGTTGGCGCGGTCCCAGAGATGCTGCCCGCTTTCACCATAAGCCATCATCAGGGCGCGCCGGTCTCGTGCGTAGACGTCAGCGATCCTGTGCAGGCCGTCGCGGGACAACCGCTTGGCAAAGGCCGGGCCGACGCCGTGAATGGCGCTGATCGGCATCGGGCCGAGAATGTCTCGCGCATCTTCAGGTGCGAGCACCGCAAAGCCGCGCGGCTTGTCCAGCTCGCTCGCCATCTTGGCGAGGAAGCGGTTGGCCGAAAGTCCGATCGAGACGGTAATGCCGATCTCGGCTTCGATATTCCGGGCCAGCCCGGCGAGCAGGGCGGCAGGTGACTGGTGATGCAGGCGCGCGGTCCCGGAAAGGTCGATATAGGCTTCGTCGATCGATACCATCTGCACCAGAGGCGTCAGAGCTTCGAGCCGCTCACGGATCTGGCGGGAGGCGGCTGAGTATTTCTGGAAGTCAGGGCGGACGACCACCGCATTGGGGCAGGCCTTCAGCGCTTTGAACATCGGCATGGCTGAGCGCACGCCATCGAGGCGGGCAATATAGCAGCAGGTTGCGACGACGCCGCGCGTGCCGCCGCCGACAATTACAGGCCTGTTTCGCAACTCGGGATTGTCGCGCTTCTCAATTGCAGCGTAGAATGCGTCGCAATCAATGTGGGCCACGCTGAGCTGGGGGAGACGGGCATGCGAGACCAGGCGGTCGCTGCCGCAATTCGGGCAGGAACCAATGACATCTTCAGTGATGCCGGAACAGTCTCGGCAAAGTGTCTGCATGTTTGTTCGTCTCATGTTCCGGCGCGTGAGACAAGTTCACTGCATGAATTCAAACAAAGCTTAAGACTCTTCTGTCAAGACTTCGCACCTGTGAACGAATCACTTGCTGGGACGAGATTGTAGGAATGGCTGCAGGCGCAAAGAAAACCGTCCTGGTTGTTGAGGACAATGAGCTGAACATGCGCCTGTTCTGCGACCTGCTCGACGCGTTTGGTTTCGCTACGCTGCAATGCCGCGATGGCGCGAAAGCCGTTGAGTTGACGCGTCAGCACAAGCCAGACCTGATCGTCATGGATATCCAGCTGCCGGAAGTGTCCGGCCTCGATATCACACGCTGGATCAAGGACGACGAATCGATCCGCCATATCCCGATCCTGGCCGTAACAGCGTTTGCGATGCGGGCTGACGAAGCGCGCGTGCGCGAGGCCGGTTGCGAAGGCTATCTCTCCAAACCGATCCAGATGCGCTCTTTTCTGTCCACTGTCGAAGAGCTGGTTGGCGACAGGCAGGCTGCATGAGCGCGCGTATCCTGGTCGTCGATGACATCCTGGCGAACCGCCGGTTGATGCAAGCCAAGCTTGAGGCGAAATATTATACTGTGATGCTGGCTGAGAACGGACCAAAGGCGTTACAGGCCGCAGAGCAGGAAGCCCCGGATATTATCCTCCTCGACGTGATGATGCCCGGCATGGATGGCTATGAAGTCTGCCGCAGGCTCAAGGCCAATCCTGTTACCGGACATATCCCCGTCGTGATGCTGACGGCGCTCAGCGAAGCCAGTGACCGTGTGCATGGCTTGCAGGCGGGCGCTGATGACTTTCTGACCAAGCCGGTTGATGATTTTTCCCTGATGGCGCGGATTGGCGCGCTCAATCGCTATAATGCGGTAGCAAGCGAGCTGCGCCAGCGCGAAGCCAGCGGCGTGCAGTCCGGTGCCCTGTCCGACGAGGAAACACAGGCGCTGGACCGCGGCGCCAATGTCCTGCTCGTGGATACGAACCTGCGGAATATAAAGGCCATCCGCGAACCGCTCGCCGATGCAGGCCATAGTGTGCTGACGCTGGAAGAAGCCGAAGAATTGCCGCGCCGTGGGCGCGATCGCCTGGATATCGTGTTGCTCGGCCTTAGCCACCAGTCCTACGACCCGCTACGCCTCTGTGCTCATTTTCGTACGAAAGAAGCAACACGCGGCCTCTCCATCATCGTCATGGCAGAAGAGCGTGACCGGGAAGTGGCCGCCCGCGCGCTGGACCTTGGTGCGAGCGATGTCATTCAGATGCCGATTGTCGCCGAAGAGCTGATGGCGCGCGTGGCGACGCAGACCAAGCGGACCCGCTATGTGGAAATCCTCCGCCGGCGCGTGGACCGCGGCCTTGAGCTTTCCGTCATTGACCAGCTGACAGGGCTGTACAATCGCCGTTACATGAACAACCAGCTGTCGCTATGGCTGAAGCGATCAGTGCTCAGCGCGTCGCCCATGTCTGTTGTTGCCGCCGATATTGATCATTTCAAACAGGTCAATGACCGGTTTGGCCATGAGGCAGGCGACCTCGTCCTCCAGGAATTTGCTGAGCGGATCCAGGCGAATGTCCGCCCAAAGGATATTGTCTGCCGTCCGGGCGGCGAGGAGTTTCTCGTCATTATGCCGGAAACGGCGGGCGACCTTGCCTGTACGGCCGCTGAGCGGATCCGCCGAGCGATCGCCGCCGAACCGTTCCGGATTCCGGCCGCTGGTCTCAGCCTTGATATTACGGTGAGTGCGGGCGTCGCCACATATAGCGACGAGAATGATACGGCTGCCGATATACTGCGACGTGCTGATGATGCGCTTTACGAAGCGAAGACAGCCGGGCGCAACCAGGTCAAGAGCATCGCTGCCTAGCCGGAAACGCGCGTCCTGTGCGCTTCGGTGACAACAAAAACCGCACACGGGGCCTCGCGGATCATGTCCGCGCTTTCAGACCCTTCAAGCAGGCGTTTGAACCAGCCTTTCTGGTGTGAGCCGATCACGATAAGATCGGCATTATTCTTCTTCGCATAGCTCGCGGCATCACGCGACGGGTTGCCATCGAGGACGGCGAGATGCGCGTCGGCGGCCTTGGCTGCAGAAAGCTCCTTCATCTGCTGCATCCTGCGGTTGGCGTCCGCCTTGTGGGCTTCTGCATCAGCTTCCAGCGCACCAGCCGCATAAGGCGACTCGAATGTCGTGATGAAGGGGTTGGAATCGATGGCGTGCAGCTCGCCCGTGGGGGATGTCATCTGCCTCGCGACATCCATGACGAGAGCGGCGAGATTATCGTCGACATCAATGACAGCGACGACCTTGTTGAATGTGAGGGCCATAAAAGCCTCCTGCGTTGCAGGAAACCAACGCCCAAATTCGCCCTTTGATCCGCGGAAGATCAAGTTTTCGGCTATCAGGCAAAGAAAAAGCCGGACGCGTGGCCCGGCTCTTCAATCTGTCTAAAGGTGGCAGATCTATTTGATCTTGCCTTCCTTGAATTCGACGTGCTTCTTCGCGACCGGATCATACTTCTTCATCACCAGCTTTTCGGTGATGTTGCGCGGGTTCTTTTTCGTGACGTAGAAAAAGCCAGTCCCGGCGGTCGAGTTCAGGCGAATCTTGATGGTTGTCGGCTTGGCCATGACGGGTGCTCTTTACGGGTGTTCTTGGAATTCGAAGGGCGCTTAATGAATGCCGGGGCCTGCAAAGTCAAGCGGCTGTGCGCATCGGGCTGAGGTCTATATCCTGTCCTGCGAATGACCGCCCCTTGTCCAGCGCAGGAAAGGTGGATCAAGCGCTTCCGCATTGCCGGCTGCCAGTCGCTCTCCGATCTCCCCAATCATGAAGCGCGTGACGTTCGGCAGGTCCAGCGCCATGGCGTCCTTCAGGGTTACCCATTGCAGGTCATGTAGCTCTGCGCCGTCGACAGCGGGGCGCTCATCAATCAGCACGTCCTCGGCCTCGGCCATGAAGAAACGGGCGTCAAAGCGCTTTGGCCGGTAGGGCGGGGTGATCGCGCGTCCGATAAAGGTGAGGCCGTTGAGACAGGGTGCAGCGCCCTGGTCTGCATATTTTTGCCAGTCGGGAGCCGGCGCACCGGGAAAGTCGCTCGCGCGGCCGGCGATGAGGCCGGTCTCCTCAAACATTTCGCGGATCGCCGTCAGCCCGAAGGCGCGCGGCTTGCGGCGGGTCTGGTGGGCGAGTTTTGCTTCGACCGTGGGTCGAAACTCGCTGAGGCTCGGCACCCGGCCATCAGCGGTATCCACGCGGCCACCGGGAAAGACGTATTTGTCGGGCATGAAGTCATGGCGGCCAGAGCGCTTGCCCATCAGAAGGCGTGGCTGGGCCTGGTCGCGCCGCACGAGGATCAGCGTTGCAGCATCCTTCGGACGCGGCGTTGGCCGGTCCTTCTGGATGACATCGCCATCGCCTTCCTTGTCATAGGCAGAGCCGAGCTTCACAGGCATCAGCGTTTGCCTCCCTTGCCCCCTTTGTGGGGTTTTCTTTTTCCTTTGGGAAGTTTGCCATGAGGCCGTCCGCGAGGGCCACCCCTGCCGCCGCGCGAAGCAGGTGTTTTTTGTCCCGGCCGGGCCGGACGTGGTGGCGACAGCATTTCCAGCAACAAGCCGCCCTGCAGGGGCGTCACTTCGGCCAGCTTCACCGTGACGATCTGGCCAAGCTCGAAGCGTTTGCCATTGCCGCGCGCAATCAGCGCCATGGAGCCTTCATCATGCACCCAGTAATCATCCGAGAGCTTGGAGATGGGGGAGAAACCGTCTGCACCCGTCCCGGCCATGCGAATGAACAGGCCGGCAGGGGTCACGCCGGTAATCCGGCCCTCGAATTCGGCACCGACCTTGTCGCGCAGGTAAAGGGCGAGATAGCGATCGGTGGCTTCGCGTTCGGCAGCCATGGAGCGGCGTTCAGTGTCGACCAGATGGCTTGCCATTTCGTCGAGTGACGCGGCCATCTCCCTGGTCAGCCCATCATCGCCGAGTTTCAAAGAACTGATCAGCGCGCGGTGCACGACGAGGTCACTATAGCGCCGGATCGGCGAGGTGAAGTGTGCATAGCGTGCGAGATTGAGGCCGAAATGGCCATTGTTTTCAGCTGCATATACGGCTTGTGACTGTGAGCGCAGCACAATCTCGGAAATCACGTCGCGATGTTCTGATTCACGCGACTCTGTCAGCAGGTGATTGAAGCGGCCGGTCTGCGGACGCTCGCCTTTCGGCCATTTGATTTCGAGCGTCTGCAGGAAGTCGGCAAGCGCGGCGATCTTCGCGTCGGAGGGCTGGTCGTGAACGCGGTAGAGCAGGGGCGACCCCTGTTTCTCCAGTGTTTCCGCGGCCGCGACATTGGCCTGGATCATGAACTCCTCGATCAGCTTGTGGGCATCGAAGCGTTCCTTGGTGGTGATCGCGCTGACCTGGCCATCTGCGCCAATTTCGACCCGGCGTTCGGGCAAGTCCAGCTCGAGCGGCCCGCGCTTCTCCCGCGCCTTGCCGAGGGCTTTATAGGCCCCCCATAGCGGCTTCAGCACGGGTTCAAGAAACTTGTCGCCCTTGCCGCCCGTCACGCCATCAATGGCGGCCTGCGCCTCCTCATAGGAGAGCTTGGCCGCTGATCGCATCGTGCCTCGGATAAAGCGGTGCTTTCGCTTGGAGCCGGACTGGTCAAAGATCATCTCGACCGCCATGCATGGGCGATCTTCCAGCTCAACGAGTGAGCAGGCATCTGCCGACAGCTCAAACGGCAGCATCGGGACGACCCGGTCCGGGAAATAGGTAGAGTTGCCGCGTTTCTGGGCTTCGCGGTCGAGGGCGGTGCCGGGGCGGACATAGGCGGCGACGTCTGCGATTGCCACAATAACCTTCCAGCCATCCGACAGCTTCTCGGCATAGACGGCATCATCATGGTCACGCGCGTCATGCGGGTCGATCGTGATCAGCGGCGTCTTTGTCAGGTCTTCGCGCTTGCAGGCCAGCGGCTTGATGGATTTGACCTCATTGAGGACATCCTTCGGAAACTCGATAGGGATGCCATGTGCATGAATGGCCAGCAGCGAGGCGGCACGAGGGTCATCGAGGCGGCCAAGCACTTCTGTTACCTTGCCAAAAGCAGGGCCATTCGGTTTACCGGGTATCGGCATGGCAACGACGAGGTCGCCATTTTCGGCGCCATTGGTATCACTCTTGTCGATGAGCAGCGTACGCTTGTCGCGGCGATTGGCCGGGATGATGCGGCCGCCTTTCGGGTTGCTTTCAAAGCGGCCCGTCATCGGCGTATCTTCGTCACGCGTCTCGAAAAGCTTGATCAGTTTGGCGCGGTATTCGCCGCCCGTTTCCATCACCTTCGCGAGGCCGCGATCGCCGATACCGGGTTCAGGCCCGCGCGACTTGCCCTGATAACCGGTATAGCGGATCGAGGGGCCGAACGGACCGTCGCGCCCAACGGCGCGGGCGATCAGTTCGCCATCATCATCAATGGCTTCGAAGGCGATCACGCCTGTGGGCGGTGGCGTGTCGGCCTTTGCCCAGGCGCGCTTGCCGGTGCGCTCCAGTGTGCCCTCGTTTTCGAGGTCTTTCAGGATGGCACGCAAGGTCTGGCGTTCACGCCCCTTAACCTTCAGGCCGCGTGCAATATCCTGCTTGGTGGTCAGCGAAGGATTTTTGGAAATAAAGTCGAGAACAGTCTCGCGATTTGGAAAACTCATATTGCCGATATAGGGGATTCTGCTTCGAATTGCTCGAATTGATACAGGTCAGCCACCAAAATACTTAGATCATCATTCCGGCCAGCAGGCCGAAGGCGAATACAGTGGCAATCACGGATATCACGAGTACCCAACGCATGCCGAAACCTGTCTCGCCCTGGCGTGCTTCTTCAGTCTTGATCTCTGGATCGGTCATTTTGAATCCTTCCATTATTGATAAAATGCCTTGTTTTTATTAGGCAAACCTATTCAACGCCTGTCAGGCGGTCTGGTTCAGTATAGCAGAAACAAAAGTGGTGCGCTTTGCTCAGTCGTCGAGGCTGAGGCGCATTTCGACGAGATAGGGTTCGAAGCCCTGTTTCTCATAGGCGCGGATGGCCGATGTATTGCCGGGATAGACGGTGAGACGGACTTCAGTGAGGCCCTGTTCGCGCGCCCAGCCATGCAGGCCGTCAACCAGCATCCTGTTGAGGCCGTGGCCGCGATGCTCAGGGCTGACATACATGAAGCCGAGGAAGGCATGCCAGTCCGGCGAGGTGTAGTGGCGCGAACGCCGCTTCTTCGCATAGCCCGAGGCGACCAGCTCACCGTCAATTTCAATGACCATGACAGCCGCGTCGTCTGCATCGATCATCTCGCCGATGTCATAATAGCTGATCGGGTCAGGCTTCAGCAGGTCATCATAGGGGCGTTCGGCAGCGATGATGCCCTGCTCGAACTGGAGAAGGGTAGGCAGGTCGTCGCGTGTGGCAAGGCGGATGGTGGCGGGCATGGACTATCCATGCCCGTTCCCCGCGCGGTTTGTCGACCTAGTCCTTGGCTTTCGCCGGCGCTTTTTTCTTCGCGGCCGGCTTTTTCTTGGCCGGAGCCTTCTTCTTTGCCGGCGCTTTTTTCTTCGCCGGTTTCTTGGCGCGCGCGTCGATCAGTTCGATGGCCTGTTCCAGCGTCACCGTTTCTGGCGTCGTTTCCTTTGGCAGCGTCGCATTGGTCTTGCCATGCTTCACATAAGGCCCGTAGCGGCCTTCATAGACGTGGATCGGCTCATCATCGCCCGGGTGCTTGCCAAGTTCCTTCAGTGGCTTTGCGCCGCCGCGTCCGCCGCCCCGGCTGGCATTCTTGTCAGCGATCAGCGTCACGGCCCGGTTGAGGCCAATGTCGAACAGCTCCTCAATGTCCTTCACATTCGCGAAGGTGCGCAGGTGCTGCACATACGGGCCATAGCGGCCGAGATTGGCGAGGATCGGTTCATTGTCTTCTGGGTGTTTGCCGACTTCGCGTGGCAGCGAGAGCAGCTTGACGCCTTTGGCGAGATCCATGGCCTGCGGCTCCCAGCCCTTGGGCAGGCTTGTACGTTTCGGCTTGTCGTCTGTGGCCATCTCGACATAGGGGCCGAAGCGGCCGGTCTTCATCAGGACTGGCTGGCCGGTTTCCGGGTGGATCCCCAGTTCCTCGCCGTCCGGATTGATCGCACCATCCTGTTCAGCATCGGCGGAGAATGGCCGGGTGAACTTGCAGTCTGGATAGCGCGAGCAGCCGACAAAAGCGCCATGCCGGCCAAGTTTCAGCGACAGTTCGCCTTCCTTGCAGAGCGGGCATTCGCGCGGGTTTTCCTTGAGCTCGCCATTCTCGTCCTTCGTCGGGAAGACATAAGGGCCAAGCGCGATATTGAGCGCGTCGAGGACCTCGGATACACGCAGCTCCTTGGTGCCCTCGATGGCCGCCTGAAACTGTTTCCAGAAGTCCCGCAGGAAGGCTTTCCAGTCGAGCTTGCCATCGGAGATAACATCGAGCTGTTCTTCCAGTTCGGCCGTAAAGTCATATTCGACGTAATGCGCGAAGAAGTTTTCCAGGAAGGCAGTGACGAGGCGTCCCTTGTCTTCCGGGATCAGCTGTTTCTTCTCGAGCCGCACATAGTCGCGGTCTTCCAGCGTCGAGAGCGTGGAGGCGTAGGTCGAGGGGCGGCCAATGCCGAGCTCTTCCAGCCGTTTGACCAGCGAGGCTTCGGTGTAACGCGGCGGCGGCTGCGTGAAGTGCTGCTCTGATTTGGAATCTTTCAGGTCGGCATGCTCGCCTTCCTTCATCTTCGGCAGGCGTCCTTCGGCATCCTCGTCGTCGTCGCCATCATCGCGGCCTTCGGTGTAGAGCTTGATGAAGCCTTCAAACACAACGACCTGGCCGGTCGCGCGGAGCACGGCGCGCTTGTCCTTCGATTCGAAATCAAGCGTGGTGCGTTCAAACTCGGCAGCTTCCATCTGCGAGGCCACAGCGCGGCGCCAGACCAGTGTGTAGAGCTTTTTCAGGTCGCCATCGCCGCGATAGGCTTCCGGGCGAATGGAAAAATCGGTTGGCCGGATCGCTTCGTGCGCTTCCTGGGCATTCTTGGCCTTGGAGGAATAGCGGCGCGTCTTCTCCGGCAGGTAGCGGGCGCCGTAATCGCTTTCGATCTGGCGACGCGCGGCGACATGGGCTTCTTCGGCCATGTTGATGCCGTCGGTCCGCATATAGGTGATGCGGCCTTCTTCGTAGAGCTTCTGGGCCGCCTGCATGGTGCGTTTGGCCGAGAAGCCGAGCTTGCGGGAGGCTTCCTGTTGCAAGGTCGAGGTGATGAAAGGCGGCGGCGGATTACGGCGCACCGGCTTGGATTCCACCGAGCTGACCGTAAAGCCGCCGACTTTTACGGCGTTCAGTGCATCGGTGGCCGACTTCTCATCCGGCAGCGAGAATTTCTTCAGCGTCTCGCCGTCCAACGCATAGAGACGGGCTTTGAAGTCCGTCCCGTCCGTGGCGCGCAGGTCTGCCTCGATGGTCCAGTATTCCTTTGCCTGGAAGGTTTCGATCTCAAGCTCACGCTGGCAGATGATGCGCAGCGCGACAGACTGGACGCGGCCAGCCGAACGGGAGCCGGGCAGCTTGCGCCAGAGAACCGGCGACAGGTTGAAGCCGACAAGATAGTCGAGCGCCCGGCGGGCAAGATAGGCGTCGACCAGTTCCTGATCGATCTGGCGCGGGTTTTCCATCGCGGTCGTGACCGCATTCTTGGTGATCGCATTGAACACGACGCGCTCAACCGGGATACCCTTGATCGCCTTGCGCTTGTTCAGCGCTTCCAGCAGGTGCCAGCTGATCGCTTCGCCTTCACGATCAGGGTCAGTTGCGAGAATGAGCTTGTCGGCGCCTTTGGCGGCCTCTGCGATATCGCGGATCCGGCCGGCTGACTTGGAATCAGCTTGCCAGACCATTTCGAAGTCATTGTCCGGGTCAACCGAGCCGTCCTTGGAGGGCAGGTCACGGACGTGCCCATAGGAAGCGAATACCTTATAGTCGCTTCCGAGATACTTGTTGATCGTCTTGGCTTTGGCAGGCGACTCAACAACAACAACTTTCATAGGGGGTCTCCTCCGGACAGCGGCGGAACTTGGTGGTCAGCCTTGAGACTGTCAACCCGCCGCTGCAAGTCAGCCGTCTTCGCGATAGGCAAGAACAGTCAGGCTGGCGAACAGGGCGAAAAGGGCAGGAGACCAGGCCGCGATGATCGGTGGCAGCGCCCCGGACGAGCCGAGACTGGACGAAAACTGCATGATGAAGAACACCCCCACAGCTGAAAGCGTGCCGACGGCGACAAGCCGGCTGGTGCCGCCGAGCCGCGACAGGCGAAGGCAGACGATCGCGCCGATCAGCCCCATTGCCGTATAGAAGACCGGCACGGCCGTGAGGCCGAACAGCCGCACGGCGAAGCGCGAGGAATCGAGACCGGCCTGCTTGGTCTGCTTGATAAAGCCCGGCAGGCGCCAGAAGCCGATCGTGTTGGGCGAGGTGAACCGGTCGAGAAGCGTGTCCGGATCAAGATCGGTCGGAATGGCGAGGTTTTCCATACGCTCGGGCGGGGAGCCCGGTATATTCTCGACGAGGTCCTCGATCTGCCAGAAGCCGCCAATGATACGGGCCCGTTCCGCATCGATCCGGCGGACAAATTCCAGCCGTTGGGTCGGGCGGCCGTCTTCGAAGACCCGGCCTTCCTCCAGCATCTTCACGCCCTGGAAGACCTGGCCAGTGGAATCGACACTGTCGGCGCGGATCACGATTTGTGAATTGCCATCGCCCTGACGCAGCCAGACATCTGTGCGGCTCGAATCCGGGCGTACGCCGCCATCGATCAGCAGGGCGTTACGCGTATTTTCGAACTCGCTAGACAGGCGCGCGCCGAGCGGGTTGAGCACCATCATCGAGAGCAGGCCAAGCCCGACGCACATCACGATCAGCGGGGACAGGAACTGCCAGGCTGACAGGCCGGACGCGCGAATAACGGACAGTTCGGAGCGCTTGTTGAGCCGGCTATAGGCAATCATCGCCGAGACGAGGATGGCGAAGGGCAGCGTCTGCTCAATCAGGCCGGGCAGTTTCATCAGCGACAGGCGGATGGCTGTCACGGGTGAAAGGTCAACGTCTCCGCCAACCGTGCGCAACTGTTCGACCACATCGACCAGCAGGATGGTGATCAGGAAGATCGTCAGGACAAGCACAAGCCCGCTGAGGCATTGCAGCAGGATGTAGCGCTGTATGCGGTTGAGAAACATCAACGCACCCCTTTCACGCGTTCCTGCTTTTTCAGGCGCCATTTGAAGAAAACCAGAGATATGGCGAGGATCGCTCCGAGCGGGACAATCCACTGGCCGGCATTGGCCGCAACACTGTCGGCACTGGCTGACTGGACGGTCAGCTGCACGATGATCAGGCCCAGCGCGCCCGCCGTCGCAAAGGCGATGCGCCGGGAATAGCCGCGCCGGTTAAAATCACCACCAAGCACAGCCATGATCGCGATGAGGGCCATGGCGATGCTGACAATCGGCGTGGTCAGGCGCGCATTGGCTTCGGCCATGAATTTGTCGCGGTCTTTCAGGTCCTGATAGTTCGTACTGTCAATATTGATCAACTCGTGCAGGTAGCGGTCAGATGCCTTGAGTACGACGGCCTGCGTGTCCTCGATGAAGGGAGACAGGTCGAAGGTGGACTGGTCGAAGTCGAGAATGCTCAGCGCGCCATTTGTATCGGTCTGGTGAATCTGGCCTTCCCACATCACGATGCTCGGCGCGCCATCCACTTCGACAAAACGCCCACGCTGGGCGAGGTAGTCGCGCGCATCGGGCCGATTGTCGGAGATCAGCACGCCGATCAGGTCGCCGCCGCGCGAATCACGGGCAAACACGGTGAGGTTGTCACCGGCAGAGGTGAACTGTCCGGGCCGCACGAGTGACGTGGCAAGGTCGGCGCGGGCTTCCTTCACGGTTTCCCGCAAGGTGCGCTGCGCGGTCGGCTGGACCCATAGATTGACTGCGAGATGCGCCAGCGCTGCGAGGACGGCGAGGCGGATGATGGGCGAGGCGATCTGCCAGCGTGTCATGCCGGCGGCGCCTGCCACGACGATCTCATTGTCCCTGTGCAGCTTATTGAGCGACCAGATTGTTGCAACGAAGACGGCCAGCGGCGTCAGCAGCGCAATAACCTGCGGTGACCCGAGCGCTACGACATAGAAGAAAGTGAAGGCCGATTGGCGGTTTTCGACGATCAGGTCTGTCTGCGACAGGCCTTGCGCGAGAATCGCAAGCAGGGTCAGCCCGCCCACAATGATGATCACAGAGCGGAAAACCTGTTTGAAAAGATAGCTCTGGATACGTTTCATTGCGGTTAGCTGCAGTTTTTCGCTCGCGCCACTGCCTAGCGAGTTGATTGGCGCGCGTCGATGCTTAGTTTCTGGCTCAAACGGAGTTTATTCATGAAAATCAAATTTGCAGAACAAGCGGATGCAGATATCGCCGCTTTTGTTGTCGATGAAGACGGGCAATTGCCCGCTGCGGCAAAATCCCTCGATGATGTATCCGGCGGACTCCTGAGCGAAGCGTTGGCGCAGGAGCGGTTCACCGGCAAGCATGGCCAGCAGGCTTATGTTGTCCTGCCCAAGGCCGCCCCTTCGCGCCGTGCCGTACTGATCGGCGGCGGCAAGCCAGCAGACCGGGACGGCCGAGCGCAGGAAAAGATTGGCGCGCTGCTGGTCAAGACGCAGGGCTCCAGCGGCTTCAAGTCCATGGCGCTGTATATCGACGATGTGGAATTTGCCGCCCGTGCGGCGCAAGGCGCTGAGCTCGCTTCCTACCGTTTCGATGACTATTTCACCAAGCTGAAAGACGACCAGAAGCCGACCCTCGAGACGGTCACGGTGGTAGGCTCGAACGCTGATGCCGCTGGAAAAGCCTATGAGCCCCTCGAAGCTGCAGCCGCCGGGACGGCTCTTGCCCGCACGCTGGTCAACCTTCCACCGAACGTCCTTTATCCGCAGACCTATGCAGACCGGATCAAGGAGCTTGAGCAATACGGGCTTGAGGTCCAGGTGCTCGGCGAAGCGGAAATGGAAAAGCTCGGCATGGGTGCGCTGCTCGGCGTGGGTCAGGGCAGTGTGAAGGAATCCAAGCTCGCCATCATGAAATGGAATGGCGGCAATGAGGGCGACGCGCCGGTTGCCCTCGTCGGCAAGGGCGTCTGTTTTGATACGGGCGGCATCTCGCTGAAACCCGGGCCGGGCATGGAAGACATGCGCGGTGACATGGGCGGTTCGGCGGCTGTTGTCGGTACGATGCTGTCGCTCGCCAAACGCAAGGCGAACGCCAATGTGGTCGGACTTGTCGGCCTCGTCGAAAACATGCCGGATGGCAATGCGATCCGCCCAGGCGATATCCTGACATCCGCATCGGGCCAGACCATCGAAGTCCAGAACACGGACGCCGAAGGCCGCCTTGTCCTGTGTGATGTGCTCTGGTATGCGCAGGAGTACTTCAAGCCGAAGGCCATTGTCGATCTCGCCACGCTGACCGGCGCCATCGTGATCGGGCTTGGTCATCACCATGCCGGCCTGTTCACCAATGATGACGGTATGGCCGATACGCTGACCAAGGCTGGCCTGACCGAAGGTGAGCGCGTCTGGCGCCTGCCGCTCGGCAGCGAATATGACAGCCTTCTGAAGTCCAAATTCGCAGATATGCGCAATATTGGTGGCCGGGCAGCCGGTTCGATCACGGCCGCGCAATTCCTCAAGCGCTTTATCCGCGACGGCCAGAAATGGACGCACCTCGATATTGCGGGTGTCGCCTGGGTCGAAGGTGAGAAATCACCGATTGATCCTAGCTGGGCGTCCGGCTTCGGCCCACGCCTCCTCGACCGCTGGATTGCGGACAATTACGAGGGCTGAACTTGAGCGAGACCGGCAAGCCTGAATGGTGGTTCTACCATCTGAAGCGCACGACGCTTGAACAGGCCGCCGGGCCTCTGCTGGAGAAATGCATGGAACGGGGCTGGCGGGTTCTTGCCGTCAGCCCCGATATCCGTCGCCGCGGCGCACTCGATGGGGCGCTGTGGACCTATGATGACCAGAGTTTCCTGCCGCATGGGCAGGCCGAAGCCGCAGGGCTCGACCCGGCCCGCCAGCCAATTCTCATTTCCGGCAACACCGACAATGCGAATGATGCCGCCGTTGCACTCCTGATGGATGGGGCCGACATGTCGATCCATGCCCCGTTCGAGCGCTGCATGGTGATGTTCGATGATGGTGACGCGCCGGTCCGTGGCAAGGCGCGTTCTTTGTACAAGGCCGCGTCGGATGCCGGGCTGACCACACGCTATTTCCAGCAGACCGAACAGGGCGGCTGGAAAGAGGCCGGCTAGGGTTTCGTCCCGCTATTGGACGGTTTCGAAAGCATCAGGATCGCCAGCGACGCAATCGTGACGATGCCCAGCGTGCCGAAGACTTCGCCGGCAAATCGCGGCAATTCGCCGGTCCACAGCCAGAGCAGCGCGTATCCCGCCGCCACGAGCAATGACAGCGCGAGCATGAGTTTCAGGATGCCGGTCATATCTGGTCCTTTGCCATTTGTGCGACGGGGGGGCTTTATCAGCTGTTCTAGCGACATGAAGTGACCGTGTCAGCAACGGTTGCCCCGGCCCTTATGCCCCGCTATAGGCCGCGCCAAGAGTTTCACCCGAATAACAAGGAGCCTGTCATGGCTATCCAGCGTACTTTTTCCATCATCAAGCCGGACGCGACCGAGCGTAACCTGACCGGCGCCGTCAATGCCGTCATCGAAAAGGCTGGCCTGCGCATTATCGCCCAGCGCCGCATCATCATGACCCGCGCCCAGGCCGAGCGTTTCTACGAAGTGCACGCAGAGCGCCCATTCTTCGGCGAGCTGGTCGATTTCATGACGTCCGGTCCTGTTGTCGTGCAGGTGCTCGAAGGTGAGAATGCGGTCAAGGCGCACCGCGACGTGATGGGCGCGACCAACCCGGCAGAAGCCGAGGAAGGCACGATCCGGAAGCTGTACGCCAAATCAATCGGCGAAAACTCGGTGCACGGGTCTGACAGCGAAGACAATGCGATGATTGAAATTGCGCAGTTCTTCTCGCTGGCCGACATCACCGGCTAGGTTACGTCCTGCGAATGCAGGGTAGAGGCTCCTCCGGGCAATCGGGGGAGCCTTTTTCGTGCCGGGTAAACAGGTATTAACCGCAGGCGCTCCAGTGTGCATTCGAACAACGAGAATCGCTGTCATGAAACGCCTGATCTATATAAGCACCGCGCGGCACGCGCTGAAAACGTCTCATATCGACGATATTCTGGCCACATCGCGCGAGAATAATCGCAAACTGTGCATTACCGGCCTGCTCGTCTTTCATGACGGCATCTTCTTCCAGGTGCTTGAGGGGGACGCGGCAAAAGTTTCATCGCTGTACAATGGTATCAACCGGGACTGGCGCCATACTGGCTGCCGGGTCCTGTTCGATGAACCGGTGGTCAGCCGGGCGTTTGGCGACTGGTCGATGGCATTCCGTCTCGGTGCCGAGCTGCAGGGAACGCAAGTGCGCCAGCTGCAGGATATCCGTCAGGTCGCGGCAGAAAGCCGGGACGGGAATTTTGCAGGCAATCCGGCGCTCGACGTTTTCCTGCGGGCTTTCCTCGCCAATTTCAGGATGCTCGACGCGGCCTGATCTGGGCGCAGGCTTTGGCAAGCGCCTGTGGATAGAGCCGGTGTTCCTCAACCAGCGTGCGCGCGGCAAGGCTCTGCGGTGTGTCGCCCGGCTGGACTGGCACGCGGGCCTGCTCGATCACATCGCCTTCATCGACGCCTTCAGACACCCAGTGCACTGAACAGCCAGCTTCTGCATCGCCAGCCTCGATTGCGCGGGCATGGGTATTGAGGCCCGGATATTTCGGCAGCAATGACGGATGGATATTTATCATGCGCCGTCCCCAGCGCTGTACAAACCACGGCGTCAGGACGCGCATGAAGCCCGCCAGTGCGATAATGTCGATATTCGCGCTATCCAGCGCCGCATCCACGGCGCGTTCAAAGGTCTTCCGGTCCGGAAACTCGGCGTGGGGAATGGCGCACGCCCTGACACCATGCTGGCGGGCGGTCTCCAGCCCTTCGGCATCTGCCTTGTTCGACAGGACCAGCGTCGCTTCGGCCGGATAGGCAGGGTCTGCGGCCGCGGCGATCAGTTGCGCCATGTTCGAGCCGCGCCCTGAAATCAGGATGGCAAGCCTCAGACGGCTCACTTCGACGTGACCTCTCCGATCACCACAGGCGCTTCGCCAGCAGCTTCCAGGTCCGCCATGACGCCACTCACGGCGTCCGGCGCGGCCGCGAAAACAAGCCCGATGCCCATATTGAATGTGCGATGCATCTCATCTTCAGCAACTTTGCCTTCGGCCTGCAGCCAGTCAAACACGGCTGGTTTCTGCCAGCTCGTGCGGTCGAATCTGGCCGCAAGATGTTTGGGCAGCATGCGTGGGACGTTTTCAGTGAGGCCGCCGCCTGTGATGTGGGCAAGGCCCTTGATGGAACGGCTGCGTATGAGGGGCAGGGCCGCATCTGAATAGAGCCGGGTCGGCGTCAGCAGCGCTTCGCCCAGGGTCGTATTGGAGAAGGGAGAGGCGGCATCCCAGGCAAGACCTGTCCGCTCCACGATGCGGCGGATCAGCGAATAGCCGTTTGAGTGCGGCCCGGACGACGCAATGCCGATCAGAACGTCACCAGCTTGCATGTCATCCATGCGCGGCATGATCTGGTCGCGCTCGACAGCGCCGACCACGAAGCCGGCAAGATCGTAATGACCGGGCGGATACATGCCCGGCATTTCGGCTGTCTCGCCGCCGACGAGGGCGCAGCCTGCCTGACGGCAACCTTCGGCGATTCCGGCAATGACGCTCTCGGCCATGCCGCCTTCAAGTTTTCCGCAGGCAAAATAGTCAAGGAAAAAAAGCGGTTCGGCCCCCTGCGCCAGCACGTCGTTTGCGCACATGGCGACAAGGTCGATGCCGACCGTGTTGTGAATGCCGGTCTCGAAGGCAACCATCAGCTTGGTGCCAACACCGTCGGTGCCAGAGACAAGGACCGGGTCTTTCCAGCCCTCCTGTTTCAGGTCGAACAGCGCGCCGAAGCCGCCAAGCCCGCCCATCACGCCCGGCCTGCGGGTCGCTTTGGCAAGCGGTGAAATGGCATCAACAAGCCGCTCTCCGGCCTCAATGTCGACACCAGCATCCTTGTATGAAAGGGGCGTTTGATCTTTGGACGTCATGGGAAAAGCGCGTTAGCATGGGTGTTCGACTTCGACCAGTCAGTGAAGCGGTTTCCTCTGTCTATGAGGCCTGCTAGGACTGGCAGTGTGGATTCAGAAAGGCCTTCTTGTGATTCGATTGGTGCTTCTCGCGATTGCGATGACTGTTTCGAGCGCTGGTGTCGCCGCCGCGCAAACCCGCGACACATATACAGTTCGCGACATTTCAGTGGATGAGCGCGCCGCGACCGTGATGGAGGCCCAGCAGAAAGCGTTTGCGTCTGCCCGACTGGCGGGTGCCTACCGTCTGATAGACCGCCTGACCCTTGCAGAAGACCGTTCCGGCAAGCTGTCACCTGGCGCGATTGATTCGGCACTCGCAGAGCGCATGGCGGCAGCGGTCGATGTCGAGGAAGAAACGCGCGGCGGCGGGCGTTATGTCGGCAAGCTGGCCGTGGTCTACAATCCGGCCAATATTCGCAGCTTTCTCGATGAGCGCGACATCCCCTATGTTGACCGGCTTGCGCCGCTCAGCGTGATTTTCCCGGTGTCAGACCGTTATGAGTCTGCCTCCTGGGCCGCTATCTGGCCGGATCGGTCGCTGGGCCGTCTCGCGCCTTATGTGACGTCCCGTACAAACGCGGTTTCAGCGGACTCTGACTGGTTTGCAATGGAGCGTGAAGTCAACGCCGCAGGTGCCCGGCGCGCCATAAAGGCCATGCTGTCCGGCTCGCAAGGCGCGTTCCGGGTGTCGCTGGGGAGCATTACCGCCGCAGGCGAAACGCCGCTCGGCTCGACGCGCTCTGCCGCTACGCCGGAAGAAGCCGTCGAACTGGCATCGCAGGCGCTCGATGATTCCTGGAAGGAGCAGTCCATCATCCGGTCCGATGTCCGCACGCCGGCCCGCTCGACCGTGTTCTTCACCTCGCTGATCGAGTGGAACTCGCTGCGCAGTGCACTTGCCCGCTCGCCGCTGGTCTCTGACTTCGCGATCGAAGGCCTGTCAAAAGAGGGCGCCGTCGTGAAGTTCGCCTTTGCCGGAGAAGAACAACGACTGATCAGCAATCTGCGCGAGCGCGGTGTTACGCTTGAGCCTGATGAACTGGGCTGGGTCATGACATCCGCGGTTTCGGCCAATCCCTTCTCTGAGTGACGCGTGAGCGACCAGGACCCGAAGCCGCAGAAAAGCCGCCAGCTAAAGCTCGATTTTCCCGAAACGCCGCACACGCTGGATACGCTGGACGTGACGACGGCCAATCGTACAGCGGTCGCGGTCTTGAGACGCTGGCCTGAATGGCGGGTGCCAGCGCTGGCACTGGTTGGCCCGCCCCGGTCGGGCCTGACGACGGCTGCCAGCGCTTGGGCAGCCCGGGCAGAGGGCACACTCATCACTGCGAAGGCCTTCAGCAAGCTGTCCCACAAGAAAATCGAGCAGCTCGCGTCGATGCCGGTGGCCATCGACCTTGCCGAGGATGTGAAGAATGAGGACAACCTGCTCTCCATCATCAACCTGTCGCCGCGGGCCGGTGGCTCACTCCTGCTGACAGGACATGCATCGCCGGCGCGTTGGCGGGTGAAACTGCCAGATCTCGCCTCGCGGCTGAAAGCAATGACGCTGGCGGAACTCGCCCCGCCCGATGACGAGATGCTTTCAATCCGTCTTCGGACTGCCATGAAAAGGCGCTATCTGAAACTGCCACCGGACGTTGAAGCCTATTTGCTGGCCCGGATTGAACGAAGTTACGCTGCTATTGAGACATTTGTGGAAAACCTGCACGACATGACTGAAGGCCGGGAAGTTACAGTGCCGCTGGCGCGCGGTGTGCTCGACCATATGGACGGAACACGTCCCTTGTTTGATGACGGAGACGCCTGATGCCGCCAGACACTGTGGATGCCAACGTTAAAGCGGACAGGGCTGTTGCGCCTGCTGAGCTTGCAAAACTGCCGGAACGCTTTCTCAACCGCGAGCTGTCGTGGCTGAAATTCAACGAACGGGTGCTCGAGGAAGCGCACAACATCTCGCATCCGCTGCTCGAGCGTCTGCGCTTCCTGTCCATTTCAGCCAGCAATCTCGATGAATTTTTCATGGTGCGCTATGCGGGCCTGCGAGAGCAGTACCGTGCGGGTGTAATGCGCCTCAGCCAGGATGGCATGTCGCCCGGCCAGCAGGTCGAAGCCATCGAGAAACAGTCTGCAAAACTGATGGAAGGCCAGCAGAGCTGCTGGAAAGAGCTGCGAGCGCTTCTGGCGGAAGAATCGATCGAAGTGCTGCGCATGGCGGACCTCACCAAGTCCGACCTGAAATGGCTGCGAGATCATTTCGAGGCGAGTGTCTTCCCGATCCTGACGCCCCAGGCTGTGGACCCGGCGCACCCCTTTCCCTTCATTCCAAATCTCGGCTTTGCTGTGGCGTTCCAGCTCGTGCCGGAAAAGGCGGGCGGAGAGGCAATGGTCGGCCTTGTGCCCATGCCGGCCTTCTCGCCGCGCTTCATTCGTCTTCCGAACAAGTCAAAAAAGGGCATTCGTTTTGTCCGGCTGGAAAGCGTCATCGCGAAATTCATGGACATGCTGTTTCCGGGCTACAGCTCATCCGGTCATTGCGTTTTCCGGATCGTGCGCGACAGCGACATCGAGATCGAGGAAGAGGCCGAAGACCTTATCCACGAATTCGAGATCCTTCTGAAGCAGCGCCGCCGGGGCCGTATTGTTCGTATACACATTGATGCTGACGCGCCGGATGCGCTGTTGAAGTTCATCACGCATGAAATTGGCGCAGAGCCCCGCGACATCATGCTGCTGCATGGCCTGCTCGGCATGAAGAGCCTGTCGGAACTTATCGTCGAGGACAGGGCGGACCTGCAGTTCAAGCCATATGAGCCGCGCCACCCTGAACGTATCCGGGAGATGGGTGGCAATTGCTTTGCGGCCATTCGCGCCAAGGACTTCATCGTCCATCATCCCTATGAGTCCTTCGATGTGGTCGTGCAGTTCATCCGGCAGGCTGCGGTTGATCCGGATGTCATCGCGATCAAGCAGACACTGTATCGCACGACGCTGAACTCCCCGGTGGTTTCCGCCCTCGTTGAAGCCGCCGAAATGGGCAAGAACGTCACCGCGCTCGTTGAGATCAAGGCGCGCTTTGACGAGGAGACCAATCTCAGGCTCGCGCGGGACCTTGAACGCTCCGGTGTGCAGGTCGTCTACGGCTTTATTGACTACAAGACGCACGCCAAGGTCTCGCTTGTTGTGCGGCGCGAAGGCACGAAGCTGCAAAGCTACACGCATTTCGGCACCGGTAACTATCACCCGGTCACGGCGCGCATCTATACGGACCTGTCGCTGTTTACCGCAGATCCGGCGCTTGGGCGCGATGCCAACAAGCTGTTCAACTACATCACCGCCTATCGCGAGCCGCCGGAAGCGGCCCCCGACTTCGACAAGATCGCGATGTCGCCCCGCACGCTGGAGTCGAAACTGATCGACCTGATCGCAAAGGAAGCCGAGGCCGCCAGGGCCGGAAAGCCAAGCGGCATCTGGGCTAAAATGAATTCGCTCGTCGATGGCGACGTGATTGATGCGCTCTACGCAGCGAGCCAGGCCGGTGTGCCGATCAATCTGATCGTGCGCGGCATATGCTGCCTGAGGCCCGGCGTAGAAGGCCTGTCGGAGACGATCCAGGTCAAGAGCCTCATCGGACGTTTCCTTGAGCATTCACGCATTGTCTGCTTTGCGAATGGCGAGAATTTGCCGTCCGCCAAGGCGATGGTTTTCATCTCTTCGGCTGACTGGATGCAGCGCAATCTGAAGCGCCGGGTCGAAGCGCTCGTGCCGATCGAAAACCCGACCGTGCACCGGCAGGTGCTCAACCAGATCATGACCGCCAATCTCAATGATGATGAGCAGAGCTGGGAAATGGACGGCGATGGCAACTTCCACCGCCTGCGCCCGCCTGACCGGGGTGAAGGTTTCAGCGCGCACCGCTATTTCATGGAAAATCCGAGCCTGTCAGGGCGCGGCAAGGCGCTCGTTGTAAGTATTCCGCCAAGGCTGGCACCTAAGAAGCGGAGCAAGAGTTGAGGACACTGCCGACGCCCCGCAAATCGGCCGTCGTCGATATCGGATCCAACTCCGTCCGCCTCGTGATCTATGAAGTGACCGGGACAGCTGCGCTGCCATACTTCAATGAAAAAGTCCTCGCGGGGCTGGGGCGGGGGCTGCCTGAAACCGGGCGGCTTTCGCCCGATGGCGTGACAGAGGCGCTGGCCGCATTGCGTCGCTACCGGTCGATCCTGACAGGGCTGGGTGTGCCCGAGGTCATTGCAGTGGCGACGGCGGCTGTCCGAGACGCCGAAGACGGGCCGGACTTTGCCCGGCGCGCTGCGGCGGAACTTGGTGCCAAATTGCAGATTCTCTCGGGTGCCGATGAAGGCCGGCTTTCAGCCCTTGGCGTCCAGGTCGGCTTTGACCAGCCCGATGGCATCGTCGGAGACCTTGGTGGTTCGAGCCTGGAGTTTCACCGTATTACACCGTCCGGACAGGACGGTATGGGCGAGACCCATCCGCTTGGCCCGTTCTCGATGACAGGTCTTGAGGCTGCGAAACCCGATGAGCGCCGCAAGCTGATTCGCAAGGTGCTGAAATCCTCCGATATTCTCGAGCAGGGCGGACGCAGGCTCTATGCGGTAGGCGGATCATGGCGTGCGCTGGCGAGCGTCCACATGGAGCTGACAGCCTATCCGCTGGGTATATTGCATGGCTACCGGATGACCGGGCAGGACGTACGCCATGTCGTTCGCGAAATTCTCGCCACGCAGCGCGACAAGGACCTGGCCAGCCGGATTTCCTCGATTGTCGGGCGGCGCTATGACACGATCATCCATGCCGCGCTGGTGCTGGACGAAGCCTTTGCCATGGGCGGCTTCAAGGAGATTGTCGTTTCGGCCAACGGGTTGCGGGATGGCGTTTTGTTTGATCGGCCGGAACGCCCGCTTTTCGAAACATTGCACGCGCCGCTCGGTGACCCGCTGATTGACGGTATTATTGCCTTCCTGCGACTTGACCGGGCCCAGCTGGAATTTGGTGAGGCACTGTTTGATTTTATCAGGCCGGTCCTGCCGAGAAGCCTGGCGCGTGAGCGCATCTTCCGGGCGGCCTGCCTGATGGCCGATTGCGGCGGCCGCTTCCACCCTGATCACCGTGCCGACCTTGCATATCACCTCATCCTGCGGGCACCGATACGATGCTTCAGCCATCATGACCGTGTCCTGCTCGCGCATGCAACCGGTGCCCGCTACACGCACAAATTCCAGCGGCCAAAAGCGCTGACACGACTGGGGCGGGAGTCCGATGACCAGCTAGCCCGCACGCTTGGGGCGGCCATGCGGCTCGGTGCGGTTTATTCAGGCCGCACGGCCGCCTTGCTGAAACATGTCAGCCTGCGTACGACAAAGTCGAAGCTTATCCTGCAGGTGAAGCCGGGCTTCGAGGACATGGTGTCGGCCACTGTCATCAAGCGGTTCAACCAGCTGGCAGCCCTCATGGATCTCGACGCCGAGATCCAGGCGCCCGGCCCTGCGGCCTAGTGTTCGAAGAGGCGGATCTGTCCATTCTCGAATGACAAGGCGAGCTTGCCCGTCAGCAGGGCACGGGCCTTTTTGCCGAATACCTCATAACGCCAGCCGGACAGCGCGCGGATATCGTCTGAGGTCTCGCCGCGTGCGATGCGTTCGATGTCGGCCGCATTGGCAATGAGGCGTGGCACGACATTGATGTCGTCGCTGACCGCTTTCAGCAGGACTTTCAGCATTTCCGGCGCACCGGCCGGGGTCTGCGGGTTGTGCTGTCGCTTTGGCAGGTCAGGCGCATAAGCTCCGGGATCGGCAATCGCGGCCTCGACCGTTTCGAGCAAGCCGTCGGCATTGCGTGACCGTATAAAGCCGTTCGGCACAGCGCGCAGGCGATCAAACTGTTCGTCAGTGCGCGGCTTCTGGTCGGCGATCTCCTGGATTGCTTCGTCCTTCAGGATACGGCGGCGCGGCCGATCAAGTGTCTGGGCCTGGCGCTCACGCCATTCTGCCACAGCGGCGAAGATGGCGAGGTATTCCTTGTGCGTTTTACGGAATTTCAGGCGCTGCCAGGCGATTTTCGGATCGGTGTTATAAAGCAGCGGATCTTCAAGCTGCTGCATCTCTGCCGCGACCCATTCAAGCCGGCCTTGTTCTTCCAGCTGCCTGACCATGATCTGGTAGGCTTCACGCAGATAGGTCACATCGCCGAGCGCATAGGTCAGCTGCTTGTCTGACAGAGGACGGCGTTTCCAGTCAGTGAACTGGCTCGACTTGTCGATATGCTCACGCAGTACACGCTGGATCAGATTGTCATAGGAAATCGAATCACCAAGGCCGAGGGCCATCGCTGCAATCTGTGTATCGAAGACAGGGGCAGGCGGAGTGCCGATCAAACGCGTAAAGATTTCCATGTCCTGGCGGGCGGCATGAAAAACCTTCACGCGGCTGGTGTCGGCGATCAGATCAAGGAAGGGTTTGAGGTCCAGATCGTCTGTCCGCGGGTCTATCAGCCCTTCCACGCCGGGGGCTGAAGCCTGGACGAGGCAAAGCTCCGGCCAGAAGGTCGTTTCCCGGTGAAATTCGGTGTCCACGCAGATAAAACTGCTTTTTGACAGGGAATCGCAGAACTTTTGCAGCTCTTCCTGTTCAGTAATCGGCCTGAGTATCTTGTCAGTCATGGCGCGCACGCGTATCGCATCCGCATCATAAAGGCGAGGGGAAGGTTGCGAAAAGCTAATCTTCTCCAGCAAATCCTCGGAGCGAGAGAATGCACGCATACCGCTCGCACACCTGCGGCGAACTTTCGAAGTCACATGTCGGAGAGACTGTGAAGCTGTCCGGCTGGCTGCATCGCCGCCGCGACCATGGCGGGGTCATCTTTATCGACCTGCGCGATCATTATGGCCTGACGCAATGCGTCTTCAATCCGGGGGCACCCGGTTTCGAGACCGTTGAGCGCCTGCGCGCCGAAAGCGTGCTGACGGTTGAAGGCAAGGTCGTCGCGCGTGATGCTTCACTGGTCAATGAAGGCCTGGCCACCGGCGAGATTGAAGTTGTTGCTGGCGAGGTGACGGTCCAGTCGGCTGCGGCTGAGCTGCCGCTGCCGGTCTTCGGTGAGCCTGAATACCCTGAAGAGGTGCGTCTCAAATACCGCTTCCTCGACCTGCGCCGCGAGACACTGCACCGGCACATCATGACGCGCACCAAGGTGATCGCGTCGATGCGCAACCGGATGCAGGAAAAGGATTTCACGGAATTCCAGACACCGATCCTGACGGCATCCTCGCCGGAAGGTGCGCGTGACTTCCTCGTCCCGTCGCGTCTGCATCCCGGTGAGTTCTATGCGCTGCCGCAGGCCCCGCAGCAGTACAAGCAGTTGCTGATGGTGTCTGGCTTCGACAAATATTTCCAGATCGCACCATGCTTCCGTGATGAAGACCCGCGGGCTGACCGTTTCTATGGCGAGTTCTACCAGCTCGACCTCGAAATGAGCTTTGTCACGCAGGACGATCTCTTCGCAACGATGGAGCCTGTTTTCCGCGGCCTCTTCGAGGAGTTCGCCGATGGCAAGCCGGTGACGCAGGACTTCCGCCGCATTCCGTATGACGAATCGATGCGCAAATACGGCTCCGACAAGCCGGACCTTCGCAACCCGATCGAGATGGAAGCGATCACCGAACATTTCGCAGGCTCTGGCTTCAAGGTCTTTGCCGGCATGATCGAGCGCGACCCGAAAGTCGAAGTCTGGGCCATCCCGGCCAAGACGGGCGGCAGCCGCGCCTTCTGTGACCGGATGAATTCCTGGGCGCAGGGCGAGGGGCAGCCGGGGCTCGGCTATATTTTCTGGCGCGAGGAAGAAGGGGCTGTCGCTGGCGCCGGTCCTATCGCCAAGAATATCGGTCCAGAGCGCACTGAAGCGATCCGTGTCCAGCTTGGCCTTGAGGCCGGTGATGCCTGTTTCTTTGCGGCAGGCGACCCGAAAAAGTTTGCGACCTTTGCCGGTGCAGCCCGCACCCGCGCTGGTGAGGAACTCAACCTGCTTGACCGGGACCGGTTCGAGCTCGCCTGGATTGTCGATTTCCCGTTCTATGAATGGGATGAGGACGAAAAGCGGATCGATTTCTCGCACAACCCGTTCTCGATGCCGCAGGGCGGCATGGAAGCTTTTGACAGCCAGGATCCGCTGGATCTCAAAGCCTGGCAGTACGACCTCGTCTGTAATGGTTATGAGATCGTCTCAGGCGGTATCCGCAACCATATGCCGGACCTGATGGTCAAAGCCTTCGAGAAGGTCGGCCTGTCGAAACAGGATGTCGAGGATCGCTTTGGCGGCCTTTACCGCGCCTTCCAGTATGGCGCACCGCCGCATGGCGGGATGGCGGCAGGCGTCGACCGGATCGTGATGATCCTGTGCGGCGTGAAAAACCTCCGCGAGATTGCGCTCTTCCCGATGAACCAGCAGGCGGTTGACCTTCTCATGGGCGCGCCCGCCCCGGCAGAGGCCGTCCAGCTCAAAGAGCTGAATCTGCGTCTCGCGCCACAGGTCAAGGCGGACTAGCGCCAACACCAGACAACAGAAACGGAAAAGGGCGCCTCGATCGGGCGCCCTTTTTTCAGTCTGGCATGTCTGGCTGGTCTGCTTATTTCAGGCCGTCGAGCAGCGAGCCGCCAATCGCAATGCAGGCTGGCAGGGCAATCGATTCCGGCATGACGCTCAGCGGACCGATACAGCTGCCTTCGAAAATGGCTTCGTCCAGCCCTGTCGCACCTTCGAAGTTCACTTCCATCAGCCGGACGTTCGAGAAGTCTGCCCCCTCAAGCTGTGCACCTCTGAAGGATGCCCCGGTTACAATCGCATTGTTGAACATTGCGCCTTTGAGGGAAGCTTCATCAAACAGGCTGAGCGATACGTTGGCGCCGGAGAAGTCAGCCCTGTCGGCAGAAACCTCTCGCAGGTCGACGCGTCGCACCGTGGCGCCGTTAAGCTGGGCCTTGTTCAACTTGGCGCCGGTCATCACTGCGCGCGAAAGATCTGCGCTGCGCAGGCTCGCGCCGTCGAAGCGGGCTTCTTCAAGGTGAGCGTCGGGAAATCTCGATGTATCCAGCACGGCCTGGCGGAAATCGGTTTTCAGGCCAATGACGGACGTGAAGTTGACGCCAATGGCGCGCGTGCCCCGCATCAGGGCGCCAGAAAGGTCTGCTCCGGGGTAATTGGCATTTGAGACGTCACGTCCGGAGAAGTTGCGGCCGCGGAGGTCACATCGCTGACAGGAGCCACCATAGGAGGGGGACAAGGACACACGTGTCGACTTGTCCTGCGAAAAACTCGGCCCGGTCGGCATCAGCATGAAAGCTGCCGCGATCGCAAAGCCTATTTTTGAACCTGTTCCAAACATGGTTTTAATCTATTCGTTCCACACCACTCTTTTAACTAAAATTCGAGCAATAACCACATACTACCGGCAGGTGTGACTGATTCGCCTCACCTTGAGCCGATACTATTGGCACAGCGGTACTGTCATACCTTTTGGTAGCATCGTCGAATTGTCCCCACACGCCCGATCCAGTTGTGACTGGACTAGTCCCCGGGCGATGGAGAGATCAGCGCCAGAAATGTTCGCAGCTGTCAAGTCGGCCCCATTAAATTGTGATGAGCCGAAATACGCGCCAACCATGGTTGCCCGCTGGAGGTTTGCGTTGGAAAAATTGGATTTATTGAAGCGCGCGCCGAAAAGGTTTGCGACCGAAATATTTGCGCCTGAAAGATTCCAGTTGTCGAATGTTGCAAGCTGCATGTCCGATTGGCGAAGGCGCGCACCCGAGACATCGATGTCCTTGGCGTCGAGATAGGCGAGGTCGGCCTGGAAGAGGTTACAGCCCTTGCAGGACTGTCCGGCCTGAACGCGTGCAATCTCACCCGCATCCTGCGCCAGTGCGGGGAGCGACAATGCGAAGCTGGCAATTATAAGCGCGAATTGTTTCATCATGGGACACCTGATGCGATCTGGGCTGAGAGTTCAGTCCAGTCTCGCAATCAGCTTGCCATGATGGCGCAGGGCCTAGTTGAAGACGCTCTCCGGGCTGGTTTCCTCGCCGCACGTCTCGCAATGCAAAGTCGTCTCGTCGGCCTGCGTCATCAATGTGAAGCTTGAGCAGTGCGGGCAGGGCTGCGGCAGGTAATCGGGTTCATCCTCCTCGAAGGCGTCTTCTGCCTCCCGGAGATTGGCCGCAGCTTCGTCCCGCTCGGCACGCTTCCGGTCGAGGATGACGATATTGTCCGGCAGCTGCCCGCGCGAAAAACCACGTGAAATGAACTGCACGGCTTCTTCCGGCAAGGGCTGGGGGGCTGGCTGGCGCGTTCCGTCCTTCAGGCCGCGGCCAAGGCCGTCATGGCTGACATCCTCGCCCAGCTCGGCGAGGTCTTCGCGCGCGAGATACGAAATTGCGAGTTCGCGGAAGATGTAATCCAGGATCGAGGTTGCCTTGGTGATCCGGTCATTGCCGGTGACTTCGCCGGCAGGCTCGAAACGGGTGAAGACGAAGGCGTCGACATATTCATCCAGCGGCACGCCGTATTGCAGGCCAAGCGACACGGCGATGGCGAAATTATTCATCAGCGAACGGAAAGCGGCCCCTTCCTTGTGCATGTCGATGAAGATTTCACCCAGCGCGCCATCGTCGAATTCGCCAGTGTGCAGGTAGACCTTGTGCCCGCCGACCGTGGATTTCTGGATATAGCCCTTGCGGCGATCGGGCAGCCGGGTGCGCGTGACGCCGGATGCGATGCCGGCTGGCATTGTCTCGGCGGTCTCATAGTCGCGGGCAAGGTCTTCGGCGAGCAGGGTGATCTCTTCCATCCGGCTCGCAGCCACGGACTGGGTGCGCGGCGGCAATGGCGAGAGGTAAAGGCTGATGGCGTTCCCCGTCGCCATGGCGCAGGCCGCCTGTGGCCAGTCGCTGGCATTGATTGTGATGGGCGCGTCGACATGTTTGCGAACCAGGCGGGCCGTGTCGTAGACGAAGTCGTAGCTGTCGGGCAGGGCGATGCCGACAGCCCCACATGCAGCGAGGACGGCAGCTTCGGATGCCCCGCCCGCAGCTGCATCCGCCTTGTCGATGGCATCATGCGAAAAGCCGAGCCGCAGCAGAAGGGCGTGCCCGTCCGTATCAAACGCCTCAGGGGCGAGTTTGAGATCCGTGCCGATGACATCATCGCCGAGCACCCATCGCGAGAACGCCGCCTTCAGGGGCAGGCCTTCGCGAAATGCGTTGCTGACGCGCGACACCGCCTCGTCGGAAAAGCCACGCAGACGTAGCGTTTCCGTATTGATTTCGGGCAGCGTGTCGAGGCTGCAGGCCTGGTCGATGGCAGACTGAAGGGCCGCTTCCGCCGCTTCGCTTGTCCTGCGGGCACAGAGCCGGGCAGCTTGTGAAAGCGTCGTCACGCCGTCTTCATCGGTGACGGTGAGAGCGCAATAGCCTGAAATGCCATCGCTGGCGGCGGCAAAATCGGCGCCGGATGTCGCGCTGAGCGGGGCAATCATCAGGGCGAAATCGCCTGCTGCGTCTGTCTTTGTGTCAGCAGCGATGCCAAGGCGTGAACAGTCCGCCTTGGTGAGCACCGTGCCGCATGCGGCTGCAGAGGCGCCCGCTACGAGCGCAGCCGCAAGTTTTGAAAGCTCTGTCCCGTCGCGTCCGGACAAGGCCAGCGCACCGGCTGACAGCCCATGCAACAGGAGCCAGGTCCGGCTGCCGCTGCCGAGGGCAGAGAGCGTATCGGCGAGCAGCTCTATCTCGAACCCGTCTTCGGAGACGAAGGCAGAGAGATCGATCGATATGGCCGGGTCGCCCGGGTGAGCCGGCAGCTTTTCGCCAACATGCAGGCTGACACCCGCTTCGCGGGCTGTTTGTATCTGGTCGGCCAGCTCATCTGCATCCTCTGGCGCAAGGTGGACCGGGGCCAGCACCGTATCTTCCATCGCGCTATCGCGCAGATCGGCTTCGAGACCTGAAAAGCCGCGCACATGCTCCAGCCCGGCCTCGACAAGTGTTTCGGGAAGGCCGGCCAGCATGGCTTCGGCGAGTTCTGCATTCTTCGGAGCAGGGCCGAGCTGTTCAACAAGATCGGCCAGCCCGATCTGGGTACGCTTGCGTAATTCCTGCTGCTTGCAGGCTGCGATGGCCGTATCGAGACGTTGCGCCGCATCCGGGATAGCGCCGGGCGCTGGCAAAGGGGTCAGTGCGCCAAGCGGCAGGCGCGGGCTGATCCGCCCATCTTCAATCGCGGCGCGCAATAAAGTCTCTTGCCGATCTGTACGTGTCATCGCGACACCCCCATATCTGTTCGTCTGGACGCGCCGGAATTAGCCTCTGGCATGATGAGGATGAGGCTTGACGCTGCGGCCCAGATATTGTGTGGCCATGCATAACTGGATTCGCGGCAAGGCTTGCTCCATATTCCAGCTCGACAGTAAGATTCAGGATTCGGATATGTTCAAGCTCTTCACATGGTGGAACAGCATCACGCCCGGCGGATGGTTCGACATCAGGCGCCGCAGTGATGTTGTCGGGACAGATGACTACGGAAACAAGTATTACGAAGACCGGAAAGTCTCTGTTGAGGGCCGTCATCGCCGCTATGTGATTTATGAAGGTCTGGCCGAGCCATCCAAGGTGCCCGCGGACTGGCATGGCTGGTTGCACTACACTCTGGATGAGCCCCCGACTGACGCGCCGTTCAATCGCCGCGCCTGGGAGACTGACCATAAACCCAACATGACCGGCACCCTCTTTGCCTATCGCCCGAAAGGCGCGATCAGTGAAGGTGGCGAACGCCGCAAGTCAGACGCTGATTACGAGGCCTGGACCCCAGATGCGTGAATCGATTTTTGAAACTCTGATTGGTGCCGTCGTCCTGGCGGTCGCCGGTGTCTTCCTCTGGTTTGCCCTGGCGCGCGGCGGCGAATCGGCATCCTCGCCGTCCGGCAGCGTCGAAATCGGCGCCCGCTTCAACAGCGTCAGCGGGATCGAGCGCGGCACGGATGTCCGCCTCGCCGGCGTCAAGGTTGGCACGGTCCGCGCCATCGGCCTCGACATGGACCGCGCCGAAGCGCTGGTCACCATGGCGGTATCCAAGGATTTGATGCCGCTCGATGATGGCACGTCAGCCCGCATCCAGGCCGAGGGCCTGCTCGGTGGGAACTATATCAACCTCGAACCGGCTGCCGGCTTTGATGTCATTGAGCCATGCCCGGCCGGCGAAGAACTGTTCGGCGAAAGCGGATGCGGCGAAATCCTGTATACGCAGGGCAGCGTCGACCTGCTGACACTGTTTGCGTCCTTTGCCAGTGGCAGCGGGTCTGATGAGAGCAGCTCCGGCAGCAGCGATGCCGAAGAAAGCTCGCCGTTCGACGACGCGCCATCCATGGACGATGTGTCCGACGAAGCAGACGAGGATATGCCTGCTGACGAAGCTGAGCCTGATGCAGCTGACGACACAGAATCGTCCGATTCATCGACTTCATTCGGATATCCCTATCCTTCGACGGCGACTCCGGGAGACGAAGATTGAAACGACTGAAAACCGCAGGCATGGCTACAGCCCTTATCGCTGCCAGCCTGCCGGCCTTCGCGGCGACCTATTCGCAGGAAACCACCGCGACCCTGCGCGCGCTGGACAAGATTACCGGTCGCTCGACGGACTTTGAAATCCAGGTCGGTGAGCCCGTCATCTATGGCTCGCTGCGCATCGAGCTGGACGTCTGCTTCCAGACGCCGCCAGAAGAACCGCCTGAAAGCGCGGCGTTCCTCAAGATCGAAACAGCGAACGCAACGCGCATGCAGTCGATGACTGTGCCGCGTCTCGCCTCGGAGGTGGAAGACGCTGACAGCGCCAGTGAGCCAACCGGAACGCCAGCGCGAAAGGCTGACAGCGAAGAAGACAACGGCCCGCTCTTTTCTGGCTGGATGTTCGCTTCAACACCGGGCCTCAGCGCGCTTGAACACCCTGTCTATGACGTCTGGGTAATCAGGTGCACCGAAGTCGCGCCTGTCAGCGAATCAATGCCGGACGCCCCTGAAGAATAGAAATCGGCCTGCTTGCCAAGCGCACTGTGAAGCTGCTTCATGAAGGCCGCTTTCGGGATCTCGATCAGGCCGAACTGTTCCAGGTGCGGATTGTGGAATTGCGCATCAAGCAATTGATATCCGCCCGCGATCAGGCGCGCTGCAAGGTGGACCAGCGCGATCTTCGAGGCATCGGTCTCACGCGAGAACATGCTCTCGCCGAAAAAAGCCGCGCCCAATGCCACGCCGTACACGCCGCCAACCAGTTCGCCATCCTTCCAGCACTCGACCGAATGTGCATAGCCCTGTCGGTGCAGCGCGCCGTAAAGGTTCTGGATAGGGACATTGATCCAGGTTGTCGGCCTGTCCGGCATTGCCTCGGCGCAGGCTTCAATGACGCGCCCGAAGGCAAGGTCCACCGTGACGTGAAACGGCTGCTGTATGACGGTGCGTTTCAGGCGTCGCGGGATGTGAAACGCGTCCAGCGGCAGGATGCCCCGCTTCTCAGGCGCGATCAGGAACAGATTCATGTCGTCGCGTGAATCCGCCATCGGAAACACGCCCTGACGATAGCAGTCGAGAAGCTTCTCAGTATCGAATCGCTCTGACATATTTTGTCGGCCGATTATTCTTTCGCGAGGAAGCGTTCCAGCCAGTGAATGTCATAATTGCCGTCCACCACATCCTTGGCTTCGACCAGACGCTGATGCAGGGGCAGGGTGGTGTTCACACCGCCAATGACCATTTCGTCCAGCGCACGGCGCAGACGCATCACGCATTCATTGCGGGTGCGGCCATGCACGATGAGCTTGCCGATCATGCTGTCATAGTGGGGCGGGATGCGGTAGCCGGCATAGGCGGCGCTGTCGACGCGTACGTCGGGGCCGCCCGGGGCATGAAACTCGGTGATCAGGCCGGGCGACGGAACGAAGGTTTCCGGGTGCTCTGCATTGATCCGGCACTCAATCGCATGGCCGACGAGCATCACGTCTTCCTGGGTGAAAGACAGCTTCTTTCCGTCAGCTATGCGGATTTGTTCACGCACAAGGTCAATGCCCGTGATCATTTCCGTGACCGGATGCTCCACCTGCAGGCGGGTGTTCATTTCGATGAAGTAGAAATTGCCATCCTCATAGAGGAATTCCATCGTGCCGGCACCGCGATAGCCAAGCTTGCCGACGGCCTTGGCTACGATCATGCCGATCTCTTCGCGCTGAGCCTGGTTGAGGGCGGGGGATGGCGCTTCCTCGAAGACTTTCTGGTGACGGCGCTGTAGCGAGCAGTCACGTTCCCAGAGGTGGGCGACATTGCCATGTGTATCGGCGATGACCTGCACTTCGATGTGGCGCGGCGTGCCAAGGTATTTTTCGAGATAGACTGCATCGTCGCCAAAGGCCGACTTTGCTTCGTTCTTGGCCGCGCGGATCGCGGTTTCGAGGTCTTTTTCAGTCTTTGCGACCCGCATGCCGCGTCCACCGCCACCGGCAGCGGCCTTTACGAGGACCGGATAGCCGATCTTCTTGGCGACCTTCTTGCCTTCACTGACAGACGAGATACCGCCATCCGAGCCGGGTACGCAGGGAACACCTGCGTCGATCATGGCCTGCTTGGCGGCGATCTTGTCGCCCATCACGCGGATATGGTCTGCCGTTGGACCGATGAACTTGATGCCGTGCGCTTCAACCATTTCGGCAAATTGCGCATTCTCCGACAGGAAGCCGTATCCGGGGTGGATAGCATCTGCATTGGTAATCTCTGCGGCGGCCAGGATACGGGATTTCTTGAGATAGGATTCCGAAGACGGGGCCGGCCCGATGCATACGCTTTCATCCGCCAGGCGCACGGCCATGGCGTCACGGTCAGCTTCGGAATGGACGACCACGGTCGCGATTCCCATTTCCTTGCACGCGCGATGAATACGTAGCGCGATCTCGCCGCGATTGGCGATCAGGACTTTCTCAATCATGCTTACGTCCTTACTCGATGACGATCAGCGGTTCGCCAAATTCCACGGGTTGGGAATCAGAGACGATGATCTCCTTGACGGTGCCGCTCGCAGGCGCTTCCACCGGATTGAAGGTTTTCATGGCCTCGACAAGCATCAGCGTGTCGCCTGCCTTCACCTTGTCGCCGACATTGACGAAGGCCTTCGCGCCGGGTTCTGGCGACAGATAGACCGTGCCGACCATCGGGCTGGTGACAGCATTGGCGTGAGCAGCCGCAGGGGCCGCGGCAGGCGCAGCTGATGTTGCAGGTGCCTGCGCTGCTGGCGCTGCAGCCGGCGGCGCAGCCGCATACTGGATCGGGGCAGGCGCGTTCGGGATGGATTTACTCACCCGGATCCGCAGGCCCTCATGTTCGATTTCCACTTCGCCCAGATCTGCGTCCCGCAGGATGGAGGCGAGCTCCCTGACAAGACCTGTATCGAGGCCGTTCTTCGCCGTGCTCATAGAATAAGTGTCCTCAAGCTGTCATTTTTATCGCGGCTTCCAGTGCAAACTGATAACCGCGTGACCCCAGTCCTGCAATCGTTGCTGTTGCAGCGGGAGCCACATAATTGGTGTGGCGGAAGGATTCGCGTGCCGCCGGATTGGATAGGTGAACCTCAATGACCGGCACGGTGCAAGCGCGCAGTGCATCGTGAAGGGCCACCGATGTATGTGTGTAGGCACCCGCGTTCAGGATCAGCGCCGAACCTTTCTTCGACGCTTCCTGTACCCAGGTCACCAGTTCACCTTCGCCATTGGTCTGCCGGAACTCGATTTTCCGGTCACCTGCAGCCTTCAGCAGCGAATCGCGGATGTCATCCAGCGTCTCCTGGCCATATATCTCAGGCTCGCGTGTACCCAGAAGGTTGAGGTTGGGTCCATTCAGGACATAAATCGGGGTCGTCATGGCGAAGGTCTTGCGCTGGTTTACCGGACAAGGCAAGCCGTAGCAGGGCTCAGGAGGTCGATCAGATGCAGGTTTTCGTGAATGGCGATGCTTTCGACATACATGATGGCGCAACTGTGCTCGATCTCGTCGGCAAGCTGACGGGCGATCCGCGCGGTATCGCGATAGAACTGAATCGCGAAATTGTCCCGAAATCGAAACATGCAGAGACCCCGCTCCGGGCCGGGGATCGACTTGAGGTCGTCCAGTTTGTGGGCGGCGGCTGAAATATCGGAAATTACCAATGACTGAAACACTGACCATTGCCGGACGTGAATTTACGTCACGCCTCATTGTCGGAACAGGCAAGTACAAGTCCTACGCCCAGAATGCGGAAGCTGCCCGGGCTGCTGGCGCCGAAATGGTGACCGTGGCGCTGCGCCGCGTGAACTGGTCCAACCCCGATGAGGAGCGCCTTCAGGACCACCTGACGCCAGACGAGTTTACCTATCTGCCAAATACCGCTGGTTGCTTTACCGCAGACGATGCGGTCCGCACGCTGCGGCTTGCGCGCGAAGCAGGCGGCTGGGATCTTGTGAAACTGGAAGTCCTGTCCGACCAGAAGACGCTCTATCCGGACATGGAAGAGACGCTGAGCGCGGCCAAAGCGCTGATCGCGGACGGGTTTCAGGTGATGGTCTATTGCTCCGATGATCCGGTCTATGCCCGCAAGCTCGAAGAGGCCGGCTGTTGCGCGATCATGCCGCTTGGCAGCCTGATCGGCTCAGGCCTTGGCATCCAGAACCCGCTCAACATCCGGCTCATCGTCGAGCAGGCGCGCGTTCCGGTGATTGTCGATGCCGGTGTGGGCACGGCTTCGGACGCGGCCATGGCGATGGAGCTTGGCTGTGATGGGGTACTTATGAACACGGCTATTGCCGAAGCCAGGGACCCGGTGCGTATGGCACGCGCAATGAAGCACGCTGTCATCGCTGGCCGGGAAGCCTATCTGGCCGGCCGGATGGGCCGCAAACGCTATGCGGACCCGTCTTCGCCGCTGGCCGGCCTGATCTAGGAAAGCGACCTAGCTGGTTTCTTCCAGCGCGGCTTCGATCATCGCGGTGACGGCATTCTGGTCCGCGCCGGGGACATGCTTTTCCCCGACGAAGAAGGCTGGTGTGCCATCAACGCCGATCTTGCGGGCGAGACTCTTATTGTCTGCGACGACTTTCTGGAGACGGACCGACTGCATGTCGGCGCGCATCTTCTCGATATCGACGCCGGCGCGTTTGGCGGCATCGTCAATATCTTCAGGATCGAAGCCGGTAGAATTGTCCATACTCATCAGTTCGCGGTGCATCTCGGCATACTTGCCCTGCTGGCCGGCAGCGAGCGCGGCGAGGGAAGCTTTTTCGCTCTCGGCGCTGAGGATCGGGAATTCCTTGAACACCACACGAACCTGTCCATCATACTGTTCCGGCAGGCCGAGCGTGTAATCGAGTGAGCGTTTGCAATAGCCGCAGCGATAATCGAAGAACTCGACCAGCGTCACAGGTGCATCTTCCGGCCCGATCGAAAAATCGCTGTCGCTGGAATAGATAGCGTCCATATTGTCGGTGATCGCCTTGCGCTTGGCAGCCGCGTCACGGGCATCTGCCTGTTGTGACAGGCGGACCAGGGCTTCCTCAATCACTTCGGGATGTTCTATGATGTAATCATGGACGATCTCCTCGATCGCGGCCTTGTCGGCAGTATCGACATCGCCTTGCGCGCAGGCAGGGGCCAGCGTGATCAATGCGACAGCGGTCAGCGAGCCAAGTGTTCGGTTCATAGGTCGTCCTCGGTAAGTCTTGTCATATAGAAGGTCTGGTTACAGGAATTTGGTTGCCGGACCATCAATATTCGCCGGGAACCTGCTGACAATCTTGTGAGCGGGTCTAACGTCCGGCGCGCCAATAGTCCCTGTTTTCCGGCAGGGCCGGGTCGGTCGCATTGCGTACGTCGCTGGCCCGGCGATGTTCGAAAGAGTCGCTTGGCAGGTCCTGGAGGGCGCGGCTCGCGAAAATATAGGCGCGCTGATAGTCACCGATATGGTAGGCCGACTCGGCGGTGGCGAGCTCAGCCTCGGGCCGGTTGCCCTGTTTTTCGAGTGCAATGGCAAGCTGTGACCATGCAAAAGAATTGTCCGGCTCCTTGATGATCGCGTCACGCAAAGCCTCTTCACCCGCATCAAGGTCACCCTCTTCATTGCGCGCAATGAGCGAGCGGGCATAGTTGATCAGCAGCAGCGGATGACCCGGCAGGAATTCCAGCGACTTGGCGTGCGGTTCGACTGATTCTGCGGCGCGGCCCATTTCGAACAGGGCCTGGCCTTTCAGTTCCCAGTAATAAGGATTTTCCGGAAACTCTTCGAGCAGGGAGTCCACTTCTTTCAAAGTCGTCGTGATGTCGGCCGACTGCATGGACGCAATGGCACGGGCATAGCGGGCGGCTTCGCTATCATCGCCGGGCGGATAATCCTGGTAGACGCGGGCCAGCGGTTCGATGAAGCCGATCAGCTTGGCCTGCATCAGGTCGAACTGGCGTTGGGCTTCCGGCGTGGGGGGGACATCCATCAGTCCGGTTTCCTCTGCCAGCGCCCGCGTCGTGCGGATCCGGTTGGAGGCGAGGGGGTGAGACCGGAAATAGGGCTGGCGGCGGGCTTCAGAGAGCACTTCCTGATAGCGGAACTTGTCGAAGAATTCGACGATGCCGGCTGGCGACTGGCCGAGCTGTGAAAGGTAGGAGACAGCTGCCGCATCAGCCGTGGCTTCCTCGGCGCGGGTGTGGACGAAGAAGTTGAGGGCGGCAAACTGCTGAGAGCTTGCGATAAGCGCTGCGCCGGCATCTCCAGCACCTGCCGCGATGGCGAGTACACCAAGACCGATCGAGATGAGTGCCGGACGGCCTGCAATATCCGCCGCACGTTGGCGGGAAATCGAATGGCCGCAGGCGATGTGGCAGGTCTCGTGAGCGATCACGCCCTTGATCTGGCCGGGCGTATCTGCCGCGATCAGCAGGCCGGTATGCAAATGGATACGCTGGCCGTTGGCGACGAAGGCGTTAAGGCTTGGATCATTGATGATGTAGAGGCCGACATCGTCCGGGTTAAGGCCCGCAACTTCGAGGATCGGGTCCATCCATTCACGCAGCGTATTCTCGATCTCGGCGTCGCGTATCAGGCCCTGGGCCGAAGCTGATGCTGCCATGACGAGGCCGATGAGGACGACCATGAGAGGTTTGAAAAAGCGCAGTGTCATGAGTGAGCCTTGTCTGAATATCTCAGACCGTAAAGAAAGATTGCGGCGATGGCGAGACATCGCCCCAAGGATCACTGCAATGTCAGTCCGCACCTGAAGGCAGGCTGAACACAAATTGCGGCGCAAGCGAGACGCCCACTTCCGCGCCAATTTCCGGGCGCAGCGGTCCGATGGTAACGGCGTTCAGTATTGTCCCATCGCGCAGCGCGAACGCCAGTTCGACCAGTGTCGATGTCCGTTTCGAGGCGTGCACGACCAGTCGCGTGGACGATGCCGGATCCAGCTGGATCGCTTCGGGGCGCAACTGGTATATCCCGGCGTCCGGGAGCATTTGCTGCCAGTCAGGCGGCAGGGCGCTGCGTGGCACGGAATTCAACGGGCCGAGCGCTCGGGCGACGGCGAGGGAAGCGGGCTGCAGGTAAAGCGCTTCGGGCGTCTCCTCCTGCAGGATGATCCCGTTCCGCATCACGGCAATCCGGTCGGCGTCGCGCATCGCTTCGGATGCATCATGGCTGACGAGGAGGGCCGGAATGCCAGCTTCCGCAACTGCTGCGAGCGCGACATCGCGGACTTCACTGCGCAGCGCAAGGTCCAGGCCGGAGAACGGTTCGTCCATCAGGATAGCGACCGGCTTTGCCGCAAGAGCGCGCGCGATGGAGACACGTTGCTGTTCGCCGCCGGACAATTGGTGCGGATAGGCCTTGGCACGATGCGACAGGCCCATCCGGTCAAGCCAGCCAAGGGCTGTCTTGCGGCGGGCATCTCGCGACTGGCCTCGCAGGCCAAAGCCGACATTGTCTATGGCGTTCAGGTGCGGGAAAAGCGCGAAGTCCTGGAAGATCAGGCCGATTGACCGCTCTTCGGCGGGGACATGGGCGGAGGTCGACGAGATGGTTCGCCCGCCAAGACGGATCTCGCCATCATCAACCTGCTCAAGCCCTGCAAAGAGGCGTAGCAAGGTCGACTTGCCGGCCCCCGACTGGCCAAGAAGCGCAGTAATCTGGCCGGGTTGCAGGGTCAGCGAGGCCTGCTCGACGACAGCGCGGCCAGCATAGCGCCGTGTGACGCCATCGGCGATAAGGGGCAACTGATCGCTCATCCGGCAGCCCGGGACTGTCCCGCCCGTGTCAGCTGGATAGACAGCAGGATGACCGGGCCCAGCCCGGCGGCGGTGATCAGGAGGGATGGCAGGGTGGCTGCGGCAAGGCGTTCATCGCTGGCATAGGCGTTCGCCTGCACGGCCAGCGTGTCCCAGTTGAACGGGCGCAGCATCAACGTGGCGGGAAGTTCTTTCAGCATCTCCACGAACAGTATGATGGAGGCCGCCGCTGCGCCAGACATCGCAACAGGCAGGTCAACTTTCACAAGCCGCTGCACCCGGTTCGCACCGAGGCTGCGGGCGGCATTGCCAAGGCTGGCCGGTGCGCGGGCGAAGGCAGCGCTGAGCGGTTCGGCGCCGGCGGCAGTAAACCGGCTGGCATATATCCAGACAAGAAAGACAAGCGCTGCGGGGCCAGCCACGGAAAAGCTTGTCCATGACAGGATGAACAGCGCCCCGAGCGCGAGTACGATACCGGGCGCGGCATATCCGGCCCCGGCAGCGATGCGTCCGACCAGCTGGCTGAACCGGTTCTGCCGCGCGCCCATCACAACTGCGAGCGCAAGCGTAAAGGCAAGGAGCGAGCCGATGAAGGCGAGCGTGATGGAATTCAGGAATGGCCGCCAGACCTGTCCATGCCCAAGCCCTGTTTCGAGGCTCACCCAGATGAGGCGGCTGACAGGGAGGACAAAGGTGAGGAGCGAGATGGCAATACATCCGGCCAGCACGAGCAAGCCTTGCGGGCCTGAGAGGCGTTGGCGCTTCGGTGTGCGCCAGCGCGTAGCGGTCTGCTGGGTGCCGCGGTGCCCACGGGCAGCCCTTTCAATAAATTGAAGGCCGAAGGCGATCAGGATCAGTAGGAAGGCAAGGCGGGCGGCGACGGCGGGTTCACTGAAGCTGTGCCAGGCCCGGAAGATCCCGACACTGAGCGTCTGCACGCCAAGATAGCTGGCCGCGCCATAGTCCGCTGCGGTTTCCATCAGGGCGAGGGCAAGACCGGCAAAGATGGCCGGGCGGGCGGCAGGCAAGGCCACTTCCAGGAAGATACGGCCCGGTGAGGCACCGAGGCTACGCGCTGCCTCCATGGTGCAGAGCGAGAGGTTCGTGAAGGCCGCCCGGGCCGTCAGATAGGCATAGGGAAAGAGCGCGCAGGCCATCACGAAAGACAGGCCCGGAACGCTGTAGAGGCTTGGAAACCAGTAGTCCCGCGCAGACAGGCCCGTGGCATCCCTCAGCAGGCTCTGCAGGGGGCCTGCAACGTCTGTCAGATCAGCCCAGGCATAAGACAGCACGAAGCCCGGCGCCGCCAATGGCAGGATCAGTGCCCATTCGAAAAAGCCGCGCCCTGGAAAGTCGAACAGGCTGACAAACCATGCGGCCGGAACCGCAAAAAGCAGGATCAGGCAGGCCGTCAGCGCGATTACTCCGAGCGTCGTCAGCGTGTAGCCAAGCAGCTGCGTCGAAACGATATGGGTCCACGCCTCACCGCCGCCGCCAATCAGGCCGGTCATCAGCGCCGCAAGCACAGGTGCCCCGATCAGGCAGGCTGCGACGAGTGTCGTCAGCGCGACAGGATTGAGGTGCCTGAGTCGGGACGAGAAGGTGGCGCTGTGCTGCATTGGCGCGGAAAGATCAGTTCCAGCCTGCCGCGTCAAAGATCCGCTGCGCTTCGGACTGATGCTCGCCAAACGTGTTGAGCGGCATATCGCTGTTCATGATCTCCGGAATACGATCAAGACCCTGTGGACGGTGGGCATCAGGATTGACCGGAATTTCCTTGGTCTCGTCCACAAGCAGAGCCTGGCCTTCAGGGGTCAGCAGGAATTCGATGAACTGGAGGGCCGCATCGGTATTGTCCGAATGTGCCGCCAGCGCGACGCCGGTAATATTGACGTGGTCGCCTGTGTCCGGCCCGAAAGTGGGGAATAGCAGGGTCGCCGCTTCCGCCGCACTGCTTTCAGAGGCGGCGCTGCTTTCAGCCATGCGAACCCAGTAATAGTGATTGGTGATGGCCACGCTGCACAGACCGGCCGCGACAGCCTGGATCTGGTCAGTGTCGCCGCCTTGTGGCTGGCGGGCCATATTGGCGACTACACCATTTGCCCAGGCCTGTGCTTCTTCTGCGCCCCAGCGCTCGATCATTTCGCCCATCAGTGACAGATTGTAGATATTGGTCGATGAGCGTACGCAAATTTCACCTTCAAGCGATGGATCGGCGAGTTTTTTCCATTCATCCACCTGATCGGCGGAAATGCGGTCTGCATCATACGCGATGCCGCGCACGCGCTGGGCGAGGCCGACCCATTGACGGCTCGGCTCTAGCAGGCGGGGAGGGATGCGGCTTTCAAACTCGCCTTCAGGCAATGCCTGGGTGAGACCGGCATCCTCGAACCGCCAGAGCGCGCCTGCATCTGACGCGATGATCAGGTCAGCCGGGCTTTCGGCGCCTTCGGCCTTCATGGTTTCGAGCAACTGGTTGGCCCCGGCTTCACGGTAAAGCACACGGATCCCGGACTGCTTCTCGAACGCCTCATACATCAGGCGGTCTGAATCATAGTGACGGGCCGAATAAATGCGCAAGGTGCCGTTCGAAGCCGGCTCGGAAGCGGGGCTTTCTGCAGTGTCATCAGGTGTCGAGGGAGCGCATGCCGCGAGAATGCCAGCCAACGCCAAAACCGAAATTTTTCCAGTGAAATCGAACATGATCCCGCTTAATCACAAATGAGAAGCAATCGCAACTAGCCTAGGTCAGAGTGTCTCAGGCGGGTGAAATTGCACACATGGTGGCCCCGTCTGCGCTGTTCATGCGCATATGTGTCGCCTACATAGACGCGATGACGTTTCAGACCGTGTCTCCTACAGCTGAAGGTCGCCATGTCGCGATTGCGGGCGCGGGCGTGATCGGCCTGTCCTGCGCGTTTGAACTGGTGCGCCGCGGCGCGCGGGTGACGCTGTTCGATCCAGCCGATATCAGCCAGTCGACCAGCTGGGCGGCCGCAGGAATGATCGCACCGGCTTATGAGCTGATGCTGCATGGTGGGCAGATCGACGATGCCATGTCGACGCTGTGTTTCGCCAGCGCGGACCATTGGCCCGATTGGGCGCGAGCGGTACGAGAGGCGTCAGGGCTACCGGTTGGTCATGATACGCGCCCGACACTCGCCATTGCGCGAACCGGCGAGGAGGTTGTCCGTCTCGACGCGCTGTTCGAGCAGCTTCGGGCTGGCGGCAAACAGGTTTTCCGGCCGGTCCACGGCCTGATTGTGGGCGGCGCACGAAGCGCATTGCAGCTTTGCTCCGATCACCAGGTCGATAATCGCAAACTGCTGACGGCGCTGAAAGCGGCGATCGGGCGGGGCGGTGGCAAGCTGGTGCGACAGGCGGTGGAAACGAGAGACGAGATTGAAGCGCTTGCGGGCGAGGTGGATGCCATTGTCTGGGCGCGCGGCACTCGGGAAACTTGCGTCTCGAATATGGTCAAGGGCCAGGCGTTGGCGCTGCACCCGGTGGCAGGCGGTCCGACGCAGGTCATCCGGTATGGCGGGGGATATATCGTACCCAAGGCCGACCGGATCGTGATCGGGGCGACCAGTGAAGCCGACTTTGCTTCAGCCGAGGTGTCGTACAAGGCTACGGATGCGCTTTTACAGGAAGCGCGCGCTGTCTGCCCGGCATTGTCCGGGGCCAGGGTATCCGAGAGATGGTCGGGCCTCCGGCCGCTGGCACCGTCTGGCCTGCCCGTGATCGGCCGCCTTGGCGAGGGCAAGGACGATTTCGTCGCTACGGCGCATTACCGGAACGGTATCCTGCTTGCGCCGGTTACGGCCAAACTCATTGCCGATGCGGTCGAAGGACATACAGTTTCGCAGATATCGAAAGCTTTTCAGCCAACACGTGGAATGGCAGCGACGGCTTGACGCTGGATTTCAGGAAATCGCGCGACTAAGACACATCGCAGGAGGACTTACGCATGCATTCAATCGGTCAGATGACAGAAGACCAGCTCGCTATCCAGGACGCTGTCGCAAAGACGTGTTCGCAATTTGGCGAGGAGTACTGGCTGAAGACCGATGAAACGGGCGACTGGCCGGAAGCCTTCTGCGATGCGATGGCGCAGGGCGGCTGGCTCGGCGTTGCCTTCCCGGAAGAGTATGGCGGCGCAGGCCTTGGCCTCACTGAAGCGGCGCTTGTGATGCAGACCGTAACACGCTCTGGCGCGGGCTTTTCAGGCGCGTCTGCGATCCACCTCAACATCTTCGGGCCAAAGCCGCTGGAAAAATTCGGCAATAATGAGCTGAAGCGTGACAGCCTGCCGAAGATCATCTCTGGCGAGGAGAAGATGTGCTTTGCCGTGACGGAGCCAAATTCCGGTCTCGACACGTCCAGCCTCGAAACAAGAGCGGAGCGCACGAATGCTGGCTACACGATCAATGGCCGCAAGATCTGGACAACCGGCGCGCAGCGGGCCGACAAGATCCTGATCATCGCGCGCACGACGCCGAAGGAAGAGTGCTCCAAGCCCTATCTCGGCCTGTCGCTCTTCTACACTGATCTCGACCGCGGCAAGATTGACGCCAAGCCGATCCCGAAAATGGGCCGCAAGGCGGTCGAGTGCAACATGCTCTATATCGACGGCCTCGAAGTGCCAAAGGAGCACCTCATCGGGGAAGAGGGGCAGGGTTTCAAATACCTGTTGCAAGGCCTCAACCCGGAGCGCGTGCTTTTTGCCGTGGAGTCTGTTGGCCTCGGGTTTGCGGCTCTGGAGCGGGCGACACAGTATGCTCAGGAGCGCGTTGTCTTTGGTCGTCCGATCGGGCAGAATCAGGGCATCCAGCATCCTCTCGCGAAGAGCTGGGCTGAGCTGAAAGCCGCCGAACTGCTCGCCTACAAGGCGGCCGGTCTCTATGACGCGGGCGCCGATTGCGGCGCCGAAGCCAATGCCGCAAAATATCTCGGCACCGAGGCTGGCTTCAAGGCGTGTGAAACGGCGGTCCTGACGCATGGCGGCATGGGCTATGCCAAGGAGTATCATGTTGAGCGCTATATGCGCGAAGCCATGCTGGCCCGCATCGCCCCGGTCAGCCGCGAGATGATCCTCAATTTTATCGCAGAACGCGTGCTCGGCCTGCCGAAAAGCTACTAGGCCTGGGCTGAGGGCATATCGTCCGCCTTTTTCATCTTCTGGAAGAATTCTTCCTTGCTGTTGGTGCGCGGATAAGGCGTCTCCGGCACCGGTACGTCGAGAAATTCGCAGAGTGGGCCCCAGCCATCCTTCGCCGTATGCACCAGGAGGCGCTCTGCGGGGATGGTGGCTTTCACGGCGGCTTCGTTCGCATTGTAGGCGGCGATGATGCCATCCTTGTCGCGCGCGCCGCCGAAGCTGCGATCCAGAACCTTGGTGACCATTTTGAACCATTCGACAGCCGGGGCAGGCCATTTCTCCGGCGCCCATACAGCCGCGAGAATGGTTTCAGAGATGCTGCTGTACCAGCTCTCGGCTGAGCGCGTTGACAGGATCATCTTGGCGTCCGGATAGGCATCAGCCAATTCACGCCAGAACGCGGCTGTTGGCCAGTCCACGGCAGACTGGTAGCCATCATATATGGCGTTGAAATCCGGATTGCCGGCCAGCGCGTCATTCCAGAGCGCCACCTGTGGTATGGGCTTTTCGATAACCTCGATCATGTGATGACATGGGCCGAAGCCAATTTCTTCGAGTGCCAGCTTAAGCGACATGGTGCCAGTGCGGCCGAAGCCCGCACTGAGTACGTTTAGTGTCATAACAATTTCCCACCCAGTTCGTCCGGCCAAATCCAGACGAAGGCGGATGATTCAGCACTTGAATGGCAAGGTCAATGACAGAGCGGGAAGATCACGGCGTATTCTGGTCGCGGCAACTCTCGAGCCGCGCAGAGATCAGATCGCTGCCGGGAAGCACAAGATCCGGCTGGCCTTCGATCAGCACAGCGAATTTGTCGGCGCTCGCAAGGGCTTCAAACAGGGGCGAGCTGGCATAGGATTCAAAATGCGCTGCCGGCATTGTGGCCCCATCCTCACCCTTCCAATAGCCGTTTTCACTCTGCTCAGCTGTTGCGATGACGCCGCTCACGGGGCGCGCTGGGTCAACATCAACCATACGCGTCAGCGTGACCATGCCGTATTCACCGCAGCGAATTGTAAAGACCGCTTCACTGGCCGGCGGGCCAAAGCCTGTCCAGTTCGGCTGCTCGATCCATTCACCTTCTGCCGCAGGCCCGGCCAGCGCCGCCTCAACGTTGAGGCTTTCATCTGCCGCGTCCATGACTTCATTCCCTGACTGGATTCCAGTTTCAGGCGAGGTGTCGGCAGTCTGGGGGGAGGCTGGGCTGCTGCTGTCTTCGGCCGCCGGGTCGGACGGCGCAAGCGGCACGTCGGGTTCACTGGGGCTGCAGGCCGCGAGAAGTGCACTGGCGGATGCGATCAGGAGCAGATGCTGTTTTTTCATGCATACCAAACGACGATCAGTGCCGAAACGTTCCCGCGCGGGGCCGATCAGCCTGGTGGCGTTTTCGGACGGCGCATGATGGTGCCGGAAAAATTGAGGCAAGGCTTGCCATCTCCTGTGATCAGGCCGCGCACGAAAATGATGGACCGTCCCGACCGCAAGACTTCGCCGCGGGCTTCGACATAGGCCCCTTCAGCCGGGCCTGACAGGAATTCCGAGTTGAAGGCAACAGTAACGCCGTATTCGCCGTGCAGCTGCTCATGCGCGATGGCAAAAAGAGAGAAGTCTGCAAAGGCCATGAGGCAGCCCCCATGTACGACACCGCCGGCATTCATATGCTTGCGGGCCGCGCGGAAGGCGGCGACCGGGCCTAGCTTGTCAACGCGAAAATAGAACGGGCCTGCCGTATCGTGTTCGAACGGCTCGTCCGGCCATGTCGACCATCCCTTGAATTCGCCGTCAGCTACAATTTCAACTGCCAATCTCGTCTCTCCCGTTTTCTCGTCCTGCCCCTCTAGCCTGCATGAGGGGAGGATACCAAGCGGTGCAGCCTTGCGCTTCGACAGAATTACTCGCAAAGCGTATGCTGGAAGACAGATAATGATAGGAGGCTCTCATGGCATTCGATGCCGAAATCCGTCAGGCGTTGATCGAACAGGTTCGCCGTTTCGTAACCGAGAAGTGCATACCGCTCGAAGCGCAGGTTGGTGAAACCGATGAAGTGCCTCAGACGATCGTCGATGAGATGAAGCAGCTTGGCCTGTTTGGGCTTGCTGTCCCGGAAGCGTTTGGCGGGCTCGGTCTCGACATGGAAACCGAGTGCCTCGTCGCGCTTGAGCTTGGCCGCACATCGCCGGCATTCCGTTCGGTTGCAGGTACCAATATCGGCATCGGGTCACAGGCCCTCGTCCTGTTCGGAACGGATGAGCAGAAACAGAAATACCTGCCGGGAATCGCCTCGGGCGACCTTATTTCGAGTTTTGCGCTGACCGAGCCGGAGGCGGGCTCTGACGCGGGCAGCCTGTCGACCAAAGCCATTCGCGACGGCGACCACTATGTCCTCAACGGCACCAAGCGGTATATCACAAACGCCAACAAGGCCGATCTATTTACTGTCATGGCGCGGACAGACCCGGACACGCCCGGCGCAAAGGGCGTGTCAGCGTTTGTGGTGGAGCGGAATACACCGGGTCTCAGTGTTGGTGCCCCTGAAAAGAAGATGGGCCAGCAGGGCGCGCATGTCTGTGATGTGATCTTCGATGATGTCCGCGTCCCGGCTGAGAACATGCTTGCCGGAGAGGGCGAAGGTTTCAAGGTCGCGATGAGTGTCCTCGACAAGGGGCGCCTGCACATTTCAGCGGTTGCAACCGGCGCGTCTGAACGCCTCATCAAGGAGATGGTCAATTACGCCATGGAGCGTGAACAGTTCGGCAAGCCGATCGCGCAGCACCAACTCGTCCAGGCACTGATGGCGGACAGCCAGGCCGAAACATATGCGGCCAGATGCATGATCATGGATGCAGCCCGCCGCCGCGATGCGGGCGAAAACGTCACCATGCTGGCGTCCAGCACCAAGCTGTTCGCCACCGAGGCTTGCGGCCGTGTTGCTGACCGTGCCGTGCAGGTGTTTGGCGGTGCCGGCTACATCAGCGATTATGGCATTGAACGCTTCTACCGGGATGTCCGCATCTTCCGGCTGTATGAAGGCACATCGCAGATTCAGCAGATTGTGATCGCACGGGAGTTGATGAAGGCAGCGAAGGCTGATCTTCTGTAGGTGCAATAACATCAGGGCAGGGAGGCTTGCGCCATCATGACTATGCAGGATGAAATACAGGCGTCTGATGTCGGCCTGAACGACGAACGGCTTAAGAAGATACCGTCCTTTTTCGCGACGTCATATCTCGATCCAGGTAAGCTGCCCTGCATGGCCACCCTTGTCTCGCGCAACGGCCAGGTCGTGCACGAAGCCTATCGTGGCCGCACTGAAATGGGTGGCGGCGAGCCGATCAACCCGGAAACCATCTTCCGCATCTATTCAATGACGAAACCGATCACGTCGGTTGCGGCCATGATGCTGTTCGAGGAAGGCAAGATCCGGCTCGACCATCCAGTGTCGCACTACATTCCGGAATTTGCCGATACTGAAGTCTGGGTGAAGGGGGCGGCTGAGTCTTATGAGACACGCAAGCCGAACCGGCCCATGGAGGTGCGCGACCTGTTCACGCATACATCCGGGCTGACATACGGTTTCCTCCAGCAACACGATGTTGATGCGCTGTATCGCCAGGAAAAAATTGGCCGTCCGGATGAAACGCTGGAAGAGATGTGTGTGCGGCTGGCGAAACTGCCGCTTCTTTTCTCCCCAGGTACACGCTGGAACTATGGTCATTCCACCGATGTGCTCGGCCGCGTTGTGGAAGTCGCGTCCGGTCAGACACTGGATACGTTTTTTCGGGAGCGGATCTTTGGGCCGCTGGACATGCCGGATACCGATTTCTACGTGCCAGAGGAAAAACTCGGCCGGCTGATGGCGTGTTATGCCAAGGACCCAGTTAGCGGCAAGGTCGACCTGACGGATGGCGCGGGCGACGAATCAGTCGCCTACCGCTCCCAGCCACCGCTGCTTAATGCGGGCGGCGGGCTCGTCTCGACGCTGCGTGACTATCATCGCTTCTGCCTGATGATGCTGCATGGCGGCGCGCTGGACGGGGCCCGCATCCTGAGCCCGAAAACCATCGAGTTCATGCGCCAGAACCATCTGCCGGAAGGCAAGACAATCAAGACGATGGGCGACAAGACGTTCTCCGAAGCCCGCATGGAGGGCAACGGTTTTGGCCTTGGCGGCAGCGTGATCGTGAATGTGGCAGAAACCATGCAGCCCGGCTCACTCGGCACGTTCAGCTGGGGCGGTCTGGCCAACACCTTCTTCTGGATCGACTATGAAGAAGAACTCATCGCCATCCAGGCAACGCAGATGATCCCGTCAGGATGTTATCCAATCCGGCCGCAATTCCAGCAGCTGGTCTACGCCTCGATCGACTGGTGAGCGTTTCCCCGCCACCGAAGCCGGAAAAGAAGAAAGCCGAGACGCTGGATGAAATCATCCTGCGTCTGGTCTCTGAATGCCCGCCCGGCAAGACGGTGGAGCCGTCGCAGGTGGCCAGGGTGTTCCGGGAGGATAACTGGCAAGGCATGACGCGGGAGGTGCGCCTGCGCGCCATATATCTCGCCAAGGCTGGCGAGATCGCGATCTACCGCAAAGGAAAACCGGCAGACCCCGACACGTTCAAAGGGGTCTACCGGCTTGGCCTGCCATTGAGCAGCTAGGAATTACGCCTTGCGGAAGTCTGCCGGGCGCTTCTCGAGGAAGGCCTTCACACCTTCTGCAAAATCAGGCGAACGGCCGGCTGTACGCTGCGCGAAGCGTTCAGACTGCAGCTGGCTGTCAAAGTCATTGTCTTCGGCTTCCCAGAAGAGGTTGCGCATGAGCGAGAGGGCTGTCGTTGGCCCATCTGCAAGTTTCTTGGCGTAGGATTTGGCTTCCTCGAGCAGTTTGTCATCAGCAACAACACGGTTGACCAGTCCCCAGTCCAGCGCCTGCGCGGCCGGGATTTTTTCTCCGAAGAGCGCCATTTCCATCGCACGGGCCCGGCCGATCGTCCGTGTCAGCAAAAAGGTCGAGCCACCATCCGGCACCAGTCCGATGCGGCGGAAGGCCTGGAGAAAATAGGCATTTTCGGCTGCGATAATGAAATCACCCATCAAGGCAATCGAGCAGCCAACGCCGGCGGCCGCGCCATTCACCGCCGTGATGACAGGGTGCGGGTGGGTACGGATCGCCTTGATGAACGGGTTGTAAAGCCGGTCGAGTTCGCGTCCGGCATCCGGCTTGCGGGCCGGCCCCGCACCGCCGCCATTCATATCTCCGGAGAGATTGGCACCGGAGCAGAAACCGCGCCCATTGGCGGTAATAATGGTGCAGCGGGCCTCATCACCGGCACGCTCGAGTGCCAGACTCATTTCATCGATTGTCTCAACACCAGCGGCATTCATCGTTTTCGGATCATTGAAAGTGAGAATCGCAATCTCGTCTTCAACGGAATAGGTGATTTTTTCAAAGCTCATCGGGCTGTTTCCTCCTGGGGGATTTGAGCTGAATGTAGCCGATAAGACCCCGCTGAAAACCGTGACGTGGCGGCAATCTTTGGATGCGGGGCGATATCCGGTATGATGCTGTCTATAAAGATAATCTGGGAGACAGGCATGGCACTTGAAGGTGGAACACCGGGGGATATGGGAAGCATTCTGGCCAAGCAGAAAGCTGCCCATCTGAGAGACGGTATACCGTCACTCGAAAAACGCATTGACTGGCTCGACCGGTCGATCGACCTGCTCGTCACCCATGGCAATGCCCTCAACGAGGCGATGCGTGAGGATTTCGGCCATCGCTCGATGGACCAGTCCAACTTTACTGACATTGCCGGCTCTATCGGCGCGCTCAAATACGCGAAGAAGAATGTCAAATCGTGGATGAAACCTGAGAAGCGCAGCGCCGAATTCCCGCTCAACATGTTTGGCGCGAAGGCCCGTATTCACTTCCAGCCCAAGGGCGTTGTCGGCGTGATCAGCCCGTGGAACTTCCCGGTCAACCTGACTTTCACCCCGCTGGCCGGAATATTCGCGGCGGGCAATCGCACGATGATCAAGCCGTCTGAATTCACCGAGAAGACATCGGAGCTGATGAAAAAACTCCTCGGCGAATATTACTCCGAAGAAGAAGTTGCCGTGTGCACGGGCGGGCCGGATGTCGGCGCAGGCTTTTCCAAACTGGCTTTCGATCATCTCGTTTTTACAGGGGCGACCTCTATCGCCTATCACGTCATGCGGGCCGCAGCGGACCATCTGGTGCCGCTGACGCTCGAGTTGGGTGGCAAGTCGCCGGTCATCCTTGGCGAATCAGCTGATCTGGAAAAAGCCGCCAAACGGATCATGGCTGGCAAGACGCTGAATGCCGGGCAAATCTGTCTCGCGCCGGATTACGCCTTTGTGCCGAAATCGAAGTCGAAAGATTTCGTCCAGGCGGCGACCAGGGCTGTCGAGACGATGTATCCGAGCGGCCTCAAGGATAATGACGACTACACATCGGTCGTGAACCAGCGCCACTATGACCGCCTCAACAGCTATCTGGACGATGCGCGCGAGAAGGGCGCCGAAGTGATCGAGATCAATCCTGCATCGGACAATTTCACCCAGCAGCCGCATCACAAGATGGCACCACATATCATTGTCGATCCAACCGACGACATGAAGGTGATGCAGGACGAAATCTTCGGGCCGATCCTGCCGATCAAGACCTATGGTGAGGCTCAGGAAGCGGTGAACTATGTCAACGCGCATCCACGTCCGCTGGGCCTTTATTATTTCGGGGAAGATGCGAGCGAACGTGACTATGTGCTCAACAATACGACGTCGGGCGGCGCGACGGTGAATGACGTCATCTTCCACGTGGCCCAGGAAGACCTGCCATTTGGCGGTGTCGGCCCATCCGGCATGGGTAGCTATCACGGCATAGATGGCTTCCGTGAGTTCAGCCATCGCAAGTCTGTCTACACCCAGATCGGGGCAGACCTGCTGGCCGTTGTCCGCCCGCCCTATGGTGAGAAATTCCGTAAGCAGGTCGCTGGCCGTCTTAAAAAATAGCGCCAGCGGTTCGAAACATTTGAAAGATGCTCTAGCTTGCCTCTCATTAGCGGTCAGCCGCCGGGGAGCGCCATGCTCAATGCAAGAGAGAAATTCCAGCTTGTTGTGCTCGACCAGCTGGGCGAAGGCATCATCGTAACCGACGCTGACGGTCGGATCGTAATGGTCAATCGCGCTGCCGAGGAAATCCATGGCCGCGTGAAACTCGACGTGCCGCCAGACGCGTACAGCGTCACCTACGAGTTACTGACGATGGATGACGAGCCTTATCCGCCGGAGGAACTACCGCTTGCGCAGGCTGTCATGCACGGGCGGACGATTGTCGATGCGCCATGGAAAATCCGCCGGCCAGATGGGTCTGTGATTGTCGCTGTAGGATCGGCGCGCCCGGTGCTTGACGAGAAGAAGGCGCAGATCGGATCAGTCCTGACAATGCGGGATGATACGTTTCGCCATGACGCCGAGATGCAACTGAAAGAGGCGCTGCACCTGAAAGAGGTGTTGCTGTTCGAGGTCAATCACCGCGTTCGCAACAGCCTTCAGATCGTCTCATCCATCGTCTCTCTGCCCCTGCAGACCGTCACCGACCCACAGGCCCGTGAGGCGTTGCAGCAAACCCGCCAGCGTATCGACGTGATTTCCTCGACCCATCGCAGCCTGTACGAACTGGGCACACATGACCGCGTCGATTGCAATCGCCTGCTGCCGGAGCTCAGCCGGCAGGTCATCGATACCTATGACATCGAGGGGCGGATAACCTTTGAATGCCAGACATCGGGCACTGTCATCCTGCCTGTCGGCAAGGCTGTCTCGCTTTGCCTTGCCGTAACAGAGATGATCACCAACTCCTGCAAGTATGCATTCGAAGGTCGTGACCACGGCACGGTCGGCCTGGCCATGGATGGCACCGGTGAGGAAATTACCATCACCGTCTCTGATGATGGCGTCGGGATCGGTGCTGACGAGGAGCCAGCCAGCGGTATCGGAACCCTTCTTATAAATTCGCTGACGCGATCGCTCGGCACACCGGTCGAGCGCCAGTCAGGTGCCGATGGGACACGTTTTATTATTCGCTTCCCGAAGCAGGTCGAGCGGATGGACGAAGATCACACTGCCTTCAATCCGAACAGTCCCCGTGCGACGCTGATCTAGCGTTTCAGGAAGTCTGGCACTTCATTGCCGAAACCGCGAACGCCATCTGAGGCGGGTGCGAGATCGTCCCTGGAGCGCTTGTCATTGCGTCCGCCGGACTTGCCGCCGTCCTTGTTGCGAGCCCGCGGTTCGCGTTTCTCGGAACGGGGCTTCTCGGATCGCGGCTTGTCGCCGGAAGCGCGCTCGTCCCGGGCTTCGGCCTTGTCACCGGACGGCACATCTGGCTTTGCTTCGGGCTTGGTATCAGCGGATGTTTCGCTGTGCGGTTCGCCCTTGTCGCCGCCGCGGCTGCGTGAGCGTCCGCCGCTGCGACCACCCCGACCGCCACGCTCGCTCCGGCCGCCACCATCGCGGCTACTGCCACGACGTGACCGGCTGCGGCCTGTATCTTCCGGCAGGTTCTCGATTTCCTCGGCAAGGCCTTCGAGATCCAGTGTCTCTACATCCATCTTGATCATGCGTACGACGCCCGCCCAGGACTTCTCGTCCGACGGGCTGACAATCGTTACGCTTTCGCCCTTGCGTCCGGCGCGGCCTGTCCGGCCGATACGGTGGACATAGTCTTCGTCTTTCGGCGGCGGGGCATAGTTGAAGACGTGGCTGACATCCGGCACGTCGAGCCCGCGGGCCGCGACTTCGGAGGCGACAAGCAGCTTCAGGTCACCTTCGCGGAAACGGTCGAGCGTTTGCGTCCGATAGGCCTGTGGCAGGTCACCATGGATCGCGGCGGCATCAAAGCCGTGCTTGTTCAGGGATTTGACGACGATATCGACTTCGCGCTTGCGGTTGCAGAAAACGATGCCGTTCTTCACTTCCCGGTTCTCGATGATCCGGCGCAGCGCTGTCCGCTTGGCCTTGTCATCATTACGCGCGATGTGAACCACATACTGGGTGATGGTTTCAGCCGTCTGGGACTGGCTGGCCACTTCAACCCGTTTCGGGTTTTTCTGGAATGTCTTGGCGAGCTTGTTGATCTCTGGCGGCATCGTGGCCGAGAAGAGCAGGGTCTGGTGACGCGGTGGCAGCAGGGCGCAGATTTTCTCGATGTCGGGAATGAAGCCCATGTCGAGCATCCGGTCCGCTTCGTCGATGACGAGGATTTCAACACCGGTAAGAAGGATCTTGCCGCGCTCGAACTGGTCAATCAGGCGGCCCGGCGTTGCGATCAGCACGTCGACACCGCGCATGAGCTTCTGTTCCTGGTCCTTGAACGAGACGCCGCCGATCAGCAGGGCCATATTCAGTTTCAGGTGTTTGCCGTATTTCTCGAAGTTCTCGGCGACCTGGGCGGCGAGTTCACGAGTCGGCGCGAGGATCAGCGTGCGAGGCATCCGGGCGCGGGCGCGGCCCTGTTCGAGGCGATGGATCATCGGCAGCACGAATGCAGCGGTTTTGCCGGTGCCCGTCTGGGCGATCCCGGTCAGGTCACCGCCGAGCAGGACATGGGGGATGGCTTCGGCCTGGATCGGTGTCGGCGTATCATAGCCGGCTTCTTCGATGGCCTGGAGAATTTTGGGGCCTAGGCCCAGGGCGGCGAATGTCGTTTTAATTTCGGTCAAATCAGTCTTTCCGGAAGCATATATTGTGCGGGCCGGAAAAATGGCGCGCACCGAACGGGGGCTCGAATCAAATGCCGAGCCAAGTGTTGCGGTGCACATAATACAGAAAAGCCCGCCAGACTAGGCGGGCTCTTCACTTGGTGTGTTCAGGTGTGATCAGGAAGCATCAGCCAGGTTCTGGTTGACGAAGTCCCAATTGATCAGATTCTCGATGAAGGCACCCATGTAGTTCGGGCGCGAATTCTGGTAATCGAGATAGTAGGCGTGTTCCCAGACGTCCATCGTCAGAAGCGGGGTTGCGCCTTCTTCAGTGACCGGGGTCTCGGCATTTGGCGTCTTGCGGATGGCGAGCTTGCCGTCTTTCAGGACCAGCCATGCCCAGCCTGAGCCGAACTGTCCGCCACCAGCTGCCTTGAACTCTTCAGCGAACTTGTCGTAGGAGCCGAAATCGGCGTCGATCTTGTCTGCGATCGCGCCGCTCGGCTTGCCGCCGCCGCCCGGTTTCATCGAGTGCCAGTAGAACGTGTGGTTCCAGACCTGGGCCGCATTATTGAACAGGCCAGCCTTGGAACTGTCCTTCGAAGCCTCCACGATGATCTTCTCAAGCGGGGCGTCGGCAAGGTCCGTGCCTTCGATCAGCTTGTTTAGGTTCGTGACGTAGGCCTGATGGTGTTTTCCATAGTGGTAATTCAGCGTCTCTTCTGAAATGTGTGGGGCCAGCGCATCCCGTGAATAGGGAAGGGGTGGTAGGTCGAATGCCATGGTGTCGCTCCTTGCATTTGGTTTGTATAGTTTTTTAGCGCGTCGCTGATCATATGGGTTCCATGAAGAAGTCTGCTACCCTCACAAGTCCGGAAATTTGGGCAAATATTGATGAACGTATGCAAAAGGGCGACGAAGACCGCTGGTTGTCGTCCCGATATGCACCGAAGCGAGCGCGCCGGGCGCTTATCGCGCTTTATGCATTTGCCTATGAACTCGCCCGTATCCGTGTCGTCGTGACCGAGCCGCATCTTGGTGCGATCCGCTTCCAGTGGTGGCGTGATGCGCTGGAAGAGCTGGAGCGCGGCGAGACGCCTCGCGCGCATGATGTGGTCGGTGCGCTGGCAGACATGCTGGCAGAAGGGCGCTATCGCCTCGACGCGCTGAACAGGCTGGTCGATCAGTATGAAGACGCGTTCGAAGCCGCCGACCGCTCGCAGCAGCCCGAAGGCCTGCTGACGGCGACAGCGGCGCGTGTGCTGGCGGATGCGCATGGCTGGGGACCGCACATTGCCGTACTCGCCCCGCATGTTGCCGCTCTGAGGCGCGGCGAGAGTGTCGGATATGGTCCTGTCGTCCCAACTGTTCCAAAGGCGATCCGCCCGGCACTGGCCCATCTTCGCCTGCGCCGGCTTTACGGCAAGGACAGTCCGCCGAGCCGCATGGCGCGCCGCCTCTGCGTGATGCGGGCAATCATGAGCGGCAAGGTCTGACGCGTGATAGACGCTGGACCGGTAACCTGCATGAAATCAGAAAGTACGATAAAAGCTTCACCTTTCTCGGGCCTGTCCTTCAGTTGAAGGCGTCTCTGAAGGCGTCAAAGCTGACCGGTTTGGCAAGTATGGCATGCGGGCGATCGGACTTCATGCGCTTGATGGTCTTCGGCTCGTTTGACCCGGTGATGTAGATGATCCGGGTCTGCTCAAGTGTCTTTCGCACTTCAGCAGCGACATCCACACCATCACGCGTGCCCTGGATCCTGACATCCATGAGCACATAGTCGGGCTTCGTCCCTAGGATCAGCGCTTCGGCCTCATCTGCGGTCGCCGCATGTCCGAGGACTTTCAGGCCGATATCCTCGCACATTGCCATGAAGTCTTCGGCGATCAGGAATTCATCTTCAATTACCACAACTGACCTAGTCATGTTTTGCTCCGTCCAGCGAAAATGCCGGGATTTCAATCCTGTGAGCTGTCCCGCCCTGATGAGATACGGTCCATCTGGCGCGTAGCTGGCCGACCAGCGCCTCTGTGATCCGGAGCCCGTCACCCTGCGCCGTCCCTGCGTCGAAGCCGACGCCGCGGTCGCTGAGTTCGAGAACCGCCGATCCATCTTCTGATTTGTGGAAGCTGATCCTTACCTGGCCGCGTCCGTCGCGCGGGTAGGCATGCTGCAGGGCGTTCGTCAGCAATTCATTGATCAGGAGGCCGATCGTCACAGCCTTGTCGATGTGCAGGGTGAAGTCCCCGACATCGGTCTTCACGTCGATCAGGTCGATCTGGCCTGCGCTGACGAGGCCGGCGATTATATTGGGTACAACCTCATCGATGAACTCGCTCGCGCGAACGTTGGAAGGAACCGGCGCCGAAATCAGGATGCGATGGACATTCCCGATGGCTTCGACCCGCTTGATCGTCGTCGCAAGCGTGCTGAGCGCTTCCGGGTCATCGGTCTGGCGTTGTCCCATCCGAAGCAGGCTTGTCGTCATCTGGAGATTGTTCTTCACGCGGTGGAAGACTTCGCGCAGCAGTAATTCCCGGTCATTGATGGTGGACCTCAGTTCCGCCTCGATCCGGTTCTGGACATAGGCTCGCCGGAAGACGGAGCTGGACAGCAGAGCCATCATGACGATGGCAAGGAGGCTGAGTCGGAAATTGAAATCGACGAGGCCAGATTGTGTCGCCCACAGCGCCAGCAGGCACAGCACGAATGGCAGGCCGATGACCACGGGGATCAGCCGCCGGGCACTTTCACTGCCGCCGCCCCGCCCTGTCAGAATGGCCATCCAGCCCGTGTGCGGCCTCAGCATGAGCAGGCAGGCAAACATGACGAGGAAGGCCAGGGCCGTGTGCAGGGCCATCGCCGTGAACAGCGAGATTTCATACAGCGCGGCAGTGTCAAAGGCGTATCCCGTCAGCGCAATCGCAGACAGGGCAAGGCCGATGGTGGCGCACGTAGTGAAAACCAGGTCCGGTGCAAGCCGGCTCCGTTCAAGCCTCAGAAGGCAGATGGCCGCGAGCGCAAAGGAGGTCGCGGTCGCGATCGCCATGCTGTCGCTCCGGAAGCCTTCAAATGTCGGGTGAATGAACTGGTCGATCCCGTTTGAGGCGGTCAGCCCGATGACCAGCAGGTCGAAGATGGCAACAGCGCCGACGAGCGCAGCCAGTACTCTTATGGCGACGGGCGTTTCATCGGACTGCCGGGCACGAAATGCGAGGATGATGGCGATCGATACGCCCATGAAACTTAGCGCTGTACTCGGTACCATCGCCGCATATCCGGGAATGATGCGCCGGAAGGCCGGTAGGTGGAACGTCCATCCGCCAATCAGGACGCATAGGGCGAGCACAAGAATAATTGAGGCCAGGCCGATTCCATAAACTGAAAATCGGATTGTGTAGGTCTGATCTACATCTGACACTGCGCTCAATTGTTCTCCAAGCACTTTCCAATGCCGGCGCGCAAACCGGCTGCATTCCCGTTCGTCAGGTCAGCCTTTGACGGGCTGCCGGCTCATCAACTTGTAATTCTGAGGCTAATATTCAGCGCCGTCCAGCAGAATTTTACACGCTTTGAATACAAAAGAGGCCTGCGGTTTCGTGTCAGTCGTCAAAGCCGACAAAGGTCGCCGCCTCATCGACAGATTTCCGTGTTGAAACAACACTGTTGGCGGGAAAGCTGTCATCTGGCCAGCCCATGGCGACGCAGGTCTGGATGACCTGGGTCTCCGGAATTTTTGCATGTTCGCGCACCACCGGGCTCTGCATGATGCCTTGTGAGTTGATCACGCAGCCGAGTCCCCGGTCCCAGGCCGTGTTCACGAGGCAATTTACGACGCCGCCGCAATCGAAGGGCGCGATGTCGCTGCCCTGGATGGACTTGTCATAGGTGATCACGATCGAGACGGGTGCATCGAACTGGCGGAAGCCGCGAAGGACCCAGCCCATCCGCGCTTCCTTGTCGTGGCGCTCAATGCCCATCACTGAGAAGAGCTGCTTGGCGATGCCGATCTGGCGTTCACGATGCTCGCCGGCATAGTCTGGTCCCATGCGGAATTCGCGGCTGTGGGGCACGCCCGCCAGGTTGCGTTCGACATTGCCAGCCCGGATCCTGTCCAGCACGTCGCCTGTCACGACATAGAAATTCCATGGCTGGGTATTCAGTGAAGTCGGTGCGCGCATCGCTATCTCGAGAATCTCCCGGATCAGCGCTTTCGGCACCGGTTTGTCGAGATAGCCACGAATGCTTCGCCGGCCGCGTACAACGTCTTCAAATTCCATGGCGTCTCTCCCGGTTCTGTTTTTCAGCGGCGAACCTAGTGCGCTTCCGCAAGGGTAGTCAAAGGTCTTGTAATCACGCCACAAATCGCTGTTAGATTGCTGCCGGAATTTTCAGTTCGTGGGGAATAAAGTTGAAAAAATACATCCTTGCCCTGACCGCCGCCGGGCTGTCAGCCATCGCTCCCTTGCAAGTTGCCGACGCGCGCCAGCAGGATCCAAACCTGACCATATTCATGTATTCGACCTATACGCTGGCGATCAATGAAAAGTGCCAGGTCGCAAATGCCATGCAGGCCGTCACGCTCGAAAAACTGAAATTACAAGCAAGACGCTATCTCGTATCGCGCCTCGCGGCTTCTGATGTGGATGCAGAGGATGCTCGCCTGACAGATGCGGCCCATGACGCCTGGGATGGCTGTCTGACTCGCGCTGACAGTCCGGCCGAACTGGCAAATGTCGACCAGGCGCTGCTTATGGCCGATGCCATGCTGGCAGCGCCGGGCACAATGCCGGCAGAGGTCACGAGCTGCGGCATCGATACCGGCGACTACAAGGTGAGCCGTACCAATATGGATGCAGTGCGCGCCATGGTTGACGCAAAATATGAAGGGTCCCCGCTGAAGGCGACCTATGAGCAATATATCGCAGGCACCGTGGATGCCATAACGCAAAATTGCACCACGGTCGGTTATGACCCGCTTATCTCCGGTATTTCGCGTTATGCCGGCCGCCTGTCCCTGCGTGAAAAGCAGGCGTCCGGCGAGAAGACCAGCCTCGACAATTTTGGTGAGTGGACGGCCTATAAGTATTTTGGCCGCACGGACCTCGACGAGTTTGGCGTTGATGCCTACCGGAGCGGAAGCGAGACAGGCAATGTCGCGACCTTCGGGCTGAGTTCGCCTTCAATGATGGGCAATCATGCCCGCGTTGTGATCGGCAAGGATGGCAGCTGGCGCGTCTCGATCTCAGGCTGGCCGGACGCCTTCGAAATCAGGTCCGCAGACATGCAGCCGATTGCGCTCACCATGGTCGAAAAGACGGGTGATAGCGAATTTTTCGGCAATTCCGTTTTTGCACTTGATGCCGCTACGGGTGCCTCGCTGCTGGCGCTTGATCCTGAAACGCGGCTTTCATTCGTGCAGAAGCCGTCCGGTGGTCGGCCCTGGATGGGATACAAGACATCAACCAGTGACTCCGGCTATCTCAAGGCTGCTTCCTTGCAGGCAGCGGTCGCCTGGGCGTCGGCTCCGGTCTCGCCAGAGCTTGACGACTATCTGCCACCACGCTGAGCAGTCCTGGCCCTGCGCCCGCGCGTCGCATCCCGCAAGCGTGGGCAGGGGCCCATATCATAATGCATGTATGAACATCCTATCCGGTCCGGTCTGAGGCTTCGCTGCGGGCGCTGCGGCGAAGGCAGCCTGTTTCGCCGTTATCTGAAGTTCCGTGATGCGTGTCCGGCCTGCGGGCAGGACCTGACGGTTGCTGACACAGCGGACGGGCCGGCCTTCTTTGTGGGTTTCCTGATCATGGTGCTGTTCGCGCCGTTCTACTTCATTCTTCCGGTGGTCGAGACCGGGCTTGCGGTGAAAATCCTGCTCTGGGCGCTCTTGCTGTCAGCGATGATCGGGCTGGCGGCGATCCTCCTGCCGCCGTTCAAGGCGGTTCTGCTGAACCTGCAGGTGCGAAACCGGGCGGAGGAAGCGAAATTCTCCAAGACCGGCAAGCATGGGCAACCACCCAGGAACTGGAAACACTAGGCGCGTTGACCGCTGGCCTCAAACGCGGTCCGGATAGAACCGGAATCTCCGTTCATGTCCGAAGCGCCCGATGATCCGTTCCTCGCGTGCGCCGAGGCCGATATTGTGCAGCACGAGCGGTTCGCCCCAATCGGTCGACCTGTCGGAAACGATGGCGATATGAGGCAGGGTGTCATCGACCCGGCAGGTCAGCAGGTCACCGGGTTTCCAGTCGTTTGCGGGCAATTCCTCAGCGTGGCGGCCGAGCCATGTTTCCAGATTGGGCACGCGGCGATGGTCTATGTTGCGGTCGGTGCGCGTCAGGCCCCATGTCCTCGGATAGGCGCCGAAATCTGCCATCATGTCTTCGTGGACGGAAGACTGGAAATCAAAGCCGAACGCATCGCGGTAAGCGCGGATAACAACATCGACACACACACCGCTTGTTCGCGGCACGTCACCGCCGGGATAGGCAAGCCGGATATAGGCCGGGTCATAGTCCACGGTCACACCGACCTGCCGGCGCGCGGCCGCGACCAGTCGCGTGGCATCCGGAAAGGCAGGCCAACCGAGATTGTTGGATGCCAGCGGCAGGAAAGTGAGGCCCGACATGATCTCTCTCCGCGTTCTCATGGCCGTGAGACTGGAGAGCATCTGGGGCCGGAATGCGGCGGACGCGCGGTTTTTTAGAAGCCTTTCAAAATGGCAATCTCTGAAAGGTCTGCCCGTTCGGAGCGCAGGGCATTTACGGGGTGGTCCGGGTCTGGATAGCCGACCGACATGCCGCAATAGACCATTTCGCTGTCGCCAAGCTGGAAGTGCTGTTTCAGTGTCGGGCGTAGCATGCCCCAGCATTCCTGCATGCAGGTGCCCCAGCCGCGCTCTTCGGCGAGCAGCGCCAGCGTCTGCATATACATGCCGGTATGCGCCCACTGGCCGTGGCCCATGCGCTCATCAATGACGAAGAAAACGGCTAGCGGCGCATCGAAGAATCGGAAGTTTCGCGCGAACCACTGGATGCGGGCGGGCCGGTTCTCACGTGGGATTTCGAGTTTTTCATACATCATCTCGCCAACCTTGCGGCGGCGGGCCTCATGCGGCTCCCAGAGGTCTTTGGGATAGATCGAGCGGTCGGTGGGCTCGCCTTTCGGACTGGAGGCGAGTGTCGCCTGGGCCAGATCGATCACGGCCTGCTTTGCATCGCCTGCCAGCGCGATGACCCGCCATGGCTGTAAATTGCCACCTGACGGTGCGCGCTGGGCCGTTTCCAGCCAGTCGCGGACCTCAGCTTCCGAGATCTGTTTATCGAGAAAGGCGCGCGTCGAAATGCGCTGATTGACGGCCTGCGAAACGTCCATGTCCGGTCTCCCTGTTACGGGACTGATCTAGGAGAGCGACGCTGGGGAAGGGAAGAGGCATACCAAAAAAGAAGGCGCCCTAGCAAAGGGCGCCTTCCAAAGGCTCTGAAAGACGGGACGTCCTTAATTCATGTCGTCCATATCATCATCGTCATCGAGATCCATTTCATCGTCCATGTCGTCGTGGTCCATGTTCATGTCGTCATGGTCTTCTTCCCAGATGCGGAGCGCGCTGACACTCAGCTCGGCATTAAGGCCTTCAGCATCGAAGATGTAGATGGCCGGATCACCTGTGGTTGCCATTGCGTCGGCATTGGCATCGACAACGGTTGCACCAGCGGCTGCGCCAAGTTCCCACTTGTCACCGTCGATCAGCTCATCAAGCGTTTCCTGATCCTGGAACACATAGACCATGGCAAATTCGTCGATACCGACCTGGACGCCAACTGAGGCTTCGCCGATATTGTAGTAACCCTGAACTTCATTATCGACCATCAGGACACCATCGCCGCCGGCACCGCCGACAACTAGGTTTGCCTTGACCACTTCAGGAAATACCAGGACGCCTGCAGCGGTGTCGATATTGGCCGCACAACTTTCAGCAAATGTGCCGCACTGCTGAAGCGCTTGTGCGGCTTCGGCTTCCAGCTCGGCATTCTCTGCCATGTGCTCGCCTTCTTTATGGCTCTCCGCCTGCGCGGAAAGGCCGGCAAATGAAAGGGCGGCTGTCGCGGCTGCTGCGACGGCTGTGCGGTGAATAAGGGATTTTGGGTGTGTCATGTTGATCCTCCTGGATAAGGGCTTTTTCCGCCAGAGGGAAGGATATCCCCAAGGCGGCTTGCCGAAGATCAACTCGTGCGGGTTGTCATCGTTCCAGAGGTTAAGGATATGCAGGCTTGGAAGATCGGCGAACGGGTGCGCGTGTCAGGAGCCGGTAAGCCCTAAAGCGAGAAACTCGTCCCGCAGCCACAGCCGGAGGTGGCGTTCGGATTGTTGATCTTGAAGGCTGCGCCGATCAGCTCTGTCGAAAAATCGATCTCCGAACCGCGCATGAATTCCATGCTCATCTCGTCGACCAGCACTTTCGCGCCGTCACGCTCGATAAGCAGGTCATCTTCATTTTTTGTGTCTTCAAGATCAAACTTGTAGGAGAAGCCGGAACAGCCGCCGCCTTCAACTGACACACGAAGGAAGTCCTTGCCGGACTGTTTGGCCAGAATCGCCGTAATGCGCTTGGCAGCATTTTCAGAAAGGGTCACGTCGCTCATGCCTCACAAGATAGGGAAGCCTGCGCTTCCAGAAAAGAGAGCCGTGTATGCGACCATGTGGGAAAATTCCCGCGGGCGCTTCCACGATGAGCCGGAATCTGCAACGCGCACGCCGTTTCAGCGCGATCGCGACCGGATCATTCACTCCTCCGGTTTCCGCCGTCTGAAGCAGAAAACGCAGGTTTTCGTGGCTCATGAGGGCGACCATTACCGCACACGGCTGACCCATTCACTGGAAGTGGCGCAGATCGCGCGGTCTGTTGCGCGCCGCCTCGGGACCGATGAAGACCTAGCCGAAGCCATGGCGCTGGCGCACGACCTCGGGCATCCGCCGTTCGGCCATGCCGGTGAAGACCAGCTCGACGCCAGCATGGAGGCGTTCCAGGGGTTCGATCACAATGCCCAGACCCTGCGTGTCGTGACCCGTCTGGAACAGCGCTATCCGACATTTGACGGCCTGAACCTCACTTGGGAAATGCTGGAGGGGCTGGTCAAGCATAATGGCCCCCTGTTGACCCATGACACGCCGCTATCTTCCCTGCCGGCGGCGTTCCGTGATTTTCCTTACCTGGATAAACTGGAGCTCGACCAGTTTGCCGGCCCGGAAGCGCAGATCGCGGCCCTGGCGGATGACATTGCCTACAATAATCACGACATTGATGACGGCATTACCGCCGGGCTGTTCACCATTGATGACATGCTGCATCTCCCCCTTGTCGGAGACGTCTTCAAAGGCGTCCGTATCGAGCATCCGGTGCTTGATACGCAGCGCACCGTCTATGAGGCCGTGCGGCGGCTGATTGGCCTGTGGATCGATGACCTGATTGGCGAGACGCAGGCCCGGGTGGCAAAATACAATCCCCAGTCGGCGGCCGAAGTGCGCGCCCTGCCGGAGCCGCTCGTTGCCTTTTCGCAAGAGTTTGACGCACAGCAGCGTGCACTCCGGGCGTTCCTGTTCGAGCGGATGTACAAGCATTACAAGGTCAACCGCATGCGCAGCCAGGCCAAGCGCGTGTTGAAAGAGCTGTTCGAACTGTTTCTCGACGAGCCTGACATCCTGCCGCCGCCACTGCGCCAGGATGCCGAACAGGCCCCGCGTGACCGGCGTGCCCGGCTTGTCTGTGACTATATCGCCGGGATGACGGACAATTATGCGATCGACCTTCATCGCAAGGTGTTCAATCTCGAGAGCATGATCTGAAACTGGCGTTCATGCTGCAGTCAGGCTGATTCAATGATCGTTAACGAAACCCGCCCTAATCTTAACCAAAGAGACTTTACTATCAGGGGCAGATGACCGGAATGAGCAACCGCAATCGAGATCATGATCTGGGACCTTACGAGGAAGAATATCGCGGCTTTGAGGTTCGTGACGACGAAACAGCGCGTGGACCATTGATCCTGACGCTGGCGCTCGGCGTGCTGGTCGTGTTTGGCGCAGTCGTGTGGAACACCTACCGGCAGGGCGTGCGCCCGCAGGATGGGGCCTTGCCGATGGTTGTCGCAGAAGCCCAGCCCTATAAGCGCGTCCCCGATGATCGCGGCGGCATCCAGATCGAAGACCTGGACCGCAGGCTGTATGACGCACTCGATGGCAGCGAACGCCAGCCCGAGCCGACCAAGGTCGCCAGCTCCACCAATGGTTACCTGCGCGGCGGGCCACCGCAGGATTTGCGCCCGTCCGCAACGCCTGAGCGTAGCATCACCGAACCGACCGCGCCGCTGGAAAGCGAAAGCGAGACAGTCGCGCCAGAGCCCACCGAATCGCTTCCGCCGTCCCCGACTGAGGCTGCCGAAACAGCCGCCGCTCCGTCTGCGCTGAGGCTTCCCGAGACGCTGCCAGCGGCCCACGCGTCGAGGTTTGCCTTCGTGTCCGGCGGCGATTATCTTGTTCAGATATCAGCTCTGCGCAGCGAGGATGCCGCGACAGAAGCCTGGAAGCGGGCCCGCCGGTCCAATCCCGATATTTTCGAGGGGGCGAGCATGTCCATTGAGCGGGCTGACCTCGGCGCGAAGGGCGTGTTTTACCGTCTGCGCGCTGGCGCGTTCGGCACGCGTGAAACTGCCGCGGACTTCTGCGCTGCGCTGAAAGCCAAGGGGGGTGACTGCATCGTGGTGCAGGACAACGTATGACGAACAAGGCCTGCATCCTGAGCGTCGCAGGCGCGAACCTGCTGCGGGGCGAGGCGGCCCTGCTGTCAAAGCATAAGCCATGGGGCGTCATCCTGATGGGACGTTCCTGTCACAACCGCGCGCAGGTCACCCAGCTGGTGCAGGATATCTGGTCGGCGGTCGGCCGCCAGATCCTCATTTTCATTGATCAGGAAGGTGGGCGTGTCGCGCGGCTGAAAGCGCCGGAATGGCCGCTTTTCCCGGCGGGTCATGTCTATGGCGACCTGTTCGACGAGGACGCAGAAGCCGGACTGGAAGCGACCTGGCTCGGCCACCGGCTGATCGCCCATGAGCTTGCCAGCATGGGAATTCACGCTGACTGTTCGCCTGTCTGTGACATCCCGCAACCCGGCGCGCACGACGTTATCGGAGACCGCGCCTTCGGGACTGACCCGGAGAAAGTCGGCCTCCTGGCCAAGACGGCCCTGAAAGGCCTGCAGGATGGCGGCGTGGCTGGAGTCATCAAGCATATACCGGGGCATGGCCGCTCGATGGCCGACAGCCATCTGGAACTGCCGCGCGTGTCGGCAGGCGATAATGAACTCGCGTCCGACTTTGAAGCTTTCGCCCATGTTGCCGATGCGCCAATGGCGATGACGGCGCATATTGCCTACGATCATTATGACGCCGGACGGGCCGCAACTGTATCCCCACGGATGATTCAGGAAGTCATTCGAGAGCGAATCGGGTTTGATGGCCTCCTGATGACAGACGATCTTGGCATGAACGCCCTGGGGGGCTCTCTGACAGACCGCGCGCACGCTTCGATTGGGGCGGGCTGCGATATGCTGCTGCATTGCTCAGGCTTCCTGAAAGATGCCGATGCTATCCTGGCCGAGATGACGGAAGTGGCCGAGGCCGCGCCGCCGCTGTCTGGCAAGGCGCTGGAACGCGCGCAGGCAGCTGAATCGGCCGCCCAGCACGAACAGGATTTTGACGCCGCCGCCGGCTGGGCGCGCTTCAGGGCGCTGACCGGAAGTGCGCTCGCATGAGCCTTGAACTCGTCTCCAATGACCTGCTCGAACAGGAAGATGTCGAAGCCGAGGACATGTTCTCGGTTGACCTGGATGGCTATGAAGGCCCGCTCCACCTGTTGCTTGACCTTGCCCGCCGTCAGAAGGTCGACCTGCTCAAGGTTTCGATGCTGGAACTGGCAAACCAGTATATCGGCTTCATCGAGGATGCCCGCCAGAAGCGGATAGATCTCGCTGCCGATTACCTTCTCATGGCGGCGTGGCTGGCTTTCATCAAGTCGCGTCTCCTGCTGCCGAAGCCGGAAAAGGCCGCGAATGACGAGATTGACGGCGAGGAAATGGCCGCGCGGCTGGCGTTCCGGCTGAAGCGTCTCGATGCGATGCGCGAAGCTGGCGAGCAGATGATGGAGCTTGCCCATCTTGGCCGCGACGTGTTCGTGCGCGGCGCTCCGGAAAAGCCACGCGTCATCAAGCAGACCGAATACGATACAACGCTCTGGCACCTGATGCAGGCCTTTGGCTCGATCCGCCAGCGCCGCGAGGAAGCAGCGCCGCACAAGGTTGAACACCAGTTTGTCCTGCCGCTTGAAAACGCCCGCGATTCACTGAAAAGCCTCAGCAAGCTGATCGATGACTGGGCAAGTCTCGATCAGTTGCGCGCCCGCATGAGCGATATTTCAGCCGATATCCCGCCGCGCTCTGTTACAGCCAGCGTATTTTCTGCAGCACTGGAACTCGTCCGCGATGGCGATGTGGATGTGCGTCAGGACCAGCATTTTTCGCCGCTCTTCCTGCGCGGCCACCGAGACGACAGGGGAGGGCTTAACGCATGAACGCGATACCTCAGATGAGCGACGACATGATTGATGACGAACCGGAGGACATCCGCAAGGCGGTGCGCCAGCTCTCCTTCGCCTATCGCCGCTCCGCCGAAGCCCTGTCGGCAACGACTGAGGCTGGCGTCGATGCAAGTTCCGAAGCCCTGCGCCGGGCCGAGGCTGTCCTGTTTGCCGCGGGTGAGCCGCTATCGGCCGAGCAGATTGCCGAGATCCTGCCGCAGGAAGCAGATGCCGCGCAGGTGCTCATGTCGCTCAAGGCGGCCTATGCCAATCGCGGTGTGAACCTCGTTGAGGTTGCCGGCAAATGGCGCTTCCAGACGGCGGAGGACCTGTCCTACCTGTTCGTCGAGGAACGCCATGAGCAGAAAAAGCTGTCACAGGCGGCCCTCGAAACCATGGCGATTATCGCCTATGGCCAGCCTGTCACGCGCGCCGAGATTGAAGCGGTGCGCGGTGTTGCCGTGTCCAAGGGCACCGTCGATCAGCTGATGGAAGCTGGTTGGGTCCGCATCAAGGGCCGCCGCAAGACGCCCGGCCGTCCGGTCACCTATGGCACAACCGATAATTTCCTGGAACATTTTGGCCTTGAGAGCCTCGATGTGCTGCCTGGCCGCGCCGAACTGGAAGCTGGCGGCCTCCTCTCCGATGTTGTCCCTGAAGGCTTCGATGCCAGCGATATGGACATGCCGGTGGGCGATGCTGAGCAAACCGTGTCAGATGATGCAGAAAGCGGCGCGTTCGTGACAGATTTCATGGACAGCGCGGACGAGGAAGACTAGGCCACCAGTGAGATAGGATTGAGAGTTGCCGGCGGTTTGACTATGTCTAAAGCCTGCAATCCTCACTGGAGGTAGATCATGGGCTCTGTTGGACCGGTTCAACTGCTTGTCGTACTTGTCGTCGCATTGCTGCTGTTTGGCGGCCGCGGGCGTATTTCATCGATCATGGGCGATATGGCCAAAGGTGTTCGCAGCTTCCGCTCGGGGCTGAACGACGATGATGAAGAGACGAAAGACAAAGACGAGACCAAGAGTCTCGACGATGACAAGCTGGTCAATGTGACCCCTCAGAAGGACAAGTCGAAAACCTCCAGCTAACCAGGCTAGGGAGGCCGGCTGACCCATGCTTCCGCAATTCGGATTCACAGAGTTCATGCTCGTGGCCATCGTCGCGCTGATCGTGGTCGGCCCGAAGGATCTGCCGATGATGATGCGCAAGCTTGGCCAGTTCGTGGCCAAGGGCAAAGCCATGGCGCGCGAATTCCAGTCTGCATTCGATGATATTGCCCGTCAGGCCGAGCTGGATGAATTGCGCAAGGAGATCGAAGATCTTCGCCGCGACAACGCGCTCTCCGAAGCCGTCAATGAAATGAAGAAAACCGAGGCGGACATCAATCGCAAGGTGATGATGGGCGACAAGGCCAGGGGTGAAACGAAGGCGGCCGAAGACGCGGCGCCTGCCTCGGGCGACAAGTCCGCAGACGACAAGCCAGCTGTCGCCGCGAAGCCCGTGACCCGCGATCCGCTTACGCCTGAAAAGACACCAGAGACTGAGACCGCGCCCGACGTCATGCCCGAAAAGAAAGCCAGCTCGACATGAGCCGTGACATGCCGGCCGATGAGCGGCCCGACATCAAGGATGATGAAGACGAGCTGGAATCTTCCCGCGCGCCCTTGCTGGACCATCTCATCGAGCTGCGTGGCCGGTTGATCTGGTGCATCGTCGCGCTCGCAGCCGCCAGCCTGCTTTGCTATTTCTTCGCGCGCCCGCTCTATAACTGGCTGCTCGCGCCGCTTGTCCATGTCGCGGAGGTCGAGCGCGGCGATACCAAGTTCAACCTGATCTACACCCAGCCGCTCGAAGTCTTTTTCGTACAGCTGAAGCTCGCCCTGTTTGCGGGGCTGTTCCTCGCTTTCCCGATCATTGGCTGGCAGCTTTATTCCTTCATCGCGCCGGGCCTCTATAAAAATGAGCGCGGTGCTGTCCTGCCATTCCTCATCGCCGCGCCTGTCCTGTTCGTGATCGGGGCGCTGTTCGTTTACTATGTGATGCTGCCGCTGATCTCGAACTTTGCCCTGTCCTTTGAACAGCAGGGCGGCGAGGGCGTCGCGCAGATCACACCGCAAATCAAGGTGTCGGAATATCTGTCGCTTGTGATGGCACTGATGCTGGCTTTTGGTCTGAGTTTCCAGTTGCCGGTCGTGCTCAGCCTGCTGGGCAAGGCGGGCATTGTCGGCACGGACTCACTTCGCAAGGGCCGCAAATACGCGATTGTCGGCATCCTTGTGGCCGCGGCCGTGTTTACCCCGCCAGACCTCATCTCGCAGGTGATGCTCGCCGTGCCTGTCTTCTGCCTCTACGAGATCAGTATCATCTGTGTCTCGATGATGGAAAAGAAGGCCGCTGAAGAAGAAGCTGCCCGAGACGACTGACCCGGTTCCGCTGCGCGGCCAATTGGTCTAGAGCGGTCCGCAATTCGAAATTCCGAAGGCAGAGCCAGCATGTTTGATATACGCGCCATACGAGATAATCCGGACCAGTTCCGCGAGGCATGGAACCGCAAGGCACCGGGCCTCGGCGACAAGGTGGATGACATCCTCGCGCACGATACTGCGCTGCGTCAGGCGCTGACCGACAAGCAGGAAGCTGAAAGCGCGCGGAATGCTAACTCGAAGTTGATCGGCCAGGCCAAGGCCAAGGGCGACGACGCCGAATTCGAGCGCCTGCGCGCTGAAGTTGCCACCGCCAAGGAAACGATCGAGGCGGCCGGCGAGCAGGAAGAAGAAGCCCGCAAGCTGCTCGACGAGATCCTGTTCGACTTGCCGAACCTGCCTTTGCCCGAAGTGCCGGAGGGCGCCGATGAAGAGGCCAATGTCGCCGAGAAGCATTGGAGCGCTCCGCGCGGTTTCAATTTCAAGCCGAAGGACCATGCCGACCTTGGCGAAGCCCTCGGCCTGATGGATTTCGAGACGGCCGCGAAGATGTCCGGCTCGCGCTTTGTGTTGCTGACGGGTGCACTGTCGCGGCTGGAGCGGGCGCTGGCGAACTATATGCTGGACGTCCAGACGGGTGAGCATGGCTATACCGAATGTTCGCCGCCTATTCTGGTCAAGAACAATGCTATGAAAGGTACAGGTCAGCTTCCAAAATTTACCCGCGATTTCTATTTTGCGGGCGATCAAGGCGCGCGCGAAGAAACGCTACACGCCGCGCTCAAAACTGGAGACTTTGAGCAAAGGGTGGAGCAGCGTTCGGGCGAGACGGTCACGAAAGTTCTGGAGGCCGTGCTTGAAGAAGCCGAGACGGAGGAGCCCTACTGGCTCATCCCCACGGCCGAAGTGCCGCTGACAAACATCGTCGCTGATAGCATCCTCGACGCCGCCACCATGCCGCGCCGGATGACGGCGCACACGCCATGCTTCCGCTCCGAAGCTGGAAGTGCAGGGCGGGATACGCGCGGCATGATCCGCCTGCACCAGTTCAACAAGGTCGAGCTTGTCTCCATCGTCCGCGATGAAGAAGAGGGCCTTGCCGAGCTCGAGCGTATGACCAAATGCGCCGAGACCATCCTCGAACGCCTCGAACTGCCTTACCGCCGCATGCTGCTGTGCACCGGCGACATGGGCTTTGGCGCGCGCAAGACGTATGACCTCGAAGTCTGGCTGCCGAGCCAGGACACTTATCGCGAGATCAGTTCGTGTTCCTATTGCGGGGACTTCCAGGCCCGCCGCATGAATGCCCGCTGGCGCCCGGCCGCGACCGAGGACAATCCGAAACCGAAACCTGAATTCGTCCACACGCTCAACGGCTCCGGCCTTGCGGTGGGCAGAACGCTCGTTGCCGTGCTGGAGAATTACCAGCAGGAAGACGGCACGATCGCTGTGCCTGACGTGCTGAAGTCGTATATGGGCGGGCTCGAGGTCATCGGATGAGCCGTAACGCCCTTGGCTTCATGCTTCGACAGGCCCAGCATGAGGCTGCAACAAGAACAACCTTCATCCTGCGCCTGTCGAAGGATGCGCCACAAGCGGGAACAGTCGATTGAGAATCCTCCTCACCAATGATGATGGCATCCACGCGCCGGGCCTGTCTGTTCTGGAATCCATCGCGCGGGAATTGTCAGACGATATCTGGATCGCCGCGCCCGAGGTCGAGCAGTCGGGGCAGTCCCGCTCGATCACGCTGACGCAGCCTGTGCGCACGCGTATGGTGCGCGACAAGTGCTGGGCTGTGATGGGCACGCCAACCGATTGCGTCCTGCTGGCCGTGCATGACCTGATGGAGGACAAGCCCGACCTTATCCTCTCCGGCGTCAATCGTGGACAGAATATCGCTGAGGATACCAGTCTTTCAGGCACGATTGCGGGCGCCATGTTCGGGATGCATCTCGGCATTCCGTCAATCGCGCTCAGCCAGGCGCTGGGTTTTCGTGAACGCACCTCGCTGCCCTGGGAGACGGCGAAATCCTGGGGTGCGAAAGTCGTCAGGCCGCTGATCGAGAAGGGCTGGCCGGATGATGTCGTGATGAACGTCAACTTCCCGGACCGCGAGCCCGATGACGTCGCCGGTATTGAAATCACCCGGCAGGGCTTTCGCGACGAATCGATCATCCATACCGAGCGCCGCGAGGACCTGCGCGGCAATGACTATTTCTGGATCGGCTTTCGCAGCCGCCTGTCAAAGCCGCAGGAAGGCACCGATCTGCGCGCGATCTATGAAGGCCGGATTTCCGTGACGCCGCTGCACGTCGACCTGACGCACAATCGCTATCTGGAGCAGCTGAAAGCCTCATGGCCGACCTGATCGCAGATCCATTCCGGGCCGCGCGGCTGATCCTGCTGCTCCGCCGGCAGGGCATTCGCGACGATGCCGTGCTGGCCGCCATGGAGACGATTGACCGGGCCGTCTTCGTTGATCCAGCGCTGGCAGAACTTGCCTATGAGGACACCGCCCTGCCGATCCCGTGCGGGCAGACCATTCCAAAACCTGTTGTCGTGGCACAGCTGCTCGGCGCCTTACGGGCCACGCCTGGCAAGGAAGACCGTATCCTTCTGGTCGGGGCTGGCAGCGGATACATGACGGCGCTGCTGGCACAGATCGGGCGGCATGTCTGGGCGATTGACCGGTATCAGAGCCTCGTCAACGATGTGCGCGCCCGGATGCTTGAGCTGAAAGTCGACAATGTCACGCTGAAATATGATGACGGGCTGAATGGATGGCCGGAACATCAGCCCTTCGAGCGTATCCTTCTGACGGGCGCGGTATCGGGTGTGCCTGAAGCGCTGACCTCACAGCTCGCACGCGGCGGAACACTGGTCATGCCGTTCAACAAGGCAGGGGATGACCAGGTTATCCGCAGCATCGGCACCGACGGGAGCGTTCGTGACACGCCCATACTGGAGCCTCTGCCGCTCTTGCGATCAGGTAAGTCGGCCGCGCTTTAGGCGGCTCGCAGCCTATTCGTTATCGCTTGCGGCGCATTCGCCTTCGGCGGCAACACTTGCTCCCTCCGATGCAGCGACGCAGGCATTCGGATAGGTCTGCCCGTCACAGCCGCACACCGGCGCATATTCCTGCGTGCAGATTTCCGGGATCGGCTCACATGTGCCAGCACCGTCCATGACTTCGAGGCACTGTCCGTCAGGATGCTTGCAGAACAGGCCGGCCGGGCACTGGATGGCGGCAATCCCGCCGCACATGGCACCTTCGGCATCCGGGGCCGGAGCAGGGGGCGCAGGCGTCTCTGCAGGCGTTGATTCTGTAGCCGGAACGGAAGGTTCAGCCGGATCGGACGTTGGCCCCGTTGGCTGGCAAGCCGTGAGACATCCAAGTGAAAGTGCCAAGATCAGAATACGCATGTCAGACCCCCGTCTGTTGATTTTGCATTAGGGACATGACCGGCGAGTGATTTCAAGCTGAAACCCGCTCGCCGGACAAACTGTAAGGCCCAATGCACGTTTCCTAGCCGTTGGTGGCCTCTGCGAGACGCGCAAAGATATTCTGGCCGTGCTCGCCGCCCATATTGAAATGGGTCTGGACTGACTTGTCGGTGATCTGGTCCCACTTGGCGGCAACCGCTTCGGCCGTGAGTTCATCGCCGCGTCCGACGAAGACGCCTTTGGTCTCCACGATTTCTGCCATTGAGAAGACGCCAGCGCCAGCCGAAAGCACCATGCCGGTCGGCGCATCATCCTTGACGAGATTCATCACGCCGGGAGAGACATATTCCGGCTTAAGCTGCGCCAGAACTTCCGGCGGCATCAGGCCTTCGGTCATCTGCGTGGCGGCAACCGGGCACACCGCATTGACCTTGATGTTGTTCTTGGCGCCTTCGATTTTCAGCGTGTTCATCATGCCGACAAGGCCGAGCTTGGCTGCGCCGTAATTGGCCTGGCCGAAATTGCCGTAGAGGCCGGTCGATGAAGTCGTGACTACGATACGGCCGAAATTCTGCTCCTTCATGATGTCCCAGGCGGCCTTGACGGGCAGGAAGCTGCCGATCAGGTGCACGTCGATAACGAGCTTTATGTCAGCCACGCTCATCTTGGAGAAGGATTTGTCGCGCAGGATGCCGGCATTGGCGATCAGGATGTCGATGCGGCCCCATTTGGCCATGGTGTCGTCGATCATCTTCTTGACGCCAGCCTCGTCTGCGACTGACGATCCATTGGCGATCGCCTCGCCGCCCAGCGCCTCGATTTCCTTGACGACGTCATTGGCCGCGTCCGAGCTACCGCCGGACCCATCCATTTTCGGGCCGAGGTCGTTGACGACCACTTTCGCACCGCGGCGCGCAAGCTCAAGCGCGTGGCAGCGGCCAAGGCCACCGCCGGCGCCGGTGACGATTGCAACGCGGTTATCGAAACGGATATCGGACATGGAGAACTCCTCAAACTATTTAAATTATCGGATTGCCTTGCAGCACCCGGTCACGCGAACGTCAAGCACTCGCGCTACGTCAGACCTTGTCCGCGGCAATCCGCCGTGCTGGATGAGGGGCAGACAACAAACAGGAGGATTACGACCATGTTGGCTTATGTGACACTTGGATCGAACGACGTTGAAAAGGCGAAAGCCTTCTATGATGCCCTGATGCCGGAACTCGGCGCAAAACGTGTTTTCGACAATGGCAGGCTATATTTCTATGGCAGCGGCCCCGGTCAGCCCATGCTCGCCATTGGCGGCCCATACGATGAGAACGCCGCCTCCTGCGGCAATGGCGTGATGCCGGCACTCTCTGCGCCGGACAACGCTACGGTGGACAAGGTCTACAAGAAAGCGATTGAGCTGGGCGCAAAGGATGAAGGCGAACCTGGCAATCGCATGCCAACCTTCTACGGCGCCTATTTCCGCGACCCTGACGGCAACAAGATCTGCGTCTGCAAGCTCGGTTAGCCGCCGCACGCTATAACGACGCACAGCAAAAAGGCCGCAGGATCATTTCCTGCGGCCTTCGTGTTGGAGGCAATGAAACCCTAGCTCGTCTGCAGCCGGGCAAGGTCGCCATTATGGTAGATGCGCTTGATGGCATCATCGACATAACGAAGCATCGGGCGGCCATCTGTTTCTTTCTGGCGGCTGGCCCAGTTGCTGAAGCGATGTCGGATATCGCGCAGTTTTTCCATTTTCGCGTCCATCGGCTCGGTCGAGTTGATGACCGCGTCGACCTGGTCAGTGTTGACCGGGCGCGGCTCCATATTGATGGTCTGCTGGCTCAGCGGGGTGAATGTCTTCTTTTTCATGGGTCGCTCCTTCTGATTTCAGTCGGGTCTGGTGAATCAACGGGCAGTCGGGTCGCATGTTCCATATCCTGCAGTGTTGCGTGAACTTCAGGGGTAGAGGTCTTCGCAGCGCCACGCTAAGGCTGGAATCGATCTGAGGGCGGAGGAGTACTCGCATGGAATGGGGCTGGGACAATGCGCGCGCGCTTTTGGGCATCGCGCTGATCTTCGCAATTGGCTGGCTCCTGTCAGAGCGCCGCAAGGACTTTCCGTGGCGCATCGTTCTCGGCGCGGTTGGTATCCAGTTCGCCTTCGCGCTCCTGCTGTTCGGGGTGCCCTTTGTCCGTCAGGGCCTGTTCAAGGCGAATGTGATCGTTGATGGCCTGCAGGAAGCGACCCGCAACGGCACCAGCTTTGTATTCGGTTATGTCGGTGACAACCAGGCCGCCAGTGACCTGATGACCGGGGATGCGCCGCCGCTCTTCTTCTTCCAGATCCTGCCCATCGTGATTGTCGTCGCCGCGCTTTCGGCCATTCTCTGGCACTGGCGCATCCTGCGCTGGGTGACCAAGGGGTTTGCTTTCGTGTTTCGCAAGGCGATGGGGCTTGGCGGGGCGACTTCGCTCGCCGTCTCTGCGAACGTGTTCATGGGCATGACCGAGGCACCCGTGCTTATCAAGCCATACATCAAGGGCATGACGCGCTCGGAAATCTTCATTCTGATGGTGGCTGGCTTTGCGACCATCGCGGGCAGTGTTCTCGTCATCTACACGACCTTCCTTGAGGGCGTGATGGCCAATCCGCTGGCGCAGTTGCTGACGGCGTCGATTATCGCAGCACCGGCCGCTGTCGCCATGGCGCTGACCATGGTGCCGGAAACCGAGGATGAGAATGAGCGCGCCCATGAACCGGATTTCGAGTACGAATCCACCATGGATGCCTTTGCGACAGGCGCAGCAGATGGCCTGAAAATCGTCCTCAACATCGCGACCATGCTGATCGCAGCGCTGGCACTGCTCTGGATGGTGAATGCCGGTCTTGGCGCGCTGCCGGATGTGAACGGGCAGGCACTGTCGATCCAGCGTCTTCTCGGCTGGATATTCGCGCCGCTGATGTACATGATCGGTGTGCCGTGGGGTGAAGCGTCCCTGTCTGGCTCCCTCATGGGCATCAAGACTGTGCTGACGGAATTTGTCGCCTTCATCGAGCTCGGCAATGTGCCGGCAGATGCCATGGACCCACGCACCCGTATCATCACCGCGCACGCGATTTGCGGCTTTGCGAACTTTGGCTCGATCGGCATCCTTATTGGCGGCCTGACCATCATCGCACCTGAACGCCGCGACACCTTCCTTGAGCTGGCCTGGAAAACCCTCATCGCCGGGACGCTGGCGACCTGCCTCTCCGGTGCGGTCGTCGGCGCGTTGCCGGTGCAACTGTTTACCGGATCCATGTGACGCGCCGCAAGGGCTCGCCAAGACGCGGTTGACCTCCTAAGACGCTGGGTGTGATTTCCATTCAGTGTTCGAGTTTTTCCATGCCGCACTCCCGTCTTGCGACAAACGCCAGCCTTGCCGTCCTGTCTCTGCTCTTGGCGGGGCCAGCCGCCGCGCAGGCCGCAGACACCAGCGACGAAGAGAGGCTGTCTTCGGTCGTAGTCTATGGTGATCGCACGCCCGGCCAGCCCGGGAGTGTCGCGACGCTCGATGCACAGGCAATCGCCGACATCAATGCCGACCATCCGGCCGAAATCCTGAACGAATTGCCCGGCGTCAACATTCAGATGAATTCCGGACAGGAGCATCTTATCGCGCTGCGCTCACCTGTCCTCACGGGCGGGGCCGGGCAGGGCAGCTTCCTCATTCTAGAAAATGGCGTGCCGACCCGTTCACCCGCCTTTGGCAACGTCAACAGCCTGTTCGAGATCCACCATGAAGTGGCGAGCGCCATCGAGATCGTGCGCGGCCCAGGCTCTGCCAAATACGGCTCGAATGCTGTCCACGGCCTGATCAATGTCATCCTTGGCGAGCCTGATACCGGCGACTATCTCGATGCGCGCCTCACAGGTTCAACACTTGATCGCTACCGTGCGGACGTCACTGGGAACCTCGCCAGCGCGGCGCGCCTTTCGCTCTCCCTTCAGGATGATGCTGGCTGGCGCGACAATACAGGTGTCGAGCAACAGAAGCTTTCCGGCTCTTATGCGTTCGATCTTGCCGGCTGGGACGGGCTCGCCTGGATCAGCGGCTCGAACCTCAACCAGGAAACCGCCGGCTTCCTTGAAGGCTACAAAGCCTACCGCGATGACGACACAGCCAGAACCAATCCGAACCCGGAAGCCTATCGCGACGCGCAATGGGCGATGGGCGCGGTTCGTCTATCGCGCGATCTCGGGGCGGGCAAACTCACACTGACGCCGTTCGTTCGCTGGCAGGAAATGGAATTCGCCCAGCACTTCCTGCCGAATGGCGGGGTTGAAGAGAACGGCCATGACGGTTTCGGCCTGATGTCGAAATACGAGGTTGCAGCCTCAGATACGCTGACCCTGCGTGCCGGCGCGAATGTCGATATTGCTTCGGGCTGGCTGAAGGAGACACAGCCGGACCCATTCGGGTTCTTTCCCGGAGACGACCGTTTTCCGACCGGCCTTCATTATGACTACACGGTCGACACGACCATGCTCGGCCTCTGGGGTGAGGCAGAATGGGCGGTCACTGACAAGCTTACCATCCTTGCTGGCTTGCGCGGCGAGACCCATGATTACGACTACACAACAGACGTGCCCGCCGGGCCGAATGGCCGCTTCCTTGTGCCGGACGACCGGGAAGACAGTTTCGACCTGTTGACCCCGAAGCTCGGCGCCATCTGGACGCCCGGCGACATCAGCTACTACGTCAATTACGCCCGCGGCGAACGCGCCCCGCAGGCCTCGGACCTCTACCGGCTCCAGTCACAGCAGGGCATCGCCGAAGCCGATGTCGAAACCATGGACAGTATTGAAGCCGGCGCTCGCGGCGGCCTCTTCAGCGGCGCGGTCATCTTCGATATCGCGGCCTATTATGCCGAAAAGGACAATTTCTTCTTTCGCGATTCCGACGGCCTCAACGTCACGGACGGATCAACGAAACATCAAGGTATTGAAGCCAGTTTCAAATGGTTGGTGAACGATGCGTTCACCGTGTCGGCAACCGGCAGCCTCGCCGAACATACCTATACATTCGACCGGATTGTCGCCAATGGCGCGGAAGTCATCCGCTCTGGCAATGAAGTCGATACAGCCCCCAATTTGCTTGGTGACCTGACCCTGACATGGACCCCGACCGAGGCATTCGAAGCCAGCCTAAGCGCTGAGTATATCGGCAAATATTTCACCGACCCGGCCAATGAGCAGACCTATCCCGGCCACACGTTGACCAATGCCCGGGTCGCCTATGACGTCACCGAAACCCTCGAAGCCTTTGTCATCGTCCGCAATATTTTCGATATCAATTATGCGGACCGCGCCGACTATGCCTTTGGCGTCGACCGCTACTTTCCGGGTGAGCCGCTTAACGCGACCTTCGGTGTCAGGAAGCGCTTTAACTAGCGATACATCAAGGCCACCTGCCAACGTGGTTCGACCTTCATCCTGAGCTTGTCGAAGGAACGCGTGATAAACGCGACGTGACCCCTTCGCCTTTGCCTCAGGCCGCGCTACACATCGCGCCAACAGGAGGACACCCCATGAAGCTCTATCACAGCCCGAAAGCGCCAAACCCCGAACGCGTCACACAGTTCCTGAAAGCCAAGGGCAAGCTGGACGCCGTCGAGATTGAGGAAATCTCGATCATGAAGGGCGAGCACAAACAGGCGGGGTACCGCGAAGTTTCGCCCTTCTCGCAGGTGCCGGCGCTGATCCTCGACGATGGCACCAAGCTGACCGAGAGCCGCGCCATCTGCACCTATTTTGAAGGCATCTTCCCGGAGCCGAACCTGATGGGCGCGGATCCGAAGGAAAAGGCCCTGATCGAAATGTGGGACCGGCGCATTGAGCTCATGTTCTTCATCCAGTTCGCCGCCTGGTTCCGCAATTCGCATCCGGCCATGGCTCCGCTTGAAGTGCCGCAATCGGCTGAAGCGGCCGCCAAGGGCGAGAAGAATGCGAAAGCCTTCGTCAAACGCCTCGATGCGCATCTGGCCGACCATGACTGGATCGCCGCCAATCGCTTCTCCATCGCCGACATCACGCTCCACATCGCCTGCGGTTTCGCCTCCATCATGAAATGGAAACCGCATGACGAGCTGGAAAACCTCGGCAAATGGTATGCGCGCGTGAGCGAAAAGCTGGGCTGAGCATGACGCCTATTGGCGGGGCCTGCGCAGTGCCAGCCACATGAAATAGGCGCCGAGCCATACGATGGGCAGGCTGCAAAGGGCGTAGTTCGCGACCGACAGCCAGAAGGATGCAGGCTCGAACGCTCTCTCGATCAGGCCGACACGCTCTTCGGTCTGGCCCGTCTGAAGTGGCAGGCAAGCTTTTTCATAAAAGATATAGCCGCCGAACACTGCGACCAGCAGACCACACGCAAAGCCCAGAAGACGGGCTGCGGTAAATCGGCGGTGCTCTGACGGTTCTTCAGGTGCCATGTACCTGTAGGCGTAGAATACCGACCATTCGGGTCAGCCTTGCCATTCTGCGCTGATCGGATCGCGATATAGCAAGCATCGGGTGGCTGATCTTGCATCAGCCAGACTAGACGCTTCTCAGTCAAAACTGGGAGGCGACGATGAGATTTCTGCTGATACACGGAAGCTGGCACGGGGCATGGTGCTGGTACAAGATTGCGCCGCGCTTGCGGGCGGAAGGCCATGAGGCGGTTGCCGTCGACCTTCCGGGGCGGGGTGCCGGATGGCCCGCGCTCATTGGCACAAGACAGATGCTCGCCGCGCTGCAGGCCGCATTACCAGAGACGGGCAAGACCACGATTGTCGTGCATAGCCGCTATGGCGTGCTCGCCTCGCAACTGGCCGAGCTGGAACCCGACCGTATCGCGCGCACGATTTATCTTGCGTCCTTCATGTTGCCCAATGGCGCGAATGTGGCCTCGTACTTCCGCTCTGATGCCCACGCGCCGATCAAGGCACATGTCGAGGTGAACCGCCCCGGCCTCTGGGATGCGCTCGACCCATCCGCCTATCGAGACATCCTCTACCATGACTGCGATGACGCGGATAATGAGCTCGCCGCCCAGCTCCTCTGCCGCGAGCCATTGCGGCCGGCGATCTCCAAGCTCAAGCTGACCGATGAGCGCTATGGCCGCGTGCCACGCGCCTATATCCGGCTCACCGAGGACCGCGCCGTCAGCATCGAGCTACAGGACAGGCTGCTCAACGAAACCAGCGTCGATCAGGTCGAAACCATTCAGTCCGGGCATTCGGCCTACTTCTCGCAGCCAGACCTGCTGACGGGCAAAATCCTGAAACTGGCAAGCAACTGAGCTGGCCAGGCCTCAGGCGTCGGCCGGCACACGCTGGCCTTCGACCCAGGCCTGGATATCCTCCAGCGCCTTGACCGCCTGCACGCCCTTCTTGGCGCGGCCTTTGGCCTTGCCGCGCAGGCGTTTGCCTTCTTCATCCGTCTTCGGGATGGAGCCGGGTTCAGGATCGGGGAAAAGGCCGAAATTGATGTTCATCGGCTGGAAGCTCTGTTTGCCCTGAAGGTGGCCGCCTGTGATGTGCGCGATGAGCGCGCCGAGCGCTGTGGTCGGCGGCGGTGGCGCGAGCGTGCGGCCGAGACGCTCAGCGGCCGCGAACCGGCCCGCCAGCAGGCCCATGGCCGCGCTTTCGACATAGCCTTCCACGCCCGTCACTTGCCCGGCAAAGCGCAGGCGCGGCATGGATTTCATGCGCAACTGCTCATCGAGCAGCTTTGGCGAATTGAGGAACGTATTGCGATGGATGCCGCCCAGCCGCGCAAACTGTGCATTCTCCAGCCCGGGGATCATCCGGAAAATCTCAGACTGTGCGCCATATTTCAGCTTGGTCTGGAAGCCGACCATGTTCCATAGCGTGCCGAGCGCATTGTCCTGTCGCAGCTGGACGACGGCATGCGATTTTACGTCCGGGTCATGCGGATTGGTCAGGCCCACAGGCTTCATCGGCCCGAAGCGCAGCGTCTCGCGGCCACGTTCAGCCATCACTTCGACTGGCAGGCAGCCTTCGAAATAGGGCGTGTCCTTTTCCCAGTCCTTGAACTCTGTCTTTTCGCCAGCGATCAGCGCGTCGAGAAAGGCGTTGTACTGGTCTTCATCCATGCCGCAATTGATGTAGGCGGCCGTGTCACCGCCCGGGCCAGGCTTGTCATAGCGGCTCTGGCGCCAGGCTTTGCTCATGTCAATCGAGTCGAAATGCACGATTGGCGCGATGGCATCAAAGAAGGCGAGATCATCCTCGCCCGTATGCGCGCGGATAGCCTCTGCGAGCTTGATTGATGTCAGCGGCCCCGTTGCGATGATGACGCTGTCCCAGTCTTCCGGCGGGATGCCCTCGATTTCTTCGCGCACGATAGTGACCAGCGGATGGGCTTCCAGCTGCGCCGTGACATCCTCGGAAAACCCCTCCCGGTCCACGGCCAGCGCGCTCCCAGCCGGCACCTGGTGACGCCCGCCTGTCAAGATGATCAGGCCGTTCGCCCGCCGCATCTCCTCATGCAGCACGCCCACGGCATTGGTGGTGTGGTCGTCAGACCGGAAGCTGTTGGAACAGACCAGCTCGGCGAGCTTGTCTGTCTGGTGCGCCTCGGTGCCGCGCACGCCGCGCATTTCATGCAGGATGACGGGCACGCCCATCTGCGCGGCCTGCCAGGCGGCTTCGGACCCGGCCATGCCGCCGCCGATAATATGGATTGGTTTGATGCTCATACCTCGCGATGTGGCGCGCGCAGGCGAAGCGGTCAACCCTTTCAAAGCTTGCAGATCAGCCCGCGATCGGGGCTCACCTCGCCCGCCACCGTAGCGTCCCAAGCCGCGCTGATCGCCGCCTTGCCGCGAATGGTCTCCGGCGTCACGAATGTACGCGACGCAGGATAGAAGGCGAGCATGTCTTCCTGCGTCATTGCATTGAGCTTGGCTGGGCCGAGCGTCTTGGCACGTTCGGCAGCATAGGTCGGCACGAAAAAGAATTCCGGTGTCGGCCCTGTCAGGTCCGGCTGCGGCGTGCGATCGCCTTCCCAGTCTGTCACACCGATCACCATGCTGCGCGTCAGGGCAGGGTCGCAGGCGCCATGGATCGCCGCCGTGAGTGCAGGGCGACCAACGAAGTCGACATAGGCGGCAGGCGCATCCGGTGACAGATCGCCAGCCTGATCATACGTCATGACGCTGGAATAAAGCCCGGATTTTTCAACGAATTCGACATTGCCGCGTGAGGTCAGGCCAATCGTCTTGACGCCGCGCCGGTGCAGTCCGTGCGCGGTCGCCAGCGCCGTCTTGGACGAAGCACTCGAAAGGATCACCGTCTTCGGCGGCGTTTCGCTATTCATCAGGCTGTCCACGATCATCCAGCCGGTCATGTAGAGCGGGCGAAAAAGCAATTGCTCGGCTTCGCTGTCCGCGACATAGACCGGGTCCTTGTCGGTAAAGATGTAAGCATTGTAGATCGGCGCGAGGGCCTGCCTGTGCGGCGCACCATCTGAAAAGCCGGTATCACTGAGGCGCACCACTTGTACGGTGAGGCCAGTCGAGATCGGGAAATAGCCATAGACGCGTCGGCCCGGCTCTATGCCGTCGACATTCGATGCCTCAACGGTGGCAAACCCCCAGACGGGGACACGTCCGAATGCCGGATCGCTCGCCGGAAAGAAATCCCAGTAATTCATCGGCGGGCCGCCAAACGCCGCATAGGTCACATTGTTCGCGGTCAATGCGAACGCATCGAGTTTCAGCCGCACCTCGCCGGCACCGAGGGCCGGGCTGGCGGACTCCCATTTCGTGTTGCGGATATTATCCTTGGAAATCCAGTGCTGCTCAGCCATCCCTCATCCCTTTTTTGTGTCGTCTGTTTGAAGTGAAGCATACAGGAAGCCGTTGCGGGCGGATAGCAGGTGCAAGCTGCCTCGGCGGCTTGCGTGCCGGCGGGGCTGGATTGCGTTGGCGCTTTCGCTAAGAGGGGGCGATGAAATCGATAGAGACCGCCGCAAAGCCATCCGAAACCACGCTCGACCCTGAAAACTGGGACGATTTCCGCACCCGCGCCCATGCCATGCTCGATGCCGCCATCGACAAGATGCAGGCTGCTAGCGACGGCCGTGTCTGGACGCCCGTGCCGGAGGCACTCAAGGAGACGCTGAAGACCGGGCTGCCGACAGAAGGGCGCGGCGCTGCTGCTTCTGATGCTGCGATCATGGCGCTGCTGCCGCATGGCATCGGCAATACGCATCCACGTTTCATGGGCTGGGTGCACGGCGCCGGGACGCCGTCCAATATGGTCGCTGAAATCGCCGGGGCGGCGATCAACGCGAATGCTGGCGGGCGGGATCACGCCGCGATCTATGTCGAACGTCAGCTTATCGGCTGGATGCGGGATCTGTTCGGGTTTCCACAGGAGGCGAGCGGCCTGGTGGTTTCCGGCACATCCATGGCGACCATTGTGGCGTTGAAAGTCGCGCGTGATGCGGCACTGGCGTTCCGCAGCCGAACGGCGGGCGTCGGAGCTGCACGGCTCGTTGGCTATACTTCAGCGCAGGCCCATGCCTGCAATGCGCGTGCATTTGACCTGCTGGGTCTCGGATCGGATGCCCTGCGCATGGTGCCGGTCGATGATGATTTTCGCATGGACGAGGCGGCCTTGCGCGCGCTGATCGAACAGGATCGCGCCAAAGGGGACGTGCCCTTCGTCGTCATTGGGACGGCAGGCAGCGTAAATACCGGCGCGATTGACGATCTGGAAGAGCTGTCGGCATTGGCTGGGCAGGAAGGGTTGTGGCTGCATGTCGATGGCGCATTCGGCGCGACAGGCATCATGAGTGACCGGCTGCGTCCATTGCTCGCCGGGATAGAAAAGGCGGACTCGATCGCGTTCGACTTTCACAAATGGCTGCACGTCAATTACGAGGCGGGTTTTGTGCTGGTCCGGGATGGGGCTGCACATATGGAAGCGTTCTCAGGCCGGCCCGACTATCTGAAACGGACTGAACGGGGCATGGCGGCAGCGAGCCCGTGGCCCGTGGAGTTCGGCCCTGAACTGTCGCGCGGGTTTCGTGCCCTCAAGGTCTGGGCGCAGATCGCCGAGCATGGCACCAGCAAGCTCGGCGCGGCAATCACCCGCAATTGCGAGCAGACGGTTTATCTGTCCCAGCTCGTCGATGCCGACGACAAGCTGCACCGCATGGCACCGGTCGTGACCAGCATCTGCTGCTTTCGCTATATCGCGCCCGGCTTTTCCGAAGAAGCGCTCGACGCCCTCAATGCCGATATCGTCATCCGCCTGCAGGAGCGGGGCATTGCAGCGCCGTCGACCACCCGGTTGAATGCGCGGCTGGCCATCCGGGTCAACATTACCAATCATCGAACGCGCTTCAGTGACCTTGACCTGCTCGTCGATGCGATTGGCAAGGTGGCCGGTGAACTCGTTGCCGAGTTGAAATAAGCTACACACTGCCCGTTGCGGCGTCCGGTAGCAGGGGCTAACTCCCTTGGTATGACAAGCAAATTCACGACGCCGCCGCGCGACATTCTCGAAAAACTCATCGAAACATCTCTCAAGGCGGGGGCGAGCGCTGCTGATTGCAGTCTCGGCGTTTCAGAAGGCGTGAGCGTTGATGTACGCGAAGGCAAGCTCGAAGACGTCGAGCGCTCTGAATCGCAGGGCGTGTCGCTACGGGTCCTGTTTGGCCAGAAGCAGGCGCATGTGTCTGGCTCTGACCTGTCCGATACAGCCCTGACGACCATGGCCGAACGTTGTGTCGCCATGGCGAAAGCGGTGCCCGAAGATGCCTATGCGGGGCTTGCACCGACAGAGCTGCTTGAGCAGAACCCGCCTGAGCTCGACCTTGAAGGCGATGGTGAGATCCCGCTCGAGAAACTTGAAGCCGATGCCATCGAGGCCGAAGCCGCCGCGCTCGCTATCGAAGGCGTCAAGACGGTCGCCGGGTGCGGCAATGGCTGGAGCCGGTCAGAGCGCTGGGTCGCTGCTAGTAATGGTTTTTCGGGATATCTCTCTGGTGGTTCGACGGGTCTCGGCCTTGCTGCAGTTGCAGAGCGTGACGGCGCAATGGAGCGGGACTATGACAGCTGGAGCGTCCGCAAGATGGCCGACCGCCCGTCTCCTGCCGAGATTGGCCGCACAGCCGGCGAACGCGCCGTGGCCCGCCTGTCGCCGCGCAAGGTGAAGACGCAGAAGGCCGCTGTCATCTATGACAAGCGCGTCTCGTCCAGTCTTATCGGCGCCTTCCTGTCCGCCATCTCCGGCCCATCCGTCGCACGCGGTGTGAGCTTCCTTAAGGACAGGCTGGGCGAGCAGGTATTTGCGCCCGGCATCAATCTTGTCGACGACCCGTTCCTGAAGAAGGCCCTCGGTTGCCGCAATCACGACGGCGAGGGACTGCCGGTCGCGCGGAAATTCCTGATCGAGAACGGTATGCTGACACGCTGGTTGCTGAATACCTCCTCCGCCAAACAGCTCGGCCTTGAGCCAAACGGATTTGCAAGTGGCGGTTTTGGCAATCCGCCGGGCGTGGGTACGTCGAACACGCACATTGAGGCGGGTGAGAAGAGCCCGGCAACGCTCATGAAAGAGGCAGGCAAGGGCCTGCTTGTCACCGATATGTTCGGCCCGTCAATCAATCCCAATACGGGCGATTATTCGGTAGGTGTCGCAGGCTTCTGGTTCGAGAATGGCGAGGTCCAGTATCCGGTGTCGGAAGTGACGATTGCGGGTGACCTGCCGGCCATGTTCGCGCGGCTCATCCCGGCCTCGGACCTGGAATTCAAGGGGCGTCGCAATGCGCCCAGCCTGCTGATCGAGGACATGTCTATTGCCGGCAACTGAGCCTGGTTTCTCTGATGATCTGAAACTGCTCGAAGAAGTGGCGTTTGAAGCAGGCAGCCTTGCGCTTGCCTATTTCGAAAAAGGCACGACGCCGTCCTGGGAGAAATATCCGGGGCACCCGGTCACCGAGGCCGACCTTGAAGTGAACAAGCTTGTCCGCGCCCGCCTGACGCAAGCCCGTCCGGACTATGGCTGGCTGTCTGAAGAAACGGCCCTTTCAAAGCAGACCCAGTTCAAGGAAAAGGCCTGGTGCGTCGACCCGATCGACGGCACGCGGGCCTTCATGCGCAATGAGCCTTACTGGGCCATCGGCCTCGCCGTGATAGAGCACAACCAGTCGGTCGCCGGTGTCGTCCATGCGCCGGTACTTGGCGAGACCTATATCGCGGAGCGCGGCAAGGGCGCCTATCTCAACCGGGAAAAGATCGAGGCCAGCGACCGGGACGTCGAAGAAGGTTGCCGCATGATCGCGACCGAATCGATGCTTACCCATCCGGCATGGCGTGTGCCGTGGCCGGCGATGCAGCTCGCCCGCCCCAAGCCGAATGCGACGCTCCTGAGGATGTGCTGGGTGGCCAGCGGTGCGTGGGATGCGACCCTCGCCCTGTGGCGCAAATCCGACTGGGACCTTGCCCCCGCCAGCATCATCGTCAGCGAAGCGGGCGGCATCGCCTCGACGCATCTCGGCGAACCCTATATCTTCAATCGCAGCGAACCGGCACAGAGGAGCCTCATTGCGGCTGGAAAGCGCCTCCATCCTCTGTTAGTGGAGCGCGTCAAAGGGGTCAGGCTGCCCGATCCGAACTGGACAGTGCGGCCTTATGACAGGACAATGGAAACGGAGCGCAAGCCCATGGCAGACATGCCGGAATCCAAGCAATTGCTGCACATCGTCATCGGCGGTGAGCTGAAAGACGTCAGCGGCGTCGAGTTTGAAGATCTCGCCAAGATTGATTTCATCGGGGCCTTCCCGAGCTACAAGGCCGCTTATGATGCGTGGAAGAATGCGGCACAGCGGACGGTCGACAATGCCGAGATGAGATATTTCATCCTGCATGCCCACCGGCTGCTCGACCCTGAAACGGGGTCGCACCATCACGTCTGAGACACCAGAAAAGCCGGAAAAGACACGTAGTCTGTTCCGGTTGATCCGGGAACGGTTCAGGCCGCACTGGACGTGGTTTGCGCTCGGAACGGGCTGCGCCGCCATCACGGCCTTTGCGGCTGCGTCCTATGGCTACTTGCTGAAGCTGGTTGTTGAGGGGCTGGAGCGCCTTGCCACGCCGGAAGCGACAGGTGTGCCGACCAGTCTCTGGATACTGATCGCGATCATCGGTGTCGCCGCAGCCGTCCGCTCGCTTTCGCTTTATGGCATGACGCTGGCCAATAATACAGGCGTGCAGCGCGCCATTGTCGATGTGCAGGATGACCAGTTCACCTCACTGACGGAAGGTGACTTTGCCCGCCTGTCGAGTGATGGTTCTGGCGGCTTCGTGTCGCGTTTCATCAATGATGTGAACGCCCTGCGAGATGCGGGCCTGCGTCTCGCGAACAATCTGACCAAGGGTGTGCTGACCGTCATTGGCGTGTTCATCACCATGCTGGTCATGGACTGGAAGCTGACGCTCGTCCTGCTGGTTATCTATCCCATTGCCTTCGGCCCGGTGATTGGCCTCGGCAATCGCGTTCGCAAACGGTCCAAACAGGCCCAGCGGCAGATTGGCGAGGTCGCCTCCCTCCTGTCGGAAAGCTTCCAGTCGGCCCGCGTGGTCAAGGCTTATGGACTTGAAGATTACCAGAAAGCCCGGGCCAAAAAGAGTTTCGTGGAGCGCTCCCGCCTCTTCCTGAAAGTGCTGACGGACCGCGCTGCGGTCGACCCGATCCTCGAAATCACGGGCGGTCTCGCGCTTGTCGGTATCCTGGCGCTGACAGCCTGGCGCATCGCGCAGGGCGACACATCGCTTGGCAATTTTGTTGGCGTCATCGGGGCGGTTGCGGTTGCGGCACCAGAACTGCGCGCCCTCGGCACGCTGAACGCAGTTGCACAGGAAGGCGGGGCGGCGGCAGACCGCGTCTTCGAAATCCTCGATGCCAAGCCGGTCATTTCCGACCGGCCCGACGCAAGAATACTCGGCGACGTGAAAGGCGGTATTGAATTTGCCGATGTGCACTTCTCCTATCCGGACGGATCGCCCGCATTGAAGGGTTTGAGTTTTTCGGCGGAGCCTGGCGAAACGGTTGCGCTTGTTGGGCCATCCGGCGCTGGAAAGTCCACGATTTTCAATCTCTTGCTACGGTTTTATGATCCTTTGGCCGGGTCGGTGTCCATTGACGGAACAGATGTTCGCAGTGTCACGGGTACGAGCCTGCGGAGGGCGACTGCGCTCGTCGCGCAGGAGGCGCTCCTGTTTGACGACACGATTGCGGCAAATATCGCGCTTGGCCGCATGGGTGCGACGCACAACGAGATTGTGGAGGCTGCAAAAGCCGCGAATGCACACGAATTCATTGAAGCCTTGCCCGGCGGATATGGCGCGGGTGCCGGTGAAATGGGCCGCAATCTCTCGGGTGGCCAGCGCCAGCGCGTCGCCCTTGCACGCGCAATCCTGCGTCAGGCACCCGTCCTGCTGCTCGATGAAGCGACATCAGCGCTCGACGCTGAAAGCGAAGCCAAGGTGCAGGCCGCGCTGGCAAGATTTTCAAAGGACCGCACCACCCTCATCATCGCCCACCGACTATCGACCGTCCGTTCCGCTGACCGCATCGTCGTGATGGAGGATGGCAAGCTGGTTGAGCAGGGGACGCATGACGCGTTGATGGCAGCAGACGGCGCCTACAGGCGGCTGGTGGAGCTGCAACTGAGCTAGGCCGCTAAGCGGTGATGCTCACGATGCCAAGCTAAAAAGGCCGGATGAGGTTGATGCTCGGGACGTTTGGGCCGGATAAGTTTCCCAGTCGGGTTTATAATCGTCCTTATCCGTTCTGGGTCATTTACCTTTCTTGATATCATTATTTCATCATCATTTGCGATACCAATAAGCCCTCGGTCGAACATCCAATGGACGGTGCCTGAAAGTGCAAGACCATTGTCTATGCTGTCTGGCCCGTCGTGTTCAACAGGCTTTATGTGAGCAGCTTCAGCTTCGGCGCGTCCACCACCGTTGATAAAATCCCAGCCTGTAATGGCGCATCGTTTTTCATATGCATGTAAAACAGCCAAACGGAATCGCCGATCCCGTATTTTCTTATTAATTAGCGTCGCGACAACTTCTCGTTCGACGTCAAAAATAAAAGGCGTAGCTTGGTCTTGAAATCCGGACTGCACGTTTGGAGCTTCATCGTGGCGTGGCAGTTCAATGTGTTCGTCGGGCCATGCATGTGAAACAATTTCGGCAAACGTATCATTCGAAATGGGTCGAACAGCTTGTAATGCTACACCAGTATTGGCCTGCCCATTGGAGCCTTGCATGGCGCGCTCAATAAATTGCCCATTGAGCGTTCTTGGAACCGCTGACGCAAAACTCAAATAAGTTCCGCTCTGCATGCTGACGTAGAACTTCTCGGTGTCATTGGGATCGGGTGTAATAGAACCAAGTTTCGCTAAGGCGCGGTAGCTACCTCTATTCTCGGCGCTGACTCCCGTATCTTTAACGGGAGTGAAAAAGACAACCCAATCGTCGACGCATTGTTCAATCCGCTTCAAATAGCGTCGCGGAAAATGATAGTAGCGCCCGGGCTGATCGTCATACTTTGACGTGGAACCTTGTACTAAAACTGCTTTTACCATCTGCTCGATCCGCCGCCCATATTGATCAACGGGGTACGGTCTCGACATCTTCGCTTGGGATCAAGTCAAAGCTCGTCAGATTGACGAAATAAAATCCATCCCCCTCCCAGGAACTTCATGTTCCAATGCGTGCATGATCACCCGCCAGTGGATCCTTGCGATACTTTGGGAGCTGCCGCTCTGGTACTGGCCCGTCTTCTTCTGGGAGGTGCGGGCGCTGCAGGCATGGTGGGCGACGGGCCCGCTGGAGCCGGGCACGCTGATCACCTTCGCCGTCACGCCGCGCGGCCGGATCATGGTTTCCGGCCTTTATCCGCCCGCACGGCCGGACCCGGCCGACTGGACCGTGCACGCCCCGCGCGCGCCTTGGGAGAGGTTTGCGCCGGGCGCTGGCGTCGAGGCGCTTCTGGCGCAACTCGGCGGGGTCGGTGCAGCTGCACTCTGGTGTACTGAAAATGTACCGCTGGTGCACGCCCACTGTCCTGCGCCAGCGCCTTTCCTCGACTCCGGCTAGGGCTCAGACACGCGCCGCCGTGGTTCGGCTTCGCTCACCATGACGGCTGCGTCCCAATCAGGTCCCAGCGCCGCGCTCCTTCGGAGTCCGCGGCCGCTGGTGCTGGCTTATCCGTAGGAGCGTTGCTGGGGCAGCTGCTCTGATGAGGCCTTGATGAATTTGGCGAGCTTTTCAGATGTTTCGGCGCCCTGGACGGCGATCTTGCGCATTGCGATATAGGTTGGCACGCCAGAGATGCCCATCTGACGGAAGAGGTCGGCTTCCTTGCGGGTCTCCTCGATATCGGCGTCCGAAGCGAGCAGCTTTTCTATGATGTCGCGCTCAAGGCCAATTTCCTCGCCAATGTCGGCAAGCACATCATGATCACCAATGTCGCGGGCATGTTCGAAATAGGCGGAGAAAAGCGCCTCCTTGGCTTCAGCGCCTTTGCCCTGTCCCTGTGCCCAGCGCACCAGCCTGTGGGCATCGAAACTGTTGGGGCGGTGGCGCAGCTCGTTGAAATTATAAGGGATATTTTCGGCTTCGCCATATTCGATGAGCGCCTGCCGCATTGCTGTCCAGCGGCTTTCATCGGTTTCTGGCCCGAATTTCTTGGCCATGTAATCGCGGTAATTCACACCGCCTTGCGGAATAGTCGGGTCAAGTTCGAACGGCCGGAACAGGAGTTCGACCTCGACCTCGGGGACAAGCTCAATTGCTCCCTGTATGCGGCGAAGTCCGAGCCAGCACCACGGGCAAACAAGGTCAGATACCATTTCGATCGTGAGTTTGGTCATGGACTTGGCTCCTATTAAATCAGGTCAGCATCAGGCAGGGGCGTCTAGCGGGCAGTGGCGACGATGCTTGCCGTCAAAGTCTGCCCACCAGGATAAGGCGTTCTCCACGCTACGTTTCCATTTGCGCCGTCACGCAATGCTTTTCAAGAAGCATGAGGGCGACCGGCGGGCATCTGCCATCCTGGAGCGAAGCGGCCTAGAGGGTTGCCGAAATGGTGAAACCGGTCAGCAGGATCAGTGCCGCCCAGGCATTCGACTTGAATACCATCAGCGCATTCCCGCGATCCCGATCAAGCGTGTAAACCTGCCAGACAGCATGTACGAGAAAGGCAATCACTGTGATGGCGCCCATGCGCGGTGCACTGTTTGCCGCCGACGCTGCCGCGAAAAATGCTCCAGCGATCAGGAAGAAGCTGAATGCGCCGAGAATGACGCGGTCGCCCATCAGCCTTGCGGTGGATTTCACGCCGATCAGGGCATCGTCTTCCTCGTCCTGGATGGCGTAGATCGTGTCATAGGCGATCGTCCAGGCGGCGAACCCCAGAAACAGGAGAACCGTCCCGAAAGAGACGTGCATCGCCGTCGCCGCAGCCACGAGCACACCCCAGTTGATTGCAAGTCCGAGCCACGCCTGCGGCCACCAGGTCACCCGTTTCATGAACGGGTAGGCCGCAATGAGCGGGATGGCGAGCAGGGCAACGATCTTGGCGTCGAAGGGTAGGCAGAGCCAGGCGAGAAAGCCGATCAGAAGCTGGGCAGCAAGAAAGATGTAGGCGCCGTGTAACGTTACCTGTCCCGATGGAAGCGGCCGGTTGGCAGTGCGCTCCACGGCGGCATCGAAATCACGGTCTGTAATGTCATTCCATGTGCAGGCGGCACCGCGCATGACGACCGCGCCAATGACGAAGAGCAGCTGCCACCAGAGGTCGATCCAGTAAAAGCCGGTTGCGATACGCGTATAGGCCAGCGATGCCAGCGTTGGCAGGAGGACCAGCCACGTGCCGATCGGACGGTCGAGCCGGGCAAGTGCTGCGAACGGGCGAAGCGTATCAGGCAGGCTGACCAGCCAGCCCGGCAGCGCACTGTCTGCAGGTGCTTTCGTGTTCGACCCGCTTTCGGAGTCAGCTCCTTCGCGGATGCTCCCTGCATGTTCGGAATCGGGTTTCGTGTCTGTCATGGCGCCCCCTATAGCGATTTTTTCCGGTCAGGCGATAGACACCGTCTTGCGATTAACAAATGAGCGGATGCCATCGGCTGCCAGTTCCCGGCCATAGCCAGACGACTTGATACCGCCGAATGGGAGCCTCGGATCGCTCGCGACCTTGGCGTTGACGAAAGTTGAACCGGCTTCCAGGTCCCGCACGGCCTTGTCGATTTCGCCGTTTTCTTGCGTAAAGATGGCAGAGCCGAGTCCGAAAACGCTGTCATTTGCGCGGCTTATAGCCTGGTCGAGGCTGTCGACCTTCCATAGCGCGGCCACAGGACCGAACATTTCCTTGTCGTAGGCCGGCGCGTGCTCAGGTGCAGCTTCGAGGATCTGGGGGGCGAACCAGTAGCCGTCTTCCGGCAATTTCGGCGTATCCAGGAGCGGTATAGCACCAGCTTTGACTGATTTCTCAACCTGGCTGGCGAGATCATCGCGGATCGCCTTCATCGCCAGCGGACCCATTTTCGTGTCATCGGCCATCGGATCGCCGATCTTGAGCGCTTGCATGCCTTCGACAAATTTGTCCCGGAACGCGTCATAGATGTCCGCGTGGACGAAAAAACGTTTGGCAGCGATGCAGGATTGTCCGTTGTTTTGTGTGCGTCCATCAATGGCTGTTTCGACCGCTGCTTCAAGGTCAGCCGACGGCATGACAATGAAGGCGTCGGTCCCGCCAAGTTCGAGCACGCTCGGCTTGATTTCCTCGCCGGATATGGATGCAACCGAACTCCCGGCCGGTCCAGACCCGGTGAGCGTTGCAGCTCGCACGCGGCGATCACGAAGGACGCCTTCCACCTTGTCCGACCCGATGAGGAGCGTCTGGAAACAGCCTTCGGGAAAGCCGGCTTCGCGGAACGCCTCTTCAATGTTCAGGGCTGCACGCCAGACATTCGAGGCGTGTTTCAGCAAGCCGACATTGCCGGCCATCAGGGCAGGGGCGGCAAAGCGGAAGACCTGCCAGAACGGAAAATTCCACGGCATCACTGCGAGGACGGGGCCGAGTGGCAGGTTGCGGACGTAGGAGCTGCTCGCATCCGACCGGATCTTCTCGTCAGCGAGATACGCCTCGCCATGCTCTGCATAATGGCGGCAGACCCAGGCGCACTTCTTCACCTCACCGACAGCCTGGGCAAGTGGCTTGCCCATTTCCAGGGTAATGCTGCGGCCGTAGGCATCGGCTTTCGACTCCAGCACGTCCGCCGTTCGCACAAGGAGGGCCGATCGTTCCTTGAAACTCGTCAGCCGCCAGCCAGCGAAACGCTCATCGGCCTTGGCGAGTGCATGATCGATATCAACGCCGGAATGCGGCTCGAATGTTTCAATCGTTTCTTCGTTTGCCGGGTTGATTGAACTGACTGTCATCGTGGAACCCTTCTTGTCGTCTCTTAACGTGTCGTCTTTTCAAGCCTATATGGGCGCCATGAGTTCCATGCCCCGAATATTCATTACAGAGCCGCTCATCGAAAATACTGGCGTGCAGCTGGATGATGGGCAGGGCAAATACCTGACGCGCGTCATGCGGCTTGAGGATGGCGCACCTGTTCGCGTATTCAATGGTGCCGATGGTGAATGGCGCGCGCGGCTGGAACAGCTCAGCGGCAAGAAAGTGTCGGTCGTGCCCGAATCGAAGACGCGTGAGCAGGTCGAGACGCCGGACCTGACGCTGCTTTTCGCGCCGCTGAAAAAGACGCGCACGGATTTTGTCGTCGAAAAGGCCTGCGAGCTGGGCGTGCGCCGCATCCAGCCGGTGATGACAGAGCGTACGCAATCCAGCCGGGTCCGCAGTGACAGGTTGCAATCTGTTGTCATTGAAGCGGCCGAGCAAACTGAGCGCATGGATGTACCGATGGTTGAAGATGACCTTCCCCTGGCGGGCGCGCTCGACAAGTGGGATCCGTCCCGCCCACTTTATTTTTGTGATGAAGGCGGCGACGCCCAGCCTATGTCGCGCGTCCTCGCCGAGACCGAATTCGGGCCAGCTGGCATACTGATCGGCCCGGAAGGGGGCTTCTCTCCAGCCGAGCGGCTTTTGCTGAGGAAATTGCCTTTCGTGACGCCCGTGACGCTTGGTCCACGTATCCTGCGCGCCGAGACTGCAGCCGTCTCCGCGCTCACTCTCTGGCAATCGCTGGTTGGCGACTGGCGCGACACTCCCTATCTGCCAGAAACTGAAAACGGCTAGAGGGCAGCCATACAGATGACGACGCCGACTTCCGATATCGACGAGAGCGCGCCGCGCATAGAATCCAGATCCGAGATGGTTGAATGGATTGAAGGCGGTTGTTCGCCGAAGTCCGATTGGCGGATCGGGACGGAGCACGAGAAGTTCGGCTTCATACGTGATGGCCTGCGCCCATTGCCTTATGATGGCGAAGTGTCTGTCCGCGCGATGCTGGAAGGCCTGCGGGACAAGTTTGGCTGGGCCCCGATCGTTGAAGGCGGGCACCTGATTGGCTTGCAGAAGGATGGGGCCAGCGTGAGTCTTGAGCCCGGCGGCCAGTTTGAGCTGTCAGGCGCGCCGCTCGAGCATATCCACCAGACCTGTAACGAAGTTGGTGACCACCTTCGCGAAGTCCGGGAAATCGCCGACCCGCTCGGCATTGCATTCCTCGGCATGGGGTCGTCGCCGCTCTGGTCGTTGGACGAAACGCCCATGATGCCGAAGGGCCGCTACAAGATCATGCGGGACTATATGCTGAAGGTCGGACGCCTCGGCCGCGAGATGATGTTCCGGACCTGTACGGTCCAGGCCAATCTCGATTTTTCGTCCGAGGCCGATATGGTCAAGAAGATGCGGGTATCGCTCGCGCTGCAGCCTCTTGGCACGGCGCTGTTTGCAAACTCACCTTTCACCGAGGGCCGACCGAACGGTTTTCTCTCCTATCGTTCTCACATCTGGACGGACACTGATCCGGACCGCTCTGGCATGTTGCCTTTCATGTTCGAGGACGGTGCGGGTTTTGAACGTTATGTCGACTATGCGCTGGATGTACCGATGTATTTCGTGCGCCGGGGCGGCAAATATCTCGATGCCAGCGGTTTGAGCTTCCGGGATTTCCTAAAGGGCGATCTTCCGATCCTGCCGGGCGAAAAGCCAGCTATGGATGATTTTGTCGATCACCTGTCGACGATCTTCCCCGAGGTGCGTCTCAAGCGCTTCCTTGAAATGCGCGGCTCTGATTCCGGTCCGTGGAGCCGACTATGCGCCTTCTCGGCATTCTGGACGGGGATTCTGTACGAGCAGTCTTCGCTGGATGCGTCTTGGGACCTGGTCAAGGACTGGACGGCGCCGCAGCGAGAATCGATTCGCCAGTCAGTGCGCGTTCTGGGGCTCAAAACGCCGCTGCCAGATGGCCGTTCGCTGCGTGACCTCGCGGTCGATGTGCTCGCGATCAGCCGTGACGGGTTGAAAGCGCGTGCACGGCTCAACACCGCCGGCGATACCGAAACAGGTTTCCTGTCAGAACTCGACGAGATTGCCGAAAGCGGGCTGACACCAGCGGACCGATTGCTGGAACTCTATCACAATGAGTGGGGCCAGCGCGTAGAACCCGCCTTCGATACACTCGCCTATTAGGCACCAGATTGCGTTCTTCCCGCCAAAAAAGGCACATCATTGCTTGAGCAACGCGAAAACGCGTGGTCATAGTGTGCGCCAATAAGGCAATTAAATGAGTCCGGTCAGGGGCTCGGGGAGCGACAATGAGTGAAGTAAATGCTGGCGGTACTCCAGCGATGAATCCCGGGAAGACATTTATGGGCCATCCCCGTGGCCTGTTTGTTCTGTTCTTCACCGAGATGTGGGAGCGCTTTTCATATTACGGCATGCGCGCCCTGCTGGTACTTTACCTCACGAAGCACTTCCTGTTCGAACGGGATGCCGCTTACGGTCTTTACGGCGCTTACACGACACTTGTCTTTATCGGTCCCGTAATCGGCGGTGTTCTCGCCGACCGGTATCTGGGGCAGCGTAAGGCTGTTGTTCTTGGTGCGGTCCTCCTGGTGCTAGGCCATCTAGGCATGGCAGTTGAAGGATCGCCGGTCGCTGAAGGCCAGAGCCCAGATGCGATGGTGATGAATATTTTCTATATGAGCCTCGCGCTCATTATTGTCGGCGTCGGCTTCCTCAAGGCAAACATCTCGACAATCGTTGGCGAACTCTATCCCAAGACCGACACGCGCCGGGACTCCGCGTTCACCATCTTTTATGTCGGGATCAATCTCGGCGCGTTTCTGGGCGCCTTGATATCCGGTTATCTCGGTGAAACTTTCGGCTGGGCATATGGCTTTGGCGCAGCCGGACTTGGCATGCTGGCCGGCCTTGTCATGTTCATGTGGGGCAAACCCGAGCTTCGCGGTGCCGGCGAACCACGCAATCCTGCGCTCCTCAAGGCTCCGGTCGTCGGACCGTTCAACCGCGAACACCTGATCTGGGCTGGCACGTTGGGCGCCATCCTCGTCGTCTGGCAACTCGTGCGCAGCCAGGGAACGGTCAACATCGTGCTGCTCTGCGCGATGACGGTGACGTATCTCTATATTGTCTATCGCGCTGTGGCGAACCTGTCGCCGCATCAGCGTAACCGGATTATCGTAGCGCTGATCCTCATTACAACGAACGTATTGTTCTGGGGGCTGTTCGAGCAGGCCGGGTCTTCACTCAACATCTTCACAGACGAAAACGTCAATCGGAACCTGCTTGGCTGGGAAGTGCCTGCCTCCATGTTCCAGTCAATCAATGCCTTCTACATCATAGCGCTTGGCCCGGTATTCGCCGGTCTCTGGGTGTGGCTTGCAAAGAAGGGAATGGAACCGAGCGCACCGATGAAATTTGCGCTGGGTTTGATACAATTGGGCCTCGGCTTCCTGGTTCTCGTCTGGGGGTCAGCTGCTGGAGACCTGACACCAGTCATCTTTATTTTCCTGATCTACCTGCTTCACACTACTGGGGAGCTTTGCCTCTCGCCGGTCGGCCTGTCAGCCATGACGCGCCTGTCGGTGACCAGCATGGTCGGCCTGATGATGGGGGCATGGTTCCTGGCGTCCGGCGCAGGCAACGCGGTCGCGGCGCTTATCGCCCAGGCAACGGCCGCCGGCAGTGAAGGTGGCGAGGCTGCGAGTGCAGCACAAGTCCTCTCGGTCTATTCGAAGGTCGGCTACTACGCGATTGGAGTAGGCGTCCTGTTTGCGATTATTTCGCCATTCCTCACCAAGCTCATGCATCTTGATACGCTTGAGGATGACACCACTCCGGGAACTGTAGATACCGGAGGGGCTATAAAAGATGCCGGCGAAACCGATCGCACGATCGGTTAAGGCCTATGGCAGGCATGTCGCGGGTTCAGTTGCGGTAAGGCCGCAGAGGCAAGTCGGCATCGATCCAGCCTTCCGGGCCAGATATGCCGCCAGCCACGCTTGTGACGTTCTCATAGCCCGCGCCGATAAGCTGATCGCGTGCCTTTGCGGAACGTGATCCGGAACGGCAGATCAGGGCGATACGCCGGGACTTGTCGCCAGCCGTAATCGTGTCGACCCGGCTGACAAAATCGTCGTCGTCGATCGACACGGTGTGGGCTGTTGCCGGCACGCCGGTCTGTGCCCATTCCTTTGGTGTGCGGACATCAATGAGCACGCCATTGGCTTTTCGGACCATCAGGTCAGCTTTCGGAACAGGCATTTCGGCGGGCAGGCCCTGGGCGAGGGCCGAATTGCCAGATAGTCCCATGCCGAAAGCCAGTATCGCTGCCGTCATCGAGCGTATTGATTTGAACATGTGCACGTCCTCTCGACCCTCCTTCTACCACGTTGTCCTGCCTCTGCGAGACATCCCGTCCAGTCCGCATACAATTGACGATACAGGTTAGTCATTTAAGGTTGAGGTAGCTGGGTGAAAGAACAGGGGCGGGGAATGAGGTTGGTTTCAATCTTTGCAATGGTGTTGATTGCGGTGAGCAACTTTGCTGTGGCACAGGAATTCGACGATAGCGACGCCCAGCCGCTCTCGCCGCCAGTCCCGACATATCCCGTCCTTGCCGCTGTGCTGGGGCTGGATGGCCTTTGTTCGGTTCGGTTTTCTGTCGACCAGCAGGGTTTACCGTTCAACCTCTTCACGTCCTGCACCGAGCCTGTTTTCTGTTACGAGGCCAAACGAGCAGTATCGGAGGTCCGGTTCAAGCCGGTTTACGTCAACGGCCATCCGCGTATCAGGGAAGACGTGGTGTACCCGATTGAATTCCGGTTGGAGCAGGGCTCTCCGGAAGCAACAGAAAGAGCGAGTGCCAGGCTTGCTGTGAAGACTGAGCAGCCCTGCCAGAAGATACCTGTATCCTAACCGGCACCCCCGACGGTCAGTGCATCAACCTTGAGGGTGGGCTGGCCAACGCCAACCGGGACGGATTGCCCGGCCTTGCCGCAAGTCCCCACGCCATCATCCATCGCGAAATCATTGCCGATCATCGACACCTTGTTGAGCACGGTCGGGCCGTGTCCGATCAGGGTTGCGTTCTTGACGGGCGCAACGATCTTGCCATTCTCGACGAGATAGGCCTCGGTACACTGGAATACAAAATTGCCGGATGTGATATCGACCTGGCCGCCACCAAAATCGACCGCCCAGATCCCGCGTTTCATGGATTTGACGATCTCGTCCGGGTCGTCCTGACCACCGAGCATCACCGTGTTCGTCATGCGCGGCATGATGCCGGAATCATATGATTCGCGGCGGCCATTGCCGGTCGGAGCCATGCCCATGAGGCGGGCGTTCTGACGGTCCTGCATATAGCCTTTGAGGATGCCATCCTCGATGAGCACGGTCTTTTGCGTTGGCGTGCCTTCATCATCGAATGAAAGGGAGCCGCGACGCGCTTCGATTGTGCCGTCGTCAATGATGGTGACGCCCTTCGCGGCTACCTGTTCGCCGATACGGCCGGCATAGACGCTCGTCTGCTTACGATTGAAATCACCCTCCAGGCCGTGGCCGACAGCTTCATGCAGCAGTACAGCGGGCCAGCCTGGTCCGAGTACGACTTCCATTTCGCCGGCAGGCGCCGGGATGGATTCGAGGTTGATCTCGGCCTTTCGCAGGGCGCGTTCCGCGAGCGCTTTCCAGCGCCCTGGGGCTATCCATTCTGCGTATTCCGCCCTGCCGCCTGCGCCTGCGCCTGCAGTTTCGCGCCGGCCATCTTTTTCGAGCGTGACCGAAATATTCAGCCGCACGAGCGGCCGGACATCGTGGAATGCATCGCCGCCGGGGCGCAACACATCAATTTCCTCATGGCTCCCTGCCAGGGAGACAGAGACCTGCACGACCCGTGGATCCTTTGCCCGGACCCATGCATCTATTTCAGCCAGGAGGTCGGTCTTCACCGTGAAACCGGGGGCGTCTGTCGGATCGATTGGCTGGTATAGACGACGATTGGTCGGTTGAGGGCTGACATCGAGCGAGCCCTGATATCCGCGCTTGGCGACGGACGCCGTCGAAGCGGCACGGCGAATCGCGTCGATGGTCAGTTCACCGGAATGCGCGTTGCCGCTGGTTTCGCCAGCGATCACGCGGAGGCCAAATCCCTGGCCAGTGTCAAAGGCCGCAGACTTCAGCCGACCATCATCGAACATGAAGCTCTCTGATCTCGAGCGCTGAACATAGATATCGCCATCGTCGGCCCCGTCGCAGGCGGCTGCGAGAAGGGCAACCGCTTCCTGGCGGTCAAAGGGGAGGTCATTATCTGTCATGTCAAAGACAATGGGCGCTCGCAGCTCGCGGTGCAAGCGCCGTCCTGCCGCTGTCTATTGCTGCACGGTGAAGCGCTTCAGTTGACGTTCGGCAAGTTCCCAGTCCGGTTTCAGCTCAAGCGCTTTCTGGAAGTCATAATAGGCGCCGGGTACATCTCCGGTGTTCTCGCGGGCAATAGCGCGATTGTAATAGGCGGCGAAAACGTCGGTGGTGCCAAGTGTGATCGCCTTGTTGAGCGGTTCGAGCGCTGACGCAAAGTCCTTGCGGTAAATGTGAGCCGCGCCCTCATTCAGATAGGCCGCGCCGAGATCCGGTTCGAGTTCAACTGCCTTGCCATAATCTTCCAGCGCGGTGTCATAGTCGCCGCCGCGCATTCTGATGACGCCGCGGTTCACATAGGTGGCGGCGCGATTCGAACGGCTCATCGTCTCTTCCCGCAAAGCGCGAGAGCAGGTTTCTTCGGCGCTGCGATATTGATAGTTGCCTCGCAGGGCGTCTTCATAGCAATCCTTGGCGAGCCCGCCCCCGATGACGAAGACCTGGGCGGATGCGGCTGTAGCTGTCGCAGCAGCAGCAAGAGCGGCAAAAGCAATACGATACATTTGTAAGCCTCTTCCTTCTGATTTACATGATTGTAGCGCCAATCGCCTGAGAAGCGAACTGGCTGCGACAAATTTGATATCACTGATCGCTTGGGTGGACGACGCTTTCGAGTGTAGTTATGGCAGGGCTCAAAGCATTACCAAGGAGTCGGGCTGTGCGCTTTTTGATCGCTCTTCTTTCCATTTTGCCGTTGGCGGGGCTCGCGCATGCGGCGCAGCCTGAAACCGGCGCAATCAATTTCCAGCCAGCGGCAACGCGTATCGCGGAGCGGATTCACAATTTCCACTTCGGCGTGCTGATCATCATCACGGTGATTACGCTGTTCGTCCTGGGGCTCATTGTCTGGGTCTGCGTGCGCTACAACAAGCGCGCCAACCCCGTGCCTCGCAAGTTCAGCCATAATACGACGGTCGAGATTCTCTGGACGGTTGTACCCGTACTGATTCTTGCGGCGATTGCTGGTCCGTCCTTCTCGAACCTGTTCTATCAGGAAAACGAACCGGACCTTGAGCGTATCGCCGCGGCCGAATCTGGCGACCAGAACAATTTTCCGGAAGCCGCAGAGCAGGGTTGGGTCACCTTCAAGGCGCAGGGCAACCAGTGGAACTGGACCTACTCCTTCCCAGATGAGCTCGACGGTGGCGGTTATCCTGTTGAATACGTTTCAAACCCGCTCCAGCGTGGACTGAGCAACGACAACACCAATGCGGCGAATGGCCCACGCAATCTCGCTGCAGATTATCCGCTTGTGCTGCCGGTCAATCGCTATATCCGCTACCAGACGGCTGCGTCTGACGTTATTCATTCCTGGACCATTCCGGCCTTCGGTGTGAAGACGGACGCCGTTCCCGGGCGCCTCAATGAGGGCTGGTTCCTGATTAATGAGACAGGAACCTATTACGGCCAGTGTTCGGAACTGTGCGGCAAGGACCACGCTTTCATGCCGATCGAGATTCGCGTCGTTGAGACCGAACAGTACAATGCCTGGATCGAAGCCCTGAAAGCGGGCGAGGATTTCGACGCTGCTTTCGACGCCATCCGCCCAGCTATTGTTGCATCTAACCAAGAGCCGACGGACGCTTCCACGCGCCTCGCTCAGGCCGAATAGGACCCAGAGGGAAATCTGATATGCCAATGGATCAAGTCTCCACTGCCCACGACGATCACGCCCACGACCATAAGCCGGGCTTTTTCGTTCGCTGGTTCCTGTCGACCAATCATAAAGATATCGGCACGCTCTACCTTGTCTTCGCGCTTTGCGCGGGCATCGTTGGTTACACGCTTTCGGGCCTAATCCGCCTTGAACTCGCCCAGCCGGGTATTGGCCCGCTGACCGGTCTGATGGAATTCTTCGGTTATTCCGGTGACCTCGCAATCGAGCACGCCAAGCATTTCTACAATGTCGTGATCACCTATCACGGCCTGATCATGATCTTCTTCATGGTGATGCCGGCCCTGATCGGCGGTTTTGGCAACTGGTTCGTTCCGCTGATGATCGGCGCGCCGGACATGGCGTTCCCGCGGATGAACAATATTTCGTTCTGGCTGACTGTTGCGGCTTTCGTGATGGCGTGTACGTCGATGCTGATTCCCGGCACGGGCCAGTTCCTCGGCTTTGGCGGCGGCTGGGTGCTTTACCCGCCACTCTCCAGCGCAACAGGCCATCCCGGTCCTTCAATGGACCTGCTGATCCTGTCGCTGCATACGGCCGGTATCGCCTCCATCCTCGGTGCGATCAACTTCATCGTGACGATCCTCAACATGCGCGCCCCCGGCATGACGCTTCACAAGATGCCGCTTTTTGCCTGGTCTGTCCTTGTTACAGCCGTGCTGCTCCTGCTGGCCCTTCCAGTGCTTGCTGGCGCGCTGACCATGCTTCTGACCGATCGGAATTTCGGATCGCAATTCTTTGACCCGTCCGGTGGCGGCGACCCGATCATGTTCCAGCATCTGTTCTGGTTCTTTGGTCACCCCGAAGTCTACATCATGATCCTGCCGGCGTTCGGTATCATCTCCCATATCGTTTCGACCTTCTCCAAGAAGCCGGTCTTCGGCTATCTCGGTATGGCCTACGCCATGGTCTCGATTGGTGCGATCGGCTTTATCGTCTGGGCGCACCACATGTACACGGTCGGCATGCCGACGGACATGAAGGCCTACTTCGTGGCAGCTACGATGGTGATCGCGGTTCCCACGGGCATCAAGATCTTCTCATGGATCGCGACGATGTGGGGCGGTTCGCTGGACTTCGAAGTGCCGATGGTCTGGGCGATTGGTTTTATCTTCCTGTTCACGGTCGGCGGCGTGACCGGTGTGGTTCTCGCCAATGCTGGTATCGACCACGCCCTGCACGACACATACTATGTTGTCGCGCACTTCCACTACGTCCTGTCGCTTGGCGCGGTCTTTGGCCTGTTCGCTGGCTGGTACTACTGGTTCGAGAAGATGTTTGGCGTGAAGTACAACAAGACGATCGGGTACATGCACTTCTGGACGATGTTCATTGGTTCCAACGTGCTCTTCTTCCCGCAGCACTTCCTCGGCCTGAACGGCATGCCACGCCGCTATATCGACTATGCAGACGGATTTGCCACCTGGCACCTCTGGTCGTCGATCGGGTATGCGATCACGCTCGTCGCGACACTGTTCTTCTTCATTGGTCTCATCGAAGCAGCGATCCGTCGTCGCAAGGGTGTCGCCAATCCATGGGGCGAGGGTGCAACCACACTGGAATGGACGCTGCCTTCACCGCCACCGTTCCACCAGTTTAACGAACTGCCTGAAGTGAAGCCTGAGAGCCATCATTAAGGGCCGTTAGAGCAGATTTGTTTCGGAACGGCCCTTTGCGTGAGGAACGCGAAGGGCCGTTTCCACTCAATTGATCGGGTAACAGCATGGCACAGACAGACGCAGCAGAGATGGGACCGGCCACACCGCGTTTCGCCACGGCCGGCGACTATGTGCAGCTGATGAAGCCGCGCATCATGATGCTCGTAGTGTTCACGGCCCTGGCCGGCCTGATCGCCGCCCAAGGCGTAACCGGCATTTCGATGAACCCGATCATGGCGGCCATTGCGACACTCGCCGTCGCGCTCGGTTCGGGCGCCGCCGGGGCGATCAATATGTGGTATGACGCCGATATCGATGCCGTGATGAAACGTACATCCACGCGTCCGATTCCGTCTGGCGCAGTGCCAAAGGATGAAGCCCTGGCGATGGGGCTGATCATGTCGGGCGTATCGGTACTGCTGATGTGGCTGGCGTCGAACGCCCTCGCGGCGGTGCTGCTGGCCGGATCGATTGCGTATTATGGCTGGCTTTACACGATGCTTCTGAAGCGTCGCACACCGCAGAACATTGTGATCGGTGGCGGGGCAGGGGCCTTTCCGCCAGTGATCGGCTGGGCCGCCGTGACCGGCAATGCGCCGCTCGATGCCTGGATCCTCTTCGCGATCATCTTTATCTGGACGCCGCCCCACTTCTGGGCGCTCAGCCTGCTTGCCCACGGCGAATATGCCAAGGCGAACATTCCGATGATGCCCGTGACACATGGCACAAAGGCGACGCGCAACCAGATCATGGCCTACTCAATCCTGCTCGCGCCGGTCGGCTTGCTGCCAGTCGTGACCGGGCTTGGCGGACTGGTATACGGGATAACCGCGCTGGTTCTTGGTGCTGGCTTTCTCTGGCTGGCCTTCGGCGTGTGGCGCAGCCGTGCCGGTGATGAGGGAGCCCCGCCGCGCGACCTGAAGGCGGCCAAGGGATTGTTTGCGTTCTCAATCCTTTATCTATTCGTCCTGTTTGCAGCCCTGATCGTTGAGCATGGTTTTGGCGCCTTCGTATCGATCCCGGGGATCACATGACCGACACACCAACTCCGCAATCGCAACCGCAGAAGAACGACGCGGCCCGGAAGGCGCAGAAGCGGCGTAATCTGTGGCTGGCGCTGGCGCTGTTCGGCTTCGTCCTTCTGGTGATCGTGACGACAATGATCAAGCTGGGCACCGGCGTGCCGGAGCGTATGTGATGAGCAACAGGAACATCACGCTCATCCTGGTTGTCGCCGTATTCGGAATGCTTGGGCTCGCCTTCGCGTCAAAGCCTTTATACGACAGTTTCTGCCGGGTGACGGGGTTTGGTGGCACAACCCAGATCGCGGAAGAGGCCCCAAAAGATATACTGGACCGTAGCCTCACCATCCGCTTCGACGCCAATGTGATGAATGCGCCCGTCCTGTTCCGGCCCTTGCAGACCAGCATGGACATCAAACTCGGCGAACATGGCCTGGCATTCTATGAAGTCACGAACACGTCATCCCATGATGTCAGCCTGATGGCCTCCTACAATGTAACGCCGCACAAGTCGGGGCTTTATTTCAACAAGCTCGAATGCTTCTGCTTTGAAGAGCGTATTGTTAAGGCTGGGCAGACCAAAAAGCTGCCTGTCGTGTTTTTTGTTTCTCCGGACCTCGATGAGGAGCGCAACATGGATGATGTGCGCACCATTACGCTGTCCTACACATTTTATGAAACTGACAGCTTTGAGGGTGCGGCGAATTCGGCTGCACTTAATTGAACTGTTGCGACTCTAATGCGGCGCAGGCTAAAAGGCGCCAAAACTGGGAAGACTCGAGGGATTCCGGCCCATGGCTCATGATGAAGTAAAACACGACTACCACCTGGTGAATCCATCGCCCTGGCCATTGCTCGGCTCCATGTCGATGATCGTCCTGGCGCTTGGTGCAGTCACCTATATGAAGGGCATGTTTGGCCTTGAAAAAGGCACCTGGTGGCTCCTGGCGCTAGGTTTCGCATGCGTTGCCTATGTGATGTTTGGCTGGTGGCGCGAAGTCATCAAGGAAGGCAAGGAAGGTGACCACACGCCTGTCGTCCAGATCGGCCTTCGCTATGGCATGATCCTGTTCATTGCGTCGGAGATCATGTTCTTCGTTGCCTGGTTCTGGAGCTTCTTCGAGTTCGCCATTTTCCACGGTGCCCGCGTCGGGGGATCTTTCGACGCGACCAACCCGCTCTATGCGGAAGCGCTTCAGGCTATTGGTGGCCAGTGGCCGCCGCAGGGCGTTGAAGTTTTCGACCCGTTCCATCTGCCACTTATGAACACGCTGATCCTGCTGCTGTCGGGTACGACGGTCACGGCGGCGCACCACGCACTGCAGCATGATAACCGCCGTACGGCGATCTTGATGCTCGCGATCACTGTTGTCCTCGGACTCTCATTCACGGGGCTGCAAGTCCTCGAATATGCGCATGCCGGCTTCAGCTATGACGGCACGATCTACGGCTCGGCCTTCTTCATGGCGACAGGTTTCCACGGGGCACACGTCGTGATCGGCACCATCTTCCTGGCAGTCTGTCTGATCAGGCTGATGACGGGCGGCATGTCGGCCAAGAAACATCTCGGCTTCGAGTTTGCCGCCTGGTACTGGCACTTCGTGGATGTGGTCTGGCTGTTCCTGTTCGCATTCGTCTATGTGATCCCATACCTGGTCATGGGGCACTAGGCACACCCCGTGCCGCAAAACGTCTCTCCAATCTCTGCCGGGCTCGGTTGTCGATGCCCGGCATGTGGAGAGGGTCCCGTTTTCAAATCTTACCTGGAACTGGCCCGCAGCTGTTCAGCCTGCGGTGCCGATTTCTCGAAGGCCGATTCCGGAGACGGGCCGGCCTTTTTTGTGATGTTCATTCTCGGCATCATCATCATGCCCCCCGTCCTGCTGGTACAGGCACTCTTTTCGCCGCCATTCTGGGTCCATATCATTCTCTGGACGCCGGTCATCGTCGCGCTGGCCATGTTGCTGCTGCGTCCATTCAAGTCGCTGATGTTTGCCCTGCAATGGAAAAACGGTGCCGAACAGGCGACCTGGAAAGAGGGAGGCGATAACGCGCCATGATGTTTCGTCCAATGCCGATCCTGACAGTGCTGTCCCTGATCAGCCTCGTCATCCTCGTCCTGCTGGGGAACTGGCAGTATGACCGGTATCAGGAAAAGCTGCTGCGGGGACCGGAAGAGGCCACCCTGTTTGAAATGGTCTCGGTCGATATCGACACCGCCAATTCAGGTGTCTCCCAGCAGGTATACGGCATTATTGACGGTGAGGCCGTTTGGCGCCGCTATGTGCCGGGCCGCATCAATGGTGAGGGCGCGATCGTGCTGGTGCTCTGGGACGCGACCTCCGGAACCGAGCCTGTCCCGTTGCAGATCAGCGAGCTGGATGCTTATGAGCGCCGCTCGAATGTATTCGTACGGCCGCCCCACAAAGGCGGAATGTCAGGATCGAACAAGCCGGATGAAAATCTCTGGTACACGTTCGATGGCGCTGCGATGCTGGCGCAACTTGGATACGATGAGACAGAGCCAAGCGTCGTTGAGCCGGATGTGATCACGCTGCGCCTCGCAGATGATGCCTCGCGGTCTCGCAAGACCGAGAACACCTATGCCACGGCAGAGCCTCGTGACCCGCTGCCGCCGGAACGCCACTTTGGCTATGCATTGACGTGGTGGGGGATGGCCTTCGGTCTGCTGGGCGTGTATTTCGCCTTCCATCACGCGCAGGGCCGGTTACGTTTCAAGAGGTAAAAGATGAAGTTCATATCGACACGAGGCGAGGCCGAACCTGTCGGCTTCGTGGATGCCTGCCTGTCTGGCCTGGCGCCAGATGGCGGCCTGTTCGTGCCGGAAAGCTGGCCTGGCATCCGCCCCGCAGCGCCTGGTGAATCCTATGTCGATGTGGCAACGCGCATCATTTGCGCGTTTGCAGACGGAGAACTGGCAGAGGACATCGTGCGAGGCATCTGCGAGCGGGCTTATGCGTCCTTTGCCCACCATTCAGTCGCGCCGCTCGTCCAGACAGGTCCGAATGAATTCATGATGGAGCTCCATCATGGTCCGACGCTGGCTTTCAAGGATATCGCGATGCAGTTGATCGCGCAATTGTTCGATCATGTGCTGGCAGAGCGGGGCGAGCGGATGAGCGTGACCTGCGCCACATCGGGCGATACGGGCGGTGCAGCGGCAGCGGCCTTTGCAGGGTCTAAGCAGGTTGACCTGTTCATCCTTCATCCGTTCGAACGCGTGTCACCCGTCCAGCGCCTGTTCATGACCACGACCGGTGAAGCGAATGTTCATAATATCGCTGTCGACGATGATTTCGACGCATGCCAGGCAATTGTAAAATCGCTGTTTGCTGACAGGGAATTTGTCGCGTCGACCAGCCTGTCAGGCGTCAATTCGATCAACTGGGCACGGATCGCTGCCCAGTCAGTCTATTACGCAACGGCGCAGGCCGCACTCGGCGTTGGCCGCCCGCTACGTTTCGTCGTGCCAAGCGGGAATATGGGCGATGCCCTGGCCGGCTACGTCGCCGCTCGTTGTGGATTGCTGGCCGGGTTCGAAGGCATCTGCGCGGTGAATGAAAACGACACGCTTCGCGTCCTTTTCGAGGATGGCAGGATGACCCGCACGCCGGCCGTGGCCACGCCTAGCCCGGCCATGGACATATCTGTACCGAGCAATTTCGAGCGCATCGCCTTTGAAGTGTCTGGCCGCGATCCTGAGCTGATCCGGCAAATCTACCAATCTTATGCACAGTCGGGCGAAGTGACGCTACCGGAGAAGATCCGGGGGCCTCTGTCCTGCAGCGGCCTCGCTGCCGCGACCGTCTCAAACACTGAGACGATGGCCGAAATCAGACGGATGCTGGAGCTTACAGGATGGCTGATCTGCCCACACACGGCTGTTGGCACCAAGGTCGCCCAAGGCTTGAAGGCGAGCGATATAACGACCGTCATCCTGTCGACGGCGCATGCGGCCAAGTTTCCGGAAACCGTGCTTGAAGCGACGGGACGCAACGCGCCGCTGCCAGACCGGGTCGCCGGGCTTCTTGATCGCACCGAGGTGTTTGAACGTATCTCGTCTGACGAATTCATCGTGCGAAAATATATTCTCGAGCATCAGCGGAGCTGAGCCTCTCGCCACATCAAGCAGGAGCGACTAGGCTGCCAGTGATGCATGGGATGGCGACTTCTTCCATTGGGCTTTGGTGGTGGGATGCGGACGCGCAGCGTCTGCGCATAGAACCTGACGACCAATCAGGCCTCGACGATATTGGCGGCACCTGGACGTTGAATTCCCTTGGTGTTGTCCTCGACGGTTTGAGCCGAAGCCGTCTTGAGCGTGCGCTCGATCCGGCCCGCAAGCATGAACGTGCCTTCGCCTGCGCCCTCGGGCTGTCGAATGGCGGAGCGATCCGGCTGATTGGCGAGTTTGATGACCGGGGCGCGGCGGCCGGCCAGGTTATCAGGGATTCCGTACCGGATGAGGCCTCCGTTGCCTCACCCGGGCCGGGACTGGAAGCGGTCTTCCAGCCGATTGTGTCGCTTGTATCGGGGAAAATCGCCGGCTTCGAAGCCCTCGCCCGATGGGACGGCGTGCCGCCGGGAAATCACTCCGGCGCTGAAGGGATCGGCGACGATGCGCTGGCGCAAAACATGCTGATCCGTGCCAGTGATGCGCTTTCGTCATGGCGCAAGGCGGGGCTTGCCGCAGACCTGTTCGTCAATGTGAACCTCACCGGCAAGGACATGGCGCGTGAAGACATGCCCATTCTCGTCGATGCACTCGTGACGGGCCATGGATTTGACCGTGGCCAGTTGCGCATTGAACTGACCGAACAGGCAGCGTTGCGTGATACAGGAGAGGCGGTACGCGTCGCGCATGCCCTGAAGACTGCTGGCGCCGGCGTCATTCTTGATGATTTCGGATCAGGGCATTCTTCTTTTTCGTGGCTCGCGGCCTTGCCCGCGGACGGGCTTAAGATTGATCCTGAGCTGACGCGGCAGTTGGGTAATCCGAAAGTGAATGTCATTCTGGAAACGGTAACCTTGCTGGCCTCACGCCTGAGCATGAGCGCGACGGCGGAGGGCATAGAGGACCTTGGCCAGATCGGCCTGCTGCGAAACCTTGGCTTCCATTATGCTCAGGGATTTGCGTTTTCGAGGCCGATCGATGCCGGGCAGGCTCTGGCCTTGTTGAAGTCCAAATAGGCCGATCAGGCCGAGCCGCCACCGGCATGCAGCCAGGCGGCATCAATACCCAGCAGGTCGAGCGCGCGGGCCCATTTGCTGTCATGCTCATTGCCATAGACGAGATCCGGAATGGCCTCACCAATGATCCACGAATTCTCCGCAACCTCGTTTTCCAGTTGTCCGGCACCCCAGCCCGAATAGCCGAGAGCCATGACGGATTCCCGCGGGGCATCTCCGGAAGCGATGGCGAGCAGGACATCCCTCGTCGCGGTCAGGCAGAATTCAGGATTGATATCCATCGTTGCACCATCTGAATAGAAATCGGTGGTGTGAACGACAAACCCCCGGTCCGTGCCGACCGGACCGCCGCTCAGGACGCAATTATCCGGCAGGCGAATGTCCTGTTCGATACCGAGCTGTGTCAGCAGCTGGGGCAGAGTCAGATCGTCAATCGGCTTGTTGAGGACAATGCCCATGGCATAGTCCGGCTCATGCGCGCAGACGAGTATCAGGGAACGCAGGAAGCGATCATCACCAATGCCGGGCATGGCGATCAGGAGTTTTCCGGTCAGATCCTGAAGCATGTCAGGCACCTTTCTTCTCCTTCAAGCTGACTCACGGTGGCCAGCTTGGCAAGGATTCGTTGATTGATGCCGTCTCCATGCCTAAGTAGCAATCAGTCTCAAAGGAGAAATTCATGACAATCAGTATTGGCGACAAAATTCCGGACGCAGTGTTCATGGAAATGACCGACAAAGGGCCGGAGCCGCGCAAGACAGAAGACATCTTCGCGGGCAAGACGGTTGCACTTTTCGCTGTGCCTGGAGCGTTCACCCCGACATGTTCGGTCAAGCATTTGCCGGGTTTTGTCGAGAAGTCCGAAGCCTTGCACGGCAAGGGCGTCGACGACATCGTCTGCACGTCCGTCAATGATGTCTTCGTCATGAATGCGTGGGGCGACCATGCAGGAACAGGCGGCAAGGTCCGTATGCTCGCTGACGGCAATGGCAAGTTCGCAAAGGCGCTCGGACTGGAAATGGACGCAAGCGGCTTTGGCATGGGTGAGCGTTCGCAGCGCTATTCTATGCTGGTAAAAGATGGTGTCGTGGAACAGCTCAACGTTGAGGATGGCGGCGAATTCAAAGTATCGAGCGCGGATTATATGCTCGGCCAAATTTGAGTCCCCATTCATAACGAAGCAGTCTAGAAACGGCGTATGTCACATTGGCATACGCCGCTTTTTTGATCGGTATTTATTGAAAAACGACGAATGCAATCCGATGTGAATCACAGGTAATCGGAGGGAACCTGTATGGAACCATCATTGGTCGTCGCCATCATCCTGGCCTTTGCGGGGCTTGTACTTCTCATGTCTGCCGTGAAAGTCGTGCCGCAGGGATATAATCTCACGGTCGAGAATTTCGGTCGTTACACCAAGACGCTGTCTCCCGGCCTTCACTTCATCATTCCGTTCTACCAGCGCATCGGGCGCAAGATGAACATGATGGAAAGCGTGCTCGACATTCCGACACAGGAAGTCATCACCAAGGATAACGCGATGGTGTCCTGTGACGCTGTTGTCTTCATCCAGGTCATAGATCCTGTCTCGGCGGCCTATGAGGTCAACAATCTCACGAATGCCATCGAGAATCTGGCGCTGACAAATATCCGGACGGTGGTCGGTTCGATGGATCTTGATGAAGTCCTGTCCAATCGCGATGAAATCAATGCGCGCCTTCTCAATGTGGTCGATGCGGCGACAAATCCGTGGGGCGTGAAAGTCACCCGGATCGAGATTGCCGACCTGTCGCCACCAGCCGACATTACTGAGGCGATGGCGCGCCAGATGAAAGCCGAGCGACTGAAGCGGGCCGAAATCCTGACAGCCGAAGGCGACAAGCAGTCTGCCATTCTCAAGGCTGAAGGCCAGAAGCAGTCTCAAATCCTTGAAGCCGAAGGCCGCCGAGAGGCTGCGTTCCGGGACGCCGAAGCGCGTGAGCGCGAGGCTGAAGCCGAGGCAAAGGCAACGGCCATGGTGTCTGAAGCAATTGCGAAGGGCGACGTGAACGCGATCAACTACTTTCTTGGTCAGCAATATGTCTCGGCTTTTGAGAAACTTGCCACGGCGAATAATCAGAAGACGGTCATTATCCCGGCTGAGTTCAGCTCAATCCTAGGCACAATCGAGGGTATCAGGGGCCTCGCTGATAGTGCGATGTCATCCCGTTCCGAGGGCAATGGCGCTGTGCCGCGAACACGCCGGCGGGAGGAATAGAACATGGACACGCTGACCGCGCTGATGTGGCCGATCAGTGCCTGGCACTGGCTGGCGATCGGCCTGATCCTGCTGTCCATCGAGATGATGGTCGGCACATTTGACCTGCTCTGGATCGCGATAGCTGCAGGCATTACGGCGATATTTGCCGCGATTGCACCGGCGGGTCTCAGTGACTGGCAGGGCCAGCTCATCTTTTTTGGCATTGCCGCAATCGGACTGGTCGTCCTTGGCCGGACGGTGTTTGCGGGGATGCGTGAAATTGCCAATGAGCATCCGACGCTGAACAAGCGCATGCGGCGCACGATCGGCCAGCGCGGCGTAGCCATGGCGGACTTCTCAGACGGGTCTGGCCGCGTCCGGCTGGGCGATACGGACTGGTCTGCTGAAACGGTTGACGGGTCCAATCCGCTAGAGGGCGCAGCGGTTGAAGTGGCGGAAACTGCCGGAAATGTCCTCCGGGTAAGACCGGCTTAGTCCTGCGGAAATTTGCCTGACACAGAGTCCAGCAGCAGTACACTCACGGTGCAGTAGCAGTACACCTGTCGTACAGTTGGAATCCTAGAAGAGGGACCCTTGCGGCGGCGCGTCGGTTTTGCCGGCGGGCTTTGGTGCAGGGGCCGGCTTTTCCGGTTTTTCCGCTTTGGCCCCTGGCTTGCCGGCGGAGCCTGTCACGTCAGCTTCAAGCACGCCATTTGCCAGCGCAATCTCAAGCCGGTCGCCTGGCCTGGTCGCTTCGTTGGATTTCAGGACACGTCCGTCAGCGTCTTTTACAATCGCAAAGCCGCGATCGAGCGTCGCCTGGTAGGAGAGGGTTTCAAGCAATTTCGACTGAGATGTGAACACTGTCGTCTTTTGCGTGATGATCCGCTTCAGCGCAGGTTTCGCACGCACAGCAATGTCAATCAGCGCGCGGCGGTGACGGCGGGCTTCGGCCTCAAGGGGGGCGGGCCGCAAGCGAGCACCGGTACGGGTCATGTCGATACGTTTGGACTTGATCGCGCTTGAGAGGCCCGCGCGAAGGGCGGCGTCGAAATAGTCGATACCCTGGCGTTTCTGCGCGATCACGTTTTCAAGCCGCGGCAGGCGCGAGGCGCGCAGGCGATCCCGGTCATGACGCACGCGCCGTGACAGGGCGTGTTTCAGGCTCTGGGCCCGCTCGTCTACAGCGAGCAGCAGATCGGCGCGCACGGGCACGGCGATTTCAGCGGCACCCGTCGGTGTGGGCGCACGAGCGTCGGAGACAAAGTCAATCAGCGTCGTATCCGTCTCGTGGCCGACAGCCGAAATGAGCGGGATGTCACTTTCGAAGGCGGCGCGGACGACGTTCTCTTCGTTGAATGGCCAGAGGTCTTCGATCGAGCCGCCGCCGCGTCCCACGATCAGCACGTCTGGCCTGTCTTCGCCCGCCATCGCATTGAACCCGCGAATGGCGGCTTCGATCTGACCGGCCGCTGAATCGCCCTGCACAAGCGCAGGCCACAGGATGACGCGGACGGGGAAGCGTTCGCGGATGCGGTGGAGGATGTCGCGGATGACAGCGCCGGTCGGGCTGGTCACGACGCCGATCGTCCTTGGCAGGTAAGGCAGGCGCTTCTTGTGGCGTTCGTCAAAAAGGCCTTCGGCGGCGAGTTTCTTCTTGCGCTCTTCAAGCAGCGCCATTAGCGCGCCGGCGCCTGCGGGCCGCATGAAATCTGCGATCAGCTGGTAGTTGGACCGGCCGGGATAGGTCGACAGGCGGCCCTGCGCGACGACTTCCAGGCCTTCTTCCGGCTTGAAGGGCAGGCGCGAGACCGAGCCCTTCCACATTACGGTGTTGAGTACGGCCTTGTCGTCTTTGATGTCAGCATACATGTGGCCCGAGCGAGCAAGCACAACGCGGCCAAGTTCACCCCGGACCTTCACGTGATCATAGGTCGTCTCGATCGTCCGCTTCAGGGAGCTCGCAAGCTCTGACACGGTGAGCTCTGTCACATTGGAGGTGTTGTCCTCGCTCATGACCTAGTCCTTGTCGCGCTCATCGCCATTGGCGTGGCTGATGTTCTGCGTCGTGGTCCGCACGGTCAGGTCTCCGGAAATGCGGGTCATCATGAATGTACCCGTCCAGTCTGAAGGGTCATCGAAAAACCAGACGCCGCTAATCACGCAGCAATCTGCGTCGACATCGCCATGATAGCGCAACGGCGAGGAAATCTCGGGAGGCTGGACAATGGCGAGCTTGGTGAAACGCACATCCAGCCCGTGCCGCTCGCCCAGTATGTCGGCTTCATACTCGTCGATTGCCTGGTCGATCGAAAAATTCTCTTCCAGGACAGACCCGGTCACCCGGCCGCTCTCTTCCGAAAGCCATGCCGTAAACATGATGGCATCGTCTGTCAGGTCATAAGCATAATATCCAGTCCAGAACCCGGTAAGGGTGCTGGGCTGTCGGCGCTGGGGGCTGTTGTTTCGCATACCGGACCTTGCCTTTGCGGAGGCATGATCATCAAGGGGATTTGACACCCTTGTCCACCCGTTTGGGGAAAATGATCCGGTCATTGTGGTGTGATCGCCAATAGTCGAGGCACATTTCGGGGCTTGATCAAATCCTGCGGCGCGTTCATCACCCGATGCATGAAAATCCTTATCATTGGTTCAGGCGGCCGCGAACACGCGCTTGCCTGGAAAATCGCACAATCACCGCTGGTCGATGAAGTCTTCAGCGCACCGGGCAATCCGGGCATGGACAAGATCGGCCCGTGTTTCGATCTCGACCCGACTGACCTGCACGCAGTTCAGGAGCTGGCCCTGCAGATTACGCCGGACCTGATCATCATCGGTCCTGAAGGCCCGCTTGCGGCGGGGGCGTCCGACGCACTCAGGGCGAGGGGCTTCGATGTGTTCGGGCCAAGCCAGAAGGCTACCCAGCTGGAAAGCTCCAAGGGGTTTGCCAAGGATCTGATGCAGAAATACGGCGTGCCGACGGCCGCCTATGGCCGTTTCACAGACCTGACGCCTGCGCTCGATTTCCTTGAAACCATGACCGCGCCTTATGTGATCAAGGCGGATGGTCTTGCGGCGGGCAAGGGCGTTGTCATCGCCCAAACGCTGGATGAAGCCGAGAACGCCGTCGAAGAAATGATGACCGGCAAGTTTGGCGACGCGTCGGCTGAAATCGTGATTGAGGAATTCATGACCGGCGAGGAAGCGTCGGTATTCGTGATGACCGATGGCGAAGGCGCAATCTACCTGCCCGTCGCCCAGGACCACAAACGGGTGGGCGACGGCGATACCGGGCCGAACACGGGCGGCATGGGTGCATATGCGCCCGCTGCGGTCGTGGATGCCCGCACGCTCGAGCTCGTCCAGGCGCTGATCGTTGAGCCGATGCTGTCAGGCATGGCCGAAGACGGCATGCCCTATCAGGGCGTTCTCTATGTTGGCATCATGGTGACGCCGGACGGGCCGAAAGTTGTCGAGTTCAATGCGCGCTTCGGTGACCCGGAATGCCAGGTCCTGATGAGCGGGTTGCCGGGCGATATCGTGCCGGCCTTGCTGGTCTGTGCGACGGGTGGGCTGGTGTCCAGCCATGCTGCGCTTTGCGAGATGATGGGGCTGTCCGACTTTGAGCCGAGCGCAGTCGTTGTCATGGCCGCGAATGGCTATCCGGGCCAGGTCGAGAAAGGCAGCGTCATCAAGGGGGTCGACAAGGCCAACGAGATTGACGGCGTCACCGTGTTTCAAGCTGGCACGGATGTGAATGCTGCCAATGAGCTTGTCGCTTCCGGCGGCCGGGTTCTCGGTGTCACGGCGACCGGGCTTTCGCTTAAGACCGCAATCGAGACAGCCTATAAAGGTGTCGAGGCGATTGACTGGCCTGACGGTTTCTATCGCAAGGACATTGGCCGACGGGCGCTTAAATAACCGTAACACGCATATGACGGGCGCAACCAAGCGCCCGCCCAGTCCATTGATCCTTCAGTTGAAAATATTGAAGGAAAATGATCATGACGAATCCCAATGTCGACGCCCTGAATGACGTCACCAAGACGCTGATCGATAGCCAGAAGGGCTATGAGAAGGTCTGTGAAATCTCCGATGACAGCTTTGCCCTGCGTAGCAAGTTCCAGTCTCTGGCGGCTGAGCGAACTGATTTGATCGGTCGCTTCCAGGAGCAGGTGCGCAGCTATGGCGGAACGCCGGAAACTTCCGGTGGTGCTGGCGGTGCGCTGCACCGCGTCTGGGCAGACTTTACCTCACTGTTCCAGAATGATGAGAAGGCGGCGCTTGAAGCCGTCGAGGGCGGCGAGGAGCATCTTGCAAAGGAAGTCGCCTCAAAGCTGGAAAACAAAGGGCTCGATCAGGTCACCATCGACCTCCTCGAGCGGGCGCGGGCATCGGCTTGTTATGGCGAGAATTTTGCCGAGCAGGCTGAAAAAAGCTTCAGCTGACCTCGAAACGGGAATTGAGAAAGCCGCTCCTGTCTGGGGGCGGCTTTTTTCTATGCATCACATTTACCTCATTAAGTGGGAAATTTTAAGTGGTTTGACCCTGCGAAATGCTTGTTCCTGCACCGCAGGGCAGTAGGGTGCCCGCAAAGACAACCCACAGGGAGTAGAGCCATGGCGGAAGCTGCCAACGCACAGGAAATGTTCACCGGAACAAAGGATGTCGTCGACGCCCACAAGTTTGACGAGACGAAGCTCGCCGACTGGATGGAGGCGAATGTCGAGGGCTATCAGGGGCCGCTGACCGTCAAGCAGTTCAAGGGTGGCCAGTCCAACCCGACCTACAAGCTGTTCACGCCGACCAAGACTTATGTCCTGCGCCGCAAGCCGCCGGGCAAGCTGCTGCCGTCTGCGCACGCGGTCGACCGTGAATTCCGCGTCATCAACGCGCTTTACCCGACCGGTTTCCCGGTGGCACGGCCTTACGGGCTGTGCACGGATGAAGGCGTGATCGGCACGATGTTCTACGTGATGGATTGTGTCGATGGGCGCATCCTGTGGGATGGCACGCTGCCGGAATACGAGCCTGCCATGCGGCACAAGATCTATGAAGCGAAGATCAAGACATTCGCAGATCTCCATAATACGGACTGGCGCGCGATCGGCCTCGAAGGCTTTGGCAAGGAGGGCGACTATGTGGCTCGCCAGATCCACCGCTGGACGAAGCAGTACAAGGCGTCCGAGACAGAGCATATCGAGGATATGGAGAAGCTGAGCGAGTGGCTGCCGAAGAACATTCCGGCTGGCGACATGACCACGATCGTGCATGGCGATTATCGGCTCGACAATATGGTGCTCCATCCCACAGAGCCGAAAGTCACAGCCGTGCTGGACTGGGAGCTTTCAACGCTCGGTGATCCGCTCGCCGATTTCTCCTATCACCTCATGAACTGGGTCATGCCGAGCGGCGATGAGACCCGCGGGTCGCTCTCGTCCATTCCGGACCTGAAGGCCTGGGGCATCCCGACCATGGAAGAATATGTCGACATGTACTGCGAGCATACCGGCCGCAGCGGCCTGCCGCAGCTCGACTATTACTTCGCATATAATGCGTTCCGTCTCGCCGGGATCCTGCAGGGCATTGTCGGACGTGTGCGCGATGGCACGGCCTCCAACGCAAACGCTGCGGCCAATGCAGAGCGGGTCAAACCGCTCGCAGCTTTTGCGGCTCAGCGCGCGCGCATGGCCGGTATGGAAGGCTAGGGGCGGCATGGCAGACATTATTAAAGGCCCCCTGCGCAAGCCCGCTCAGATGCTGGCGGATCAGTCTTATGACGGTCACGCCTCGCTGCATGATGACAGCCAGGCTGAAAAGCTTGGTATCAAGGCGGGGCCGATCGAGGGGCCGACGCATTTCAGCCAGTTCTCACCCTATCTTGTGGACCTGTTCGGCAAGGCCTGGTTTGAGCGGGGATGTTTCTCCGCGCATTTCCAGAACATGGTGTTTGAAGGGGAAGAGGTTCGCGTCTTTGTCGAGCCGAAGTCTGACGCATATGCTTATTGCCGGGCTGAAAAAGCCGATGGCACACCAGTGCTTGAGGCGGGCGCGAGCCTCGGGCCAGACCATGGCGAAACGCTGCTTGAGGCGAGAATGGCAAAACTGCGCCCGGCGGGCGAGCTTGTCATTCTGTCGGATATGTCCGTCGGCATGGCGGGACCGGACAATGAAACCGTCCGGATGGAGCCGGACCAGCATATGGGGAACCTCTATCCCTTCACATTGAACGAAAAGCTGGCGGTGATTACGGAGCCAATGGACTGGTATTCCGATGCGGGCACCTCACCATGGGGCAGGGCAATCATTCCGACCGAGATGGTGTCAGTGCTCGGCAATTACACTGGCGGGCAGGCTGGATGGCAGGTCAAACGGCCCTCGATCGGCCTCTTCGCTGATTTGCAGATCAAGATGGTGGACGGGCCGCTTTTCGTGGGTGAAACCTATCGCCTCAAGCGTGAGATCGTTGCCTTGTCGCAGAGCCGCCGGGTTGAGAATTACTGGGTTCTGACGCAGTTCTTCGACGAGGATGGCAGCAAGCTGCGGGCAGAGATGCTTCTCAACCATGGTGTCCTGAAGGCGAGCTATCCGGATTATCCGGCTGACCTGTTGCCCTGACGACGACATTCGCGCGGCAACAGAGACTGGCGCGGGTTTTGCACGTTGCCGTGAATATATCCCGCGCGCGAAGTTTCAGTTCTACGGAGCGATAAAATTTACGTTCGCAGGAAGACCGGCTAGAACAGCCCAGATCACTGGAGAAGCGTGTTGGACAGACAGACAAAAACAGGTCTCGGCATCCTTGCGGCCGGCTGTGTGCTGGTCGTGTCAGCATGCGGGCAATCCACCAGTAGCGATGCTGCCGCGACATCAAATAGCCGATGTGTGGATATTCCGGATGGGTATTATCTGTTCACGGATGGAAAGTTTTCACCGACCTCTCAGGAGCTTGCGCTGGAAGAAGCGCCCGAAGTGACGCAGGCGCAGGTGGCGTGGACACATGATATTGAAAATGATCTCGCAGTTGCCGGTTTTGACTGGATCACTCTCGACGTGTCCGGCCCGGTAGCGACTGTCATCGGCACGGCGCCGACGGCCGCGATCAAGCAAGCCGGACTAGACGCAGCGGAAGCTGCCATTCAGGCGGACCGTCAGGCGCGCTTGTCCATTCGCCTTGTTGTCGATGGCATTGGTGTAGAGGGCGTGGCGCCCGGAGTTGGGGCGGCTGTTGCCAATCTGTCCGAGACCCCCACCCCCGAAGCCTGCCAGGCCGCCTTTGAGGCGACCATGGAAGGCCGCAACATCGAGTTCCAGACTGAAAATTCCAGCATATCGCCGCCAAGCACGGGTTTGCTGGACGCAATTGCTGGGGCGGCGCTTCTTTGCAGTGATTACCGCGTCGAGATCGGTGCGCATACTGATGCCCGCGGCGCCGATTCCTACAATTTGCGATTGTCGCAGGAACGTGCGGATGCGGTTCGCGCCTATCTTCTGGACAAGGGTGTTTCCGGCGACAAGCTGACAGCTGTCGGCTACGGCGAAACACGGCCGATCGACCGTGAGCAGACGAGTGAGGCGTATGCCCGCAACCGCCGTACGGAATTCAACATCCAGCCGGACTGACCTGTCAGTACCTCAGAATTTGTAGCGAACCGGGATAGACTTGGGGCCGCTGACGAAATTCGCCCGGATGAAACTGGGCTCGCCCGCCAGCTCGATCAACTTCACACGTGAGAACAGCTCTTCATATACGGCCTGCATTTCCAGGCGTGCGAGATGCATGCCGAGGCACATGTGTCCGCCATAGCCGAAAGAGATGATCTTGTTCGGGCTGCGATCAACGCGGAATTCAAACGGATCGTCAAAAACTTCCTCGTCGCGATTACCTGACGGATAGCAGAGGAGCAGGCTCTCGCCCTCCAGGATCTTGCGGCCGCGAAGTTCGTAGTCTTCCTGGGCGGTGCGCATGAAATGTTTCACCGGTGTCGTCCAGCGAATGGCCTCGTCTACGGCCGTGCGGGACATGCCCTTCGGATCATCCATCATTTTCTTGAGCTGGCCCGGGCTGCGAAGCATGCCGAGCAAGCCGCCACCGGTCGAGGCGCTCGTCGTATCGTGGCCGGCAGCGGCGACGATGATATAATAGCTCATCGCTTCGAGCTGGCCGATCGGCTCTCCATCCACCGTCCCATTGGCGATGATGGTCGACACATCATCCTTCGGGCTGGCGCGGCGATCGGCTGTTATGCCGGTAAAATACATGAAGAACTGGGCTAGCGTCTCCTGGATCGAGGACAGGCCCTTATTGGCATCGCCATCGCCAAGCAGGTCCTTGTCGCGCATCAGGTCAGGGTCCTGAGCGCCGAAAATTTCCTGGGTCAGTTTGAGCATCATCGGCTCGTCATCTACGGGCACACCGAGAATCTGCATGATGACGCGTAGCGGATAGTAAAGTGCGATGTCATGCTGGAAGTCACATTCGCCGCCCATGTCTTCCATGCGGTCGACGAACTCCTTAGCGATAGTGCGGATCGCGTCTTCGCGTTTCTTGACGTTGTGCGGCATGAACCATTCCTGGGTCAGGTGCCGCAGCTTGTAGTGCATTGGATCATCAAGCTGCACGAGCGTTTTCAGGAGGTGCGGTCCGCCGGTCTGTTCATAGACGCGTTCTTCGGCCGTGGAATAGCTCAGCATTTCGCGTTCGCCATTCGTGAACAGCTTGTTCTGGCGGCTGATCTCCATGATGTCTGCGTGCTTGGTCAGCGCCCAGAACGGGCGGAAGTCATCAGGCTCGCACCAGGCGACCGGGTCTTCCCTGCGAAGCTTTGCGAAGGCGGCATCGAGAGCATCCGGATTGGCATAGACGTCCGGATCCACAATCTGGTTGCAAGCTGCGGCGGCGGCAGCGCTCATGGTGCGAGATGGGTCTTTTTTCGTCGCGGGTGGAAAGGCGGTTGCTGTGTCGGGCATTCTGTCGGTCCTCCGAGTGACGTATTCGTCTACTTTCGCCGCGTAGCTTTGCGTGGCTTGGTGCCTTTGTGAAGCCCTCTCTCAGCGTCATGTTCGGTGTTTGAGGCCCGTTTGAATGGCGGTTTAGGCCTCGGCTTCGACGGTCGGGGCGGGCCATCCTTGAGAACCGTACCGAGCAGGCGTTTCAGGTCAGACGGCAGGACTTCCTCGACGGCGCCGGGTTTCAGGTCGCCCAGCTCGAACGGGCCATAATGGGTGCGGATCAGGCGGTTCACTTCAAGGTCAACAGCTTCCAGCGCGCGGCGAACCTCGCGTTTCTTGCCTTCTGAGAGCTCGACATGCAGCCAGTTATTGGCGCCAGTCTCGCGTTCAAGCTCAGCGATGATCGGAGCGTAGGTGACCCTGTCGACGGTGACGCCGGCCTTCAGGGTTTCGAGCTTGTCGGCGGTCACACGGCCATGTGCGCGGGCACGGTATTGCCGTTTGAACTCATTGCGGGGCAATTCGAGTGCGCGGGCGAGTTCGCCATCATTGGTGAGCAGGAGCAGGCCTTCTGTTGTCAGGTCGAGCCGTCCAACCGTAACCGTGCGGGGAAGATGCTTTGGCAATTCGTCGAAGATGGTGCGACGTCCAGCCGGGTCGGTCGTCGTTGTGATCAGGCCGGACGGTTTGTGATATCGCCACAGGCGCGTGGCTTCGGGCGGCCGGACACGCTTTCCATTGACCTGAATGGTTTCGTCGCCGGTCACCTTGAACGCAGGCGATTTCAGCACCCGCCCATTCACGGTGACCTTGCCGCGCTCGATCAGCGTTTCACATTCGCGGCGCGATGCGACACCTGAGCGCGCGAGCCACTTGGCGATGCGTTCGCCCTCCGACCAATCGGCAGGCGGGCTGGATTGCGGGCGTTTGGGGGTGGTCCGTCTGGCGGGCCGGGGCGTCTCACGACGATCCGTCATGTGTATATCCTTTGAAGGCGTCAGCCTATCTGCAGAACAGGGCAGGCAATTGCAAGCCCGAGCGCAAGTTCAAGTGGTATCCAGACCGGTATCATACCGGCGCTCCTGTTTTCTTTCGCGTCCAGTAGGAATGAGATCGAGCGTCCGATGCCAGCCCCGAACCATGCGGCAGCGACGGGCATGATGGCGAATAGCGAGATAAGTGAATTCGTGCGCAACAGGATGACCAGCGCCGTCACGTGCAGAAAGAATAGCAGGCCGCCATAAGTGGCGCGAAACTCCGAAAAGCCGCCCGGCTTGTCCGTGGCCGGGTCCGGTATCAGGCGGACCACGCCCTGCGCCCACCGGGGAGCGAACATCGCGCCGAGCCCCATCAGGCAGCAGAGGAACAGGGCGATGGCGGAAATGGCTGTGAATATGCTCATGACAGGTCCTGTAGGGCGTTTCCAGAAGTATAGGGCATACCGGCGGGCGGGACAGGGTCAGACACCAGCCTCTTTCCAGGCGGGCTTCGGCCAGCGCCGGTGTTGCCAGAACCACTGGCCCGGATTGGCGCGAACCTGGTCTTCGATAAAGCGGGTGATCCTTTCGACGCAATCGACGACCGCGGCTTCGCCATCCAGGGACGGGTCGGGCGAGATTGGCTGATGGATGGTGACGCGGAAGCGGGCCGGACCGGTGCGCACTGTAGAGACCGGAATGATCGGCACATTGTACTTGATGGCGAGCCGCGATGGCCCGGGCGCCGTCATCGCTTCGTGTCCGAAGAAGGGAACAGCGAGGCCCTGATTGAATTTCTGGTCGTTCAGCAACGCCACGGATCGGCCAGCCGACAGGGCCCGCATCAATTCACGTGTGCCGAGGCCCTTTGGTGTCAGCACCCCGATGCCATAATCATGGCGGACCTTGTTTATCCGCCGGTCGATGTGCGGATTGTTGAGTGCACGATAGGTGACGAGGCAATCGACAGGCCGGCGGCATATGACGGCGGCCATTATTTCCCAATTGGCAAAATGCCCGGAGATGAAAACCGCGCCTTTCTCAGACGCTTCAATGGCGTCGAGCTGTTCCGGGTTCACGACCTCGACGCGCCCACCGGAATAGGGGTTGATCTTCGGCAGGTGCGGCAGCTCGCCAGCGGTCCGGCCGACGCTTTCCCATGCCTGGCTGGCGGTGGCATCGACCTGCTTTTCCGTCCAGTCCGGGAAGGCGAGTTTCAGGTTGCGCTTGACTGTCCTGTTCTGGCTGAGCAATGGCGCGATACGTTTGACGATCCAGCCAGCGGTATCGGACGCGCGATCAGGGCCGAGAAGTTTCATCGGCCACCAATAGACAACGTCCCAGGCAATCGCTTCCAGACGCCAGGCCAGACGCTGACCGAAGGTCGACCGGTTGTCGATATCCTTTGGCCGGATGTATTGCTGGGAGTCGGTCTTGGTCATGCCTTTATGCGGTCTGCCACTGGCGAGAGAAGCTGATCCAGTGCGTCCTTGTCGGTGAATTCGGCCCGTATTGGAAGCGTCAGGATGCCGCTTCGCTGCTCAGGCGTCAGGCGAACAAAGTCCTTTTCGGTGGTGATGAGGGTCGCATCATAAGTTTCCGCGAGGCTGCGCAGGTAACGCAGGTCATTCTCGCTGAAGACGTGGTGATCGGGAAATGGCACCGCATCGACTGGTGCATGACCCACAGCGGCAAGCGTGTCAAAGAACTTCTCGGGCCGTCCGATGCCGGCGAACGCAACATAGGTCAGCGGCTCAAGCCGGGCTGTTGGTTCTATCTGCGCCCGCAGGATAGGGCCTGAAAAAGCATCAAGCCCGGCCGGGCGATCACCTGGCCCGACCATTATGACGCCATCCGCCCGGGCCAAACCTGACGTGACAGGTTCGCGCAATGGGCCTTTCGGGATGACAAAGCCATTGCCGAACCCGGCTTCGGTATCGATGACGATGAGCGCCAGATCCTTGGCGAGGCCCGGATTCTGATGCCCATCATCCATGATGACCAACTGAACGCCATCTGCCTGCATGGCGGCGCCGGTGGCGGCGCGATCACTGCCGATCCAGGCTTCGCCGGTGCGCGCCAGCATCAGTGGTTCGTCGCCCGTGTCAGCGGCGGTGTGCTTGCCCGGATCAACTTTCAGTGGCCCTTTGAGGCGGCCGCCATAGCCGCGTGACAGGGTGGCGATCCGCAGGCCGGGATGACGCGCAGACAGATGTTGGCGGATCGAAGCGGCAACCGGGCTTTTGCCTGTGCCGCCAGCGCTGATATTGCCAACACAGATGACCGGGATGGATAGGCGCGCTGGCGTCGCATTGCGGATGCGGCTGGCCGTTGCGTGCGCGTAAAGGGCGGCGAGCGGGCTCAGCATGATGCGCGTGACAGGCGCCGCTTCACGTGAACGCGGATCAAGACCGCTATCCCAGAAGCGAGGCGCTCTCATGCTGTCTGCTCCTCTGGCAACAGCGGCAGGATTGCATCGAGCGTCGCCTGCATAGGCTGAGAGGCCTGCGCCTCCAGATGGGAAATCAGCGCCTCAGCTGGCGGGGCGAACGGGAAGCCGTTCGCAAGGTCTTCGACAGTGTGGACAATGTAAAATCCGGTATGGCCTGAAAGCTCAGCTGCCATGTCTTCGAAATTGAACAGGTCCGGCCCCGTCGCGACCGGTTTGCGCAGGCGCAGGATCTCGATCGGGTTGTGCCCGCCTACACCCGGTGTGTGAGCGCCGCCGAGGTAGACTGTGTCCGCAATGGAAGCAAAGAGGCCAACCTCACCCAGCGTGTCGGCAAGCAGGACATCGAGCCCTGTCGAAAGCGGGTCACCCGTCGAGCGGCGTGCAAAGCGCAGCGACCTGGATTCCAGCAATGCGGCTATGTCGTCGCCGCGCTCCGGGTGGCGGGGGAGGATGATGCACGCCGGGCGCGGGGATATGTGTGCGGCGGCGTCAAGGAAGAAAGCTTCCTCACCCTCATGCGTTGAAATCGCAACGAGGCAGGATCGATCGCCGACAAAATGCTGTATCAACTCCTGTGCGGCCTCGGTATCGGTTGCCGGAGGTGGTAGCGCAGATTTGAGATTACCGACATTCTCCACCCGTCGTCCGGCAAGGTCTGAGAGGCTGCTGGCCGATTGGTTGTTTGCGGCAAGGATGACGTCGAAGCCGGCAAACGTCTCTTTTGCGAAGGCTGGCCATTTCTGCCAGCCATCAATCGTATTCTGGGTCATCCGTGCATTGACCAGACAGGTCGGCACATCGCGCTTGCGTGCCTGACGCAGGAGGTTCGGCCAGATTTCACCCTCCGCAAAGATCGCGGTAACCGGGTGCCACTGGTTGATGAAACGCCGGGCAATCGTCGGCGTATCGACGGGCGCGAACTGGTGGACGCTGCGGCCTGCAAGTGAGGGGTCTGAACTTATCTGCCGGTTGATCAGTTCAGCGGAGGTTCTGGTCTGGCTGGTAAACAGGAAATAGAGGGCGGGGCGTTGAGCCTGGAGCGCGCGCGCAAGGGCGAGCAGCAACTTCGTCTCGCCTATGCTTGCGCCATGCAGCCAGACAACCGGGCCCGGCAGGTTAATCATTGGGGCGCGGGCATAGCGTTCATTCACACGGTCGGCCTGCTCCTTGCCGGACCTGACCCGTTGTCGAACCAGCAGGCCGAGAAAGGGACGTGCAGCAGTGCTGGCAGCCCGGTAAAGGGTGCGACCTAAACTCATTGCTTCCTCTTAGCGCCTCATGATGCTTGCGTCACAGGAGAATTCATCACGGCCTGTCGAGCAGTTCGGCTGCTCGCGCGTAGACGGTATCAATAGCGGCGGCTACAGCCTGTCGGCTCTCTTCGACTGTGGCCGTATTATCGACCTGAACGGCTTCTCCTATCACCATGGCACCGCGAGCGAAGGGCAGGGGAATCATGAACCTGTCCCAGGTTTCCAGGCGGCGTACCGGGCGGCAATCCAGCGCATAGGGTATGATCGCTGCACCAGAGCGACGTGCGAGCACGATCGGGCCGGGCTGGACCTCTTCGGCCGGGCCTCGTGGTCCGTCTGGCGTGATGCAGACCACGCTGTTGGCCCGCAGGCGGCGGCTCGTCTCGGCTATGGCCGCAACGCCGCCCTTGTCTTTACGTTTCTTCTTGTGCGTCGATGACCCGCGAACAGCATCCAGTCCGAGGTGCTCTATCGCCTTGGCAACGGCCTGTCCGTCTCGCGAGAGCGAGATGAGCATTGATGTCGGATAGGGTTTCGCGGGCAGCTTGCGAGCAATCCTGCTCCATATTGTGGGCAGCAATAGGACACGCGAATGCCAGGCGGCGACGATCAGCCCCTGGTCTTCTGTCCAGGCTTTGCGAAAGCCGTCCTCGCCTTCGACTGTCCATCTGATCGTGCGCGCGCACAGGACCATATAGACCCAGATCAGGTATCCGAGGAGTGATGATACGAGTGAGTTGCGGAGCAGCGATTTCATTTGATCGGCGGTTTAGAGCGCGTTGGACATTTACGCAAAGCCTGATGGCAATGCGCCCGGTGTCATTGTTTCAACGTATCCTACGTTCGGGTTCTGAGCCGATGAACGCCACTTTGATGCGAAGATTTGCAAAATGGTGGGCGATACTGGGATCGAACCAGTGACCCCTGCCGTGTGAAGGCAGTGCTCTACCGCTGAGCTAATCGCCCGTTTCCGGGGAAGAAGCTTCTAGGCGCAGCTTCCTTGAAGGTCAATCGGATGGATCAGTGGGGACTGACCAGAGTTAAAAGCCACATTAAAACGCATAGCTGACATGCAAAAACGGGAGGCTTATTTTCGTGAATTGACCTTTTGTCGCAGCTTGCGCCCATGTGTCGCCCGATTGGGGGACACGTCCGTAGAACGGCCACATTTGGATTATTTCAAATGAAACCAACAGAATAATTGCAAATCGTCATCAAGAGAGTCAAAAGGGAGGCTGTCAGGGCATGAATATGAACAGATGTTCAGTATGAACGGCTGTTCATCTAAAAGGGTTAATCGAATTTCATCGAGAAAAAGCCTTGAGGTTTTGGCCGACAGCCGTCATTTAAGCGTCACGAACGGCGCAACAATAACTTGTTCGCAGTCGTGAAAAAAATAGCAAACAGAAGGACAGGCATAGCGCAGAGGGCTTCCTCTCTCTCGCATAACAAACTAGCCTGGAGAGATTGAAATGAAAGACTGGTGTAACACAGAAGGCGCACGTCGCCTCCGCGAAAAAATCCGTGAATATTGGGCCGAGCGTGGCTTCGAAGTTGATGTCGACCTGGTCGATGCCGGTTTCGTTCCTGCGATGCGCAGTGCTCGTACGGATTTGCGCAGCAATATGGTCAATGGCATGCCGCGTCGCCGGATTGCCAAGGCCCAGGAAGACGTTCGCACATCCTACCGTCCTATCGACGCCGTAGTAGAGGCTGCCTGAGGGTAATGCCATCTATGACCGGCATGATGTCGGTGTAGCTGTTAGCGATATCTAGCTCTGACGCCCTGGCGGCGGGGTCTGGACCATAGCCAAACGGCACGAATATGAAGGGCAGCCCTGCATTCAGGGCTGCCCTTTCGTCTGTCTGGCTATCTCCAATCATGATCGCGCGCTCCGGCGAGCCGCCAGCTGCCCTTACTGTACGCAGGATATGGTCGCCATCGGGTTTCTTGTTCGGAACAGAATCGGCGCCGACGATGGCGGCAAAATGCTTGTCGAGACCAAGTCTGCTGACCAGTTCATCTGCGAGTTGCTGATTCTTGTTGGTGCAGATGGCGCAGGTCGCCTCACGCGCGCGCAGCGCCAGCAACGTCTCTTCGCTTTTTGGATAGGGCTGGCTAAGGCGGCAGATATTGGCGCGGTAATAATCAATGAACTGCGTCCACAGCCCTTCAACCTCGTTCTCGCCGAGTTCGATGCTCTGAACGGCCAGCGCCTTACGGATCATGGCCTTTGCGCCTTCGCCGATCATCGTCTCGATTGTCTCGAAGGGGACGGCGTCCAGGTCAGCACCGGTCAGGCAATGATTGAGCGCTGCATGAAGGTCGGGTGCGGTGTCGACGAGCGTTCCATCGAGATCAAACACGATCGTCCAGCCTGCCAGTGATTTGTCTTTCATTGTCCGTCCTCAAATGGCTCGCATCGAGTCGTCAGATGGTTTAGGCGAGTTGTCAAAGCAGAACGAGACGAAATTTCATGCCAGAAAGAGCTGCGATCATCCTTGCTGCAGGGCAGGGTACGCGAATGAAATCGGCGCTGCCCAAAGTCCTGCACCCTGTCGCAGGCCGCAGCATGGTGGACTGGTCCATCGACCTTGCCCGGCGCGTTGGCTGCCAGCGTATTGTCACCGTCATCAGCCCGAATGCCAATGTCCTGCGCGAGCATGTGGCCGCCGCCTTCGGTGACAATGCAAGTGCCGTACAGGATCCGCCACTGGGAACTGGCCACGCCGTGCAGGCTGCAGAATCGGCCCTGTCGGGTTTTGCCGGTGACGTCATCGTTCTCTATGGCGATACGCCGCTCATCCCTGCGAGCGCCGTTGAAGCCCTGTTTGACGAACTGGAAGCTGGCGCCGGAGTCGGCGTGCTCGGCTTCGAAGCGGACGAGCCGGGGGCGTATGGTCGTCTCGTCACGTCTGGTGCTGGTGAGCTGGAGGCTATCGTCGAGGCCAAGGATGCGTCGGCGGATGAGCTGCGTATCCGGCTTTGCAATTCAGGCGTAATGGCCGTGCGCGCAGAGCGCCTGTTCCGTCTCCTCGCCAATGTCACCAATGACAACAAGAAGGGCGAGTATTACCTGACAGATATTGTCGGCCTTGCACGTGCCGAGGGGGCGAGCTGCAAGGTCGTGACCTGCCGCGAAGCGGATGTCATGGGGGTCAATTCGCGCGCAGAGCTTGCCCGTGCCGAAGCGGCTTTCCAGACGCGACGCCGCGGGGAATTGCTGGATGCCGGCGTCACGATGACAGCGCCGGAAACCGTCTTCTTCGCTTATGATACGATCATCGAACCTGACGTGCTGATTGAGCCGAATGTCGTATTCGGGCCGGGCGTGCATGTCCGCGGCGGCGCGAAGATCCGGGCCTTCTCTCACCTTGAGGGGGCCAATGTCGAAGAACTGGCAGAGATTGGCCCATACGCGCGCCTGCGTCCCGGTGCGCATATCGGCGAAAGCGCCAGGATCGGCAATTTTGTAGAAGTCAAGAAAACGCGGGTCGGTAAAGGCGCGAAAGCCAATCACCTTGCCTATCTGGGCGATGGTGACATCGGGCAGAACGCAAACATCGGCGCGGGCACGATCTTCTGCAATTATGACGGCTTCCTGAAATACCAGACGCGCATTGGCGACAACGCCTTTATCGGGTCGAACAGTGCCTTGGTCGCGCCAGTCAGGATCGGTAATGGGGCCTATGTGGCGTCCGGATCCGTCATTACAGAGAACGTATCGGCCGACGCGCTCGCGCTTGGCCGCGGCCGGCAGACTGAAAAGCCGGGCTGGGCAACGAATTTTCGGACACAGAAAGCGGCCGAAAAAGCTTCAAAGACATAAAGAGGATTGTCATGGCGTTTGAACGCGAAAAAGAAAACGCGGCCATTGCCGCAATCGAATTCGTCGAGGACGGGATGACGATCGGACTCGGCACCGGGTCTACGGCCAAATTCTTTGTCGAGCTGCTCGCGGAGGAAATTGCGGATGGCCTGATGATCAAGGGCGTTCCGACGAGCGAGGATACACGCCGGCTGGCCGAATCGCTTGGCATTCCGTTGCTCCCGATCGAACAGGTGGACCGGATTCATCTTACTGTTGATGGTGCCGATGAGGTTGATGACAAGGCTCAGCTTATAAAGGGCGGCGGCGCGGCACTGCTGCGAGAAAAAATCATCGCAAATGCGAGCGACCTGATGATCGTGATCGCCGATCCGTCCAAGCAGGTCGAATTGCTGGGCGCATTCCCGCTACCGGTTGAGGTCACGCCCTTCGGCTACACGATTACTGCGAAGAAAGTCTATGATGCGCTGAAAGCGGCCGGGGTCGCGCGGCCAAAGATCGATGTGCGCACGAGCGGCGCCAACAAGCCGATCATCACCGATGGCGGCAACTATATCCTGGATTGCCGCTGCACGGTCATTCCGGATGCGCCGAAAGCAGCCAAGCTGCTCGCCAATGTTCCAGGTGTGGTAGAGCATGGTTTGTTCATCGACATCGCAAGAACGGTGATCATCGGGCGCGATGACGGTGCTGCAATAATTGAATACTGAGCCAGCCCGCTCCATATCGCGCCGTAGACTGACCCGACCCCGAAAGGACTTTATGCATGGCTGACCTCGGCTACGACTATGATCTGTTTGTCATTGGAGCTGGCTCCGGCGGCGTGAGAGCGGCCCGGATTGCTGCCCAAGCCGGTGCGAAGGTGGCGATTGCGGAGGAGTATCGTGTCGGCGGGACCTGCGTCATCCGCGGCTGCGTGCCCAAAAAGTTCATGGTTTACGCAAGCGACTATGGCCGCAAGCTCGACGAGGCGCGGGCATATGGCTGGGACGTGCCGGAGGATGCGAGTTTCGATTTTCCGAAATTCATGTCGAACCTGCACGCGGAGGTCGACCGTCTGTCTGGGATCTACCTGCGGAACCTGTCGAATGCGGGTGTTGACGTGCACGAAGAGCGCGCCGAACTCGTTGATGCCAATACGGTCGTCCTTAAGGAGACCGGCAAGACGTTCAGCGTCAACAAGGTGCTGATTGCAACAGGCGGGGAGCCTTGGCGCCCGTCTGCAGAAGAGCTTCCCGGCGTCGAGCACACGATCACGTCAAATGAAGTTTTCAAGCTGGAAGCGCTGCCGAAGCATATCGTGATCGCTGGCGGCGGTTATATCGCATGTGAATTTGCGCACATCTTCGCTGGATTGGGCGTCGAGACATGTCTCGTCTATCGGGGCGACACTGTGCTCAACGGCTTTGACTGGGATGTACGCACCGCCGTCCATGAGGGTCTCAAGGAAGCTGGCGTCCGGGTGGTGACCCAGGCCACGTTCGAACGGATCGACGAGGTGGAAGGCGAGACATGCCCGTATGAGGTCAAACTCAGCAATGGGTCGACACTGAATGCAGACGTCGTCCTCATGGCGGTTGGCCGGCGTCCTCTGACGGACGGGCTTGGCTGCGACAAGGCGGGCGTGAAGCTCACCGGAAATGGTGCCGTGATCGTTGATGATGCGTCCCGAACCAGCGTGCCGAATATCTTCGCCGTTGGCGATGTCACCGACCGGATTGCCCTTACGCCCGTTGCGATCCGGGAAGGACACGCTTTTGCCGATTCGATCTTCGGGGAGCGCGATTGGAGCTTCGACCACGATGATGTCGCGTCTGCCGTCTTCACACAGCCTGAAGTTGGCACAGTGGGACTGACAGAGGCGCAGGCGCGCAAGAAATTCGGACAGGTCGATATCTACAAGACGCGGTTCAGGCCAATGAAGAACATGCTTCATGGCAATTCGGAACGCGTCCTGATCAAGCTCGTCGTGAATCCCGCAGACGATGACCGCGTCGTTGGCGTGCATATTGTCAGTCCGGATGCTGGCGAGATGATCCAGATGGTCGGCATTGCCGTGAAGATGGGCGCAACCAAGGCCCAGTTCGATGCCACCTGCGCCGTCCACCCGACCATCGCAGAAGAGATCGTGACCCTGCGTCAGAAATGGGTGCCGGAAACAGAGCCTGCCTGATCAGGTCTCGGCTGGCGTGACAAGTGTGTGGATTTCGGTGGCTGAGGCCTTCAGTGCTTCGCGCACGGCCTTTAGCCCGCCGCCGCGTCCCTTGTGTATGACGAGGCTCTTCCACGGCGCCTCGCCCTCCTGAGGACTTCGGACATCCAGGTGGCCACTCTTCGGGATGGCATTCTGAAGCAGGCTTTCAGACAGGTTGAACCCGGCCCGCTGGTCATGAGCTCCATTGCGGGCATCCGCCTCGAACGCCGATTGTTCGTTGCGGCTGACCCGGTTGAACATCACGGAGAGTTCAGGGCGCACGTCTTCAGCGATCTGGGCCTGCAGGACGTGGTTGAGTAGTCGTACCCCGCGTAGCGAATACATGTCCGGATGCATCGGGGCGATCACGCGGTCAGTGGCTTCCAGCGCGCATTTGGTCAGGAAGGTCGCGTTCGGGTTGGTGTCCAGCACGATAAGGTCATAGGTGCTGCGCAGGTGATCGACCATGCGCAGGAAGTTGTTTCGGATGGAAGCCAGCGCGGCCGCATCTGTTGCGAACGCATATTTCGAGATTTCGAACTGCCCGGAGATAAGGTCGAGCACGCCGCCCGGGCCATCGCCGGCCATGAGCGGGTGGACGATCGCCGCCGGGTCTGGCGGTGAGAAGGGTTCGGTTGTCAGCTCGCTCCAGCGATCAGCAGGTGAGGGGGTGTCAGGGGCGTGCAGGCGGCTTTTCTCGAACAGTGAAATCACCGACTTGTCACGGGCGGCGCTCTGGTCGGCGGTTTCCATGTCGAAGAAAGTCTGTGTGAGATTGTATTGCGGATCGAGGTCGATCAGCAGGACGCGACCACCAATGGCCATTTGCCAGACACCGAAAACCTGAGACGTGATGGTTGTCTTGCCGACACCGCCCTTGAGGTTCATCACTGAAATGACCGGGCATTTTCGCCGGTAACGGGCGCGGGCCGCGGCGACGAGTTTTTCGAGACCGCCTTCGTCCATCATGGCGAGACGGAGCGTTGAGGCGAGCTCCTTTTTGAAGATGCCCGAGAGGCGGGCATTGTCGACCCTGAAGGGAATGATGGTGAGGCCGCGATCAATGGCGCGCTCGATCTGGGCCTGTGCTTCGCGGGACCGGATGCTGCTCGCCGAGACGAGTACGATCATGCAGAATGCCTTGTCGATCGCAGCTGCGATGGTCGCTTTGCTCTCGTCAGTGTCAGCGCCTGGCGGGTCGTACCAGTCAGGAATTCCGGCCGTGCGGAGGGCTTCGTGAACCGCCAGGAGGCTGTCGACGTCTTTCGGTCCGTGAACAAGGAAGGCGTGTGACATGGGAGGCTCCGCTTAAGCGTGTTGCATGTGAACTAAGACAATCGACCCGATTCCACCACACAACTGAGCGCGAAAATGTGGTAAAACTTGTGCGCTGGCCGCCAGTATGATTTATCCGCGCGGTCGAGGAGTAGAAGAATGACATGGACACCAAATAGCTGGAGAGCGAAACCCGCCAAGCATATTCCGGAAGACTATCCGGACACTGCGGCGCTTAACGATGTGGAAGCACGCCTGAAAGCGTTCCCGCCATTGGTGTTTGCGGGCGAAGTACGCCGTCTGAAACAGAATCTTGGAAAAGTTGCAGCTGGCGAAGCCTTCCTGCTGCAGGGCGGTGATTGTGCTGAGAGCTTCAAGGAATTCAGCGCAGACAATATTCGCGACACGCTGCGTGTGATGCTGCAGATGGCGGTTGTCCTGACCTTTGCTGCATCCAAGCCTGTCGTGAAAGTGGGCCGTCTGGCGGGCCAGTTCGGCAAACCGCGCTCGTCTGCGACGGAAACCATCGACGGCGTTACGCTGCCTTCCTATCGCGGCGACAACATCAACGGCATGGACTTCACGCCTGATTCCCGCCTGCCGGACCCGGAGCGTCTGATCCGCTCCTACTCGCAGGCGGCTTCCACGCTTAATCTTGTGCGGGCGTTTTCTCAGGGCGGTTATGCCGACCTGGCAAACGTCCATCGCTGGATGCTTGGCTTCGTCGACCGCTCGCCGCAGGCTGAGCGCTACAGTGCGCTCGCGGACCGGATCAGCGACGCGCTATCCTTCATGGATGCGTGCGGCGTGAATTCCCAGTCGGTGCCGCAAATGGCGCAGGTTGATGTCTACACCTCGCATGAAGCGCTGCTGCTCGGCTTCGAAGAAGCCATGACACGCGTCGATTCCACGTCGGGTGACTGGTACGATACTTCGGCCCACATGTTGTGGATCGGCCACCGCACGCGCCAGATTGACCATGCCCATGTTGAGTTCTGCAAAGGCGTTCGCAACCCGCTCGGTATCAAGTGTGGTCCAGGGCTCGAAACAGACGAACTGCTTCGCCTGATTGAGACGCTGAATCCCAAGGATGAACCGGGCCGCATCACCCTGATCTCCCGGTTTGGCTCAGAAGGCGTAAAGAGCGGTCTTCCGCCGCTGGTCCGCGCGATCAAGAAAAGCGGTCGCAGCGTTGTCTGGTCTTGCGATCCGATGCACGGCAATACGCTGAAGACTGATAGCGGCTTCAAGACGCGGCCTGTCGACCGAATTCTTTCGGAAGTCAGCCAGTTTATCGATATCGTGTCAGGCGAAGGCTGCTATCCGGGCGGTGTCCACTTCGAAATGACCGGCCAGGACGTGACCGAGTGCATTGGGGGCGCGCACGCCATTTCAGAAGCTGACCTGTCATCGCGATACCACACTCATTGTGATCCTCGACTGAATGGCGAGCAGGCGCTTGAACTGGCCTTCCTGATCGCAGAGAAGCTGCAGCACATGAAAGAGGCCGTTAGCGCGGAGACACGCGCCGCAGGCTAGAGGGAGACAGCGCCATGTTCCGCAGGCGGGTCTGGCCCGCCTGGGCGCGGCCATCTGACATTGCAGACCTGCTACGGCTTTCAGGGCCGATTGCCGTTTCACGCGCATCGATGATGTTGATGGGCATGACGGACGTGATCGTGCTTGGCCAGAATGCGCCGGGCGAGCTCACCTATGTCCTGAACTCGTGGCTGCCGATTGGCGTGTCGCTAGGCCTGACAATCGGCCTGCTGATGGGGGTTTCGGTGCTGACCGCGGAGCTTGCCGGAGTTGGCAAGGGCCGGGAGACAGGTCGTATTTTCAGGCGGGGGATCGTCTTTTCCCTGTGGTTCGGCGCGCTGCTGACAATCTTTGTCGCACTGGTCGCCAGCCCGCTGTTTCACGGACTTGGTTTCGAGGAAAAGGTTGCCGAAGGGGCCGCTTCGGTGTCGCGTATCCTTGCCTATGGACTCATTGGCCACATGCTGACCCATGTTGCCGGAAGCTATCTCGAAGCCCTGCGCAAACCGCTTATCGTGACAGTGATCATGTATACGGGCGTTCTGATCAATCTGGTGATTGACCTTGCTGTGGTGGCGGGCTGGTGGGGGATGCCCAAGCTGGGTGCCGACGGCGTCGCGATTGCCACGACGGGAACACGCTGGTTTCTGGTCATTGTCTTCCTGCTCGCGGTGTGGCGCCTGACACCAGCTTTTCGGCCATCGCCTGAAGCGCCGGATGGCGAAGCAAGGCGGCAGGTCTCGGTCGGCTATGGCATGGCTGTGTCTAACGTCGCCGAATGGGGCGGTTTCAACTTCACCTTCGTTATCGCGACCTGGATCAGCATTGCGGCCAACACCGTCTACGGCATGTCCATCCAGGTGATCGGGCTTTGCTTCATGGCGTATCTGGGGCTGGGCACGGCTACGAGTGTCCGGGTGGCAGAAGCCTATGGCCGCAAGAATACTGAACAGGTGCGCGAAGCCTCGCGTCTTGGTATCGTCGCCGGGATTGCCATCGGGATCGTGCTGGGCGCGCTTGTCTGGATCTTCCGCTCACCGCTAGCCGCGATGCTGGTCAGTGCTGAGGCGGAAGTCGACGGCACAGTGATCCGGCCGGAACTGGCCGCCCTTATCGGGGTGACAGCTTTCGTTGTCATGTTTGACGGCTTGCAGAATATCGCATCGATGGCCTTGCGCGCCCAGAATGTCATCTGGCCACCGAGCTTCATCCATATCGGATCTTATTTCCTCATCATGATTCCGGCGACATGGTATCTCGGACTGCATCTTGGCCGCGGGGCGCATGGTATGATGGAAGGGGTCCTGATCGCGTCGATCATTGCCGGTTTACTACAGACGGGCCTGCTGGAAATGAAAGCGGCGCGCCAGTTGAAACCAGCGCGCCGCTTCGTCAGCTAATTCTCGAATAGAGAGACTTAGATGTCTTTCAGAGCCGACGCCGGCTTGAAAGCACCGGATGTCTTCTCTGGAATCTGGATCGTATCACCCGTTGCCGGGTTGCGGCCTTCGCGCGCGCCACGTGTTTTTGCGTGGAACGTGCCGAAACCGGCGATCGCCACCTGTTTGCGGCTTTTGACCGCTCCAGAGATGGTATCGAAAACTGCATCAACCGCCTTGCCGGCGTCTGCTTGAGACATGCCAGCAGAATCTGCGACGGCTTTCGTAAGTTCACCCTTGTTCATTGGGCTCTCCTTCTAGCTTACGGCGATATCTTGCCGCCTGAGCTTTCTACACGATTCGGAAGGGGTGAATATCCCGAAAACCCAATAACCACGGGCTATTTCAGCAGAATCCAACCCTCTTCTGTGACAATTTTGTCAATTTCCGTGCTTTCGAGCCCTTCCGGCGGACCAAACAGGGCACCGAGTTTCCCGGCTTCATCCAAACTGTAATAGTGACGGGCGAGGGCTCTGACCTGGGCCTGATCCGCCACTTCGCCCGGCGAAAGCGGCGCTTCGACCAGAGATGGATACACTTCCGCGAGGACAACATTTGTGCCCTCGAGTGCGTCGCTCGTGAGCGGTTCGAAGCCTGTTTCGAAAGGCCACAGCTTCGAGTCTGGAATGTCCTGGCGTAGCCGGGTCACCGCTGGAATGCCGAGCAATGACTGGCTGCCAACCGAACCTGCGCCATATAGCTGCCAGCCCGATTTCGGCTTCGACTTGTAGCGTTGGCGGACCCATTTCTCGACAATCCGGTATTCTTCAACAGGGGAGTCGCCGAAATCGGCTTTCTTGCCGGCGAGTGTCTTGATCTGGTCACGGGCAGGGGCGCCCCAGAATGGCAGCGGGCCTTTGGTCATGGCGTAGTTGAGCCCGGCGGCGATCGCGAAACGCGTATTGGCGTTGTCGGTAGTTTCCTTCACCTTTTTTGTCAGGTGATCGTGCATCCTTTGCCATGCCGGGGCATCCGGATCTGGCAGGCCGGCCGCATTTGCTGTCCCAGCCGGATAGCCGAGGCTGAAATCGAACCCGATCAGCACTTTGTCACCACGCGCGGCAAAGCGCTCGGCAAGCCCGGTAATCATTTCGCGGGCCGCCTGCCGGGTCGAGGGATTGGCACCCTGGTACTGGAATTTTAGCCGGGCATCGCGTGCCAGGGTGCCAATCCATATTGAATTGGCACCCTGGGCCGGTTTGCTTGCAGCACTCCAGTCCACGATGATGTAAGCGTCGAACAGACGCGCCATTCATGTCTCCATTAAACTGAGAGCCGGTCTAACCGAGTTTGACCAGCATCTTGCCTGTATTGCGTCCCTGGAAAAGGCCGAGGAACGCTTCTGGCGCTGTCTCGATACCTTCCATGACGGTTTCTTCGAATTTCATTTTGCCCGACTGGATCCAGTCTGACATGTCTTTCAGGAATTGCGGCTGCATGTCGACATGGCTCGAGACAATAAAGCCGCGGATCGATAGCTGTTTCCCGACGACCTGGATCATATTGTAAGGGCCGGGCACCGGCTCGGTAGCATTATACTGGCTGATCATGCCGCAAACGGCGAACCGCGCGATTGGACGGGCAACTTCGATCGCGGCCTGCAGATGGTCGCCGCCGACATTGTCGAAGTAGACGTCTATCCCCTTCGGTGCAGCTGCCTTGAGAGCCCCGACGAGGGAGTCGTAGCTGTCATGCTTTTTGTAATCGATGACATGGTCGGCACCGAGTTCCCTGACGAGAGCGCACTTGTCAGCCCCGCCAGCCGAGCCGATGACGGTGCAATTCCTGATCTTGGCGATCTGGACGACAGTGGAGCCGACAGCCCCGGCCGCACCTGAGACAAAAACGGTGTCACCTTCCTTGAGGCCTGCGACGCGAAGCAGGCCCGCATAGGCGGTCAGGCCCGGCATGCCTGCAACGCCGAGAAGTGCCGAATCGGGCAGTCCGGTCTTCGGCATCTTGGTCGCCCCAACCGAGGCAGGGGCAGCGGTCCAGGCTTCTCGCCAGCCTGCCATCGACGAGACGAGGTCACCTTCGGAAAAATCAGGATGTGCTGAAGCGACTACAGTGCCGACGCTGCCGCCCTGCAAGGTTTCACCGATCTGGAAGGGCGGCACATAGCTTTCACGGTCATACATACGGCCACGCATGTAGGGGTCGACAGACATCCAGCTATTTCGGACCTGTATCTCGCCATCAGCGGGGGCTGGCACATCGGTCTTGCGCATCTCGAAATCCGAGAGATTCGGCATGCCGACCGGCCGTGAAGCCAGGGCCCATTCGCTGGAAGTGATCTTTGTCATGGCGTTTCTTTTCCTCCGTGTTTTCTTTGCGCTCACACATGGACACTGGAAGTCGGCGTGTGAAGGTGCGTTGGTAAGAATTGGCAAGACTCTTTGATCCTGATGCCTGCAGGCGTAGGTTGCTTAAAGCGCCGAAGCGGTGCGAAGGGGAACCAAAGTGGAGCGTAGAATGCAGTTTCTCAAGGTTGGCCTCATCGGCGCTGGCGTATTCGGTGGATACCATGCGGGCAAGATCGCGGCTTCGGTGCGAACTGATTTCGCCGGCATATTCGATCCGGACACGGAACGCGCGAAAACGCTTTCAGGAAAACACGAAACGCAGGCCTTTGGCTTGCTTGAAGACCTGTTCAGCGTTTGCGACGCCGTGCTGGTTGCCTGCCCGGCAACGTATCATGAAGACATGGTCGGGCGTGCCATCGACGCTGGCTTGCATGTTCTGGTGGAAAAGCCGCTGGCGCTGAATGGCGCGGCTGCAGTTGAACTTGCCCGGCGGGCTGACGCCAAAGGCGTCGTCCTGCAGGTCGGTCATCAGGAACGCCTTGTCATGCAGGCGATGGGCTTTTTTGATATTGAAGAAAAACCGCTTATGATCGAGGCTTTTCGCGAAGGCCCTCCAGCCCCTGACGGGCGTGCTGGAGACGTGTCGGTCATCTGGGATCTGATGATCCACGATCTTGACCTTGTGGCCCGGTTGATGGGCCGGGCGGAGGCTGTTTCCGGACAGGGCACCCGACATCATAGCGAGCATATCGATGCCGCAATGGCGCAGCTTCAGCTCGCAGAGGGTGGGCGTGCCGTGGTGACGGCAAGCCGCGCAGCGGATACTCACCGGCGACAGATGAAACTGGTCTATCCATCAGGACAGATCGACATGAACTTCCTGACGAGAACTGTCGTCAATACAACGGGCTACACGATAAAAGCTGACATTTCCAAAGAGCTTCCAGACCCGCTTGGCGCTGCAGATGAAGCTTTCTTTGCAGCTTGCCTGGGCGAGCGGGAAACGCCGATCCCCGGCCGCGAGGCTGCCGAAGCGGTGCGACTTGCCGAACTTGTTGAAACAACTGCCCTTCAAACCATTGGAGCCTGAAGAATGGCCGCTGCTGTACAGATGACCGAACTGCCTGCCGAGGCACCTATCCAGTTTTTTGACCTCAAATCCCAGCAGGCCTCAATCCGGCCCGCTCTTGAGCAGCGCTGGCTGACAATCCTGGATCATGGCCGGTATATTGGCGGGCCTGAGGTCGATGAATGTGAGCAGAAACTGTGCGAGTTTACTGGCGCGGCGGATGCCGTGGCGGTCGGGTCTGGCACGCAGGCGCTTGTAATGCCGCTGATTGCACTCGGTTATGGCCATGGCGATGCGGTTTTCATTCCCGGATTCACCTATAATGCGACGGCGAACGCTGTCTTGCTGGCGGGAGCGACGCCGGTGCTCGTGGATATCGACCCAGACACGTTCAACATGGATGCCGAGGATCTCGAGCGGAAGATCCAGCGGGTCAAAGGCACTCGTAATCTGCGCGCGCGGGCGGTTATTCCAGTCGACCTTTACGGGCTGGCTGCAGACTATACCGCGATTGGCGAAGTGGCCGACGCACATGGTCTTCGGATCGTCGCGGACGGGGCGCAAGCTTTCGGAGCGAAACAGAATGGCCAGTGGCTGGGCACGCTGGCGGAGATTACGGCAACCAGCTTCTATCCAACGAAAACGCTTGGCGGGTATGGGGATGGCGGGGCTATCCTGGTGCGTGACAAGGAGATGGGCGACCTCCTGCGTTCCATCCGCTGGCACGGCACGGGCGAAAACCGCAAGGAATCTGTTCGTGTCGGCATAAATGGCCGCTGCGATTCCATCCAATGCGCCGTGGTTGCCGAGAAACTGGGTATCTTCGAGAGCGAACGTCAACGCCGGATGCAGGCCGCGGCGCTCTATAATGAGCGGCTGGCTGGCAAGGTTGAGATACAAACTGGTACGCAGGCCGATGAGCATGGGTATGGACTGTATACGGTTCGTGTCGATGACCGCGACGGTGTGCGCGCGAAACTGCAGTCGCAGGGGGTGCCGACGGCAGTCTATTATGACACGCCGATCCACCAGATGCCGGCCTTCGAGCAGTTCGCGCCAGCGCGTGGCCTGCCAGAGTGCGAGCGTGCTTCACGCGAAGTGTTGAGCCTGCCAATGCACCCGTATTTATCCGAAGAACAGGTGCACCGGGTTTGTGACGCACTTCTTGGGGCTTTGCAGGGATGAAGACGCGCCTTAAGTGAGCGCCATGGCAGACGTATTGAAGATTCTTGCCGCGCAGTTGAATCCGATTGTCGGGGACATCGACGGCAATCTCGAACTGGCGCGCGCAGTGCTGAAAGAGGGCACTGAAAAGGGCGCGGACATTGTCGTGTTCAGCGAGATGTTCCTGCTTGGGTATCCGCCAGAGGATCTCGTCCTGAAGCCGAGCGCTGTAAAGGACTGCATGGCTGCAGTTGATACGCTCGCGGCCGAAAGTGGCGGTGCGCCTGCTTTCGTCATCGGTTCGCCATGGAGTGTGGACGGGGCGCTCTACAATTCGGTGCTCCATTGCGTGGATGGTGCTGTTGCAGCGCGCTATGACAAGCAGGAACTGCCCAATTACGGCGTTTTCGATGAACAGCGCCTGTTCGACAAGGGACAGTCGCCTGCGGTCATCATTGATGTGAAGGGCGTAAAAATCGGCCTCGCCATCTGTGAAGATGTCTGGTTCGAGCGCGTGCCGAATGCAGCGCGCGCGGCAGGTGCGGAATTGCTCATTATCCCGAACGGGTCCCCCTGGCGCCGCAGCATCCATAGTGAACGGGCGAACGCTTTTGACCGGTGGAGCCGGCTTGGAATGCCTTATATTTTCGTCAATCAGGTGGGGGGGCAGGACGAACTCGTCTTTGACGGCGCGTCCTATGCTACAAATTCCACGCATGCCGAACGATGCGGCCTTGTCGGCCAGTTCGTCAGCGGTACCGAAATTGTCGAATTCGATCTTAAGACGCGCAAGCTTGTCCTGAAGGATGAAGGCTGCCGTCTCGATCATGATGGCTGGCATATGGAGTATTGCGCGGCGATGCTGGCCCTTGGCGATTACGTCAACAAGAACCGGTTTCCGGGCGTGGTGCTTGGTATGTCGGGCGGAATTGACAGTGCGCTGACGGCAGCAATTGCGGTGGACGCGCTGGGGCCGGAGCGTGTGTGGTGCGTGATGATGCCGTCGAAATACACCTCGTCGGATAGTCTTGAAGATGCAAAAGCCTGCGCGCAGGCGCTGGGTGTAAAGTATGACATCATCAATATCGCGCCGGGCGTAGGGGCGATGGATGAAATGCTGGATGAGCAGTTCGCGGAGACACAACCGGATACAACAGAAGAGAACATCCAGTCCCGCCTGCGCGCGGTGACTCTTATGGCACTGTCCAACAAGTTCGGCCACATGGTCGTAACCACGGGCAACAAAAGCGAAATGGCCGTCGGTTATGCGACGCTGTATGGCGATATGTGCGGCGGCTACAACGCGCTGAAGGATTTCTACAAGACTGAAGTCTTTGAGCTCAGCAAATGGCGCAATCTCAATCATCCGGGAGGAGCGCTGGGACCAGATGGTGAGGTTATCCCGGAGCGTATTATCACCAAGCCCCCGAGCGCTGAGTTGCGGGAAGACCAGCGCGACGACGACTCACTACCGCCCTATGATGATCTGGACGATATCCTGCGCGGCCTCGTCGATGAGGAAGAAGATATTCAGGACATAATTGCCCGTGGTCATGATGCGGCGACTGTGAAGCGTATAGAGCATCTCTTGTATATCGCCGAGTACAAGCGTAGGCAGGCGCCGCCCGGCGTGAAAGTCGGCAGCAAGAATTTTGGCCGCGACAGACGCTATCCGATCACGAACCGTTTCAGAGACGATTGATGACCTTACCTGTAGTCCGCTTTGCTCCATCCCCGACCGGTAAGCTGCATGTCGGCAATGTCCGTACAGCGCTGATCAACTGGCTGTTTGCCAAGGGGCAGGGCGGCAAGTTCATCCTGCGTGTCGATGACACCGATACCGAGCGTTCGACCAGGGAGTATGAGGACCAGATCAAGACTGACCTCAAATGGCTTGGCCTTGAATGGGATGACACGTTCAACCAGTCGGACAAGTTTGCCCAGTATGACGCGGCTGCAGACAAGCTACGCGACATGGGCCTGCTCTATGCGTGCTATGAGACGGCGGACGAGCTTGACCGGCGACGCAAGATTGCGCTCTCGCGAGGGCGCCCACCCGTCTATGATCGCGCGGCGCTAAACCTTGCTGATGAAGACAAGGCAAAACTCGAAGCCGAAGGCCGCAAGCCGCATTGGCGTTTCAAGCTGTCGGGGGAGCGCGTCGAATGGACAGACCTGGTGCGCGGGCCGCAGAGCATAGATACGTCAAGTGTTTCAGACCCAGTCCTGATCCGGGAAGACGGCTCCTATCTCTACACATTGCCGTCGGTCGTCGATGATATCGACGCGAAGATTACCCACGTTGTCCGCGGCGAGGACCATGTGACGAACTCCGGCGCGCAGATCGAGATCTTCCGCGCGCTTGGCGGTTCTGCGCCGGACATGGCGCACACGCCGTTGCTGGTCGATGTCGAGGGCGGGGCCTTCTCGAAGCGGCTCGGGTCTCTCAACATGGAAACGCTGAATGCGCGGGGCATCCTGCCGATGGCGATCCTGTCGCTCCTCGCCAAGCTTGGCACGAGCGACAATGTGGAAGTGCGTGAAACGCTGAACGAGTTGGCGGGCGACTTTGACTTCTCAAAGATTGGACGCGCCCCGGCCAAGTTCGACGAGAAAGACCTCTTGGCGCTGAACGCCGCGCTGGTCCACCAGATGCCGTTTGATGCGGTGAAGGAACAGCTCGAAGCGATCTCACCAGAGGCCGCGAATGAGACATTCTGGCTGACCGTCCGCGAAAACTGCCAGTCGGTGCAGGATGCCAAGCCATTTGCCGATATTGCCTATGGCCAGATCGCGACCGTGATCGACGATGAGGATGCGGACTTCATAGCGCAAGCCAAGGCCCTACTGCCTGAAGGTGAGATAAGCGCTCAATCGTGGAGTGCCTGGACCGGCGCCCTGAAAGAGAAAACAGGCCGTAAGGGCCGCGGCCTTTTCATGCCGCTTCGCAAGGCGCTCACCGGCCAGGAGCATGGACCCGACATGGGCACCATCCTGCCATTGATCGGCCGTGAAACGGTACTTTCGCGCCTTTCAAGCCAGGCCTGAATCTCCAGCCAGGGCGTGCGTAGCACTCAATCGTTTATCATGACAATCCGGTCACTCAGGGCGGCGATAGCCGCTTCGGGGGTGTTCTCATGGAGGAGACAGGACCGGAATTCCTCGGGGGTGAATTTGCCGTCGATGATGTGTTCCATCAGTTCGAAGAAAGGTGCCCAAAAGCCATCTTCGTCGAGGAATGCCATTGGCTTGGCATGAAGGCCAAGACGCGCCCAGCTCAGCATTTCCACGGCTTCTTCCAGCGTGCCAATACCGCCGGGCAGGACGATGAAGGCGTCGCATTCGTCAAACATCATCTGCTTGCGCGTGTGCATGTCATCGACGATGCGGTGTTCCACCTCGTCGAAGACGCGTTCCTTCTGCAGCAGGAATTTCGGCATGACGCCCAGTACCTTGCCGCCAGCTTCATGGACGGAACGCGCGCAGGCGCCCATCAAGCCAACGCCGCCGCCGCCATAGACCAGGCGGATATCCTTTTCGGCGAGTGTGCGCCCAAGATTGCGTGCGAGCGTCAGGTAGGACGGCTTCACGTCATCGGAGGAGCCACAGTAGACGCAGATGGATTCAAGTTTCGGCATTCTGATATTCCCTCAACACAGGTCCGCATTTAGCGGCATGGACAGATTCGTGCCAGCCATGGCCTGTTCTAAATTTGTTTTATGACCATATGGCCCAGATGAGCCCACCGACGACAGATACAGATAAAGACACAATCGAAAGCGCCGATGGCGGATTGGGGGGATCGATTGTTCGAATCCTCAAACTCCTGTCGCGGCCAGAGCTTTCGAAATGGCGGCCGATCATGGTCATTGCGGTGGTTCTCACTTTGGGAGCGGCGGTCCTGGAAGTGGTGTCACCGCTGGTGCTCGGCGATGCAATCAACAAGGTGGCCGGTGAAGGCGATGCCGTGGCAACCCTTGGTGTCGCCATTGCGTGGATCGGCTTTGCGATCGGTCTCAGGCTCCTGGCCGCGGTCTTGCCCCAGATCCGGGATGCGCTGTTCAGTCCGGTCAGCCAGGACGCGCAACGGATTGCCTGTGTAGATGCCTTTGGGCACGCGCAGTCGCTGTCGCTAGGCTTTCACCAGACGCGCAGGTCCGGCGCTCTGAACCGCGTCATTGAGCGCGGTGCCAGCGCAATCGACTACCTGATCCGTTTCCTTGCCTTCAACATTGGCCCGACTTTCGTGCGACTCATCCTCGCGTCGGTCGCGCTTGGCACGGCCTATGATTACCGGTTGGCGCTGATCGCGATCTTCACCATCGTGCTGTACGTCATCGCCACGGTGATCATTACAGAATGGCGCGTTCGCCAGCGCCGGCGGATGAACAAGGCCGATACCGAGCTTCGGGCCGTTTCGATTGATACGCTGACGAATTTTGAAACCGTGAAGGCCTTTGCCGCCGAAGAGCGTGAAACGAACCATTATGATGGCGCCATGCGTCGCTACAATAAACGCTATGTCGAAGCGGTGCGCAGCATGTACCTGCTGAATGCCGTACAGGCTGTCATTATGAATGGCGGGCTTCTGTCAGTGCTTGCCCTCTCGGCATGGAATTACAGCCAAGGCACGATGGCGGTAGGTGATTTGACGGCCGTCATGCTGGTCCTTCTAAGCCTTTATGCACCGCTGAATATTCTCGGCTGGGCGTGGCGCGAGATCAAACAGGGCGCTGTCGATCTCGAAAAGCTTCATGGCCTGCTCAACATGACACCGGAAGTGTCAGACCCGCCGGATGCGAAATGGCTGACGGACCCGGATGGCAAGGTCGAGTTTGCAAATGTCGCGTTCACCCATGATTCCCGAACAGTTGGTGTGCGGGGCATTTCCTTCTCGGTCGAGCCGGGCCGGAAGATCGCATTTGTCGGCACTTCGGGCGCTGGCAAGTCGACGCTTCTTAAATTGCTCTTCCGTTTTTACGATGTGAATGTAGGCGCTGTGCGGGTTGATGGCGTTGATGTTCGCGAGATGGCGCAGACATCGCTGCGCAGGGCGCTCGGCCTGGTGCCGCAGGACGTTGTGCTGTTCAACGACACGATCCGTTCGAATATTTCCTATGCGCGTCCCGATGCGAGCCTTGAAGACTTGCGAGAGGCGGCGCGCCGGGCGCAACTGCTCGACTTCATCGAGGCGCTACCCGACGGTTGGGAGACACGCGTTGGCGAGCGCGGGCTGAAGCTCTCAGGTGGTGAAAAGCAAAGGGTCGGGATTGCGCGTGTCATCCTCGCTGATCCAGCCATACTGGTGCTGGACGAAGCGACCTCCGCGCTCGACAGTGCGACTGAGGCGGCCGTGCAGGATGCGCTCGACGAAGCGGCGAAGGGCCGGACGACGCTGATGGTGGCGCACCGCCTGTCGACTGTGCAGAATGCAGACGAGATAATTGTCCTTGAAGCGGGCCGTATCGTGGAGCGGGGCTCTCATGCTAGTCTCCTGAGGGAGGATGGGGCGTATGCCCGGATGTGGGCGCGGCAGGTGGCGAGAGACCAGCTGGCCGCTGTGGCTGAATAGAAGAGGACTGAATGGCATATCACGGAAAACCCATGACCGACCGGTCATTCCCCTGGTGGCAAAGCGGCTTTGACCTTGAAGGTATTGTCGGCTTTCTCGCTGGATGGTTGCTCGGCATTCTTCTGGGCATGCTTTGGGGGCCACTCTTCTGGTTTGGTTTCATTCCGGGTGTGATCATCCTGTTCGCGACACGGACAGCCGAGCGCATATCGCCGTTAGATCCTTCACTCATCCTGGCGCCATGTGACGGTATCGTGGTGTCGATTGAAGACCGGGAGCCGCCACCGGAGCTTGATCTTGCGGGTGCCTGCACACGCATCCGGATCTCTTCGTCACCATTTTCGACCAACAATATCCATGCGCCCATTGAAGGTGTGGTCGGTCAGGTCACCCGAGAAGAAGGCTCGGCTGAAGCGTTTGCGGCGTACAAGCCGGATTCAAGCGGTTTGGAAGTCCTGTTCGTGACAATCAAGGGGGAGACAGAATCTGTCGGCTTGCGGATTGCCACCGGCGGACTTGGGCCGCGCCTTGAAGCGCGCAGCGATGCCGGAGACAGGGTTGTTGCAGGCAAGACGGTTGCGACGCGGCGTCTGGGTGGCTGGACAGATATTTTCGTGCCGGCTGGCGGGGAGGCCCTGATCGAGCCGGGGCGGACACTCATTGGTGGCGAGTCGCGTCTTTGGCACTTTGGCAGCAATCTTGATGAGATGGTCGACATTAATGAGGAAGAGCGCACCGAACTCGACGCTGACTATCCGATCACACCGGACCCAACACCGCCTGATGTCGCCGAGGACGTCGAAGACGAGGTTGAGGAAGAAGAGCGTGCCAAGAGCAGTGATCCGGCCGAGATGTTTGCCCGCCTGCGCCGTGAGGCCAGCAAGGCATCAGGTGAGGGCGATCAGGACTGATCGGCAGGCGGCTGTTGCCGGTTCATCCAGCGCATGAGGGGCCGCAATGGGAAAACCCACGCAAAGCCGGCCACGACGTAGAAGGCAAGCTGCAGCCATTGTGGCGCGCCTGTCATCTGCGTGCCAATCGTGGCGGCAACAACGATCCACAACGCGATGAAGGCGAGAAGCGCGATGCCGGTAACAATTTTGCGCATGGTAAATCTCCGGTCATTGCGAATGCAGCTGCGACGCCATGGCGGCTTGCGAAGCTGCCCGTCTGCGTCAGATAGAACGCCATGAGACAGATAGCAAAGACCCCGGCTGCGTCACTCTGGATCCGGCGTTGGCTCGTCCTGATCGGACTCATGGTTTACGCGATGATCCTGATTGGCGGAATGACCCGTCTGACAGACTCGGGCCTGTCCATCACAGAGTGGGACCCGATCAGCGGGGCGCTGCCACCGCTCGGCGCTGACGCATGGGCTGAGGAATTCCGCAAATACCAGCAGACCGCCGAATTCCAGCAGCAGAATTACAATATGACGCTTGCAGAGTTCCAGTACATCTTCTGGTGGGAGTGGGGGCATCGCTTGTTCGGACGGTTAATCGGGCTCGTTGCGATTGGGGGATTGGCCACCTTCTGGCTGAAGAAGTGGCTGACACCCGGCCTGGCGGCGCACCTGCTTGTGCTGATCGGGCTCGGGGGGCTGCAAGGCGCAATTGGCTGGTGGATGGTATCCAGTGGTATTGGCGCCACGGACCGGCTTGACGTCGCACCTTATCGGCTTGCTACGCACTTTACGCTGGCGCTTGTCATTATCGGATATACCGCCTGGCTATGGCTTGATCTTGGAGGGCGCAACCGAATAGCGATTGCGCGCCCGTACCGACTGTTGGCGACTGGCCTGCTGGTGCTCGTCTTTATGCAAATGGCTGGTGGTGCGCTTGTCGCGGGACTGGATGCCGGACGAACGTACACAGACTGGCCGCTGATGTCGGGCGAGTTCCTGCCATCCAATTATATAGAGGGCGAGCTTGGGATCCGCAGCCTTTTTGAAGGCCGGGCGGCGACACAGTTCAATCACCGCGCCATGGCATATCTGATCTGGGGGATTGCGCTTCTTGGCGCAGCGTTGAGATGGGGCAAGCTGGCCTGGTCGGAGTTTGCTTCGCTTGCCGGGCTTGTGACACTTCAAGCGGCATGGGGTATCTACACGCTGATGAGCGCTGCTCCGTTGCAACTTGCGATCGTGCACCAGGCGCTCGGCGTGATTGTATTCCTCGCCGCCGTGCGCCTGGTCTGGCTTACGGCTGCGCCGGCGGAACGCTGATCGGTGTGAGCGTGATCTTGCTCGGGTCAACAAGGACGGCCCTGTGATCATCCGGGCCGATATCGCCTCCCAGCACGATAATGCCACCGGGATAGCCACCGCCGCGTGCATCACCAGTTGAGGCCATGGTGTTCGGCAGGGTTGGCGCGACGACCGTGATGCCATCACTGATATCGAATGCCTGGCTTGAGTCCGGTCCGTAGATCGCGGTGACATCGCCATTGGTTTTCAGGGTCAACGTTGTCTGCCGTCCCAGCCGTCTCAGGCGGCTGGCTGTTATAATCGGTTCGGCAAACACTTCAGGTCCGTCTTGCGTGTAAACGCAGGCCGAGACAGGATCATCGGTTTCCACGGTTTCTGTGCCTGTCCAGACAAGTGCATCACCATCCTGAATGATGGAACCGACCTGCAACAGGTTGGGGCTGGTCTGCGTCCAGAAGGAGAGGCGATGCAGGGCGTCGCCAGAATTGCCTTCAGGTGGCGCGGCGCAAAGCCCCCCAATCGGTGAGTCGCCTGCGCCCTGGAGATCATACTCGATCGCCTTAGTCAGGCCGCCGCCATGGATCCACACTTTGAGATCACCTGAAGAATCGATGCCGGGAAATAGCGTGACTGGAGTGCCCGAAATCATTGCATAGCGCCCTTCGGCCAGCTCCTCGACATCGTGATCGGAAATCTCCGTGATTCGTTCGCCGTCGAAATTGAAGATCTGCAGGCCCCCGCCTTCATAAGCGACAGCAAAATTCGATCCGGCGCCCCCGGTGATGCCAATGCTGCGAACGGGGAAATCCAGCTGGCGTGTCATCCAGACGGCCGGCAGGGAATTGGCAGTATCGGCGGGCGGTTGCGCCTCTTCCTGAGGCGGCGGCTCATTTGCAGCCTGCGAGGTTTCTTCTGGCTCTTGCGGACCTGAGCAGGACACGGCATAGAAAAGCAGGAAACCGGCAAGCCCTGCGTTGACAGGGAAGGTCTGCGCGCTTAAACGCGGGCGCTTGAACATATTCCAACACTCCGAATGAGAGGCTCCCGAGGAGCAATGAAGACTTATAACGCACCAGCTGACGTGGAGAACAAGTGGATCGTTATCGACGCGACTAATGTCGTTGTCGGTCGCCTTGCTTCATATGTCGCCAAACGCTTGCGGGGCAAGCATCGCGCTGATTTCACACCGCATATCGACACCGGTGACCATGTCATCGTGATCAATGCGGAGAAAGCCCGGTTCACCGGGAACAAGCTGCGCGACAAGACCTATTTCCGTCACACCGGTTATCCGGGTGGCATCAAGGAAACGACTGCCGGAAAGATTCTCTCCGGCCGTTTCCCGGAACGCGCAATCGAGCTTGCTGTAAAGCGCATGATGCCGGGTGAGAGCCCGCTGGCCAAACAGCAATATTCGAAGCTTCGCGTTTACACGGGCGCCGAGCATCCGCACGAAGCCCAGAAACCAGAAACTGTCGATTACGCGTCGATGAATACCAAGAACCAGAGAGACGACTGATCAATATGTCCGATACTGCAAATTCTCTTGAAGACCTGAAGTCTGTCACCGGTAATGAAGGTGTCGTGGCTGAGGACGTGGTTGTAACGCCGAAAATCGACGAGCAGGGCCGCGCCTATGGCACTGGTCGCCGCAAGTCTGCGACAGCTCGCGTCTGGATCAAGCCAGGTACCGGCAAGATCACCGTGAACGGCAAGGATCAGGAGCAGTACTTTGCTCGTCCGGTTCTGCGCATGGTTATCGAGCAGCCGCTCGTCGAGACTGAGCGCCGCACGGAATTCGACGTGATCTGTACGGTCAAAGGTTCCGGACTTTCCGGTCAGGCCGGTGCCGTCCGTCACGGGATTGCTCGCGCACTGGTCAATTACGAGCCAGGCCTGCGTTCGGTGCTCAAGCCATTCGGCTTCATGACCCGCGACCCACGTACCGTTGAACGGAAAAAGTACGGCCGCGCCAAAGCACGCCGCAGCTTCCAGTTCTCGAAGCGCTAAGCCTTCGCAAATCAAGTTCGAAGAGGGCGCTTCAAACCTGGGGCGCCCTTTTTCTTTGCCCGGCGATATGGAAAGAAGCCTGCATGACTGACAAGATTCTCAAAGCGGCCGTGCTCGGCGCTTCTGGCTACACCGGCGCCGAAACCGTGCGCCTCCTCAAGAACCATCCACTGGTTGATGCGGTCGCGGCAACGGGCAACGCCCTGGCCGGGCAGAAACTGTCGGGCATATTCCCGCATCTGGCCGGGCCTCAGGACCTTGATGTCGTCAAGGCTGAAGATGTTCGCTGGGATGAGATCGATGTCGCTTTCGGTTGCCTGCCGCACGGCACCAGCCAGGACCTGATAGAGACGTTGCCGGCAAATGTAAGGATCGTCGATCTTTCGTCTGACTATCGTTTTCGCGACGCCGATGCCTACGCAAAAGCCTATGGTCGCACGCATATCGCGCCCGACCGGACCAAATCCGCAGTCTATGGATTGAGCGAGCACTATGGCAACCAGATCAAAGGCACTGGACTTGTAGCTTGCCCTGGCTGCTATCCGACGGCCATCCTGATGGTGCTGTTGCCATTGATGGATCCGCTACTCGTCGATCTTGATGCAATCATTATTGACGCCAAATCGGGCGCAACCGGTGCGGGCAGGGGGCTCAAGGAGGGCAACCTGTTTTCGGAAGTCACCGAAGGCGTTCATGCCTATGGCGTCGGGACACATCGGCATACGCCGGAGATTGAGCAGGAGCTGAACCTGCGTGCGGGGCGCGACAATATCGAGGTGACATTTACACCGCACCTGATGCCAATGGCGCGCGGTGAGCATGTCACATGCCACCTGCGGGGCGACGCTTCTGATATTCACAGCGCGCTCGAGGCGGCCTATTCCGACCAGCCTTTTGTTACCGTGTTACCGCTCGGTTCGCCGCCGCCGGATACGCGGCATGTGCGCGGAACCAATGACTGCCGTATCGCAGTCTTCCCGGACCGGGCCGCAGGCCGGGTGATCGTGATTGCCGTGATCGACAATCTGGTCAAGGGATCCAGCGGTCAGGCGATCCAGAACCTCAATCTGATGATGGGGTGGGATCAGGTCTTGGGCCTAGATGTCCTGGTGCCGCTTTTCCCCTGAGCCGGTTTGCGTTTGGCGGCTGGTTTACGGCTCGCCGAACCGGGCTTTTTAGTCGTGGCCGTTTTTGCGGCGGCCTTGCTCGCTGGAGATTTGCTGACAGCCTTTGAAGATGTTTTCGCCGCGGCAGCCGCAGGTTTCGGTGGCGCGGATTTCGACGAGGGCTTCGCCTTGGCCTTTGCAGGCATCGGTTTGGAAGGCGTTGAGTAGGTCGTATCCGGCGACTTGCCGGCTGCGATATCGCTCATCCTCATCTTCACATAGCTGCCGGGCGCATCGCCGAGCCCCTTGTCTTCAACCGGCGTGGCAGCTTTCATTGGCCCCGATTTTGGCTTTAGCCATGACCACCAGCTTGGCCACCAGGAACCAGTCGATTCTTCTGCGCCCGCCAGCCAGGCTTCTGGCGTCTTGGCGAGTTCAGGATTGGTCCAGTGCTGGTACTTGCCAGAATTGGGATGATTGATCACGCCAGCGATATGACCAGAGCCGGCAAGGATGAAATTGATGTCGCCGCCATATTTCTGTGCGCCGCGATAGATTGAGTGCCATGGGCAGATATGATCTTCCCGGCTCGCCTGCAGCGTAACCGGTATCGATATATCGCCCATGTTCACGGTTTCGCCGAGCACCTTGAAATTTCCTTCGCTCAGCTGGTTCTCGCCATAGAGCGCGTTGAGATAGGTGTGATGTGTCTTGCCCGGAATATTTGTCTGATCCGCATTCCAGAACAGGAGGTCGAACGGGCGGGGTTTCTTGCCCATCATGTAATTGTCGATGACGTAGCGCCAGACGAGGTCGACGGGGCGAAGCCAGTTGAAGGTCTCACCCATTAGCTCACCGGGCATGATGCCCTTATTGGCCTCAATGACGCTGTCGATACTCTGCCGGGCCAGCTCATCAGTGAACACCATCAGGTCGCCTGCATCAGTGAAGTCTGACTGTGAGGCAAAGAAAGTGGCTGACGCGATGCGCTTGTCATTCTTCTTTGCCATATAGGCGAGGGTGCTGGTCAGGAGCGACCCGCCGATACAGTAACCGACGGCATTTATATCTTCCGATCCAGTGATCGCGGTGGCCTCATTCAGTGCGGCCAGCAATCCGGATTCAATATAGTCGTCCCATGAGAAATCCCGTGTTTCGCTGTCGGCTGAGCGCCATGACACGACGAAGACGGTCAGGCCCTGACCGACGAGCCAGCGGATCATCGAGTTCTCTTCGCGGAGATCCATGATGTAATACTTGTTGATCCATGGAGGCAGGATCAGCAGGGGACGGGCGTGCACCTTGTCCGTGGTCGGCTCAAATTGCAGCAGCTCGATAAGCTTGTTGCGGAAGACAACCTTTCCCGGTGCGGTCGCGACATTGCGACCAACTTCAAATGGCGTCTCGTCCGTCTGGCTGATCGACAGGCGGCCGCGTCCTTTCGCTATGTCTGCGCGGGCATTGCGCAGCCCATCGACGAGGCTTTGGCCACCACTCTCGAGCATCGCCTTGAGGGCCGCCGGATTGGTCGCGAAGAAGTTGGTGGGCGATAGTGCGTCAATTGTCTGGCGGGTATAGAATTGCGCCTTACGCTTGTCAGTCTCTGTCATGTCTGTCGCTGAATCGAGAAGCGACATCATCCAGCCGGCATTGAGTTCATAAGCCTTGCGCATGAATTCGAATGCTGGATTTGCTGACCATTCAGGGTCTGAAAAGCGTTTGTCGTTGGCGTCGCTCACCTGTCCGAGCGTGAAGTCTTTCCAGAGATTGACCCATCCCATCCACAGGTCGAGATTTGCATTGAGCAGCGCTTGCGGATTGGTGGCGAGTGACTGGCCAAGTTTGCCATAGGCACCCGCCATACCGAATGGGTCAGTGCGTTCAGGCACCTTGATCTTCGGGCGCGAGGTGGCCATCACTTCGGCGAGCAGCGCCTGCGACTCTTTCGCCGCCTCCGCCAGCGCAAGCCCGATATTCTGCAGCTGTTCGGGTGTTTGCTCTGCGAGGATCGCGTTCAGGGTGCGATTATCAGTGTTTTTCATACGCTTTGAGCTTTTCATCACCTTATTGTCGCCATCCTACACGAACACGTATAGGGAAGAAACGTTTCGAGATTCATGAAGACATGCGGAAAATATTTGCCATGCGGCTAGTAATTGTACCCATTTGCCTGCTTATGACCGCATGCGCCGGATCAGTAGACAGAATATCCGACATGCGTGACGCGGCACCGGAATGGTACGAAGCGCGCAAACAGGAATTGGCCGGTGAGGGGTATCCGAAGCTGAGCGATGTTCCTGTGAACACATCCTATCGTACGCAACAGCGCAGTTTGCGACTGGTCGGCGCCGACAAGGATGCAGTCCTGGCAGCCTTTAACGCCGATCCGAGATCAGAACCGAGCAATCTGACGCCCGATGCGATCGAGGCGTGGGGCCGTGACATCGCCCAACGGCTCAACGCCATGGAGCGCCCTGCAAACTTCCTGACCAATGCGGAGATCAACTCGCTTCGAGCGAGATTCGAACGGCCCCGCGCGCGTCGCTGAATTCTGCGCTACACTCTGAAAAACTCAAATCCGGGAGAGGCCCAATGCCGGGCGAATTTTACAAGATCAGGCGTTTGCCGCCATACGTGTTCGAACAGGTCAATCGCAAGAAAGCGGCCCTGCGCGCGAATGGCGCAGACATCATTGACCTTGGTATGGGCAATCCCGATTTGCCGACGCCGTCGCATATTGTCGACAAGCTGTGTGAAACGGCGCGAAAGCAGGACGTGAATGGTTACTCCGCCTCGCGGGGCATTCCGGGGCTGCGGCGATCACTGGTGAATTATTACAAGCGCCGCTTTGATGTAGAACTCGACAAGGACCGCGAAGTCATTGTCACGCTTGGCTCCAAGGAAGGGTTTGCCAACTTGGCTCAGGCCATCTCTGCGCCTGGCGATGTCATCCTGGCGCCGGACCCTTCCTATCCGCTGCACTCGTTCGGGTTCATCATTGCAGGGGCCTCCATTCGCGGCGTACCAGCGCAGACCCCGGAACAATATCTGTCGAATATCAGCAATGCGATCCGCTATAGCGTGCCGCCGCCGACAGCGATGGTGCTTTGCTACCCGTCAAACCCGACGGCAGCTGTTGCCGATCTCGATTTCTACAAGGAGGCGGTTAAACTCGCCAAGAAGCACGATCTCTGGATCCTGTCTGATCTTGCCTACAATGAAATTTACTTTGACGATCCGCCGCCGTCGATCCTTCAGGTGAATGGCGCGAAGGATATCGCGGTTGAGACAACCACCATGTCCAAGACCTACTCGATGGCCGGGTGGCGCATCGGGTTTGCAGCTGGGAATGAGCGTCTGATCGGTGCACTGGGCCGGGTGAAGTCATATCTGGATTATGGCGCTTACACACCGATTCAGGTCGCCGCCTGCGCAGCGCTTGACGGTCCGCAGGACTGTGTCGAGGACATGCGCCAGATCTACCGGTCCCGGCGCGACACGCTGATTGAGAGTTTCGGGCGGGCCGGATGGGAGATTCCGGTTCCGTCAGCTTCGATGTTCTGCTGGGCACCGATCCCGGAGTCCTGCCGCCACATGGGTAGCCTCGAATTTTCACTTCAGCTCATCAATGAGGCGAGTGTCGCAGTCGCACCCGGTGCGGGCTTCGGTGAACGTGGTGACGGATTTGTCAGGATTGCCCTTGTTGAGAACGAACAACGCATCAGACAGGCCGCGCGCAACATCAAGAGGTTCCTTCAGGCCAAGGAAGCTGTTAGCACGGGCCGCGTTCACGAAATGACGGCCGGAGGGCAAGGGGCTTGAAGACATTGAAACTGGGAATTGCCGGGCTCGGCCATGTCGGCTGCGGTCTGGTTGATCTCGTTCAGAGACAGGGTAATTTGCGTCTGCCTGGAAAGGTGGAAATTGCGGGCGTTACGGCGCGCAATCGTAATCGCAACCGTCCTGTCTCAACCGATGACTATAAATGGTATGATGACGCGGCGAAGCTGGCGGCCGACGACAGCATCAACGTGTTCGTTGAGCTGATTGGCGGCTCAGACGGGCCGGCAAAGGTCGCAGTCGAAACCGCGCTGAAATCTGGCAAAGCGGTGATCACGGCGAACAAGGCGCTGATCGCGATGCATGGCCAGGAGCTGGCTGACCTCGCCCGCGAGAATGATGTCGACCTGTTGTTTGAAGCCGCTGTTGCAGGCGGTGTGCCGGTCGTGCGCGTTCTCAGGGACTCGCTGGCCGGTGTCGATGTGCGCCGCGTGACTGGTATCCTGAACGGCACATGCAATTTCCTGATGAGCGAAATGCTGTCCACGCGCCGGCCGTATGAAGTGGTGCTGGCCGAGGCCCAGCGTCTCGGATATGCCGAGGCCGATCCGACGCTCGACGTCTCCGGCATGGATGCCGCGCACAAAGCGGCTATTCTCGCAGCCATCGCATTCTCTGCAGATCTCGATTTCTCAAAAGTTTCTGTCCATGGCGTTGAGGGCGTTGAGCTTCTCGACCTTGACCTGGCGGACCGTCTGGGCCTTCGCATCAAGCTGATCGCAGAAGGCAAAATTACTGATGAAGGCGTTGTTTGCCGCGTCGAGCCTCTTGCCTTGCCGACCGGGCACCCGCTTGCGCGGGTCAATGGCAGCCTCAACACCGTGCGTATCGAAGGCGACCCTCTGGGCGCTGTTACGCTGACCGGTCCGGGAGCCGGTCCGGGGCCGACGGCCAGCGCGGTCATGGGTGATGTCGCCAAGCTGTTCAATCCGATTGCACGGCCTGCATTCGGCCGGGCCGACCACCATGATGTGCGGACTTTTGTGCACGGCGGGTCGAATGAAAAGTCTGCTTTCTTCCTGCGTGTTCGCCTTGCAGACCGGGCAGGCTCGCTGGCGCAGCTGACGGAGGCGCTTGCCGAAAGCGGTGTTTCGGTCGACAAGCTGCTGCAGGATTCAGCGGATGAAAATGGGGCCGCACCCGTTGCGATCGTCACGCACATCTGCACAAGACGGGAAATCGATGATGCGCGCGAGAAGCTTCGCAGTCTCGATGCGAATGTGGGTCAGCCTCAAATCATGGCGATTGAGGCATCAACTGAGTAAAAGGGGGCTGGCCGCTTAACTGGCTGGCTAGAAAACATGTCAAACAGTGTTCTTGTGCCGCATCTTTCCGATGCAATGGTGCGCGTTACAGAAATCGCGGCTATTGCGGCCAACAAAATGGCTGGTCTCGGAGATGAGAAAGCTGCTGATCAGGCGGCCGTGGATGCCATGCGGACAGCCTTTAACTCAGTGAACTTCAAAGGTCGGATCGTTATTGGTGAAGGTGAGCGCGACGAGGCGCCGATGCTTTATATCGGCGAAGAAGTCGGCACGGGTGAAGGCCCTGAGATCGACATCGCGCTCGACCCTCTCGAGGGCACGACACTGACCGCGAAATCCATGGCCAACGCGCTGGCAGTCCTCGCGATTGCGCCGCGGGGCGGCCTGCTGCACGCGCCAGATACTTATATGGACAAGATTGCCATCGGTCCCGGCTTTCCAGACGGGGTCATCGATCTCGACGCGACACCTGCTGAAAATGTGCAGTCGCTTGCAAAGGCCAAAGGCGTACCGGTGGAGTCCATGACCGCTTGTGTGCTGGATCGTCCGCGGCATGCCGATATCATCGAAAGCCTGCGCAGCGCCGGCGTACGTATCAGCCTGATTTCCGATGGCGATGTGGCCGGCGTGATCAATACGACCAATGCTGACACCGGCATCGACATCTATATCGGTCAGGGCGGGGCACCAGAGGGCGTGCTTGCGGCCGCTGCACTGAAATGTGTTGGTGGCCAGATGCAGGGCCGTCTCATCTTCCGCAATGATGATGAGAAGGGCCGCGCAAAGCGCGTTGGAATTACCGATCTCGATCGTAAATACACCCTGCACGAACTTGCCAGCGGCGAAACCGTGTTCTGCGCAACAGGCGTTACCAAGGGTGGTCTTGTTGATGGCGTGGTCGTGAAGCCGGGCGTGACGGTTACCGACACGCTGGTGATGAGTTCGGCAGATGGCATGATCAGGAAGATATCGTCTCGCTACCGCACGGCGTGAGGCATGGCAGACAGCGATTTTCTTTTCGGTGTCACGCAGTCGCTGTCTGGCCGTTTCTGGTCACAAGTTCCGGTCGATGAAACGCTTGTCCGCTCACTAAGTCTCTCGACAGGTTTGCCCGACATCCTGGCCCGGCTGATTGGGTCGCGCGGTATTGATCCGGGCAAAGCTGACGCTTTCCTGAATCCGACCCTTCGCGAGTCGTTTCCGGATCCGTCTAGTTTTCGTGACATGGACAAGGCGGCAGGCCTAATTCTCGATGCGATTGTCGAGAACAGGAATGTCACCGTGTTCGCCGATTATGATGTGGATGGCGGTACGTCTTCAGCGCTTTTGGCCCGGTATTTCCGCGTCTGGGGTCGGGAGCTCGGTCTCTATGTTCCCGACCGTCTCATGGAGGGGTATGGGCCTTCGCCGGAAGCCTTCCGTCATTTGAAGGAGACGGGCTCTGACCTCGTGATCACGGTCGACTGCGGCGCAGCCGCGACAGCGGCGCTGGATGAGGCGCGAAAAATCGCCCTGCCGGTTGTCGTCGTCGATCATCATCTCATGGGGAACCAGCTTCCCGAGACGGCCGCACTGGTCAATCCAAACCGGTCTGATGATGTTTCCGGCCAAGGCCATCTCGCGGCAGCAGGGGTGGTGTTCGTCCTGCTTGCTGCCCTGAACAGGCAGGCGAAAGTACGCGGCATAGCCCCCGAGGGTGGGCTTCCGGATATCCTCCAGTGGCTGGACCTTTGTGCCCTTGGCACGCTTTGCGACATGTCGCCCCTGATCGATGCGAACCGAGCATTTGTCCGTCAGGGACTGAAGATCATGGCGCGCGGTGGCAATGCCGGCCTGAGAGCGCTCGCAGATGTCGCCGGGATTGGTGTGATCGAATCTGTCTATCACGCGACATTCGTCCTTGGGCCCCGTCTCAATGCAGGCGGACGTGTCGGTGATCCATGGCTGGCGGCCAAACTGCTGGCAACGGACGACAGACAAGAGGCTATCGAACTGGCCGAGCGCCTGCACGCCCTTAACGATGAACGTAAAGCCGTCGAGGCATCAATTCTGGATGATGCAACGCTGCAAGCCGAGCGAGCACTGGAGAAAGACCCGGAGCGCGGCATTATCGTTGCGTCCGGTGAGGGCTGGCATCCCGGCGTGATTGGCATCGTCGCCGGCCGCCTGAAAGACCGGTTTCACTTGCCGACCATTGTCATTGGCTGGGGCGACGGGCTTGGTCCTGTGGCGAAAGGGTCGGCGCGGTCTGTGCGTGGTGTGAACATTGGTGCAGCAATCTCTCAGGCGGCCAAGGAAGGCGTTCTCCTGGCCGGCGGCGGACATGCCATGGCTGGCGGGCTGAGCATTGAGCCCGAGAACATCGGGTCGCTGGATAGCTGGATGCGCGATCATATGATGGCGTTTCGCGAAGAACGCACCGAAGCGCGCCGTCTTGAAGTTGACGGTGTCATGTCGCCCGGCGCCGCATCTGTCGAGTTTTGCGACCAGATCGAATCGATTGGCCCATTCGGACAGGGAGCCCCGCAGCCGATCTTTGCCATGAAGTCGGTCCGGGCTGTATCGGCGCGCCGCATTGGTCAGAATCATATCCGCTTCTTCGCCGAAGACGAAGGCGGCCGGCTCGAATGCATTTCGTGGCGCAGCGCGGACACGGAAATTGGTCAGGCACTGTTTGCGGGCGGCGTGTTTCATCTTGCCGGGCGTATGAAAGCAGATGAGTGGAACGGTCGGCGCCGGGTGCAGTTCGAAGTGCTGGATGTCGCTGAAGCTGCGACCAACTGACAAAAACTGTTTTGGTGCTGAAACGCGACTTGAACCCGCGCGAAACCCTCGCTATACGCAGCTCCTCGAACCGAGCGCTCCCTTCGTCTATCGGTTAGGACGCCAGGTTTTCAACCTGGAAAGAGGGGTTCGATTCCCCTAGGGAGTGCCAAAACAACCACATATTCGTTCAAATGATGCAATGTCGCCCACATAAGGGATGACTTTGCACTTTTGCGTTTCTACTGTCTGTATCAGGGACTGGTGGTAGATGAACGTATTGACTTCAAATCGAGATGGGTCTGACAGTTCACTTGTGGTGCGGGTGATTGGGCATATCAAGTGGTTCGACGTGGCCAAGGGCTACGGCTTTGTTGTGCCTGGACCGGGCAGCGGGCCGGAGATCAAGGCCGACGTGATGCTGCATATTTCCTGTCTGCGTACCTATGGCGAATCCTATGCCGATGAAGGCGCAAACATCGTCTGTGATGCCATCCGCGGGGATCGTGGGTGGCAGGTCGAATCAATCCTTGAGATGGATCGGCCTAAAGGCGTTGTCGCCCGCGAGAATGGCGAGGGGCCGGAATCGGAAACCGTCATCGTAAAATGGTTCAATTCGACGAAGGGGTTCGGTTTCGTGAACCGCCCGAATGATGAAACCGATATCTTTGTGCACATTTCCGTCCTCCGCCGCGGAGGTATCGAGCTGGTGCAGTCGGGAACCTTGCTGGACGCCACGATCGAAGAGGGTCCCAAAGGCGCACATGTCAGCGCCGCAACCTCAAAATAGCGACCGCGCAATCTGGTTGCCTATGAGATTGTGCGGGGGTAAACCCGTCGCATGAGCATTCGATTGACCAAATTCGTGGCGGCCGCTGTTTGCGCAGCCTTCCTGCCGCTTCTCGCTATCGCCCAAACTCTCGAGACAAGCAGCCTGTCCATCGAATCAGATGATGGGGCGCACGCTTTCACTGTGGAGCTGGCGGATGAACCGAATGAAATTTCATATGGCCTGATGAACCGGGAGAGCATGGCTCCTGATGCCGGGATGCTTTTTGATTTTGGCAATCCGCGCGAACCCGCCATGTGGATGAAGAACACACTCATCCCGCTCGACATGCTGTTCATTACAAGCGACGGCACAATCCAGATGATTGCACGAAACACGGTACCCGGTTCCCTGAGGACCATCTCACCGGGTATGCCGGTCAAAGGTGTTCTTGAGCTCAATGGCGGACGCGCAGCCGAGCTTGGTATTGAGCCGGGCGATGTGGTCAAGCATCCCGTCTTCGGAACTGATGACAACTGAGGCTGGCGAGGGCCGCGAACCACCTTCTGGCTTCGAAGTTTCCAGGTCACGAGGGCCGTTCACGACAAGGAATGGTCCGGTCTTCCGCGCAACAGAAACGGGCGACCTGCGCAGTGGGCTGTGGGTGCTTGAGCGTCACTGCAACAGTATGGGTTTCATGCATGGCGGCATGGTCAGCTCGTTCGCTGATGGCGCGCTGGCCTGGGCCGTCTGGCATGCGACACGGAAAATGTCTGTGACGCTGAAACTCACGACAAGCTACTTCGGCACGATCCGTCCGGGCGACTGGCTGGAGGCCCATCCGGCTGTCATATCGGTAGATGGTGGCGTCGTTCATGTCGGCGCGGACCTGCGCGTCGGGGCCGATTTGATGGCGCGCGGGGATGCGACATTCAGAACACTGCGTCGAGCAGCCAAATAGGGCTTGCAGCCGCGCGTTTCGCTGCATAGAAGGGGCGTCCGATGTCGGAGCGTGGCGCAGCCTGGTAGCGCATCTGGTTTGGGACCAGAGGGTCGGAGGTTCGAATCCTCTCGCTCCGACCATCGGTTAAGCCGGTCAACCGGAGGCGCTGATGGACGCACGGATCTACAAACCCAGGAAATCGGCCATGCAATCGGGCCGCGGCAAGATCCATGAATGGGTTCTTGAATTCCAGTCTGGTGCAGACCGGACGGCCGATCCGTTGATGGGCTGGACCAGCATCAATGACACGACGGGCCAGGTGCGGCTTCATTTCGAATCACGCGAGCAGGCCATCGAATATGCGAAGCGTGAAAAGATCACGTTCTCCGTTGACGAACCCAGAGAGCCAAAGCGGCTGGTGAAGTCCTATTCGGAAAACTTTGCCGCCGGGCGCAAGCAGCCCTGGACGCACTGAGCGCAAACCCGGCCCCTTAGCTCAACTGGATAGAGCACCGGACTTCTAATCCGACGGTTACAGGTTCAAGTCCTGTAGGGGTCGCCATTGTGCCTGCCTCGGTTATGCTGGCTCGAGGGAGACCAAGCGCATGAGCATGCCGGAACATGGCCGGGACTGGCCGACACTCAAGAAAATGATGAGCGAACGCGGTTCGCGGGACGCCAGGTGGCGCGATGGCAAGACGGCTGTCTATGTCTTCAATGCCGGCGAGGATGTCGAGCGTGTGCAGAAGGAAGCTTATGCCGCATTCATGTCGGAAAACGGGCTTGGGCCACTTGCTTTTCCATCGCTGGCGCAAATGGAGAAGGAGGTTATCTCCATGGCGCTGGGCCTTTTGCATGGGCCAGACGGCGCAGCAGGCGCGATGACATCCGGCGGCACCGATTCGATCACCATGGCGGTCAAGACCGCGCGTGATTTCGCCCGTTCAAAGGGCAGAGCACTCAGCAAGCCAAATATCATCCTGCCGCAATCGGCTCACCTTGCCTTCGACAAGGCCGCTCACCTGATGGATATTGAAGTTCGCCGGGTCGCGCTGAAAGATGACGGGTCCTATGAGGCAGACCCGGCCGCGATGGGGCAGGCTGTTGATGACGACACCATCATGATGGTCGGTTCGGCCCCGAATTTCCCGCACGGGATTATCGATCCGATAGAGGCGCTTGGTGAGGTGGCGGCCGACAAGCATGTCTGGCTGCACGTAGACGCCTGCGTCGGAGGCTATTTCGCCCCTTTTGCGCGGATGAATGGCGAATCGGTGCCAGCTTTCGATTTTGAAGTTCCCGCCGTGCAATCGATGAGCGCGGACCTCCACAAGTATGGTTATGCGGCCAAAGGCGCGTCGACGGTTCTGTTCAGGTCCGAAGCGCTATTCGATTTCATGCCATTTGATTTTTCCGGCTGGTCGGGCGCTCCGATGAAAACACCAACGCTTGCCGGAACAAGGCCGGGCGGTGCGATATCTGCGGCCTGGGCTGTTATGAATTATCTCGGTATGGACGGCTATAAGCGGCTACAGGGCAAGGTTTGTGAGACACGAAAGCATGTTGAGGCGGGCGTGCGAGCGCTTGGCTTTGAGGTATTGGGAACGCCAGTTCTCGGTCTCGTTGCATTCCGCCATCCAGAGCTTCACGCCTTCGCCCTCTATGGAGAGATCTACAGGCGCGGGTGGTTTACCTCCGTCACGAAAGAGCCGCCGAGCCTTCATCTCATGCTCTCGCCAAAACATGCTGATGTGATTGAAGACTATCTGAAGGATCTAGCGGCCGCGTGCGAGGCTGTCCGGTCCGGGTCGGCGGCAAAGAACAAGCCGGTGGAAGCCCGCTATAGCTGAACCTGATGCGCATGGCTGCAAAAAGTTCGATTTGGGGATTGGACAAGGGCTCGCAGCAGGTCTATGACGCCGTTTCCCCACGGCCCGCCCGGGTAGCTCAGGGGTAGAGCAGCGGATTGAAAATCCGCGTGTCGGTGGTTCAAATCCGCCCCCGGGCACCATTCCTCTACAGTCTTACAGAGCACCATCAGATGGTTCTGGTCATGGCGCGCTGTGGGGCGGATAAGTTAGAAGCCTGATTGAATGCCCGTCCATGTGACTGGTCAAAATGGCCGCTTCATCCTGTTTTCCCAGAATCGCCTGACCGCGGCCGCAAATACATCAATTGATTTGTTCGTTGTGCGTCATATCAATCGAAGATCGCTCCGACCTCAATAAGTGAGGCTGGAGAGGCAGGGCAGTGGACAGCAGCGCCCGCGTCGCCTCGCCGCATGCTGCAGGGGCGAAATAAGGTGCGGAACGCGGTATGAACTCTGAAGGTGACATGTTGCCAATGTTGCGAAAGCGTCCTAACCCGACGCTTTCGATGGCAAGCTCTCGGGAGTCGCATACAAATGACAGAGATCGAACGTTTCGCACTCGACTATCTGCCCGTCATTCTGTTCCTCGGTCTGGGCGTTATCATATCGCTGCTGTTTATTATCGGTTCGGCCATCCTGGCGCCGTCAAACCCTGATCCTGAAAAGAATTCCGCCTATGAGTGCGGGTTCAATGCGTTTGACGATGCGCGAATGAAATTCGACGTTCGATTCTATCTCGTCTCGATTCTTTTTATCATCTTTGATCTCGAAGTCGCTTTCCTGTTCCCGTGGGCTGTCAGTCTCGGGGCGATCGGCGTTTTCGGGTTCTGGTCCATGGTGGTGTTCCTTGGCGTCCTCACTGTGGGCTTCATCTATGAATGGCGCCGTGGTGCGCTGGAGTGGGAATAATGGCCGACGACTACAAGCCATATGCACTGGGCGCCGGACGCACCGGCGTCGAAGGCGGGCATGATGTGCGCGCAGATGATCCGTTCTTTGCGGGCCTGTCCGATCATCTGGCCGACAAGGGCTTCTTTACGGCCAAGGCCGACGATCTGATCGCCTGGGCGCGCACCGGCTCGTTGATGTGGATGACGTTCGGGCTTGCCTGCTGTGCTGTGGAAATGATGCATGCAGGCAATCCACGCTATGACCTTGAGCGGTTTGGCATGGCGCCTCGCGGTTCGCCCCGCCAGTCTGACGTGATGATCGTCGCGGGAACGCTGACTAACAAGATGGCCCCAGCGCTTCGTAAGGTCTACGACCAGATGCCTGAGCCGCGTTATGTCGTGTCGATGGGGTCGTGCGCGAATGGCGGCGGATATTACCATTATTCCTATTCGGTCGTTCGCGGGTGTGATCGCATCGTACCGGTGGACATTTATGTGCCCGGCTGCCCGCCGACGGCTGAAGCGCTTGTTTACGGGATGCTGCAGTTGCAGAAAAAGATCCGCCGCGAAGGCTCGATTGAGCGCTAGGTGGACAGGATGAGCGGTATGACAGAAGCCCTAACGGAACTCGGTGAGCACATCAGTGCAAGCTGCCCCGATGCGGTCAAAAGCTTTCATGTGACACATGGCGAGCTGACAGTGCTGGCCGAGCGCGACGCGATCCTCCGTCTCGCCAAATTCCTCAAGGATGACAATCAGTGCGTTTTCGAGACGCTGATTGATGTGTGCGGCGTCGACTTTCCGGAGCGGACGAAGCGGTTTGAGGTGGTCTATCACTTCCTGTCGATGCGGCTGAACCAGCGCATCCGTGTGAAGATATCGACCGATGAGGCAGGGGCTGTGCCGAGCCTTATCGACCTGCATCCAAGTGTCGACTGGTTCGAACGCGAAGCCTTTGACATGTATGGGATTCGCTTTGCCGGACATCCGGACCTGCGCCGGATTCTCACGGATTACGGGTTTGAGGGCTATCCGCTGCGCAAGGACTTCCCGCTGACAGGCTTTACCGAAGTTCGGTACGACGATCTTGAGAAGCGCGTCGTGAATGAGCCGGTCCAGCTGACGCAGGAATACCGGAATTTTGATTTCCTCTCGCCATGGGAGGGCATGACCAAAGAGCTCCCGGGTGACGAGAAAGCCGAGAAGGAGCCAGGCAATGGCTGACGGCACACCCCCGATGGATGATCGCAAGTTCACGCTGAATTTCGGCCCGCAACACCCTGCTGCGCACGGCGTTCTTCGCATGATCATGGACCTTGATGGCGAAGTTGTCGAGCGTATCGACAGCCATATCGGCCTGCTGCATCGCGGCACCGAAAAACTGCTTGAATACAAGACCTACCTGCAGGGCCTGCCATATTTTGACCGGCTGGATTATGTCGCGCCGATGAACCAGGAGCATGCCTGGTGCCTCGCCATCGAGCGGCTCCTTGGCCTTGAAGTCCCTCGCCGCGCGCAGTTTATCCGGGTGCTCTATTCGGAGATGGGGCGGATCCTGAATCACCTGCTGAATATTGGGACGCAGATCATGGACGTCGGCGCGCTGACGCCGATTACCTGGGCATTTGAAGAGCGCGAGAAGCTGCTCGGCTTTTATGAGCGTGCGTCAGGTTCGCGTTTCCACGCGGCTTATTTCCGGCCGGGCGGCGTCCACCAGGACCTGCCGCAGGACCTGATCGACGATATCATGACATTCTGCGAGCAGTTCCCGAAAGCGCTCGCCCAGATCGAAGGCCTCGTTACCGAGAATCGTATCTTCAAGCAGCGCAATGTGGATATCGGAGTCGTCGACGAGAAGATGATCATGGAGTGGGGCTTTTCCGGCGTGATGGTACGCGGATCTGGTCTTGCCTGGGATCTGCGCCGGTCGCAGCCCTATGAAATCTACGCTGAAATTCCGGGCGATGTGTTCAAGGTCGTGGTCGGCAATAATGGCGATAATTATGATCGCTATGTTTGCCGCATGGATGAGATGCTGGTGTCGAACGACATCATGAAGTGGTGCGTCGAGAACATGCCTGCCGGTGAAGTGCTTGTTGCCGGGTCAAAAGTCGCCCCGCCGCGTCGCGGTGACATGAAGCGGTCGATGGAAGCGCTGATCCACCATTTCAAGCTCTACACCGAAGGCTTCCACGTTCCCGAAGGCGAAGTGTATGCCTGCGTCGAGGCGCCGAAAGGCGAGTTCGGCGTCTATCTCGTTTCGGACGGGTCAAACCGGCCATACCGGGTCAAGATCCGGGCGCCCGGCTATCCGCACCTCGCGGCGATGGACCACCTGTGCAAAGGCCACATGCTGGCAGATGTTTCAGCTGTGCTCGGCTCGCTCGACATCGTGTTTGGGGAGATCGACCGGTAATGTCGCCACGTTCTGATACATATTTCGCAGGAGCCGAATAATGGCGCTTCGTCGTTTTGACATTGAAGCCGGTGGCGACAGCTTTGCGTTCAAGGCTGAAACTGAGCCGACGATCGACTTCTGGCTGGGAAAATACCCTGCCGACAAGAAACGTTCGGCAGTGATTCCGCTGCTCTGGCTTGCACAGAAGGACAATGGCGGCTGGCTTTCGGAGCCTGCGATGCGCAATGTCGCGGACCGTCTCGAGATGCCGTACATTCGCGTCTATGAGGTTGCGACCTTCTATACGATGTTCCGGATGCAACCCGTCGGCAAGCACCACATCCAGCTTTGCGGCACGACGCCCTGCATGCTGCGCGGTGCGAATGATCTCAAATCGGTCTGCGAGAAGAAGATCGGCAAGAAGATGGCCGTTACCGATGATGGCCGCCTGTCATGGGAGGAGGTCGAATGCCTCGGGGCTTGCGTGAACGCGCCTATGGTGCAGATCAATGACTATTATTACGAAGACCTGACACCCGGCACGCTCGAGGAAATCCTGGGCAAATTGCAGAATGGCGTGGATGTGCCGCCTGGCACATTTGTCGACCGTCTGAATAGCGCGCCTGAAGGCGGCGCGACAAGCCTGAAGGAAGAGACGCTTTACGACGGCAGCCGCAGTAGCTCCAAGGCACTGCCGAACCTGCCTGAGGCCAAGACCGATGAGGCCCCGGCGGCGGAAGCCAAAGGTGAGCCAGATCGTAAGCCGCCAACAAATGTCGACCGCGAAGAGCCGAAAAAAGACGAAGTCGCAGCCTCCAAGGAAACGACTGACACGCAGGATAGTGGAGAGGCCAAGCTCGAGGGTGTTCGCCCGGCTGCTGTTGAACCTTCAGAAGGCGAAGCCGACGATCTGAAGCGTATCAGCGGGATTGGCCCGAAGAACGAAGATCAGCTTAACAGCCTCGGTATCACCACGTTCGCGCAGATCGCGGACTGGACGTCCGACAATGTGAAATGGGTCGAAGGCTATTTATCATTCCGCGGCCGGATCGGCCGTGAGGACTGGGTCGGACAGGCAAAAACGCTCGCTGGCGGCGAAGAAACTGATTTTTCAAAACGGGTTGATGCCGGCGATGTCGCATCGAGCCGGGAAGAGGGTGAAGACTGATGCTTCAGGATAAGGACCGCATCTTTACCAACCTCTATGGTGCCTATTCGCCAGGGCTGGAAGAAGCCAAGAAACGGGGTGCGTGGCATCTCGTGCCGGACATGCTGGCGCAGAGCCCGGAGTGGATTTGCGACCAGATCAAGGCGTCGGGCCTGCGCGGCCGTGGCGGCGCTGGCTTCCCGACCGGCCTGAAGTGGACCTTCATGCCGAAAGAGGTTCGTGACCGTCCGCACTATCTCGTTGTAAATGCTGACGAATCGGAGCCGGGCACTTGCAAGGATCGGGAGATCATGCGCCACGATCCACACCTGTTGATCGAAGGCTGCATGGTGGCGTCTTATGCGATGCGCGCCAATGCCTGCTACGTTTACCTTCGCGGGGAATATATTGCGGAACGTGAAGCGCTCGAAAAAGCGGTCAAGGAGGCTTACGAGGCCAATCTGATCGGCAAGAACAACCTGAATGGCTGGGATTTCGATATCTATGTCCATCATGGTGCCGGCGCTTATATCTGCGGCGAGGAAACCGCGCTTCTGGAGAGCCTTGAGGGCAAGAAGGGCCAGCCGCGCCTGAAGCCGCCTTTCCCGGCCAATGCGGGCCTCTATGGCTGCCCGACGACCGTCAACAATGTCGAATCCATCGCTGTCGCGCCAACGATCCTGCGCCGCGGTGCCGACTGGTTTGCTGGCTTCGGCCGGCCGAATAATGCCGGGACAAAACTCTTCTGTGTCTCCGGGCACGTGAACCGGCCGTGTAATGTCGAAGAAGAAATGTCGATCACGTTCAAAGACCTGATCGAGACCCATTGCGGCGGCATTCGTGGCGGCTGGGACAATCTGAAGGCTGTCATTCCGGGTGGCTCATCCGTGCCGATGGTGCCGGCTGAGCAGATCATGGATGCGCACATGGACTTTGACACGCTGCGGGACCTGAAATCAGGTCTTGGTACGGCGGCGGTCATTGTGATGGACAAGTCTACGGACCTTATCAAGGCGATTGCCCGCATTTCGTATTTCTACAAGCATGAAAGCTGCGGCCAGTGCACGCCGTGCCGCGAAGGCACCGGCTGGATGTGGCGTGTGCTTGAGCGCATGGCGAAGGGCGAAGCAGACCATAAGGAAATCGATATGCTGCTGGACGTTTCCCAGCAAATCGAAGGGCATACGATCTGTGCGCTTGGCGATGCAGCGGCCTGGCCTGTCCAGGGGCTTATACGCCACTTCCGCCACGAAATTGAAGACCGCATCACCCAGTACCGGGCGCCGCGCGCGCTGGTTCAGGGCGCTGTCGTCGCCGCCGAGTAGGATGAACAAAGAGGCATGAACCTGTTCCGCAATATCCTGACCGCCATATGGTGTGCTGTCGTAATTGGCCTGAATGTATTCGGGCTGATCATGTTCGTGCGCGTATATGGTTTGGCCGGATTGCAGGAGCCGCTGTACTTGCTGCCAGTTGCGCATCTGGGGCTTCTGTCAGGTCTGGGTGTGCTTGCGCTCGTCTCGACGAAATTCCTCTGGGCCATCTGCGCGGTGGCTGCCTTGTCGATATTGCTTGGGCTGGCTCAGGATGTCCTCTTGCCGAGAGGCGTTCGTGCCCCCGGTTTCATCGGTAGCCTGATCATTCTCGTCCCCACCTATTTTCTGGCGCGCTGGAACACCGCCGCCGCACAGAAATCCGATTTCAATCCCGTGAAAGAGTTCTGATTCATGGCCGATGACCTTTTCAAGCTGAATGTTGATGGCAAGGACATTGAGGTGCCCAAATCCTACACGCTGATGCAGGCGTGTGAGGAGGCCGGGGCCGAGATTCCGCGCTTCTGCTATCATGAGCGCCTGTCGATTGCCGGAAACTGCCGGATGTGCCTCGTTCAGTGGAAGGGCGCGCCAAAGCCGATTGCAAGTTGTGCGCAGACGGTTGGCGAGATGCGGATGAACCCGGACGGCACGCCGCCAAACATCCTGACATCCGGCGATTATGTCGAAAAAGCCCGTAATGGCGTGATGGAATTCCTGCTCATCAACCATCCTCTGGATTGCCCGATCTGCGACCAGGGCGGTGAGTGTGACCTGCAGGACCAGGCGATGGCTTATGGCCGTGCCGGGTCGCGCTATTCACTGAACAAGCGCGCGGTCGAAAACAAGAATATGGGCCCGCTGGTCAAGACGATCATGACGCGCTGCATTCAGTGTACACGCTGCGTGCGCTTTGCCGCTGAAGTTGCGGGTGTCGAAGAGCTGGGGATGATTTCACGCGGCGAAGACGCTGAAATTACGACCTATCTTGAAGAGTCGCTGTCCTCTGAACTGTCCGGCAATGTTATTGATCTTTGCCCGGTCGGCGCGCTGACATCCAAACCTTATGCCTACAATGCGCGCCCCTGGGAGCTGCGCAAGACCGAGTCGATTGATGTGATGGACGCCATGGGCGCCGCCATCCGGGTCGACGCCAAGGGCGACGCTGTCATGCGGATCATGCCGGTCGTCAATGAGGAAGTGAACGAGGAGTGGCTATCGGACAAGTCCCGCTTTGTGTGGGACGGGCTGGCGCGTCAGCGTCTCGACAAACCCTACATCCGCGAGAATGGGAAGTTACGCCCGGCGAGCTGGCCGGAAGCGCTGGCCAAGACGTCTGAGCTGCTGAAGGGGCCGGCGGAACGGATCGGTTTCATCGCAGGCGACCTGGTCGAGGTCGAACAGGCAAAAGCGGCGCTGGACCTGGCGACGGCACTGGGCGCCAAGTCAGTCGACTGCCGCCCGGCCGGTAGCGCTTATGGCGCAGACGGTGTGCGTGAGCGCTACATCCTGAACCCCACGCTTATGGGGGTTGAAGATGCAGATGCGCTGTTGCTGGTCGGCGTCAATCCACGCGTTGAGGCAGCGGTCTGGAATGCCCGCATCCGCAAGGCCTGGTTGTGGAATAATCTCAAGGTTGGTGTCATCGGCCAAGCCGCTGATCTGACCTATACCTACGAACATCTTGGCACAGGCGCGGATGCGTTTGACGGGCTTTACGGCCGCGACAGTGAGTTCATGGAATCGTTCCGCAATGCGGAGCGGCCGATGATTGTCGTCGGCGAGCATGTGCTCAGCGGTGAACACGGGCTGGACATACTCAATGCGGCCCATGACCTCGCGCTGGAGGCCAATGCGGTTTCTGAAAGCTGGACAGGGTTTGGCGTCCTTCACAATGCGGCCGGCCGCGTCGGGGCGCTTGATGTCGGTTTCCTGCCGGGCGAAGGCGGCGCAGACACGTCGGCCATGCTGTCAGGATCGCTCGATACGGTTGTTCTCCTCGGTGTGGACGAGCAGGATCTTTCAGGTCTCGGCGAGACGAAAGTCGTTTATGTCGGACATCATGGCGATGCCGGCGCCGCAAAGGCTGACGTCATCCTGCCTTGTGCCGCCTATACCGAGATGGAAGCGACTTACGTCAACACTGAAGGCCGTGTGCAGATGACACGCAAGGCTGTCCAGCCGAAGGGCGAAGCTCGCGAAGGCTGGGCGATCTTCCGTGCGCTCTCCGATGTTATCGGCAAGACGTTGCCCTATGATTCGGCTGCTGAGCTTCGTGAAGTGCTGCGCCAGCAGAACGAGGTATTCGCCGGGCTGGGATTTGCACCGGCACATGCCGGTCACAAGGCATTGCTCGAAGCACCGGCGAAGGCTGAAGGCCTTGATAAGGCGCGTCCTTTTGAAGCGCCATTCACTGATTTCTACATGACAAACCCGATTGCGCGGGCCTCCAAGACAATGGCGGAGTGTTCGCTCATGAAGCGCGGCCTTGAAACGCCGGTAGCAGCGGAGTAGGCGAGCGCCATGAGTGCATTCATCCAGGAACATGGACTGCTGTTTGGCTGGCTGACCGTTATCGGTCAGATCCTGCTGTTCACGGTTGTCCTGCTGTTGTCGCTGGCCTTCCTGCTGCTCATGGATCGCAAGGTCTGGGCCGCCGTGATGATGCGCAAAGGCCCGAACGTGGTTGGCCCGTTTGGCCTGATGCAGAGCTTTGCCGATTTCGGAAAATTCCTGCTCAAGGAAATCATCATACCGGCGGGGGCGAACAAGACGGTCTTCCTGCTTGCACCGATTATGTCCCTGACGCTGGCTTTCGCCGCCTGGGCTGTAATTCCTGTTGCACCGGGCTGGGTCGTTTCAGACCTCAATGTCGGCATCCTGTACCTGTTCGCTGTGTCCTCGCTTGGCGTCTACGGCATCATTATGGGCGGCTGGGCCTCGAACTCGAAATACCCGTTCCTCGGCTCACTCCGTTCGGCGGCGCAGATGGTCTCCTATGAAGTGTCCATCGGCTTCATCATCATCACCGTGATCCTGCTCGTCGGGTCGATGAACCTGTCCGATATCGTGAACAATCAGGGCGGCGGTTTCTGGACGTGGCATGTCTTCAGCCTGAACCATTTCGTGCTGTTCCCCGTCATGCTGGCCATGTTTGTCATGTTCTTTGTGTCGGCGCTCGCGGAGACGAACCGTCCGCCTTTCGATCTTCCCGAAGCCGAATCCGAACTCGTGGCAGGTTACCAGGTCGAGTACTCCTCGACGCCATACTTGCTGTTCATGATCGGTGAGTATCTCAATATCGTGCTGATGTGCGCGATGATGACGATCCTGTTCCTCGGCGGCTGGCATGGCATCATCCCGATGGGTGAGGATTTCGTGGCTGGCTTCCCGCAGTGGATCGTCAATCTTGGCCACCTCGCCTGGTTCATGGCGAAAGTGGTCTTCTTCTTCTTCCTGTTTGCCCTCGTGAAGGCTGTGGTCCCGCGTTATCGCTATGACCAGCTGATGCGTCTTGGCTGGAAAATCTTCCTGCCGACCTCGCTCGCCGCCGTCCTGATCGTTTCGGGCTATGTCGTTTATACGGGAGTGCACGCATGAGCCTAGTCCAGACCCTTCGCGGCGCGCTGCTGACTGACTTCCTCAGCGCCTTTGGCCTTGGCCTACGTGAGATGTTCCGCCGCAAGGCGACCATCAACTACCCGTTCGAGAAGAACCCGCTCAGCCCTCGCTTTCGCGGCGAGCACGCCCTGCGCCGCTATCCGAACGGCGAAGAACGCTGCATTGCCTGCAAGCTCTGCGAAGCGATCTGCCCGGCACAGGCCATCACGATCGAGGCAGAGCCGCGCGAAGACGGTTCACGCCGCACGACGCGCTATGACATCGACATGGTCAAATGCATCTATTGCGGCTTCTGTCAGGAAGCGTGCCCGGTGGATGCGATTGTCGAAGGCCCGAACTTCGAATTCGCGACGGAGACCCGCGAAGAACTTTACTATGACAAGGAACGACTGATCGCGAATGGCGACCGCTGGGAACGCCTGATCGCTCGTAATCTGGAACTCGACGCGCCGTACCGCTAGGGCAGGGCGCTTAACTATTCACGAGACGGCTCAGGCTGTCGCAACTTCTGGGGCTGAACCGGTGGAACTCATCGCCTTCTACATTCTCGCCGCTATCGTCACCTTCTCGGCGGTCGCGGTGATTGCTGCGAAGAACCCGGTCCATTCGGTGTTGTGGCTCATCCTGGCATTCTTTACCTCGGCAGGCCTGCTGGTCCTGATCGGGGCTGAGTTTCTCGCCATGCTCCTGGTCGTCGTTTATGTCGGCGCGGTCGCAGTGCTGTTCCTGTTCGTTGTGATGATGCTGGATGTCGATTTTGTAGAGTTGAAGCAGGGTTTCCTCAGCTACCTGCCTTTCGGAACGCTGATGGGTATCGCCTTCATTGCCGAAATTGCGCTCGCCACCTTCGCCCGCGGCGACACGACAGACAATTTCAACCCCTATCCCGGAGCCGAGACCAATGCTGAGGCGATCGGGCAGGTCATGTACACCGACTATCTGTTGCTGTTCCAGATGTCGGGCCTGATCCTCCTGGTTGCCATGATCGGTGCGATTGTGCTGACGCTTCGCCACAAACCGCACGTCAAACGCCAGAATATTGCCAGGCAGACGACGCGGCGGCGCAAGGATGCGACGCGTATGATCGACGTGAAATCGGGCGAGGGGCTCTAGGTCATGGACATTACGATCAATCACTTCCTGGCCGTTTCGGCGGTCCTGTTTACCGCAGGCGTTGTCGGCATTTTCGTCAACCGCAAGAACATCATCGTCATCCTCATGGCGATTGAGCTGATCCTGCTTTCCGTGAACCTTAACCTTGTCGCGTTCTCGGTTTTCTCGGGCACCATTATCGGGCAGGTTTTTGCGATGCTGGTGCTAACCGTTGCGGCTGCAGAGGCGGCCGTCGGGCTCGCCATCCTGGTCGTTTACTTCCGTAATCGCGGCGACATCGCCGTCGAAAACGTCGATCTGATGAAGGGCTAGAGACAGGCATGCTACCCGATTTCGCGCTTCTCTTTATCGTCCTTGCACCGGGCATTGCCGCCCTGATCGCCGGGCTGTTCCAGAAATTCATTACCGATACCGGTGCAATGGTCATCACGACCGCGACGGTCGGGCTGGCCGGGATATTGTCGGTGTTCCAGCTTTTTGCCTTTGCGTTCGGTGGACATGGCGCAGAAGCGGCGGTTGGCGCGCATGGCGAAGCAGTGCACCATTCTGCGGCGCATATCATTACCCTTCTGACATGGATGGACGTGGGCCAGTTCCAGGCCGACTGGGCGATCCGCGTTGATGCCATGTCGATCGTCATGATGGCTGTCATCACGGGCGTTTCGGGACTCGTTCACCTCTATTCGTGGGGCTATATGAGCGAAGACCCGCATCGGGCGCGTTTCTTTGCCTACCTGTCGCTCTTTACGTTCGCGATGCTGATGCTCGTCGTGGCCGACAATTTCATCCAGCTTTTCTTTGGCTGGGAAGGCGTTGGGCTCGCATCCTACCTGCTGATCGGGTTCTGGTATACGAAAGACGCGCCAAACAGCGCTGCCATCAAGGCTTTCGTGACCAACCGGGTTGGCGACTTTGGTCTCGCCCTTGGTATCATGGCGGTTTTCGTTGTGTTCGGCTCGGTTGAATTCGAACCCGTTCTCAGCGCCATTCGTGAGAATGCGACAGTTACGCCACTGGCGCTCGCCAGTGCGGCGCCTGTGCAGGAGCTGGTCCTGCCATTCCTCAACTGGGATGTCCCCGCCCTGGAGCTTATCGGCGTATTGCTGTTCATCGGTGCAATGGGCAAATCGGCCCAGTTCTTCCTGCATGTCTGGCTACCGGATGCGATGGAAGGCCCGACACCTGTTTCGGCGCTGATCCACGCGGCAACCATGGTGACGGCAGGCGTCTATCTCGTCTGCCTGATGTCTCCGGTCTATGAGTATGCGCCGGTTGCGGCAGGTATAGTCACGCTGATTGGCGCAGTCACGGCGCTCTATGCGGCCACGGTTGGCCTTGCGCAGAACGATATCAAGCGCGTCATCGCCTATTCGACCTGTTCGCAGCTCGGCTACATGTTCTTCGCAGCGGGTATTGGCGCCTATCAGGCCGCCATGTTCCACCTCTTCACTCACGCCTTCTTCAAGGCGTTGCTCTTCCTCGGGGCAGGCTCTGTCATCCATGGGATGCATCATGAGCAGGACATGCGCCGCATGGGCGGTGTCGCGAAGTACATGCCGCTGACCTATGCCGCGATGATGATTGGCACGATTGCCATTATCGGTCTCGGCCTGCCGCACACGCAGCTCGGTTTTGCCGGCTTCTTCTCGAAGGATGCGATTCTGGAGACGGCCTTCGCCGCGACCGAGAATGGTATCAGCTTTGCCACAGTCGCGTTCTGGTTCGGTATTCTCGCGGCCTTGCTGACGAGCTTCTATTCATGGCGCCTCATCTACATGACGTTCCATGGGCCGCGCGAAGACAGCATTCCGCCGGAAGTGCATGAAGTCGACTCGCACGCCGATGACCATCTGGCCCATGATGATCACGGGCATGACCATGGACATCATGGTGATCCGCACGAGTCGCCCCTCGTCATGCTTATCCCGCTTGGGCTGCTGTCGCTTGGTGCCATATTCGCCGGCCTGATCTTCTATGGCTCATTTGTCGGCCATCACCAGGCTGAGTTCTGGAATGGGGCAATCTACACGACTGCGGACAACCATCTCCTCGAAGAAAAGTATGAAGTGCCGCACTGGGTTTTCTGGGCACCGCTCTTCGTGACGGTTACCGGCTTCCTGATCGCGACTTTCACCTATCTGTTCAATCGCGGGTTCGGCGCAAAGATTGCCGCGTCCGGTGGGCCGCTTCACAGCCTGTTCGCGAACAAGTGGTATTTCGACGAAATCTACAATGCCACGATCGTCCGCGGCACGCGCATCCTTGGTGATTTCTTCTGGAAGACAGGGGACAAGAAGATCATTGACGGGTTCGGCCCGGACGGTGTGACCTCACTCGTTCGCTGGGGCTCGCGGCGCTTGTCCGCGATGCATACCGGCTATCTCTATCATTATGCATTCGTGATCATTGGCGCGGCGCTTGTCTTTGGCGCAGTGATCTTCTGGCGCGTCGGAGGCGCGGGCTGATGGGCAATTTCCCAATACTGACAGCGGTCACCTTCCTGCCGCTCGCTGGCGCCGTGCTGATCATGCTCGTGCGGGCCATGACGAATGAGCAGGACGGCGATGTTGCAAGTGGCAACAAGGCGCTGATCGCTGGTCTGATCTTCTCGGCAGCGACTTTCCTTGCGTCCCTTGTGATGCTGACAAGCTTTGAGATTGGCGCGCCAGGCTACCAACTGGTCGAGGAAGTCAGCTGGTTTGCGAATATCCAGTACAAGCTTGGCATTGACGGCATGTCGCTCCTGCTGATCCTGCTGACGACCTTGCTGACGCCAATCAGCCTGATCGCATCCTACGGTTCAGTGAAAGAGCGCCTGACCGAGTACACGATCGCCTTCCTGGTGCTCGAAACCTTCATGATCGGCGTGTTCTGTGCGCAGGATCTCATCCTGTTCTACGTGTTCTTTGAAGCAGGTCTCATCCCGATGTTCATCATCATCGGTGTCTGGGGCGGTGCGGATCGGATTTACGCCTCCTACAAATTCTTCCTGTACACGCTGCTCGGCTCGCTCTTCATGCTCGCCGCTATTGTCTTCATGTACCTGCAGGCTGGCACGTCCGACATTGAAGTCCTTGAGACCTATGCTTTCGCGCCTGAAGTGCAGACCTGGTTATGGCTCGCCTTCTTTGCGTCCTTTGCCGTGAAGTTGCCAATGTGGCCGGTGCACACCTGGCTGCCGGATGCGCACGTGCAGGCGCCTACGGCCGGCTCGGTCATCCTGGCGGGTATCCTGCTGAAAATGGGGGGCTATGGCTTCCTGCGCTTCTCGCTGCCGATGTTCCCGGATGCGAGCGAGATGTTCCAGCCCTTCATGTTCGTTGTCTCGGTCATTGCGATTGTCTACGCGTCACTGGTCGCTTTCCGCCAGACCGACATGAAGAAGCTGATCGCTTATTCTTCTGTGGCGCATATGGGTTTTGTGACGCTCGGTATCTTCTCGTTCACAGAGGTCGGCGTGCAGGGGGCGATCTTCCAGATGATTTCGCACGGGCTAATCTCCGGGGCGCTCTTCCTGATCGTCGGCGTCGTGTACGACCGGACCCATACGCGTGAGATTGCAGCCTATGGCGGCCTTGTGAACAAGATGCCGGTCTATGCCGCCATCTTCATGTTCTTCTCCATGGCGAATGTCGGTCTGCCAGGCACCAGCGGCTTTGTCGGTGAGATTCTCACCATGACGGGCGCCTTCCATGCCTCGACCTGGGCTGCTGCGGGTGCCGCGCTTGGTGTGATCTTCTCGGCGGTCTATATGCTGACGCTTTATAGGCGGACTGTGTTCGGGCCGGTAACCAATCCGGCGCTTGAAGCCATCAAGGACGTCAATACCAAGGAACTCATCACGCTCGTGCCGCTGCTGATCGGTACGCTGCTGCTGGGTGTCGTTCCCAATATCGTATTCAACATCACGCGCGAGACCAGCTTGCGCGCGCTCCAGATGATCACCGGAGGATAGGCGCCAATGCTTGAAATCGAGGCGACCATCGCGGCGATTGGCCCGGAACTTCTGCTGGCAGCTGCCGGCCTGACAGGCGTTCTGTTGGGTGCAATCTTTGGTGACCGGTTTAACGGCATTTCATTCAAGCTGGGCGCGCTTGTCCTGCTCGGGGCAGCAGGGCTCGTCGTCCTGAACTGGAATGGCGGCACGGCTTTCAACGGGCTGGTGACTACCGGGCCATTTGTAAACTTTGCGAAGTTTGTAAGCTTTACAGCGGGTGCGGCCACTTTGCTGATGGGGGAGAACTTCCTGCGTCGGCATGAAACGATCCGCTACGAATATCCGCTTCTCATCATTTTCGCGTCGCTCGGTATGGGTATCACCCTGTCGGCGTCGAATTTGATGACACTCTATATGGGCGTCGAGACCCTCAGCCTGTCATCCTATGTGCTCGCAGCGTTTCACCGTGACTCGATGCGTTCAGCAGAAGCAGGCCTCAAATATTTCGTGCTTGGCGCACTGGCGTCCGGCATCCTGCTTTACGGGATTTCACTGGTCTACGGCTTCTCCGGGACAACCGATTATGCCGGCGTCGCTGATGCGGAAGGCGGTATCGGCCTTCTGTTCGGTATGGTGCTGATGATTACCGGCATGGCGTTCAAGGTATCTGCTGCGCCGATGCATGTGTGGACACCAGACGTGTATGAAGGTGCACCGAGCCCGGTCGTCGCCTTCTTCGCAACGGCACCAAAAATGGCCAGCATGGTTGTCTTCGCGAATTTGATGTTCACCGCCTTTGCGGGCGTTTTCGAGGACTGGCAGATGATCATCTCGATCATTGCGGTCCTGTCGATGATCATTGGCGCGTTTGGCGCGCTCATCCAGACCAATCTGAAGCGCCTGCTTGGCTATTCGTCCATCGCAAATATGGGGTATGCGCTGGTCGCCGTGGCCGCTGGAGCGCAATACGGTGCTGCGGCGCTGCTGATTTTCATGACTTCCTATGTCATTGCATCGATCGGCCTCTTCGGCTGCGTACTGGCCATGCGCCGTGAGGGTGGCATGGTCGAAAGCATCGATGAACTGGCAGGTCTCGTACGGCGCCGGACAGGCATGGCGATCGCCCTGACCATTCTCGTCATCTCGGTTGCGGGTTTTCCGCTTGCCGTTGGGTTCCTCGGCAAGCTGGTCGTACTAGAAGCTGGCTGGAATGCGGGGCTTCTGCCGCTTCTCATCATCCTGGTGCTGAGCTCGGTGCTCGCCTTTGGATACTATCTCCGCATCATCCTGATCATGTGGGTAAAAGAGCCGGCTGAGCGCTTCCAGCCTGTCGATACACCCGTGAAGGCTACGATCTATCTCTCGGCGCTTGCCTGTATCGCACTCTTTGTGTTCATCGGCCCGTTCACTGACTGGGCGACAGGAGCGGCGGCTGGTCTGATTCAGTGACACCCGACGCGCCCGTCCAGTGGCATGACGAGATAGACAGCACCAATGAAGAGGCCCGGCGGCTGAGCCGCGCTGGCATGTATGGTCCGTTATGGATCGCGGGCAGGTTGCAGTCAGCTGGACGTGGACGGCTCGGACGAGAATGGGTTTCTCCGACGGGCAATCTCTACTGCACAGCCCTCTTTCATGAGCCCGGCGGCGTTGTGGCGGCGACGCGCTTTCCATTCGCTGCAGGCCTTGCCATCCTCGATGCCTGCCGCGCCGTGCTGCCGGGTGTCCAGCCGTTGCTGAAATGGCCAAATGACGTGCGCGTCGATGGGGCGAAACTCTGCGGCATTCTAGTGGAAGCGGGCGCTGCAAATAATGGCAAAAGCGTCTGGGTCGCTGCCGGGATGGGGCTTAACGTCACCGAGGCACCTGACAGGGCAGGGCAGACGGCAACATCGCTCCATGCCCTCGGCGCCAGCCCGGTCGTCAGTCCGGACCTGATGCTTGATACACTCCGTCCGGCTTTCGCAAAACGCATTGCGGAGGCGCGAGAGGACTTTCCATCCATGCTGCGCACCTGGGAGGCCCACGCGGAAGGCCTTGGTGGGCAGATTGTTGTCGGCAAGGGCGAGAATGCGATCCGGGGCCGGTTTGTCGGGCTGGAAGCCGATGGCGGTCTCAGGCTTGAATTGCCGGATGGGGCGACAAGCATCATAAGGGCCGGAGATGTGGAGTTGATAAAGGAGATAGGCAGCGATGCTGCTCGCGATTGATGTCGGAAATACCAATACCGTCTTTGCGCTGCACGATGGCGAAGACTGGGTGGCCATGTGGCGAAGCGCGACAGATCCGCGCCGAACGGCCGATGACTTTGTTGTCTGGCTCGGCCCGCTCATGGATATGCGCAAGGTCTCGATTTATGACATCGACGCCTGCGTGATTTCCTGCGTCGTTCCGCAGGCATTATTCAATTTCCGAAACCTGTCGCGCCGTTATTTCGGTGTTGAGCCGCTGGTTGTCGGTGAGACGGGCGTTGAGCTTGGCGTGCCGATCCGTATCCCGCGGCCTGAGCAGGTGGGGGCTGACCGGCTGGTCGCGGCGATCGGCGCACATATCGCGTATCCGGGAGCGTTGATCGTGATCGATAGCGGCACCGCTACGACGCTTGATATTGTCGGGCCGGATGGCGGTTTCGAGGGCGGTATCATCAGTCCGGGGATCAACCTCTCCATGCGCGCCCTGCATGATGCAGCGGCACAGCTGCCGCGAATCGCCATTCAGCGGCCAGAAAAGATCATTGGTGATTCAACTGTGGCGGCAATGCAGACAGGGGTGTTCTGGGGGTATATCGATCTGATAGACGGGCTCGTGCGGCGCGTGAAAGCCGAATATGCCCGCCCCATGACTGTTATAGCTACCGGCGGCGTCGCCTCCCTGTTTGAAGGGGCAAGCGCAACAATCGATCATTATGACCAGACGCTGATGGAATCCGGATTGCTGGAAATCTACCGGCGCAATCGCAAGGGCTAGAATGCCAAACCTAGATACGCCTGAACTCGTCTTCCTGCCGCTCGGCGGATGTGGCGAGATCGGCATGAATTTGAACGCCTATGGCTACGGCCCACCCGATGACCGGCGCTGGATCCTGATCGATCTTGGCGTGACCTTTGGCGACGACACAACGCCCGGTATCGATCTCATCTGCCCGGACCCGGAATTTATTGTCGAACATGCAGACCAGATTGATGCGATCTTCCTGACGCATGCCCACGAGGACCATATTGGCGCTGTCGGTTTGCTGTGGCCGAAGCTACGCGCGCCGCTCTATGCGACACCTTTCACGGCGCATCTTGTGGCCGGCAAGCTCGCCGAACGTGGCCTGCAGCATGTCGATGTTCATGTTGTCCCGCTGGGTGGAGAAGTGGAAGCCGGGCCATTCAAGGTCCGCTACATGACACTGACGCACTCTATACCAGAGCCAAATGCGCTGGCGATCACGACGCCGTCAGGCGTGATCCTGCATACCGGCGACTGGAAAATCGACCCCGATCCGCTGATTGGCGATGGCGTCGATATTGAGGGTCTCACCAAGCTTGGCGATGAGGGCGTGCTCGCAATGGTTTGCGACAGCACGAATGTGTTCGTGGACGGCGAGAGCGGGTCTGAGGCGACAGTGCGGACCAATCTGATCAAGCTGGTCGGTGAGTTGAAAGGGCGAGTGGCGGTTGCGACCTTCGCGTCCAATGTCGCGCGCGTTGCTACGGTGATCGAAGCGGCACGTCAGGCGGGGCGTAGTGTCTGCCTGGCCGGACGCAGCATGCACAAGATCGTCGATGCTGCGGTTGCTACCGGTGTGCTCGAAAACCTGCCGGACCTTGTAAACGAAGTTGATGCCGGCAGCTTTCCGCCCGACAAGATCCTTTATCTCTGCACCGGAAGCCAGGGCGAGGAACGTGCCGCCCTTGGCAGGATCGCGAATGAGACCCACAGACATATTTCGCTTGGGGCTGGGGATACAGTCGTTTTCTCCTCGCGTGTCATACCGGGCAATGAAAAGGGCATCTTCGACCTCCAGAATACGCTTGCGGAGAAAGGTGTGCGGATCATCACAGACAAGATGTCTCCGGAGGTGATTCATGTCTCCGGTCATCCGGCTCGCAAGGAACTGGAGCGTATGTATCAGTGGGTGAGACCGCGTATTTCCGTGCCCGTGCACGGTGAACGCCGACACATCATGGAGCATGCGAATTTCGCAAAATCACTGCAGGTCTCCGAAGCTGTCACGCCCCGCAATGGCGACATGATCCGTCTGGCACCGGGCAAGGCCGAAGTGATAGACACGGTCCCGAATGGCCGGCTCTACCTGGATGGTTCGCGGCTCGTGCCCGCCGATGCTGAAGGTCTTCGTGAGCGCATTGCGATATCGAAGTACGGCTATGTCACTGCCAGCGTCTCCTTTGATGAGCATGGCGGACTGGCCGATGGGCCGTATGTCGCCGCGCGCGGCCTTTCGGAAGAGGATGGCCGGTTGGCAGATGAATCACTGGATGCACTGGACGCGGCCTGCGAAGAAGCGCTGGACGGTTTGTCACGCCGCAAGCGACTTGACGATGATACGGTAGAGGCTGTTCTGACGAGAGCGATCCGCAAGACCAGCGAAAAGGTCTTCGGTCGCAAGCCGCTTGTAGATGTCACGATAATGAGAGTGTGAGGAAAGCCATGTCAAAGCCATTTCAACTCGGACCACTGAACCATGTCGGCGTCGCCGTGCCGTCGCTGCCGGACGCCATCGATACCTACAAGACTCTATATGGCGCGACCGATATCACCGAGCCTTTCGACATGCCGGCCCAGGGCGTGAAAGTCTGCTTCGTGAACCTGCCGAATAGCCAGATAGAGCTGATTGAGCCGCTTAATGAAGACAGTCCGATCTGGAGCTTCGTCCAGAAGAATCCGAAGGGCGGGCAGCACCATGTCTGCTTTGAGGTTGATGATATTCACGAGGCGGTTTCCGTGATGAAGACGCGCGGCGCGACAGTGCTAGGTGAGCCGCGTATTGGCGCACATGGAACACCCATCGTGTTCGTGCACCCGAAAAACTCAAACGGTGTCCTCGTCGAATTGATGGAGACCCCGAAAGGCGATCACTGATGAACTGGGTCGGCGGCGTTGTCATTTTCCTGATTTCCTGGTGGGTCGTCTTCCTCGCTGTACTGCCAATTGGTGTGCGCGGCCAGTTTGAGGATGGCGAGATCATCGAAGGAACCGAAGAAGGCGCGCCGGTCAGTCATATGGTGCCCAAAAAAATGGTCTGGGCACTTATTGGAGCTGTGATCTGTACCGCGCTGGCAGGTTTCGTTGTCGTGCCACTGTTGCAGGAATATGGCGCCTGACACTTTATCCAGCCCCGGCACCACATTCCTGAGCAGCGTTGCACGGCAAGTCTAGCCAAGGCTGTCGACAGCCAATAACACGTGTCAGAACAAAGCAGTTTAGAGACGGCGACCCATGCGACTTTCGCGATTTTTCCTTCCTGTTTCCAAAGATGTTCCATCTGACGCGGCCATTGTCTCGCACCAACTCATGCTGCGCACCGGCATGGTTCGGCAGAATGGTGCTGGTATATATACGTGGCTGCCGCTGGGCTTCCGCGTCCTGCAGAAGATCGAACAGATCGTCCGCGAGGAAATGGACCGGGCAGGGGCCATTGAAATGCTGATGCCGACCATCCAGCAGGCCGAGCTCTGGCAGGAGAGTGGACGCTATGATGATTACGGCAAGGAGATGCTGCGCATCACTGACCGGCATGAGCGCGAAATGCTGTTCGGCCCGACGAATGAAGAGCTGATCACCGATGTGTTCCGCTCTTATGTGAAGAGTTACAAGGCACTGCCGCTGAATCTTTATCACACGCAATGGAAGTTCCGCGACGAAATCCGGCCTCGCTTCGGTGTGATGCGCGGGCGCGAATTCCTAATGAAGGATGCCTATTCCTTCGACCTGACGGAAGAGGGCGCCCGGGCAAGTTACCGCAAGATGTTCTGCGCCTATCTAAACGCCTACGACCGCATGGGGCTGACTGCGATTCCGATGCAGGCAGATACCGGTCCGATTGGCGGCGATCTTAGCCACGAATTCATTATCCTTGCAGACACTGGCGAGAGTGCAGTGTTCTGTGACCGCACCCTGCTTGATATGCCTGCGCCAGGTCTCGACCTCGATTTCGATGGCGACCTGACCGGCGAGGTAGAGAAGCGCACGACATATTACGCCGCCACTGAAGAGATGCATGACGAAGCGGAATTCGCAAAAGTCCCCGGCGAGCGTCAGGTATCTGCGCGCGGTATTGAAGTCGGCCACATTTTCTTCTTTGGAACCAAATATTCAAAACCACTCGGTGCGACCGTGCAGTCAGCGGACGGTGAAAACGTACCGGTCCAGATGGGCAGCTATGGTATCGGCGTGTCCCGCCTTGTCGGTGGCATCATCGAAGCTTGCCATGACGAGCACGGTATTGTGTGGCCCAAATCGGTGTCGCCTTTCGATGTCGGGCTGATCTCCATGCGGCCAAAGGATGAGTCTGTAGCTGCAGTTGCTGATGACGCTTACAGGGCGCTGAGTGATGCTGGCCTCGATGTCCTGTATGATGAGACCGATGAGCGGCCCGGGTCCAAATTCAACCGCATGGACCTGATTGGCCTGCCCTGGCAGATCGTCATTGGTCCGCGCGGCATTGAGGCGGGCGTGGTCGAATTGAAAAACCGTGCAAGCGGAGAGAAATCCGAAGTGCCTCTCTCCAGGGCAATCGAACTTGTGAAGGCCGACTAATGGCGAAATCAACCGCCTTTGGGGAGGTCGAGCGCGCACTGGCCTGGCGCTATCTGCTGGCGCGTCGTCAGCATGGCGGCGTATCGCTGATCTCTATCATTTCATTTTTCGGTATCATGTTGGCCGTGATGGCACTGATCGTCATCATGTCAGTTATGGCTGGCTTTCGCTCGACGCTGCTCAACGCCTTGCTCGGCGGGCAGGGGCACGTGTTTGTCCAGGTGCAGGACTATCCGGAAGACAGTGTCGAAGACCTGACAAACAAGATTATCGAGCTACCGGGCATCAAGAGCGCTTCCCCGATCATCGAGCAGCAAGTGCTGGCGACCTCTGAATATGCACGCACTGGTGCGGTCGTGCGCGGCGTACGTCCGGCGGACCTTGATAACCTTCCCTACCTTGAAGGCGGCAAGTCGACGGCAGACGCGGCCGGCTTTGCGGAAGGGCGCAATGGCGGCGACGTTGTGTTGATCGGGGCGTTCCTCGCCAGCGATCTCGGGATTGGTATCGGCGACAAGATCACGCTCATCGCACCGGAGGGCGTATCCGGTCCATTTGGCGTCACACCGCGAAGCAAGGCCTATACGGTTGGCGACACGTTCACGACCGGCAGTGTCGAACTGGACAAGCTCTATGTCCTGATGCCGATGCAGCAGGCGCAGCTCTTTTTCAACAAGCGCGGCGAATACCAGATGCTGGATATTCGCATTGATGACCCGATGAAGTCGGAGATCGCGCTGGCCCGCATTCGGGATGCGACCGGCAACCAGTTCACCCTGCAGGACTGGAAGCAGCAGCGCGCGGCCTATTTCAATGCGTTGAATGTGGAGCGGGGCATGATGCGGGTCATCATGCTGATTCTGATTACGATTACGGCCCTGAATATCATTACTGGCGTTGTCATGCTCGTGAAGAACAAGACACGCGATATTGCGATCCTGAGGACGATCGGGACAACGCGCGGGGCAATCATGCGGGTTTTCGTGATGATTGGCGCGATCCTTGGTTTGACGGGTGCTTTGATCGGCCTGCTCCTTGGTGTCCTGATCGTGTTTAATATCGATGCGGTGGAGAGCGCGCTAAGCTTTGTCCTGCGGCGTGATATATTCTCAGCCGAAGTGTATGGCCTGGATGGGTTGCCGGCCGAGCTGGACTGGGGGGAAGCCCTGTTCACGACACTTTGGGCTATGAGCATGTCCATCCTCGTTACCTTGTGGCCTGCCTGGAGTGCGGCAAAACTGGATCCTGTCGACGCATTGAGGTTCGAGTGATGAGTGTGCCCGTCCTGGAACTGCGCGGCATTGTTCGCGAATACATGAGTGGACCGAGCCTCCTGAAAGTGCTTGAGGGCGCTGACTTCACGCTCAACCGGGGGGAGCTTGTGGGGCTGGTCGGTCCATCGGGCTCCGGCAAGTCAACGTTGCTGCATACAGCTGGCCTGCTCGAACGTGCCGAGGGTGGCGAGGTGCTGCTTGATGGCGAAGGGGTGTTGAAGCTCTCCGATGGGGGGCGCACGCGGCTGCGCCGGGAGAAGCTTGGCTTCGTTTACCAGTTCCACCATCTGCTTCCTGAGTTTGATGCGCGTGACAATGTTGCGATGCCGCTCATGGTGAATGGCGTGAAGCGCAAGCTCGCGCGGGAGAAGGCCGATGTTCTTCTGGCCGAGATGGGACTGTCCGACCGAGCGAATCATCAGCCTGGGCAATTGTCTGGCGGGGAACAGCAGCGGGTCGCTATTGCGCGCGCCTTGGTGAATGATCCGAAACTGGTCATTGCAGACGAGCCAACCGGCAATCTTGATCCAGCCACGACAGACCGTGTTTTTGCAAGCCTGATAAAGATTGCCCGAAGCGAAGGCGCTGCAGTGCTCGTTGCGACCCATAACATGTCGCTTACGCGCCATATGGACCGGGTACTGACATTGCAGGACGGAAAACTCACAACCTTTACCGGTTAGCCCCTTCGACTCAGCGGGACAAAGAGGCATACACTCTTTGTTCCCGGAGGTGCCGTCTTGTCTGATTCGCTATTCATCCATCTGGCCGTGCGCACGAGCTTTTCCCTGCTCGAGAGCATGATCACGCCGAAGGACCTGAAGAAATGGGCCGAGGACGGCTTCGTACCTGCGCTCGCTGTTACAGACCGGAACAACCTTTTCGGCGCGCTCGAAATATCCGAGACGCTGTCCGGTGCTGGCATCCAGCCAATCATGGCGTGCTGCTTTGATATTACAGATGGCGCGCATCAGGAATGGATTACCAAAGTATCCCTCTATGCGCAGGATGAGCCCGGCTACCGGCGGCTTATGGAGCTCTCCTCGCTCGCCTATCTTGAAGCGGAAGATGGCGTGCCCCGGCTCAAACGAGAGCACCTGTTCGAGAAGACGGATGGCCTGATCTTGCTGACCGGCGGCGCATCGGGTGAGGCAGGCCAGTTGATACAGAAGGGCAAACAGGACGCTGCCGAGGAGGTCCTCAAGTCTTTCGCGGCCTCCTATCCAGACCGGTGCTATGTCGAACTGACCCGTCATGGACTGCCGGAAGAGGCCAATAGCGAGCCCGGCCTGATCGAGGCGGCCTACAATCTTGGCCTGCCGCTGGTTGCCACCCACGATGCGCGCTTCATGCAGCGAGACGACGCCAAGGCGCACGATGCCATGATGTGTATCGCGAATGGCGAGTATCTTGGCCAGGATGACCGCAAGCGTGTTTCTCCGGAACAATACCTGAAATCGTCCGCCGAGATGAATGAGCTGTTTGCTGATTTGCCGGAAGCGATCTCTTCGACCGTTGAAATAGCACGGCGCTGCGCAATCCGGGCCACCAAACATGCTCCGATCCTGCCAAACTTTGGAGATGGATCCCGCTCGGAGATTGATGAGCTCATTGTTCAGGCCAAGGACGGGCTTGAGCGGCGGCTTGATGAGGCGCCTAAACTTTACGCTGACCGGCAGACCTATTCAGACCGGCTGGACTATGAGCTGAGCGTCATCGAGAAGATGGGGTTCCCCGGCTACTTCCTCATCGTTGCCGACTTTATCAAATGGGCGAAGACCCGTGGCATTCCGGTTGGTCCGGGCCGTGGGTCAGGTGCCGGTTCGGTTGTCGCCTGGGTGCTGACGATCACGGACCTCGATCCATTGCGCTTTGATCTCCTGTTTGAGCGGTTCCTCAACCCTGAGCGTGTGTCGATGCCCGATTTCGACATCGACTTCTGCCAGGAGCGTCGTGGTGAGGTGATCCGCTATGTCCGCGACAAGTATGGCGCCGCAAGCGTCGCGGCGATTATCACTTTCGGTACGCTGCAGGCGAAAGCTGTGGTGCGCGATGTGGGGCGCGTGATGCAGATGCCCTATGGCCAGGTAGATCGGCTGGCGAAGCTCATTCCGTTCAATCCGGCCAACCCGCCAAAGCTTCAGGAAGCAATCGACGAGGAGCCCAAGTTCCAGGATGAGATTGCGCAGGACCCTCGTGTTGGCGAATTGCTGGAGACGGCGCTCGCGCTGGAAGGGCTTTACCGCAATGCCGGTACTCATGCGGCGGGCGTTGTAATTGGTGACCGGCCCCTGACTGAGCTTGTGCCGCTCTATAATGACCCTCGCTCAGACCTTCCGGCGACCCAATTCAACATGAAGTGGGCCGAGGCCGGCGGCCTCGTGAAGTTTGACTTTCTGGGCCTGAAAACGCTGACCGTGATCGATCGGGCCCTCAAATTCATCCGGCGCGATGGCCGCGATGTCGGTCCGGAATGGGCAGCGCTGAATGATGAAGCCACCTATGAGTTGATGGCGAGCGGGGCGACGCTTGGGGTGTTCCAGCTGGAAGGCCAGGGCATGCGCGATACGCTGCGCAAGGTCCGTCCAAATGACATTGAAGACGTCATCGCCATCATCTCGCTCTACCGGCCCGGTCCGATGGACAATATTCCGGTCTATGTTGAAGGGAAGGATGATCCGAAAAAGGTTCGTTACCAGCATCCCGACCTCGAGCCCATTCTGGATGCGACCTATGGCGTGCCTGTCTATCAGGAGCAGGTCATGCGGATGGCGCAGGAGATCGCCGGCTATTCCCTTGGCGAGGCTGACCTGCTGCGCCGGGCCATGGGCAAGAAGAAAATTGAGGAAATGGTCGCGCAACGCCAGCGCTTCCTTAAAGGTGCCAAGGAGCTGAAGGGTATCGATGCCCCGCTGGCCAACGAAATCTTCGATACGATGGAGAAGTTTGCAGGCTACGGTTTCAACAAGTCGCACGCGGCTGCCTACGCGCTTATTGGCTACCAGACCGGATATCTCAAGCGTCACTTCCCGGTGGAATTCCTCGCAGCCTCGATGAGTCTCGACCTGCACAATACCGACAAGCTTGCGGCTTTCGTCCAGGAGGCCAAGCGCCTCGAAATTCCGGTCATCCAGCCTGATGTGAACCGGTCGACGGCAGATTTTGATGTTGAAGACGGCCAGCTTGTGTACGCCCTTGGCGCTTTGAAGGGGGTTGGCCTTGAAGCGATGCGCCATGTGCAGGCTGAGCGTGAGGCCAACGGCCCATTCCAGTCACTCCATGATTTTGCTGAACGCGTTGACCCGAAATCGGTGAACAAAAAATGCATTGAACAGCTTGCGCGGGCCGGGGGCTTTGACAGCCTGCAACCAAACCGGGCGAGTTCCCTTATCGCGGCGCCATTGCTGGCGGCGACGGCCGTGTCGGCGGCCGAAGACAGGGCTGGCGGGCAGGGCGGCCTTTTCGGGGATTCAGAACCCGCGATCCGGGCCAGCCTCCCGGATGCACCGGCCTGGAACGGGCAGGTCAAGCTCGACGAGGAGTTTGCGGCCATCGGCTTCTATCTCAGTGGCCACCCGCTGGACGATGTTCTCGACAGCCTTGAAGAGGGGCGGATCACCCTGTCGGCCAATATCGAAGAAGTGGCGGCCGATGGGCGGCCGCTAGAGCTGATTGGCGTGGTCAGGCGGCGCGTCGAAAAGATGTCGCGGTCCGGCGGAAAGTTTGCCTTCCTGACCTTGTCTGACCCGACGGGCGAGGTCGAGCTCATGGTGATGCCCGAAGTTCTCGAGAATTTCAGGGATTTGCTGGAAACAGGTAGCAGTGTCTGCGTGATGGTGAATGTGCGCCGCCAGGATGATGAAATCCGATTGTCGGCCAAGCAGGTCAAACCGATCGACAAGGCACGTATCGGCAAGAAGGCCAAGGCGCTTATCGTGCGGCTGTCACGAGGCGCAAACTTTGACGAGCTTGCAGCTGTTGCAGACCGCTTGGTCAATGCGCCCGGGGCGGATCGGGGCCAGATCTACCTTGAAGTGCCGCTGGAAGACGGAAGGACGGTCACGATGCGACTGCCGCAAACCTATGCGACGGGGCTTGAAGCCCTGCGCGCCTTGAAGATGGCTTCGGGCGTCGCGCGGGTAGACACGCGCGCGGCATGAAGAAGGGCGGTTGCGCCTTCTGCCAAAATTTGTATAAGCCAGCCGCATAACCCCGATGCGCGAGCAATCCGGTGTTGATCTCTATGGTTTGAGGTCAATAACGCTCGTGCCGGTCAACCGGAAAAGGAAAACTAGATATGGCTTTGCCTGAATTCACGATGCGTCAGCTGCTCGAAGCTGGCGTCCACTTCGGCCACCAAACGCACCGCTGGAACCCTAAGATGAAGCAATTCATCTATGGTGACCGTTCCGGCATTCACATCATGGACCTGTCCACGACAGTTCCGCTGCTGCACCAGGCGCTCGTACAAGTTCGTGACACTGTCGCCAAAGGCGGCCGCGTGCTTTTCGTCGGCACCAAGCGCCAGGCCGCGCAGCCAATCGCAGAAGCCGCTTCCCGTAGCGCACAGTATTACATGAATCATCGTTGGCTCGGCGGCACGCTGACCAACTGGTCGACCGTCTCCAAATCCATCAAGCGTCTTCGTGAACTCGATGAGACGTTGAGCGACAAGGACAATTCCGGCCTGACCAAGAAAGAGCTTCTCAATGTCGAGCGCGAGCGCGACAAGCTTGAGCGCGCGCTGGGCGGTATCTCCAATATGGGCGGCCTGCCGAGCCTTATGTTCGTGATCGATACGAACAAGGAATCGATCGCCATCAAGGAAGCCAAGAAGCTGGGCATCCCTGTTGTCGCTGTCGTTGATACCAATTGCGACCCGGACGATGTCGACTTCCCGTTCCCGGGCAATGACGACGCTGCACGTTCGATCTCGCTTTACTGCAACCTGATTGCTGATGCGGTTATCGATGGCCTGGCGGAGTCTTCCGCTGGTCTTGGTATCGATCTTGGCGAGTCCGAAGACGTTGATGCGCTGACCGAGGCTGATGTCGCTGCCGCTGATGAGGCTGCTGCGGAAACCGTCGAGGCTGAAGCCACGCCGGAAGCTGACGAAAAAGCAAAAGCCGAGCCAGAAGCAAAAGCCGAAGGCTGAACCCAAACTTACTCTAGAAGGGATCTTTGAGATGGCACAGATCACCGCCGCTCTGGTCAAGGACCTGCGCGACCGTACTGGCGCGGGCATGATGGACGCGAAAAAAGCACTCGTTGAGAATGAAGGCGACATGGAAGCCGCCATCGACTGGCTGCGTGCCAAAGGCCTGTCGAAAGCGGCCAAGAAGTCCGGCCGTACGGCTGCTGATGGCCTCGTTGCTGCAGTCCTGTCTGACGATGGCAAGACTGGCGCACTGGTCGAGCTCAATGCTGAAACCGACTTTGTTGCCCGCAACGAAAAGTTCCAGAAGGCGCTTGAGCAGATTGCTGCTACCGCGTTGACGACCGATGGGTCGCTTGAAGCACTGCAGACCTCCAAAGCACCTTCCGGCGACGGCACGGTCACGGACATGATCACTGCGCTTGTCGCAACGGTGGGCGAGAATATGACGCTTCGCCGGACAGCCAAACTGGCGGCGCCAAACGGACAGGTCGCCGCTTATGTTCATAGTGCTGAAGCACCAAACATGGGCAAGATCGGCGTGCTCGTTGCGCTCGACGGTGCGGACACAGACAAGATTGCTGATGCTGGGCGCAAGGTTGCAATGCACGTTGCTGCGACAAGCCCGGCCTCTGCAACAACGGACGACCTGGATCCGGAGCTCATTGAGCGCGAGCGCCAGGTGTTGACTGAGCAGGCCCGCGAAAGCGGCAAGCCGGACAGCGTCATCGAGAAGATGATCGAAGGTCGCCTGAAGAAGTTCTACAAGGAAGTTGTCCTGGTTGAGCAGCCTTTCGTCATGAACCCTGACCAGACGGTCGGCCAGTTCATTGAAGAGCAGGGCGCAACGCTGGTCGGATTCCTGCGCTTCACCCTCGGTGAAGGCATCGACAAGGCCGAGGATGACTTCGCAGCGGAAGTCGCCTCCATGACTTCAGGCTCCTAAGTCACCGAAATTGCATCTAAAAGAGCCCGGCTGCCCATGACAGGCAGCCGGGAATCCTTTACGAGCAGATCGGCCTGAGGAGTTTCTAATGCCTGCAGATACAGAATGTTCTGACGAGCTCGTTTATAAACGGGTGCTATTGAAACTGTCAGGCGAAGCCCTGATGGGGCCATCCAACTTCGGTATCGACATGCCGACCTGCATTCGCTTCGCCGAAGAGATTGCAACCGCCCTCAAAAAAACCGGTGTTGAACTTTGCCTTGTCATTGGTGGAGGCAATATTTTCCGGGGCATGGCCGTGGCCGCCAAGGGCATGGAACGGTCGCAGGCCGACTCCATGGGTATGCTCGCGACCGTGATGAACGCACTTGCGATGCAGAGCGCGCTTGAGCAGGTCGGCGTGCCAACGCGTGTCCAGTCTGCCATTTCCATGAACACGGTTTGCGAGCCCTATATCCGACGCCGCGCGATCCGCCACATGGAGAAGGGGCGAGTTGTTATTTTCGCCGCCGGGACGGGCAACCCGTATTTCACCACTGATACCGGAGCGGCCCTCCGCGCCGCAGAGATGGGCTGCGATGCGATGTTCAAGGGCACCCAGGTTGACGGCGTCTATTCGGCCGATCCGAAAAAGGATGCCAATGCCGAGCGCTACGACCAGCTCGGCTATCAGGAAGTGTTGGCAAGAGACCTTCGCGTCATGGATGCATCTGCGGTCAGCCTGATGCGAGACACCAATATCCCGATCGTGGTATTCTCCCTCCAGAACAAAGGCGCATTGCAGGATGTCCTTCTGGGTAAGGGGATGTCGACGGTAATTTCCTAAAATGCGAGAACGACAGTTATGAGTATAGACAAAAAAGACCTTGAGCGCCGGATGGATGGCGCGATTACAGCGCTACAGTCGGATCTGGCCGGGCTGCGCACAGGCCGCGCCTCTCCGAACCTTCTGGATACCGTCAACGTGCCGGCATATGGCTCGATGGTACCTCTGAACCAGGTCGGGTCTGTTTCTGTGCTCGATGCTCGAACGGTTGCCGTGAATGTGTGGGACAAGTCGGTCGTTGGTGCTGCCGACAAGGCTATCCGCGATTCGGGACTAGGCCTTAATCCGGTGGTCGATGGCAATACGCTCCGTATTCCAATCCCGGTCCTCAATGAAGAGCGCCGCACAGAGCTGACCAAAGTTGCCGGAAAATATGCAGAGCAGGCACGAGTTGCCGTTCGTAATGTCCGGCGCGATGGAATGGACCAGCTCAAGAAGGCGGAAAAAGACGGGGAGTTGAGCGAAGACCGGTCGCGTGGCATGGCAGACGATGTCCAGAAAATGACCGATGCGCACATCTCCCGCATCGACGACATACTGAAAACCAAAGAAGCGGAGATCATGCAGGTTTGACAGCACGTCCCGCCTCTCCTGACCGGTCTGAGGAACCTGCTGATCCGGTTGCAAAGCCGCGACATATCGGGATCATCATGGACGGGAATGGCCGCTGGGCGTCGCGCCACGGCCTACCGCGTGCTGTCGGGCATGAGCGCGGTGTCGAAGCCCTGCGCCGAACGGTACGCGCCGCTCAAAAACTGGATCTGGAATACCTGACGGTTTACTCGTTTTCGACTGAAAACTGGCGTCGCCCGGTGTCTGAAGTGAGTGCGCTGTTTTCGCTGCTCAAGACGTTCGTCAATCAGGATCTCGCGCGCCTCAAGCGCGAAGGTGTGCGCATCAGTGTTTTTGGTACGCGCTCAGGTTTGCCCGACGATATCGCGATCCTTCTCGACAAGGCGGTTGAGCAGACGCGAGAGAATACCCGTTTCGAACTTGGAATAGCCTTCAACTATGGTGGCAGGGAAGAAGTCGTTCGCGCGATCCGGCTTTTGTCGGAAGATGTGAAGGCCGGTCGAATCGACCCAGAAAACATCAACGAACACCTGCTTTCAGAGCGACTTGATACATCGCGCTTCCCGGATCCGGATCTTGTCATCCGAACGGGAGAAGAGCACCGTCTGAGCAACTTTCTGATCTGGCAATCGGCTTATGCCGAGCTGCTGTTCATGGACGTGCTCTGGCCTGAATTCGGCGAGGCTGAACTGCAGCGTGCAATTGAGACTTTTTCTTCAAGAGAGCGCCGCTTTGGCGGTTTGAAGTCCGGGGCAGCCTGACCATGGCATCGCCGCCCAAAGCCGGTCGAAAGCCGAAAGAGCTATTGCTGCGCGTTGCTTCCGCCGCCATCCTCATTCCATTCGCGCTTTTCGTGGTCTCGACAGGCGGACCCGTTCTGGCCGTAGCGTGTGGCCTGTTTGCCGGGATTATGGGGTATGAATGGGCGAGAATGACAGCGTCGCCCATCATGCCGGCCACGGCATTTTTCTGCGCGTTACCTTCGCTTTCAATGTGTTTCTTTCCGCGTGAAATTGCGCTCCTCGTGCTAGCCCTGAGCGGCGTGCTCCTGCTGATGCTGCATCCGGCGCGCAGGCCAGAGCGGCTGGTGGCTGCATTCGGCGCAATCTACGCAGGCGGCTTGCCGCTCTCACTATACTTGCTGCGAGATGGTGAATGGTACGGCCAAGCGGCTGCTCTCATTCTGATGGGGACGGTGTGGGCCTCCGATTCGGGGGCGTACTTTGCCGGTCGCGGGTTTGGCGGACCGCGGCTTTCGCCTCGTGATTCCCCATCAAAGACCTGGAGCGGCGCGCTCGGCGCTGTCCTTTGTAGCGCCCTTTGCGGTCTCATTGCGGCGGGTTTGCTGGATGCGCCAAGATTGCCCTGGTTTTTCATTGGTGTCCTGATATCGGTTACCGCCCAATGGGGCGATCTGTTCGAATCGCAGCTCAAACGCAGGTTCGGGATCAAGGACTCTGGTGACTTCGTTCCCGGGCATGGCGGTGTGATGGACCGTGTGGATGGTCTCGGGATGGCAAGCGTATGTGCTGTTGCCTTGCTCATTCTCTTTGGCAATTTTACGGACCTGATCGGTCTGGAGGCACGCTGATGACGATGCGGTTGTCGATCCTCGGATCTACCGGCTCTGTTGGGCGATCCGCTCTTGCTGTGGTGGATTATGCGAACAGCGTCAGCGATGAGCCGGCCTTCGAGATTGAAGCCCTCACGGCATTTCGCGACGCTGAAAGACTGGCCAAGCAGGCTATTTCGTTCGACGCAAAGATTGCCGTGATCGGAGACGAGGGTGCGTACGCTGAATTGCGTGAGCGCCTTGCCGGCACCGGGATTGAAGCTGCGTGTGGTGCCAAAGCAATATCAGAAGCCGCCGAGCGTCCTGTGGATCGCGTTCTGGCTGCTATTGTGGGCATTGCGGGCCTGGAGTCGACCCATGCCGCGCTGACAGTTGGCAATAGTGTTGCGCTTGCCAACAAGGAAAGCATGGTGTGCGCGGGGCCTTTATTGAAACAGATCGCTTTGAAGAGCGGCGCTGCGATCGTGCCGACGGATTCCGAGCACAATGCGATGTTCCAGGTGATGGAGCGGGCCGAGGATGTCGAGACCCTGATACTGACAGCCTCAGGTGGTCCATTCCTGAACACTCCGAAAGCCAGGCTGTCCAGCGTGACGCCTGATGAAGCCTGTGCGCATCCTCAATGGTCAATGGGGCGGAAGATATCGGTTGATAGTGCGACCTTCATGAACAAGGGGCTCGAACTTATCGAAGCAGCCTATCTTTTCGATATGCCGGAAGACCGCATCGACGTGCTCGTTCATCCTCAGTCCATCATCCATTCCCTAGTGTCCTACCGAGATGGTTCAGTCCTTGCACAGCTAGGCCTACCCGATATGCAGACACCTATTTCACACGCCCTGTCCTGGCCCAAGCGTCGCCAGCCCACCAATGTCCGCCGACTCAATCTGCCGGAGATCGGACGGCTGGATTTTCAGCCGGTGGACCCGGACAGGTTTCCTGCAATCGGACTTGCCCGTGCCGCTCTACGAGAAGGGCCTGCAGCGACCATCGTGCTGAATTGTGCGAATGAAGTTGCAGTTGCCGCCTTTCTTGAAGGGAAGTGTCAGTTCACGGATATCAGCTGGATTGTTGAAAGGGCATTGCAACACGGCCTGGCCACGGCAAAATCGCCAGCTGAGCAAAGCCTTGGTGATGTGATCGAGCTTGATCGCCGAGGGCGCCATTTGTGTGAAGAACTGGTCGCGCATGCCGCTGGCCAAGCAAGGAGCAGGGCACAATGACGGGTATCATAAGCCAGGGACCGATCTTCATACTCTGTCTGATTTTCCTTATGGGGATCGTCGTCGTTGTTCACGAATTTGGCCACTATTTGGCAGGACGGTATTTCGGCGCAGCCGTGGAATCCTTTTCGGTCGGCTTTGGTAAGCCGATCTACCAGACGACCGACAAGCGTGGCACACGCTGGCGCGTGAACTGGATTCCGCTGGGCGGGTTCGTCAAGTTTGTTGGCGAGAGCCAGTTGCCCGGAGATGTCGGCAAAGTCGAACAGGGTCCGGTTGGAAAACCCTATACCGAGGTTGGCGTTGGGGGACGAACTATTGTCGCTGCTGCAGGACCGGCGGCGAATTTCGTCTTGGCTTCACTGATTTTCGCGCTCTTTTTCTTCTTCAATGGCGGATATGAGACCCGCGTCCAGATTGGCGAAGTCACACCAGGCGGTGCGGCCGCAGAAGCAGGTCTGCAGCCGGGCGATATCTTTGTCGAAATAGACGGAAAGCAGATCAACTCTGCCGGTCAGGTGCCCATGATCATCTCAATGTCGAGTGGCAGTGCCCTCGACACGCTTGTCGAACGCGACGGCGAGGAAATTGGAGTTGTGCTCACCCCAAAAAGAGAGCTGCGTGAGAACAGTGTCGGCCAGATGCAGCAAATCGGCTTTGCAAATATGAGATTGCGTGAGGTCGAAGGAGCGGGTCGAGAAGTTAGCTACAATCCGGCTGAGGCCGTGGTGAAGGGCGGTGCACAGACCTGGACGACGCTTGTCATGACAACTGACATGATCGGCCGCATGGCGACCGGCAAGGAGGCCCTGAGCTCGCTCAGTGGTCCCGTAGCTATTGGCGATGTCAGTCGCCGGATCGTCAACCGCACCATGTCGAATGAAACCGTGCCGCTTAGCAAACGCCTCATGGCACTGTTCTGGAACCTCATGACGATCTGCGCGGCGGTGTCTGTAGGAATCGGTTTCTTTAATTTACTTCCATTTCCTGTACTCGACGGTGGCCACATCGTTTTCAATTGCTATGAAGCCATAGCTGGCAAACCCTTGCCGGCGCGTATTCAGGAGGGTGCTTTGATGGCGGGTATGGTCTTGTTGCTGGGAATGTTCGTTTTCATCACCTGGGGCGACGTACTGGAAACAGGACTGTTCAACACCACCCGAGGCTGATAGCCGATCTTCAGAGTAAATCGAGAGTAAAGATATGCGATCAGTTTTCGCCGCGTCTATGATGAGCGTTGCCGCCACAGTCGGATTGTCGACCTTTCCCGGCATGGGACTCGAGGCCAACGCTCAGGCTGTGAACCCGAGCGAAACGATCCGATCCATCCTTGTTGAAGGTAATCAGCGGATCGAGGACCGGACGGTTCAGTCCTATCTCCTGGTCGAGCCGGGCGACCCGTTTGACCCGGACCGGATTGATCTGTCCCTGAAGACACTATTTGCGACCGGCCTGTTTGCCGATGCTTCATTCGAGAAATCGGGCTCTGACCTTGTCGTCCGCGTGGTCGAGAACCCGATCATCAACCGGGTCATTTTCGAAGGCAACAAGGCCATCGATGATGACAAGATGCGTGAAGAGATCCAGGTTGCGCCACGCGGTATCTTTACAGCGGCACGTGTCCAGGCCGACGTTCAGCGTATTCTCGAACTCTATCGCCAGTCCGGCCGGTTTGCTGTCACGGTCGAGCCGCAATACAAACCGCTTGAGCAGAACCGGGTCGATCTTGTCTTCGTGATCAATGAAGGCCCGGTGACCGGCGTGCGAGCGATCAATTTCATCGGCAATGAAGAGTATGCCGACCGGCGCCTGCGCAGCGAAATCGTCACCCGGCAATCGCGCTGGTGGCGCTTCTTCAGCTCGAACGACAATTATGATCCTGGCCGTCTGGAATATGACCGCGAGCTGCTGCGCCAGTTCTATCAGAATAACGGCTATTATGACTTTCGCGTAGTGTCGGCAGTGGCTGACCTTACGCCGGATCAGGAAGATTTCTACATCACGTACACGGTGGAAGAAGGCGACCTTTACAATTATGGCGACATCAAAGTCGAAACTGAGCTCGACAAGCTGAATGCCGACGGCCTGCGCCGGGCGCTGTCCATCAAGGAAGGCGACCTGTTCCGTGGTAACCAGATCGAAAATGCAATTGACACGCTGACATACGCAGCCGGTATTGCCGGCTACGCCTTCGTGGACATCACGCCGCAACTCGAACCAGACCCGGAGACCAATCGGGTGAATGTGACCTTCGCCATTGATGAAGGTCCGCGGGTCTATGTCGAGCGGATCAATATCGTTGGCAACACGGCGACACTCGACCGCGTCATTCGCCGCGAATTGCGCGTCTCAGAAGGCGATGCGTTCAACCGTGTCCTGCTCGACCGCTCAAGAAACCGGGTACGTGCCCTTGGCTACTTCAAGAATGTGACGATCACCGAAAATCCGGGATCGAAACCAGACCGCACCGTCGTCGATATCGCCGTGGAAGAACAGCCGACGGGCGAGCTGTCCTTCGCAGCCGGTTACTCATCGGTTGATGCCTTTCTCTTTGATATGAGCGTCTCTCAGCGCAATCTGCGTGGGCGCGGTCAGACCGTCATTGCGCGGGTGTCGGCATCACAACGCCAGCAATATGTCGACCTGCGCTTCCGGGAACCACGCTTCCTTGACCGGAACCTCGCAGCGGGTGTCGATATTTTCTCGTCCCGTTCGGATTTCTCGGGCGAATTCCTGGGCGGCTTTACCTCGAACACAATTGGTGCCGGCGTGAACCTTGGCTTCCCATTGAGCGAGAACACGAATTTCGGACTTCGCTACCGGCTTCAGTCTGATGAGCTGGACATCAATCTTGGCGATGTGGTTATCGATCCAAATGGCGATACGCCGCAGATTACCATTACAGACGACAATGGCACGCCGGATGATCCGAGCGATGATACAACCACCACCCGGGGCGCTATCCCTTCTGATGATGGCCTGCCTGCCGACTCCATGATCGTCGACGCCTGCTCGCCGCTATACAATGCACGCTCTTTTGCGACCTGCCGGAACGAGCGGGCGGAAATTTCTTCGATCCTCGGTTACACATTTAACTGGGACCGTCGGAATGACCCGATCACACCTACGGGTGGTTTCGATGTGTCGTTGAGTCAGGATGTCGCGGGCCTGGGCGGTGACGTACAATACTTACGGACTGAAATTTCGGGCGCGACCTACAAGGGCATCTTCAAAGATGTTCGCGCCAGCGTACGTTTATCAGGTGGCTATATCGTGCCATTCGGCAACGATGATGGCATCCGGATCAACAATCGTTTCTTCCGGGGCGGGAGCTCGTTCCGCGGCTTTGATGTGGCTGGTCTAGGACCACGCCGCATCCTGCGCACTGTTGATTCTGAAGGAAACACAGTAAGGGTACGCCGACTGGAAGCACTCGGCGGGAATACCTATTATCAGGCAACTGCAGAATTGGCGTTTCCGAACTTCCTGCCTGACGAATACGGCATTGATACTGCCCTCTTCGTGGAGGCGGGCTCTGTTGGCACCTTGTCCGATATCGATGTTGAGGAAACCCAACTGGCCGAGTTTACTGGTGATACAGCGACCGTCGAACTCTCCAAGTACGGCATGGGTCTTCGTGCTTCTGCTGGTATATCAATTGGCTGGGACTCGCCGTTTGGACCGATCAGGTTCGACTTCTCCGAAATTCTCCGCCGCGAGGAATATGACCGGACGGAGACTTTCCGGTTCAGCACTTCGACACGTTTCTAGAAAGTTCTGAGGAGGAACTTATGAAAATTTTCAAAACCGCTTTGGCGTCAGCCGCTATGCTGTTCATGGGCGCAACGGCTATTGCGCCCGTCGCAATGGCACAGGGAACGCAAGTTGTCGTTATCGACCAGTCGCGCATCATGCGTGAAAGCACTGGCGGCAAGGACATCATCAGCAAGATCAATGCCATGGAGCAGAGCATGCAGTCGGAACTACTGCCGACGCAGCAAAGCCTTGCCACCGAAGGCCAGGCGCTTGAGGCAAAAACTGCAAACATGACGATGGAATCTGTGGCGGCTGACCCCGCCCTGAAAGCCGAAGTCGAAGCATTCGCCAAAAAAGCCCAGACTTTCAATCGTGATCGCCAGATTGCTGCGGCAGAACTTCAAGCGACCGAGCGCAAGGCCTGGAGCGATTTTTTCACGGCGATGCAGCCAGCTCTGCAGGAAGTTGTGACCGAGAAGGGTGCCGATATCATGCTGGATCGCGCAGAGGTGATCTATGTTGGTGACGCTATTGATGCGACGAGCTTGGTGATCACCAAAATGAATGCCAAGCTTCCAACGGTGAACGTCGTTCGCCAAAAAATGCCAACGCAGCCTCAGCAGTAGATCGTGAATGGCGGTCGATAGCCGGTTCTACGAAGTCCTGGCGCCGGTTCCGCTCGAGGAACTGGCCGCCCTGACGGGTGCCGAGATTATCGGCGATGGTTCAGTGACAGTGACCGGCGTTGGTGCCGCTGAGAAGGCGCGGGCCGGCGAAGTTTGCTATTTTGACGGCGACAAGCCTGCCAGCGAAAGCGCAATATCGGCTGATGCGGTTGGATGCTTTGTAAAGGCGGCGGCTGTCCCATCAGTGCCTAAAGGCGTGTGCGCCCTTGTCACCAAATTCCCACGTTTTGCTCATGTCGTGGCTTCCCGTCACCTGCTGCGCTTCAGATCATGGAATGAAACTGAGACGCCCGATTTCAGGACCAATATTCACGAGTCAGCTATCATCGCGCCCGGCGTATTCATCGGCGCTGGTGCAGCAATTGGCGACCGCACGATTATTGGTCCGAATGTATCTATCGGGCCAGGCGTGCAGATCGGGCGGGATTGCGAAATCGGGGCGAATGCCAGCATTCAGTGTTCGCTTCTTGGCAATCACGTAAAAGTCTTTTCCGGGGCGCGCATCGGTGAAAGCGGATTTGGCGTCATGGTCGGGCCGGCCGGCGCGGAAGATGCACCCCAGTTCGGCCGTGTGATCATCCAGGATCATGCAACGATTGGTGCCAATACATGTATCGACCGCGGAGCGTTCGACGACACGATTATCGGTGAGCACACCAAAATCGACAATCTTTGCCAGATTGCCCACAATGTGGTTATCGGGAGAGGCGCGATGCTGGCTTCGTTTGCTGGTATTTCCGGAACTGTGACGATTGGCGATGGCGTGATGTTTGGTGGCCGTGTCGGCATTGCGGATCACGTTGTCATTGGAGATCGTGCGCAGGTCGCTGCGTCATCTGGTGTATTTCGCGAAGTACCGGCCGGTGAGACTTGGGGCGGCGTCCCGGCGAAACCGATACGGCAATGGATGAAAGAGATTGCGTGGCTGCAAAAGCAGACCGCGCCCGGAAAGCAGAAAAAGTGACCACAGAAATACACCCGACTGCGATCGTTGAAGATGGCGCCCAGCTTGGCGAAAATGTCACGATTGGGGCTTTTGGATTCGTCGGTAAGGACGCGCAACTTGGTGATGGTTGTTTCATACACCACCGTGGCAGTGTAACGGGACGCACTGTTCTCGGCGACCGGGTGGAGGTCTCGTCCGGCGCGGTCATTGGCGGCGCACCGCAAGTGTTGAATTTCAAGGATGATGGCACATCACGCCTCGTCGTTGGCGACGGTACGATTTTCCGTGAAAATGTCACTATTCACACCGGTTCGCCGTCGCATGGCGGGCTGACCGAAGTGGGAAGCAATTGCCTTTTTATGGCTTATGCGCATCTGGCGCATGATTGTCGTACTGGCAACAAATGCGTGATCGCCAACGCTGCGCAAATTGGCGGGCATGTTCAGATTAGTGATCAGGTCTGGCTGGGCGGCATGGTAGCCATTCATCAATTTTGCCGCATCGGGCAACATGCGTTCGTTGGCGGCGGCGCCATCGTGGTCGCAGATGTCATTCCTTACGGGTCAGTCATTGGTAATCATGCCTACCTTGCCGGACTGAACATTGTCGGTATGAAGCGCCGAGGTTTCAGCCGGCAATCCATTCATGATCTCCGCGCCGCATATCGTATGCTTTTTGCCAAAGAAGGGACGTTCAACGAGCGCGTCATCGACGCCGAGCAGACCTATGGCGACTGTCCTGAACTGATGGAAGTCATCGAATTCATTCGCACGAGCAAGAGCCGGTCGCTTTGCCTTCCGGATTAGGAGTGGCAATCAAATGTCCAAGCTCGGCATCATAGCCGGTCTCGGCGAGCTTCCAGTAAGCATAGTGAGATTTGCACGCGCTGAAGGCCGGCCAGTACATATCTTCCGTCTGGCAGGTTTTGAGGAAGACAAGCTCCTTGAATTTGGCAGCGCTTGCGAAACGATAGGAATCGGCCAGATCGGGAAACTCGTGAAACGCCTCAAGGCGGAACACTGTGAAACTGTTGTCTTTGCCGGCATCGTCAAAAGGCCGAACTTTTCTGACATCAAACTGGATCTGAGAGGCGCAAAACTCCTGCCCCGTGTCCTGAAAGCGGCACGGGACGGCGATGACGCGCTACTCCGTGTCATCATCGGCGAGCTTGAGGGTGAGGGATTTCAGGTAATCGCCGCGGAAGAAGCTGCTGGAAACCTCAAAGCACCTGGCGGCACCATTTATGGTCCGGCGCCTGATGAGCACGCGTTGGCTGATATGCGCAAAGCAGCTCATGCGGCGTCCGAGATCGGCCGGCTTGATATCGGGCAAGGGTGTGTGGTCTGCGACGGTCTCATCCTCGCTGTGGAAGCCCAGGAGGGGACAGACATGATGTTGCAGCGTGTCGCGTCCCTTGAGCCTGAACTGCGCGGGAGCGCGACAGCGCGCCGCGGTGTACTGGTCAAGCGTCCAAAGCCCATTCAGGAACGCCGGATCGATTTGCCAACGATCGGACCCGGCACAATTGAACAAGCCGCGCTCGCTGGGCTCAGGGGGATTGGCGTCGAGGAGGAGGGCGCTCTGTTGCTTGACCGTGACAGGATCCGGTACCTTTGCGATCTTCATGGCGTCTTTGTCTACGGTTTCCCTGCGAGCTGGAACTGAATCGATGGCGAAAGTTTACCTTGTGGCCGCCGAACCATCGGGAGATTTGCTGGCGGCAGAGATAGTCGGTGCACTCCGGGACGTTGATGCGGATATTGAGCTCGCTGGAATCGGGGGTACGGCCCTCGCCGCGCAAGGCATCGACTCGCCGATTGACGTTACCGAGCTTTCCGTTGTTGGTCTGCTCGAAGGCTTGAAGATCTACAGACGGGTTGTGGAACTGGCTGATCTGGCGGCGGCGGACATTATCAGGGATGCCCCTGATGTGGTTGCGCTGGTCGACTCCTGGGGGTTTACACTGCGTGTGGCGCAGCGGGTAAGGCAGCACGCGCCGGGCATCCGGCTGGTCAAGGTCGTCGGTCCGCAGGTCTGGGCGACACGGCCTGGCCGGGCGAGAACTCTCGCGCAGACAGTCGATCATCTGGTCTGCATCCACGCGATGGAGGCGCCGTTCTATGCGCCATTTGACCTACCAGTCACAGTTATGGGCAATCCTGCCTTGTCGCGCGGACATCAAGGCGATCGGGGTGCAGGCCGAGCCTGTCTAGACTTGGCACCGGATGTACCGATGTTGCTGGTCCTGCCCGGTAGCCGCCGCAGTGAAATCGAGAATGTCGCCCCGGAATTAGTCAAGGCTGCGCAACTGGTCAAACAGACGCTGCCGCAGACCCAAATCGTGTTTCATCCCGCCAGCAATATCCGCGGTCAGTTTATGGAGCGGTTTCCGGAGATTGAAGACTGGGCAACAGTGTCACCTCCGAATGTTGATCGTTACGACATCATGGCGGCTGGAGATTATGCGCTCGCGTGTTCTGGCACGGTGACCAGTGAGCTGGCGAAGCAGGGTGTCCCCTTTCTGGTCGGCTACCACACGGGATGGGTCACATGGGCGCTGGCGCGCTTTTTCCTGTTCAAGCCGACGCATATTACATTGCTGAACATCGCAGCAGACGACACCGAAGTCGTGCCGGAGTTTGTCCAGACGAAATTTCGCGCAGAAGCCATGGCTGCAACTGCCACCGAAATGCTTAGAGACCCGCACGCGCGAAGCCGTCAGATCGCCGCGCAAGAGAAAGCCCTCTCCAGAATGGGAGAGGGCAATCTCGATTCTGCCTCCATCGCCGCGAAAGCGATTCTGGCTCTGACTTAGCGCTGATTTACAGGCGTGAAGTCCCGGAGTGCCTCGCCCGTATAAATCTGGCGCGGGCGTCCGATTCGCTGGGTTGGGTCTTCGATCATCTCGTTGAGCTGCGACACCCAGCCGACAGTCCGAGCAAGCGCGAAGAGGACGGTGAACATTTCAGTCGGGAAGCCCATCGCATCCAGAATGATGCCTGAATAGAAATCGACGTTCGGATAGAGTTTTTTCTCGACGAAATACTCGTCTTCGAGCGCGATCTTCTCAAGCTCCATAGCGACCTTGAGGACAGGTGTGTCGCGAACGCCGAGCTCGTCGAGCACTTCATGCGCAGTTTCCTGCATGACTTTAGCGCGTGGGTCGTAATTCTTGTAAACCCGGTGACCGAAGCCCATCAGGCGGAACGGATCATCCTTGTCCTTGGCGCGGGCGATGAATTCTGGAATCCGGTCAACGCTGCCAATTTCGTGCAGCATGTTCAGGCAAGCTTCGTTCGCGCCGCCATGGCTCGGGCCCCAAAGGCAGGCCACACCGGCTGCGACAGCCGCATAAGGGTGCGCACCAGACGAGCCAGCAAGACGTACGGTCGAGGTCGATGCATTCTGTTCATGATCTGCATGCAGGATGAAGAAGCGGTCCATCGCCTTGGAGAGCGTGCTGCTGATCTTGTAATTCTCTGCAGGCACCGAAAAACACATGCGCAGGAAATTTTCTGCGTAAGAGAGCTCATTGCGCGGATTCACAAATGGCTGGCCGATCGAATACTTGTAAACGCGAGCCGCGAGCGTTGGCATTTTGGCGATCAGGCGAATTGAAGCGAGCCGGCGTTCTTCAGGGTCAGCGCTGTCCATTGAGCTTGGATAGAACGCCGAGAGCGCTCCGACCGTGCCGGTCAGCATTGCCATTGGGTGGCTATCGCGGCGGAAGCCATCGAAAAAGCGGTCCATCTGCGTGTGAAGCATGGTGTGCTGGGTGATTTCACGAGCGAATGTCTTGAACTCATCGCCGGTTGGTAGCTTGCCGTTCAGCAGCAGGTAGCAGACTTCCAGATAGCCGGACTGGTTGGCGAGTTGGTCAATCGGGTATCCGCGATGCAGAAGGACACCTTCTTCGCCATCAATGAAGGTGATCTGGGACTCACAGCTCGCGGTCGATGTAAATCCGGGGTCCAGCGTGAAGTGCCCGGATTGTCCGTAAAGCTTTTTCACGTCGATGACGTTTGGACCATGTGTGCCGCTAAGGACAGGCAGGTCGTATGACTTGCCCTCAATCTCGATCTTCGCGGTTCCTGCAGGTTTAGTCTTGTTGATCATATCAGCCCTCTCATGCGTGCTCGTCCTGACCGCCCGGCCGATCTGCCTGGGCGAGATGAAAATCCATACGCGCCAAAGTCTCTTCCCGGCCCAGCCACTCCATCACAGGGGCTAGATCCGGTGCTGGCAGGCCGCCAGTCAACGCGGCCCGGATGGGCGGACCGACTTGTCCAAAGGACAATTCATGCGTTGAGCAGAAGGACTCTAATGCGTGTTGCAATGCGGTATCGCTCCATTCAGCAACGTTGGCAATGGTTTGGCGCAACTCAGCGAGGCGTCCAAGACTGTCGCCGCTCAGAGACTTCCGGGCTTTCTTGTTCAGATTGTCCGTGTTGGCCGTCCAGAAAAACCTGAAGGATTCTGCCAGCTCAGGCAGGGTGGTCCCGCGATCTTTCATATGCGGTAGCGCTGTTTCTATCCGGTTCAGGGTGTCGCCTGTGAGTTCGGACCCGGCAGCGTTTGTCAGCCATGGCTTCAGAAGACCCATCAGGCGGTCATTATCACACTGGCGAATGAAGTGCGCATTCACGTCATTCAGCTTGGCAAGATCCAGCCGTGAAGGAGACTTGTTGATGGCTCCGAGGGAGAAGATGGAGGTCGCTTCATCCAGCGTAAAAATCTCCTGGTCGCCGTGGCTCCAGCCGAGGCGCAGCAGGTATGCATTCATCGCTTCAGGCAAATAGCCCATGTCGCGATAGGCGGTGGTGCTGAGTGCGCCGTGGCGCTTCGACAGCTTAGCCCCGTCATCGCCGTGGATCATCGGGACGTGCGCAAATTCAGGAATCTCCCACTCCATCGCCTGATAGATCGGAATCTGGCGGAATGTGTTGCGCAGATGGTCATCACCCCGAATGACATGCGTGACGCCCATATCGTGGTCGTCGACGACAACGGCGAGCATGTAGGTAGGGCTACCATCGGTTCGCAACAGGATCAGGTCGTCAATCTCGCGTGCACCGACCCGGATGTCGCCCTGCACGCTGTCATGGAGGGATATGTCCCCTGTATCAGGTGCACGAAGCCGAATGGTGTAAGGTGCGTCAGCGATAGCGGGGCTCTGTCCGTCGCGATAGGGGGACCTGAATGGGGCAAGCAGGTCTTCCGCCTTGTCCAGCAGGGCCCGCTTGTCGCTCTCGCTGAGGTCGTCCTGCTTGGCTTGGGCCCTTGCCGCCTCGCCATCTTCTCGTCGGGCCTGTAGCTCCTCTGGAGTGACATAGCATCTGAATGCCTTGCCCGCCGCGACCATTGCTTCAGCGCATTCGGCATGCCGATCAGCCTGCACACTCTGGAAAACGGGAGGCTCATCGGCATCAAGGCCTAGCCAGGACATACCGTCCAGGATGGCGTCAACAGCTTCCTGGGTGGATCGAGCCTTGTCGGTATCTTCAATCCGCAGGAGAAACGTTCCCTTGTTGCGGCGCGCAAACAAGTAGTTGAAAAGAGCAGTCCGGGCACCGCCAATGTGGAGCATTCCTGTGGGGGAGGGAGCAAAACGCGTAATCGTCGTCATCAGTCTGAAAGATCGTTCCGTCTGTTGATGTCCAGCACTTCTGGCCGTCATCAACACGCTCAGGCGCCAGCAGGCAAGGGGCAGGCTGAACTCAGTGGCGAGCATGCTGATGACAGGGCGCAGGCGCGTGCAATCCTGCAGGCCCCGCTCTACGTGGCGCTGGGCCTGTGTCTTGGTTGTGCGTGGTATTATTCTCTGCCGTTCGAGCCTGCACTGAGCGGCTTGGCAATCGCTTCAATCATAACATTGATAGCGTATTGGCGCCTGCGCCGCATGAAACTCGGCCGGCCGTGGCGTATCCTGGCCCTTATTATTTCAGGGATCGTGTTTGGGGCATTCATTGCCAAAGTGCACACGAGTATCCGCCCGCCGGCAAAAATGACGCGGTCTATCGGCCCGACACCGGTCGAAGGTTGGGTTACCGATGTAGAACCGGGTGCCAATGGCAATCGGTTGCGGCTGAATGTGCATGCGGTTGCCGGGGAGGCAATTGCCGATACTCCACGCCATATCCGTCTGACCCACAAGCTCTCCCTGAATGTGGAGCCGGGCAGGTTTGTCAGGTGTTATGCGGTCCTGCGACCGCCGCCACAGCCCGGCCTTCCAGGTGATTATGCGTTCAATCGGCAGGCATACTTTGAAGGGCTTGAGGCTGTTGGCTACGTACAGGGGCGGTGCAGAGGCGGTACAGCAGGAGTACAGCAGCGGTACAGTGATCGACTTGCAATGTCGGTCAGCAAGATACGGCGCGGCCTGGCCCAACATGTCAGGGTCGCGGCGGGGGAACGGGCTGGTGGATTTGCCGCAGCGCTGACCTCCGGCGACAGGAGTTTTATGCCGCAGGCCGATGTCGAGGCGCTTCGCAATTCCGGTCTGGCCCATCTCCTGGCGATTTCGGGCCTGCACCTCGGCCTGGTCGGTGGCCTGGTCTATTTCGCATTGCGCCGGAGCCTTTCGGCATGGGAGTGGTTTGCCTTGCGTGTGCCGGTGCAGAAGCCGGCGGCGCTGGTCGCGATCCTGTCCACGTTTGTATATCTCATGCTGTCAGGTGCGAGCATATCGACCCAGCGGGCCTTCATCATGGCGGCGGTCTTCTTTGGTGCGATCCTGCTCGATCGGGCGCCCATCAGTATCCGGTCATTCTCGGTTGCCATGGGTGCGGTGATCGTGTTGCAGCCGCATAGCGTCATGAGCCCCGGTTTCCAGATGTCATTTGCGGCAACGGGGGCGCTAATCGCGACCTATGAGGGATGGAGCCGTTCAAGACGGGAGAAAGGCCTGTCAGGCAATGCCGGAATCGGTTTCGTCTTGAAGTCACTGGTCGTGACATCGATCATTGGCGCGGCCGCAACTGCGCCTTTTGCACTCTATCATTTCGACCGGCTGGCGCCTTACGGACTGGCTGCGAACATACTGGCAATGCCGATCATCACCTTCATCTCGGGACCCATGGCAGGGCTTGCTCTGGTGGCCGCGCCATTCGGGCTTTCAGATTATTTTCTTCGCGCATTCGGCTGGTCGCTGGAGCGGGTCCTCGATATCGCATACTGGGCATCTGGTTCTGGTGAAGCCGGCATCAGTCTTGGAGCGGCGATGCCCGGAGGTGTATTGCTGTGCCTGTCTGCCGGGCTTGCAGGTCTTTGCCTTTCGCCGACGCTGCGGGCCCGCGCGATAGTATTGAGCGTTGCGACGATGTGTTCTGCTTTGGCGTGGGGCGCGGCACCCTCGCTTGTCCTGCACTGGTCGGCGTCAGGCGACGTTTACGTCAACACGGCAAGCGGTGATGTGAGAAAACTCGGTCTTGTCGAGGCAGATGGTTTGGGGCCGCTGCGCTACTCTGATCTTGTAGACGTCCGCGACTGCGCCGATGCGATCTGTAAGCTGACAACTCCCGCCGGAAACGCAGTGATTGGCACGTCATCAAACCTTGAGCAGCACTGCACCGCTGATGTCAGTTTTGTTATCAGCGACGGGATCACTCGTCCAACATGCTTTCCAGGCGCAACCTATCTGAGCTGGACTGACCAGGATAATCGTCGCGGCGCTTCCATCATGAAGCCCGCTTTCGGCTCGCCGGTCATTGAGCGCCCGGGATGTGGCCATCGACCATGGGCACCGTGCCTGCACACGCCGAGCCAATAGAGCCGACCTTTAGTCGTAGCGGCGAACCAGAGCGACAAGGCGGCCCTGCACGCGTACGCGATCTGGCCCGAATATCCGGGTCTCATAAGCTGGATTGGCGGCCTCTAGCGCGATCGAGGCGCCTTTTTTGCGGAGGCGCTTCAGCGTCGCTTCTTCTTCGTCGACGAGAGCCACAACGATGTCGCCCGTATTCGCATCCTCTGTACGCTTCAGGATAACAAGATCACCATCGAGAATACCCGCGTCGATCATTGAATCGCCTTTGACCTCGAGCGCAAAATGGTCATCGCCCTCCGGCAGGTCATCAGGCGGCCGGATACGCGACGTCTCATGCTGGATCGCTTCGATCGGCACACCGGCGGCGATACGGCCAAGGACTGGAATGGTGCGATCTGAGAACTGAGGTGCAACGCTGCCAACAACACTCGGCCGGAAGACCTGGCGTCCACGCGGCGGTGCGGCCGGCGTGGCGGAGTCCGGCAGTTTCAAAACTTCCAGGGCCCGCGCCCGATTGGCGAGACGTTTGATGAAGCCGCGCTCTTCGAGGGCCGTGATCAAACGGTGAATCCCGGACTTGGAGGCCAGATTGAGGGCTTCCTTCATCTCATCAAAAGAGGGCGAGACGCCATCTTGCTTGATTCTCTCATGAATGAAGAGAAGAAGCTCTTTCTGTTTACTTGTCAGCACCTTGTGCCCTCCGACTAAACCGAATCTGTTCACACATGTTCTACATGCGTTCTTGTTTCGGGTCAATCGTCAAGGCTGTTGCGCAAATTTGCGCACGCCTGGACGCGGTCGTCGGCCTTCATCAGGCTTTCGCCGATCAGGAAGCGCCGTGCGCCAGTCTTGCGCAGGCGCGTGATGTGGTCGGTTGTAGAGATACCACTCTCGGAAATGAGCGAACGGCCCGCTGCCAGGTGCGGTGACAGTGTCTCGGTTGTGGAGAGGTCGGTAACCATTCGTTTCAGATCGCGATTATTGATACCGACAAGTGCCGGAGGCAGCGCATTTGCCCGTTCAAGTTCTGTCCGGTCATGGACTTCTATGATGGCATCCATGCCGAGATCGGTCGCCACATCGACGAGCGATCGGGCGAGGCCGTCATCAACGGCTGACAGGATAACGAGGATAGCGTCGGCTCCATGCGCTCGAGCTTCGGCGACCTGAATCTCGTCGATCATGAATTCCTTGCGCAAGATTGGCAGGCTGACGGCCTCGCGGATCGCGCCGAGGTCATCCAGTGAACCACCAAAACTCGGATAGTCGGTGAGGACTGAAAGGCAGGCTGCGCCGCCGGTCTCGTACTCCTGTGCGATCGTGACCGGATCTGCATCCAGCATGATGTCGCCCGCAGATGGGGATTTGCGCTTCAGTTCGCAGATGAGAGCGTTGGCACCAGTATCGGCGACACTTGCGAGTGCGCGGGCAAACCCCCGGGGGGCGGGCATGGACGCCGCGTCGGAGAGGAAGGCCGCGACCGTGCGGTTTGCCTTGAGGGCGCGGACTTCGCCGCGCTTGTAGTCAATGATCCGGTCGAGCGCAGTTTTCACTCTGGTGCCCGCCCGTGGCTGATCGAAGACAGACGGGACAACGTTTTCAGCGCCCTTCCATCATCGATGGCACTCGCGGCCATCTGCACGCCGCTTGCCAGCCCGTCCGCGAGGCCGAGAAGGTGCAGGCCGGCAGCAGCATTGAGAAGCACCACGTCGCGGAATGGCCCGGTGCGCCCTTCGAGCATCTCGCGAATGGCCGCCGAGTTTTCTTCAGGCGTCCCCCCTTCGAGTGCCGACATTGGACTGGTGTCCAGGCCGGCATCGGAGGGATGGACAGTTATTTCCTTCAGGCCATCGGGTGTGACCTCAATAACGCTTGATGCGCCAGAGATGGACAGCTCGTCGATGCCGTCGAGGCCATGGACCACCCAGGCTTTCTGCGTGCCGAGCCTGTAAAGCGTCTCTGCCATCGGCGTCAGCCAGCGTGGTTCATACACGCCGAGGATCTGGTGACTTGCTTTGGCCGGGTTGGAGAGCGGGCCGAGCAGGTTGAAGATTGTCCGAATGGCGAGACTAGCGCGAACCGGAGCGACATGGCGCATTGCCGAATGGTGGCTGCGCGCGAAGAGAAAGCCAACGCCGGCCTCGTCGATCGTTCTCCGGAAAGTCTCTGCAGATATATCGATTTCCACACCGAGGGCCTCCAGAACATCCGCCGATCCGGTCTTTGGTGGTACGGAGCGATTGCCATGCTTGGCCACGCGGCCACCAGCTGCGGCGATGACGAGAGCGCTGGCTGTCGACGTGTTGAGAGATGTCCAGGGAAGGCCGCCCGTACCGCAAGTATCGAGCAGCGGGCCTTCAACTTCGACTGTCCTGGCGTGCTGACGCATGACACTGGCACCAGCATAGAGTTCGTTCGATGTTTCCCCACGGACCGCAAGGCCCATGAGGAACGCGCCGATCTGTTCCGGTTCTGCCTTGCCTGACAGCAGTTTGTCGAAGGCATGTTGCAGCATTTCGGTTGGCAATTCTTCGCTGCGTGCAAGCGCCTTAATCGCGTCTGCCAGGGCTGTATCGGTCATGCTGTCGAAAGGTCCCGCGCTAGTAAGGTCTTCAAAAATTAGCGAATAGGCGCGATGGCGAACCAGGGTCAATGCGGGAGCCGCTCAGATAGCGAGAAAGTGCCTGATTTGTGACAGGATTCCCTGATCGAGTGCGAGTGCGCGATGGTCAAGCTCGATTTCCTCTGCAAGCGTGGCATTGGGAAGACCGTCAGCCAGTTCCCGGATGCCGCTGAGCGGGCATGATTCGTCGGCTTCGGACCCGACAAGCAGGATGCGACCTTCATAGGCGGCAAGTGTGGCGTGAAAGTCAGGATACTCGATGGGGATACCGTGGCGCTGCTGGTAAATGTCACGTGCCTTTTCAATGACGTCTTCAGCGACGCCTTCCTTGCGTTGCCGGGCAGCCCACCCGCTATCATTGCCGGCGAGGGGCGGCGCAATCAAAACGATTGCAGGAATGTCAGCCCCGAGCTGCAAGGCCCGGACGACAGCGATGCAGCCAAAGGAATGCGCGATAACCGCATCAACGGGGCCTTCCTCGGCGCAGACAGTCTCTACTGCGCTGCCAGCAGACACCCAGTTGCAGGTTTCAGCCTTTGAAGCGCCATGTCCCGGTAAATCCAAGAGCAGGACAGGCTTGCCGGTCTGCAGGAAATGCATGGCGAACTGACGCCAGACGCGATGAGTGTCGTCCCAGCCGTGCACGAACAGGGTCGCCGGGCCATCCATGGCTCGCCACACAGGAATGTCACTATCGCCATCACGGATATTCCGACGTGTGTCGGGGGGCAGGAAATTCTGGCCCGGGCCCGCACTGGCGCTCATCGGTTTCATTGTGGCGAGGAGCGCTTCAGCCTGTTCCGCAATGTCGCTCATTCTCCAGCCCCGCTAAATTGCTTTCAGAAAATTCTGTATTAATTCATGGCCATATTCGGTCTTGATCGATTCCGGATGAAACTGGACGCCGAAAACAGGCCTCGAAACATGATGCACGGCCATGATCTCACCATCATCAGTCCAGGCGTCAGCGATGAGTGTCTCAGGCAGGCGCTCATGCGGGATTGCGAGAGAATGGTATCTGACAACATCATAGTATTCGGGCAGGCCGGCAAACAGGCCGCTCTGGGTGTTTCTTATCCGTGAGATCTTGCCATGCAGGATCGCACTGGCATGCGTAACCGGCTCTCCCATGGCATCGCCAATCGACTGGTGACCAAGACAGACGCCCAGAATTGGCAATTCGTCCGGTGCCGACTTTACCAGATCTACGCAGATACCGGCCTCGCGTGGTGTACAGGGACCGGGTGAAAGGACGACCCCATCAGGGGCAAGTTGCAACACATCCTGCGTGCTCAGCTCATCATTACGGACAACCCTGGTCCGCGCACCGGCTTCTTCCAGATAATGGACGAGATTCCAGGTGAAGCTGTCATAATTGTCGATAACAAGGATCATTGCTCGAACTCGTAAATGGCAGCGAGATCGGCGGCGCGTTTCAGGGCGCCGGCCTTGTGCATGGTTTCATCGTATTCGTATTGCGGCTGGCTATCGAGAACCACTCCGCCGCCAGCCTGGATGTGGACCCGCCCATCCTTGAGTACGGCCGTGCGCAGCGCGATACATGTGTCCATGTCGCCATTCCAGCCGAAGTAACCGACGCCGCCGCCATAGATGCCGCGCCGTGAGGTTTCGAGTTCGTCGATGATCTGCATCGCCCTTATCTTTGGCGCACCGGAAACTGTGCCGGCCGGCATGCCGGCGAGCAGGGCATCAACACTGTCTAGGCCATCCCGCAGATTACCTTCGACATGGCTGACGATGTGCATGACATGGCTGTAGCGCTCAACAATGAACTGCTCGCAGACTTCCACACTGCCATAGGCGGCGACGCGGCCGACATCATTGCGGCCAAGGTCAAGCAGCATAAGGTGTTCAGCGCATTCTTTTTCGTCGGCCAGCAGGTCGGCAGCACGTCTGGCATCTTCAATCGCATCGCCAGAGCGCGGGCGTGTGCCGGCAATTGGCCGGATAGCGACACGTCCATCACGCACCCGGACGAGAATTTCAGGGCTTGAGCCAACAAGCCTCACATCTCCGAGGTTCATGTGGAACATGAAAGCTGACGGATTGAGGCGACGGAGAGACCGGTAGAGGCTGATCGATTTGCGCGAGAAGGGCGCTGAAAACCGCTGGCTGGGGACGATTTGGAATGTGTCGCCGGCCCGCGCATATTCCACAGCGGCCTCGACCATTTCAAAATAGCGCTCTTTCGACGTGTTCGACGTAAAAGCAAGCGTATCGGGACTGCGATCGCGCGGGGAAACCGGCGCGATCTTCTCGAGCTTTTCCTCGACCCTGTCGAGCCGAAGGCGGACGCTGTCTTCATCCTCGCCCACCTGTCTGCCAATCAGGAGCAGCTCCTGGTAGAGATGATCGAAGACGATAATCACGCCAGGAATGACAAGAAGTGTTTCGGCCACATTGAGATCATCGCGGGCGTTGATCTCTACAGGCTCGACATACTGGATCATGTCATAGCCGACATAACCAAATGCGCCGGAGGCCATAGGCGGGAGGCCGTCTACATCCGTTGACGCCCGGGCTCGGGCTGCAAAGTCGCGCAAGGCCGCAATCGGGTCCTTGTCGACCGGCGAAGCGTCTGAGAAATCGGCATTCTGCGCCGTTTCGGCCTTGCCGTCCCGTATCCTGAACCATTCGAGCGGTTCGACGCCGACGAAGGAATACCGCCCAAGGCGTTCGCCGCCATGTATAGATTCAAACAGGAAGGTACCCGGAATTTCCGGGTCGAGCTTCAGCATTGCCGATACCGGCGTCTCGATATCGCCGATCCGCCGCCTGACAATCAACCGGTCGCGGGTCATGTGTCGGGGTTCACACGAGCCTTGTAGGCCGCCAGTGCGCTGGGATTGGTTTCCAGTTTCACGCTCGACTGAATGTCGGCCACAAAAGCTTCAAGCAGGTCATTGGCCAGCTGCGAGCGAATTTGCGGCTCGGATACGGGCGCGAGGGCGCGAAGTTCAGCTGCATCAGGGCGGTCGATCGTCTGAAGCTGGATGATTGCCGCTTCGTCGCGATTCTGCGTCGGGGCGACGTAAATGTCTCCTTCCCTGCGGATTGAGAAGATGCCCGGAATGAAGGGTTGTGGAACACCAACGCTTTCGCCTGGACGGCGGGTGACTGCATTTTGCGGGGCTTCGATTTCCACGCCGTATTTTTCTGCTGCAGCTTCAAAGGTGGTCGCTCCGGACTCGACGCCCGTCTTGATCGACTGGGCTTCGCTTGTCAGGGCTTCGGACTCCTTCTGGCGGGTCAGAACCGTGCGCAGGTCTTCGCGAATATCGTCCAGCGGCGGCGTGAACGCATCCACCACCTCGTCAACGCGGAGCAGGTAAGCGCTTTCATCCTGCCCAAAACGAGCCGTCTTGCTGCCTTCGGTCAATTCGAATGCGCGCGTAAGGATGTCTGGATCTACGCGAAGCACTGAAGGGGCAAAGCCAAGTTCCGTAACACCTGAGCGATCCACCGGTGCGAGGCTGAGCAGGGGCGTGCCCATATCGCTGGCGATCTGTTCCAGTCCCGCCCCGGTGCCGATCAGATTGTCCAGCCGAGTGATTGATTCGTAGTAGAGGCCAATCGCCTGTTCCTGGGACAATGCGCTTACGATATCGTCGCGCACGGCGTCGAAGGGTTTCACTTCGCCGGGCGTTACACTTTCGAGGCGCACGATCGTGAAGAACTTGCCTGTCTGGACCGGTCCAAATATGCCACCAGGCGTTGCCGTCGGTCCGAAGACGCGGTTCCCCAGGTCGCTATTCGCCATGTCAGTCTGCCGTCCAAACCGTTCGGCTGTATTGGCCAGGCCATCAAGGCTGCCTGCGGCAGCGCCGCCCGCGATGCGACCAAGCGCAGCCCGCGCCGTTGCTTCGGAGTCAAAAACGAATTCGGTCCAGCTTCGCGTGTCCGGACCTGAATATTGCTGCAGCTTCACGGCGTCGTAATAGGCGCGAAGATCGTCCTCAGTGTATTCAGCCTTGCTGAGGAAATCGTCGACGCTGAGATTGATCAGGCTGATCCTTCGACGTTGGGGATTGGTCAGCGCCTGTTTTTGCTGGTCGTAGAAAGTCTGAAGGTCTTCATCCGTGACGGCATCGACGGGTGGCAGGGATGCGCGCGGCAGGATGAACCATCTCACAGTGCGCAATTCACCTGCATAGGCAGCCTGTAGCGATGAGAGGGCAGGGGGGGGCTGAAGGCCAGCCTGCGCCGCTTCGGTCAGGCGCGTGATGGTAAGGTCCCGCTTGAGGAATGATTCGAACATGGCAGGGCTGAAGCCATTGGCCCGAAGCAGCTGGTCAAAGCGCAGGGGGTCGAACGAGCCGGTATCCGATTCGAATGAAGGATCGCTGCGAATGACATCCAGGACGGAAGCGTCGGTTGCCTGTGCCCCGAGCTTGTCGGCATAAGCAATGAGGGCGGTACGAAAGAGTTCTCTCTGGAAAATCTGATCAATCATGCCGCGCTCGACGGCCTGCGCCTTGCTGATGGCGCGCCCGCGATCATCGGTAGCTGAGCGCAACTGGCGTTCAACTTCCTGGTCGAGCTGGGCTTCAGTCAGCTTGCTTTGACCCGCAACCGCCAAATTGTTGCCGAGACCGCCGGAGAAGACGTCTGTGACGCCCCAGGCGCCCATCGCAACAATGAGCAAAAGAAACAATAGACCCGCGAACTTTGTCCGGAGCATGTTGCGCATCATGGTTAGCATTTGCGGATACCCTCGCAGTTTGCCTTGTAAGTGGCCGAACTGCTTGCTAGGCGAGCCCGCTTGGAGTTGCAAGATAGGGATAGCGGCATGATCAGGCCACTGATTGCGGGAAACTGGAAAATGAACGGCGTTACGGCGTCTCTCCAGGTCGCGAAAGATATTGCTGCCGGGCTTTCCGGGTATGCTGATGGCGCGGACTGCCTCATTTGTCCGCCTGCGACCTTGCTGGCGGCCATGTCGGACAATACCCGGGGCACACGCCTCGCCACCGGGGCGCAAGATTGCCATGCAAAGGTTTCCGGTGCGCACACCGGCGATGTGTCAGCGCAGATGATTGCCGATGTAGGCGGGACTTATGTCATCATTGGTCATTCCGAGCGGCGGGCTGACCATGGCGAAACCAGCGAAGCCGTTGCGGCGAAAGCCGAAGCGGCATTCGAGGCCGGGGTGACGCCGATCATCTGTGTCGGCGAAACGCTTGAAGAGCGTGAAAGCAACCGGACGATCGAAGTTGTCTCCCAACAGCTGGCTGGCTCAATCCCGGAATCCGCAACCGGGAAATCCTTTGTCATTGCCTATGAGCCCGTCTGGGCAATTGGCACCGGACACGTTGCTACAGTTGCGCAAGTGGAAAATGTCCATGGCCGTATCCGTGACATTCTCTCTGAGCGGTTTGGTGGTCAGGGCAATGACACACCAATTCTTTATGGTGGCTCCATGAAACCGGACAATGCCGCTGAATTGCTCCGCGTGCCCAATGTCAATGGAGGTCTTATTGGCGGGGCAAGCTTGAAAGCCGATGATTTCCTATCCATTTACGCCGCTTGTATCAGCCAATTGTGAGCAAGGGGGCTTGGCGTCCGGGGTTGAACAATCTATCGGGCAGCGGAGCAGACTCTAAGAGACGTCCATGACCACTGTAATTCTCGTCATCCATATTATCGTGAGCCTCGTCCTTGTCGGCGTCGTGCTCATGCAACGCTCCGAAGGCGGGGCGCTTGGTATTGGCGGGGGCGGCGGTGGCCTGATGTCGGGGCGCGGCGCTGCTGGCGCCCTGGTCCGGACGACAATCATTTTTGGCGGCATCTTCTTCGTGACGAGCCTCGGCCTGACGGTTATCGCTACGCACACAATGTCGGATACGCGTTCAAACCTTGAGCGTGTGCTTGATGAAGAAGCGGGCGGCCCGGCCGGAGACATCCTGAATGATCCGACGGCACCGCTACTGGATGACGGCCCTTCTACTGGCATGGATACGCCAGTAACTCCGGATCCCGTAGTCCCCGCACCGGACGAGACAGACCCCCTGGCGGCTGATATCCCGGCAACGGATACGCCCGATGACGAAACTGTGGAAGACCCGCAACAATAGGCTTTTCGACCAACATTAGTGTTGGGAACAAAAACGCGAATCGGTCAAACTGACATCCCATGATCCGCTATATTTTTATTACAGGCGGCGTGGTTTCCTCGCTGGGTAAAGGCATTGCATCGGCCGCGATGGGCGCGCTGCTTCAGGCGCGTGGCTACAAGGTCCGCCTGCGCAAGCTCGATCCTTACCTGAATGTCGATCCAGGCACGATGTCACCGCGCCAGCATGGTGAAGTCTTCGTGACAGATGACGGTGCCGAGACCGATCTGGACCTTGGCCACTATGAGCGTTTTACCGGCGTCTCCGCGCGTCAGTCTGACAATATCACGACCGGTCGCATCTATCAGTCGATCATCGAGAAGGAGCGCCGCGGCGACTTTCTCGGGGCCACCATCCAGGTGATTCCGCACGTCACGGACGCAATCAAAGAGTTTGTGCTCTCCGATCCCGGCGAAGGGGTCGACTTCGTGCTTTGCGAAATCGGCGGCACGGTTGGCGATATTGAAGGCCTGCCATTCTTTGAAGCGATCCGGCAGCTTGGCCAGGAGCTTGGGCCTGAGCGCACCTGTTTTATTCATCTGACGCTGCTGCCCTATATTCCGGCAGCAGGAGAAATGAAGACAAAGCCGACACAGCACTCGGTCAAGGAGCTGCGTTCGATCGGCATCCAGCCGCAAATCCTGCTCTGCCGGTGTGACCGGCCGATACCGGAAACAGAAAAGGGCAAGATTGCCAGTTTCTGTAATGTCCGTCCGTCAAGCGTTATCGAAGCACGCGACGTTGGCCATATCTATGATGTGCCTGCTGCCTACCACGCAGAGGGCCTCGACACCGAAGTGCTGTGGCATTTCCGGATGTCGGATGCGCCGATGCCGGACCTGACGCGCTGGAACGGCATTGCGCAGACGATTCACAATCCGGATGGCGAGGTCTGTATCGGGCTGGTTGGTAAGTACACCGATGTGCCTGATGCCTACAAATCCGTGTCCGAGGCGCTGGTTCATGGCGGCCTTGCCAACAAGGTGCGGGTGAAGGTTCGCATGATCGATTCTGAACAGTTCGATGATGAGCATCACCCGCTCGACATCCTTGAGGGCGTGCATGGCGTACTTCTGCCAGGCGGATTCGGAGAGCGCGGGGCCCACGGGAAAATGCGGGCTGCGCGGTTCGCACGAGAGCGCAAGATTCCGTGCTTTGGCATCTGCTATGGCATGCAACTCTCAGTCGTTGAGGCGGCTCGGCACCTTGCAGATATCAAATCCGCGTCCACAACCGAGTTTGGTCCAACCGACGAACCTGTTGTCGGTCTGATTGAAGAATGGACCAAGGGCAACGAGAAGATCATGCGTGACGCCAATACAGACAAGGGCGGAACGATGCGGCTCGGCGCTTACCCGGCCATGCTCAAAGAAGGCAGCAAGGTCGCTGCAATCTACGGCACGAATGAAATTTCGGAGCGCCATCGCCACCGTTATGAAGTGAACAGCGGCTACATCAAGGAGATGGAGACGCGAGGTGTCAGCTTCTCGGGCATGTCACCGGATGGATTGCTGCCGGAGATTATTGAGCTTGAGGATCACCCCTGGTTCATCGGGGTCCAGTTTCATCCGGAACTGAAGTCCAGGCCGTTCGAGCCACACCCGCTTTTTGCGAGTTTCATCGAGGCTGCCAAAGTGCAGTCGCGTCTCGTCTGACGGGTTGCAATCACTATAAGCTGCAAGTATACGCGCGGTTTGAATTCATGCGGGTGTCCAAACGCCCGCCAAACTCTGGAACACGACCATGGCAGTCCCTAAGCGAAAAACATCGCCGTCGAAGCGTGGCATGCGCCGCGGACACGACAGCCTCAAAGGCAACACATATATTGAAGACGCTGATTCCGGCGAGCTTCGCCGCCCGCACCACATCGACCTGAAAACCGGTGTCTATCGCGGTCGTCAGGTGCTTGAGCCTAAAGATTAAAGGTTCAACCTGCAGGCCTTGCGCCTGCTTGCGACACCAAGTAACCGAATTGACGCCTCCGGACCTCCGGGGGCGTTCTCATATCCGCTGAAAGCACAGGACCCCGTCATGAGCGAGATCGTCGACATTTATGCCCGTCAAATTCTGGATAGCCGGGGCAACCCGACTGTTGAAGTCGATGTGACGCTTGATGATGGATCGACAGGCCGCGCTGCGGTGCCGTCAGGCGCTTCGACGGGCGCGTATGAAGCCCACGAGTTGCGGGATGGTGAAGATGCCTATGGCGGCAAGGGGGTCGGCAAGGCGATTGATGCTGTCAATGGCGAGATCAATGACGAACTCGTCGGCATCGATGCGACTGAACAGCGCCTGATAGACGGCCTGATGATTGAGCTCGACGGCACGGAAAACAAGAAGCGCCTTGGTGCAAATTCCATACTTGGTGTCTCGATGGCGGTTGCCAAGGCGGCGGCTGAGAGCTGCGGCCTGCCGCTATATCGCTATATCGGTGGTTCCAACGCCCGGATACTGCCAACGCCAATGATGAACATCATCAATGGCGGCGCCCATGCTGACAATCCGATCGACATCCAAGAATTCATGATCATGCCGGTCGCGGCTGACAGCCTCTCTGACAGCGTGCGAATCGGCGCTGAGATCTTCCATTCGCTGAAAAAACTTCTGCATGATGCTGGACATAATACAGCGGTTGGAGATGAGGGCGGGTTCGCGCCGAATCTCGCCTCGACCGATGAAGCGGTCGGTTTTATCATGAAAGCGATCGAGAAGGCCGGTTACACGCCCGGCGACGAAGTGGCGCTAGCGCTCGATTCTGCTTCGACGGAATTCTACAAGGACGGAAACTATGTCCTCGCGGGTGAGAACAAGACGCTCGATGCCGAGGGCATGGCGCGCTATCTGGAAGACCTCGTGAATCGCTACCCGATCATCTCGATCGAGGATGGCATGGCGGAAGACGACTGGGATGGCTGGAAAATCCTGACCGACATGATCGGTGACAAATGCCAGCTGGTTGGCGATGACCTCTTCGTTACAAATCCTGAGCGCCTCTCCATGGGGCTCGAGCGAGGAGCGGCAAATTCGATCCTGATCAAGGTCAACCAGATCGGAACGCTGTCGGAAACGCTGGATGCTGTCGAACTTGCGCAGCGCCACGCTTATACAGCTGTGATGTCTCACCGGTCGGGAGAAACGGAAGACTCCACGATTGCAGACCTCGCGGTGGCCGTAAATTGTGGGCAGATCAAGACCGGCTCGCTGTCACGTTCTGACAGGCTCGCGAAATATAACCAACTCATCCGAATCGAAGAAGAGCTTGGTGCGGCAGCTCTGTTTGCCGGCCGGGCACTGATCAACGCATAAGCGGTTAAGCAAAAATTAACCGCGATGGATTCTTCTGCTGATTCGTTTTATCGGCAGGTCTTCAGAATGGCTCCCAAATACGCTGCAGCGGGCTTATGCGCGCTTACCGCCTATTTTGCCTACCATGCTTTCGCAGGAGAGCAGGGGCTGGGCCATTGGAGCGATATGCAGGCCACACTCGCTGACAAGCAGGCCGAACTCGCCGGAATCCAGGAGGCCAACGACGCACTGCGCGCCGATATTGCGCGGCTTACACCGGGTACGGTCGATGCAGATCTAGTGGAGACTCTAGCGAGAGAAGACCTTGGGTTTGTGTACCCTGATGAGATCGTTCTCATGGCTGACGCTCGTGACAATGCATTTTGACATAGGTGCTAAAACTAGACGAACCCCCCATTAAGCGTACATAACGGTCTCAAATCAGGGAGACCGCATGGCTAAAGCGCCTACCAAGAGCAAGAGCTCCAAATCCAAAGCAAACCTAAACCGCGATGAAGCTTTAAAGTTCTATCGCGACATGCTGTTGATCCGCCGCTTCGAGGAGCGTGCCGGACAGCTCTATGGCATGGGCAAGATTGCCGGGTTCTGCCACCTCTATATCGGACAGGAAGCCGTCGTTACGGGCATGCAGGCCTGTCTCAAGGATGGTGACCAGGTTATCACCGGTTACCGCGATCACGGCCACATGCTGGCCTGTGACATGGACCCGAAAGGCGTGATGGCAGAGCTGACGGGACGTGCCGATGGCTATTCCAGAGGCAAGGGCGGTTCCATGCACATGTTCTCCAAGGAGAAGAACTTCTATGGCGGCCACGGCATTGTTGGCGCGCAGGTGCCGATTGGTACCGGTCTTGGCTTTTCCAACAAGTATCGCGGTACGGACAATGTATGTCTGGCCTACTTCGGCGATGGCGCCGCCAATCAGGGCCAGGTCTACGAGTCGTTCAACATGGCATCGCTCTGGGATCTGCCGGTCGTCTATGTGATCGAGAACAATCAGTATGCGATGGGGACCAGCGTGGCCCGGGCGTCTGCAGAAATAGAACTGTTCAAGCGTGGCATCTCATTCGAGATCGAAGGCGAAGAAGTGGACGGTATGGACGTTTATGCCGTGAAGGCGGCTGGTGAAAAGGCGGTAAAGTATGCGCGATCCGGCAAGGGGCCGTACATTCTTGAAATGAAGACCTATCGCTATCGCGGTCACTCAATGTCTGACCCTGCGAAATATCGCAAGCGCGAAGAGGTTGACGATATCCGTACCCATCATGACCCGATTGATGGCCTGAAGGGCCAGATCCTTGATGCGGATATTGCAACCGAGGAAGAGCTCAAGGAGCTCGACAAGGAGATCAAGGACATCGTCAAGGCGGCTGCAGATTTCTCGCTCGACAGTCCCGAGCCTGATCCGGCAGAACTTTGGACAGATGTGTTGCGTGAAGTGGAGTCAGCCTGATGTCCGTTGATATTCTCATGCCGGCGCTATCGCCCACCATGGAAGAGGGCACGCTTGCCAAGTGGTTGAAGAAAGCCGGTGACAAGATTTCGTCTGGCGACGTGATCGCCGAGATCGAAACCGACAAGGCGACGATGGAAGTCGAAGCCGTCGATGAGGGCACACTGGCCGCGATCCTGGTGCCGGAAGGCACAGAGGGCGTGAAGGTGAATGCGGTAATCGCACGCCTGGCGGAAGAGGGCGAAGACGTCTCTGATGTAGACGACACGCCGGCCGAACCAGCTGCTGCCAAAGATAGTTCGGACCAGCAATCCGACGCGCCTGCACCAAGCGATGATGAAGATGACGACGCGTCCAGCACTTCCGTTGCGCCGCCTGCGCCAGCAGTCCAGACGCTGAAAGACCCATCTGTGCCGGAAGGCACGACATTCACTGATACAAGTGTCCGCGACGCGCTGCGTGACGCCATGGCTGAAGAGATGCGCCGCGACGAAAACGTGTTCGTCATGGGCGAAGAAGTCGCCGAGTATCAGGGCGCCTACAAGGTCACCAGGGAACTGCTTCAGGAATTCGGGGCCAAGCGGGTCGTAGACACGCCAATTACCGAGCATGGCTTTGCTGGGCTTGGTGTTGGCGCAGCGTTTGGCGGCCTCAGGCCCATCGTCGAGTTCATGACGTTCAATTTCGCCATGCAGGCCATCGACCAGATCATCAACTCGGCGGCCAAGACGCTTTACATGTCGGGCGGCCAGATGGGCTGTCCTATCGTGTTTCGTGGCCCGAATGGTGCGGCCTCCCGTGTCGGGGCGCAGCACAGCCAAGATTACGCCAACTGGTATGGTCATATTCCCGGTTTGAAGGTTGTGACGCCGTATGATGCGGCGGACGCCAAGGGGCTGCTCAAGGCCGCCATCCGCGATCCGAATCCCGTCGTCTTCCTTGAGCATGAGCTGCTTTACGGGGAAAGCTTCCCGGTGCCCGATGTCGAGGATTATGTCCTGCCGATTGGTAAGGCGCGTATCCGCCGGCCAGGAACGGATGTGACGCTCGTCGCCCACTCCCGCATGGTTGGATTTGCTTTGCAGGCTGCTGCGACACTCGCTGAGGATGGTATCGAGGCTGAGGTCATTGACTTGCGTTCAATCCGGCCTCTGGACACAGATACAGTGGTCGAGAGCGTGAAGAAGACCAACCGGATCGTAACTTGCGAGGAAGGTTGGCGCTTCATGGGTGTCGGCGCGGAAATCTGCGCGACCGTGATGAATGAGGCCTTCGACTACCTTGATGCGCCGCCAACCCGCGTACACCAGAAAGACGTGCCGCTGCCTTATGCGGCTAATCTGGAAGCCCTGAGCCTGCCCGGCACAGCCGATATTATCGAAGCGGCGAAGAAGGTCTGCTATGTCTGATCAACACAAGGAACTCGCCAGGCCTGAGGGCATCGACAGCGCGACAAAGGCACAGGAGTTTGTCCGCTTCTGGATCGCCAATAACAAGGAGCATGTAAATGTCCTTGTCGGAACTGCGGGCGATCCTGCAAAGGAACCAGCCATGTGGGGCTTCATCCTCGCCGACATCGCGAAACATGTCACCAAGGCGATACGCGAACAGGATCCGGAAGGCCTGCCAGCCCAGGACATCATGGAGCAAATACTTGGCGGCCTAGCCCAGCGTCTGAAACATGCACCGGAACTGTCCGGAACTACGTCGAAGGTCGAGAACTGATGGCCATCAATATTACAATGCCTGCCCTGTCGCCGACCATGGAAGAGGGTACCCTGGCCAAGTGGCTGGTGAAGCCGGGCGACACGGTTTCTTCGGGTGACATCATCGCTGAGATCGAGACGGACAAGGCAACGATGGAAGTCGAAGCCGTCGATGAAGGTACGGTTGCGCAGTTGCTCGTCGATGCTGGAACTGAGGGTGTGAAGGTCAATGCCGTTATTGCGGTCCTGGCCGAAGAGGGCGAAGATCCCGGCAAAGTCGAAGCTCCAAAGGAAGGCACGGGCACAAAAGCAGGGTCGAAGAAGGAAGAGGCCAAGGCCGAAAACAAGCCGGAAGCCGACGCCGTTTCGAAGAAAACTGCGTCTGCTCCTGAGGCTGATACGAGCCCTGAGCCCCGGGAAGCCCAGGGCAAGGACGTCGTCAAGGAGCTTGGCTCGACACCGATGAAGCTTGCCGATGTCGGTTCGGGCGAAGACCGGATCAAAGCCAGTCCTCTCGCCCGCCGCATTGCCAAACTTCGCGGGATTGACCTCTCCAGTCTCAAGGGATCCGGGCCAAAAGGCCGGATCGTCAAGAAGGATGTCGAGAGCGCGCAACCGGGGCAGTCGGCAACCGGTGCGGGCGCGGCGACCTCGGCGTCGCCAGACGGATTGATCCTCCCGCAAGTGCTGGATGACCGCATTTACGCGCCGGACAGTTATGAGCTGAAACCACTCGACGGCATGCGCCGTACAGTCGCGAAACGCCTGACAACGAGCTTCATGCAGGTCCCGCACTTCCCTCTGAATGTCGACATCAAGCTCGACAAGCTCTTGTCAGCCCGCGCGGGCATCAACGAGGCGGCACCAGAAGGCGTGAAGATCTCGGTCAATGACATGCTGATCAAGGCGTCGGCGCTGGCACTGATGGCTGAACCGGACTGTAATGCGAGCTACAGTGACAAGGGCATTGCCTATCACAAGTCTGCCCATATCTCAGTTGCTGTTGCGATTGAGGGCGGGCTGATCACACCTGTGATTTTCGATGCACAGACCAAGGGTCTCGCGACGATTGCCGCCGAGATGAAAGACCTGGCAGCGCGTGCCCGTGAGCGGAAGCTTAAACCGCAGGAATACTCAGGCGGAACTTTCTCCATCTCGAATCTCGGCATGTTCGGCATCAAATCGTTCGGTTCGATCATCAACCAGCCGGAAGGTATGATCCTGTCGGTTGGGGCAGGCGACAAACGCCCGGTCGTTAACGAGAAAAACGAGATCGTGCCGGCCACGGTGATGACCGTAACGCTATCCTGCGACCATCGCGTCATCGGTGGGGCAGAAGGCGCGCGCTGGCTGAACGCTTTCAAGCGCTATGTCGAGCGCCCAGAAAGCATGTTGCTTTAATTTTGGAGGCCTTATGGCTGATTTTGATCTGATCGTTGTCGGCTCCGGCCCCGGCGGCTACGTCGCTGCGATTCGCGCCTCACAGCTCGGCATGAAGACAGCGATTGTCGAGCGCGAGAGTCTTGGCGGGATCTGCCTGAACTGGGGCTGTATCCCGACCAAGGCGCTGCTGCGCTCGGCCGAGGTGCTGCACCTTGCCAAGAATGCCAAGGATTATGGCCTGAAAATCGACAAGATCGACTTTGATCTCGACGCGGTCGTAAAGCGTTCGCGCGGTGTCGCGAAGCAACTCTCTTCCGGCGTCAGCCACCTGATGAAGAAGAACAAGATCGAAGTTCTCATGGGCACCGCAACCCTGAAGAAGGGCAAACCGGCGCCGGTTGTCTCGGTCAAGGACAAGGACGGCAAGTCGACGGATTACCAGGCCAAGCATGTGATGCTCGCCACGGGTGCCCGCGCCCGCGCCATCCCGCAGGCCGGGCTTGAGCCAGACGGCAAGCTGATCTGGACGTATCGCGAAGCCATGGTGCCGGACGTGACGCCGAAGAAGCTGCTGGTCATCGGCTCCGGCGCCATCGGTATCGAGTTCGCGAGCTTCTACAATGAGCTCGGCAGCGACGTGACCGTGGTAGAAGCGCTGGACCGCATCTTGCCGGTTGAGGACGAAGAAATTTCGGCCGCCGCACGCAAGCAATTCGAGAAGCAGGGCATGAAGTTCCTGACCGGCGCGCAGGTCAAATCCCTGAAAAAGGGCAAGGACAAGGTCACGGCCGAAGTCTCCGCTGGCGGAAAATCCGAGACCATCGAAGCTGATCGCGTGATCCTGGCCATTGGTATTGTGGGCAATGTCGAAGGGCTCGGTCTTGAGGAGCTCGGCGTGAAGGTCGAGAAAACTCATGTGGTGGTCGATGGCTTTGGACGGACCGGCGTGCAGGGCCTTTATGCCATCGGTGACCTAACAGGCCCGCCATGGCTGGCACACAAGGCGAGTCATGAAGGTGTCATCTGTGTCGAAGGCATTGCCGGATCGAATACCTCTCATCCGTTTGATGCGTCGAACGTACCGGGGTGCACATATTCGCATCCCCAGGTCGCGAGTGTTGGTTTGACCGAAACCAAAGCGAAGGAAGCCGGTCACAAGGTGAAGGTTGGAAAGTTTCCTTTCATCGGTAACGGCAAGGCGATTGCGCTTGGCGCGGCCGATGGCATGGTGAAGACGGTATTCGATGCCGAGACAGGCGAACTCCTTGGCGCTCACATGGTCGGTGCTGAAGTCACTGAACTCATTCAGGGCTATGTCATTGCCCGCGAAGGGGAGCTGACTGAGGCTGAGTTGATGGAAACGATCTTCCCGCATCCAACCCTGTCGGAAATGATGCATGAATCGGTTCTCGCGGCGTATGGAAAAGTGATTCACATGTAAGGTGCAGCGACGCTTGACCATGCCGCCGGTGCCTTGCAGGGTTTTGTAATGCCCGTCACCGCCGAAAAACCATCTTCTGAACTTTACCTCAGCGTCGCAGGGGCGCTGTTCCTGCCGCTAGGCCCCGGCGCGCTATGGTGGGGGCAGGAGCGCACGCTCGTGGTCTCGGACCTGCATCTGGAAAAAGGTTCAAGTTATGCACAGCGCGGCCAGTTCCTGCCGCCTTATGACACCAGCGCGACATTGAATATTGTAGAGAGCCTTGTGGATATGCTGTCGCCGCGGCGCGTGATTTCCCTTGGTGACAGCTTCCACGATCGCCAGTCAGAAGAGCGGCTCGACCCATCTGATCGAGAACGGATCCGTTATCTTACGCGTCAGACGGACTGGATCTGGGTTGAAGGCAATCATGATCCTGACCCGCCTGCCCATCTTGGTGGCACCGGTCACAAGACGCTTCGGATGGGGTCATGTGTATTCCGCCACGAACCGACTGGTGAAGCTGGTGAAATATCCGGGCATTTGCATCCGGTCGCAAAAATCAGCGGCCGCGGCCGTACGTTGAGGCGCAAATGTTTCGTGACGGATGGCAGCCGACTGATCATGCCGTCGCTTGGCACCTTTACAGGTGGCTTGAACATATTGGACGAGGCCGTCGAAATGCATTTTCGTGAGGGCCGTATGGTCTTTGCGGTGAGCGATGAACGTGTGCATTTCGTTGATCGGGGAATGCTGATACCGGACAGGTCTACCGGACGTATGTCTGCAGCCTGGCGTTTGTAATTTGCGCCATTCGCGCCACGTCCTTTGAGAAATATGGAGAAAAGACTTTATGGAACAGCTTGAGAATATCGATTTTGCCGCGCTATGGACGGAGTACTGGCCGGTTATAATGATGGGCGCCCTGAAGGTTGTCGGGGCGCTATTCGTCCTGATCATCGGCTTGAGGATCGCCGGCTGGCTGGCCAGTTCCGTTCGCAAGCATACTTCCAAACGCCCAGGGGTCGATGAAACCCTCGGTAGTTTCTTCGGATCCGTCGTGCGCTGGTTTGCAACAGCGGCTGTGTTCATTGCATCGCTTCAGGTATTCGGCGTCCAGGCGACCAGCTTCGTCGCTATTCTAGGTGCGCTTACCCTGGCCATCGGCCTGTCGCTACAAGGCGCACTCGGCAACATTGCTTCCGGTGTGATGATCATGCTTTTCCGGCCTTACAAGATGGGCGATTTTGTTGAAATCGCCAGCGTAAACGGGACGGTAAAGGACATTAATCTGTTTCAGACCATTCTCGCCACCGTCGACAATGTCAAAATCATTATTCCCAATACCGAAGCCATAGACGGCATCATCAAGAACTTTTCAGGTTATGATACGCGCCGCTGCGATATCACATTCGGCATCGATTATGATGATGACATGGACAAGGCCATCGAGATCATCATGGGCTTCGCGCAGGCCGATGAACGCGTCCTGAAAGATCCTGAGCCGTTTGTGAAAGTCGTCAATCTGGGGGATAGCTCAGTCGATATTCAGGCCCGTCTGTGGTGTCAGGCCGCTGATCTGTGGGATCTGAAGTTTGAGACCACCAAGAAGGTCAAGGCTGCCTTTGATGAGCAGGGCATTTCTATTCCTTATCCACACCGGACGATCGTCCAGAAAACCGTCAGCTAGGCACTTCGGATTCGACGATGACGGGGAAGGGGAGGCCGCACGTGTCTGATCTTGAGGCGCCTGAGGCCCCCGTTGTCACGCCTGTCGAAAAGAAAGCGCCGAGCCGCCCACACACGCCGAAACGCCCGATCATCCTCAGACTCTTCGGGATTACCGTGTGGGGCGGCTTCAAGCTACTGATGACCTGTATCATCGTGGGTTTTTTCCTCCTCGCGCTGGAATTTGATCCAGTGGCGAAGGATGTGAATGTTCTCGGTGCTGTGGGCGATCTCATGCGCAACCTTGCAAGGGCAGCCCTTTGGGCGGCCAGGAACTTCTGGCAACCATTGTTGGCGGGCGCCTCCATCGTCCTGCCGCTTTGGGTGCTATGGCGGCTAGCGAGTTTGCCTTTTCGAAAATAGGCCGGTCCAGTACAGTTCCCCGAAACATGAAAGGGAGAACGCAATGGATACCAGCAAGATCATGTTCAAGCCGGGCCTGATGCAGGGTGAGCGCATCCTGGTGACTGGCGGTGGGACCGGGCTTGGCAAGGAGATGGCTGAAGGCTTTTTGATGCTGGGGGCCGAAGTCCACATATGTGGGCGACGTGGAGCCGTATGCGAGGAGACCGCTTCAGAACTAATGGCGCGTCACGGCGGTAAAGTCGTACCGCACGCTTGCGACATCCGCGTTGCCGACGCGATCACGGACATGAACGATGAAATCTGGGCAAAGCACGGTGCGTTGACCGGCCTTATAAATAATGCGGCGGGCAATTTCATTTCCCGCACAGAGGACATCTCGATCCGCGGCTTTGACGCTATCTCGAACATCGTGTTTCGCGGTACGTTTTATATGACCCACGATATTGGCAAGCGCTGGATTGCCGAGAAACTTAAGGGCAATGTTGCGTCAATCCTGACGACCTGGGTGTGGAATGGGGGACCGTTTGTCGTCCCGTCGGCCATGTCGAAAGCCGCCGTAAATACCATGACACAGAGCCTCGCCGTTGAATGGGGACGCTATGGCTTGCGGTTTAACGCGATCGCGCCGGGGCCATTCCCGACCGAGGGGATGTCCAAACGTCTCGCGCCAGATGCGGACGGCGCCAAGCGTATGGATTCAGGTGCCGCGAACCCCATGGGCCGCGTTGGTGAAATGCACGAGCTGGTTAATCTCGTCGTGCTGCTGATGGGGCCGGGCGCAGACTATATAAATGGCCAGACCATCGCGATCGATGGCGCAATGTATAATGCCTCGGGGGGCAATTTTTCGATGTTGACCGAGTGGGGCGACACAGAGTGGCAGGCGGCCCGGTCTGCTATTGAGGCGACGAACGCTGCCGACAAGGCCAAGCGGACGGTCTGATCAGGGCAGGGCGCCTGGCGCGACGAACCGGTCAAGTGGTTCGCCGAGCCAGTTGGCCTTGCAGATCTCTATTCGCTGATGAACGTCGTCGGGCACGGTGGGCAGGTTATGTACCGGCATAAGCAACGGCTTGAGCCCGCGAAGGTTTGCGGTCTGTATTGCGATTCCGGGACGCGCATTCAGCTCAAGCAGCGTCGGGCCTTTATTCTCGCAAATCACAATGTCCACGCCGACATAGCCTAGGCCCACATGATGTCCGAGACGAGCTGAAAGTTCGAGAATCTCCGGCCATCCGGGAACCTGGAAGTCGCGCACCGGTGTTTCGAAATCAGGGTGGAGTTCGACGGAGTCGTTGTGCTGGACACCGCGCGTTGTGATGCCTGAGACGAGGTCTATTCCCGCCCCGATACCGCCTTGGTGAAGGTTGGCCTTACCGTCGGATTCTGCGGTGGGCAGGCGGAGCATCGCCATGACTGGAATACCCCGAAATACGATTACACGAACATCAGGTACGCCGCCGAATGCCAGTTTCGAAAATGCGGAATGCGGTACCAGGCGTTCCTCGATGAGGACGCGGTCAGAACCGTCCCCCATGGAGAACATGCCGGACAGCATGTTGTTGAGGTGATATTTTACGTCAGCCCAAGGCGTGATCTGTCCATTCATCCGCCGGAGGCCTGCCTTCGCGACGCCGTTGAACACCATGATGCCACCGCCGCCTGAACCGCGAGCTGGTTTGACGACCAGTGATCTGTGCTTCTTGGCAATCTCTTCAATAAGGTGTGCTTCACCGCCATAGCGGATAACACCGAACAACTCAGGCACGGTCACGCCGGCTTCTATTGCCAGAGCCTTCGTGATCACCTTGTCGTCCACCAGCGGGTAGTATTTACGAGGATTGTAGGCCGCAATGAAATCGAGATTGCGGCCATTAATCCCCAGGACGCCCGCTTTGGCGAGACGGGTGAAAGGACGAAGCGGCATGGGCTTAGTCCTTCGCCTCGTTAGCGAGAACCTTGAAACGGAAGAATTCAGTCACTTTGTAACCTGTATAGCGGCCAAGCATCAGGACGATTGCCAATACGATCAGCAATAGTTCCGGGAAGACGATTGCGACGTGTTCAATGTACTCATTGGTCAGGATATAGTAGCCCGGAACGGCGCCAGCGAGCGAGCCCGCAGCCTTCTTCAGGGCCTCCTGTGCACCGTCTTCTTCCCAGGTGATGGACATGCGTTCGATTGTCATCGTGATAATGACGAGCGGGAAGAGGGAGATGGACAGCCCGGTCTGGAAGCCGGTTGCCTCGCCTAGAAGCGCGATCGCCATCATCAGGAAGGTGACGATGATGAGTACCGACGCCAGACGTGGCACCAGCAGCAATTGTAGCTGGTTGAAATAGGCCCGTAACAACAAGCCGACAGACACGATGCCGACGAACAGGAACATGCCGGTGACCAGTTGGGTTTCACGGAAAGCCAGCGCGATCAGGATAGGCATGAATGTGCCGAATGCTGGCATGCCGATGACCTGCTTCAGCAACACAATGATGAGCGCACCGAGCGGGATCAGCAACAGGACCCGGAAGACGAGTTGCAGGTCGACAGGTAAACTGAGAAGGGACGTTGCGTTGACCCAGGGCGCGTACTCCTCACCCCGCTCCATGGCACGAACCAACTGGCTTTCAAAGTTTCTGGCGACAGACCATGAAACGCCGAGACGGCGGAAGCCATCTCCGTCCACAATTGGCGCGCGGTCATAGACAATTGGCAGGGCGCGTGAATTGTCGAGAGGGGCGGCTGTGCGCCCATTGGCGCTGACCCATTCATCGTTCAGCCAGTATTCCACCCAGCTTTCCAGCGGCGCTTGTCTGGTATCCGTATCGAGAATGATGCCTTGCACATGCCTGGCTGGCGTACCGGCAGCATTCAGGAGAAAGACAAGCCGGTCTGAGACATTGCGGATTTCTGGCGGGCCACCTTCAATAATGGTCGTGATCCGGTCGTCTTCATCATCGCTGCTCAGTCTGGCGAGCTGGGTGATGAAGCTTCGCTCTCCGGCAGACTTTTCCAGCGCTTCGGACAGGACGGAATCCATGGCGACGAGAAGCGGTGTGGCATTTTCCTGAATGGCGCGGCGGCGTTCAGAGCGTCGATAATCGGATACCGCTTCTGGTGTTGGCCGGTTCGCGCCATCTCCAAGCCTTCGGTCTACCGAGATGAGTTTGGCGCGATAGAAAAGAACTGCATTACCATCCTGCGCACGACGTTCAAATACGGCACGGCGTCCGGTATTGTCAGTGTCTGTCTCAATGCCAAATCCCGATGCGATGAACGATTCATCAACGACCGTGAACTGGCCCTCTGATTCCGGCAGGGCCAGACGTAGTGTCACCGGATCGCCCCGACCGACAAAAGAGACCTTGGCCTCAAGCGTCCAGGTATCTGAATCAAGATCAGGGAGAACCGGAAAGCCAAGCTGGGTTACCTTGTAGGTAAACACGCCCAGCGCGGTTGCGACGAGAACGAAGACGATCATCAGCAGTTGCGTGCGTTTCAACAATCGTCTCCGGTCAGGTCTCTACACAATGGCAGCTATTTGGAGCTGCAGCGTGCCTTCTTCGTATAGATTTCGCTTGAATCCACAACGATTCCTGCGCTTTTCAACATATTACGGCCAATCAGGGTCTCATAGTTGAAATGGGCCCGGTCTGCGAGGGTGACTTCATCTTTAATTGACCGACCGCCCAGGCAAAGCTCGAGATCCACGACCGGACGGTAGATGACGCCGCCCTTTTTTGTCTTGATCGCCGCCCAGCGCACGACTTCGGTTTCGATCGTGACTTCGTCACCGTCTTCATTGATCACCTTGAACACGATGGCCTTGTCGCTGTCATCGTCATCCTCATCGAAGTCCTTGCGACTCGGCTTTGTCAGGATTTCAGCATGGATAGAAGACGTAGTTGCTCCGGTATCCAGTTTTGCGTCCAGCTCAATGTCCATATCTGCGATGCGAACATGCTCCAGCCAGCCCAGCATGAACTTCTCATCCGATTCCTTTTCCGAATCAGCGCAGGCGGGACCAATAGCCAGTCCGGCCAGCGTGGCCGCTGAAATCAGCGTTTTAACAATCATTACGACTCCTCGAAACTTCTGTTCGGCGCACCTTCAACACAACAATTGTGATCAAGGCGTGGCGCAAACCGGATTAGCGGTTCAATTTTCCGCAATCGTCTGCACCAGGCTGTTCACCGCTCCATAATCAATCTTGCCAGTACCCAGCACGGGAATTTCTTCCACACGATAGACTTTTCGCGGCACGGAAAGTTCCGAAACGCCATGTGATTGCGCCCAGGCGAGGATGGCACCCCGGTCGGCATTGGCGGCCGTCGTCAGCAAGATGACCTGTTCGCCTTTTCTGTTGTCCGGTATGGCTGCAGCGGCATGCATGTCATCTGGCCAGATTGCACTCGCACAGTTCTCGACGACCGAAAGGGAGACCATCTCGCCGCCTATCTTGGCAAAGCGCTTAACGCGTCCGCGAATCCATATGCAGTCATCCTCGTCGATGGTGACGATGTCGCCAGTATCGTGCCAACCATTATCAGTCGGTTCGATCACTCCCGGATTATCTGGCCGCATATAACCAAGCATCACGTTTGGCCCACGAATGCGCAGACGGCCCCCGTCTTCAATACCCTCGACAGGAATTAGCTCATACTCCATGTCAGCCATCAGGCGGCCGACTGTCCCGGGCTTGTTCATTTCAACACTGTTTGCGGCCACAACAGGCGATGCTTCGGTCGCGCCATAGCCCTCCAGAATTTCTATATCGAATTTCCGGCGAACAAGCTGACGCGTCTCGTCGCGCACCCTCTCGGCGCCGCACACCGCCAGCCTGACACTGCTCATATCGCCGGCTTCGCCTGCGCGAGTGTATTGAGAAATGAACGTATCTGTCGCGAGCAGGATCGTGGATTGGGTCTTGTGTATGCGTTTTGCAATTTCACGAGGTTGAAGCGGGCTTGGGTGAAAAATAGCTTTTACGCCAGCGATAAGCGGCAACAGCGCGCCCACCGTAAGGCCGAAACAATGGAATGTCGGCAGGGGATTGAAAACCGAGTCGGTCTTGGGATTGAGGCCGATATGGGCGCGCACCTGTTCGACATTGGCAACGATGTTCTGATGACTGAGGACGACTCCCTTGGGTTCGCCCTCGGTTCCAGACGTAAACAGGATAACGCCCGGTTTACGGTGATCGGGCTGGTTGTGAAAAAGCCTTGGAAGGAAGGGGCCAAGAGCGCCAGCCAGCTTGTCCCCGATGCCGAGCGATTCGCGGACGTCTTCGAGGTAGACCATCTCTGCGCTCTCGCTCAGTTTTTCGACGAGTGGTTCAAGGCTGGCAAGTTCGACGAATTTGTGCGCTGTCAGTATCTTGGTGACTTCGGCCGCACGCATCGCCGACTTTATATTTGCCGCCCCAGCCGTGAAGTTAAGCATGGATGGGGTACGCCCGGCTGCGAGGACGCTGAGAAACGCAATTACGGCCCCGGCGCCGGTCGGCAACATGATGCCAACCGCTTCATTGCGTTTGGTCATACGCTTGATAGCGGAGCCAAGCGCGAAGCTGGCGCGCACTATCTCAGAATAGCTGAGCTCCCGCTCGTCACCATCAACGATGGCCACGGTTGATGAGCCGAACTCTTTCTTGGCGCGCAAAATGGCGGAAAAAATATCGATGCGTGTCCGTTTGGGATCAAACGTCAGCGGCGGCGGAATAGATGACATGGCTGGCCGGCAGCTTTCTTTTTTATTCTCAATGGTTGGGGCCAGAATGTCATACTGGCTTCGCAAAGCAAACGGCTTGTAGCACTTCAGGAAATGCAGCCATGAACATCTGCAACTTGATGCTGATGCCAGTTCAGTCCATTTAGGGAACATGGTGACACTTATCGATGCCAAGGCGAAACACCGCCATCCTGAAAAGCGCAATCGGCCAGACACGCCGGTGCTGCGCAAGCCCGACTGGATTCGGGTGAAGGCACCGACGAGCAAGGGGTTTGCGGAAACGCAGGCGATTGTCCGTTCAAAAGGCCTCGTGACTGTCTGTCAGGAGGCGGGTTGTCCGAATATCGGCGAATGCTGGACGAAGAAGCACGCCACTATGATGATCCTCGGTGAGACGTGTACCCGCGCATGCTCGTTTTGCAATGTATCGACGGGCAAGCCTTCACCGGTCGACCATGACGAGCCTCGCCGCGTCGCTGAAGCGGTTGCGGAGATGGGCCTTGAGCACGTGGTAATTACGTCTGTTGACCGGGATGACCTGGAAGATGGCGGCGCAATGCATTTCGTTCAGGTGATTGAGGCGATAAGGCGCGCCTCTCCCGGGACAACGATTGAAATCCTCACACCAGATTTTCTACGCAAGGATGGCTGGGAAAATCGGGTTATCGATGCCGCGCCGGACGTTTTCAACCACAATCTGGAAACTGTTCCGCGCCTGTATCTCTCTATCCGTCCTGGCGCGCGCTATTATCATTCACTTCGTCTTCTTGAATCGGTGAAGCGCCGCGACCCGAACCAGTTCACCAAGTCGGGCCTCATGGTCGGTCTCGGCGAAACCAAGGAAGAGGTGATGCAGGTAATGGATGATATGCGTTCGGCGGGGATCGATTTCCTAACCATCGGGCAGTATCTGCAGCCGACACGGAAACATGCGGCGGTAGATCGCTTTGTTCACCCGGACGAATTCAAATCATATGAAGAGATTGCCCGTTCGAAGGGCTTCCATATGGTCTCTGCGTCTCCCCTGACCCGTTCAAGCTATCATGCCGGTGAGGATTTCGCGAAGCTGAAAGCCGCGCGGATCGCGGCCAACGGTTAGTCTGCGTGCCTAAACTGTCCCGGCAAGTGATGATCCCGCACTCGGCGGATCTGGTGTTTGACCTTGTCGCTGACATTGGCCGATATCCGGATTTTATTCGCTGGATACGAAGCATGAAAGTCACGCCATCCTATGAGGAAGGTTCCGTAAAGGCCTTTCGCGGCGAAGCAGATGTTGGCTTCAAGGGGTTTTCGGAGCGGTTTGGCACTGATGTGATTGCCGATTCGTCGGCGCGTTCGATCAAGGTTGACCTGGCGCACGGACCCTTCCGGCATTTGCGAAATCGGTGGACCATCAAACCTGATGGGCAAGGCCATGCAAACGTCGATTTCTTCATCGACTATGAATTCAGGAACCCTGTCTTGTCGCTTTTGGCGAGGGCTAATACGGCACTTGCTGTGAGCAAGATCATACAGGCATTCAAGGATGAGGCGGACAGGCGTTTCGGACCCACCGTATCTGACTAGGGGATCTGCTGCCGGATCATTTCAAGCGCTGTTTCGATGGACGACATCCGCACCGCATCGCGACCGATATCTCCAAAGTAGCAGGCTTCATGCAGAACAGCCTTGTTCTCTCGAGCGCAGGCGATGTGCACGGTCCCGACAGGTTTCATCGGTGTGCCGCCGCCTGGACCCGCAATGCCTGTAATGGATACTGCAAGATTGGCTCGGCTCTGCTCAAGTGCACCTTCCGCCATGAGCCGTGCGACCGCCTCTGAAACTGCGCCGTAGTCCGCAATCATGTCACCGGGAATGCCGAGCATTTCTTCCTTCGCCCGGTTTGAATAGGTGACGAACCCGCGTTCAAAGACATCCGACGATCCGGAAAACTCTGTGAACAGGCCTGCGAGCAGGCCACCCGTGCAGGATTCGGCTGTCGTGATTTTTACGCGGCGTTCGCGTGCTTCATCCATCGTGAGCAGGCAGAGGTTTCGCAGGCGGTCGGAAAACAATGGATTAGCTCCTGTCTGGTGTTCGCCGACTCAGCACAGCTGTAGCCTGTGCGGCAATACCTTCTTTTCGCCCGGTGAAACCCAAACCTTCCGTCGTCGTAGCCTTGATGCTGACGGCATCGATATCGAGGCCGGTGAGACGGGCGGTTTCCTGACGCATGGCATCCCGGTGCGGTTTGATCTTGGGTGCCTCGCAGATGAGGGTGATGTCGCAATTAGATAGTGACCATCCTCGCTCCGCGGCGAGGCTTATGGCGTGCTGGAGGAAAACGCCGGACTCTGTATCCTTCCATCTGTCGTCCGATGGAGGAAAGTGATCGCCAAGATCGCCGAGGGCCAGGGCGCCGAATATCGCATCGGTGAGGGCATGCCACCCGACATCGGCGTCCGAATGTCCTTTGAGTTTTTGCTCATGCGGGATCCTGATGCCGCAAAGGGTGACGCCATCTCCGCTTTCAAAGGCATGGACATCAAAGCCGGACCCCATGCGAAGGCTCGGCAGGGACGGGTTGAGCATGGTTTCCATACGCGCAAAATCCTCTGGCAATGTCACCTTGGACAAGGTCTCTTTTCCGGAAACAAGTTTCACAACAGCACCTGCGTGTTCAACCGCTTCAAGATCGTCAACAAAGGTCAGTGATGTGTCATTCAGCGCGGCCGATATCTGATGATAGCGGAAGGCCTGCGGTGTCTGGATCCTGTATAGACCGGACCGTTCAACTGTTTCCAATTGCCGTCCAGAGGCGCGCTTTAGAGCATCCAGTACGGGCAGGGCAGGTGCTGCGGCATCCGCGGTTTCAATCGCGGTAATCAGTTCAGAGATCGTGTCGTGGTCTAGGCCGGGGCGGGCGGCATCGTGGATGAGGACAATGTCATTGTCCTCAGCGTCGAGGCGCGCCAGGCCATTGCGCACTGAATCCGTACGCTCCCTGCCGCCTGTGGCGAGCCGGTAATTGCCCGCCTCGAGCGGGACGTCGGACAAGTCTTCCGGCAAAACCAGGCAAATCTGGTCGATGAGGCCGTTTGAGGCAAAAACCTGCAAAGACCATTGCAACATGGGTCTTCCCCCAAGGTGCTGAAATTGCTTTGGTAGATCGCCGCCTGCACGCGATCCCCGGCCTGCTGCAACAATTAATGCGTGAACTTTCATGCCTTAAGCCAATAGTCCCGCTGATGCAGGATGGCCACAGCCTTTAAGAGTTCTCACCTGGAAACCGCTGCACGTCTATTGTGCAGCGCAAAAATATGATTGAAAAAAGTTCATGGTAACAGTGCACAACAAATTGGCAGAAAGAGTCTGGCTGGCGCCGATGTCCGGCTCGACCGATGCGGCGTTCCGGCGGCAAGCTGTCAGGTTTGGTGCGCCAGCTGTCGTTTCCGAAATGGTGGCAGGCGAAGCGCTGGCAGTTGCACGCCCGGATATGGTGCGCCGTACATGCCGGCACGAAGGACGCGGCCGCTGGATTGTCCAGCTCGCCGCGCGCCGTCCGGAGGACATGTTTACCGGTGCACGTTTGATGCGCGATGCCGGCGTCGACCAGATCGATATCAATATGGGCTGTCCGTCCCGCCAGGTCACAGGTGGTCAGTCAGGTTCAGCGCTCATGCGGGAGCCGGACATTGCTCAAAAGATAATTGAGGCAGCACTTGAGGGCGCTGCTGGGCTTCCAGTTTCACTGAAGATGCGGCTTGGCTGGGATGATGACCAGTTGAATGCACCGGCATTCGCAGAGTTTGCCGAGCAGGCTGGGCTCTGCATGATAGTCGTTCATGGCCGCACGCGATGCCAGTTTTACAAGGGCACTGCAGATTGGAAAAGGGTAGCGGACACGGTCGCCGCGACGGCACTGCCTGTCATTGTGAATGGCGACATCAAGGATGCCTACAGTGCGCAGCAGGCATTGGATGAGTCGCATGCAGATGGCGTCATGATTGGCCGGGCGGCAATGGGGCGGTCATGGCTCCTTGGTGCGATTGATGCCGCTCTAGCGGGGCGGACATTTGAATGTCCAGACCTAGACACCCAGCTCGACAGCCTTGTGAGCCAGATAGAAGACAGCATGTCGCTCTACGGCAAGGCACTGGGGCTTAAGATTGTACGCAAACACATCGCCGCCTCGATCGATGCCCTCGACGTCGAATGGATCGACGATGGTGAACGCAGAGATCTTCGATCGCGGCTGTGCCAGATGATTGATCCATCGGAGCTGATTGCTGCGCTGCGCGAAACCTATGTCGGACAAAGGAGTTTGGCAGCTTGAATTTAACTCTCAATCTCGCAGATCTGGCGCCATTCGCCTTGCTACAGATAGACGGCCGCAGACGCATTGACGCGGCGAACACTGAAGCGCAGATGCTGCTTGGGCATTCTGAAACAGCCTTGAGGGGCAAGGCGCTTAGCGAATTCGTATTTCACGACTCGCCGTTGTTCGAGCTTCTGGACCGGGTGTTCAGCCAGGATGGTGATGTAAGCGCTCATGGCGTGGCGATTTCGGGGCCGTCGATAAGTGGTGGTCGAACGTTTGATGTGAAGCTCAGGCCTACGCCGCCCGTTGGTGCAATCATCGCGGTTGCTGAAGGGTTCAACCGTGACCCGTCTGAAAGCGCGATCGGCATTTCCGGCTTTGGGCGTATTCTGGGGCATGAAGTCAAAAATCCGCTGGCCGGAATTTCTGGCGCCGCTCAATTGCTGTTACGCAATGCTGCCGATGATCAGGCCTCTCTGCTCAATGTCATCAGAAGCGAAGCGAGCCGTATCGAGCGGCTTGTGACGAGGTTGTCTGCGTTTGAACTTTTTTCGTCGCCGCGGCGCGACCGGTTCAATATACACGCGCTGCTTGACAAGGTCCTGCTCGCTGAAGAGGCCGCTCATGGGGGCAGGATTATGCTGAAACGCGCCTACGATCCTTCCTTGCCCGAGATACTGGGCGACGAGGATCATCTTCACGAGGCGTTCCAGAACATTGTGCGCAATGCGGCCGAAGCAGCTGCCGAGGCCGAAGGCACTGGACAGGTCACATTGCAGACGGCTTTTGAAACCGGATTTGCCTTCTCCCGAGCACGCAATGCCCAACGTTTGCAACGCTCCATCCGCATCACGATCGAGGACAATGGCAAGGGCATATCACCGCGCCAGAAAGAGCAGATGTTTGACATGTTCTCATCCACAAAAGCGGGGGGAAGAGGGCTCGGCCTGAGTGTCGTCTCCGAAGTCATCGCGGCGCATGAAGGCCGTATCAAGGTAGAAAGCCGGCCAGGACAGACACGATTCTCGGTCTTCCTGCCGATGAAACGGGATTAGATTCGTATGACACAAAAGACAGTTCTTCTCGCTGAAGATGATGCCAGCATCAGGCTCGTGGTGAACCAGACGCTGGTCACTGCAGGCTACCAGGTGCGGGCTACCAGTTCAGCTGATGCGCTTGAACGGTGGATTCGCAACGGCGAAGGCGATGTTGTTGTGACTGACGTCTATCTTGGCGATACGGCGATCTTTGAGTTGCTCCCTTCGATCAAGTTGGCGCGTCCGGATTTGCCAGTCATCGTAATGAGTGGACAGAACACGATCCTGACGGCTGCCTCAGCTGCGCAGCATGGCGTATTCGATTATCTGCCCAAGCCTTTTGACATTGATCAATTGACCAATCTTGTCGGCCGCGCGCTCAAAGGGCCGGTGCGACGTGATTCCGCGGCGCTCGTACGTTCCGATAAGGAGAACAGCTTGCCGCTGATTGGCCGCTCCGATCCGATGCAGGAAGTCTACCGGATCATCTCCCGCGTCATGAACACCGACCTGACAGTGCTGATTGAGGGCGAATCGGGGACGGGCAAAGAGCTTGCGGCGCAGGCAATCCACCAATTGGGCGTTGGCAAGGATGGCACCTTCAAGGCGCTGGACCTGGCCGCCATGCCGACCGAGCAGATCAGCCGCGACCTGTTCGGTACGGAAGACAAGCCGGGACTGGCCTTCCAGAAAGAAGCGACCCTCTATCTGGACGAGATCGGCGACCTTCCAGCCGAGGCTCAGACACAACTCGTCAAACTGATGCGGGAAGCCGGTGGCGCACGAATAATTGCCTCAACGCGGCAACCACTGGCGAAGCTGGTCGATGAGGGCAAGTTCCGCGAGGATCTCTTTTACCGGATCAATGTCGTAAGGGTGTTCATGCCGCCCCTGCGCCAGCGCAAGGAGGACATTGCGGAGCTTGTCCGGGCCTTCCTGCTGCGGGCGCAACGTAAGGGACTGGCCGCAAAGCAGATAGAGCCTGCGGCCATGGACCTGATGATGGCGTATGACTGGCCGGGCAATGTGCGTGAGCTTGAAAACCTGATCATGCGTCTGGCTGCGCTGAGTCCTGACGCGGTGATCTCGCAACGCGATATCGAAAGAGAATTACGGGCCGAGGCACTAAAAGACATATCGTCCAATACGAGTTTCGAGAAAGAAATCGAAACCCTTCTCCATCGCTACGTAATGGCCGACCTTTTGCAGGCCTCGCCTGACGACAGCAAGATTCATCAGGCCGTTCTCGAACAGGTTGAGCGTCCTCTTATAAAACTCGCACTATCAGTGACTTCCGGAAACAAGTTGAGAACGGCGGCCTTGTTGGGCGTCAACCGGAACACGCTTCGTGCTCGCATCAACTCCCTGGGTTTGACAGACGACTGATTGACGATTGGGCCAAGTGTTGCTCTAAATCCTCAGTGTTGCTGACTGAACACAGGTAGATGGTGCGAGGGTAGAGTTTGTTTGGCTTCTTGAAGTCCAATAGCGCCCAGTCTGGCTGGTCACTTTTCCAGTGGCTGTTCCTGATCGCGGCCTTCCTGGCAGCGACAGTTACATTTGTCGCCGTGTCTGACATGGATCCGATCGACCCTGTCAGCCAGGATGTGCAGATTCTGCTGGTTGTGAATACGGCGATTATCGGCATTTTGGCGCTGATCATTGGCCAGAGATACATCGCGACACGTACAGCTAAAAAGGGTGAAGAAGGTGAGCGGCTTGCGCGACGCTTCCTGCTGCTGTTTGGACTCTCTGCCGCTATTCCGGCGCTCGTCGTTTCGCTCTTTCTTTGGGCCGCTATTTCACGCGGGTTCGATACCTGGTTCGGGGAGCGGATCGTAACGCTGGTGGAACAGACAGCTGCTGTCGCACGCCAGAATGTCGAGGAATACAGCGACGTTTTCGAGGAAGATACGCGCTTGATGGCGACCGATGTGAACAATGCCCTGGAAGGTCTTACCGAAGATCCAGAACGCTTCTCGTCTTACCTCGGCATCCAGGCTTATGTGCGTAACATGCCGGCTGCTTATGTGATTGACCGCCAGGGCCTACCGCTGGCTATTGGCGAAAATACGGGTGGCAGCGGCTATTTCAGGCGCCCGACATCGGGCATGTTTGATGAGGTCGACACTGGAGAAGTGCTGCTCTCGCTTCAGGAGAGTGAAGGCTTTGCAACATCACTCGTTCAGCTTGAGGGGATGGATGACGCTTATCTATATCTTGCCAAGCCGCTCGACCGGGATGCATTCGCTCGCCTCAGACGCGCCGAGCAGGCGCTGGAAGAGTATCGCATAGCCGGGGATCTCAGCGCCCGGTCGCAGACGCTCTTTGTTGTGGCCTACGGCCAGATCGTGGCACTGGTGCTTTTGCTGGCAGTACGTCTTGCTCTGGAAGCTGCTAGCCGAATCACCGGTCCGATCGGTCGTCTGGCTAATGCCGCCCAGTCTGTAAGGGATGGCAATCTCGACATTCGAGTGCCGCTGCCAGGCAGCAAGGATGAGGTTCGCGCGCTGACGCGTTCATTCAATGTGATGACTGAACAGCTGGGTGCCCAGCGTTCTGCACTGGTATCCGCACGTGAAGAGGCCGAAGACCGCCGGCTGTTCGTGGAGACGCTTCTCAATGAAGTCAGTGCAGGAGTTATACGGATCGACCAGAAATTCCGGGTAACGCTAGCCAATCCCTCAGCACAAAAGCTGCTTGGCTTTGACGAGCCGATTGAAGGGCGGGCCCTGAATGAAGTTGCGCCTGCGTTCGAACGCTACAGTGAGGAAGCCTATGCGAGCGGCCATCCGATTGACGCGTCGCTCGATGTCTCGGAGAATAACAGCCACCGTCACTTCCGACTGAAAGTCGCGAGGGATTCAACCGGTGGACTTGTCCTGACGTTTGATGATGCCACACGTCTTGTAAACGCTCAGCGCCAGCTTGCGTGGCGGGATGTCGCGAGACGCATTGCGCACGAAATCAGAAACCCGCTGACCCCGATCCAGCTATCGGCCGAGCGCATGCGTCGCCGCTATACGAAATACATTCCCGAAGACGATGTTATCTTCGAACGTTGTACAGACACGATCCTGAGGCAGGTTGCCGACATTGGGCGGATGGTAGAGGAATTTTCGGGATTCGCCCGGATGCCAAAGCCGACGCTGAAGACTTTCAATCTTGCGGCACTGCTGGATGAAACTGGTTTTGCGCAGCACGTGGTGAGCCCCGATGTTGAAGTCGATGTACGGAATGTGAAAGATCCGCTGATCGTGTCGGGTGACGAACGTCTTCTGGGGCAGGCCATCGGCAACATCATCAAGAACGCCGCTGAAGCGATCGACCGGCTTCCCGAAACGATGGAATCATCCGGTCTCATCGAAATCAGGACAGAAGAAACCGAAGATGCAATCGAGATTATCGTGGATGATAATGGACCGGGCTTTCCGGAAGCCGCGCGCGACCGCCTTCTTGAGCCCTATGTCACGACGCGCGAAAAAGGCACTGGCCTTGGACTGGCGATCGTGAACCGAGTGATCATGGATCATGGCGGCTCGATTTCGCTTCAGGGCCGCGACGACGGAAAGCGAGGCGCGCGCGTAAGGATCACCCTGCCCAAACAGAGTGAGTTTATTTCATTTGCCGAAACAGACAGTGCGGAGGCGCTCTCATGACCAACGACATTCTTATCGTGGACGATGAACCCGATATCAGGGATCTGATCGCCGGCGTTCTTGAAGATGAGAATTATGCCGTGCGAAGTGCGGCCACTGCCGAAAAAGCGCTGGAAGAGGTGCGAATGCGTGCGCCCGGCCTTGTCATCCTGGATGTCTGGTTGCAGGGCAGCGATATGGACGGACTTTCGCTCCTGAAATACCTGAAGACGATTGATCCGCTGATCCCGGTGATCGTCATCAGCGGGCACGGCAATATTGAGACTGCCGTCGCAGCCATACGCCGTGGCGCCTATGATTTCATTGAAAAGCCGTTCAAGGCCGACCGCCTCCTGCACCTTGTCGAGCGCGCACTTGAGTCCACAGCCCTGAAGCGGGAAAACGCTTCACTGAAGAACATGGTTGTAAGCAGCGATGACTGGATCGGCACCAGTCAGGCAGCGACGACACTTCGGGCGTCCATAAGCAAGGTCGGTCCCACCAACTCACGGGTCATGATTATCGGCCCGGCTGGAGCGGGCAAGGAATTGACGGCGAGGCTGATCCACGCGCATTCCAATCGGGGTAATGGCCCTTTCGTTGTTGTAAATGCAGCGAATATCTCCCCCGACCTCATGGAACAGGAACTTTTCGGCGAAGAGGATTCTGAAGGCCGGCCGAAGAGGATCGGCCTGTTCGAAAAGGCGCATGACGGTACGCTTCTTCTTGATGAGGTCGCGGACATGCCGCTAGGCACTCAAAACAAGATATTGCGCGTGCTGACCGAACAACGGTTTCAACGTGTCGGAGGTAAATCGGATGTTCGCGTCGATGTTCGCGTCATGTCTGCATCGACCAAAGACCTCAAGGATGAGATCGAAGCCAAACGCTTTCGCGAGGATCTGTTTTACCGGCTCAGTGTCGTCCCGATCAAGGTTCCGCCCTTGTCGGAACGACGCGATGACATACCCGCGCTGGTGGAGCATTTTGCGGCCAAGATTGCAGACAGCTCTGGTCTGAACGCCAGGACGTTCTCGTCTGAAGCAACTGCCGTGCTTCAGTCCATGGACTGGCCGGGGAATGTTCGCCAGTTGAAGAACCTGGTTGAGCGGATTCTTATCCTGTCTCCCAATGATGCCAAGCGGCCAGTCTCCGTAGATGAGCTGCCTCAGGAGCGCCAGATCAATGATGGCAAGTCTGGGCCGTCAGCGTCAGCGGAACTCGTCGGGCTGTCGCTACGCGACGCACGTGAGCAGTTCGAGCGGGAATATCTGACGCTTCAGATTACGCGTTTCGACGGTAACATCTCACGAACAGCAGAGTTCATCGGGATGGAGCGGTCTGCTCTTCATAGAAAATTGAAGGCTCTTGGTGTAAACGCTTCGGCGAACCGTTCGGAAGTCTAGAGCATGCGGGTAATCATTTGCGGCGCCGGGCGGGTCGGGCAGGGCATTGCACGCCGTCTCGCGCGGGAAAATCATGACATCGTCATGATCGATCAAGATGCTCGCCTCATCGACAAGGTGCAGACAGAGCTCGATGTCCGCGGCATTCACGGGCACGCCGGTCACCCTGACGTGTTGCGAAATGCGGGCGGTGAGGCCTGCGACATGATTATTGCCGTTACATATTTTGACGAGATCAACATGGTGATCTGTCAGGTGGCGGATACCTTGTTTAACATTCCGACCAAGATTGCGCGCGTGAGAGCCCAGGAATACCTTGAGCCCAGCTGGCGTCAGCTGTTTTCACGGGAAGGCCTTGGTATTGATCTCGTCATTTCGCCGGAAATCGAGGTCGGAGATGCCATTCTGCAGCGCTTCAAGACGCCCGGCGCCGTGATGAGTATTAATTTCGGAAGGGGCGATGTTCAGCTTGTCGGGATAGATGTGCTCCCCGACAGCCCAGTGCTCGATACGGCCCTTGACCAGATTCAGGGTCTCTTCCCGAGCCTCAGCGCGCGCGTTGTCGGGGTGAGCCGGGCGGGGCATGTCTTTGCTCCGCGGGGTAATGATCACCTTAAAGTGGGCGATACGGCCTATGTCGCTGTCCTGAAAGCTCATGCTCACCGCCTGAACAGTATTTTCAACCGGCCGGAAACCGAGATGCGGCGTGTCGTGGTCGTGGGTGGCGGGAATGTTGGCCTCTATGTGGCCGCAGGTCTCGAAAAACAGTCCGATGTTCGCGTCAGGGTGATCGAAGCGGATATCAAGCAGGCTGAGCAGGGTGTCTCGAAGCTCAATCGCACAATCGTGATCCATGGTGACGGTCTTGCGAGAAACATCCTCGAAGAGTCTGACGCCCCGACCGCCGACCTCGTTATCGCGACAACACATGACGACAAGGCAAATATCCTGATTACAAAGCTCGCAAAGCAGATGGGTGCCAAACGCGCGCTTGCGCTCGTCAATGCGCCGGAGCTTGCCCAACTTGCCCGCGAGATGAATGTTGATGCTGTGCTCGACCCAAAAGCACTGACAGTTTCACGGATCCTTATGAAAATGCGCCGTGGCCGCATTCTCGCGCTACAATCGCTTGAGGATGGCGCTGCTGAAATCGCCGAGGGCGTGACGCTCGAGACATCACCGCTGATCGGCAAGCCGCTCGGCTATGATGACCTGCCAAAGGGCATAACGGCTGCAGCGATCATGCGAGATGGCGAGGTCATCTTTGCGGGCCCGAACGTGAAGCCCCGCGCGAACGATCATGTGCTGCTCTTTTATGAGGACAGCATGACACCAAAAGTCGAACAGTTTTTCCGCGTTAGCGCGGACTTCTTCTAGGAGCGTTGCTGTGAGCAGCTCTCGGATCATCCTGCAATGAACCACGCTGCTATCATTCGCATGTTGTCGTTCTGCGGGCTGATATTCAGCGCAGCCATGCTGGTCTGCTCTGGCGTCGCCTTTCTCGTCTCCGAGACGGCGCAATTCCATGTCTTCCTGACGACGGCGGTCCTTCTTGGAACGCTTGCCATGTCTGCACTGGTACTGGCGCCAACGCCGAAAAGACGAGCCCAGCCCTCGGACGGTCTGGCCTTCATGGTGTTGTTCTGGTTCGTCGCCGGCGCGGCCTGTGCACCGCCTTTCCTGATGGGCGTGCCGAATGACAGCGCCATCGCGGCGCTTCATGAAGCAATTTCGTGCCTGACAACCACGGGCCATAGCGCGTTTACACGCGCGGAACTTGAGTTGCCGGGGTCAATCATCGTCTGGAGGGCATTCCTTCATCTGGTCGGGGCGATTGCCACGATCACTTTTGCCGCAACCGTGCTGGCCGCGCTGAACCTCGATGGACCGGGTATTCACAGGACGCATCTCTTCAGCCTGTCAGATGCGAGCTTCTTTGATTCAATTCCGCGTGTCCTGAGAACAGTCTCGATCGCTGCAGCGATCTGCGTCTTGCTGGTTTTTTCAATTGAGGTCGTTGGCGGCATTCCGGCGCATACAGCCTTCCTCGATGCTGTAAGTGCCTTCAGTACGGGGCTGGCAGACCCTGTGGGCGTCTATCAGGACGTAACGCGAGGCGCGAGAGCTATAGGGTTGTCGATCGGCTTGCTTCTTGGCTCGTTAGGGCTTTTTGTGCTCATGCTGCTTGTGTCAAGCAATGCACGCAAGTCGTTGAGTGATCCAGAAGTCGGAACGTTCTTTTTCTTTCTTGCATTGTTCTCCGCTCTCGCAATCATGCACGGGGTGAACGTCGTTAACGCATTTGGCTGGGCAATCTCGTCACTCTCGACCAGCGGCATTGCGCTTGTGTCCCCGGCCACGACGCACTCTATCCCGCTTGCACTGCAATTGGCGCCGGCGCTGGTCGGCGGCGCAGCATTGTCTTCAGCTGGTGGAATAAAGCTCGCCCGGCTTTACGTGCTCAGTCGACGCGTCGGGCAGGAATTCCTGAGGGTCAGCTATGGTCAGTCGCTGCTAAGTTTCGAGTTTCGGCGTCGCGTGCAGTCGGACAGGACGATCATGGGGATCTGGGTTTACCTTGTGGCATATGTCATGGCGACTGTCGTCGGCCTCATCCTGTTTTCGTTCAGTGGCTCCAGCTTCGAGGATGCAATTACCAACACAATTGGCAGCCTTACAAACTCTGGCCACCTGATTGACCTGGAGGGATTGCCCGGCAACCCGTTGCGCCAGTTTTGGCTCATATTAGGTATGATTTTGGGCAGGCTGGAAGTTCTGGCCTTTGTACCGCTTTTAACTGTATCATTTTGGAGGCGTTAAGTGGTGCAGGGCTTGCCAATAGCTATCAATCCCGATAGCGCCTGCGGAAACGCATAGTGAACAGGCCAAGACATGTCTTCAGATAAAAAACAAAACTTGCAGGACACATTTCTAAACGCTGTCAGGAAATCCCGCACCCCTCTCACCATTTTTCTCGTGAACGGCGTAAAGTTGCAGGGGGTAGTCACCTGGTTCGACAATTTCTGCGTGCTTCTTCGCGGTGATGGGCGTCCACCGCAGCTTGTTTACAAGCACGCCATTTCAACCATCGCGCCTGGCGCACCAGTCCAGCTTTTCGATGAAGAAGCGGAATCGGGCAAGGATTGAGTGGCGAACTGATTGATCGTACCCCGGTCGAAGATCGGGCGGGCGTCATCATTCCATGGACTTTGCCGCAGGACCGGCCGGATGGGGAACGCCTGTCCGAGACGGCCGGACTCGTTGAAGCCCTTGGCTGCAATCTATCCTTCCTGCGTCCGGAACACATTCGCAAGCCAAACGCATCCCATCTGCTGTCAGGTGGGATATTGGAGCGTTTGCGGGAAGATGTTGCGGAGCGCGACATTTCGCTTTGCGTCGTTGATGCGGCTTTGACCCCAGTGCAACAGCGCAATCTTGAAGTCGCCCTCGGTACCAAGGTCATCGATCGGACGGGGTTGATTCTGGAGATTTTCGGGCTTCGAGCCCGAACACGGGAAGGTAAGTTACAGGTGGAACTTGCCCGGCTGAGTTATGAACGCTCGCGGCTGGTTCGTACGTGGACCCACCTCGAGCGCCAACGCGGTGGCGGCGGCTTTCTAAGTGGGCCTGGCGAGACGCAGCTGGAAGCTGATCGGCGCATGCTCGACCGCCAGCTTGCTTCCCTGAAGTCGGACCTCGAAGACGTCAAGAAGACCCGGAACCTTCACCGCGCCGGCCGGCGGCAGGCAGAGTTTCCCGTCATCGCATTGGTAGGCTACACAAATACCGGCAAGTCGACCCTGTTTAACCGAATGACGGGCGCGAATGTGTTTGCCCGGGATATGCCCTTTGCGACACTGGACCCGACAATCCGGCGGATTGAACTAACGCCGTTTGGCGATGCCGCCCTTGTGGATACGGTGGGCTTCATCACCGATTTGCCGACCCACCTAATCGACAGTTTCAGGGCAACGCTCGAAGAGACGTTGGAAGCTGACCTGCTGGTGCATGTGCGCGACCGCTCCAGCCCGTTCGATGAGGATCGAAAGCAGGATGTTCTCAAGGTCCTGAAACATCTTGAAGAGGATGCCGGCCACCCCCTTCCGCCTATTGTGGAAGCCTGGAACAAGATCGACCTGTTGCCGGAAGATGTTCAGGAAACCCTGCGGATATCGGCCCGCAGCAAAGCGCATGAAACTCCTGCAGTGGTCACTTCGGCGCTTACCGGGGAGGGCATTCCGGAGCTTCTGGACCTGCTGGTGCTATCCATCCAGGACGAGCTCGATGTCTTTTTCGTGCGGCTCAAACCACAGGAGGGCGCGGCTCGTGCGTGGCTGTACGAGCATGGTTCCGTCACCGAAGAAAACATCAAAACCGATGGTGTCATTGAACTGAATGTCGGGCTCAGCACAAAGTACAAAGGGCAGTTCGATTCCCAGTTCCCTGACATCGAAATGCTCCCGGGCTGGACCCAGACCGATTAGGCTGGTTTCAGCAACGCATGGCGTTTTTTGCCCGCTGAGAGCTTGATCGCGCCATTGGTTCCTATGCTTGCTTCCGTGAGCAGGGCGTTCTGATCATTCAGGATTTCATCATTGACCCTTGCGGCGCCCTGCTTGATTAGCCTGCGCGCTTCACCATTCGATTGGGACAGTCCAGCCATTGTAAATGCGGCGGCAGCGAGCAGCCCGGCCTCCAGGTCTTGGCGTGGCACTTCAGTGGTCGGAAGAGCATCATCCACGCTCCCAGAGCCGAATACGGCTTTGGCAGCCCGCTCTGACTCCATCGCTGCGTCTTCGCCGTGCAGGAGGGCTGTTGCGGCATTTGCAAGCGCGATTTTCGCATCGTTAATGTTAGCGCCCTGCATGGCTTCAAGGGTTTCAACTTCATTGAGTGGCAAATCCGTGAATAGGCGTAGGAACCGGCCCACATCGGCGTCTTCGGTATTGCGCCAGAATTGCCAGTACTCATATGGCGATTTCTTCTCAGCATTCAGCCATACAGCGCCTTCAGCCGTTTTCCCCATCTTGCCGCCGGATGCGGTTGTAATGAGATGTGATGTCAGGCCAAAGGCGTCTCCGCTGGCGACGCGGCGGGTAAGGTCTACGCCATTTACGATATTGCCCCATTGGTCGGACCCGCCAAGCTGGAGGCGCACACCGTGTCGACGATAAAGTTCTAGAAAATCATATGCTTGGAGCAGCATATAGTTGAATTCGAGAAAGGTGTAGGGCTGCTCATTGCGCAAGCGCCGATCCACGGTTTCCTGTTTTATCATGGTGTTGATCGTAAAGTGGACGCCGTAATCCCTCAGGAATTCGACATAGCCGATTTTCGAGAGCCAATCGTCATTATTGACCATGATGGCATCAGTCGGGCCGTCCCCGAACGTCAGGAAAGGTTCAAACGCTGCCTTTATCCCTTCCATGTTGCGAGCGATCTGTTCGTCGGTCAGAAGGGGGCGGGACTTTTCCTTGTCAGTGGGGTCTCCGACCTTGGTCGTGCCGCCGCCCATCAGTACGACAGGCTTGCCACCAGCCTTCTGTAGGTGGCGCAACATCATGATTTGCAGAAGGGAACCAACGTGAAGGCTATCGGCTGTTGCGTCGAATCCGATATAGGCGACCGGCGTGTCGTTCAGGCAATAGTCGTCCAGCGCCTGCGGATGCGTTATCTGTTTGATAAAGCCGCGGGCCTCCAGCGTCTGGAGGAATTCGGATTTGTACTGGCTCATTGCTCGACTCCATAACCGGAAGGGCAGCTAGCACGGGAGCGACTGAGAATGAACCAGCCGAATGAGGAATTTGCGCCAGTGTGGGCCGCGGGCTTCATGTCTGGAACCTCGATTGACGCCGTCGATGCAGCGCTCATTTTGACGGACGGCACCAAGGTACTGGAGTTCGGCCCGGTTGCGGAGCGTAAATATACCCCGCAAGAGCGTGCGGTCCTCAAGCGGGCCACAGACGCTGCGCGGGCCTGGAACTGGTCAGGCGCGCGCCCCGAAAACGAGTTTGATCTAGCCAGAAGCGTGATCACACAGACCCATCATGATGCCTGGCGCGCCCTGCTATCTGGATGGAAGGGAGACGTTCCGGCATTGGCCGGTGTGCACGGTCAAACGGTGTTGCATCGGGCGGCACGACCTGGCGAGACGGGCGCAACTTTACAGTTGCTTGATGAAGCCTCCTTGCAGGCGTGCTTGCAGGTCAGGCTGGCCTTCGATTTTCGAACTGCGGATGTTGAGGCGGGCGGGCAGGGCGCACCTCTCGCGCCCGCGTTTCATGCTGCCTTGCTGCATAACCTCAATCTTTCCGGCAGCGCAGCAGTCCTGAATTTGGGCGGCGTTGCCAACATCACATTCAGGACTGCAGATGGTGATCTTTTCGCGTTCGATACAGGTCCCGCGAATGGGCCGATTGACGAATGGGTCGAGCGGCACGGTGCTGGAACCCATGATATAGACGGCCGATTGGCCGCGAAAGGAAATGTCGATGAGACGAGGCTCCAGCACTGGATGGATAATCCATGGTTCGATGTGAAGCCGCCGAAAAGTCTTGATCGCTTTGATTTTAGCGCAAAACTCGCAGACGGGATGTCGCTGGAGGATGGCACCGCGACACTCACAGCCTTTTCAGCCGAAGGGGTCGCGCGGGCGTTCTCGGCTTTCGACAGCGTGCCGCAAAAGCTCATCGTGTGCGGGGGCGGGAGACGCAATCCGGAACTGCTGAGACAGCTCCAGAAGCGCGTTAGCTGTGAGGTTGCAACCGCAGAAGATGTCGGCTGGCTGGGCGACTCTATCGAGGCGCAGGCTTTCGCTTTGTTAGCAGTCCGAACATTACGCGGGCTCCCGATCAGCTGGCCGGGCACAACGAATGTGCCGCAGCCCCTGACCGGTGGCCGGTTGTATCCCTAGTCCTCGCTATCGTCGCCGTCGTCAGCGGTTTCATCGTCTTCGCCGGACCTGTTCGGGATCGCGGCCTGGCCACGGACCTTCTTGGTCTCAGCCTCGATGCGCATTTTCTGCTCATCTTCAATGAGACGACGATCCACATAGGTTTCGCACTTGGTGATAAGCTCGTCGACATGACCCTGGAAGAAGTGGTTGGCGCCCGCAATTGAATCGCGTTCGATGACTTCACCCTTCTGGACGCGCACTTTGGTAAGCGCACGCTCAACGTCCTTGGGACCTGAAATCTTGTCGTTTTCGCCAGAAATAATCAGGCCGGAGGCCGGGCATGGGGCAAGGAAAGACAGGTCATAATGGTTGCATGGCGGGGCAATTGCGAGAAAGCCGTCAATTTCCGGGCGCCGCATGAGCAGCTGGAGCGTGATCCACGCCCCAAAAGAATACCCGGCGCACCAGACAAAGCGGGGGCTTTCGGTCATGTTTTCCATATAGTCGAGCACGTAGGCCGCATCTTCGAGCTCGCCGACGCCCTGATCGTACACGCCTTGCGATCGACCGACACCACGCGTGTTGAAGCGCAGGACGCCGAAACCACGCTTTTCAAACATCTGGTAGAGACGGATCGTGATCGGATCCTGCATCGAACCGCCGGCGCGTGGGTGCGGATGGAGAATAAGAGCGATAGGCGCGCCTTCCTGCGGCGGCTCGGTGTATCGAGCTTCGATTCGGCCAGCCGGACCTGGAATGATGAGTTCTGCCATGCGAGGGCGCCTCTCTGGAAATTGGAGCGTGGTTGTAGCGAAGTGGGCGCTTTAGGCGAAAGCGGCAAGGAAATGCAAGTTTTTGTGTAAGACGCGCTCGTGATAAACTACGGATGTGACCATGATCTATGCCGATTATAATGCGACGGCCCCTTTGCGGCCAGAGGCGAGGGACGCCATGCTCCGCGCACTGGATGTCGGCGCGAATCCGTCGAGCGTCCATGCGCCCGGTCGCGCAGCGCGTAAGCTGCTTGAGACCGCCCGGGCCCAGGTGGCGTCGGCAATAGGTGCAATTCCACAGGACCTGGTGTTTACTTCGGGCGGCACTGAAGCGCTCTCGCTTGCGATCCATGGTGTGGTCCGGAAGCTGGAGGGCAAGTGCACCTTGATCGTCTCTGCCATTGAACATGAGGCTGCGACCCGAAATGCCGGCATGGCAGGCGTGCCGGTCGAAACCGCTTATGTGACTGCGGATGGCCAGCTAGATCTGGATGCTCTTTCAACCCGGCTTGCGACGTGGGACGTTGATGTATCCGGTACGCCCATACTGGTCGCAATGTTCGCCAACAACGAAACCGGCGTGATCCAGCCTGTGGCCGAAGCTGCTGTCCTGATGCGGGATGCCGGCGGCCTCACGCTATGTGATGGCGTGCAGGGGCTCGGCAAGGTGGCGGTGAATGTTTCGCTGCTGGGGGTCGATTATCTGGCGCTGTCGGCACACAAGGTCGGCGGGCCGCAGGGCGCCGGTGCACTCTGGATCAGGGGCGGTGCGCCTTTGATGCCGACACTACATGGTGGTGGGCAGGAGCGGTTCTTGCGGTCCGGGACTGAGAATATGTCAGGCATTGCCGGTTTCGGAGCGGCAGCGCAGGCTGCAGTCCACGAGCTTTCGGAGATGGCGGGTCTGGCACAGCTAAGAGATGAAATGGAAGCGCGCCTTGTCGAAGCGGCTGGAGTGACGGTATTCGGCCGCAATGTCCCACGGCTGCCCAATACGTCGAATTTTGCGTGTGCTGGCTTCAGGGCAGAAACGCAGGTCATGGCTATGGACCTTGCTGGTATCGCCGTGTCATCAGGATCAGCCTGCTCGAGTGGAAAGGTGAAGCGCTCGCTCGTTCTGTCTGCTATGGGCGCGCCAGACACACTTGCGGAATGTGCAATACGCACCAGCTATGGTTGGAAGAGCGCCGCGCAGGATTTTGAGCGTACGGCGACCGCCTGGCTAGAAGCTGCCAGCCGGCGCAAACTCAAGGAGACGGCCTGACATGGCTGACGATATGAAAGTCAAAGACAGCATTGATGCTGGCACAGTCGCCGCAGCGAAGGCGCTCCAGTCCGAGAACTACTCGGCTGGCTTCAATACACAGATTGAAACCGAGTATGCGCCCAAGGGGCTGAATGAGGATGTGATCCGCTTCATCTCGGAGAAGAAGGGTGAGCCAGCCTGGATGCTGGACTGGCGCCTGAAGGCTTATGAGCGCTGGCAAACGATGACTGAGCCTGAATGGGCCAAGGTCGATTATGAGCGTGTCGACTATCAGGACATCTACTTCTACGCAGCACCAAAGGCTGGGGCGAAGTATGACTCCATCGATGATGTCCCGAAGGAAATTCTGGAAACCTACGAAAAGCTGGGTATTCCGCTAAGAGAGGCGGAAGTTTTGCTCGGTGTGGAGGGGGCGGCTGAAACTGCCGCAACCGCCCGGGAGAAGCCACGCGTCGCCGTTGATGCCGTCTTCGATTCCGTTTCAGTTGCGACAACCTTCCGCAAGGAACTTGAGAAAGCCGGCGTGATCTTCATGTCGATCTCCGAAGCTTTGCGGGAACATCCGCAGCTTGTGAAGAACTATCTGGGCACAGTCGTTCCGCAGTCGGACAATTTCTTTGCGACATTGAATAGCGCCGTCTTTTCAGACGGTACTTTCGTCTATGTCCCAGAAGGCGTTCGTTGCCCGATGGAGCTGAGCACCTATTTTCGCATGAACGCAGAGAACACCGGCCAATTTGAACGCACGCTGATTGTGGCGGACAAGGGCTCTTACGTGTCCTACCTCGAGGGCTGTACCGCGCCAATGCGCGACGAGAACCAGCTTCATGCTGCCGTCGTCGAGCTGGTGGCGCTTGAGGATGCAGAGATAAAGTACTCCACTGTGCAGAACTGGTGGCCAGGCGACGAGAATGGCAAGGGCGGCATTTACAATTTTGTGACGAAGCGTGGCGACTGCCGAGGCGCCAGGTCTAAGATCAGCTGGACGCAAGTTGAAACCGGATCGGCGGTCACCTGGAAGTACCCTTCCTGCATCTTGCGCGGCGATGACAGCGTAGGGGAGTTCTACTCGATCGCGGTGACGAACGGACGCCAGATGGCCGATACAGGCACCAAGATGATCCACCTTGGGCGAAATACACGTTCACGGATTATCTCCAAGGGCATATCGGCGGGGCGTTCAGACAATACCTATCGCGGTCTGGTGTCGATCAACAAGAAAGCCGACAAGGCGCGCAATTTCACGCAGTGCGACTCGCTCCTTATCGGTGGAGATTGCGGCGCTCATACCGTGCCTTATGTCGAGAACCGGCGCGCCGATGCGCAGCTTGAGCATGAAGCAACGACAACGAAGCTGTCGGACGACCAGCTGTTCTATGCGCGCCAGAGGGGACTTGGCGAAGAGCAGGCCGTCGCCCTCCTCGTGAACGGCTTCGTGCGGGATGTCATGCAACATCTGCCTATGGAGTTTGCGGTCGAGGCCCAGAAGCTTCTGGAAGTGAGTCTCGAAGGAAGCGTCGGATAGTGGAGATCGCTGCATTTTCGCAATGGCTTTCTGCTTTGCGGAAAGGGCTTGAAGCAGGGGATGCTGAGGCCCTGTCAGCGCTGTTCTCTCAGGATGCGCTGTTCTACGACACGCCGTTCCAGGCGCCAAAACGAGGACGGGTCGAGATTCAGCTGCTTTTCGAGGCCGAAGCTCGCCAGCGAGTGGGCGTTTCCTTTGATCACGAAATGATTGATTTCGGCGAGGATGTTGGCTGGGCCGCATGGTCGACGGGTTTCAACAGGGCGGGGCTGGATGATCCGGTCCGGATCGAAGGTATTCTTAAAGCCGTTTTCAAGCCGGATGGCACCTGCGTGGAGTTTCGCCAATGGTGGCATATCATGGAGCCCGGTCAGGGCGAATTGATGCGCGACTTCGACGCCTGATTTCACCGGAATGCAGCTCGGCCTCGCCGGAATATACCTTTCGGTATGATGATTGCTGTACGGAACGTGGTAATTGGAAACAATCGAATCGATTGGACTGCCATGAAGCGTCATTGGCTCATTTGTGGATTGCTGCTCGGCGCATGCGCAACGCATGAACCGGTTGATCCCTATTGGATTCCCTATGACGGGTATGGTCCTTCTTCAGTGAGGGTTTCCGAAGCTTCGTCGCAAGCGGGTATGCGCGACACGTCTGAATTTGCACCATCAACTGTCGATATTTCGGATATTGATCGGGCGCTTGATGTTTTCCTGTCTGAGCAAGGCGATGAACTCGTATTGCTACCAAACCGGCTTGATCGCTCAAAACTGGATTTTTCGCTGGAGAGCCTTTTGGTTGTTGATGCCTGGTTGAAGGACATCCACACCATCAATCGTCTGCAGGCAGATACCGCAAAAGCCGGCGAAGCGCTCATAAGCGACGGTCGTGGGGACAATGCGATCATGTTTGCCGGGCTGTATCTTGGTGAAGTCATTCGCGCCAATTCCGACCTCGACTGGAGGTGGGAGCGGTTCGACAGGTTCATCGCGGCCAATCCATATTTTGCCGAACATTACGGTTTTGAACCCGGACTGGACAGTTTTGTGCTGGTCGGACCGCAGGGGGTCGCGACCCCGATAAACACGGCATTGAAGCGGGTTCTGCTCGGAAAAGAAGAGAGCCTGCACAATATCGCAAAATTACTCATCGTGCCCGTGGACCTCGAGGCTGCAGTTTCGGGGCAGGATTTCTATGGTCTGACGGATATAGACTGAGTTTTCGGCGCTTTTGACGCACAATCGGGCTTTGAATCCTCGCGTCTACTCTCTACATCGGCGGTATGTTGAAGATCACAAATCTGTCTGCCGGGGTCGGCGATGTCGATGACCGGAAATCCATTCTAAAAGACCTCTCGCTAAACGTACCGGCGGGCGAGGTGCATGCCATCATGGGGCCGAATGGTGCGGGCAAATCTACCCTGTCCTATATCCTGACCGGCCGCGATGGCTATGACGTAACCAGTGGCACTGCCGAACTTGATGGCGTGGACCTGCTCAGCCTGGCACCGGAAGACCGCGCAGCCAAAGGAGTCTTCCTGTCATTCCAGTATCCGGTGGAAATACCGGGCGTGCCGGTGATGACCTTTGTTCGCGCCGCGATGAACGCACAACGCAAGGCGCGCGGGGAAGACGAGATTTCCGCTCCAGACTTCATCAAGAAGGCGAGAGAAGTCGGTGCGATGCTAAATATTGATGCGGAAATGCTGAAGCGGCCGGTCAATGTCGGCTTTTCTGGCGGTGAGAAAAAGCGTCTGGAAATCTTCCAGATGATGATGATCGAGCCGCGTTTCGCGATTCTCGATGAAACAGACTCCGGTCTAGACATCGACGCGCTCAAGACCGTCGCGAATGGGGTCAACGCGCTGCGCAACGCTGACCGCGGTATGTTGATCATCACACACTACCAGCGACTCCTTGACTATATCAGTCCGGACAAAGTTCATGTGTTGGCCAGGGGCCGCATTCTGAAATCCGGTGGTCCCGAGCTGGCGCTCGATCTGGAGAGGGATGGCTATGATGGCATCCTGGGAGAGCCCGTTTGAACATCGCTGAACTCCGGAACAGGTTCACAGACCCGACCCCAGCAGAACTTCAACTGATTGCGGATTACGGAGCGCTGGCAGAAGATGCCCGGCGGGCGCGCGCATTCTCGGCATTCAGTGCGACGGGGCTGCCGCACCGCCGCCTGGAGCAGTGGAAATGGACCGATTTTCGCCAGGCTCTTAATGCGATTGAGCCCGGGCAAGCGGCGAGCTATCAGGTATTGCCGAAGCCGGATGACGCTCTGACGTTTAAATTTGACGGTCAGGAGTGGACGGTGCCCGCTGGCTTGCCGGATGGGTTGAAAGTTGTTCGAAAATCCGATGGTCTGGCGCTCAGCAATGCGGAAAACCTGCCTCTGGCAGCCCTGGCTGCTTCCCTGACTGGGCATCACGCGTCAGACGTTTTGCAGATCGAAGTGCAAGGCAAAATCAGACGGCCAGTCTTTATGGAATATTCTGGGCCTGGTCGATCGACTTCGTTCAGCCGTGTTGTGTTACTTGTGCGGGCTGACGCACAGCTCGATGTTGTGGAAAGCCACGTCGGTGGCGCCGGCCTCAGTTCCGCTGTGATTGAGTTCGGACTTGAAGCAAATGCTGCTGTTTCGCGTACAATCCTTCAGGCCGGATCGAAATCGGAAGCTGCTGCGATAACAGCGCAGGTGCAACTCGGCGAAAAAGCCCAGTTCAAACAGACGGCCCTGGCGTTCGGCGCGAAGGTGGCGAGGATCGAGACGGTTGTGGCGTATGATGGCAGCGAAGCTGCGGCAACGCTCGATGCGGCTTACCTCGCCGGCGATGGATATCACGTTGATATTACGAGCCATGTTCGTCACGGGGCAGTCAGATGCGTGACGAGACAGCGCACAAAAGGCGCCGTCAACGACGGTGGCCGCGGTGTGTTTCAGGGCAAGTTTCTCGTGCCCCGGACCATCGGACAGCACACCGATGCTGATATGCAGCATAATGCCCTACTTCTCGAGAATGGCGCAGAGGTCTTTGCGAAACCAGAGCTCGAGATTTATGCTGACGATGTCGAGTGCGCGCATGGCAATACATCAGGCCAGCTTGATGAAGCGGCATTGTTTTACATGCGTCAGCGCGGCTTGCCGCTAGCTGAAGCCCGAGCGCTTCTGACGCAAGCTTTCATTGCTGAAGCCCTTGAGACAGCGCACCCCTCAGTTCATGGAGCGCTCGTTGAAGCATCGCAGGCCTTCCTGCAGACGCAGCGCTAGGAGGCGTCGCATGCCTTTCGAAATCGATGCCGTCCGTCGGCAATTTCCGATTCTGGCCCGTGAAGTAAACGGTCATCCGCTCGCCTATCTGGACAATGCAGCAAGCGCGCAGAAGCCAGACGCCGTCATTGATGCAATGAGTAATCAGGCGCGCATCGCTTATGCCAATGTTCATCGCGGACTACACACGCTCGCGAATGAGACCACTGAAGCCTATGAAGGTGCCCGGGCTACCGTAAAGCGTTATATCAACGCGCCTTCCACGGAGACGGTCATATTCACCAAGGGTGGCACGGAAGCCATCAATTTGGTTGCATCGGGCTTGGCGGCGGAAATCCAGCCCGGTGATGAGATTGTCCTGTCGGTCATGGAGCATCATTCCAACATCGTGCCGTGGCATTTCCTGCGTGAACGCTTTGGGGCCGTGCTGAAGTGGGTTCCGGTTCTCGAAGACGGTAGTCTCGATATGGTTGCCCTTGATGAAGCGATCGGGCCGAAAGCGAAATTCGTTGCCATAACGCACATGTCGAATGTGCTCGGAACGGTCACTGACGCCAAAACCATCGCGCGCCTTGCGCACGACGCAGGTGCGCAGGTCCTTTTTGATGGCTGTCAGGCCGGGGTGCATCTGGATGTGGATGTGCAGGATATTGATTGCGACTTCTATGTCCTGACAGGGCACAAGATCTACGGTCCGACCGGTATCGGCGTTCTTTACGGCAAGCCGGAGGCCTTGAAACGGCTTCGCCCGTATCAGGGCGGCGGTGAAATGATCGATGTCGTCGAGCAGGACCGTGTCACCTACAATGAAGCCCCTCACAAGTTTGAAGCCGGCACGCCACCGATCATTCAGGCAATAGGCCTTGGAGCCGCGATCACGTGGCTTGCTGACTTTGATAAAGACGAGATACTGGCGCATGAAGCTGCGCTCTATACGCGGGCAGCGGAGGCTCTCAGCGGTGTGAATGGCATCCGTATCCATGGGCAGGCATCAGGCAAGGGGCCAGTGCTGTCTTTCAGCGTCGAAGGGGTTCATCCCCACGATATTGCACAGCTTGTTGATCGCTATGGCGTGGCAATACGTGCAGGTCACCATTGCGCTCAGCCTTTGATGTCCCATCTTGGTGTGAGTGCAACGGCGCGTGCGAGCTTTGGTATCTACAATTGTACCGCTGATGTGGATGCTTTTGTGCAAGCTCTCCACAAGGCGCGAGAAATGCTGCTATAGAGGTTGAGAATGCCAGAAGATATGCAACTTCGCGACACGGTTGATGTGCCTGCTGACCAGGCCGATAGCGCAGCTGATTCAAAAATCCCGCAAGCCGAGCTTAACCGGCTGACAGATGCATTGATTACTGCATTCAAGACGGTATTTGACCCGGAAATCCCTGTCGACATTTATGAGCTGGGCCTGATTTACAAGGTTGATATTGATGATGACCGGAAGGTCGACATCGATATGACCCTGACAGCGCCAGGTTGCCCCGTCGCAGGGGACATGCCGGGCTGGGTTGAAAATGCAGCCCGGACTGTTGATGGTATTGAAGATGTAGAGGTTCGCCTCACTTTCGATCCACCTTGGGATCCATCCAGAATGTCAGATGAAGCGCGACTTGCGCTGAACATGCTATAAGTTGAATCTCAACTCGGAAGACCTCACATACCCCGCATGGCCAGAAGACCACGCCCTCAACTCGTAACCCTGACCGACGCCGCCGCCGAGCGCGTCAAGGAAATCATGTCTGAAAATGGCAATGGTTACCTTCGCGTCGGCGTCAAGAATGGCGGCTGCGCTGGGATGGAGTATGTGATGGATTACGTTGCCGCGCCCGAAACGCTGGACGAAGTGGTGGAAGACAACGGCGTCAAGGTCGTGGTCGATGCCAAGGCTGTGCTGTTTTTACTTGGGGCTGTCGTGGATTACGAGACAACGACTTTGCACGAGAAATTCGTGTTTCGGAATCCGAACCAGACAGATGCCTGCGGTTGCGGCGAGAGTGTTACAATCGTACCGGCAACCGCTGGCTAGCCTCTTAAGCACCTGAAAGCGATTGTGTAGAACGAGTGCCTCTACAAATTGTCCCTCGCTACCGTAGACGCAGAGATGTCACCTTTCTGTGGATCAGGTATTAAAATGGTGACGGTCGGCTCTGTGACCTTTGCTTCAGCGAGCAGGGCGGCGGCGCGCGTTTCGATTTGTGTGGTGAGTTGAGAGATCATTTCGGATTTCTCGAGGCCGGGGCTAATTGGCGGGAGGAATTCTATGATCGCCGTGCCTGGCCGCTTGCGGACCTGCTCTTGTTGCCAGAAATATCCGAGATTTGTGGCAACTGGCACAACAGGAACATCCATTGCGCTTTGCATATGCCAGACGCCCGGCTTGTACCTGAAATGATATCCAGGTGGTGCCAGATGCCCCTCAGGATAGATTAATACCCGGCGTCCGTCCGCCTTGGCGCGGTTCATGCCTTCCGCGAGTGACATGGCTTTTCTGTCGCCGCCGCCGCACGTGTCGATTACAATCGCGCCAAGCTTTTTCAGGATACCACCAACAAGCGGAATTCTTTCAAGATGGTCTCCGGTCACAAAAGCCAGATTTGAGATTTCGGGATAAATGAGGAAACCGTCGCCCCAGCTCTGGTGTTTTGCCGCAATGATGAAGGCCCCATCCGGCAGATGCTCACGTCCACGCACTTCGGTGCGTACGCCGCCGACCAGATGCAGGGCATACCGCACAGCACGCGTGTAGGACCGGATGACGATATTCAACACGCCTCGGCCAGGCAAAACCAGCGCCGGAAGCGAGGCGATCACATAAAATACCGACAAGACGTAGTAGACGCCGGTGAAGAGCGAGCCGCGTATCATGGGGCGTATCCTATTTTTGCATCAGAATGGCGAGGATGGTGCGCGTGAATGTCTCGATATGGACGGAGAACGGGCCGGGAAGGCGGTTATAGATCTTGTTCTGCCCCGGCTGCATCACGACACCGAGACACATAGCCGTGATGATCGCAGGGTCTGCGGCCGGGATTTCTCCGCTATCCATCAAGGCACGAACCACGCGCTCGAGAACAGTGACCGGATCATCTTCGCGCCTGCTGTCATGCGGAAGAAATCTGTTCAGGGAAACAAGATGGAAGGAAAAGAGGAGCCAGTCTTCATCTGCAAGGGTGCAGTATGCCGTTACAGCAGATCTGATTCGAGCCGATAAAGACCCTTCGGTCATCAAAGCCTCGCGTATCATGTCGCCAAGCCTGTTATGGGTTTCCATGAACAGTGCCAGCGCCAGCTCATCCTTGCCGCGATAATGCCGGTAGAGGGCGCCTTCGGAGACACCGGCCTCGTGGGCAATTTCCCGGGTCGTCGCAGCATCGATGCCTTCGCCGACGAAAAGTTTCAGCGCCGCTCTCTCGATTTTGGGGCGAGCATTGGTCGCGCGTTGTCTATTGTTGTCACTCATTGGCATTGCTCACTCTCCTTGCTTTCAGAAATAGCTGCATTTGCTCGCGACCGCAAGTGAGCGCATACTCACGTTATTTCATGGAGAAATCTTTCTCAGGGTGGTAAATGTGGTGGCACAACAAGAGCAACGACAGTGGAGGACACAATGGCCGATGGAATGGCGCCGGAGCGCAATGCCCAGTTTCGCGAAATGCTGGAAGGATCAAAGGAGGACTGGGATATCATCGCCCAGCATGCGAAGTCCTTCAATAAAGGCCTGTCGAAGCGCGTGCTAAGCCATCTTGAATTGCTTGATGGTGATTATGGTGGCTTCCCGATCGACCGGCTTGAGCATTCGCTGCAGACTGCGACGCGCGCCCATCGCGATGGCCGGGACGAAGAGTATGTGGTCTGCGCCCTCCTGCACGATATTGGCGACACGCTTGGCAGCTACAATCATCCCGATGTCGCTGCCGCGATCCTGAAGCCTTTCGTCTCAGAGGAAAATCACTGGATGGTGGCCAATCACGGGATCTTCCAAGGGTATTATTTCTTCCACCATCTCGGTCTGGACCGGAACATGAGAGAGGCTTTCAAAGATCATCCCTACTATGAGCGCACAGCCCAGTTCTGCCATCTTTACGATCAGAACGCTTTTGATGCGGATTATGAAAGCGAACCACTCTCATTCTTCGAACCAATGGTCGAACGGGTGTTTTCCCGGCCTCGACGGTCGATCTATCTCAACAAAAATGCATCTGCTGCTGCCAAGAGTGCGACCGATTAACTGCGTTCACCCATTGAACCGTCTTGTTTGCAATGTAAGCCCTCCACAGATATAGGCACGAGCCTGAAATTCTGGGGAGAAACCGAATCATGAACCCACGCCTTGCCATAGCGGCAGCCATCTTCGCGAGTGTCACGCCAGCGGCGTTCGCACAGGAACAAGCTGCGGCAGGGGGCGGTCTCATCGGCCAGCTCGTCCTGTTTGTGCCGCTGATCCTGATTTTTTACTTTCTGCTGATCAGACCGGCCAACCAGCGGCAGAAGAAGCACAAGGCGATGATCGAGGCCGTGGTGCGCGGTGATACTGTGATTACCTCGGGCGGTTTGATCGGCAAGGTCGTCAAGGTGACCGACGAAGAAGTCAGTGTTGACCTGGCAGAGGGTGTCCGGGTGCGGGTTGTGCGTGCCATGATTGCCGATGTCCGCGCCAAGAATGAGCCTGCAGCTGCAAACGATTCCAAATCGGCCTGACCAAACCATAGGATTATTCGGACATGTTGAATTTTCCCGGTTGGAAGATTGCGCTGATTGCACTTGTGCTCCTCTGGGGAGGGCTACTGGCGCTTCCGAACGGTTTCAGTGATGGTTTTCTCGGTATCGAGCCCCAGGATACCGGCGCCGTCGATGCACAATCTGTAGCGGCCTTTGAAGCGCAGAAGGAAGCCGCTGAAAATTCGTGGTGGCCGGGCTTCTTGCCCACTAGTAAGGTTAATCTGGGGCTCGACTTGCAGGGCGGGGTCTACCTGCTCACCGTGATCGACCCGGAAGAAGTCGCCACTAATCGCCTTGAATCCCTTCAGGCTGATATTGTGCAGACGCTCAACAGTGATCCGCTCATTCAGCGTGACGTTCCCGAGCAGAATGGCAGCACACTTCCGATCCGCCTGAAAAACCCGGATCAGATGGATGACGCCTTACGTCGCCTGCGCAGGGTTAACCCGACGATTGGGGCGACCGGGACGGAAAAGGTCATGTCGATAAATCGTTCGGGCAACGAGCTGATCAATATCACTGTGTCTGACAGCGCCAAGGATGCTCTGGCCGCCGACGCTCAGAGCAAGATGATTGAGATCATTCGCCGTCGTCTTGATCCCGACGGCGTTAGCGAAGTGGCGATCACGCCGCAGGGCGACACTCGCATTGTCATCGAAGCGCCTGGTGAAGCGGATCCAAGACGAATCAAGAATTTGCTAAGCCAGGCCGGACGGATGACGTTCAACATGGCTGATCAAAGCCAGTCCGCTATTAATGCAGCCCAGGCATCGCGTCCGAGACCCGGCTGGGAATTGCTCGAAACCACTGATGGTTTGCCAATTCTCGTCAACCGTACGCCGGTCGTGACCGGCAGCGATATTGCGACCGCCAATCAGGGCTATGATCCACAGGATAATTCTCCTGCCGTCGATTTCCGTTTGACCGGCACCGGCAAGGAACGTTTCGGCAGGACGACGGCCAGTAGCCGGGGCGAATTATTTGCTATCGTACTCGACGGTGTCGTCATGTCAGCGCCACGTATCAACGATCCGATCTGGGGCGGGAACGTTCAGATCACCGGCAGTTTCACCATGCCTGAAGCCCAGGACCTGGCGGCTATTATTGAAGCGGGCGAGTTACCAGCCAAGCTGAACTTCCTGGAAGAGCGCACGGTTGGTCCGGGGCTGGGCGCTGATTCAATCAAGGCGGGCACACGCGCAAGTCTGATCGGGCTGGTACTGGTCGGCCTGTTCATGATCCTGGCTTATGGGCTTGTCGGCACGTTTGCTGTTGGTTCTCTTCTGGCGAATATCATCCTCATCCTCGGGGCGCTTTCCGGTCTTGGGGCGACTCTGACCTTGCCCGGTATTGCAGGTATTGTCCTGACCATCGGTATGGCGGTCGATGCCAATGTGATTGTCTTCGAACGAATCAGGGAAGAGCAGCGCGCCGGCCGTTCTCCGACAACGGCGGTCATCGCCGGATATGAGCGGGCACTGGCGACAATTCTGGATGCGAATATCACCACTTTTATCGCTGCAGCGATCCTTTATCTTCTCGGATCGGGGCCGGTGAAAGGGTTTGCCGTCACGCTTGCCATCGGCATCATTACATCGGTGTTCACAGCCTTCGTGGTGACGAGGTGGTTTACCGCCATGTGGCTGCGCGCTGCCAAGCCGCGCAAGCTGTCGATCTAACGAGGACCAAATCATGCTTCTTCAATACTGGCCTCAGAAAACCAATGTAAAATTCATGGCACTGCGCTTTTCGGCGCTGCTGTTTTCTGCCGTGATCATCGCCGCCTCATTCTTCATGATCTACACGAAGGGGCTCAATTTTGGGATCGACTTTGCCGGTGGGTCGGTGATTGAGATCGAACGCCCGGTAGACGTCAACGAAGAAGATGTCCGAACTGTCATGAGTGGTCTTGGTCTCGGTGAAGTCCAGGTCAATGCGGCGCGGGGCACAGGCGTCGAAGGCGTCGAAGTCATCGTTATCAGGTTTGCCACGCAAACAGCTGAAGACGGGGATCAGGACGCAGCCCAGCAAGCGGCCAACAACCGGGTGCTGGAGGCGCTGGAGACCGCATTTCCTGGCTTGAACCTGCGCAGTAGTGCTGCCGTCGGTCCGAAAGTGTCTGGAGAGTTGCTGCGGAGCGGTCTGATCGCGCTCGGTGTCGCGCTGGCGCTTATGATGGTCTACATCTCGGTTCGCTTCCAGTGGAAATATGCCGTTGGAGCCGTCGCAGCGCTGTTCCACGATGTCTTGATAACGATGGGCATGTTCTCGCTCACCCAGTTCGAATTCAACTTGTCGACAATTGCCGCGCTGCTGACCATCGTCGGCTATTCCATGAACGATACGGTTATCGTGTTCGATCGCGTCCGCGAGGAAGCGCGCAAATACAAGAAAATGGAACCGGCAAAGATCATTGATCTTGCGATCAACCAGACGCTGTCACGGACCCTGCTCACTTCTGGAACCACGCTGCTTGCGCTGTTCAGCATCTACCTGTTCGGCGGCACGGTGTTGAGTGGTATGAGCTTTGCGCTGATCTTCGGCGTGATCGTCGGCACGTATTCATCAGTCTTCGTGGCGTCGTCTGTTCTCTTGCTGCTTGGTCTGGACCAGGGCGACCGACCGAAACGGGAAGTGGTTGGTTTCCAGGGCGCCTGAGCTAGAGGCACCTGTTTGTCAGAACGAGAATTGCTCGCGTAGGATCCGCTCATCCAGGGCATGACCTGGATCAAACAGCATAGTGAGCGGTTTTGACCGGTCCTCAGTGACGGTCACGCGCGCGATGTCGCGTACCTCCTGATTGTCCGCAGCCGCCGAAACCGGGCGACGGTTTGGCTCAACGATGTCAAATTCGACCTTGGCATCGTGGCGAAGCAGGGCGCCGCGCCAGCGCCGGGGTCTGAAGGCGCTTACAGGTGTCAATGCCAGCAGATTTGCACCGATTGGCAGGATCGGACCATGTGCCGACAAATTGTAGGCGGTTGACCCTGCAGGGGTCGCCACCATGATCCCGTCACAGGTCAATTCGCTCATACGCTCACGGCCGTCGACACGTATCCTGAGTTTGGCGCTTTGTGCTGTTTCCCTGAACAGCGATACCTCATTGATTGCCAAGCGTTCATGATGCTCCCCATCCACATCGGTGGCGGTCATCCGCAAAGGCATCAATGTGGCTTTAGCTGCCTTGTTGATGCGCTCATACAGGCCTTCCTCATCAAAATCATTCATAAGGAAACCGACCGTGCCTCGGTTCATTCCGTAGACGGGCTTGCGGTCGGAAAACCGCCGGCGCATCGCGTCCAGCATTGCGCCATCCCCACCAAGCGCAACAATGACCTCGGCGTCCGCTTCGGGGCACTGCCCATACTTTTTTGAAAGGCGCTGCAAGGCTTCCTGGGCCTCTGGCCGCCGCGAGGCAGTGAATGCAATCTTGATTTTCATGCCGTTCATGTCGGGGAGCGCTTGGCGCACGTCAAGCGAGCACTTGTTATCCGACTGGCGTTTTGATGCGGTTTTCCTGTATGGTGGTATCAAAACAGGAGGACACGATGCCAGACGATATGAAAGCCATCAGCATACAGAATGCGGTTTCAGCAGAAGAGTGGAACGCACGTATCGAACTTGCAATGCTTTATCGGCTAACCGCCTTACACGGTTGGGATGATATGATTTTCACGCATATTTCGCATCGTGTGCCAGGACCGGAGCATCATTTTCTGATCAATCCATATGGAATGTTGTTTGACGAAATCACGGCATCGTCGCTGGTGAAAGTCGATCTAGAGGGCAATATCGTTATGGATACACCATACTTTATCAACCCAGCTGGATTTACGATCCATTCGGCCATACATGCCAATCGCGAAGATGCTGCGGTTGTGATGCACCTGCATACGGACCAGGGGGTCGCGGTATCCTCGCAGAAGGAAGGTTTGCTCCCTATCTCCCAAACAGCGATGGCTGTCCGCGCCGACGTGGCTTATCATGACTATGAAGGCATTGCCCTCGATCTCGACGAACGCGAGCGTCTTGTTGCAGATCTCGGCCCTACCAAGCATAGTATGCTGCTGAGAAATCACGGAACCCTGACTTGCGGCGAGACAGCGGCAATAACGTTCACCCGCATGTTCTTCCTGGAGCGGGCCTGCAAGATGCAGATCATGGCACTCTCAGCTGGACGCGACGGCGTGCTTGAGTGCGCTGAAGACCTGCAGGGCAAAGTGGCACGACAGGGTGGTTTGACGGAACATAGTTCGGGGATGAACAGACTGACCGAAAACCTGGTCTGGCCCGCTCTCAAGCGCAAACTGGACCGCGAAGCACCCGGCTACGACGCTTGAAGGCATCTGCGACAATTGTGGCAAAGCGGCGTCCGGCTATGGAATCGGACGTCAGCCTTTGCCATATAGCCCTTGAACAAGACTTGCACGGCCAGTTCGGAATCGAGAAATGAAGCATATCGCAGCATTTGAAGACGCGTTGAACACGATCCATGATGAGGGCCGCTACCGCGTCTTCATAGATCTACAGCGACATAAGGGTCGTTTCCCGAAAGCAACGGCGCGTTTTGAAAGCGGTGAGCGGGAGATCACGGTCTGGTGCTCGAATGACTATCTTGGCATGGGCCAGGATGAAGATGTCATTGCAGCGATGCATGATGCCATTGACAGTTTCGGTGCGGGATCAGGCGGCACGCGGAATATTTCTGGCACGACACGCTATCACGTTGATCTAGAGCGCGAGTTGGCCGACCTTCATGGAAAATCAGGATCGCTCCTGTTCACGTCAGGATATGTGGCCAATGAAGCGACCCTCTCCACGCTCGGCAAGATCCTGCCGCGTCTCATCATTTACTCAGATGCCTTGAACCATGCCTCGATGATTGAAGGCATCCGCAGATCGGGGGCCGATTGCCGCGTGTTCCGTCATAATGACGTCGATCACTTGCGCGCCCTGATGGAAAACGACGACCGGGATCGTCCTAAGCTGATCGCGTTCGAAAGCGTTTACTCCATGGATGGCGATATCGGTCCGATTGAAGCCATCTGTGATCTGGCGGACGAGTTCGACGCGATAACCTATCTCGATGAAGTCCATGCCGTCGGGATGTACGGAAGTGAAGGCGCCGGTGTTGCCCAGCAGGAAAACCTGATGGATCGCGTAGATATCATCGAAGGTACACTCGCCAAGGCGTACGGCGTAATGGGCGGGTATATCGCCGGTCATGAGACAATGATTGATGCGATCCGGTCGATGGCTTCCGGATTCATCTTCACCACGTCAACCTGCCCGGTGATGGCTGCAGGAGCGCTTTGCAGCGTTCGCAAGCTGCGGAGCGAGCAGGGCGAGGAGCTGAGAAAGGTTCACCAGTCCCAAGCCGCGCTTCTCAAGGAAAAGTTCAGGCAAGCTGGATTGCCCGTCATGGACAGTGAAACCCATATTGTTCCACTGCTCGTGGGTGATCCGGAGAAATGCAAGGCCCTGTCTGACACGCTCCTGTTCGATTTCGGCATCTACGTTCAGCCGATCAATTATCCGACGGTTCCCCGCGGCACGGAACGTCTTCGTTTCACGCCAGGGCCTGTTCATGATGAGATCATGATGGATGAGCTTGTTGCTGCCATCCTGGCTGTCTGGAAACAGCTGGGACTCGAGCAGGCCGCTTAGTTCAGGCCGATCTATTTACGTCTTGCGACTGCGCCCAAGTCCGATTTCCTTGGCGAATTCCGAACGCCGTTTGGCGTAGTTCGGAGCAACCATGGGATAATCCGGCGGCAGTCGCCAACGCTCGCGATAGTCCTCGGGTGACAATCCATAGCGGGTACGTAGATAGCGTTTTAGCATCTTCAGCTTCTTGCCATCTTCAAGACAGATCAAATATTCAGGGCTGATAGACCTGGATGGATGAACTGCAGGCTCCAACGTGGTTTGCGGCAACGGTCCATTGAATGCCAAGTTTGCCAAGGTCGTATGCACCTCAGCGATCAACGGGGCAAGATCGCCAGGAGGCACCTGGTTTCCGGAAATGTATGACGACACAATATCGGTCGTCATGTGAAGTATTTCCGTTTGAGAATCGCCCATTACACTCCGCCGCGACAACTTAAGATGTTTATACAAATCGACCGCAGATAGCGCGCATAGAAAGTATTAAGTGACATTATATTGTTAATACTGATCCAAAAAGGAGAAAATATCAAATAAACACTGAGTGTTTCGAAATGTCACATGACCTTGCCCGGTCAGCCGAGGCTGCGTAAACGGATGTGACAACGCGAATAAGGATGCTCGCCATGCCCGATACGTCTACCGCCACAAACTTTGACGCCAGCCGGTTTTTTTCTGCTGACCTCGAAACAGTAGACCCGGAAATCGCCAATGCGATCGCCAGGGAACAGCATCGCCAGCAGCATGAAATCGAGCTCATCGCATCGGAAAATATCGTGTCCCGCGCCGTGCTGGAGGCGCAGGGCTCGGTACTCACTAACAAGTATGCAGAAGGCTATCCGGGCCGTCGCTACTATGGTGGCTGCCAGTTCGTTGATGTGGCAGAAAACCTGGCTATTGAGCGTGCCAAAAAGCTATTCGACTGTGATTTCGCAAATGTGCAGCCGAATTCGGGCAGCCAAGCCAATCAGGCAGTGTTTCAGGCGCTTATTAAACCCGGCGATGCCATTTTGGGTATGAGCCTGGATGCTGGAGGCCACCTTACGCACGGTGCCAAGCCGAATCAGTCTGGCAAATGGTTCAACGCGGTCCAATATGGCGTCCGCAAAAGTGATCACCTTGTCGATTTCGACCAGGTACGCGACCTCGCAAAAGAGCACAGACCCAAACTGATTATTGCGGGCGGCTCGGCCTATCCCCGTAAAATTGATTTTGAAACATTCCGTGCGATTGCTGATGAAGTGGATGCCTACTTTCTCGTGGATATGGCGCACTTTGCCGGGTTAGTAGCTGGTAAAGTCCACCCCAATCCACTGGAGTGGTGCGACGTGGCGACAACAACGACGCACAAGACTTTGCGTGGGCCGCGTGGTGGCATGGTGCTTACGAATGATGAGACCATCGCCAAGAAGGTGAATTCGGCGGTTTTCCCGGGATTGCAGGGCGGACCACTCATGCATGTCATCGCGGGCAAGGCTGTTGCGTTTGGTGAAGCATTGACGTCCGACTTCCGGACTTACGCGGCCAAGGTCGTCAGGAATGCCCAGGCCATGGCCGATGCGGCCAAGGCCTCCGGCCTGGATCTCGTTTCAGGCGGAACCGATACTCATGTAGCGCTGATCGACCTCCAGCCAAAGGGAGTCACTGGCAAGGATGCGGAAGCAGCTCTCGGGCGAGCCTTCATGACTTGCAACAAGAACGGCGTACCTTTCGACCCGCAGTCGCCAATGGTTACCAGCGGGATTCGTGTCGGCTCACCAGCGGGTACGACAAGAGGCTTTGGAGAAGCAGAATTCCGGCAGATCGGTGAATGGATTGGGCAGGTTGTTGATGCGGTCGCTCAAGGCCAGTCTGAGGGTGTCGAGCAGCGTGTGCGTGCCGAGGTAGAGGCTATGACCGCGAAATTCCCGATTTACAACGGGTTGGGGGCATGAGTTGAAGTGTCCGTTCTGCACGGCTGAAAATACTGCCGTCAAGGATTCGCGCCCAGCTGAGGACAATACGGCCGTTCGTCGACGGCGGGCGTGCGAAGTGTGCGGCGGCCGCTTTACAACATTTGAGCGCGTTCAGCTGCGCGAAATTATCGTCGTCAAACGCGACGGTAAGCGTTCGGTGTTTGAGCGGGAGAAGGTTGCGCGGTCGGTGACGATAGCTTTGCGGAAGAGGGCGGTTGGCGACGAAGGTGTCGAACAGCTCGTTTCAGGCATTGTGAGGAAGCTTGAGAGTAGCGGTGAAACGGAAGTCGCATCCGCAGAGATAGGCGAGCTTGTCATGGACGCCCTGAAGACCGTCGATCCGGTTGGCTATGTTCGCTATGCGAGCGTCTATAAGGACTTCAAGGATCCGAGTGATTTTGCGCGTTTTATTGAAACATCGTCACTCGACGACGGAACGCTGGACGAATGAGCGCGCGCCCGCTTGTCACGCTTAAGATTGCAACGTCGCTGGATGGCAAGATAGCCCTCTCCAATGGTACCAGTCAGTGGATCACGAGCAGTGCATCACGGGCCAGATCTCATCAGCTTAGAGCCGAGCACGATGCCGTACTGGTAGGTGTTGGGACTGTGCTTGCAGACGACCCGTTATTGACGGCCCGGACCGTTCCCATGCCAGCAACTCAACCGGTCCGTATCGTTGCCGATAGCCATCTGCGTACACCCGTCCATTCTCGTCTGGTGCAATCGGTACCGAATGGCCGAGTTGTACTTGCCCATGCTGATACCGATGAAAAACAGGCATACTCAGATGCCAAGGTTGAGCTTTGGTCTGTTGGCGATGGCTGCGGGCGGGTGGCGCCATCACAGCTCCTTCGCCGCGCGCGCGCCGAAGGCTTGAACACGGTTTTCCTTGAGGGGGGAGGCCAGCTGGCGGCGAGCTTCCTCAAAGCGAACCTGGTGGACAGGATTGAATGGTTTCGCGCGCCGATCATTATCGGGGGTGATGGTATTGCGGCGATCGCGTCGCTTGGCCTTGCCGAAATGGGGCAGGCGTTCCAATGGTCGCTCTCCAGACGCGAGGAGATTGGGGCCGATTGCCTGGAAAGCTGGGTTCGGCCGGATTAGCCGCGTCTCGGTGTTGACCTCACGTTAGAGATTGGCGGGCGGATGCCAGGCTCTTATATGCCGGGCGAGGAGAATGCCATGTTTACTGGATTGGTGACTGATAAGGGTACGGTCGTTAAGACTGATGACCGCAACGGGCTGCGACGCTTGCGCGTAAACTCGGCGTTTCCCGTAGCGGATATTTCGATGGGCGCATCAATAATGCACGCTGGGGTCTGTCTTACCGTCGTTGATTTTGGCGCGCGCGAAGGCGGGTCATGGTTTGATGTGGAGGCTGTACCAGAGACGTTATCACGATCGACCCTTGGTAGGCTTGAAGCCGGTTCGCATATCAATCTTGAGCAATCCCTGAAGCTGGGTGCCGAACTTGGCGGGCATTTTGTCTTCGGCCATGTCGATGGCCTGGGCGAAGTTGTTAAGCTTGAGTCAGAGGGCCAAAGCTACCGTTTGACGATACGCCCACCAGCCGACATAGCCCGATTTTTTGCCACCAAGGGCTCCGCTGCGGTTGAGGGTGTTTCGCTAACGGTTGCGTTGGCGCATCCAAATGGGGACTTTGATATAGCCGTGATACCTCACACCTGGCAGGTGACTACGCTCAACGAATTGCAGGTCGGCAGCAAGGTAAATCTTGAGGTCGATATGCTGGCGCGTTACGTGGCCCGGATGATCGGGGCCGACGCGCCTGGAAAACAGGTGAGTTAATGAGCGACGATATTCACGCGGCCATTTCGTCAATCGACGAAATCATTGAAGACGCCCGCAATGGCCGGATGTTCATTCTGGTCGATGCTGAAGACCGCGAAAATGAGGGTGACCTCGTTATTCCAGCGAGCTTTGCGACACCGGAAGCCGTGAACTTCATGGCGCGTTTCGGCCGCGGCCTGATTTGTCTGTCGATGACCCATGAAAGGGCGCGCACCCTCAACCTCGACATGATGGCGCGCGACAATCGCGAAAGCATGCAAACTGCATTCACGGTGTCAATCGAAGCCAAGGAAGGCGTGACAACGGGTATCTCGGCGGCAGACAGGGCTCGTACGGTCGCTGTTGCGATTGATCCAACCAAGGATCACCATGATATCGTATCACCCGGGCACGTATTTCCGCTGGTCGCGCGTGATGGCGGCACGCTTGTGCGCGCCGGCCATACCGAAGCGGCGGTGGATATATCGCGCATGGCCGGGCTCTATCCTGCCGGTGTGATCTGCGAGATCATGAATGACGACGGCACGATGGCCCGGCTGCCAGAGCTTGTCTCATTCGCCCAGCTACATGGGCTCAAAATCGGGACGATTGCGGACCTGATCGCCTGGCGTCGTAAGAATGACCGCTATCTTGAGCGGCGGGTAGAAGCACCACTCGACAGCGAGTATGGCGAAGGCTTCAAATCGGTCGTCTTCCGGAACTCTTTGGACAATATTGAACACATCGCGATAGTGCATGGCACGATAAACCCGGCTGAAACAACGCTGGTTCGTGTCCATAGAACCGATGTGCTTTCAGATATCCTTGGCGAAAAAGGCCCACGCGCAAATCTTGTCGAACGGGCTATGAAAATCATTGCGACGTCCAAAGAGCCGGGGGTCGTCGTTTTTGTGAACACAATGCGACCAAATTCGCTCGCTGCCCGGCTCGGCCTGAAATCATCCGAGGGCGACGATCCTCACATGCCTTTACGTGAATATGGCGTCGGCGCGCAGATCCTGCGTGAACTCGGTGTTCGCAAGATGGTTTTTCTGTCAGACACCAAGCCAACACGAGTAGCCGGCCTCGAAGGGTATGGCATGACAATTGAGGGCTGGCGTACCCTGAGTGAAGAGAAAGACTGACATGGCCCATCGTATTCTAATAGCGACATCCCGTTACTACGATCACATTTCACGGGAGATGGAAGCGGGCGTGGCTGAAACGCTGGAAGGCGAAGATGTTACCGTCGAGACGATTGAAGTGCCCGGCGCATTCGAAGTCCCCGGTATCATTGCCATGGCTGCTGATAGTGGCAGATATGATGGCTATATCGCGCTCGGCTGTGTCATACGCGGTGAAACGAGCCATTATGATTATGTTTGCGGCGAAAGTGCCCGCGGTTTGATGCAACTTGCCGTCGAGCGGCGTCTGGCCATTGGCTACGGTATACTGACGGTAGAGAACGAAGCGCAGGCAATCGTTCGCGCGGATCGGAAGCAGAAGAATAAGGGCCGCGATGCAGCTGTTGCCTGCCTGGAGATGATCAAGCTGCGCAAGAAGTTCGTTGGATGAGCACGGGTCAGAAAATTCCGTTTGAGGTCGTGCGCGCTCGCCGCGCCGGCGCCCGGCTGGCCGCTGTTCAGGCGCTCTATAAAATGGAGCAGACTGACGAGAGCGCGAAAGCCGTGATCCGCGAGTTTATGGAAGACAGGCTCGGCTTTGGCCCGGATGAAGAGCCGATCGAGGAAGCCGACCCTGATATTTTCAAGTCCATCGTCAATGCGGTTGTGAGCAACCAGACAAAGATTGATGCGGCCATTTTGAAAAGACTGTCGAAGGGCTGGAAACTGTCACGTCTGGACTCAACCACACGCGCGATCCTTAGAGCCGCGACTGCTGAACTGCTCGAGCATCCGGAACTTTCAAAGGCAGTTGTCCTGGATGAGTATGTCTCACTGGCGCACGACTTTTTCGACAAGACAGAAGCAAATTTTGTCAATGCGGTCCTGGATAATGTTTCGAAGGATGTTCGATCAGCCGAATAGCGCTTAGGCTGTCGATATGGGTGAATTTGACTGGATCAAACGCTACCTGAAACCGATCGCCACATCAGATGGCGCAAGGTCGCTATCTGACGACGTCGCAGAACTTAAAACAAATCCAGACACCGTACTGATTGCGTCGATGGACACCCTCATCGAGGATGTTCACTTCCTGAGATCTGATCCTATTGACAGTGTTGCCCGCAAGCTTGTGCGGGTGAACGTGTCAGATATCCTGAGCAAGGGGGGGCAGCCAACAGATGCAATGTTGTCAATCGCCTGGCCTGCCGGGCGCCCAGAGGAACATTTTGCAGCTTTTGCAGCGGCACTAGGCGATGACCTCAAGCATTGGGGCTGCGATCTAGTGGGGGGTGACACCGTGTCTACCGCTGGTCCCCTGGTGCTCACGCTGATGATCACCGGGGCATGTGCCAGGACGCCGCCATTGCGAAGCGGGGCGCGTGCAGGTGACGCCGTTATTGTAAGTGGCGAGATTGGTGCCGGCGGGCTCGGATTGCAAGATGCAAAAATTGGCCGGGCAAGTGTTTTCGCGGACCGTTACCGGATTCCGGCGCTCCCTGCGCCAACAATTGGTTTGATCATCTCTGAATATGCCAATGCATCAATTGATGTTTCTGATGGGCTCCTTTCGGACCTCGGGCATATCGCGTCAGCGAGCGGTGTGGGCATTTCGATTGACCTCGCCGACGTCCCATTCGTGGTGCCCGAACCGGATCTTGGAACCGCGCTAGACCTCTCGACGGCTGGTGATGACTACCAGTGCCTGTTTACGGTCAGGGCGGACAGGGTTGAAAGCTGTCTTGCCTGGGCAAGGTCTGCAGGACTGCAGCTGACACCTATAGGCTGTGTCGGAGCTGGTGATGGAATCGAGCTGCGTTTCAAGGGAAAAACCGTTGCGGTGCCAGCGCGCACGGGCTTTCAGCACGGTTAGAGTCCATTGAATTTACGCCGATTTCGCGAAGCTGCTTGCTAATCCTCCATCCATTTGGCAGTGACGAGTCACAATAAAAATGGCGTTTTCTGCATATTTTCGTGCGGAATCGACCAACAGGGAGGAAGGGCAAAATGACCCTATGGTATTATATCGCGCTCGTAGCGGGTATCGCCGCTGTTGCGTATGGATTTCTACAATCACGAGCGATCATGAGCGCAGACACCGGTACGGACCGGATGCGCGAGATCGCAGAGGCCATCCAGGAAGGCGCAAATGCCTACCTGAAACGCCAGTATACCACGATTGCATTCGTTGGAGCAGCTGTCGTCGTGCTTCTCGCAATTGCATTCAGAAGCTGGGAGGTGCCGCTCGGGTTCGTCATCGGTGCAGTGCTTTCTGGCGCAGCTGGCTTCATTGGGATGAAGGTCTCAGTGCAAGCGAACGTCCGTACAACCCAAGCGGCCAGCAAAAGCCTCGCCGCGGGCTTGTCCATGGCATTCAAGTCGGGCGCGGTTACAGGCCTGCTTGTCGTGGGTCTCGCGCTAATTGGCGTGGTGGCATATTATGGCTTGCTGACCGGCGTGGTTGGAAACGCACCGAGTGACCGCGCGGTCATCGATGGCCTGGTTGCACTCGGCTTTGGCGCTTCCCTCATTTCAATCTTCGCGCGCCTTGGCGGTGGCATCTTCACAAAAGGTGCGGACGTTGGTGGCGACATGGTCGGCAAGGTTGAGGCTGGCATCCCGGAAGATGATCCGCGCAATGCCGCGACCATTGCAGATAATGTCGGTGACAATGTCGGCGATTGTGCTGGTATGGCGGCTGACCTTTTCGAGACTTACGCCGTCACGATCGTGGCGACGATGGTGCTTGGTGCCATCTACTTCGGCGGGCTTGGTTATCTCGGTTCGATTATGCTGTTGCCGCTCGCAATCTGCGCTGTGTGCATTCTGGCCTCCATCGCCGGCACCTGGTTCGTCCGGCTGGGGCAGGGCTCTACAAATATCATGGGTGCCTTGTATAAAGGTCTGATTGCGACGGGTGTATTCTCACTGATCGGTCTTGCAGTTGCAATCAACTGGGCGCTGCCAAATGGATTTGGTGTCCTTGATGGCGCGGGCAGCCAGCTCGGCCTTTTCAACAGCGACGGTTCCGTTGCTGCCGTAACGGGTATGGACCTGTTCCTGTGCGGGCTCGCTGGGCTTGGTGTGACCGCACTGATCGTGGTGATAACGGAGTATTATACAGGAACGGCCTACAGGCCTGTTCGATCCGTAGCCAAATCATCGGAGTCCGGCCACGGCACGAACGTCATTCAGGGGCTTGCTGTTTCGCTTGAGTCGACAGCCCTTCCTGCGATTACGATTATTGCCGGCATCATCCTGACCTACAATCTGGCAGGGCTTTACGGCATTGCAATCGCAACGACGACCATGCTTGCCCTCGCGGGCATGATCATTGCCCTCGATGCATTCGGCCCCGTCACGGACAATGCAGGCGGCATTGCGGAAATGTCTGACCTGCCAGGTTCGGTCCGTGAGACAACCGATGCACTGGACGCTGTCGGCAACACGACGAAGGCAGTTACCAAAGGCTACGCCATCGGTTCGGCTGGTCTTGGCGCCCTTGTGCTATTTGCGGCTTATTCAGAAGACCTGAAATACTTCGCCCTGAATGCAGCGGAAGGAAGTGTCCTTCAGGGTGTCACGGTGAATTTCTCGATCGCAAACCCGTATGTCGTTGTCGGATTGCTATTCGGTGGTCTCCTGCCATTCGTTTTCAGTGGCATGTCCATGATGGCGGTCGGCCGGGCGGCCCAATCCGTTGTCGAAGAGGTTCGACGGCAGTTCCGCGAAATGCCAGGGATCATGAAGGGTGAGGTCAAACCAGATTATAGCCGCGCCGTGGATATCCTCACGCAGGCCGCCATCAAGGAAATGATTGTTCCCTCGATGCTGCCCGTCCTTTCACCGATCGTATTGCTCGGTGTTATCTGGCTGATTGCGGGCATTTCATCGGCTCTGGCAGCCGTTGGTGCAATGTTGCTGGGCGTGATTGTGACAGGCCTGTTTGTAGCCATCTCCATGACATCGGGTGGTGGAGCCTGGGACAACGCCAAGAAGTATATCGAGGATGGAAATCATGGCGGGAAGGGATCGGAGGCCCACAAGGCTGCCGTGACCGGCGATACTGTCGGGGATCCGTACAAGGATACGGCGGGGCCTGCCGTGAACCCCATGATCAAGATCACAAATATTGTGGCCTTGCTTATGCTGGCGGTGCTTGCGCACTAGTTCGAACGATACGCAAAAGAAAAGCCCCGGTTTCGGCCGGGGCTTTTTTTACTGGAATTCAAATTTCTCTGAATCAGTTGCGCCGGCCCGTTGGATTGCCAGGTGTTGCTTCGTCTGTCGCTGGAAGTGCAACCCGGCCCACCGACCCGAATATCTGCTCCCACAGACCAAGTTCACGACCGCGTGTCGGCGTTTCGCGCGAGGCATAATTGATGACTTCGCCATCATCCTGATTGTATTCGAGAACCTCCTCGACGACATCTTCCTCGCTGAAGCGAATGGCCGTCACGGTTCGGGTGGAGATTTGCGGCTTGTAGAACGCAAAACGCTCCTGAACGGTGGAGATGTAGATCCACGTATTGTCGTCAAAGATGCTTTCCGTGGACGGCGACCCAAGCTGTGCGAGCACGCTGGACCGGGAATCGATCCCCGGCGTGATCTCGTTCGGCGAGACCTCATCGGGAGCGTAACCGTGATAGGCTTTGACCGATGAGATACAGCCCGCGGCGAGGCAGCACAGCGCCACGCTTGCGATGATGGATCGTTTTGCCATACGGGATTTCCTTCTAGTTCACATCCGATTACAGGCCGTGCCGGGCAATTGGCAAGTTACGGAGCGCAGAAATGACTTCGATCGAGCAGAGAATTTTTCCTAAATCGTATCGCCGCAAACGGGTGGTCGACGCTCTTTTTGAGGCCATAACGCGCAAGGCGAGGCAGCCTGCACTTTTCGGAGAGCAGGCACTCGCCGATACGCTTTCGGGCCGATTCCATGCTGTCACACTCTTTGCGTCTCTGCTTCTTCCGCGTCTCGCCCGGGCAGGGCTTGAAGGCGAGCGAATTTCTGATCGGCTTTACCGGAAGATATTTGATTCGTTCGATGCCGCATTGAGAGAGACCGGCGTCGGCGATGCGTCAATCGCCCGCAAGGTACGCGCTATGGGGGAGCAATTTTTCGGGATTGGCCGGGCCTTGCAGGAGGCGTTGGACCGAGATGATACAGACCGTGCCCTGGAGACGCTGTTGCTGCGTAATGACATTGTCGAAGACGGCGCCAACAGCAAGCGAATTACCGCTGCGCTCATATTGGCTCTCGGACAGCTGGATCGCTGCAGCGAGGAAGATTTGCTCACGGGAAACATCGGCTGGTGACTTTACAACAAAGGACAGCCGGGCCGGTTAACGGCGGTTGCGGATGCAAGTGCGGGTGCGTAGTGTCCGCTTGTCCAATCGCCGGTAAGAGCAAACAATGACGGCTATTACACTTTCTATCGATGCAATGGGGGGCGATGCGGCTCCTGCGATGGTGATCGAAGGGTTGAGTCGCGTTTGCCGGGCGAGACGTGATGTTGAATTCATCCTGCACGGCCGCGAAAGCGAACTTGAAGCTGCAGTCGCGGCGTCTGCACTTAGCACTCGCTGCCGAATCGTCGATCAGCCAGAAGTGGTGAGCATGAGTGCAAAACCCTCCTCGGCGCTTCGCAGGGCGAAGGGCACGAGCATGTGGGGCATGGTGGATTCTGTAAAGCAAGGCGAGGCGATTGCCGGTGTATCGGCTGGCAATACCGGCGCTCTTATGGCCATGTCGATGCTGGCGCTTCGGAAGATGCCCGGCGTTCATCGCCCTGCAATGACTGCGCTATGGCCAACCCTGAACGGCCGGGCCGTTGTGCTCGATGTCGGCGCTAATCTTGATGCCGACGCTGACCAGCTCGTGGAATTCGCGGTGATGGGTGAATCATATGCTCGCGCCGTATTCGGCAAGGCCCATCCCACGGTCGGGTTGCTTAATATCGGTGCGGAAGAAGAAAAAGGCCGCGACGCGATCAAGTTCGCTGGAGAGATACTCAAAACGCGGGACTTGGGGATCGATTTCCGTGGTTTCGTTGAGGGCAATGATATTTCCATGGGCGCTGTCGATGTAGTCGTAACCGATGGTTTCACGGGCAATGTCGCGCTGAAAACGGCAGAGGGCACAGCGCGGCTGGTTTCAACATATGTTCGAGAAGCGCTCACATCGAGCTTGCTGAGCAAGGCCGGCGCTGCGCTGGCGGCATCGGGGTTGAAAGCTCTCAGGAACAAGATGAATCCGTCCAATGTTAATGGCGGCGTACTGCTCGGGCTCAATGGCGTAATTGTTAAAAGCCATGGCGGCGCAGATGCAGACGGTTTTGCCACAGCTGTCTCACTTGCTGCAGATCTCGCTCAAAGCCAGTATATGCACGAAGTCAGCGCTGGGCTTAATCGTGTCGCCCGGTTAGGAATCGCGCCAGAAGCGGTAGAATAATGACATCAAGAACCAGCTATATTCGCGGCACCGGTGCCTATTTGCCTGAGCGCATCCTGACCAATCAGGACATGTCGAAAATAGTCGACACGTCCGATGAGTGGATACAGGAGCGCACCGGCATCAAGCAGCGCCACATTGCCGCTGAAGGTGAATTGACGTCCGATCTCGCAACATCCGCGGCGAAACAGGCCCTGGAAAATGCAGGCCTAACGCCCGCAGATGTCGACCTTATCGTCGTTGCCACGACAACGCCGGATCAGACGTTTCCTGCAACGGCTACTGCAGTGCAGGCCAAGCTTGGTGTTACGGGTGGGGCCGCCTTCGACGTGCAAGCCGTGTGTTCAGGTTTCCTGTTCGCCATGGCGACTGCAGATTCGATGTTGAAGCAGGGCCTCTTTTCGACGGCTATCGTGATTGGAGCGGAAACGTTTACCCGCATCCTGGACTGGTCGGATCGAACCACATGCGTGCTGTTTGGTGATGGGGCAGGCGCAGCGGTGCTACAAGCCGATGCGGGCCGGGAAGATGCAGGCGTCATTGCTCACCACATCCGGACAGACGGAACGAAGAGCGATCTGCTCTATGTCGATGGTGGTGTGTCTTCGACAGGTACGATTGGCATGGTGCGCATGCAGGGCAACCAGGTCTTCCGTCATGCCGTTACAAATATCTCAAGCGCTATCAGTCACGTCCTGACAGAGACGGGACACGAAGTCAGTGATATCGATTGGTTCGTTCCCCATCAGGCGAACCAGCGCATCCTGAACGGAGTCGCCAAGAAAATGGGGCTTCCTGAAGACAAGGTGATTTCGACGGTTGCCCTGCACGGGAATACCTCTGCAGCGTCCATTCCACTCGCTCTTCACACAGCGATAAGCGATCAGAGGATTAAATCCGGCGATCTTGTGCTAAGTGAAGCTATGGGCGGCGGCTTTTCATGGGGCGCCACTCTCTTCAGGCTGTAATTCTTTCGTTAAGAAATCAGCCTTATCTGTTAACCAGAGGAGCTGATCTGTGACTAGCAAAACCGTAACCAGAGTAGAGCTTGCCGACGCGATTGTTCGCGAAGTCGGGCTGACGCGTCAGGAGTCGGGAGACATTCTCGACAAGATGCTGGAAATGGTCGGGAAAAGTCTCGAGCACGAAAATGAAGTGAAGCTGTCCCGCTTCGGTAACTTCGTTGTGCGGAAGAAAGCGGCCCGGGCCGGGCGGAACCCCAAAACGGGTGTTGAAGCCAAAATTTCGGCGCGCCGTGTCGTCACATTCAAGCCTTCTCCAATGCTGAAGTCGAAAGTCGAAGACAACAACTAGAGAGGAATTCCCAATGGCCGCACCTGCAAAACGTGTAGAGAAGTCTGCTGATGCTTATCGTTCAATCGGCGAAGCGGCAGATGAGCTCGGTTTGCAGCCGCATGTTCTTCGCTATTGGGAAGGCAAGTTCAGCAAACACCTGAAGCCCCTGAAGCGCCCTGATGGTCGCCGGATGTTCCGCCCTGAGGACATGCAGGCGCTACGCGCGATCCAGTTGCTGGTCCATGATCGGGGGCTGACCCTCAAAGGGGCTGAACAGCTGATCAATGAGCAGGGCCTGAACAAGGTACTCGCAGGCCGCGCAATTCTGACAGTTGCTGGTGACGAGAAGGCGAGTAATAGCCCCGCCCGTGAGCTTCAGGCGACCATTCGCACCGCGTTCAACGCAGAAGAGGCTACGGCTCCAGTGCCACAGGCCTCACGATCACGCCTGGAAGCGATGTTGGCTGATCTCGAAGACATTAAATTCCGTCTGGACAACTCGCGTCATGCCAAGGCCGCATGACGCAGTGCCAGCAATTGCATTTGCCGGAAACCAAGCTTAAGCAGTCGCCAGTCGGAGCGTAGCGCAGCCCGGTAGCGCACTTGTCTGGGGGACAAGGGGTCGTGGGTTCGAATCCCGCCGCTCCGACCATCCATTTTTACTCTTCTGCGGTGTCCAGACTTGCCCGGAAGAGAGTAGTCTGGACAGCCTTGTCCCAGCCTGAAATCAGTTTTCGCTTATCACTTTTGGGCATTTGTGGTGCGAAACTGCGATCGACCTTCCAAAGCTTTTCCAGCGCGTCCAGATTTGAATAGACGCCGCTTTGTAGTCCGGCCAAAAAGGCCGCCCCTCTTGCTGTGCTTTCAATAATAGTCGGACGGTCAATGTCCGTGCCCAAAATGTCGGCCAGGAATTGCAGAAACCAGCTATTCGCGACCATGCCGCCATCCACACGAATCCTCGCCGTCTCGAACCCGTCGGCGTGCAAGGCATTGATCAGGTCTAGCGTTTGATAGGCAACTGACTCTAGAGCGGCCCGAACCAGTATGGAGCGGTTTGTCGCCCTGGTAAGTCCGTAGATCGCGCCCCGCGCATCGGAATTCCAGTGCGGCGCGCCAAGACCAGTGAATGCTGGTACGACATAAACACCCTGATTATCTTCCATTTCCGCTGCCAATTTCTCAGTGTCTGAGGCCGTTTCGATGAGACCGAGCTCATCTCGCAACCATTGGGTGATCGCACCGGCGATGAAGATCGAGCCTTCCATCGCGTATTCGGGCAATTGGCCGGTTCTGCACGCAACAGTCGTTAAAAGACGATTATCGGATTTGAGCGCCTCGTCTCCGGTATGAGCCAGCAGAAAGCAACCTGTACCGTAAGTGCTTTTGGCCATGCCTTTGTGCCAGCAAGCCTGCCCGAACGCAGCCGCCTGCTGATCACCCGCTACGCCTAGAATCGGAATTTCCCGCCCAAACCATTTTGGGTCTGTACGGCCGAATTCGGCGGCACTGGGTAACACCTCCGGCAGCATGTTCCGGGAAATACCAAGAGCGCCTAGAAGGTCTTCATCCCACCGCCCCTCGTGAATATTGTACAGTAGGGTGCGGCTGGCATTGGTTTCGTCGGTCACGTGGCGCTGGCCACTCGTCAGCCGGTAAATCAAAAAGCTGTCGACAGTCCCAAAGGCGAGCCTACCGGTGGATACCAGCTTTGCGGCGACAGGATCGTTATCCAGTATCCATCTCAGTTTGGTGCCAGAGAAGTAGGGATCAATCGTCAGCCCTGTTTTATCCCGAACCGGCCGCTCCCACCCGTCTTCAAACAGGCGCGCGCATATCGATGCTGTTCGTCGGTCCTGCCAGACGATACCGCGCCCAACCGTTTCGCCAGTTTCTTTGTCCCAGACGATTGTGGTTTCGCGCTGGTTGGCGATTCCGATGCATACGACATTACCCAGTCCATCTTTCTCGCCCTTCGATATCGCGTCACGTGCAGTTTCAAGCGTCGTGTTCCAGATATCGACAGGATCGTGCTCGACCCAGCCCGACTTTGGAAAATGTTGAGGAAACTCAAGTTGCGACGTCGTGAGGATGTCGCCCGTATTATCAAAAACGAGCGCCCGGCTGGATGTTGTGCCCTGATCAAGGGTCAGAATGAGGGGTGTTCTGTTCATGCTGCCAACCTAAGGAATTTCATGAAAACAGCCAGATAGATTAAATTTTTCCGATTGGGCTGCGGCGATCTTCACCTCTTTCGACTATCCGGGCGGCTACAGGAAGATATTCGCGGGAGTGGACCCATGTTCAACCGGCTGCCGAAGGCGGACCATGATTACAATTCGGTCACCAGCCTCCTGCAATCGGTTGATGTGCCTGAAGATCAGGAGCCAGTCATCCGCGCCCGTCAGCTTGAGGCGGTCGGCAGTCTTACGCCTGTAATTGCGCTGGCAAATCTGGTGAACGCGGCCGTTGTTGTGATGTCTTTCTGGGACACACCGGCGAACCGCTTGCTCGGCTTCTGGAGCTTCACGATTATTGTCGCCACCACTTTTATGCTCGTGGCGTATATCCGGGACCGGTCTTCCAAACCGGAAACGCGCGCCAGGCGATTGTCACCCGAAAATTCCAAGGCTGGTATTGAGCAGTATTCGAGATTTGCGTCATTTCTCGGTCTGGTCTGGGGAATTTTGCCCCTGTTGATCATGCCTTTTACCGGCCCAAACAGCCAACTCGCCGTCAGCATCATCATTGCCGGAATGATGTTCGGGGGCGTGTTGCTTATCGGCCGGATTCCCGAAGCCGCCATTTCTTTCCTGGTGCCAACGACCATTGGCTACATTGTGGGTCTGCAACTTGGGCAGGACCCGCGCAACGATTTCCTTTCAGTGCTGGCATTGGTCTATGCAGGCGTTCTGTGGACGTCGGCCCGGTGGTCCTTCCGACAGTTCGTCGAACAACATCTGAGCGGGCAGGCAGTAAAACAGCAAGCACAGCTGATTGGTTTGCTACTGCGGGATTTCGAAGAGAGCACGTCCGACTGGCTATGGCAGACGGATGCCAATGCGATGCTCGTGGAGATCCCTATGCCTGTGCTTGGCGATCAATCGAAATTTGAGGAAATGGCCAAAGGCCAACAGATCGAACACCTGTTCGAGCCGACCGACACCAAGCGGGCCCTGATGCAGTCATTCGAACGGCGCCAGAGCTTTCGCGATCTCGTATTGAAAATCAAATCCGATGAAGATGCCTGGTGGTCATTGACGGGCAAGCCGATTTTCGATTCCGCCAATGAATTTATCGGCTTTCGGGGCGTTGCGTCGGACATTACGCAGTCCAAGGCGATTGAAGATCGCATTGCGTTCATGGCGCATTATGATCCGCTTACAGGATTGCCAAACCGCGCCTATCTACACGAACATCTTGAGAAGGCCGCCCTGCGACCAATCGAGCCTGGTCGTCAACGCGCGCTTTTGTGGCTGGACCTTGATAATTTCAAATGGGTGAATGACACGCTCGGACACCCTGCGGGTGATGAACTGCTTTGCGAAGTTGCGGCGCGCCTGAATAAATCCGCAGAAAATTCGATTGTTGTCGCCCGATTGGGTGGCGACGAGTTCGCAGTCCTGATCGAATGCGATGGCCATTCAGCACTGATGGCATGCGTTGAACGTCTGAGCGCTGACCTTAACCGCAAATATGAGATATGGGGCTCAGTAGTTCACTGCGGTGCAAGTATTGGTGTGCGGATCATTGAGCAGCATAATCTGGATATACAGACACTTTTAAAACACGCCGATCTCGCGCTTTATCAGGCCAAAGCCGCGGGCAAGCGCACATGGTGCGTGTTCGAACAAGAATTGGCGGACAAGGCAAAGGCGCGGCGCGGGCTTGAAGTTGATCTTCATCGCGCTTTGGAAGACTCGGAGCTATGCCTGTACTTTCAGCCTCAATTATGTGCGGCGACCGGAGCGATTGTCGGATGTGAAACATTGATGCGGTGGAATCACCCGACACGCGGCCTGACAGGCCCTGACAAGTTCATTCAGCATGCTGAGGATAGCGGCATTATCACTCGCCTTGGTGATTGGGCGTTGCGAGAAGCTTTGCGCCTGGCGCGCCGTTTGCCGGACGATATGAAAATTGCGGTGAATATTTCGCCGCTACAGATTCACAGTTCCAGCCTGGTGACGACCGTCATCAACGGGCTTGCCGTCAATCAGATAGATCCGTCCAGGCTCGAGCTCGAGATTACAGAATCCGTGCTGATGAATGACACGGAATTCACCCTCGAACGGCTCAAGCAGCTAAAGGATATAGGGCTGCGAATATCGCTGGATGATTTTGGTACCGGTTTTTCATCTTTGAGCTATCTGCGCCGCTTTCCGTTCGACAAGCTGAAAATCGACAAGAGTTTCGTCGAGGATATCGACCATAACAATGACAGCCGGTCGATTACCAAGGCGACCTTGCAATTGGCAAAGGCGCTTAACATGCGTTGCACTGCGGAAGGTGTTGAAACGGAGAGCCAGAAGCAATTCCTTACCGATATCGGGTGTGATGAATTGCAGGGCTATCTGATCAGCCGCCCTCAGCCTCTGGACAATCTTTCGCACCTCTTTCCGATCATCAGCCAGGAAGAGGCAGATGAACGCCTCGCGAGACGTACATCGGATGCGAGGGACAATGTCGACCTTATCGATTTATCCGCAGCGAAAGCCGCCAAGCGGCAGGCGGTTCTCTAAGGTTTCAGTTCGGACCGAATATTGACCCGAGTGTCTCTTTCAGGACGCGCTCACGGACATCTTCTTCGTTTTCGTCCTGATCTTCAGCCGCCGGTTCGGATTCCGTATCTTCTACTGCATTTCTGCCGTCTGTATTCGAGGCCGACGGTTTTTTCGTCTGCTGCGCACTCGTTCCTCCAAGCGCGCCAGAGACGATGGTGCCGAGTTCGCCGCCAATCTGGTCTCCAATAGCGGCTCCTGCGCGTTGGCGGGCTTCCGCCTGTAATGCAGACCGCACCCCGGAAAAGTCCGGCGTGATCTGAGGCGACAGCCAGCTACCGGAAATCTTGATGGGCACCGGGATGCCGTTCAACTGCACCGTAGAGACGTTACCTTGCCCTGTCCGGTCGATCGCCGGGGTCAGGTTTACGTCTAGCGTGCGGCCGCCAAGGCTGATCTGGCCGGCACCCGTCACGTCCAGCACAGAATTGACGAGTTCCAGTGATTTGATTTGCGCAAGTCCGTCCTTGATCGAAAGCGATGTTTCAAATGTTGAAAAGTCAGTCTCGGCCTGGGGTGAAATCAAGGTGCCCAGAGAAGATATGTCGAGGTTGTTGGTGGATATGGATTGCGTAAGCGATGAAGCGGACCGAACCAGCTGCCCCAGATTGATACCTTTTATTGCGCCATCGTCGAGGTTCAGTGAAATTGTACCGTTCAGCCTATTTACGATTTGCTGGATACTCGCGCCATCCGCGCGGACATCGACAGCGAACTCACCGACGCCTGCCAGACGCTCGAAACCGGCAAGCGTGCCAAGAAGTTGCTCTGCGGCGATACTGCCGGCACCTAGTTTGAATTGGACGGACGGAACAAGGCCGGAACCATCAACCAGAATGTCACCTTGCCAGTTCCCACCAAAACTCGAAAACCGGTCTACGTCAGCTCGGAGTACACCGTTTTCGAGCGTCGTCTTCATAACGGCGTCTGATAGATTAATGCTGCCGACTTCGATACGGTCAGCTTTCAGTTGAAGCGTCGCATCGAGCATCTGCAATGCTGCTAGATCAAGGGGCGTATCGCTCCAGCCGTCAGAAGGCGGCGGAGCGTCTGAAGAGCCGAGAAAGGGGCTGAGGTTCATTGAGCCAAGATCCAGGTCGACCACGAGCCGAGGCCGGCTTCCGGTGAGATCAATACCTGCTGAACCAGTTGCGGTTGTATCGTCGAGCACGAACGTGCCATTCGAGACGGTCATCTCCTCAAATGTGCCGGCGATGATGCCTGATGCCTTGAACTTCCTGAGCGTTTCGCCTTCTGGGGGCGCGACACCGAGCTGTTCAAGCAGCGTACGAAGCTGGCTGCTTTCGGCTGATACCTGTCCGTTGATTTTACCGACCTGTGCCAGGTCTGCGCTACCTTCATAACTCGCTGTGAGCGTCGGGCTGCTGGCACGCGCTTCGATACGGGTAAAAGATGGGGAAACCGCTGGACCATTCACAGTCGCATTTATCGTGAGCTGCTGTATGGGGGCGAGCTGATCGATATTAAGCCCCATTTCGTCGCTCAGTTTTTTCACATTGCGAAGGGAGACATCCGTCGTCCCACCGAGCGTGATTACGTCACCAATGTTTACCAGGCCAACATAGGCTACGTTCAGGCCATCTCCGAGAAGGTTCAGTTTATCGAACTCGATTTTCAGGTTTGGCACTTCACCAGAAATACGGCCGTTGGCCTGGAATGAGCCGAGTGGGCCAAGATCGTAAGGCAAGCTGATTGCCAGGAATTCCGGGATAGATGCGACGCGCGGCGCGGTGACGGAGAATTCACCGGTCATTGATATCGATGCTGAATTGGTGACCTTTCCGTCAAACCGGACATTGGCGAGATCGGAATTCATCTCAAAATCGATGATCGCTTCCATTTGAGACATCAAAGCCTCTGGTGTGTTCAGGTTGAGGGAGGCGCTGAACGCCTGATCCTGGAACATACCGCTGGCTTTAGCGGACAACGGGCGATTGGGTGCGGTGAAGGCGGTCTCAAAGTCGAGCTGCTTGACCTCATAACGGGCACCAGTCTGTAAATCCTCATAAGTGAGAGACGCATTGCGCAGCCCGGCTTCATCTATGGACGCTGAGAATGCGTTGTTTGAAGTATCCGGGTCCTCGCTTCGGGAAGGGTCTTCGCCAGCCCCCAGCATCCAGTTCGTGCGACCATCTTCCAGCCGGGTGAGTCGGACATTTGCGTCTTCAAACGAGAGCTTGCTGACTTCCACACGCCGCGAGAAGAGCGGAAGAATCCTGACGGATCCGCGCAAGGCGCCAGCATCAATCATGTGCGGTTCCTCGAAACCTTCCGGATTGTCCACGGTAACGTCTTCAACCGATGCGGAAATCACTGGAAATATCGAGACGGAAACGTCGCCGGCAACGCTGACATTTCGACCGAGTGCGCTGGTTGCCGCTTTTTCGATCTGCGTCTTGTAAACCGAACTCGGGACAAGGAATGGCGCAACGCCAATGATGATCAGAAGGACGGCAACAACACTGCCGATAACAAAAAGGGTGCGTTTCATGATAGCTCGGGTCTCTTTCTGAACCTGTAGCGTGGCCTTAGCTGCAAGTCATGGCAATCTGATGGCAGTTCGCGCTTGACCGGGCCAGCGGCCTTGTCTAATCAGGCGCCTCACCGCGAAGTGCGGTGACCGATCTGTGCGGGTGTAGCTCAGTTGGTTAGAGTGCCGGCCTGTCACGCCGGAGGTCGCGGGTTCGAGCCCCGTCACTCGCGCCAGATCGAATTTCCAATGTCACTGCAGTCAGGGCAAGACGCCAATCATCGACCGTCATCATAGACGCCTGGTCGTTTCTGCATTTCACTCATCACCGCTTCCGTCTGATTCTTTGAGCCGATGATCTGGTCTTGAAGAACCGATTCCTGGAGCAGCGCTTCAGCATCTGTCATTGTCGGCAACTTATTGAAAATCTGCTTGTTGGCCCGGATCGCATCCGGGTTTTTGGACGCGATGAGTTTCGCAAGCTCCATGGCGCGGTCGTGCGGCGTTTCTGAAACTTCGGTGGCAAAGCCGTATTCGAGAGCGTCTCGCCCGGAGAATATGCGTCCTGTATACGTCAGCTCACGCAGACGATCATCACGGCAGAGGTTCCTCATCAGGGGCGTGCCCGCCATATCGGGAACAAGGCCCCATTTGATTTCCATGATTGAGAGTTTCGTATCGGGATGGACAATGCGGATATCGGATCCCAGGAGCACCTGAAAGCCACCGCCTAGCGCGACGCCATGGGCGGCGGCGATGACCGGGACGGGGAGGGTATGCCATCCCCACACCGCTTGCTGAGCCCTGTTCGCATCGCCATGCGTACGTTCAGCCAGTGGTTTGCGGCCGCTCGGCGACCCTCCGCTGCCTTCAGCCATCTTGCTGAAGTTTCCCATGTCGAGGCCAGCGCAAAATGCCCGGCCTTCGCCAGAGATGACTATGCAGCGCACGGACGCATCAGCCGCGAGCTGGTCCGCAGTATCGATCAGCGCAGAGAACATCGCATCGTCGAGCGCATTCATCTTTTCAGCGCGCACCAACCGGACATCTGCGACGCCGCCGGATTTGGAAACTGTAATTCGGTCTGACATGGGTCTCTCCTGATACGTATTATAGGCTGATCAGGATCTACTGTGCAGAAACAAAAGCGCCGGGACAATCTATGTCCCGGCGTTATGGTAAGCGATAATATGGCTGCTGCTACAGGAACAGTTTGGCAAATTCCCGCGGCTTGCGTTTTTTCCATTCACCCTTGTGCCATGATGACGATGCGAGCAGTGGGATAACCGAGCTTGCTTCGGCAAAGACCATCTGTTCATGCACGGTCTGAACTTTGCCCCAGCTCGCTGCCTCTTTGAGAGTGGAGGACGAGCAGGCGCCATCGCGGGTATCCGCGACTGTGATCTGAACGGCGTATTTGTGCATTTCGCACTCCTTGCCGAGAATCTCAGCACAAACGACGGTGTCCTGAACGAAGTTCTTGGGCACACCGCCGCCGACCATGAGCAGGCCCGTGGTGCCAGCCGCGATTTTGACGTCGGTTAGTTCACGGAAATCGGCAACGCTGTCGATCGACATGTAGTTGCCGGGGTTCTCGACCTGGTGCTTTACGAGGCCAAATCCTGCGGAGCAGTCAGAGAAAGCGGGTACGAAGATCGGGACATTATGATCGTAACAGGTTTCGATCAGCGAATTCTTTTTCTTCGCATTGTCCTTCAGCCATTTGCCCATCTCCCAGATGAATTCGCGGGAAGAATAGGGGCGACGCTCCAGGCTGTTCGCGATTTCAAGAATTGTATGGTCGCACGCCTGCAGTTCTTCTTCATCGATGAACGTGTCATAGATCCGGTCGATATAGAGATCACGCAGGATGTTGTCATCGACGGACTCAGGCGCCTGATAGTGCTGGTACCCAAGCGCTTCGAAGAAATCCATGTCGACGATGGAGGCGCCGGTTGCGACAATTGCATCGACCAGGCCGTATTTCACGAGATCTCTGTACACATGCATGCAGCCACCAGCTGATGTCGATCCAGCAAGTGTGAGGATGATTGAGCAATCAGGATCCTCGATCGCCATGTTGAAAATTTCAGTCGCTCGAGCGAGATCGCGCGAGGTGAAAGACATCTTGCCCATCGCATCAACGATTGGGCGTGCATCGAATGAGGTGATGTCGACGTGTTCGACAGGCTTGCTGAGAAGCTCAGCCTTACGGTTTGAGGTGTCGGCCATGAAAAGACTCCAGTGATTGCGGAGGGGTTGTAACGTTGGGATGGTTGAGGGTCCAGACAAAGCGTCCCCAAGCCTGATCCGGCAGGGGACGCAGTTTTCTGAAATATGCTATTGATGTTACGCCATGACGGCGACGGTCGTCTCGCTGAAGAAACCGTTGAACTTGGAGGCAAGGGCCTGACCATATGCGCCAAGATGACAGACTTCCACCCAGTCACCTTCGGCGATGTCAGACGGCAGGTCGAATGGGCCTTCCATGACGTCGAGGCTGTCGCAGGTCGGGCCAAAGAACCGGAAGGGCTGGCTCTCGCCGGCCTCGCGCGGGGCGGCACGGTGAAGCTGGACAGGGAACTTCCAGGCGCACTGTGCGGCATCGAACAGCGATCCATAGCTGCCATCATTGAGGTAAAGATCCGCGCCTTTGCGCAGTTCTACCCGTGCAAGGGTTGAGCCGCCTTGAGCGCAAAGCGCCCGGCCGGGCTCACCAAGCACCTGAAGGCTCCCGAATCCGTTCTCGGAAAGTGCCTTGCGAATGGCATTGAAGTAATTGTCCATTGGTTGAGGTGACATGCCTGGATATGCCACCGGAAAGCCGCCACCGCAATCGACCGAGTCGATCTTGATCCGGGCTTTGTCTACGATTGACCGGACCCAGCCAAGTGCACGTCCATAGTCTTCGACATTCAGGCATTGTGAGCCGACGTGGAACGTCACACCCAGCTTGCGGACATGGGGGCGCGAGAGCTTTAGCAGTTCGACAGCGTCCTCGAAGGAGGCACCAAATTTGCCGGAGAGCGGCATGACGGCATCGCCTTTCGGCAGGGCCAGTCGAACGTGCAGGGACAGATCCTGTGCATAACCTGTCTCTTCAAGGATTTTGTAGAGCTCGTCAGCGCAGTCGAAAGAATAGTCACGCACCCCGGCAGCATAGGCTTGCCGGATCGTCGCACGGGATTTTACCGGATGCATCAGGAACAGGTTCGCAGACGGCGCGATGGACTGAACCAGTTCGATCTCGCGGATTGAGGCGACGTCGAAATTGCGCACGCCACTGATCCAGAGCGTCTTGATGACGGCAGGGTGGGGATTGGCCTTCACCGCATAGAGAACCTTGCCCGGGAACCCGTTGAGGAAAACACGCGCAGCCGCTGCGATTTTCTTCGGGTACAGGACAAAAATGGCGCCGTCGCCCTCATAGGAGCGCAACACATCACCAATGCTCGCGAAAGCAGGCAAGCCCGATCTGTTATCGGTATTGGGGAGAATGGATGGACGCGCCAGAGGCGCATAGTCAGTATTGAACATGGCGATAAATTCGACGATTTGGCTGGCGCTAGGCCAGGGAACTCATAGACTGCGGTGACGTAACAACGTTTCTCGCGCGGCACGGTTCGGCGGGCGGACCCGCTACGGCCTTATAAGTTCAGCGACCGCAGCCGCATAATCTCCGAATTTTCGATCATAATAATTGTACAAGCCCGTGTCGAACGCCACGGCCAACAGGCTATGTGATGTCGCTGATGCGATCATATTCGGAGTCATCCAATTATCCTCGTCAAGCATGACTGGCGTCCTAGCCAGAGATGAAGTGAAGACAGTTGGGCTCACTCGTACTGACGACCTTATCGGACCCGTCGTAGCTCGCTTGCTTGTCGGCGGTGGAGATATGTAAAAACGTGGCGCTAATCAAGTAGTTTTTTGCGGCGGAGCGCATCAAACCCATTCTGTAGGTCGACTTTCAAATCATCGACGTCCTCAAGACCGACATGCAACCGCATCAATTGCCCGCCTCGTCCCTCTGTCCAGTCTCCTTTCAGCCTTTTCAGTTGCTCGTCGCACGGTATGAGCAGGCTTTCAAAGCCGCCCCATGAGAAGCCTAGTTTGAAAACCTGAAGCGCATCGAGAAACGCATCCACATGCTGGTCGGAAGGCGCATCTAGAACCATGGCAAAGAGGCCCGAACTGCCAGAAAAATCACGCTTCCAGAGCGAATGATCAGGATGCGATGGCAGGGCCGGATGGATGACAGAGATAATGTCGGCCTGACCCTCCAGCCATCGCGCGAGATCTAGCGCTGATGCCTCATGGTGTTTTAGCCGTGGGATGAGCGTACGTGTGCCCCGCAAGGCAGCATAGGCATCGTCGGGGGAGAGGGCGATGCCCCAGTCCTCCGTAAGATCTTCAAGTTCACTTGCAATAGGGCTGCTGGATGTTGTGATGCACCCGCCAAACGCGTCGGAGTGGCCAACGATATATTTGGTCAGCGCTTGTACCGATATATCAACGCCTATCGACAAGGGCTGCTGGAATACGCCAGCGGCCCAGGTGTTATCCATGACCGTGACAATATCGTTCTTTTTTGCGATTTTCACGATCGCTTCTGTATCAGCAATCTCAAAGGTCAGAGAGCCTGGCGCTTCGAGATATATGAGTTTGACTTTCTCATCGACGAGCGCTTCCAGGCTGGCAAGATTGCGTGGGTTGAAGCCCATGGCATCCACGCCCATCCGGCTCAGACGTCGTTCACAAAAGCGGCGCGTCGGACCGTAGACCGAATCCGAGAACAGGACTTTGTCGCCAGCTTTCACGACTGACGCGATCGCAACGGTGCATGCACTCAGGCCTGACGGCGTAAGCCGGGCGAATTTCGCGCCTTCAAGATCGCAGACCGCGGCTTCCAGTTCTCGATGAACCGACAGCCCCATGCGGCCATAGCCGGGTTTTGCCCCATATAGTGCGCGGCGGTCAGGTAACAGCACAGTGGAAGCGCGCTCGATAGGCGGGTTAACCGTTCGTCGGTCGCCTGTGCCGGCGTGATTGTGGATGAGGCGGGTTGGCTGTTTCATTCAACCCGGGTCTGAACCGGATTTTCGGGCTGCGAAGCCCATTCCGTCCAGGATCCGTCATAAACGGCGACGTCCCAGTTGCCGAGCTCGGCCAGCGCGAGTGCTATAATTCCTGCCGAAACGCCCGAGCCGCAGGTCGCAATCGCCGGTTGTCTGACATAGTCTCTGAGCAGTTTTTCCAGTTCGGCCCTTGGGGCAAGCGTGCCGTCAGGGCGTACAAAATTGCTGGCAGACTTGCTGATGCTGCCCGGAATATGCCCGGAAGGCAGGCCTTCTCGTGGTTCAGCTTCCGTCCCGTTGAAGCGCCCAACCGGACGCGCATCGAGAATGCAGGTTCCACCGCCAGCAGACGCTGCCTGCATCTGTTCAAGGGACCGGACAAGATCAGTCCTGACGCGAGGTGTGAAATGACGGCCGCCCGTCACGACCGGGGGAAGGTCCTCTGTGTCTCCACCGGCACGTTGCCAGGCTCTCAGGCCACCATCCAGAACGAACACGTCCTGATGCCCCATGACCCTGAACATCCACCACACCCGTGCGGAGGCGATAAAGTCATTCGCGTCATAAACGATGATCCGATTGCCGTCGCCGAGTCCTAGCTGGCGCACACGGGACGAAAACTTGACCGCATCAGGCAGCATGTGGGGCAGCGCGCTGTTGGTGTCGGCAATCTCCTCAATATCGAAGTAAACCGCGCCGGGAATATGCGCCTTGGCGTAGGCCTCACGACCGGCGCCCGGGTCTGCGGTCCATGATGGAAACCAGCTCGCATCAATGACGCGGACATCTGGTGCCTCCAGATTTGCCTTGAGCCAGTCGGCCGAGACCAGGGGTGACGAAGGGTTCATTCGCTCAGCCTTCCATCCAGGGCGGCGTTGGGAGATCCTTGCTACGAAGGAATTCCGGGTTGAAGAGTTTTGACTGGTAGCGATTGCCGTAGTCACAAAGCACAGTGACAATGGTGTGGCCTGGCCCCAGCTCTTTTGCGAGACGCACGGCTCCAGCAATATTGATGCCGGACGATCCGCCGAGACAAAGACCTTCATGCAGGATCAGGTCATACAGAATTTCGAGAGCTTCTGCGTCCTCGCAACGATAGGCGAAGTCGACTTTCATATCCTCAATATTTTTGGTAATCCGGCCTTGTCCGATCCCCTCGGTGATCGACGTACCTTCTGATTTGAGCTCGCCTGACTTGTAATATTCGTAAAGCGCAGCGCCGCCCGGATCAGCCAGGCCGATCTTAATCTTGTCACTACGCTCCTGAAGTGCCTTTGCCACACCGGCAAGCGTGCCACCTGATCCGACAGCGCATATAAAACCGTCGACTTTACCGTCGGTCTGCTCCCAGATTTCTGGCCCGGTCGTCTCGTAATGCGCCTGCATGTTGGCGAGGTTATCGAACTGGTTCGCCCAGATCGCGCCGTTCGGTTCCGTCTTTGCGAGATCTTCAGCCAGACGCCCCGAATAGCGCGCATAGTGATTGGGATTGGAGTAGGGGACAGCATCAACTTCGATTAGTTCCGCCCCATACAGTTTGACAGCCAGCTTCTTTTCCTGGCTCTGCGTCCGCGGCATGACAATGACGACGCGATAGCCGAGCGCACTTCCGACCATTGCGAGACCGATTCCGGTATTGCCGGCGGTGCCTTCGACAATTGTGCCGCCCGGTTTAAGCTCGCCAGACCGTTCTGCGTCCCGAACGATACCTAGTGCTGCCCTATCCTTGACCGACTGGCCGGGATTGAGGAACTCGGCTTTTCCGAGGATGGTGCAGCCGGTCTCTTCAGATACCCTCTGCAACTTGACGAGTGGCGTATTGCCGATTGCTTCAAGGACGGAATTCAACGCCATTTTTGTGACTCTCCAGTGTGGCGCCAACATGTAGCGGGATGCCCAAGTGCTGACAACACCGCTACCTGATCCAAACCTTCGCGCGACTCGTATCCAGGGAACAATAACACACGCCGGAGTGCCCGCCCTGATGATCCATTCCAATAGCTATTCGGCATTTATGCTCGACCATGCGTCGGGAACGCTGGAAAACGGATTGCATTTAGCCGCAGAGATACACCAGCTTATGTCATGCGAGGGCGATGAGGCAGGAGAAATATGGGAAATCGTCCGCAAAGTCATTCTGGAAGAGGGCAGCCGTGACCTCCACGGATGCAAAGACAGCTCTCAAATCAAGGTGGCGCTCGAGATTATCCAGACTGACTATGCCGGAATCATCTGGCGCAAAGGCTTGTCCGGCGTCCGCTACTCAAATTGCGCGGGAACTGCCGGCCAGTTGATGCATCTGGAACCGGGACAACACGTTTTCTCCCACGGTCATTCAGCGCTTGAAGCAACTGTCGTGCTCGATGGTGAGCTGGAAGATGGTCTTGGCACATACGGTCCGGGTGACATTGCGCTCGCCGAACCGGGCGTCCGTCACAGGCCCGCCGCTGCTGGAGGCAAAGCTTGCACCTGTTATGTCGCCCGTTCAAAGCGTAGATTCTGGAGATTCACATGAGATTTCACGCACCAGTCGCTCTAACAGCCCTTCTTGCGCTCAGCCTTTCGGCCTACGGGCAGCAGGTTTCTGTGCCTTCACATGGCGAGGATACCGCCCAACAAGCAACTGAATCCTGGCAGCCTTCAGATGGCGACGAGATCCGGTTTAAAGTCCTTCGAAAGGGCAAGCCATTCGGCACCCACATTGTGCGTTTTGAGGTTTCGGAAGATGGCAGTTTCTCGGTCATCTCTGACGTCGATCTCAAAGCGGGCCTCGGGCCGATTACAGTGTTTCGCTATTCTCTTGATTCAACTGAACAATGGCGGGATGGGAAACTCGTTGGCCTGGTTGGCACGACGAACGATGATGGTGACGAGGAGACCGTAAAAGCGTCGCTCACCGGAACCGATCTGAAGGTCGAAGGATCGGGCTATTCTGGCTTTGTCTCCTACGACATCATCCCATCCAGCCACTGGAACCGCGAGGAGGCTTATAGCTCCCGGTTACTATCTACCGAATCCGGCGAAATACTCGATGTGGAAGTGACAGAAATTGGCCGTGAAACGATAGACGTTGCGGGGCAGCCTATACCCACCACGCATTATCGCCTCGTTTCTGATCTGACAGTGGATCTTTGGTACGATGATCAGTCACGTTGGGTGAAGCTTGGTTTTGAGGCTCGCGGCCAGCAAATCGACTATGTGCTCGAAAGCTTATACTAAGACGATCGTCTCCAGCTATCATGGCTTGGAAAGCTTGAACTGGCCGACATTGATCCGGCCATTCCGGAACCCAGCCTCACAATAACTAAGATAAAATCGCCAGAGCCGACGAAACCGCTCATCAAATCCCATTGACTGTATCTGGTCCCAGGCCGACTCAAACCGCTCGGCCCATAACTTCAAAGTCTTGGCGTAATCCTTACCAAAATAATGCACGCCATCATAGCGAAGCCCAGCCTCGCTGAAACTTGCTTTCAGTGTCTTTTCACTGGGTAACATTCCACCGGGGAATACGTAGCGCTGAATGAAATCAGCTCGTTTTCGGTACCGTTTGAACAGGTCATCATCGATCGTGATGATCTGCAAGGCCGCTTTTGAGCCGTCCTTCAGGCTGTCGCGAACCCTTCGGAAGTAACTTGGCCAATAGGATTCGCCGACGGCTTCGAACATCTCGATCGATGCTACACCATCATAGAGACCCTCATGATCGCGGTAATCCTGCAAGCGAATATCGACCCGGTCCGACAGGCCTTCATTCTGTACGCGCGCAAGCGCATAGTCGCGCTGCGCTTCAGAAATGGTAAGGCAGGTGACCCTGGACCCGCGATGCTTGCTGACATGGGAAGCAAACCCGCCCCAGCCGCAGCCGATTTCCAGAATGTGACTATCCGGGCCGGCTTCCAGCTCATCGGCAATCCGTTGATATTTTGCTTCCTGCGCCCGCTCAAGCGAGAGGTTGGGGCGATCGAACAGGGCGGATGAATAGGTCATCGTATCGTCGAGCCAGGCGCTATAAAAATCGTTTCCAAGATCGTAATGCGCCATGATGTTGCGGCGCGCGCCCGACTTGCTGTTACGATTGAAAATGTGCCGCAGCTTGTTGATTGCCTTGACGAGCGAACCACCCACTGCGAGCTTGCCAGCCGCTTCGAAATTCTGCGAAAAGAATTCCAGAACGGTCGTCAGGTCCGGCGTTGACCATTCACCATCCATGTAGCTTTCAGCAAAACCGACATCACCGCCGGCGAGCGCCCTGCGAGCGAAACCAAAATCGTGTACATTCACAACCGCGTTTTTGCCGGGCTGGCCCTGATCGAACAACACGCTGCGCCCGTCCGGCAGGTTGAACCGGATGGACCCATGTTCCGTGCGGAGCAAAAAGAGCCCGGCGATCCTGAAGCTCGCAGGTACACCTTTGAGGTTTCGGAGGCTCGTCATGTTGGCGTGAATTGGCTGTTCTGTCGACATCATTAGGCGTCCTGAGCGTTCTTGCCGGCAGATGATGCCAGCGTCGTATGGGTTTTTCCAGACTTGGGACGAGAATGGTATCGCGCCCCTTTGAGCCAGAGCTTGAAAGCTTGCCAATGAATGCCGAGCGTAACACCGAGCGTGGAAAATGGCATGGTGATCGCGATTGCAGCGAGCTGTGAATTCGTTGCGGGCAGTATTCGTGTTGCCAGTATTGCGGAGTGGACTGGGGCGCCATCCTTCTGAGTGGTCACGCCAAGACGCAATTCATCCGCATGGTATTGCAAGGAAAATTCGTACTTACCGGACACGTCGAAGAAAGGTGAGACGTGAAAAGCCTTTGGCGCACTATGACGGCTCCAGCTGCCATCCAGCGATGCCACATAAGTGTGCTTCTCGCCAAAAGTATTCCTGACTTCGTAGAGGATGCCGAGAGGTGATCCATTAATTCCATGGGCCACCCAAAGCGAAATCGGAGCAAACTTGTAGAACATGTGTCTTGGAAACGTGATGAGCCTGATTGACGCGCTCGATACGTTGATGCCTGCCTTCGAGAATTCGTACTCCGCCCAGGGTCTCAGGTTTTCCTGTCTGCAGGCGCCGTGGTCGCGCCGGTTGAAAGAAAACAGGGCCGGTCGCTCTACGGAAAATAGAGCGCAGGCCCGGTCCGCATCGGCAAGGCGGTCAATATCCACATCGATCATGGCAAGCCGGTAGTTGAAGGATGACGCGAATGGCGTGAACCGACGATGGGTTGTTCGGCCTTTGTGTAGTCTGAGAGGAGGGAGACTGGAGGTCACTGAACCGCCTTCAGGGCCTTCGCCTGACGCGCGCCCGCCGATGGCACGTTGTCGATTATTTCGACGCCTGCTGGGTCCCACTCTACCTTGCCGCCAAGGGAAAGAGCGACGCGCAGGCCGCTCTTCAATCCATCCTCATGGAAACCAGCCCCGAGCCATGCGCCTGCGAACCATATTCCGCTTCGCCCCTGAATGCGCTCAATAGAGCGAACGGCGGCTGCCGCCGCGCCGTCAAACTGGGGGTGGTCAAAGACCAGCTCTGTGAAGACGTCTTCTACTGCAGGCGGCGTCTCAGGATTCAACGTAACAAACAAAGGCTTGTTCGCGGGCAATGATTGCAGCTTGTTCATCCAGTAGGTCAGGCAGATTGTGCCTTTTTGGGAAAGTCCGTCCATGACATTCCAGCTCGCCCAGGCGGCTTTGCGCTTCGGCATGAAGGACGCATCGCGGTGCAAGTAAATGCGATTGGGTCTGTATCGTACGGAATTCAGCAGGAAACGCGCTTCGTCAAAATCATCTGACAGCAGGCGTCGTGTCGTGTCCGAATGTGTCGCAAAGACAACTTCGTCGAATACCTCTGATCGACCATCGGCAAGTGATATCCTGACCTGGTCATCACCTGCATCACTCACCTTTGATACGGCTTGGTTCAGCTTCAGCCGTCCCCCCAAGCGTTCCGCCATTTTGTTGACGTAGCGCTGAGACCCGCCACTGACGGTCCGCCATTTCGGCCGCTCCTTATGCATCAGGCGATGGTTCTCAAAAAACTGGAAAAAACTCGAGGCAGGGTGATCCAGAATTTCGCCAGGTGGGGTCGACCAGATCGCGCCGCCCATCGGCAGGACATAATTGTCGCGAAAGTCAGCCCCAAACCCATGTTGTTTGAGCCAGTAGCCCAGACTCTCGCGCTGAACCTTTCCAGATGCAAGCTCGGCACGCGCCAGATCGTTGAAACGCAGGATCGTTCGCCAGAATTTATGAAAACGCGGACGGAACAGGTTTCGTTTCCACGCGAACATGCCCCTGGCGGTGGATGCCCATTCAAACCCATCAGGATTTGATACTGCAAAGCTCATATCACTTGGCTGTGTTTCGACAGCCAGTTGCCCAAGAAAACCCGTGAGGTTGGGATAGTTCAGCCCATTGTAGACAATGAAACCGACATCGACGTCGATGTTAGTGCCATCATAATCAATCGAGACTGTGTGCGCGTGGCCGCCGGCGCGATCGCGCGCCTCAAAAACGGTGATGTCGGCGGCGTCCTCAAGTGCGTACGCTGCACCAAGACCGCTTATGCCTGAGCCGATGATCGCGATCTTCTTCATGCTGCGTCCTGTTTCTTCTTTAGGGTTTCCCACGCATCGAGGGCGCGGGCTCGTCCGGCGGCGTGCTCAATGATTGGCTCAGGGTAAGTGACGCCGAGCGTGACGCCTGCTTCCTTCAATATGTCAGCCGGTGCCTGCCAGGGGGCGTGTACATATTTGTCCGGTACATCCTTCAATTCGGGGCACCATTTTCGGACATAGGCTGTTGACGCGTCAAACTTCTGGCCCTGCGTAATCGGGTTGAAAATGCGAAAGTAAGGCGAGGCGTCAGCACCTGAGCCGGCCGTCCATTGCCAGCCAGCAGCATTTGAAGCGGCGTCGGCATCGACGAGCGTGTCCCAGAACCAGTTTTCACCATCCTGCCAGGGGATCATCAGGTGCTTGGTCAGGAGGGACGCCACAATCATGCGGACGCGATTGTGCATCCAGCCTATATGCCAGAGCTGGCGCATCCCGGCGTCGACGATTGGATATCCCGTCTGGCCGTTCTGCCACCGGCGAAGATCGTTCTTGTTGGATTTCCAGGGCATGTCGTCAAACTTGTCATCATAGTTGGACCAGCCAAAATCCGGATTGTGGTAGAGCAGGACATACGAAAATTCCCGCCATGCGACCTCGGCCAGGAATTTCCAGGCCGCGCTTTCCTGTTTGAATCCGTGATCGATCTTGGTTCTAACCGCGCGCCAGATCTGGGCGGGACCAATCTCGCCATGTTGGAGGTGCGGCGACAGGCGGGACGTTCCGTCATCTATATCTGGTCGGTCGCGAGCCGTTTCATAGGAGCGCAGGCCAACGTCGAGAAAGTCCTCCAGACGTTTCCTGGCGCCGGCTTCGCCCGGCGTCCATTCGTTTTCTATGCCGCCAGACCAGTCTGGATTTTCTGGATGCAGGCCCCAGTCCTCTATGCGGTCACCGGCTATTCCTTTTCCTGCCAGGGCTTGTGGCCGTGGATGGGCAGGTGACGGAGAATAGGATCGTTTAACAACGTTCCAGTAGGGGGTGAAAACCTTGTAGTATCCGCCAGAAACCGTCTCGTAGGCCCATGGTTCGCTCAACAAACTTGTGTTGAAACTCTTCGCTTGAATACCTTCATCTTTCAGCCAGGCCTTGATTTCAGTGTCGATGTCTCGTCCGGCCTTATTGTAACGCCGTCCCCAATAAATGGCCTCAGGTTCAATCTCCTTGACCAGATCGCCGATCACGTCTTTTGCAATACCGCGCCGGCAGACAAGCTTGCCGCCAAGTGCAGAGATATCCGATCTGAGGGCCTTCAATGATTTGTCGAGCCACCAGAGAGATGCCCCGCCGGGCCGTCGCAGTGACGTATCCTGTTCCAGGATATAGACGCAAATGACCGCGCGCTTCGTTTGTGAAGCGGCGGCAAGGGCAGCATGATCGTCAAGGCGCAAATCGTTGCGTAGCCAGACAATTATCGGTCGGTTGGTCGGGGCAGGCAGTGCGTACTCTCCTTGTTCTTGGCCTCTTTCATAGTACGAACGATGCAAGGAAGCGGATCATCAAGGCGCAGCGATAGATGCAGTGCTGGCCGAGGCCGCTGCAATCGATTAGGGAGCCGCATCCGTGAATTGTAGCTTCGACTGGAAAGGCGCTCGATAAAATGGACACGAGACTCTTCTCGATTCTGGACAATGCCGAAGACAAGACAATCCTGTGTGTCGGTGATGTCATGCTGGACAGGTTTGTTTATGGCGCCGTCGATCGTATTTCGCCCGAATCGCCTGTGCCTGTCCTGCGGAAATCCAGCGTGAGCGAGATGCCTGGTGGTGCCGGAAACGTGGCGCGGAATATGGCGTCCATGGGGCTCAATGTCATTGTCATTGGCTGTGTCGGAGAGGATGAAGATGGGGCGCATCTCAGAGCCGCACTGGCAAATGAAACACGGATCGATGCTCGTCTGGCTCAATCCTCGACGCTGAGAACCATCGTGAAAACCCGCTTTGTGGCCAGTAACCAGCAACTCCTGCGTGTCGACACCGAAGACACAAATCCCGATATCGGACCCGTTGCGGCTATTATCGCCAGCGCTGTCCTGAAGGCTGCTCGTGAAGCCAATGCCATTGTGGTGTCGGACTACGCGAAAGGCTGCATCACCCCAGCAGTGTTCAATGCGTGCAAGGCGGCTGCGTCCGAGAATACCATTCCGCTTCTCGTGGATCCGAAGTCGCGTGACTTGACGGCCTATCTAGGTGCCACGATCGTAAAACCAAATGCGCAGGAATTGTCGCTGGCGACCGGCTTGCCGTGCGGGTCTGATCCAGAAATCGAAGCGGCCCTGCTAAAGGTAGAAGAGTATCTGCCGGGAAGCCAGGTTGTAGTTACGCGCGCCCAGAAAGGCATGTCCTGGACTGACAATGGCAATGTGTCCCACAGAAGGGGCGAGGCCCGCCAAGTTTACGATGTCTCCGGGGCAGGTGATACAAGTATGGCGGCGATCGCCTTGGGTATCGTGTCTGGCGGGCGCCTTGACGAGGCCGTCGAGCTAGCCGTCGCAGCTTCGGGAGTCGCGGTCGGTAAAACAGGAACTGCGACTGTTGATGCTGCGGAAATTCGGCACGCGCTTGACCATCAATCTGTCGAAATGCGCGCACCAGTCCTTCAAGGCGCTGACCTGCTCGGTCAGATCCATGCCTGGAAAGCAGCGGGCCTGAAAGTCGGGCTGACAAATGGTTGTTTTGACATCCTGCATCCAGGTCATCTTGCGCTTCTCGAGGAAGCCCGTTCGAATTGTGACCGCCTTATTGTTGCAATTAATGCGGACGAATCTGTCACTCGCTTGAAGGGCGAAGGCCGGCCCGTGAACTCGGAACGAGACCGGGCCCTGATGCTATCGGCCTTGAGCGCTGTGGATGCTGTCACGGTGTTCCCGGAAGATACACCAGCGGCCCTGATCGTCAGCGTCTTGCCCGACCTTCTCGTGAAAGGCGGTGATTATACGCTTGAGACAATTATCGGGGCGGATACCGTGATTTCAAATGGCGGTGAAGTTCACATCGTGAAGCTTGTTGAAGGGCAGTCGACCACGTCCATTCTGGCGCGCTCGAAACCCTAGTTGCCACGCTCGCCGGAAATGTCTTCTTCCTGGTTTGGCCGACGAATAGGGGCCACATCCACGACTTCATCGGCGGCCCATGTGTCGAACGGCTCGGCAGGTTTCGCTGCGTTTTCGTCAAGCCAGCTAGACAAGGCCTGCATTCGGGCATCAACTTCCGCAGGAAAATCTTCATCGGCCGTATAATTCATTTTCGGACGCGGGAGACTGGGCAGCACGTATCTCAGTACGTTCGGCTTGGCCTCCATTGATGTTCTCAGGATGCAGCTATCGAAGGCAGGACTGCACGAGCCGGTTATCTCATCGACACCATCCGCTGTCGCCGTGGCCGGAAGGATGATGCCGGCAAACCTTTGCCTGAAAGAGTCTGTGCTTCGCAGTTGCGACAGGACAGGTTCCAGCATTGCTTCGCTCCCCGGAGCGACAAGGATCAGCAGACCGCGATCGCGATTGTCAGCGCTGAGATACCGCTTGAAACCCAGCGAAACGTCATCCATCGCCGCGGCCAGCGAGGCTTTACGGGTTGCTCCTGTGGAGGCAGGTGAAGGAGAGCGGAAAGCCGGTGCGTAGACAGTCCAATTGGCATCTTGTGACTGCAAGCCACTCATGAAACGCTGGTATTCATCCGTCAGGCTCGGCGTATCCGCAGCAAGCAGCCCTTTGGGCGCGGGATCAGAAACCGGCGGCGCGATGACGAAGACATCGACACCCCACGGCGTTTCCCAGCCTCCTGGCGGCGGTGTTTCAGGGCGGTCCAACCAGGCTTCACTGTAATAATAGTCAGGTGCGTCGGGACTGGAGTCTGCCTCTCCGAGGAAAGACGAATAAGCAGTATTCTTAAGCGCGATCCAGGCCACAAGGATAATGACGACAGCGATAAGAATACGGCGCATCATAACTCCTTGAGCGCGTTAGCAAGACCAGAGTAACCGGGTTGGTCGACTTTTAGTTGCGCAATTGCGGTCTTTTTGAGGTGATCGAGTAGTCCGGCTGTCTTTGGTGTCATGTCGCCAGACCGAATACGCTTTTGCAGGTCCAAATTCATCTCACTAAGTTTCGCGCCCTCAGCCTGGCCCAGGACGACGCGGAGGCGACCAAGTTCTTCCGCCTCGTTTTCCGCTCGGCTTTCAATGTCGCGCAGGAGCGTTCCGAGGACATTTGATGCGACTCTTGCATGAAAGGCTGCCCGCCCAGTCAATTCCGGGGAGGCTGTTTCATCGACAAAGTTCTTCACAGCCTGGATAAGTTCAGGAACGGATGGCTGATCATGCATCGGTGTGTTTCTCCAGTAGGTTGATCAGGTCGATTTCGGTTTCCGACACGCGCCTCCCGATTGCGGCTCGCTCGACACTCGGGTCGGCGCCGCTCCTGAAGCTTTCATACATTGTCATGCACATGACGCCCCATTTCATGCTCCCAAGCATTTCCCACCAATCAATATCTGCAGGTGTGAATGCCTGACCGCCTGCGTCTGCATAGGCTTCAAGCAAATCCTCGACATGACCGAAACCGCCCAGACGGTTCTGTGATTGTCCAAACCGCCAGGAGTTGACGCACATCCATGAGATATCCTCACGAGGGTCACCGAGATGGGCAAGTTCCCAGTCAAGCACCGAAGCAAGCCCGTTTTCATCGACCATGATGTTTCCAAGCCGGAAGTCACCATGGACAAGGACGGGTGCGGCTGGAGTGGGGGCATTCTCTCTCAGCCACATGCTGGCCAGGTCGAATATCGGACGGCAGGCCGAAGTGGCTCGATAGATGTCGTCATAGTAATTCAACTGGTCGATCGCCGAGCTTATTTTGAGGTCGGCGTCATCAGGCTTGCTTATCGAGTGAATTTTCGCCAGTGCGGTGCCGCACTGAGCCGGCAGGACTGCCCGGGCGTACTCAAATTCCGGATTTCTCAGAATTCTCCGGGCGATGGTCTCACCCTCTATCTTCGTCATCAGGAAACCGTCCCCGAGGGCTTCGTCCTCTCTGAGGATATGAGCGACTTTAGGCACAGGAACGCCTACGGTTTCCGCAGCCTCAATCAGTCGGGCTTCGTTTGCGAGCCCAATGCCTGCCGAACCGGGCGACCACTCCACGCCTGCCGGTGCGCGGCGAAGTATCAGCGAAAATGGTGCATCCCCGCCATTTGTGCGAATCAACCAGGTTTCCTGACTGGCACCCCCGGATAGTCGCTCTATCGATTGCAAAGCGGTATGATCGCTGTAAACACGGCGCAAAACGCCGGCCAATCTGTGCTCGAATTCTTGCGTGTCACTCATGTTGGCCACATTTAACGGAAAGCATAGCTTCTCCAACCCATACTCAACGTAAACCACTCCAGATGAGGAATGCCTTGATGGCCAGAAAACCCAAAGGTGACAACGGGCTTATGGGAATGACACCCAAACCCAAGCGCATCAGCTTGTGGGCATGGCTGCGTGGACGCTTTCTGGCGGGCATGGTCATCGCTGCGCCAATTGCGATCACGTTTTTCGTATTGCAGTTTCTCATAAACCTCATCGACAACAGGGTAAAACCGCTGCTGCCGCCGGTCATCCAGCCGGAGACCTACACAAATTACGCCATTCCCGGCTTCGGTGTTCTGGTGATGATTATTGCGCTGACAATATTGGGCGCCATTGCGACAAACCTGATCGGACGGTCGGTTATCCGGGCGGCGGATCGTATCCTCTCTCGCATTCCACTCGTGAGAAACGTCTATGCTGCCTTCAAGCAATTGACCGAAGTACTCGCCAACAACCAGCAGGCGTCATACGACCGGGTGGTCATGGTTGAATATCCGAAGATCGGTTCCTGGTGCATCGGCTTTGTTTCTTCAAATGCCAAGGGTGAGATCAGGGAGCATCTCGGAGGGGACTTTATTGGCGTATTTGTGCCGACCACGCCAAACCCTACTTCCGGGTTCCTGATCTATGTTAAGGAAACCGAATGCATCGAGATGGAGATGTCGGTTGAAGAGGGCGCGAAAATGATCCTCTCGGCCGGCCTGATTGTGCCTGAGCGTCCGACGGTGGAACCAGTGCAGCCATCACTCCCGCTCACGGGCCAAGGGACTGAGAAGCTCCCGGAGGAGGCTTAAAGCCTTTCCGTGTTCGCTAGTGAGGCCCGGGTCACGATCGATGGCATAACGGGCGTTCTGACGCGCAATCGGTATCAAGTCCCCATGCTTTGCCAGGTCAACGATCCGATAATTGGCCGTCCCGGACTGTCGCACGCCCAGGAGGTCACCCGGTCCGCGCAGCCGGAAATCGGCTTCTGCGATTTTGAAGCCATCTTCAGTTTCCCTGAGCGTTTCGAGACGTTGGCGCGCAGTCTCACCGAGCGGCGGCCGATACAGGAGCAGGCAGTAGGATTTTTTTGAGCCGCGACCAACGCGGCCGCGAAGCTGGTGAAGCTGCGCGAGGCCAAACCCTTCTGCACGCTCTATAACCATGATTGTTGCGTCCGGGACATCTACCCCGACCTCAATCACTGTCGTCGCGACGAGTATCCTTGTCGTGCCGGCGCGGAATGCTTCCAGCGCCTCATCCTTTTCCTCTCCCTTGAGGCGGCCGTGAACAAGTCCAACAGGAACTTTCAACAGATCCCGCAACACGGCCGTTCGGGAAACGGCAGAACTGTCGTCGTCATCAGCGTCAACGCGGGGGCACACCCAGAACACCCGTTCGTCCCGGTCTACTGCCCGGCCAACAGCATCAATCACATCGGTGAGACGCGTATCGGCGATTGCACGCGTCTCGATTGGTTGACGCCCCGCAGGCTTTTCATCAAGTATGGATATGTCGAGATCGCCATGCACGGCCTGCGCCAGGGTGCGGGGTATCGGAGTGGCACTCATGACCAGCATATGCGGCGCGCCGGCCTTGCTGGCGAGACGCATCCGGTCGGCCACGCCGAACCGGTGCTGTTCATCGACAACGACAAGGCCAAGCTTGCCGAAATGGACGGACTCCTGGAACAGGGCCTGCGTACCGACGATAATCTGAATGGAGCCGTCTGCCAGGCCTAGAAGCGTTCCATCGCGGACCGCATTGCGCTCACGGCCGGTCAGGACGGCGACTTCATACCCCAATGGCCCAAGCAGGCCTGCTACCGTCTCGAACTGCTGGCGGGCCAGGACTTCAGTGGGCGCCATGAACGCCGCCTGATAGCCGGCGGATACCGTCTGGACGGCAGCCATGATGGCGACGAGCGTCTTGCCAGCGCCGACATCGCCCTGAAGCATCCTGCGCATGGCTTCAGGCTTGCTGAGGTCTTCCGAGATATCTTTTACAGCGCTAATCTGGGCCGACGTCATCTTGTAGGGCAGGGTAGTGGCAACCTTGTTTAGGCTATCATATGATGCCGGCAGGACAGGTGCGTGCTTTTGGGATCTGGCGAGTTTTGCGAACGCAAATACGGTTTCGCGGGCCAATGCCTCGTCATAGGCGAGGCGGTCGCGGCAGGTCTCAAACGAGGCGGGATCGTAGGCGTCCGGGGCATGAAGGCCTTCCAAGGCAGACTTGAATGATGGCCATCCCTTTTTTTCCAGAAGATTCCGATCGATCCATTCAGGCAGGTCGTCTGCAATCAGCTCTACCGCAGCCGAAGCTGCATTATGCACCCGCTTGTTGGTGAGGCCTGCAGTGAGCGCATAAATCGGCTCCACAGCAGGCGGCAGGTCACCTTTGGCGGGATCGACAATATAATCGGGATGCGACATTTGCCGTTCGCCATTAAATTCGCTGACAGGGCCCGAAACGATCCGCTCCTTTCCGATGGGGAACTGCCCCTGCAGCCAGCGGGGGTCGGCCCGAAAGAAGGTCAGCGTCAGGAACCCGCTGCCGTCGAAAAGCTGTATCCTGTGTGGCGCCCGCTCGGTAAAGGGGGCCTTGTACGAATGCACTTCACCCCTGACTGTCGCAACCTCGCCCTCAACAAGGTCATTGAAGCTCGATTTCACGCGCCGGTCCAGCCACCGCTCGGGCAGGTGTAGCAACAGGTCCCAAACCGTCTCCCCATCGATAAGACGCTCATAGACGGGTTTCAGTTTCGGCCCGATGCCGGGCAGGCTATCGACGGATTGAAAAAGTGGGAAAAGTCGTTCGTCGCGCATGATGATGGTGACCTTAATCGAACCTATCACAGCTGCAATTGGAGATCGGAGCTGGGAAGCGGTGAAGGAGTCGCTTATGTCACCTGAAAGCACAAAAGGTAGACGATGAATTCCCAACGCAAGAAAAAGCTGATGTTCCGAGCCTGGCGCCGCGGTTTCAAGGAAATGGACCTGATCATGGGCCAGTTCGCGGACACGAATATCAAAGCAATGAATGACGCTGAGCTGGATGAATTCGAGCGTCTTCTCGAGGTGCCCGACTGGGAACTTTACGCCTGGCTGACGGGCGCAGAGGAAGTCCCGCAGCATTTTTCAGGCCCTGTTCTGGACCGCCTTCTATCGTTTCGATACGACGCACGCACCTGACCTCGTTTTGACGCACCCGGTCGGATCGCCGCCCTGATTTTTTGGATATACTGATGCCGAACCATCAAAGTCTCGCGCACCTGTCTGCGCCAACGAACATTTCGGGGGCACCTTTCGGCTATGATATTCTCGCGCTCCAGCAAGCCCTCGAGGAGCGGCAGGGACTTGCGCTGTACGTTGCCCGCGATGACAAGACGGCAAATGCCGCACTGAAACTGGCAGAATTCAACCGGCCCGCCATGGACCGTATCCTGCTGCCCGGATGGGACATTCTTCCTTATGACCGTGTGAGCCCGAGCGCTGCCGTTGCAGCACAGAGGTGCGCAGCGCTTTCGCGGATCGCACAATTTTCTGAGGGCGATAAACCGCTACTGGTCATCACGACGGCTTCGTCTCTGATCCAGCGCGTTCCGCCAAGGCCGACCATGAAGGCGGCAAGCTTTTCCATGGTGGTCGGTGAGCAGATCGACGAAAAGTCGCTGACAGACTACCTCGCGGTAAATGGATACGTCCGCACCAGCACGGTAAGCGAAAAGGGCGAGTTTTCTGTTCGCGGGGGCATCATTGATATTTTCCCGCCGACAGGAGTCGAACCTGTTCGCCTCGATCTGTTCGGCGATACACTTGACCAGTTGAAAGCATTTGATCCTGAAACACAGGTATCGACCCGCTCGCTGACTTCGGCTGCGCTCGCGCCCGTATCTGAAATCCTGTTCTCCACTGAGACGCTGAGCCTGTTCCGCGAGAATTATCTTGCTGAACTCGGGGCGCCGTCCGGTGACACGATGTACGAAGCCGCGCGCGCCCAGATCCGGCGGCAGGGGCTCGAAAACTGGTTGCCGCTCTTCCATCCGCATCTCGATACGCTTTTTGACTATATCGACGGCACAAGCCTGATAGGGTTCGGTTACCTTGCTGCCGAAGCGGCTGCAGAACGACGCAAACAGGCCGAAGACTATCACGCTGCTCGCCTGGAAGCTGCGACGGAAGATCGGCCTTCTCGGGTACTGGAGCCAGATGCGCTGTATCTCCAGCCAACGGAACTTGACGCAGCCCTGCATAGCACAGGCGTCTGCCGTTTTTCTCCGACAGGCAATCCGGAAGGCATCGACCTCGGCGGCATGCAGGGACGTGACTTTGCGCCAGAGCGGGCACGGCCAGACATCAACGTTTTTGAAGCCTCCGCCGAGCACGCGAAAAAGCTCCGTGAATCCGGACGTGCAGTTATTCTTGGCGCGTGGACTTCAGGGTCTGCCGAACGGCTGCAGGGCGTCATGGAGGATCACGGGCTTCCAGACCTACCACGGGTGTATTCGCTCGAAGCGGCCCGCACGGCCGGGCTCAGCATCTGCGAACTGCCGCTTGAGCAGGGATTTCAAACCAGTGACCTCGCAATCATCACAGAGCCTGACGTCCTCGGCGACCGACTGGCCGCACCGCGCCGCAAGCGCAAGGCCGCAAATTTCATCGCAGAAGCTGGCTCGCTCAATACCGGTGACCTGGTGGTACACCTTGACCATGGCGTCGGTCGCTATGAGGGGCTGAAGACACTTGAGCTGACTGGCGCGCCGCATGACTGCCTCGAACTGTCCTATGCCGGCGGCGACCGGATCTATCTGCCTGTCGAAAATATCGATCTGATCAGTCGCTATGGCAGCGAAGATGCGGAAAGCGCAATCGACCGTCTTGGCGGCGTCGGCTGGCAAACGCGGAAAGCGCGCGCCAAGAAGCGCATCCTCGAAATGGCGGCAGACCTGCTGGATATCGCCGCGGCGCGGGAACTGAAGACTGCAGAACCAACGAATGCGGGGCAGGGCCTGTATGAAGAGTTTGCGGCCCGCTTCCCGTATGAGGAAACGGACGATCAACTGAACGCTATTGAAGATGCTTTGACTGACCTTGCCAGCGGCAAGCCGATGGACCGGCTTGTCTGCGGTGATGTTGGCTTTGGCAAGACAGAAGTTGCCTTGCGTGCCGCATTTGTCGCCGCGATGAGCGGGATGCAGGTCGCCGTTATCGCGCCGACAACGCTACTTGCGCGCCAGCATTTCAAATCCTTCTCCGAACGCTTCGCCAACTGGCCCGTCCAGGTGCGTCACCTGTCCAGGATGGTCACGCAGAAAGAAGCCAACGAGACCCGCGATGGCCTGAAATCCGGTGCGGTCGATATCGTCGTCGGGACACATGCGCTCCTGTCACAAAGCATCGAGTTCAAGCGCCTTGGACTTCTTGTTGTGGATGAAGAGCAGCGCTTCGGGGTGAAACACAAGGAGCGCCTGAAAGAACTGAAAGCCGACGTTCATGTGCTGACCCTGTCCGCGACGCCGATTCCGCGTACGCTCCAGATGGCGCTGACAGGCATCCGTGACCTGTCGATCATCGCGACGCCGCCTGTCGATCGGCTCTCGGTTCGCACCTACGTCACGGAATTCGATACGGTCACGATCAGGGAAGCGCTGCTTCGCGAAAAGTATCGCGGCGGTCAGGCCTTTTTCGTGGCGCCGCGAATCTCGGATCTTGCTGCCCTTGAAGCCTTCATGGCCGACAACGTTCCCGAAGTCAGTTTCGTAGTCGCTCATGGGCAGATGCCTTCGACCGAGCTCGAAGACATCATGACCGCATTCTATGACGGGCAGTTCGATGTGTTGCTATCAACAACGATCGTCGAAAGCGGTCTGGACATTCCAAGAGCCAACACACTGATCATTCATCGCGCCGACCGGTTCGGTCTCGGACAACTCTACCAGCTGCGTGGCCGGGTCGGCCGGTCAAAGCTGCGGGCCTATGCCTATCTGACAACACCGCAGAACCAGGTCATGACGCCGGGCGCTGAACGCAGACTCCGCGTATTGCAATCTCTCGATAGCCTCGGTGCGGGCTTCCAGCTGGCGAGCCATGATCTCGACATGCGTGGTTCGGGCAACCTGTTGGGAGACCAGCAATCAGGGCATGTACGCGAAGTCGGTGTCGAACTTTACCAGTCCATGCTTGAAGATGCCGTCAATGCGCTCAAGTCCGGCCTGTCGGATATGGAAGAAGAAGTCGCGGATGACTGGTCACCACAGATCAATCTTGGCGTTGCGGTGTTGATACCCGAGACATATGTCGAGGATCTTGGTGTGCGCTTGGGGCTCTACCGCCGCCTCGCCGATATCGACACTGAAGACGGCCGTGAAGGATTTGCAGCAGAGCTGATTGACCGGTTCGGCCCGCTGCCTGACGAGACACGGCAATTGCTTGATGTCACTGCGATCAAGGCCGTTTGCAAGGCTATCGGAATTTCCAAGCTTGATGCCGGGCCGAAAGGCGTCGTGATGGCATTCCGGGATGACACGCCCGTCGAGCCCTCGCGCCTGATGTCCCTCGTCCGGTCGAGACCGAATTCGCTAAAGCTTCGTCCCGATTCCAAGCTCGTCGTCACACGCGTGCCGGAAGAAACGGGCAAACGCATTCAGCTTGTCCGCGGCTTGCTGAGAGAATTAACCGCCCTTGCAGGGCAGGGCTGATCTTTACTGCGATCTCAGGCGACGCGACGGAATGCCTTGGCAGACCGGGCTGCTTTTATAAGAACAGTGGGGAGGCGCGCAGATCGCGCTATTCAAGCTTTTCTAAGGAGACATACTAATGGCCAGCGGACCGCTTACCGGTATCAGAATTGTAGAATTCCAGGGAATTGGACCTGGCCCGTTTTGTGGCATGCTCCTGTCGGACCTTGGCGCTGACGTTATCCGGATCGACCGGGCAGGGGGCGGCGGCCGGCAAGCCACACCTGCCAATGTCGAGATGCGTGGGCGGCGCTCCATTGCGCTAGACCTCAAGAACCCCGGCGATGTCGAAACGGCGCTGAAATTGATCGAGAAAGCCGATGGACTAATCGAAGGCTTCAGGCCGGGCGTCATGGAGCGGCTCGGGCTTGGCCCCGATGTCGCCCTGGAGAGGAATCCGAAGCTTGCATATGGCCGCATGACCGGCTGGGGACAGACGGGCACGCTCTCGCATGCTGCAGGACACGATTTGAACTATATCGCCCTGACCGGCGCCCTCGGTGCAATGGGGCGCAAGGGCGAAGCGCCATATCCACCGCTGAACCTGATCGGGGACTATGGCGGCGGTGCGCTCTATCTCGCTTTCGGACTACTCGCGGCTGTCCTTCATGCCAAGGCGTCCGGCGAAGGTCAGGTTATCGATGTCGCGATGACGGATGGCGCAGCATCCCTGTCCAGCATGTTCTACGGTATGCGCGCCATGGGTGTATGGAGCGATGAGCGTGAAGACAATCTGCTAGATGGCGGCGCACATTTTTATGACTGTTATGAATGCAAGGATGGTGGCTACGTGTCGATCGGGTCGATCGAGCCTCAATTCTACGCACTTCTGCTCGAGAAAGCCGGTTTGACAGATCCGGAATTCAAAAACCAGATGGACCGGAAGGCGTGGCCTGAACTGAAGACGAAGCTGAAAGCCGTGATCCTGTCAAAAACCCGCGATGAATGGTGTGAATTGATGGAAGGCACGGATGTCTGCTTTGCCCCTGTGCTTTCAATGGCCGAAGCGCCGAAGCACCCACATAATGTCGCCCGGGAAACTTTCGTTGACTATGAAGGCGTCGTTCAACCGTCGCCGGCGCCGCGCTTCTCGAAGACACCCGGCGCGATCCAGCGCCCCCCGGCCAGCATTGGTACGCATTCCGAAGAAATCCTGAAGGATTGGGGTGTTTGAGCCACTGAAAAAACTGCGGATCCAACATGAATGACTTACAACAAGTCTGGGCCGATCACGTTCAGATTGGATTTGTTAATTTCTGAAAGTCGGCGGGAGAGCCTCGCTCACTACGTGGGGTTCTGTCACTGACGTCCTTCTTGCTAAACTCTGGTCGCCCTTTGGGCGGCCTTTTTTTTGGGTATCGGAACAATCATTGCGACTTGGTGATTCGCGTTACATATTTGCTGGTAATGGTATCATTGCTGTAACGCGATCTGAGGTCGAAAACACTGCGCGCAAGTTAAGGTTGTTCAGAGGGATATTTATGGCAACAGTGTTTTCAGCATCGCCGCGAAAAGTAAGTGACGCAGACAAGGGGATTGGTCAGCTCGTACGGCAATCACGTCGGCGCGTCGGCATGACTCTCGACGACCTGGCCAAGAAACTTGGTCTGTCCTACCAGCAGGTCCATAAGTATGAGAACGGTACAAACCGCATCAGCGCCGGGACGTTGGCCGCAATTGCCAATATCCTGGCAGTGCCGGTTGATCACCTGTTTCCAGAAGATGCGTTGCTTGGTGGCGCGACGAATGGTGATACTGAAGTCGAGCAGTTGCGCGGCGAAATAAGCCGCGTCATCCGAACAATCGATGACCCCAAAAGGCTTGAAGCCATCGTGACCATCCTGAAGACGTTCTAGCCTGCCTGCCGGCTGTCCTGGCCGGGCTCGGCGGGATGATTATCCATACAGTTTTTGGGATGTACAAAGGTCTCCCGGAACCATGGATGCGTTTCGTGGTCGAATTGTTGCCTGATCCAGTCAATCAGGTTTCGACCACGAGACAGCCTTTGCATGCGCTGCGTGTACATGAGCCAGAACTGGATCGGCGCAATTTCAGGCATGTCCAGTGGCTCGAGCCGCGAATCGATCTGGGCGACATAGGACGGAAGCAGGGCGATCCCTCCACCCTGGGCGCAAACCTCCCTGAGAACAGTGCCGGAGTTCGTGATAAGCGAATAGGTGAGCGATTTTCTGAGGTCGACCGCACGCGACGCCCAGCGATCAATCTGGTTGATATAGCTCTCATGGAACAGGCAGGAATGCCCATGGAGGTCAAACAGGCTTTGCGGCCGGCCTCGTTTTTCCAAATAGTCAGGCGCCGCAAAGAACATGTAGTGCAGAACCCCCAGACGAATTGATAGCAGGTCGCGGTGGCGAGGCTCGGCGAAGGAGAATGTCAGGTCTGCATCACCCGCAAGAAGGTCAGCCTCTCCTTCCTGAATTTTCATTTCCAGTTCGATGCCGGGATATTTTGTCTGCAGACCGGGCAGGAAGCGCGTAAGCCAGTGGGAAGCAACGCCGTCGCTGGCCGCCATCCGCAATCTTCCACTGCCTTCAATGTCTAGACCGCAGACATCATTCCAGATCGAGTTTGTCTGGTCATTTATGATGTGGGTGCGTTTGACAACGAGCCGCCCGGCCTCTGTCAGTTCCACGCCCTTTGTGGTCCGCACGAGCAGCTCGCATTTCAGGGTCTTTTCGAGGTCGTCGATTTTTCTGCTGACCGTAGGTGTGGATTCGCCAAGGCGCTTTGCGGCCGCTGTCATGCTCCTCAGTTCCGCGACGGCGCTGAACACGCGGAGCTTATCCCAATCGATGTGATCTGGTGTCATTGAAGCGATTGATCCTTTGGTCCTCGTGCGTTGGGAATTTCCTGCAACGTCTGCGCAGAATTGTAAATTAACCAGTTGACAACCTACACGGGAATTAATCATCTTCTCCACTCAGGAGAGAATTATTATGACATTTCACCAGCAGGTTGTTTCAGGAATTTCACGACCATACTGCCGCGTTGCGCCGCAGGACATGGAGCACGAGATGGGCAGGTACGGGCTTAGGCGATGTCCGATCAAGCATGTCGTTCCGGCCTTGCGCGTTGGCGAGCAGTTGCTAGGTGCCAAATTGGCCAGTGCTGAAGTCGTATCGACGCTTGACGCCATTACACAAATGACGATCTGGGTGACCGGACAGCCAGTCCAGGGACTTTATCTCATCGTGCCGCTGACAGAGGAGGGGCGTCTCGGCGTTGAGACGGCAGACTTTAATCCCGTCGATCCCGCCTTGCGGCACATAGCGCCCGCCAACACGCCGATTTTTGGTCTGTATGTCGGCGTTTACGCAGGTGCGACGAAGGATGCACGCCGCAACATAATGGCGGCTTCAGCATCAGTTCGCGCAAAACTGTATGCGCCGGTACCGTGCTATGCGAGAGCCGCAACCGACGATGGCGCCAGGTCGATGACCAGTTTAGGCTTCCGTCCCCTGTCAGGCGGGCTTGCGGACCTGTTTGTATTTGATCCACTCGTTTGACCGCCTTTAGCCGGCCATATCCAGAAACAGGCATTGCCGCATTGAAGCGTGCACCGTCCTCTGCGGCCTTCGCGCGAGTTGATGTGACAACCGCACGGACATTGGATCAACTGCAGCGTGTATTTGCGATCCGGGCCGCTGTTTTCCTGGCTGAGCAGGCGTGCCCATACGAAGAGGAATATGACGGCAATGACCTTGTGGGCCTCCACCTGCTGGCAACCATTGATGGAGAGCCTGTCGGGACGTTAAGGATGCGATGGTTTGCTGGCTTCGGAAAGATTGAGCGCGTATGTATACTGCCCAAATCACGCGCCCGTCATATTGACCGGATCCTGCTTGCGCATGCGTTCGAAATTGCATCCCGCAAGGGTTACAGGCTCATGATCGGTCAAATCCAGGCTCGATTATGGCCGCTCTGGTCACGTGTGCTGAAATGCGCCCTCAGGGAAGACCGCCCCCGGTTCAGCTTTTCAGACTATGATTATCTCGAGATCGCAATCCCGCTACCTGCCCACCCAAAAGCGCTCAGCCCCTTTTCGGACCCGTTTGTCCTGATCCGTCCGGAAGGAGCATGGGATGAGACTGGCATCCTCGATGTTTCTGCTGACCGCAACACGACGCAAGGCTACGCAGCATAGTTTTTCATGAGCCGTTGTACTGCTGGTCTTGCGCAGTAACACGATAACCCGATGAAAATGGTGGCGGAGGAGGAGTCTAACTATCTCCCGTAACAGCCTGTATCATCCCGTAGCATTTCCACAATAAAACAAAGCGCTACTGGATTTTCCTTGTAACGTCCCGTTGCGGCCAAGTGCGAACAATGCCATTTCTTATGGCGGGTACAAAAGCCGGTGCGCCGAATTGCATTGGCGGAAGGAACGGGATTCGAACCATGCCGAAAAAGGCTAGAGAACTGTCGGCCGTCGAGGTGAAACGGCTTCGTCACCCAGGACACGGGCGCAATGCGACATTCGCCGTCGGCGGCGTCGATGGGCTCTTGATGCAGGTCACGCCAACCGGCGCGCGCTCTTGGCTGCTTCGCTGCAAAATTGGCGACCGACGGCGGCATATCGGCCTTGGCGGCTCTCCTGACGTGACGCTAGCTCAAGCGCGAGAGCGGGCACGGGAAGCGCGAAATATGATCTGGGAAGGCATCGACCCCGTTGAACACCGCAAGGCGCAACGCGCTGCGTTGAAAGCTGCACAGCATCGCGGGCTGACATTCTCCGAGGCGATGGAAAAATATCTCGAAAACAAGCTGGCGGAACTATCGAGCGAAAAGCATCGTAAGCAGTGGCGCGCGACCTTGGACAAGCACGCCGTGCCTGCCGTTGGCGATATGCTAGTGGATGACATTGGCGTTCACGACGTTCTGCGCATCCTTGAGCCGATCTGGCAGGAAAAGACGGAAACCGCATCCAGACTTCGCGGACGTGTTGAATCCGTCCTGTCGTGGGCGACCGTAGCCGGGCATCGCACCGGCGACAATCCCGCCCGATGGCGCGGCAATCTTGATGCGATCCTGCCGAAGCCGGGGCGCATCGCAAAGGTAGAGCATCACCCGGCACTTGCCATTGATGAAGCTTCCGACTGGTTCGAAGACGTGCAGGGCAGGGAAGGATTCGCAACCCGCGCACTCGAATTTCTGGCAATGACGGTTGCCCGGTCTGGCGAGATTCGCGGCGCGGTCTGGAAGGAAATGGACCTTAAAGCGGGCATGTGGATAATTCCCGCCGAGCGCATGAAGATGCGCAAGGAGCACCGCGTCCCGCTCACAAAGGAAGCTGTCGCCCTGTTGGAAGCGTTGCCGCGCTTCGAGGGCAGCGACTTTGTTTTTCCAGCCGTGCGCGGCGGGATGCTGTCGGATGCGGCCTTGTCTGCCTGCATGAAGCGCATTCATGCCGCAAAACCTACAAAATATCTTGATCCGAGATCCGGGCGTCCGGCCGTTCCGCATGGTTTGCGCTCGACTTTCAGAGATTGGATAGCCGAGCGCACGGATTATCCGCGCGATATGGCTGAAATCGCTTTGGCGCACCATGTCGGCGGCGATGTGGAATTGGCTTACCGGCGAGGCGATCAGGTCGAAAAGCGCCGGGCAATGATGGCGGCATGGGGGCGCTTCCTGCGAGGTGAGGTTAGCGAGAAGGTTGTGAAGCTGGAGGCGGCACGATGATGTACGATGACCACTTGTCCTATGCTGACTATCTAATTGCCCAAATTGACGAGATCGAGATTGAAGCGAGTTTGTGGAGGCATCCCGGCGAGATGGGAAGCGACGATGAACGCGAAGCCCTTCGCCGGATTGACAGGCTGAAAATTGCCGGAACTTACGACAATGAACGCAAGCGCCTTGCTGATCTTGTGCCCTCAACTGGCATAGCCCAACCTTCCCAGAAATGGCTACAGTATGCCGAGCGCGCATCGCAAGTGTGGGAAAACTTCAAGGCCGGTCTTAACAGTCCTGACCCTGATCAGCAAAAGCGTTTCCGCGCTCTCTATGAGACGGAAAGTATGGGCGAAAAAAGCTTAGGGGAAGTGGTGCATATACTATCGGTGCTTGAACCTGCCCGAAGGCGAGGTAAGCGCCCCAACGCGATACCACCTTGGCGGAATGTATTTGAGCAACTCGACACAATGCGGCTAGAAATTGCTAGCGGTGAGACTATCGCGCAAGCCGCAAGAAGTGTAGCCGCGACGGGTGGTAGTGACCTCGAAAATCACCGAGCAGATTATTTGGCACGTCTCTATAGTGATCGAGTGGCGTTGCGTGGTTAAAGGGTAGCGCACCTTTATTCCGGTTTCGGCGCGACGCACTCTCTGAAAATTAAAAGGCACCTTGAAGCAAACAGGTGCCCCCATGCCCGAAACGTACCTTTCCGATACCGACATTGCGAAACGCTACGGAATTGCCCGGCCGACCGTATGGCGTTGGCATCGTGAGCATCCGGATTTTCCGCGAGCTATCCGGCTTACGCCCGGATGCACACGGTGGAAGCTTTCGGACATTCAAGCCTGGGAAGCCGCTTGCGCTGCGGTGCCTGCATGAAGTCTGAAGCAGCCCTTGTCAGCATCCATGATGTTACCTGTCCGGACTGCGGCCCTCACCGGCAGTCGCCGGCGAACCGTGTCCGCAAGGTGCGTCGGGAGTGGCGGCATAGCGACGGCTTCCAGACCTGGCACTGCGCCCGCTGCGGTTCAAAGGGTAGCGTTTCAAACGCGACCCCTGAGCCTGCAAAGGGTCGCATTTCAAATCGCACCCTTTCGCACAGCACCAAAACTGACGGCGGCGACACTTCTGCTCGACGCACTAGAACTGACGGCGGCGACACTTCTACTTCCGCGACCGAAAAGCAGGGCGACCACCTTTTTGCTTCCGATCCGCAGCCGGAGGAAAAGCGGCGCGAACTTGCCCGCCA